>Ga0315336_1000216_pt1 | contig 221695 bp, 235 predicted proteins | sample ASW5metaG_FD_204512 | JGI IMG/M metagenome (GOLD analysis project Ga0315336, IMG submission 204512) | Ammonia-oxidizing marine archaeal communities from Monterey Bay, California, United States - ASW #5 | ecosystem: Environmental > Aquatic > Marine > Intertidal zone | place: USA: California...
GCACCAACCGGGTCTTCTCCTCGGCAGCAATCTTTGTTCGTCGCGATCTGACCATGACCCACTCAACCTCCTCAACATCAGCCGCGTATGCACAACGCGACCCTGCCAAGAAGTTTGAGTCAGTGGAGCACTCATAACTCGAACATACGTTCGACACCTAAGAAACGCAAGAAGAAATTCGAAGAGATCTCTAAGAACCTAAAGCGTTGTCGTGCAGTCGAATTCGAGCGACATTGTCGCTCGAATTGTCGCTCGATTGTCGCTCAGTCGTCGTCGATCGCCAGCACCTCGAACGGCTCCGTCGGCGTCTCGGCGACAGCCACCTTCGCCGCCGAATCAGTGGGGATCACGTCCCCATGTAGCGCGGCGAGCGCCGCGTTGGTGCCCACATCGTGACCCGCCCGCTCACTCAGCAGCCAGCGGACTTCGAGCAGATCGCAGTACGCCTGAATCGGGGTGCCCTTGTTGCCGACGACGTCGTGGGCCAGCCTCTCGTACGGGGTCAACACTTCGATCACCCACAACCTCGCGGCGGTGCGCTCGTCGACGTCGTGGCCCGCCTCTCGGCACAACTGCGCCTGATACGCGAGCAGGTCGCCAAGCAAGATCTGGGCCTGCCCCTCGCCCACATCGAGTCCCGCGAGCTCCTGCAGACGCTGCGCGTGGTAGCGCCGATCACCCACGGCAACACGGAGTTTGAGCTTGCCCGCCTCGATCGGCTGCAGCGACACTTCGTCGACCGCGAAGCCGAGGTCGTTCAGTTTCCGCACCGTCCCCTCGACGCGGTAGCGATCGGTGAACCCGAAGACGGGCTCGGCGTGCAACGCGTCCCACAGCATGTCGTAGCGAGCCCTGGTGTCCTGAACCTCGGAGATCAGCAGGTCCTCCAGTGCCGTCTGTCCAAGCCGCTCGGCCAGGTCGACCATTCCCATCGCGACGTTCTCGACCATGATGTCGAGGTCGTGGTCGCGTTGCCCCCGACTCAAACTCGGATGTACTTCCGAGGTTTCCGCGTCGACCAGCCACGCCTGCAGCAGCTGACCGTCGCGGGAGAACAATGTGTTCGCCAGCGAACAGTCACCCCAGAACACACCGTGCCGGTGCAGTTCCACCAGAAGACCGGCCATTCCGTCCAGCAGCCGCGCACGCTGTTTCGGTTGGTCCGGCGGCAGCCGCATGAACAGCCGGCGATATTGCCAAGACCCTTCGAGGTAGCGGGTGACCAGGATCGCGGTGTCGAATTCGGGCTGCACCACCACACCGGCGGGACGCACCGCGGGCAGGCCCATCTCCTCGAGCCGCCGCAGGACGTCGTACTCCTTGGCCGCGATCCGCGGCGGCATGTCCTTGACCGCCCACAGCGCACCATCGGCATCGACGAACTTCACCAGGTGACGGCTGGGCCCCACCGCGATGTCGCGCAACGGGACGTCGGGAACCGTCCAGTCGTGGAGTGGCCGGTCCCACGGGAGCCCCAGCAGACCGGGAGTCGGTGTCCGGAGCCGGAAGTCCGGCGCTAGCATGCTAATTCAGGCGCTCACCCGACTCGGGGTGGAACAGATGCACCGCGCCTTCGGGGTTCTTACGCAGTCGCACCGTGTCGGCAAGTCTGGGCGCGGTGCGTGGGTTGCACCGCGCGACCAGTTCCACCCCCGAACCTGCGTGCGTGTAGACATACGCCTCACTGCCGAGATCCTCGACCAGGTCGACCACGACCTCGACGCCGTCGGACTCGGAGATCTCGAGCTGCTCGGGCCGGATACCGAAGGTGACCTCCGACAGGCCCGCGTCGCTGAGCTTGGTCAGATCGTCACGCTCGAGTGCCAGCACCGAGTCGCCGATCTTGACGCCTTCGGGCGCGACGGGCAGCGTCACGAGGTTCATCGCGGGCGAACCGATGAAGCCTGCAACGAAGGCGTTGGCCGGCCGGTCGTACAGCTCGTTCGGCGAGGCGAACTGCTGCAGCTTGCCGAACCGCAGTACGGCCACCCGGTCGCCCATCGTCATCGCCTCGACCTGATCGTGCGTGACGTAGACGGTGGTGGTGCCCAGACGCCTTTGCAGCGCGGCGATCTGGGTGCGCGTTTGCACCCGGAGTTTGGCGTCGAGATTCGACAACGGCTCGTCCATGCAAAAGACCTGTGGCTCACGCACGATGGCGCGACCCATCGCGACGCGCTGCCGCTGACCGCCGGACAGCTTGGCCGGCTTGCGGTCCAGGAACTCGGTCAGATCCAGGATCTTCGCCGCTTCCTCGACCTTCTTGCGACGCTCGTCGGCGGACACGCCGCGCAGCTTCAGCGCGAAACCCATGTTCTCGGCCACGGTCTTGTTCGGGTACAGCGCGTAGTTCTGGAAGACCATCGCGATGTCGCGGTCCTTGGACGGCACGCCGACCATGTTCTTGCCGCCGATCTCGATGGCGCCCTCGTCGATGTCCTCGAGACCCGCCAGCATGCGCAGCGCAGTGCTCTTGCCCGACCCGGACGGACCCACCAGCACGACGAACTCGCCGTCCTGGATATCGAGACTGAGCGAGTCGACCGCGAGCTTGTCGGATCCTTCGTAGATGCAGGTCGCGTTCTTGTAAGTGATTGAGGCCATTGGAATTCTCCTATTTGATTGCGCCGAAGGAAAGACCACGAACGAGCTTGTTCTGTGCGAACCACCCACACAGGATCACCGGAAGTGCGGCCATGGTTGCGGCCGCCGACAGCACGGCCCAGTACTGACCCTCACCGGCGATGAATCCGACGAGGTACACCGGCATGGTCTGAGCGTTCACCGCGGTCAGGTTGACCGCGAAAAAGAACTCGTTCCACGCAAAGATGACGCAGATCAGCGCCGTCGCCGCGATGCCGGGTGAGACCAGCGGCAGGATCACCTCGCGCACCGACCGCCACAGACTGGCACCGTCGAGACTGGCGGCCTCGAGCAGTTCCGCTGGCACCTCGAGGAAGAACGACCGCATCATCCACACCGCGATCGGCAGGTTCATCGACGTATAGAGGATGACAAGCGCCCAGATGTTGTCCAGCAGACCGATGTTGGAGACGATGACGTACAACGGCAGAATCGCCGCAACGATCGGCAGCATCTTGGTGCTCATGAAGAAGAACAGCGCATCCTGTGTCTTGCGTACCGGCCGCAACGACAGCGCGAACGCGGCGGGGGTGCCGAGGAGCAGCACCAAAAGTGTCGAAATGGCCGTGGCCCAAACGGAGTTCAGCATGGCCGGCCCGATGCCTTGATCGAACACCTTCCCGTACTGATCCAGGGTCGGGGTGAAGAACAGCGTCGGCGGACTGGTCGCCGCATCGCCCTCTTGTTTGAATGACGTCAGCACCATCCAGAACACCGGGAAGAAGAACCCGAGTCCCACCAGCCAGGCCACCGCGCCCCAGGCATCGAACTTCCGGGACTTCTTCTTCGGTGTGACCGCCGAATCCTCCACCGCAGTGGACTTTTCCGTTGTTGTCGTCATCAGGCCGCCTCTTCCTTGCCGGAGAATGATTTGAAGATCAACCGAAGCGCGAAGCTGGCGATGATCATCGTGAAGATCACCACGACCACGGCGTAGGCCGCCGCCTGCCCCATGTCGAAGCCGAGGAACGCTCGCTGGTAGATGTAGAACGGCAGGTTCGCACTTGCGATACCCGGCCCGCCCTGCGTCATCATGTAGATGGCGTCGAAAGTGTTGACCAGATAGATCGCGCCGAGCACTACACCCAGTTCGATGAAGCGCCGAAGGTGGGGCAGCGTCAACTCCCGGAAGAGTTGGAACGCGCCCGCACCGTCGACTCGACCGGCCTCCAGGATGTCGCGAGGCATCGACTGGAGGCCGGCGAGGATCAGCAGCATCATGAAAGGCGTCCACTGCCAGATCAGTTCGACCATCACCATGGTCAACGGAAACTGACCGATCCAGTCCACCGGTCCGATGCCGACGAGCGACAGCACCCAGTTCAGGATGCCGTTCGTCGGATCGAGGATCGTGGTCTTCCAGATCAGTGCCGCTGCAACGGGTGTGACGAGAAACGGGGTGATCAGCAGGGTCCGGACGATGCCGCGTCCCAGGAACGCGCGATCCAGCAGTAGTGCCAGCAGCAGGCCGAGGAACGCCGAGATCAACACGACCCCGACGATCAGGACAACTGTGTTGAAGGCCACGGTCCAGAACTGGCTGTCCTTGACGACCGCGACGTAGTTGCTCAGGCCGACGAACTGGCGCGAGCCCGGACGCACGAGATTCCACGACAGTGTCGAGTAGTACAGCGTGAACAGGAATGGGATCTGGGTGACGACGATCATGAAGATCAGCGCGGGCAACAGCGGGCCACGCCTGCGCCAGCCTTCGGCGCGACTCACCCCGGCGCCCTGGGCCTCGCGGATCTTGCGGACCCGTTCGGCCACGGCGTCCTGACTGGCATCAGCCTGAGGGCCAGCGGTAAGCGACGTTGAAGTCATCATTTCTCCTGGTATGTCCGGCCGACGACCTCGGCGTATTCCTGTGCTTGCGACAGCGCGTCATCCACCGACTTCTGCCCGGCGATCGCGGCGCTGATCTGCTGGCTGACCCGCGTCCCGAGATCCTGGAATTCCGGGATCCCGACGAACTGCACGCCGGTGTACGGAACCGGTTGCACCGTCGGCTTGTCCGGGGTCGCGTTCTCGATCGACTGAAGCGTCAGCGGCCCGTACGACTGGGAGATCGCCTCGTACTCCGGCAGATCGGTGTAGGTCGAGGTGCGGCTACCAGGTGGGACGCGGGCCCACCCCAGCTTCTCGCCCACCAGTTTCATGTAGTCCTTGTTCGTCATCCACGAGATGAACTTCCAAGCGCCCTCGGGGTTCTTGGCGTTCTTCGGGATTCCCAGCGCCCAGGTGTACAGCCAGCCCGAGTCTGGCTTCTCGACGATCGGCGCGGGCAGGTAGCCGATCTTGCCGACGAGTTCCGGGTACGTCTTGGGGTCCTCCAGCACCGACACGGCCGACGTCGCGTCGTACCACATGGCCGTCTGGCCCTGACCGAACAGGTTGGCGCACTCCTGGAATCCGGTCGATGAGGCCCCGAGTTCGCCGGCCTCGTTGATGAGGTCGACGTAGAAGTTGACGGCCTTGCTCACCTCGGGGCTGTTGAGTTGAGCATTCCACTGCTCGTCGAACCACCGGCCACCGAAGGTGTTGATCACGGTGTCCAGTGGTGCCAGCACCTCACCCCAGCCCGGCTTGCCGCGCAGGCATATCCCCGCCCGGTCATCGGTCTTCAGCTTTTTCGCCCAGTCGGCGACCTCTTGCCATTGCGGCTGATAGTTCGGGTCCTGGTTGACCTGGATACCGGCTTGCTCGAAGAGGTCCTTGCGGTACATCAGGAACGACGATTCGCCGTAGAACGGAACGGCGTACATGTTGCCCTCGTACGACAGTGATTCCCGCAGCGACGGAATGAAGTCGTTCTCGTCGTACCCCGGCGTGTTCCTTGCGAACTCCGAAAGATTCAGCAGCCAGCCGTCTTTCGCCCACTGCGGCGTTTCGAAATTGCTGATCATCACGACGTCGAACTCGCTGCCACCCATCGCCGAGGACATCGTGATCTTGGCGCGCGCCTGGTTCTCCGACAGCGTGATGAACTTCAGCTTCGTGCCGGGATTGTCCTTCTCGAACTCCGCCGACAACTCCTGCGCATCGGTCATCTGCGAGTTGGACACGAGGGCGATCGTCACCTGGTTGTCGGAGGCGCCGAGACTGCCCGCGCCGGAACAGCCGACCGCCGTCAGCGTCAAACCCGCCACGGCGGTCAATGCGGCCCATCGCTTGAGCGCTTTCACCATCACATCACCTTTCGCTGGATCATGCCTGGGCCAGTAGCCAACGGGCACAATCGATGTCACAGACCAGTAGCCTGGCCAGATTTCCGCGTAGTGCGCCGAGCGTGGCGGGATATTTCGTGACGCCGCTGGAGATCAGGAGCGTCTTCTGGCAGCGGCGGATGTCCTCGAGCGGAACGGAGACCGCGCGCTGTTGCAGTTCGGTGTCCACGGGCGCGCCGTCGGCGTCGAAGAAGCGTCCGCCGATCTCACCCACGGCGCCCAACGAGATCAGCTCGTCGAGCATGCGAATGTCCAGATAACTGCCTTCGAACAGCGTCGTGGAGGTCGAAACCGCGCCCACGCCGAACACCATGACGTCGGCACGCCTGCCGGCCTCGAGCGTCCGCGAGATCACCGAGTCGCTGCGCATCGAGACGACGGTCGAGGGATCAGCATAGAGCGGGGCGGGCAGCCGGATCGCGGTGGCGCGCAACACGTCTGCGCAACGGCTGAGGATCAGCTCGGTACCGGTCTGGTAGGCCGCGGTAGACATGGCGCCGTCCAGCTGCACCACGGCCCGGCAGCTGGCGACGCCCGGCAGCAGCCCGGTGGCCACCGCGACCTGTTCTGGGCCCCAGGTGAATCCGAGGACATCCTCTGGCGAGAGCCGGCGCATCAGCAGTGCGGCCGCGGCGCGACCCACGCTCGCGTACGCGGCCGGGCGCCCGGGCGATCCGACGTCGACGCCGTGTCCAGCCACCACGGCCTCGGTCAGGCCGAAGCGGCGTTCGAGCTCGCGCTCCTCGTCGGCGTGCAGGTCGTCACGCAGATCCGGCGGTACGACGACATCGATGCGCACCAGGCCCTTGGCCTTCGCCCTGGCCACCAACCGGCCCGCGGTCGGGCGTGAGACGCCGAGACGGGCCGCGATCTCGGCCTGCGTCAGGCCGTCGAGGTAGTACAGCGTTGCCGCGCGCAGTGCGAGCCGAAGGTCCTCGGGCGCCCCGGCACGACTCTGCGCAGCCGGCCTGGCGACCTCGCCGTTCGACGTCGAAGCGGTCACGTGATGCGCCCCTCTTTCCCTCAACCGCGTGAGCATTTGCTCAGGGGTGCGAGTAGATGCTCATAACGCTAACATGTTGGGTGTGACGCACACAACACTTTCGTCCGATACCCGAATGCGGGCCGCCGTACTCATCGAGCCGGGCCGGATCGAAATGGAACGGCGCCCGGTGCCGACGCCGCGGGCCGGTGACGTGCTGATACATGTCTCATCGGTGGGTGTCTGCGGCTCGGACACGCACTACTACCGGCATGGCCGGGTGGGTGGCTTCGTCGTGGAAGCGCCACTGGTCCTCGGACACGAGGCGGCGGGAACCATCGTCGGTGTCGGTGATTCGGTCGACCCGTCGCGTATCGGGCAACGGGTGTCGATCGAACCCCAGCGGCCCGACCCCGACAGCGATGAGACGCGGCGCGGTCACTACAACCTGTGTCCGCATATGCAGTTTTTCGCCACCCCGCCGGTCGACGGCGCGCTGTGCGACTACGTGACCATCGGTGCGGAGTTCGCGCACCCGGTGCCGGACTCGATGTCCAACGATGCCGCGGCGCTGTGCGAACCGTTGTCCGTCGGCATCGCCGCGATCCGCAAGGCCGAACTCGACGGCCGATCGCGGGTGCTGATTGCAGGCGCCGGACCCATCGGCATCGTGCTGACCCAGCTCGCCAGGGCCTATGGCGCAACGGAGATCGTCGTCAGTGATCCCGACCCGACCCGTCGCGACCGCGCCGTGACCTTCGGCGCCACCTCAACCGTGGACCCCGCCGCGGGGAGCAATGACGATCTGGCGGTCGACGCATTCATCGATGCGTCCGGTGCGGCGGCGGCCGTCGCCGCCGGCATCCGCGCCGTACGTCCCGCGGGACGGATAGTCCTCGTGGGTTCGGGAGCCGAGTCCATGGAACTGCCCACGCAGTTGATCCAGAATCGTGAGCTGGTGCTGACGGGGGTGTTCCGGTACGCCAACACGTGGCCGACGGCGATCGCGTTGGTGGAATCCGGGCGCGTCGACCTCGATGCCATGGTGACCGCCCGCTTCCCCCTGGAGGAAGCCGCTGAGGCACTGGACTCAGACCGGATCCCGGGTAGCGTCAAGTCGGTGGTGACCGTGTCATGACAGTCAGCAGGCCTAGCTATGATCGCGACGAGATCAACGTGGGCATAGTGCATTTCGGGGTCGGCGGCTTCCATCGCGCCCACCAGGCGATGTACATCGACCGGCTCCTTGAGATGGGCCTCGCCAAAGACTGGGGGATCTGCGGCGTCGGTGTCATGGCGGCCGACCGCAAGATGGCCGACGTGATGGCCGCACAGGACGGGCTGTACACGCTGCTGCTCGAGAACCCCGACGGCACCCGCACTGCGCGGGTGATCGGGTCGATCATCGACTATCGGTACGCGCCCGACGATCCCGAGTCGGTGATCGAACTGCTCGCCGCACCCAGCACCCGCATCATCTCGCTGACCATCACCGAGGGCGGTTACACCATCGACGGGGCGGGACCCGAAAGCGTATTCGGTCTCGTCGCCGAGGCGCTGGTACGACGGCGCGACCGCGGCATCGCCTCACCGACAATCGTGTCGTGCGACAACATCGAGGGCAACGGTGACGTGGCCCGGCATGCGTTCACCACCTACGCCGACCGTGTCCACCCCGGCCTCGGCGAATGGATGGCCGCGCACACCACATTCCCCAACTCGATGGTGGACCGCATCACCCCGGTCACCACACCCGACGTGATCGCTACCGTCAAGAACGAATTCGGCGTCGACGACCAGTGGCCAGTGGTCGCGGAACCGTTCACCTCGTGGGTGCTCGAGGACGATTTCTCCGATGGCCGACCGCCATTGGAGAAGGTTGACGTGCTGATGGTCGACGACGTCACGCCGTACGAGTTGATGAAGCTGCGGCTGCTCAACGCCAGCCATCAAAGTCTTTGCTACTTCGCATATCTGGCGGGATACCGGCTGGTGCACGATGCCGCAGGTGATCCGCTGTTCGCCGAGTTCCTTATGCGTTACATGGACGAGGAAGCCACCCCGACGCTGAAGCCGGTGCCCGGCATCGACCTGCCGGACTACAAGCGAACACTGATCGAGCGGTTCGCCAATCCTGGCGTAAAGGACACGATTGCGCGGCTGTGCTACGGCTCGTCCGACCGCATCCCCAAATGGCTGCTTCCGGTGATCAGAGAGAACCTGAGAACTGATGCACCGATTCGGCTGTCGGCCGCCACCGTGGCCAGCTGGGCGCGGTACGCCGAAGGCGTCGACGAGCAGGGTGAACCGATCGACGTTCAGGACCAACTGGCCGATACCCTTGTCCCGCTGGCGAAGTCACAACGAAAGAACCCGACCGCGTTCATCGAGAACGCCGAGGTGTTCGGGGACCTCGCCAACGATTCGCGGTTCGTCGAGGCCTATGTATGGGCACTGGAATCGCTGCACCGCGACGGGGCGCGGGCAACGCTCGAAACGTTGCTTCGCAAGGATTCGCGATGAGAGCGCTGGTGATAGGCGAGGCGCTGATCGACATCGTCGAGCGAGACGGTCAGGTGACTGGTGAGCACGTCGGGGGTAGCCCGCTCAACGTGGCGGTGGGGTTGGCTCGGCTGGACCGGGGAGTCGACTTCCTCACCCACATCGGCGACGATGCGCGCGGAAGACGCATCGCCGAGTACGTGGAAAGCTCTGGAGTACAACTGGTCTCGGGCAGTATGTCCGCCGACCACACCCCGACCGCCGTCGCCACGCTCGACGAAGACGGTTCGGCGCAGTACACATTCGACATCGACTGGGAGCTTACGGGCACTCCGGAGGTCACACCGCCGCTCGTCGCGCACACGGGATCGATCGCGAGCTGGCACGAGCCGGGTTGCCGTGCCACCGCGGCACTACTGGACACCTACCACCCGTCGGCAACGATCACCTTCGATCCCAACGTGCGCCCGGCGCTGATCGAAGACGGTGACGCCACGCGGGGCCGCATCGACCGGCTCCTCGAGAAGTGTGACGTCGTCAAGGCCAGCGATGAGGACCTGCGCTGGATCGACCCGCATCGCACGGCCAAACAGATCGCCCGGACTTGGCTGAGCCTGGGCCCGTCCATCGTCGCGGTGACGATGGGCGATCGCGGCGCCTTCGCAATGTGCGACGCAGGTACGGCGCGGATCGCGGCCCTCCCGGTCGACGTGGTCGACACGGTCGGCGCCGGCGATGCGTTCATGACCGGGCTGATCGATGCGTTGTGGGAGTTGAATCTGCTGGGCGCCGAGAGACGCCACGCCCTGCGCGCCATCGGTCTCGATGCGCTCAACTCGGTAGTTGCGACGGCGGCGCTCTCGTCGGCGCTGACCGTCGGCCGTGCCGGTGCCGACCTTCCCGATCGCGCAACACGTGAGGCTGCAGCGGCGAGCTCCGGCCCGCGGTCGCCCCGGCCCGGCTAACGTGGGTTTATGCGCTCCATATGGAAGGGTTCAATTGCCTTCGGCCTGGTGAACGTCCCGGTCAAGGTCTACAGCGCGACCGAAGACCACGACGTCAAGTTTCACCAGGTGCATGAGAAGGACAACGGACGCATCCGGTACAAGCGCGTCTGCGAGGTGTGCGGCGAGGTCGTCGAGTTCCGTGACATCGCGAAAGCCTACGAATCCGACGACGGTCAGACGGTGATCATCACCGACGACGACATCGCGACCTTGCCCGAGGAACGCAGCCGTGAGATCGAGGTGTTGGAGTTCGTTCCCGCCAGCGACATCGATCCGATGATGTACGACAAGAGCTACTTCCTCGAACCCGAGGGTAAGTCGACGAAGTCGTACGTGCTGCTGGCCAAGACGCTGATGGATACCGACCGGGTCGCGATCGTGCACTTCGCGCTGCGGAACAAGACGCGGCTGGCGGCACTGCGGGTGCAGGACTTCTCAAAGCGCGACGTCATGGTGATCCAGACGCTGCTGTGGCCCGACGAGATCCGCGATCCTGACTTCCCGTCGCTCGATACGAAGACCGACATCAAGCCGGCCGAGCTCAAGATGGCGAGCCAGGTCGTCGAGTCGATGACCGACGACTTCAAGCCCGACCGCTATCACGATGATTACCAGGAACAGCTGCACGAGCTGATCCAGGCGAAACTCGAAGGCGGAGAGGCGTTTACCACCGAGGAGCAGCCGAAGGAACTCGACGAGACCGAGGACGTCTCGGATCTGCTGGCGAAGCTGGAGGCCAGCGTCAAGGCCCGCCGCGAAGGCGGTTCGGACGAGCCTGCCAAGAAGGCACCCGCAAAGAAGGCGGCCAAGAAGGCCCCGGCCAAGAAAGCCGCGAAGAAAGCGCCCGCCAAGAAGGCGGCCAAGAAGGCCGCTGCCAAGAAGTAGCCGTCATTCGGTCAGAAGTTCTGGACGCAGCAAGAGGCGGGGCAGCGCGTGCGCGAGCCACTCCTCGTATTGGTCCGGCGTCCAGCCAAGATCGGCTGTGTATATCGAATACAGATGCGGCGCCTGCACGGTGAACGCCACGTCGGTCGCTTGATCCTCGGATAGGCCGGGCCGCAGCGCCTCCGATCCGATCTGCGAGATCCACACCGCAACCGCGGATCGAATCTGGCGAAGTAGGTCTGTGCGCCTTTCCTCGAGACTGGGATCAGCCGAAGCGGCCCCCTCCATCACCCGCATGAGCGCCGCGACGCGGTCATGCATTTCACGCACGAAATGCGCGGCGGCGGCGAACTGTGAACGATGCTCGGACAGCTCCGCGAGATCGGGCGCGAAATCCATGAGCGGGGCTTCCTCATAATCGCCGGCGACGGCGATCTCGATGGCGCGGAAGAGGACAGCGGCTTTGGAACCGTAGGTCGCATAGATGGTCTGAGCCGACACATCGGCCGCGGCGGCGATCTGATCGATCGTCGTCGGACCGAAACCCTGCTCGACGAACAAGTCGGTGGCCGCCTCGATGATGCTGCGTTGGCGTGCTTCGGCGTCGGCGCGCCGGCGGCTGTTGTCGTACTTGCGCCGCGGCTTTGATTCGGCAGCTGTTGACACTGATTCTCGACTTCCTTATAGTTCGCTATATCCAATATATGCTGCTTTATCTAAATTAGCATGGAGGCCGCCATGACTACCGTTCCCCCTGGACTCGCGAGGGTCGTCGAGCGCGCACGGCATCATGTCAACCGACTGCATCTCCGGCTCGCGCCTGCCCCGGTGGCGATGGTGGAACTGATCCTGGCGGCGTGGACGTCGCAGGCGATCCAGGCCGCCGCCCAGCTGGGCGTTGCCGACGCTCTGGCGTCGGGTCCGCTGTCCCTCGAGGACTTGGCGCGTCGCGTCGACGCCGACCCCGACGCGCTCCGCAGGCTGTTACGAGCTCTCGTCGGGCGCGGCGTATTCCGTCAGGACCGCCATGGCCGCTACGCGCTCAATCCTCTTGCCGACACCTTGCGGTCCGACGCGCCGCAGTCCATGGCCGCGGCCGCGAAGTACTACGGCTCGCCGCAGCACCGCGAACACTGGAGCATGCTCGTCGACTCGATTCGGACGGGCCAGGCAAGTATTCCGCGGCTACGCGGCAAGGACTTCTTCGAGTACCTCGACGACGAGCCCGAACTCGCTGCCTTGTTCAACGAAACCATGACCAACATTTCGGGCCTGTCCGAGGAATTCGTCATTGCCGCATACCCCTTCAGCGGCGGCTCGACGATCGTGGATGTGGGGGGTGGACACGGCCGACTGCTCGCTTCCGTCCTGGCTGCTACGCCTGGCGCCCGCGGTGTGCTCTACGACTTGCCGCAGGTGGTGGCGAACGCGCCTGCGCTGCTGGAGAAAGCGGGAGTGGCCGACCGTGTCCGCATCGACGGCGGGTCGTTCTTCGAGAAGGTCCCGGCCGACGGCGACGTCTACCTCCTGAAGCACATCATTCATGACTGGCCCGACGATGAGGCCCTCGACATCCTTCGCACGGTCCGCGCTTCTGTCGGCCCCGCAGCCCGAATCGTGTTGGTGGAACTCGTGATTCCCGAACACGACCGCGACTTCATCGGCAAGTGGGCCGATCTGGAGATGTTGCTCGGCGGAAGCGCCCGTGAGCGCAGCGCCGACGAGTATCGCGACCTACTGCGCCGAAGCGGACTCGAGATGACGCGCGTCATACCGACGGCGTCTCCATACAGCCTGGTCGAGGCAAGAGTCGCTTGAAGTAACGGTCGGTCGAACGGCCGGCCCACGGCCCGATCGCCGGCGCCGCCACCATCCCTGACATAAGTAGAACGTGTTTCAGAAAGTCCTTTCCGGTGCTGTCTAGGCTTGCTAAGGTTCGCCCGGGCGACGGAAGGAAACGATTGTGATACTGGACAGATTTCGGCTGGACGACCACGTCGCGGTGGTGACCGGCGCTGGCCGCGGCCTCGGCGCGGCGATGGCGCTGGCATTCGCGGAAGCCGGTGCTGACGTGGTCATTGCCGCCCGCACGCAATCGCAACTCGAAGAGGTGGCCGAGCAGATCAAGGGTCTGGGTCGCAAAGCCCACGTCGTGGTCGCCGATCTCGCCCACCCCGAGGACACCGCCAAGCTCGCGGGAGAGGCCATCGAGGCCTTCGGCAAACTAGACATCGTCGTGAACAACGTCGGCGGCACCATGCCCAACACGTTGCTGACCACATCCACCAAGGACCTGCGCGACGCCTTCACCTTCAACGTGGCCACCGCGCACGCGCTCACCGTCGCGGCCGTCCCGTTGATGCTCGAGCATTCGGGCGGCGGCAACATCATCAACATCACGTCGACGATGGGCCGCGAAGCGGGTCGCGGATTCGCCGCATACGGCACCGCCAAGGCCGCGCTCGCGCACTACACCCGGCTCACCGCACTGGACTTGTGCCCCAAGATTCGCGTCAACGCGATCGCCCCCGGTTCGATCCTCACCTCGGCGCTCGACGTGGTCGCCTCCAACGACGAACTGCGCGCACCGATGGAAAAGGCCACGCCCATGCGCAGATTGGGCCAACCCGAGGACATCGCCGCGGCGGCCGTGTACCTGGCCTCCCCCGCCGGCTCCTACCTGACCGGCAAGACACTCGAGGTCGACGGCGGCCTCACCTTCCCGAACCTCGACCTGCCCATCCCGGATCTGTGAGGAGCAACTCTTGAGTATCAAAGCAGCAGCGATCGGCACCGGCAACGTCGGACGTCACGCTCTGACCCAGCTGATCAACGATCCGCAGTTCGAGCTGACCGGGGTGTGGGTGTCGTCGGAGTCCAAGGCCGGTAAGGACGCCGGAGAGCTTGCTGGACTTGATGTTTCGACGGGGATCATCGCCACGACCGATCTCGACGCCGTCCTGGCGGCCAAGCCGGACTGTGCGGTCTACACCGCGATGGCCGACAACCGTCTGCCCGACGCGCTTGAGGACTACCGGCGCATCCTGGCCGCGGGCGTCAACGTGGTCGCCAGCAGCGCGGTGTTCCTCCAATACCCATGGGGTGTGATTCCCGAAGAACTCCTCAAACCGATTGAGGATGCGGCGAAGGAAGGCAACGCCAGCATATTCGTCAACGGCATCGACCCTGGGTTCGCCAACGACCTGCTTCCGCTCGCACTGGCCGGAACGTGCCAGAGCATCGAGCAGATCCGGTGCATGGAGATCATCAACTACGACACCTACGACAGCGCCACCGTGATGTTCGACGTGATGGGCTTCGGCCGGCCGCTCGACGAACTTCCGATGCTCTTGCAGCCGGGGGTGCTGAGCCTCGCGTGGGGTTCGGTGGTTCGGCAGCTGGCCGCGGGCATCGGTGTCGAACTGGACGAGGTGACCGAGACCTACGTTCGCGAGCCCGCCCCAGAGGATTTCGACATCGCGTCCGGCCATGTCGAGAAGGGCACCGCGGCGGCGCTGCGCTTCGAGGTCCAGGGAAAGAAGGACGGCAAGGTGGCCGTCGTCCTCGAACACGTCACCCGGTTGCGGGACGATCTGCGGCCCGACTGGCCGCAGCCGGCGCAGGAGGGCGGCTCCTATCGCATCGAGATCACCGGTGAGCCGTCCTACGCTTTGGACCTCTGCCTCAGCAGCCCCAATGGCGATCACAATCACGCCGGACTGGTGGCGACGGCCGCCCGCGTCGTCAACGCGATCCCCGCTGTGGTCGCCGCTCCGGCCGGCATCAGGACCACCCTGGACCTACCCCTGATCACCGGAAAAGGGTTGTACTCTGATCGATAAGCCGGGGAAAAACTTGATGAAGGGCGCGCCTATGCGGACGACAATCCGAATCTTCACTCCGCTCGTTGCCGCTGCCGGGGCAGCGATCGCTATCGTGGCCGCCCCCGCGGCCAGCGCCCAACCGGCACCCGAACCCGTTCCTGCGCCTGCACCCGTACAGGAACAGCGTCCGCAGGCGTCGGGTCTCCCACAATGCGTCAACGAGGGCGGCTCCGCAGCCCTCGGCGGCTCCTCGACCGAGTGCGCGACGCCGGGCAATGTGCAGATCAACGACACGCCCGCCCAGCAGGAGTACGTCGGCCCGTGGGGCGACATGTGGGGCGAGCCCGGCTTGTTCTTCCCCTGATCGGGGTCGTGGTCACGGCCTAGGAGCCACCTTTGCGAATTGACATTCTCTGTCTCGCTTCGCTTTTCGCAGCAGCCTGCGCAGGTGCGGTTATCGCCGCGCCGACTGCGGGCGCCCAAACCGGATCGACGCTGCCCCAGTGCACCGATACCGGCGGAGCTGTTGCGATCGGCGGCTCCACGACCGAATGCGCGACCCCGGGCAATGTGCAGATCAACGCCACCCCCGCCGAACCGACGTACCTGTATCCATGGGACGACGAGTTCTATGGCCCCGCTCTGATCATGGGCGGCGGCGGTTACTACCACGGCGGCGGCCACGGCGGCCGCTGATCACCACAACCGCGGCCTTAAGGAGGCCTACGATGCGGTCCAGGATTCGTTATACCGCAACAGTTTTCGCGATGGCAGGCGCATGCGCCGTTGCCCTCGCTCCGGCCGCTGCGGCCACGCCCGAATGCATCAACACCGGCCCGAATACGACACAGTGCCAGACCAACGGCAGCTCACAGATCGTCACCTCACCGCCACCGATCAGCAACGGCGGCTGGGGACCGTACTGGGGCGGCGGCCTGGTCATCGAACTCGGCGGATGGGGCTTGGGCTGGTAACCCGGCCCTAGTTTCGCGTCAGCAGAGGTTTCGGCTAACCTAACTTTTCTATTCGCCATTCCGATAGAAGGTGGGTTGGTGGCACAGGACGCTGACGTGCGTTTGCGGCCGAGTTGGTTGCTGCTCGGGCCAGCCTTCGTCGCCGCCATCGCCTACGTCGACCCGGGGAACGTCGCCGCCAACGTCAGCGCGGGCGCACAGTTCGGCTTCCTGCTCGTGTGGGTCATCGTGGTGGCCAACATCATGGCGTGCCTGGTGCAGTACCTCTCGGCGAAGCTCGGTCTCGTGAGCGGTCAGTCGTTGCCCGAGGCCGTCGGCAGCCGGATGCGCCGCTCGACTCGGCTGGCCTACTGGCTGCAAGCCGAATTAGTCGCGATGGCAACGGATCTCGCCGAGGTGGTGGGCGGAGCCATCGCGCTGTACCTGCTTTTCGATCTCCCACTGCTCACCGGTGGCGTGATCACCGGAGCCGTCTCGCTGTTGCTCTTGGTGCTCAAGGACCGCCGCGGCCAGCAGATGTTCGAGCGGGTCATCACCGGCCTGCTGCTGGTCATCGCGATCGGGTTCTGCACCAGTCTGTTCGTCGCAGCACCCCCCGCGAGCGAGGCAGCCGCCGGTCTGCTGCCGATGTTCGCGGGCACCGAGAGCGTGCTGCTCGCCGCAGCAATGCTCGGAGCGACCGTGATGCCGCACGCGGTCTATCTGCACTCCGGTCTCACCCGAGACCGCCACGGTCACCCCGAACCCGGCGCGATGCGCCGGATGCTGCTGCGCGTCACCCGCTGGGACGTCGGAATCGCGATGGTCGTCGCGGGTGCGGTCAACCTGTCGATGCTGCTCGTGGCGGCGACGAACCTGCAGGGCCGCGACAACACCGACTCGATCGAGGGTGCCCACGCCGCGGTCGGCGACACACTGGGCCCGACGGTCGCCCTGCTGTTCGCGATCGGACTGCTGGCGTCGGGTCTCGCGTCCTCGTCGGTGGGTGCGTACGCAGGCCAGATGATCATGCAGGGCCTGCTCCACGTGTCGATTCCGATGGTGGCCCGACGGCTCGTCACCCTCGTGCCCGCACTGGTGATCTTGGCGGTGGGCGTCGATCCGAGCCGCGCTCTGGTGTTGTCCCAGGTGGTGCTGTCGTTCGGAATCCCGTTTGCGCTCATCCCGCTGGTGCGCCTGACCAGTGACCGCGCAGTGATGGGCGACGACACCAACCATCGAGTGACCACTGCTCTTGGGTGGCTGGTCGCCGCGTTGATTACAGTGCTGAATGTGGTGCTGATCTATCTCACCGTCAAGGGCTGATGCGGCATATCTATTTCGCCTACGGGTCGAACCTGTGCGTTCGGCAGATGGCGCGGCGGTGCCCTGGGGCGGCCGACCCGCGGCCGGCGACGCTGGCCGACCACGACTGGCTGATCAACGAGCGTGGCGTGGCGACCGTCGAACAGTTCGATGGCTCGCAGGTACACGGCGTCGTGTGGCAGCTGACCGATACCGACCTCGCGACCCTCGACAGCGCAGAAGGTGTGCCAGTGCGGTATCGCCGCGACCGCCTCACGGTGCACACCGACGACGGCCCGTACCAGGCGTGGGTCTACATCGATCACCGCGTCGAACCGGGTCCGCCGCGGCCGGGCTATCTCGAACGCGTCGTCGACGGCGCGCTGCAGCACGGCCTGCCGCAGCGCTGGATCGACTTCCTGAGGCGATGGGATCCGACCCGGTGGCCCGGCAGCATGGCACATCCGAGTTCGCCTGGGCCACAGTCACTTTCGGAACTACTCGCGGACCCCGGCATCGTCGAAGAGCTCACTCTGCGGTCGCGGTTCGGGTTCATGGCCTTCCATGGCGGCGGCCTGGAGCAGATGACCGACGTCATCGCCGAGCGCGCCGCCGATGCCGCCGACGCGTCGCTGTATGTGGTGCGTCACCCCGACCACTACCCGCACCACCTGTCATCGGCGCGCTATGACCCCGCGGAGTCCGAACGACTGGCCGAGTTCCTCGACCATGTCGATGTGGTGGTGTCGCTGCACGGCTACGGCCGCATCGGTCGCAGCACACAACTGCTCGCCGGTGGCCGCAACCGCCGACTGGCCGAACATGTCGCGCACCACGTCACCGTTCCGGGGTATCAGGTGGTCACCGACATCGACGCCATACCCCGTGAGCTGCGGGGTCTGCATCCGGAGAACCCGGTGAACCGGGTGCGCCGGGGCGGCACCCAGCTCGAACTCACGCCGCGGGTAAGGGGCATCAGCCCGCGCAGCCAGCTGCCCGGTGACGACGGCCTCTCCCCCGCGACTTCGACGTTGGTGCAGGGGCTGGCCGCTGCGGCGCGTTCTTGGGAATCGCCCTCGGCGTAGCGGGCACCACCTCACCCATCCGGACCTGCCCCGGCTCCGAATACGGGATGTGGAAAGTTCCAGCCCCGCTTCACGCTCCGTCGCCGTCATCGGCAGCGGCGTATCAGGCCTGGTCGCCGCCTATGTCCTGGCACAACGCGACCGCGTGACCCTCTACGAGGCCGACACCCGGCTCGGAGGGCACGCCCACACCCACCAGATCCCCCACACCGACGACGGCCGCACGATCGGCGTCGACTCGGCATTCCTGGTGCACAACGACCGCACCTACCCCACGCTGTGCCGGCTCTTCGACGAACTCGGCATCGCCACCCGCGACACCGACATGTCGATGTCGGTGCGCGACGACGCGAGTGGCCTCGAATACGCCGGTGCCCGCGGGATCGGCGGGCTGTTTCCGTCGTGGTCGTCGCTCACCCGCCCGCGCTACCTGTACATGCTGGTCGAGGTCAAACGATTCCACAGGGCGGCGCTGCGCCTGCTCGAGAGTGACGAGAACGACGCGACGGTCGGCGAGTTCCTCGACCGCCACGGTTTCTCCCAGTACTTCATCGAGTACTTCATGACGCCGCTGATCGCCGCGGTGTGGTCGGCTCCGCCTGGCCAGTCGCTGAACTATCCAGCCCGCTACCTGTTCGTTTTCCTGGAGCACCACGGGATGCTGTCGGTGTTCGACTCACCAACCTGGCGGACGGTGGTCGGCGGTTCCGTGACTTACGTCGACGCGGTGGCCAAAGAGATCGACGAGGTGCGCCTGGGCGCCGCGGTGCGCTCGGTGGCACGGCTGCCCGATGGCGTCGAGGTTTCCGACGAAATCAACGGACCGCGGCACTACGACGCCGCCGTGATCGCCACCCACCCCGATCAGGCACTGCTCATGCTCGCCGACCCGACACCGACCGAACGCGCAGTGCTCGGTGCCATCGAATACAGCATCAACCATGCACAGCTTCACACCGACGAATCGGTGCTGCCCAAGAATCGACGCGCCAGGGCGTCGTGGAATTACCTGGCCACCTCCGACGACGCATCGGTGATGGTCACCTACGACGTGACGCGACTGATGCGCCTCGGCGGCGGCTCGCGAATCCTGGTGACGCTCGGCGGCAGGGACCGCGTCGACCCCGCCACTGTGCTCACCGAGATGACATACAGCCATCCGATGTACACGCCGACCTCTGTTGCCGCTCAACGACTTTTGCCGACCTTGGACGACGACCGCGTGGTATTCGCAGGCGCGTACCACGGCTGGGGTTTCCACGAAGACGGTGCGGCCTCCGGATTGCGGGCGGCGCAGCGTCTGGGGGTCGATTGGCCGGCCGTCACCCGCGAGGCGGTGGCATGCTGACACCACCCGCCATCTACCGCACTCGGATCACCCACCTCCGTCGCGCCCCGGTGCATCACTACTTCGAGCATCGCGGGTACAGCTGGTACGTCGACGTCGACGCTCTACCCAAGCTGCCCCGATGGCTGCGGCCGTTCGCCCGATTCGACGCACGCGACCACCTCTTCGAATCCGACGGTCCGAATGACACCTTGCGCCAACGCATCGACGCGTTCCTCGCCGACCGGGGCATCGACCTGAACGGCGGCCGTGTCACCGCACTGCTGCAAGCGCGGGTCCTCGGATACGTCTTCAACCCGCTCAGCCTTTACTGGTGCCACGACGCCGACGGGACGCTGCGCCATGTCATCGCCGAGGTACACAACACCTACGGCGGACGCCATGCCTACCTGCTGCCGCCCGACAGCGACCACCCCACGATCGTCATGAAAAGGCTGTACGTCTCGCCATTCAATGACGTGGACGGCTACTACCTGGTGACCGCCCCACGGCCCGACGAAAATCTCGACGTACGCATCTCCCTGCACCGCGAGAACCAGCCGGCCTTCGTCGTCACGATGCGTGGAAACCGAAGGCGCGCAGGTGTTGCCGAGATCCTTCGCCTGCAACTCGTCGCGCCATTGGCTCCGCTGATGGGCGCGATCGGGATTCGGGTACAAGGCATCACTCTCTGGCTGCGACGAGTCCCCATCGTGCCCCGCGAATCCCACGTCCCGGAAAGAGTCCACCAGTCGTGATCATTGACCTGACGTCAGCCGCCGCCCCGGCCACCATCGATTCGGACAGATGGCCAGCCGTGGCCCGAGTGCCGGGCGGGCCGCTCAGTGCCGCAACGGGCGCGATCGCCGACCGGTTGTTCCGCCGCGCCGTGTCGCGGTTGCCGATCCGCGTCGTCTATCCCGACGGGACCGTCATCGGGGCGGCTGACCCCACGCTGCCGACCATGGTCGTGCATCGGCCCGAGGCCATGGTTCGCCGGGTCGGTCGCTACGGGCTCATCGGCTTCGGTGAGTCGTATATGGCAGGCGACTGGAGCTCTACGGATATCGCGGGCCTGCTCACCGAGTTCGGCAAGCGGCTGACAGAGCTGATTCCTCCTGTCCTGCAGAGGTTCCGGCCGCTCGCCGTCGTGCGCCCACCGCGGTCGCAGTACAACAGCCGTCGGCAGGCGCGCCGCAACATCGCGGACCACTACGACCTGTCGAACCTCATGTTCGCCGAATTCCTCGACAAGACGATGACGTACTCCAGCGCGCTGTTCGAGTCCCTTCCCGCGCATGAGTCGAGCCTCGCGGATGCGCAACGCCGAAAGATCGACCGCATCCTCGACGCCACGGGGGTCGGGTCGGGCAGCCGGGTGCTCGAGATCGGCACCGGCTGGGGTGAACTGTGCATCCGCGCCGCAATGCGCGGCGCACACGTCCGTTCGATCACCTTGTCGGCCGAGCAGCAGCGACTGGCCCGACAGCGGGTGGCCGAGGCGGGGCTGTCCGACCTGGTTGAGATCGACCTGTGCGACTACCGCGACGTCGAAGGCAGTTATGACGCCGTGCTGTCGATCGAGATGATCGAGGCCGTTGGATACCCGTTCTGGCCCACGTACTTTCAGACGCTCGACCGGCTGGTCGCTCCCGAAGGCCGGGTGGCGATCCAAGCCATCACCATGCCGCACGACCGGATGCTGGCCAGCCGCAACACCTACACCTGGATCCAGAAGTACATATTCCCCGGCGGTCTGCTGCCCTCGACCGAGGCGATCCTCGGCATCACCGAGTCCACCACCAGGCTGCGCACCGTTGACATGTTCTCGCTGCGCCTGCACTACGCCGAGACGCTTCGGTTGTGGCGGGAGCGTTTCGTCGCTCGCCAAGATGCCCTGGCGGAGTTGGGATTCGACGACGTGTTTCACCGGATGTGGGAGCTCTATCTGGCTTACTCAGAGGCCGGTTTCCGGTCGGGGTACCTCAACGTTTACCAGTGGACGTTCGCGCCGTCGGGACGTGCGTGATGACACCGTTCGCCGGAGGCGGGCAATGAATCTCGTCGTCGTCTCCACGGCGTCGCTGGCCATCCTGGTCATCGTTCACACCGTCACCTTCCTGATCGGCCGCCGGATCGGGCGATACAACGTCGTCGACACCGCGTGGGGTCTGGGATTCGTCGCGGTGGCCGCCGTCGCTGCCGCCCTCGGCACGGGTGACGCGTTCCGGCGGGTCCTCCTACTGGCGCTCGTCGCGGTGTGGGGACTGCGACTCGCGTGGCACATGACGCTGAAATCGGCTGGTAAGGGCGAGGATCCACGCTACCGTGACCTGCTGCGCGGCGACTTCTCGGCGGGGCATGTGATCCGAAAGGTGTTCTTGATCCAGGGGGCGGCGACGTGGTTCGTCTCGTTGCCCCTTCAACTTTCGGCTGTCCTGGGTCCGACGCCGGCGTTGCTGCGCCCGGTGTTCGTCCTGGGTGTCGCCGTGTGGGCGCTCGGCTTGCTGTTCGAGGCCGTCGGCGATCACCAGCTGCGCCGCTTCAAGGCCGACCCGGCCAACCAGGGTGTCATCATGGACCGCGGACTGTGGGCGTGGACCCGGCATCCGAATTACTTCGGCGACGCATGTGTGTGGTGGGGACTGTGGCTGGCCAGCATCGCGGGCGCGATTTCGCTCGTCACCGTGCTGTCCCCGGTGCTCATGACCTACTTCCTGGTGTACGCCACCGGAGCCCGCCTCACCGAGAAGTACATGGCCAGTAGAAACGGCTTCGGCGAATACCGTTCGCGTACTTCATTTTTCGTACCGCGTCCACCTAGATCGCGAATACCATGACGCTAATTGCGCCGGTCGATAGGCTACGGCCTGTGACAAGGGACCTCGACGAGCTGCTCCGCCAAGTGGCCCGGCAGGACGTCGACGCGTTCGCGGAGTTCTACGATCAGACTCGGGCGCGGGTATACGGCCTGGTCACCCGAGTTTTGCGCGATCCCGGCTATAGCGAGGAGACCACGCAGGACATCTACCTGCAGGTATGGCGCACCGCGGATTCATACAATCCCGCCGCGGGGTCCCCGATGTCGTGGCTGATGACGCTCGCGCATCGTCGTGCCGTGGACCGGGTGCGCTCTGAGCAGGCCGCCGGTCAGCGCGAGTCCCGCTATGGCGCCGCCAATGTCGAGCCACCGTCCGACCAGGTCGCCGACTCGGTGATCCAGAGCGACGAGCATCGCCAGGTGGCCGAATGTCTCGGCTCACTGACCGATACTCAGCGAGAGGCCATTCACCTCGCCTACTACGACGGCCTGACCTACGTTCAGGTGTCCGAGCGGCTGTCGGCCAACCTCGCGACGATCAAATCGCGGATGCGCGATGCCATTCGCGGCCTACGCAGGTGTTTGGGGCTGACATGACTCAACCGATAGACGATTTGACCGCCCTTGCGACGCCGTATGCGTTGCACGCGATGTCCGAGGTTGAACGTGCCGACATCGACCGTCGTCTTGCGAGTGCACCGCCCGACGTGGCGCGCGCCTTCGGCGACGAAGTCCGTGCGGTGCGCGAAACCATGGCGGCGATATCGGCCGCCACCGCCGTCGAGCCGCCGAACGAACTCCGCGACCGTGTCCTCGCCGAAATCGGCAGGACGCCTGCCGTGCAGGCACCGGTGATCCCGATGAAACCCCGCGCGAAGCGGTGGCGCACGGCCGTGCTGGCCGCCGCGGCTGCATTGATCGTCGGACTCGGCGCCCTCGGCGTCGGCTTGGCGCTGCGGCCCCCACCGACGACCGCGGAGCAGATCTTCGCCGCACCGGATGTGCGGACCGTTTCCGGCGACATTCCCGGCGGCGGACGTGCGACGGTCGTCTTCTCCCGCGACAAAAACGCGGGCGTGCTGGTGATGAACAACGTCGCGCCGCCCCAAACCGGCACCGTCTACCAGATGTGGTTGATCAACGACGAGGGGCCGCATTCGGCGGGAACCATGGACGCGCAGGCCATCGCGCCGTCGACCACCGCGGTGCTGCCGGATCTGGACGGGTCGAGCACTCTGGCGTTCACCATCGAACCGGCCGGCGGTTCACTGATGCCGACCACGGCGCCCTTCGCGGCACTACCACTGACCTAGGTCCCCTCGAGAGTGGCCGCTGCGGCCTCGGCGATCACATCGGCGACGTCGTGACCCCGCTGCCACGCCCGCCGTTGGCGCATCGCCCCGTTGCCCTCCTCGGCGACGCGGTGCAGTTCGCCGCTGACGAGGTCGTAGTCGCCGACCGCCTCGAGCGCGGGCCGCACGTGCTCGACCAGGTTTTCCAACAACGATCGCGCAGGCGCACACTCGTGACCCCCGGCCAGGTCGAGCGCTTCGCCGTCGAGGCCGTCGCGCGCCGATTTCCAGTAGGCGGCCCGCAGGGCATGGGGTGCCAGCGGCGATACCGGTTGGCGCTGCCGCTCGTCGTCCAGCGCCGTCATCACCGCTCCGCGGATCAACGCCGCCAGCAGCACGGTCTCGGCGACCGTGGCCGGCACGTCGGCGACACGGACCTCGACAGTCGGAAAGTTCGCCGACGGCCGGACATCCCAATAGACCATCCCGTCGTCCAGCGCGGCGCCCACGCGAATGAGCATCTGCACGACGGCGTCGTACTCGTCGACGGAATCGAATGCCGGCGGCGGTCCCGCGCTCGGCCACCGCGCCCACAACACGCTGCGCCAGCTGGCGTAGCCGGTGTCGGTATTGCGGTAGATCGCGGAATTCGTGCTGAGCGAGAGCAGCAGCGGCAGCCACGGCCGCAGCCGGTTGCTGACCCGTACTGCGGCCTCACGGTTCGGCACGGCGACATGCACGTGGGCACCGCAGATGCCTTGTTCGTGCGCGATCATGCCGTGCCTTTCGGCGATCTTTCGGTAGCGCGGGGTGTCGGTGATCGGGAATTCGTGCGGCACGGTGGGCGGTAGTCCGACGGCCAGCAGCCGGGCGCCGCCGGCTTCGGCGGCCTCGGCCGTGATCCGGCGCAACCTGAACAGCTGGTCGGCGAGTTCGCGGGTGCCGCCGACAACGTCGGTGGCGGTTTCGACCTGGCAGCTGGTGAGCTCGAGCTGTAGCTTCACGCCGCGCTCGGCGGCGTGACCGGCGACCGTCTTGTTGACGGCGACCGGTTCGCCCGTTGCGGGATCGGCGAGCAGGAATTCCTCTTCTACGCCGATTGTGGGATGAGTGGCCATGGTGTGTTCGAGTCTGAAAATAGATCCGGCCCGTCGGAGGCTTGCTCACGACGGACCGGATCGGGGTGACAAGTCGGTGGTGGCGGGCTTCGGGTATCGAAGCCGGCGGCAGAATCATGCCCATTGCTGACACCGGCTAAACCCCGCCGAGCAGAACTTCTACGATCAGGCGATGGGCAGAGATTTCCGGTTCGGTGTCGGGCTGCAGGCTGCACGTCGGCAGAAGTCGGTCCAGGACTGGGCGCGCCGCGCGGAGGACATGGGATACGACATCATCCACATGGCCGACCACCTCTACACGACCGCACCGTTCCCGATGATGACGGCGATGGCGATGGCCACCGAGAGGCTGCGGGTCGGCACCTTTGTGCTGAACGCCGGCTTCTACCGGCCCGCACTACTGGCGCGTGACGTCATGTCGCTGCGCGACCTCAGCGGCGGCCGTTTCGATCTCGGCCTCGGCGCGGGGTACGTCAAAGAGGAGTTCGAGCAAGCCGAGCTGCCCTACCCCACGGCGGGTGAACGCGTCGCGTGGCTGCGTCACGTCACCGAGCACATGAACGAGCACGCCGCCGATGTGCCGATCCTCATCGCGGGCAACGGCGACAAGCTGCTGACCCTCGCCGCGCAGCAGGCGAACATCATCGGGCTGACGGGCGGTCACCCGATCATCGGCGGCGTGGATCCGCTCGCCGACCGCATCGCCTTCGTCCGCGAGGCCGCCGGCGACCGGTTCGACGAGCTCGAACTGAACCTGTCGGTGATCGCGCTGCCCACCGACAACTCGGGGGTTCCCGACCTGTCGCTGGTGAGGAGGTTCCTGCCGGACCTGTCCGAGGAAGAGATGCTGGCGACGCCCGCGGTGTTCTCGGGTACGCCGAGGGACATCGCCGACACCATTCGACACCTGCGCGACGCGTACGGGGTCACCTACATCACCGTGCAGCAGCAACACGGCGAGGAGTTCGCGAAGGTGATCGCCGAACTGCGCTAGTCACAGCCAGAGGTAGAGGCCCGACAGCACCGCCCACACGGCGAGGCAGTAGACCTCGAACAACACGCGCAACGGTATCGGCGCGTGGCGCAGTTCCATGAAGTCCAGGCCGACGAGGCGCACCTTGATCGCCGCGATGGCCAGGACGACGATCGCCACCATCGAGCCGGTGCCGTGATCGGCGCCGACTGCCCACGAGACGAGCGTCGCCGCCACGAGGATCAGCCATGAGAGGCCCGCGCGGTTGCGCACCAGCTGGAACACCGAAGGCCCCCGCATCAGCTCACCAGGTACAGCAGCGCGAACAGGAAGATCCACAGCAGGTCGACGAGGTGCCAGAAGCACGCGCCACCCTCGATGGCCGCCATCCGGGTGGTGCTGATGTCGTCGCGGCGCGTTTGCGTCAGCAGGAACCCCAGCACGCCGATGCCGACGCAGACGTGGAAGAGATGCAGTCCGGTCAGGATGAAGTAGTAGAGGAAGAAGTCGTTCGCACCGGGGCCGTGGCCGCTGGTTGCCAGCGACACATACTCATAGACCTTGAGGCCGATGAAGAGCAGGCCGAACGCGATCGCCGCCGAAACAGCTTTGGCGGCAATCGACTTCGCGCCTGCGCGGATCGCGCCGAGCGCCACGACGATGCACAGCGAGCTGGTGAGCAGGACCAGGGTGTTCGTGACGCCGACGCCGATGTGCAGCGACGTGCGGGCGACGTCGAACAGCTCGGGCGCCTTGGCCCGCTCCACCATGAAGGTGACGAAGAAGACGCCGAACACGAGCATGTCGCCGAACAGGAACACCCATGTGCCGGACTCGGCGGGGATCCGCCGGGCGGATGGATCGCCCGGCGCCGTCGCAGCCGCCGTCACGGCGTTGCGGCCAGCCGGCTTTCGGCGGCTTCCTCCGCCTTGATGGACTTCAGCAGCACGACGGTGGTGCCGATCATCCAGACGATCAGGGCGAGACCCGGCAGGTAGTAGGAGAACACGCCATCCCATGCAAGCGGCCCCGTGTTCATGGCGATCACGACGCAGCCGGGGAGCGACAGCATGGCCACCCACAGGTTGAGGAAGCCGTACCAGCGCGGGAAGGTCGGGGGGTTGCCCTTGTCGGTGAACGAGGCGATCGCCAGCGTGAGGTTCTGCATGACGATGGTGCCGACGATGCCGATGAACCACAGCCAGAAGAAATCGCTGAACGCCTGGGTGATCTCCGGATCGCGCTGCCCGGCCCGAAATGCGGCCGCCGCCAACGCCATCAGCGAGAACATCATCGCCGGCGTGAAGATCGCGGCGGCCAGGATCTGGGTCAGGGTGAGCATGCCCCATTGCCCCTCGGCTCGCCGCAGGCGCAGCACGATCACCGCGTGGAACGGAATGGCGAGCGCGGCTGCGAGCAGTGCGCCGGCAAGCCCGAAACGGACCCAGAGGTTTTCGGTGGTCAGGAAGGCGTCGGTCTGCTCGGCCGTGTCCGATGGGGACATCGGCGGAAAGAGTTTTGCGATACCGGAAAAGCACACGCTGTAGAGGACGATCATCGCGGTCCCACACCATGCGCCGACGCGCTGCAACTTCAGCTCCACGGCTGAAGACGCTACGGTGCGGCGGGCCAATTCGGAAGAAGTTTTGTCAAATTTGCCAAAACCGAGATCTAGGCTGCCCAAGAGGTGGCGGTCCCGACCGGTAAGCTTCCTGCGGTCCGCCCCCGTAGCTCAGGGGATAGAGCACGGCTCTCCTAAAGCCGGTGTCGCAGGTTCGAATCCTGCCGGGGGCACAGCGCGACTATCTAATAATGGCTGCATGTTGCGGTCGCCGTACCGGGCTGTGCGCAGGCATATGGCGGCGCAGTAGAAGAGCGTCTAATCCGCAGGCAAGGTCGGTTTGGTCTCGGTTTGTGTTTCGACATGCAGCTGGTTTGCCCGCGTCCGCGCCTCCGCGACGTCTGCCTGCTTCCTGGCGTCAGCGGCCAGGGCTCGGGCTGCGGAGGCCAGCGACTCGGCTGCCACGGCTTCCGCCCGAGCACGCGCTTCCCTGATCATCTGCGGCCACTTGGATGAGCCGTGCAGCCTGAATTGGCCCATGCGCGACCGGAGGTTCCATCTCGTGGGGCCGCCGCCGGCAGCCTGCTCCTGGTACACACCCGGCTTCTGCTGATCCGCGTAATACTCGATCACGACCAACACGACGCCGGTCAGTACCAGCAGTGGCACAAAAAGCAGAGGGAGCGTGACCACGCCAGCCAGCCCGATGATCGTCAGCGGCACCGCGATCATCCCCGCGGCCCACGGATACTGATCAATCAATCCGAGGATGGTCGCTCGCAATGCGAACACCCGCGCAGCCCACAGCCGGCGATCCGGCCAACTACGGGCCACTCTCGAAAACTCCACGATCGATTCCTTCACTGAAGGTCGGCCACATCATTGTGACACGTTATGAGGGCATTGCGCCGGATCGGCGGAACTAATCGATTTTCGGGTGGAGCAGTGAATGCGCGATCCTTCCACGCTCTGAACGGAATTCGAGTGCGGGCCGTCGCAGCGACTCGATGGTGGCGTCCGGGTGCACGATGACTCCGCCACCAGAGGGGATCCCGAGCCCGGCGACTGTTCCGTCGAGCAGATGAATCGTGCGCGCCAGCCGCGCCCATCCGGCGTGCTCGTCATGTGTGTCGACGACCATGTGGACGAGCCCGAACACCTCGAACGGCGCCGCCGGCGCCGATGCCCACGTCTCGCCGACGCCATACCACCCCAGCTGCACCGCACCGGCTGAAATACCCACCAGCACAGCGCCTTTAGCGTGCCGGTCCAAGATCACGTCCTTCATGCCGGTTGCTTCGATCGTGGCCCAGCCACGCTGCACATCGCCCCCCGCCAGCACGATCAACTGTGCACACTCCAGAAATGCGCGGTCGGCCGGACCAAACGAGGAAACGATCATGCGTCGATCGGCGATTCCGATCGCATCCATCGCCGCTTCGAAGACTTCGTAGAAATCCATCCTGTCGCCGTTGGAGGCACCTACGTAAGCTGCGCGGATTGCAGTGTTCCGCGCGAAACCGTCGAGGGCCGCGTCCAGAACCAGTCGGCCGTTGCGCCTCCAGAACAGCAGCTGACTGTCGGCGAACAGATAGAGCGGCTGCAGTGTCGGCGCCGTCTCAGTCAAGCGCTTTCTCGCGGTGCGGATCGCCTACTCGGCGCCGCGATTGTCGTTACCGCCCCGCGTCTCGATGACTCGCTGTGCGATATCGGTCAGACGGACGTTGCTGTCCTGCGAAAGCCGCCTCAGCATCTCGAAAGCCGCCACATCGTCGATGTCGTAGCGCTCCATGATGATGCCCTTGGCCTGGCCGATGCGATCCCTTGTCGTCAACGCCGACTGCAACTGCTCGCCCTGCCGACTGGCCAGGATCGCGGCCGCGGCGTGCGCAGCAAGAACAGTCGCGATCGTCTCATCCTCGCCGTCGAACGAGTTCGCCTCGAAACTGAACATGTTCAGGGCGCCGGCGGTCCGATCGGCGGTGTACAGCTTGACCGACAGTCCACTGAGCACGCCGAGTTCGACGACTGCAGGCGAATACTTGGGCCAGCGTGCTTCGGACCGGAAATCGTCGGTCCGCACAATCAGATCGTCCATCGCGGCCTGCACGCACGGACCCTCGCCGAAAGTCATCTGTAGGTCGTCGAGGGTGTGAGGCAAGTCAGAGGTACCGGCCAACGATTCGTACTTGCCGTTCTTGCCGACAAGCAGTACCCCCGCTGTGTCGACACCCGGAATGAGTTCCTTCGCCGTCTCGGTGACGTCGGACAGAACTTCACCGACACTGCGAGGCGACGCGGCAGCACGCGCCAACTCGGCCATCCGGCGAGCTAGGTCGTGGTTCCGTACCTCAGTCATCGCTACAGTCTTCCCAATCCGGGTGTCCGATACACGAACGTTTGCCATCTCACACAACGGGCAGTCCCAATAGAGGCTCGCGTAGTGGTCGACCTCTACGCACAGCCAAGGTTCCGTCGGTTCAGACCTGAGTGCCGACGGAGCCGAACCCTAGGGTCACTCTCTTAATTGTAGTAACGTCACCATCGTGGGCGCACCCAATGTCTGGATCCTCGGTGGCTATCAGACCGATTTCGCCCGCAACCTGACCCGGGAGGGCCTAGATTTCGCCGACCTGACCTGCGAAGTCGTGGATTCGACCCTCACCGCCTCGAAGGTCGACGCGTCCGACATCGACGTCGTACACCTGGGCAACGCTTTCGGCGAGATGTTCGCCCGGCAGGGCCACCTCGGCGCCATGCCCGCCACCGTCAACAGCGGTTTGTGGGACACACCCGCCTCGAGGCACGAGGCCGCCTGCGCCTCGGGCAGTGTCGCCACGCTGTCAGCCATCGCGGATCTTCGTTCGGGCGCATACCGGACCGCGCTGGTGCTGGGCGTCGAGCTGGAGAAGACGGTGCACGGCGACACCGCCGCCCAGTACCTCGGCGCGGCCGCGTGGACCGACCACGAGGGAGCCGACGCCAAATTCATGTGGCCACACATGTTCGACAAAGTGGCTGCCGAGTACGACCGCCGCTACGGCATCGATGACTCCCACCTGCGCGCCATCGCCCAGGTCAACTTCGCCAACGCGCGCAACAATCCCAATGCGCAGACGCGGGGGTGGGCGGTTCCGGACCCGATCACCGCGGACGACGACGCAAACCCCGTCATCGATGGGCGCATCCGTCGCTTCGACTGCAGCCAGATGACCGACGGGGCCGCGGGCATCGTCCTCGTCACCGACGATTGGCTGCGCGATCACACCACCGCGCGTCCAATCGGACGAATCGACGGCTGGGGCCACCGCACCGTCGGCCTCGGCCTGCAGCAGAAACTCGACCATTCGGCCGACAACCCCTATGTGCTGCCCCACGTGCGCACCGCGGTGCTCGACGCGTTCGACCGGGCGCGCGTCACCCTCGATGACGTCGACGGCTTCGAGGTGCACGACTGCTTCACGCCCAGCGAATATCTCGCGATCGACCACATCGGGCTCACCGGACCCGGCGAATCGTGGAAGGCCATCGAGAACGGTGAGATCGAGATGGGTGGGCTGCTGCCGATCAACCCCAGCGGAGGCCTCATCGGCGGCGGGCATCCCGTCGGCGCGTCCGGTGTGCGCATGCTCCTGGACGCCGCCAAGCAAGTCAGCGGCGGTGCGGGCGATTACCAGGTCGAGGGCGCAAAGACGTTCGGCACCTTGAACTTCGGCGGAAGCACCGCCACCACCGTCAGTTTCGTCGTGAGTGGAGTGTGAGATGAGTGTGAACGTGGAGGTCGTCGGGAAGTTTCTGTCGACGCTGCCCGAGGACGACGACCACCCCTACCGCACCGGACCGTGGCGCCCACAGACCACCGAATGGGATGCCGACGATCTGCAGGCGGTCGAGGGCGAGATTCCGCACGACCTCGATGGCGTGTACCTGCGCAACACCGAGAACCCTCTGCACCCCGCGCTGAAGTTCTACCATCCGTTCGACGGCGACGGCATGGTGCACGTCGTCGGATTCCGTGACGGAAAGGCGTTCTACCGCAACAGGTTCGTGCGCACCGACGGTTTCGACGCGGAGAACGAGGAGGGCGGCCCATTGTGGCCCGGCCTCGCCGAACCGATCCAGCTCGCGAAGCGCGACTACGGTTGGGGCGCACGGACGCTGATGAAGGACGCGTCGAGTACCGACGTGATCGTGCACCGCGGCACGGCGTTGACGAGCCACTACCAGTGCGGCGACATGTACCGCATCGATCCCTTCACCGGGAACACCTTGGGTAAAGAGGACTTCAACGGCGGCTTCCCGTTCGACTGGGGGGTTTCGGCGCACCCGAAGGTCGACGACCGCACCGGGGAGTTGCTGTTCTTCACCTACAGCAAGGAAGCGCCGTACATGCGCTACGGCGTCGTCGATGCCGCCAATGATCTGGTGCATTTCATCGATATCCCGCTTCCCGGACCGCGCCTCCCCCACGACATGGCGTTCACCGAAAACTATGCGATCCTCAACGACTTTCCGCTGTTCTGGGATCCGAAGCTGCTGCAGGCCGGCGTCCACCTCCCTGGGTTTCACCGAGATATGCCGTCCCGGTTCGCGGTGATCCCCCGCCGCGGTGGCCCGGAGGAGATCCGGTGGTTCGAGGCCGATCCAACCTTCGTCCTGCATTGGGTCAATGCCTATGAGGACGGCGACGAGATCGTCCTCGACGGCTTCTTCGAAGGTGATCCCGCGCCGGTCGACACCCTCACCGGAGACAAGTACAAGAAGGCGTTCCGGTATCTCGCCCTCGACGGATTGCAGACCAACCTCCATCGTTGGCGCTTCAACCTGGTCACCGGCGAGACGCGCGAAGAACGCCTTTCGGACTCCACGACCGAGTTCGGCATGATCAACGGTGGATACGCGGGCGGCCAGTACCGCTACACGTATGCCGCAACGGGTAAGCCAGGATGGTTCCTGTTCGACGGTTTGGTGAAGCACGACGTTGCCACGGGCGCCGAGGAACGTTTCACATTCGACGACGGCGTGTACGGCAGCGAGACCGCAATGGCGCCGCGGGTGGGGAGCAGCGCCGAGGACGACGGTTACCTCGTGACGCTGACCACCGACATGAACGCCGACGCCTCGTACTGCCTGGTGTTCGACGCGGCCAGGGTCGCCGACGGACCGGTGTGCAAACTCGCACTGCCGGAGCGCATTTCCAGCGGCACCCACTCGACATGGGCGCGTGGTTCGGAGCTGCGGCGCTGGCGAGACGCCGACACCGCGGCCGGCGCGATCGGCCTGTAGGTGACCGAGCCGGGCCCCAACGCCGTCGCGCGCATGTTGGGGCTCCTGGGAGACGAGTGGACTCTGCTCGTCGTCCAGCAGGCGCTCCTCGGCGCGACGCGGTACGGCGACTTCCGCGCCCGGCTACCCATTTCGAACTCCGTGCTGACGGCGCGGCTGCGATTGCTGACCGGTGAAGCGCTGCTCGAAAGCCGCTCGTACCAATCCAATCCACCACGTTCGGAATACGTCATCACCGAACGCTCCCGATCGCTGTGGCCGGTGCTGCTGTCGATCTGGGAGTGGGAACGCCACTGGGTGCCCGACCACGACGATCCGCTGCCCGGCATGCGTCATACATCGTGCGGCGGCGACTTCGCACCGATCGTCGCCTGCGGCTCATGTAAAGAGGCGGCGAGCGAGAAAGACGTCGTCGCACAGTGGGGTCCGAGCGGTTCGTGGTCACGGTCGATTCCGGTGGCGGCGACGCGACGACGGTCGGCGTCCGATCAGTCGGCAGGGTTGTTCCCTCAGACGATGAGCGTCATGGGCAACCGATGGGGATTCGCGCTGTTGGTCGCCGCGTTTGTGGGGATGAGTCGCTTCACCGATTTTCAGACACAGCTGAGCGCGCCCCCGGGCTCGATCGCCGACCGGCTGGCGATCTTCACGGCCAATGGGGTGTTCGAGATGTCCGACAACCGATACCGCCTGACCGAGAAGGGCCGGGCGCTGTATCCGGTCCTAGTGACCGCCCTGCAGTGGGCGCAGCGTTGGTACCAGTCACCCGAGGGACCGGCGGTGGCCCTCGCCCACACGGCGTGCGGCCGCCGGTTCGTACCCGTCCTGACATGCGATCAGTGCTCCGAACCACTGCGTGGAGCGCATGTCGCCGCGGTGTGAAATTAGGGCCGAAAGTCACTGGCACTCTCTGCCCGAGAGTGCTAATCTCGCAGGTGCACAGTGATTTGGTCGCCCGCCAGGGTGGCGGGCTCTGAGTTACGTAGGAGGTGAATTGCTGTGCTTCGTTTTGATCCGTTCAGTGACCTTGACGCCTTGACCCGTGGCTTGCTGACCAGCCAGACCGGATCGACTCGCACCCCTCGGTTCATGCCGATGGACCTCTGCAAGATCGATGACCATTACGTCCTGACAGCGGACCTGCCCGGTATCGATCCCGGATCGGTGGATGTCGACGTCGACAGCGGCACCCTCACGATCTCCGCGCACCGCACTGCCCGCTCCGAGGACTCCGTCCAGTGGCTGGCGAACGAGCGGTTCTTCGGCACCTACCGCAGGCAGCTTTCCCTTGGGGAAGGGATTGATGCAACGGCGATTTCGGCGACCTACGAGAACGGCGTCCTGACCGTGACGATCCCGGTCGCCGAGCGCGCGAAGCCGCGCAAGATCGAGGTCGCCCACAGCGGCAGACAACAGTCGATCGAGCCAACCACCGCCGACTCGGAGTAACCGCTCAATCGAGACTGCGGGCAGATCGCGATTCAGCTCGAAAACGCGATCTGTCCGCAGTCTCGCGCGCCCAAGAGGCATCCGTTCACGCGTGACGGCCCAGCCGGTACCGCAGGTTGTTGCGCACCGACGGCCACTCGATTTCCAGAATCGAGTACACGACGGTGTCGCGCCGCGATCCGTCGGCCAGCAGCTGGTTACTGCGCAACACGCCGTCGAGCTTGGCGCCCAGGCTCTCGATCGCCTTTCGGCTGGTGAAATTGAAGAAGTGCGTACGGAATTCAACTGCGACACAATTCAACTGATCGAAGGCATGGCCGAGCATCAGCAGCTTCGTCTCGCTGTTGACCCCGCTGCGCCGCGCCGACTCCACGTACCACGTGTTGCCGATCTCGAGTCGCCGGTTGGCCGGGTCCACGTTCATGAAGCTCGACGAGCCGACGAACGTGCCGTCCAGCCGACGCACGACCATCGTCAGTCCGGTGTCCGGCGTCTGTACGGCCAGCCGAGCGTCGACCCATCGCTCGACCGCCTCTGGGGCCGGCGCCGCGGTGAACCACAGGCGCCCGAGTTCGCCATCGGCAGCGGCGGCTTTGATCTCCGGAACATGTTCTGAGCCAAGAGGTTCCAGCTTTACCCAGCGGTCTCCGGTCAGCGAGATCGGTTCGACGTACCCGCTCATGGCGTTCGCACGGTGGCCGCCGACCACGCAGCGACCATCGTCATCACCGACAGCACCGCCGCCGTGATCGCCGCCGCGACGCCGATATAGAAGCCGAATCCAGCCGACACCGGCGTGTACACATACAACCGGTAGTAGAACACCGTGAGAACCACCAGCAGCACCGAAATGGCCAGCGCTGCCGCGGATGCCACCCGGGCCGACAACCCCCGCGCCGCCATCGCTCCCGCCACGATCAACGTCGCCGACAGCAGGACGATGAGTTGACCGACGCCGAAGCCGGATAACCGATTCCGCAACTCATCCATATCGCCGACCACGCCGCCGACCGCGCTGGCGCGAGCACCGTCAGCCGTCAGCCAGGGCATCCACGCATTGACCACAAGGACCGTCGCGCAGAGCGCGACCAGCCATCCGGGACGCAGGCGCGACATGCGTCGAGACTACGGTATGACGATGACCGAACTACCCGACTGGGCGCGCCACGTCGGCATGGCTCCTCACCCCGAGGGCGGCTATTTCAAGGAGACCTGGCGCAGCGAGTTGACGGTGCCCCAATCGGCACTTCCCCAGGATTACAACGGCCCGCGCAACGCCGGGACGGCCATCCTGTTTCTACTGATGCCCGGCCAGCAGTCGGCATGGCACACCGTGCGCAGTGCCGAGCTGTGGCTGTATCACTCCGGGGGGCCGCTGCTCCTCGAGATCGGTCCCGAACAGGACACCGCCACAACACATCTACTCGGCTCGGACATCATGGGTGGCGAGAGCCCGCAGATCGTCGTGCCGCCCGGGCACTGGCAGCGCGCCCGCCCGCGTGACGATCAGCCCTGCCTCGTCAGCTGTGTCGTGGTCCCGGGATTCGACTTCGCCGACTTCGCCCTCGGGGCACCAGCCCACTGATTCGTCAGAGCCGGCCGGCGCGCAGCTTGTCCAGCAGTCGGCGGTCCCGCTTCGTCGGCCGGCCGGCACCCCGGTCGCGGACGGCGATCGCCATCGTCTCGGTGGGCTCGGGTTTGGGCGTTCGGTCCAGGAAGCACGTCGACGCATCGGCCGCGCCCACCCGTTTCTGGATCACCCGCACGACCTCGACCACCCGCATGGTCTGGCCCACCAATGCGCGTACCTCGTCACCCGGTGACACCGTGGTGGCGGGTTTCGCGGGCCGGCCGTTCACCTGCACGTGTCCGCCCCGGCAGGCGTCGGCGGCGTCGGGCCGCGTCTTGACGAGCCGGACCGACCACAGCCATCTGTCCACGCGGGTCGACTCCACGCCTTCCATCATGGACTTTCCGCAACGTGAACTACCCAGCCCGCCGATTCGTGTTACGAGAACACACCGCGACCGCAGCCTTATTGTGACCTTATGTAAGCCTTATTTTTCTTAAGAATAGGTGTACGGTGAGACCCAAGGCGCACGCACTGCAGCGACGAAAGGAAGCCGACATGCATCAAGCACCATTACGGATTGTCCTGGTCACCGGCGGGTCGAGGGGTATCGGCGCGGAGATCGCGCAGAGACTCGCCAGCCCCGACACCCATGTCGTCGTGAACTTCCGCGAGCATGCCGAGCGAGCCGAATCTATCGCCCAGTCCATCCGCGATGCAGGTGGACATGCCTCGACGTTGCGCGCCGACATCGCCGACGAGGCCGAGTGCGCGGCGATGATCGACACCATCTCGCATCGTTTCGGCCGTCTGGACGCGGCCATTCTGAATGCATCCGTCAGCCCCGGGGCCGGCACCGATCTCGGAAACGCAAAGCGCCTCAACCGTGACGCCCAGCGCCGCATTGCACTGAAGACCGTGCCGCTGATGCCGGCCGGCGGCCGCATCGTGTTCGTCACCAGCCACGCGGCCCATTTCTTCCCGCACCGGGCGGTGCCGAAGGGTCAGACGGCCGTTGCCGCGAGCAAGTGGGCCGGCGAAACCGCGCTGTATGCACTGCGGTCGGTGTTCCGCCGGGCGGGAGTGCACTTCACGGTGGTATCCAGCGATGCGGGAGATGCGACGTTCGCAGGCGCGATCGTCAACGCCGCCACCACCCCGAACCCGTCCGGGATCGTGTACGTCGGCGGCGCTGACTCGCTGAAGATCGCCTAGTCCAGCGACGACAGGTTGAAGCCTGCTCCCGTGGAGTCGGCGACCGAGGCCAACCGGCCGTATGGGGTGTCCTCGGCGTCGCGGATGACGCTGCCGCCGTTGTCGAGGACCAACTGCACGGTCTTGTCGACGTCGTCGGCACCGAGGAAGAAGAACCAGCTGGGTTCGACGTCCATTGCCATGACACCGAGCAACGCCTCGCCGTCGAAGTTGGCTGTGCTGTAGCGGAATTCGTCGGTGTCCGACACGGTCTCGATGTTCCAGTCGAAGACCTCGCGATAGAAGTCGAGCGCCTTGCCGTACTCGCGGGTGGTCAGCTGGAAGTACGTTGGCGCGCCGTTCTCGTTGACGACTTCGAAGCCTCGGTGACCCGCCGGCTGCCACAGACCGAAGAACGCGCCCGTCGGATCGCTCAGCATCCCCATCCATCCCCGATCGCCGATCTGCATGGGCTCGGGTGGACCCTCCGCGCAGGCAACGCCGCCCGCCGCAACCGCCTTCTCGAGCGTGGCCTTGGCGTCGGTCGTGTGCAGGTACGTCGCCCACGCGTCGGGGACGTTCCACTGCGGATCGTTGAAGTTCAGCCCGGCAACGGGTTTCCCGTTGCAGAACGCATTGGTGTAGCCGCCGAACTCGGGTCCGCTCGACTCGAAGGTCCAGCCGAACACCCCGGCGTAGAACTCCTTGGAGCGGTTGACATCCGACGACGCCAGGTCGATCCAGATCGGTGCCCCCACGGGGGCGGAAGTGCGGACGGGCACGATGGTCTCCTTCGAGATGGTGGGTCGGTCCCGGAGCCGCCCCGGCGGCGACATCCAGTCACCGATGCAGACCACCGCCCCGTCAGAAACTCATCGGATGCCCAGTACTCGTAGTGCGTTTTCTTTGTAGATCAGCGGCACCACCGCCGGATCGACATCGAGCTCGTCGAAGTCCCGACGCCAGCGGTCCAGCTGGATGTACGGGTAGTCGGTTCCGAACAGCACCTTGGTCCGCAGTTGTCGGCTCGCGGCGCGCACCAGTTGCGGCGGAAAGTACTTCGGCGACCAGCCCGACAGATCGATGTAGACATTGGTCTTGTGCGTGGCGATCGCGATCTGCGAGTCGACCCAGGGCACCGCCGGGTGCGCCATCACGATCGTCATCTCCGGGAAATCGGCGGCGACGTCGTCCAGCAGCATCGGATCCGAGTACCGCAGTTTGATGCGGTGCCCGCCGGGCAGACCCGCGCCCATTCCCGTCTGCCCGGTGTGAAACAGCGCGGGCACGCCGGCCTCGGCGATCGCCTCGTAGATGGGGTAGAACTTTCGGTTGTTCGGCTCGAAGGCCTGCATGCTCGGGTGGAATTTGAAGCCCTTCACCCCGTAGTCGCGGACGAGTTCGTGGACGCGATGGACCGCGCGGCGCTCATGCCACGGGTCGACGCTGCCGAACGGGATCAGCACGTCGTTGTTGCGCACCGCGCCCGCGATGAGGTCTTCGATCGAGTTCGGCGTATGCCGCATGCCAGTGCGCGCGTCGACGGTGAAGACGACCGCCGCCGTGTTGTGCCGCCGGTACTCGTCGGCCAACGCGTCGACGCTCGACAGCGCGCCGGGTCCTCGTTTGAAGTACTTGCCGACCGCGTCGACCAGCTCGTCGTCGTACGCCTTGTGGCCGTGCGCGTCGACCTCGACGTGAGTGTGAATGTCGATGGCCGCGACCTTGTCGAAATCGATCGCATATTCGTACTTTTCGCCCTGTACCGTCACCCACGTGACGATATACGCGCTGAACCTCTTCGATATCGCCGATCGCGAGGAGTACCTCGCGTACTCGAAACGCTCGCCCCAAGAGGTCGCCAAGCACGGCGGCCGCGTCGTCGCGCTCGGGCAGTTCAACGACGCGATCCTCGGCGACATCGAACCGCGCAAGGTGCTGATCCTCGTCGAGTGGGACTCACGTTCCGCGTTCGACAGTTACTGCGACGACCCCGAACTCGCCGATCTGCACGCACACCGGGAGAACGGGTCGTCGTCCTACATCTGGCACCTCTTCGACCGCCTCGACGATCTTCGGCCGCTGCTCAAGGCGTAGCGATCTAGGCCGGTGAGTAGCCCAGGGCGCCCTTGATCTCGAGGTACTCGTCGAAGCCGAACTCGCTCCATTCACGGCCGTTGCCGCTGCGCTTGTAGCCACCGAACGGCGTGTTCAGGTCGAACGCGTGGTTGATGGCGACCTGGCCGGCGCGGATCCGGCGAGCCACCGCACGCGCCGCCTCGATGTCCGCAGCCGAGACGTAACCCGCCAACCCGTACTCGGTGTCGTTGGCGATCTCGATCGCCTGATCGATGTCGTCGTATTCGAGGATGCACAACACCGGCCCGAAGATCTCCTCGCGCGCGATCGTCATGTCGTTGGTGACGTCGGCGAACACCGTCGGCCGGACGTAATAGCCGGTCTCCAGGCCCTCAGGCCGACCGGGGCCACCGGCGACGACCGTCGCGCCCTCCTCGATGCCTTTCTGGATCAGGCCCTGGATCTTGTCGAACTGCGCCTTCGATGCGACCGGCCCGATGGCCGACCCATCCTCGGGGTCGCCGACCTTGACCTGTTCGGCGGCGGCCTTGGCCGCGGCGATGGCTTCATCCTTGCGGGACTTGGGCACCAACATGCGGGACGGGGCGTTACAGCTCTGACCCGAGTTCGGCATCATCGCCCGCACTCCGAGGGTGACGTTCTGAACCAAATTCTCATCGTCGAGCACGATGTTCGGGCTCTTGCCGCCGAGTTCCTGGGTCACCCGCTTCACCGTCGCCGCGGCGTTGCGGGCGACGTCGATGCCGGCCCGCGTCGAGCCGGTGAAGGACACCATGTCGATGTCCGGGTGGCTGGACAGAGCGGCGCCGACTCCTGCGCCCTCGCCGAACACCATGTTGTACACGCCGGCAGGCGTGCCGGCCGCGTCCATGATCTCGGTGAAGATCTGCCCGGAGTACGGGGCGACCTCCGACGGCTTGAGCACCATCGTGCAGCCGGTGGCCAGCGCCGGGAACACCTTGCATGCGATCTGGTTGATGGGCCAGTTCCACGGCGTGATCAGACCGCAGACCCCGATCGGCTCCTTGAAGATCATCGCCGCGCCGCGGGGCACTTCGAACTCGAAATTCTTCAGCGCGTCGATGGCACCGTTGAGGTGTCCGAGGCCGAGATAGACCTGCGTGCCCGAGCCCAGCGACGGCGGCGCGCCCATCTCCTCGGACACCGCCTCACCGAGATCCGCGGAACGCTTCTGATACTCGGCCAGGATCGCCTGCAAGAGATCGAGGCGCTCTTCACGACTGCTCACCGACCAGGTGGCAAACGCTTTTCTCGCGGCTTTCACCGCATTGTCGACGTCGGCGGCCCCGCCGATCGCGATCTTGCCCGACACCTGCTCGGTGGTCGGGTTGTCGACGTCGAGCGTCTTCGGCTCGACCGGGTCGACCCACTTGCCGTCGATGTAGAACTTCAGATATTCGCGCATGTCTTGCACTCTTCCCTAACGCAGGCTGTTACTGGGTGCCTTCTGCATACCAGGTGCGGAATCGGTCGTACTTCGGCATCTCCTCGGAGTTGGCCTTCGGATCGATACACACGTGCACCACACCGACTTTGCCGCTGGCATAGGCGCGGGCGATGGCCGGACCGATCTCGTCTTCCTTCTCCACGTACTCGCCGTGACAACCGAATCCCTCGGCGATCTTGTCCATCCGGACGTCCTTGCTCCAGTGCACGCCGGGCTGCGGAGACGGCTGCGAGAACGTGCGCTTGTACACGCCGACCTCCAAGCCCCACTGATGATCGACGCCCACGACGCAGACCAGGGGCACGCCCTCTCGCGCGGCGGTCTCGAGTTCGGCGATGTGGAAGAGGAACGCGGAATCGCTCGTCAGCAGCATCACCGGCCGCTTGCGTCCCTCGGCCACCGACGCCCCCACCGCGTACGGCAGTCCCGTGCCGAGATGGCCGAAGTTCTGATTCCAGATCACGTCGCGCGGCTTGGACTGCGAGTACGTCCACTGGAAGATCACCGTCGCGCCGCCGTCGCGGACCATGATGCCGTCCTCGAGTTCCTTGAACGCCTTGGTGGCCTCGACGACGTAGCGCGCCGGGTGAATCGGCGCGCGTCCCGATGGTGCGGATGCGGCGAGTTCCGCCAACTCTTCGGAGTCGGCCTTGACGAGCTTGTCGAGGTTGGCCGACGGGGCGCGCGGGGTGTCCTTCAGCGCCTCGACGAGCTGCGGCACAACACCGCGCAGATCGCCGACCAGCGGCACATCGAACTGACGGTTGACGCCGATGGCGGCCGGATCCTGTTCGACATAAACCCATTTGCGATTGGCGTCGTTGCCGGCCCAGTGCTGGGTCCGGCCGTAGTGCATGGGCTCACCCAGTTCGGTCCCCAGCGCGACACACAGGTCGGATTCCTCCACGGCCTCGTTGGCGGCCGGGGAGAACAAGTAGGGGAACGTCCGGTCCTGCAGTCCCGGGATGTACGACGTGCCACCGGAGGTCTGGATGACGGGACAGTTCATCAGCTCGGCCAGCTCTTTGACCTCCTGCTGGGTGCGCGACGTGTGCACGCCGTGGCCCACCAACAGGATCGGGTTCTTCGCCTCGCGGATCAGCTTGGCAGCCGCTGCGATCTCGGGTGCACCCGCACCCTGGTTGACGAGGCGATACCGGTTGGGCGGCAGGGGTTCCGGGACGTCGAGCTCTTCGAGGATGACGTGCGACGGGAACTCGATGTACGACGGCCCGGGCGTTCCGGACATCGAGCGACGGATGGCCTCGCGGATGATTTCGTCGGTCTGGTCGGCGTACTCGATCGAGCTGCTGTACTTGACGGAGTTCGCGAAAAGCGGTTCCTGCTGCACGAATTGGATACGGCCGCGGCGCACGCGACGTTCGGTGACGCGGGCGCGCTGGCCGCCGAGGAAGATCACCGGCGAGTTCTCCACCAAGGCGCACTGGATGGCGCCCGCGATGTTCGCCATACCCGGACCGAGCGTGCCGATACACAGGCCGGGCTTGCCGGTCATCCGCGACGCCGCCTCCGCCATGAAGCCGGCGCTCAACTCGTGGTGCGGTGCCACCACCGACCATCCGCGGGCGTCGGCCTCGGAGAACATGTGCACGAAGTTGGGGTCCGGGATGCCGAACAGCGTGTTGACGCCCTCGGCCTCGAACAGGTCGAGAATGCGTTTGTAGACGGGTACACCCATGTGAAACTCCTTGATTCCCTTATAGATAGCGTTGAGCTATGTGCTTGCGGTGAGCTGCCGGCGAGCCGAACAGAGAACGGTTGAGAGCGGCGCGTTTGAGGTACACGTGGATGCCGCTCTCCCACGTGTAACCGATGCCGCCGTGCAGCTGCATGGCCTTGCCGGCGATGTCGACGGCGGATCCGCACGCGTACGACTTGGCCATCGCAGCGGCAACATCGGCGTCGGGTCGGTCGTCGGCAATGGCGTGCACCGCGGCGCCGACGAGCTGGCGCGCGACCGAGACGGTGACGAGCATGTCGGCGCACGCGTGCTTGACGGCCTGGAACGAGCCGATGGGCCTGCCGAACTGCTCGCGCACCTTCGCATAACCCACCGTCGCGTCCAGCATCGCTTCCGAGATGCCCAGGCTGTCGCAGGCGACGGCGACCGCGGCGCGATCACGTAGGCGCCTCATTGCAGCGGCGGGGTCCCCCTCGAACCGCAGCACCTCGGCGCTGTCGATAGCCGTGACCGTGGCCAGTCTGCGTGTGTCGTCGAGCACCGGCTGCGCGGTGACGCTCGGCGCGCAGACGGCGACGCCGTCGTCGGTGATGATGAGGATCCTGTCGGCGCCCTCGGCGTCGGGCACGAAGTCCGATTCGATCGCGACGGCCAGCCTGACCGCCCCGGATGCCTGGTCGGTGAGTAGCTGATCTCGAGTATCACTGGGCTGCAGCGCTTTCAAGGTACCGACGGCCAGTACAGCGCTACCCAGGTAGCTGTTGGCGCTGGCGGCTCGGCCAATCTCCTCGCAGATCACCGCGGTCTCGGCGAACGTCGCACCCGCTCCGCCGAACTGCTCGGGAACTTCGAGGCCCACCCAGCCCGCGTCGACGAGCACCGGCCAGTCCACTGCGCGATCCTTGGCCAGCAGGTCACCTGCGACCGAGCGCAGCTCGTCGTGGAACTCCGAATAGTCGGTCATCACACTCTGCCCGATTCTCGCGGTCTCACAAGGCCCCGCTCGGAACTCGGTTCTCGCGGCAGCCCGAGCCCGCGCTCACCGATGATGGTGCGCTGGATCTCGCTCGCTCCACCGGGGATCGTCCACTCCCACGACCCGATGAAGTCGAGCATCCAGGCGCCGGACTCCCAGCCGCTCGACATGGGCTTCGTCAACTCGGTATGCGCGGCCAGTCCCCCGACCTCCGCGCCGAAATCCGTCATCCGCTGCAGCAGCTCGCTGTAGAACAGTTTGACGATGGATGCGTCGGCGGGGCCTGCGCTCCCACTCTCGTTATCCTCGACCACCTCTCGGCACATGCCCCGCAGACCCGCGATCTCGATCTCGAACTGCGCCAGGCGGTCGGCCACGATGGGATCGTCGACCGGGCTGCTCTCCACCAGCCAGCGGAAACCCGCGTTGCCGAGACGTTCGGCGAGCTCGAGCATCGTCATGCCCCGCTCGGCACCCAACGTCGCCTGCGCGACCTGCCAGCCTTGGTTCTCGGCGCCGATGAGGTTGGCGGCCGGAATTCGCACATCGTCGAGGAACACCTCGCAGAAGTGTGAATCGCCGATCGCGTTGCGGATCGGCCGCACCGTCACCCCGGGCGTCGCCATGTCCAGCAGGAAGTACGAAATGCCTTTGCGCTTGGGGGCATCGGGATCGGTGCGAGCCAATAGCAGGCACCAGTCGGCATGCGTACCGCCGCTGGCCCACAATTTCTGGCCGTTGACGACGAAGGTGTCGCCCTCGCGTCGTGCTGTGGTGCGCAGGCTCGCCAGGTCGGACCCGGCCTCGGGTTCGGAGAAGCCCTGCACCCAGATCTCGCCGTCGAGGATCGCGGGTAGGTGCCGACGGCGCTGTTCGTCGGTGCCCGCAACGAGCAGGGTCGAGGCGGCGTGGTGGATTCCGACGAACGCGAGCACCAGGCGTGGCGCATCGTGGGCGGCGAGTTCCTGGTACAGCACAACTTGTTCGGGGACCGACATCCCGCCGCCCCATTCGCGCGGCCAGTGCGGGACGGCGTAGCCGGCGCTATGCAGCGTCGCGAACCACGACTTTTGGAAGGCGACGAATTCCTCGTCGGTGGCGCCGGTTTGGGCCTGACGCCAGTCCGGCGGGATGTGCTCGACGCACCACGCGCGCACAGTGTCGCGGAAGTCGTCCAGGCTCATGATGCGTTCACCCGGAGCTTGTCCATCGCGTGGGCTACCGCCACACCGTCGCCGAACGACGGGGCGATCTGTGTGCCGGTTCGTACCGCATCGACGACGTCACTCAGGAACGCCGACAGCGCCGGCGGCGGCGACCTCCGCGGCGCCGGTGGGAATTCGAACGTCTGGGGTTCCGCGCCGGGCCGATGCACGACCAGTCTGGTGTCCCCGGTCAGCTCGAGCGAGCCGTCGCTGCCCAGCAGTGTCGCGCGTGGAGCTAGGGCAACCGCCCCGGCGAAGCCGGTGTCGTGCGTGGCGGTGCAGCCGTTCGCCATCGTGAACCATGCCGAATACGCGTCTTCGGCAGTGGCCTCGGGCGGCGACCCGTCGATCCGGGTCACGCCTCCGCAATCGGCGACCTCGCTGTTGAACAGCCAGCGCGTGAAGTCGATCAGATGGGAGCCGTACGCCCCGATCCATCCGCCGCCGAGCTCACGGTCGTTGATCCAGCCGTACTTTCGGCCGCGCAATCCGCTGCCGTAGAACGTCCAGTTCAAATGGATTGGTTTGCCGATGATTCCATCGTCGGCCAGCTGTTTGATCTTCGCCCACGACTCGTTGTAGCGGAATTCGAAGTTCAGGAAGTTCAATACCCCGGCGGCGCGGGCACGTTCGCGCATCGACTCCGCCTCCTCGGCGTTGCGGCCGAACGGTTTGTCACACAGCACTGCGTGTCCGTGATCGACGGCGGCCCTGACATGCTCGACGTGCATGAAGGGCGGAGAGTGCACCGAGATGAGGGCGACGTCGGAGGCGATTGCGGTCTTCACCGCCGCCTCGTCGCGAGGGCTGATGACCTCGACGTCGAGCCCTAAACTTTCATACACGGGTGCGGCGGCGTGCTTACCGAAGCCGGTTCCGATCACGGCGACCTTCACGCGAACAGGCCCGCCAATCCGGATCCACCGACGCGGCGGGTCAGCTCGTCGCGCGTAGCCGAAAGGCCCAGCGGCAACCGGCGCAGCGGTTGGCTGTAACGCGACAGCCACGACAGCGTGGTCTCGTCGCAGAACCCGACCGCACCGTGCAGCTGGTGGCACACCCGGAAGACGACCTCTGCCGCCTCGATCGCCGACATCCGCAGCGCCAACGCGTCGTTGAGCGCATCCGGCTGGCCGGTGCCGATACTCCACAGCGCGTACTTGGCGAGAATGTCCAGCCCACTGCGCTCGACCTCGGCGTCGGTCAGTTGGAACTGCACACCCTGGAAGGACGACAGCGTCTGCCCGAACTGCTTGCGCAGGCTGACGTGCGAGACGGTCAGTTCGATCGCACGGTCGAGCATGCCGAGCAGCGTCCAGCACGGCAGCACGAGTCCCAGCGCCACATCGTCCGCACCGCCATCATCGATGGCAGACAGTGTCACCTCGGTGACGAAACCCGGCCCTGTGCCGCCGATGCCTGACACCGCCGATCGGGCCCCGTCCAGTGTTACCGCGGCCCAACGTGATTCGAGACCGGCGAGCGCACCGGACGGCCGAGCGCCCGCGACCACGATCAGACCGTCGGCATCGAGGTCGATCGGTGCCGCCAGCCGTTCGGCGACCGGGTAGGGCACCGCCCAGTAACCGGCGCTGCGGCACAGTGCGGCGGCGGCTTCGAGGCCGTCGGTGTCATCGCGGGGATCGAGTTCCCACGCGCCGAGTCCGGCGAGCACTGGCCCCGCCAGCGACTCGCGGATGGCGGGTTTGGCCTCGGCCTGTTGTACGAGTTGGTCGCCGCCCGCCGCCTCAAACGCGCGAAGAGCTTGACGGCCATACTCTTTGGCGTCGTCGGAGAGGTCGAGGATCATGTCACTCATCGGGCGGCCGCCAGCAGGCTGCGGGACAGCAGGATGCGCTGCATCTCGATGCTGCCGGATGACACGGTGGAGGCCTGCGAGTACTTCCAGTGGTCCTCGACCTCGCCGAGGAACCAGGCCGCGCGCGGATCGTCGTGCGACACCTCGGCGGCGATGTCCATCAGTACCTCGGCGCTGTCCTGGTCCAGCTTGGTGACGGCGATCCGGTAGGCCGCCGCGTCACCGGGCTGGATACGTCCGCTGCTCTGCAGCAAGACCACGCGGTACGCCATCAGGCGCGCGCGGCGGCAATGGGTCAGCATGCGCACCCACCGTCCGCGCAGTTCAGTGGACAGGTCCTCCCAGCGGCCCCCGAGAACCGTTGGGGCAGCCGCCAGTAGCCGCTCGCAGCGGGCATACCGGGCGATGCCGACCCGCTCGAAGGACATCACGTCCTGCACGATCGACCAGCCCGCGTCGACGGTGCCGAGCACGTTGGCCTCGGTGACCCGCAGGTCGTCGAAGAACACCTCGTTGAGGTGGTGCGGGCCCATCATGCAGCGGATCGGTCGCACCTGAATCGCCGGATCGTCCATCGGCACCAGGAAGATCGTCAGACCCTGTTGCTTTTTCTGGGTTGCGCCTACTCCGACCTTCGACGTCCTTGCCAGCAGGAAGCACCATTGCGCCATGGTCGCGTAGGAGGTCCAGATCTTCTGACCGCTGACCAGCCAACCGTCGCCGTCGCGTCGTGCAGCGGTGCGCAGTGACGCGAGATCCGAGCCCGCTTCGGGTTCGGAAAATCCCTGGCACCAGATGACCTCGCCGCGCGCGATGGGCGGCAGATGTGTCTGCTGTTGTTCTTCGGTGCCGTGCCGCATGATGATCGGCCCGACCCAGTTCACTCCCATGTACTGGGCTCCGCGCGGTTCATGGTGCGCCCACATCTCCTCGCGCACCACCGTCTGCTCCCACACCGATGCGGCGCCTCCGCCGAACTCCTCGGGCCACGACAGGCACAGCAGGTTGCGCTCCGCCAGCAGCCTGCAGAACGCCTGGGCGGTCTCCAGGTCGGCGGGATCGTCGGTGAAGGCACCCAGAAACTGTTCGGGGACATTGCTGTTCACCAGCTCGCGCAGCTCTGCTCGCAGCGCCGCGGCCTGCTGCCCCATCTGGAAATCCATCTTCTACCCCGATCCCGTGGTTCTGGCATCGAAAACCCCCAGCGCGCCGAGCACCTCGTCGGTGTTCTCCCCCAGCATCGGTGCCGGACCGGCGACGCGTCCGGGGGTTCGCGAAAACCATGTCGGAACCCCCGGAAAACGCACTGAGCCATGGGGAGTTTCGACGGTCTCGAACAGACCGGCCGCATTCAGTTGCGGGGAGTCGAACAGAGAGTCGAGGGTGTTGATCGGCGTGGCGGGAATCTCAAGTTCAGCGAACAGCTTGAGCCACTCGGCGGTGGTGCGCTCCAACATGGTCTGCGCCAGCAAGCCGTACACCTTGTCAATCTGTTTGGCGCGCAGGGCCAGCGTCGCAAAATCAGCGCAGTTCCATGCCGGTTGCACCGACGCGATAAAGGCATTCCAATGCTTATCGTTGTAAATCAACGCGGCGACATGACCGTCACTCGTCCGGTACGGACGTCGGTTTGGTGCAACGGTGCGCGGATAGATTGCCGGACCCAGTGGAGGGTCGAATATTGCACCGTTGGCATGTTCGACCAACATGAAGGAGGCCATGGTCTCGAACATGCTGACTTCGACTTCCTGTCCCTCGCCGGTGCGCTCCCGATGAAATAGCGCCATCATGGTGGCGTAGAGCGCCGTCAGCCCGGTCACCTTGTCCGCCATGATCGTTGCCACGTAGGTGGCGTCACCCGTAAGTTCCTTCTGGACGGCAGGTAGTCCGCACTCGGCCTGGATGGTGTCGTCATAAGCCGGGCGGTCGGCATCCGGACCACGCCTGCTGTAGCCGTAGCAGTTGGTGTAAATGATCTTCGGATTGATTGCCGCAACCGCGTCGTAATCGAATCCCAGCTTGGCGATCGCTTTCGCTCGCATGGAATGTATGAAGATGTCGGCCGTTTCGACAAGCGCGCGAAGCGCCACGACGCCCTCGTCGGACGTCAGATCGAGGACCACGCTGCGCTTACCGCGATTGACGTTCATGAAGACGCCGTTCATACCGGGCGCGGGCCCCTCGGCGACGTAGCGCACGATGTCGCCCTCGGGTGGTTCGACCTTCACGACGTCGGCGCCCATGTCCGCCATGATCTGGGTGCAGTACGGCCCCATCACCACAGCGGTGAGGTCGACGACGCGGACACCCGCCAGCGGACCGCTAGGCATTCTGCGCTGCCATCGCGAAGCTGTACCGGATGTGGTCGCCGTGGCCGTCGGGCACCACGGGGAAAACCAGCGGTTCGGTGTCGTCGCGGATCGCCGTCATGTTCTCACCGACGTCGGCGATCGTCCACGACGGCCGGTATACACCCGGAGTCTCCGCTACCTTTGCCGTCGCCACCCGGCCCGCGAGCGCGACGAGTATTTCCCCCGTGATCGAACATGTCTCGTGTGCCAGCCATCCGACGGCGGGCGCCACCAGCTCTGGTCCCATCGGAGGATACGCCGAGGTGTCGATGCCCTCGGCCATGCGTGTGACGGCGGCGGGCACGATCACATTGCTCCTGATGCCGTAGTCGACACCTTCCATCGCGGCGACGTTGGACAGCCCGATCACGCCCGCCTTGGCGACCGCATAGTTCGCGACGCCGTGGTTGCCGTACAGCCCGCCGATCGACGACGTCAGCACAATGCGGCCATAGTCCGCATCACACATCACCGGAAAAGCCGGGCGCACAACGTGGAACGCTCCGCGCAGATGTACGTCGACGACGGCCTCGAAGTCCTCGTAGGACATCTCGCGCAGCGGGGATCGTCGCACATTTCCGGCGTTGTGGATGAGGATGTCGATGCGACCGAACCGGTCCAGCGCCGTCCCGATGATCGCCTGACCGCCCTCAGGAGTCGCGACCGAATCGGTGTTGGCGACCGCTTCTCCACCCGCGGCGATGATTTCGCGCACCACGTCATCGGCAGGCTCGGCATCTGAACCGTCACCGATGAGACTTCCGCCGGCGTCGTTCACCACGACCTTCGCGCCCTGCGCCGCCAGCAACAGGGCGTACGAGCGGCCCAGTCCCCTGCCGCCGCCGGTGATGACCGCGACCCGGCCGTCGAACCTCAGGTCAGGCACGGAGTTCAAGCCCGTCGAGGTCGCCCGTGGCCCGCCACTGCGCGATCAACTCGTCGAAGGCGTAGAAGCCGGGCGAATAGAAGTCACCGAGGAATGCGCCGTTCTTCACGGCACCGCCCTGGCCTTCGTTGTTGTAGTAGCCGGGCGTGCACGACAGTTCGAATGCCGAGTTGTCGATGGCGAGTTCACGGACGGTCTGCACCCAGGCGTCCTGGCCCTCCTGACTGGGCTCGATCGTTGTGGCGCCGCGGTTCTGCGCCTCGGCGATGAGGTAAGCGATGTGGTTGGCCTGCTGCTCGAACATCGCCGTGGTGTTGGCCGAAACGCCGCCCTGGATGAATCCCATGAAGAACTGGTTGGGGAAACCCCGACTTGTCATCCCGTGCAGGGTCTTGTAGTCGTCTTGCCAATAGTCGAACAGCGAGAGCCCGTCGCGGCCGACGATTCGATCGATCGCATAGCGTCGGCTGATCTCGGTCGAGATCTCGAAACCACTGGCGAACACGACGCAGTCGACCTCATATTCGACGCCATCGGCGACGATTCCCTTTTTGGTCAGCCGTTCCACACCCTTGGACGCCGACACGTCGACCAGCGTCACGTTGGGTCGGTTGAAGGTGGCGAGATACTGCTCGCTGGACGTCGGCCGCTTGCACATGAAGCGGTAGTACGGCTTGAGCGTCTCGGCGGTGTCCGGATCGTCGACGATCTCGTCGACGAGGCGACGTAACCGCTCCATGATCTTGTAGTCTTCCTCTTCCCGGAAGGCCATGATCTGCTCGATGGTCACCGAAGCCGGATCCTCGCTACCCGCGATGCGGGCGGTCAGGTTGCGGCCGAGTTCAGTCCAGAAGTCGCACACCAGATCCGGCTCACCGAACACGACGCCCACAAACGGCGACCAGTTGTGGAAGTTGCGTTTGCGCTCCTCCTGCCAACCCGGTTGCAGCGACGCAGCCCAGTCGGGGTCGGTGGCGGGGTTGGTGCGCGTATCCACCGACGACGGCGTCCGCTGGAATACGAACAGGTGCTTGGCGTCGCGACCGAGGTGCGGTACCAATTGGATGCCCGTGGCACCGGTGCCGACGAGTGCGACGCGCTTGTCCGCCAGCTTGGTCAGGCCGCCGTCGGCGTCTCCGCCGGTGTAGTCGTAGTCCCAACGCGCGGAGTGGAACACGTGCCCACCGGCAGCCTGGTATTCCTTGATGCCGGGGATTCCGGGAAGTTTCGGGCGGTTGTACGAGCCCTGAGCCATCACGACGAAGCGAGCGCGGATGTCGTCTCCGCGGTCGGTGCTGATACGCCAGCGCGCGGTGGCGTCGTCCCAGATCAATTCGCGGACCTGGGTGGAGAACAGCGCGCCGTCGTAGAGGCCGAAGTGCTTGCCGATGTTGCGGCAGTGCTGGAAGATCTCGGCGCCGTCGGCGAACTTCTTCGACGGCATGAAGTCCAGCTCTTCGAGCAGCGGGATGTAGCAGTAAGCGTCGTTGTCACATTGGATTCCAGGGAACCGGTTCCAGTACCACACCCCGCCGAAGTCGCCCGCCATCTCGATGACGCGGATGCCGTCGACGCCGGCCTTCTTGAGATAGGCGCCGGCCAGCAGTCCGGAGAAGCCGCCGCCGAGAATGACGACGTCGACGTCTTCGGCGATCGGGTCGCGCTCGACCACCGTCGTGTAGGGGTCGACCTCGGAGAACTCCGCGAACTCCCCTTCGAGTTCCAAATACTGCGAACCACCCTCGGGTCGTAGACGTTTGGCCCGTTCAGCGGCGTACTTCTCCCGGATCGCGGGGATGTCGATGTCGGACGGGGTGTCGGTCGGCCCGCACGTGTTCTCGGTGGTCGTCAAGATCGGCACTCTCCTAACTCGTGATTTCGGTGTAGTTGGTTGCGCTCAACGCGACCAACTACACCGAAATCGCTCAAAGCTCCTGTGGTTCGCCGGTGCCCATGTATTTGGACAGCTGGTAATGAAGGTTGACGGTGCTGCGCTCGCGGTACGGGTTGGGCCTCGTACCGGGGAAGCCGGCCGACTTCATGCCCTGCTGTACTGCCGCCATATTCGAGAAATCCTGCGGCAGCACAGACAGCCAGTTCGGCGAGTCCTTTGGTGTGTACTGCCATTCCGTTTGCGGCTCTTCATCTTTGGGATAGAGCTCGAACACCGCGACCTCGAAGATGCACTTGTTGGGGTTGTAGCTCGGATCAGGACGGGCCGAGTAGCAGAGCGCGCTCGTCAAGCCCTGGCCGACCTGGAAGTTCGGGAAGATCTGCCAGGCGGTCCCGCTCTGACCGAGAATGTCGGCCGGGATCGTCGGCCAGATCACCCCACGCGCTTCGTCGTCACGGCGGGCTGACGCGAGCCAATGCTGCAGCACCTGGTCGGCGGGAGTGCCCTCGGGCAGTTCGTCGACCAGCCGCTTGGCGGCGTTCACCAGTGTGTTGGTGGTGGTCGCATTGGTCTCCTCCATGGTGTAGACCTGCATCTCAGCGGTCGAGATACGCGGATCGCCGGTGCCCAAACGGATTTTGGACTTGGTTTCGTCCATCCCTTTGGGTGCGTCATACCCGATGTTGCTGTGCTTGCCCTGCGCCTTGGCCCAGCCCTTGAACTCGCCGAACCTGTTGAACTCCGGGTGAGTGGTGAACACGTGGTAGGTCTCGTTGAAGGCCTCCATCGCGACCTTCCAGTTGCAGTCGAAGTACAGCCACTTGCGCCACTTGTAGCGCATGTTCTCCAGACCGAACGGGTCGAGGATCTTCGCCGCCGGAAACAGGTAGTCGACCAGCGGTTCGCAATCCGGGTCCATGTTGATGAACAGCCAGCCGCCCCAGGTGTCGACCTGAACGGGAACGAGGTGGGTGTTGTCGGGCGTCAGCGCAACCTTCCAGTCGTCCTGTTCGCGGATGTGGGTGCAGGCTCCGTCCAAACCGTATGTCCAGCCGTGGAATCCGCAGACGAAGGACTTGCGGGCCCGCCCGACGGCGTTCTTGGCGCCTTCGGGATTGTCGACCAGTCTGCGGCCGCGGTGCATGCACACGTTGTGATGCGCCTTGAAGGTGTCCGGCCCGGATCCGGTGCCCGTCCGCACCACGATGATCGAGTCGTCGAGGATGTCGTAGGTCAGGTAACTGCCGACCTCAGGTATCTCCTCAACCCGGCCGACCTGTTGCCATACCCTGCGCCACAACCGGTCCCGCTCGGCGCGCGCATAATCCTCGGAGATGTAGGCGTCGACGCCGATGGTCATCGGCGACGACAGGTCTTCGGCGATCTGCCCCGTCGAGTCGTCCGGGTCTCCATCGATCTCGATCGCGGCGTCCAGATCGGATTCGGTGTGAGTCACTTCGTCTTCCTTTCAGGGCCGACTGATGGCTTCGCGGAAGGACTCGTCGGCGAGGAAAAGCGACGTGTTGTCGGCGCCGAGATGCGTCCATTTGAGGTTGAGGCCGCCGTCGACCAGCAGCGTCTGGCCGGTGATGTAGCTCGACATGCCCGACAGCAGAAAGAGGATCGCACCCGCCTGCTCCTCGGGAGTGCCGCGACGGCCCATCGCGATGGCGGTGCGGTCACGATCCGGGTCGTCGTCGACGTAGGTGCGCGACGCGGCTGTCGCCGTCACCCCGGGGGCGACAGCGTTGACGCGGATGTTGTCCAGTGCCAGTTCGGCGGCCATGGTGCGGGTCATCGCCACGATCGCCGCCTTCGCGGTGCCGTAGGCGATGTGGAAGGGCGCGGTGTTCATTCCGCTGATCGAGGACACCGAGACGATCGATCCCGGCGTCTGCTGTGCCCGGATCTCGGCGGCGACCGCTTGGCTCATGAAGAACGCGGTCTCCAGATTCGCGGCGAACAGCGCCCGCCAGTCCTCGCGCGTGACCCGGGTGGCAGGCATCCACGTCGACGGCGCCGCACCGCCCGCGATGTTCACCAACCCGTACAGCACACCGTCGATGCGCCGCACGTGATGCATCACCGTGGCGATTCCCTCGTCGGTGGACGCGTCCGCGGAGACCGGCACCACCGACAAACCCTGCTCGGCCAGGGGCGCGACGTGTTCGTCGAGATTCTCTTTCGACCGGCTCACTGCGATCACGGTGGCGCCCGCCTCCGCGGCCATGCGCGTGACCGTGGTACCGATGCCGCCACCGCCCGCACCGGACACCACGACCATGCGCCCAGCCAGCCCCAGCAGGTCAGTCATGACATTTGTCCGGACAACATATGTTGCTCTGCATATTGCAGAACACTATTCCGCAGCGGTAATGACCCCGTCAAGGGCGAGGTACCTGGCAATTCGGGCTATTGTCTGGACTAGCAGGGCTTGGTAGCGTCCGGGTTCATGACTGTTCCCGCGACGGCCTCGCGCCCGCCCTCCCGGTACATCGCGACCGACCCGAGGACGGCCAACGGCTGGCGGCTCGAGAGGCTCACGCCACCGAGCCGGCTGTTCGGGGCGAACGGCCTGCGCACCGGTCCCGACGGACGGGTCTATGTCGCGCAGGTGACCGGCAGCCAGATCAGCGCCCTTGACCTCGCGGGCGACGTCGAGGCCATCAGCCCCAAGGGAGGCGACATCATCGCGCCCGATGATGTCGCCTTCGATTCGAGCGGCAACCTGTACGCGACCGAGGTGATGGACGGCCGGGTGAGCGTGCGTGACGCCGCCGGTGCAGCGCGGGTGCTGCGCGACGATCTTCCGTGCGCCAACGGCATCACCGTGTATCAGGACCGGTTGTTCATCAATGAATGTCGAGACGGCGGCAGGCTGATGGAGCTGGACAGGGCCACCGGCGCATCGCGAATTCTGTTGGAGGACCTGTCCTCGCCGAACGCGATGGAAGTCGGCCCCGACGGCATGCTGTATTACCCGCTGATGACGGCCAACGAGATCTGGCGCATTCATCCCGATGGCGGCGAGCCGCAACGGGTCACCGGTGATCTCGGCGTGCCCGACGCGGTCAAGTTCGACCCGCAGGGCTATCTGGTATCCACGCAGGTGGCCAGCGGGCAGGTGCTGCGCATCGACCCGCGCAGCGGCGACAAGATGCTGCTGGCGCAACTAAACCCCGGCCTGGACAACCTGACCTTCGTAGGCGACCGGCTGTTCGTGTCCAACTTCACCGGTGAGATCACCGAGATCCTGGCCGGCGGTGAAACACGCACCGCGCTGCCCGGCGGGCTGAATTGGCCGCTGGACCTGGTCGTCGGCGACGACGGCCAGCTCTACGTCGCCGACGGCACGTACTTCTACGCCGTCGGCACCGACGGCGTGCTGGAAACCGTCGGGATGTTGTTCACTCCGGGGTATCCGGGCTTTCTGCGCGGGTTGGCTCCAGCGGGTCCCGGCGTCTTCGTGGTGGCGACATCGGGTGGGCAGATCGCACGCTACCGGCCCGGCGACGGCGAAACCGACTACCTCGCAGACGGATTCGATCAACTGTACGGTGTCGCCATCGGACCGGGCGACAGCATCGTGTTCGCCGAACTCGGTACCGGCAGCGTGCACGCATTGCGGTCGGGCCACGTCGAGTTGCTCGCCGCCGGCCTGCAGGACCCCGTCGGTGTGACCTTCGGGCCCGACGGTGTGCCGATGGTCGCCGAGTCGGGCGCCGGCCGAGTCGTACGGGTTGCGGGTTCGACCGAGACCGTGGTCGACGGATTGCAACGACCGCAGGGAATCCACGTCAGAGACGGTCAGTTGTACATCGTCGACGCGGGAGCCAAGGAGGTCGTCGCGGTCGATCTCGCGAGCGGTGAACGGAATACCATCGCCTCCGGCCTGCCCGTCGGGCCGCCGCCGGGGGTTGATCCTAAGCCGCTCAAGGGAATGCCGCCGTTCTCCGGGCCACAAGGACCGTTCGCCGGCATCACCTCGGGACCTGACGGCTCCCTGTATTTCTCGGCGGACGGCGACGGCAGCGTTCTGGCGTTGCGGCGCACATGACAGTCACGCCGGCCGATCACCGGTACCTCCAGGTGGCGCGCACTCTCCGGAAGGAGATCGTGGACGGGGTGTATCCCGTCGGTTCTCAACTGCCTACCGAACAACAGCTGTGCGAACGTTTCGAGGTCAGCCGCTACACCGTGCGCGAGGCGCTGCGACGGCTGCGCGACGACAATCTCGTCGCATCCCGCCCTCGCGCCGGCACACTGGTGGTGCCGCGGCCGGAGACGAACAGCTATGCCCAAGACGTGATGTCGATCAACGACCTGCTCGCGTTCGCCTCTGGTGCACAGCTCACGATCGAAAGCAATGCGATGGTGGTCATCGACGAGCACCTGGGCGAGCGGACCGGCCTCAGCGTGGGAACGGAATGGCTGGCCGTCCGCGGCCACCGAGCGGACGGCACCTCAGCTCCGGTATGCGCGACGGAGTACTACATCAACCGGGCGTTCGCGGCGGTCGGCCGCCTGCTGCAACGGCATTCGGGGCCCATCTTCCCGCTGATCGAGGACCTGTTCGGGGTCAGCATCGTCGAGGTGCGACAGGAGATCGCCGCGGTGCCCGTCACGTCCGAGCTGGCCGCGGTGCTCCAGGTCGAGGTGGGCAGCGCGGCGCTGGAGATGCAGCGCACCTACAAGACGTCCGACGGTGAGGTCGCGCAGGTCACCGTCAACACCCATCCCTCGTCACGCTACCGGCATTCCATGACGATGCGCCGGGTCAAGGAGCAGGCCGGCCAGTGAAGGTCGACGAGCAGCGCGCGGCCGACGCGTACCGACGTGGGCTGTGGGTGAGCGAGACGCTCGCCGACTCGCTGCGCGACGCGGCCAGGGCCACACCCGAGCGCACGGTGTTGGTGGACGGTGCAATCCGGCTCGACTGCAGAGATTTACACGACAAGGCCACCGCACTGGCTCAAACCCTGATGGCGTTGATGCCCGCGGGCAGCGTGGTGTCGTTCATGCTGCCGAACTGGCATGAGGCCGCCGTCATATATCTGGGCGCAACCCTCGCCGGCATGGTGGTGAATCCCATTCTGCCCTCGCTTCGCGATCGCGAACTCGCGTTCATCCTGTGCGACGCCGACAGCCGCGTAATCTTCATACCGTCGAACTTCGGTGGCCATGACTACGCCGCAATGCTGGAACGGGTGACCGCATCGATGGCCGCACCACCGGCCGTCGTGGTCGTCCGCGGTGACAGCCATACGCCGTACGCCTCGATGTTCGCGACCGAGACGACCGCGGTGTTGCCGGTTCTGAATCCCGACACCGTGCGCATGATCCTCTACACCTCCGGCACGACCGGACGGCCCAAGGGCGTTCTGCACACGCATAATTCGATCCACGCGCTGATCCGCCAGATCGGCGAGCACTGGTGGGTCGCCGACGACGACCGGTTCCTCGTCCCATCGCCGATCGCACACATCGGCGGGTCGATCTACGCGTTCGAGTGCCCGCTGCTGCTCGGCACCACGGCGGTGCTGATGGAACGCTGGGATCCGGATGCCGCGGTGGCGCTGATGCTGGCGGAACACTGCACTCACATGGCGGGTGCCACACCGTTTCTCGACGGTCTGTTGGCGGCCGCTGAGCGGGCGGACAGCCGGCTGCCAGACCTGAAGGTGTTCATCTGCGGCGGCGCTTCGGTTCCGCCGTCGCTGATCCGCGGGGCGACAGACTATTTCGAGAAGGCCGCGGTGTCCCGGGTGTACGGATCGACCGAGGTGCCGGTGACAACCGTGGGATCTCTCGATGACGTCGACCATGCGGCCGATACCGACGGTCGCGCTGGTATCGCAGATGTCAAACTGATCGGCGGTGAGATCTGTGCGCGCGGCCCGCAGATGCTCGTCGGTTATCTGCACTCCGACGACGAGACGGAATCCTTCGACAGCGAGGGCTATTTCCGCACCGGCGATCTGGCCCGCTGGGTCGATGAGGACTACCTGGTGGTCACTGGCCGGGCCAAGGACATCATCATCCGCAACGGCGAGAACATTTCGCCCAAGGAAGTAGAGGACCTGCTCATCGCGCACCCGGCGATCGCCGAGATCGCGATCGTCGGCGTGCCCGACGACCGGACGGGAGAACGCGCGTGCGCGGTGGTCGTCGCCACCGGAGAACGCGTACCCGACATCGACGACCTGCGGGAACTGTTGATCGGTGCAGGTCTGGCCAAGTTCAAAATCCCTGAGCAGATCGTTATTTGGGATGCGCTGCCGAAGAACGACGCGGGCAAGGTGCTCAAGCATCAGATCCGGGCGACACTTGAGAAGGTGGAGTGATATGCAGGTTGCGATCGTGACGGGCGCGAGTAGCGGCATCGGGTTCGGATGCGCGACCAAACTCGCCTCCCAGGGAATGGCCGTGCTGGGCACCGGCCGCGACGACGCCAGGCTCGCGGAACTCAAGAGCCACGACCCGGGGCACATCGAGACCCTCGCCGTTGATCTCACCGCGGACGATGCGCCGCGCCGGATCGTGGACACCGCCATCGAACGGTGGGGCCGCATCGACTTCCTGATCAACAACGCCGGAGTGGGCAGCCCCAAGCCATTACACGAGACAGACGACGAATCACTGGACTATTTCCTGGGTTTGATGCTGCGCGCGCCGTTCCGGTTGGCCCGTGAAGCGGTCGTGCACATGCAGCCCGGTTCGGCGATCATCAACATCACGTCGACATTCGCCATCGTGGGCGGTCTGCGGGGCGGCGCCTACTCGGCGGCCAAGGGTGGCCTGACATCCCTGACGAGGCACATCGCCTGCCAGTACGGGCCACAGGGCATTCGCTGCAATGCCGTTGCCCCGGGTGTCACCCTCACTCCGATGGTGGCGAGCCGTTTAGAAGACCCGCGATTCCGCAAGATCAACACCGAGATGACGCCGTACCCACGCCTGGGCGAGGTCGAGGACATCGCGAGCACCGTCGCGTTCCTGTGTAGCGACGGAGCAGCCTTCATCAACGGGCAGGAGATCGCCGTCGACGGCGGCTGGACGTCGACCAAGTACCTCTCGGACTTCGCGCTGAACGCCGATTGGGTCGAGCGGCAGTGAACCTGTTCGGCCTTCTGGACCAGGCCGCAGAGCGGTTCGGCGATCGTGGCGCGGTGTTCCGTGGTGAGAGCCAGTTGCACACGTGGTCCGAGTTGCGTGAACGGGCGATGCGAATCGCGTCCACCCTTGGGGCGCCCGGCACCCGTATCGCCATCGCCAGCGAGAACCGCCCTGAGATCGTCGAGCTGATGTTCGCGACATGGGCGGCCGAGTGTGCGGTCGTGCCGATCAACTACAAGCTTCATCCGCGCGAAATGGTCCAGATCATCGACGACGCAGGGGTCTCGCAGGTGTTCGCGTCGCCCAAGATCGGCGCGGAGCTGTCGTCGGCCACCGACGTGCCCGTCGAAACCGTTGACTCAGAGGCCTATTCGGCGCGCACAACGAGCACCCCGGTGGAACGGCCGCGCAGCACCGACCCGGCGACCCTGGCCTGGCTCTTCTACACCAGCGGGACCACCGGCCGCTCGAAGGGGGCCATGCTATCGCACCGCAACCTGATGGCGATGACGGTGTCGCACCTGGCGGATTTCGACTCGCCGGACCACACCTGCAGCCTGGTGCACGGCGCACCGATGTCGCACGGCTCCGGCCTGTACATCCCGCCCTACGTGTTACGTGCTGCGCGGCAGGTGATTCCGGCCTCCGCGGCGTTTGAGCCGGGCGAGTTTCTCGACCTTTGTGAGCGTCATCCCGGCTGCAGCGCGTTCCTCGCGCCCACGATGGTTCAGCGCCTCGTCCAGACCGGACGCGCACGCCCACAGAACCTGCGCACGATCGTGTACGGCGGCGGCCCGATGTACGTCGACAGCCTGAAGAAGGCGATGGCGGCGTTCGGCCCGATATTCGTCCAGCTCTACGGTCAAGGCGAGGCACCGATGACCATCACCGGGCTGCGCAGGGCCGACCACATCGACGCCGATGACGCGGTTCTGGGTTCCGTCGGGTACGCCCGGTCAGGTGTGGACGTCGCGGTGCTGCGCGACGACGGCACACCGGCGTCGGCGGGTGAGATCGGTGAGATCGTCTGTCGCGGAGACGTTGTCATGGCCGGCTACTGGAACAATCCCGAGGCCACCGCGAAGACCCTGCAGGAAGGGTGGTTGCGCACCGGCGACATGGGGTCGTTCGACGAGCGCGGCTTCCTCACGTTGCGGGACCGCTCCAAGGATGTGGTGATCAGCGGAGGAAGCAACATCTATCCGCGCGAGGTCGAGGAGATCCTGCTCGAGCATCCGGGCGTCGACGAGGCGGGTGTCGTGGGGGCGCCTGACGAGGAGTGGGGCGAGGTCGTCGTTGCGTTCATCGTCGGCTCGGCGTCGCCCGCGGACCTGGACGCTCATCTGCTCGAGCGCATCGCGCGGTTCAAAAGGCCCAAGCGGTACGAGTACATCGACGAGCTGCCGAAGAACAGCTACGGCAAGGTGCTCAAGCGGGCCTTGCGCGAGCGCTTGGCTTAGCGAGATCCAGAACACGCGGGTGTGGGGTTTTGTTACGCCAAGAGCCGAGTATGCGTGCGGGTAACCCACGTTCGGCGGAGAACAGTAGCCGTAGCATGGCAGCATGCGCGTCGTCATCGCCGGTGGGCACGGCAAGATCGCCCTCATCCTCGAACGCCTGCTCTCCGAGCGCGGAGACACGGCGGTCGGCCTGATCAGAAACCCCGACCACGTCGCCGACGTGGAAGCGACAGGTGCCCAGGCGGTCGTCGTCGACCTCGAGACCGCCACCGCCGCGGACATCGCTTCACATGTCCAGGGTGCCGACGCGGTCGTGTTCGCGGCGGGCGCGGGCCCCGGCAGCGGTGCCGCACGCAAGCAGACGGTCGACTGCGACGCCGCAATTCTGCTCGCGGACGCGGCCCAGGCAGCGGGCGTAAAGCGCTACGTCATGATCTCGGCGATGGGCGCCGACGTCGAGGCGCCGGACGAGATCGGCGATCCGGTGTTCGTCGCCTACCTTCGCGCGAAAGGTCACGCGGACGATGTGATCCGCGCGCGTGATGCACTCGAGGTCACCGTCATACGCCCCGGCCATCTCACGAACGATGCGGGCACGGGTCGGGTCGAGATATCCGACCAGACCGGGCATGGTGACATCCCACGCGAGGATGTCGCCAAGGTACTGCTCGCGGTGCTCGACACTCCAGCCGCCGCCGGGCGCACGTTCGAACTGATCGGCGGCGAAACGCCGATCGATGAAGCGGTTACCCGATCAGTCCGCGGATGACCGCGCTGCCTTAATGTTGCGCTAGGAGCGCGGCCGAGGCTATATGTCCCCACGCGCGCTGTCAGGCTGACATTGTGTTTGGAAACCGTCACCAGAACAGCCCGCGGATAACCGCTGCCTGCGGAATGTCCTCGACCGCGATCAGTCCTTTGGGGGCGTCGCACACCCAATCGATCACGTTGACCACCCGCGCCGCGGTGGAGACACATCCGGCCTCGGTGACATCGAGCAGCGGATCCGAGACGTGCGTGTTCAGCTCCACCCGCGGCTCACCCTCGACCACGACGCGGTGCACACCGGGCTTGCCGACGGGCGGGAACTCCCACTCCGGCGCGGCCACCTCCGTCAGTCGGGTGATGTGCTCCATCGTGATCACCGGAACCCCGTCACGCACCCCCTCGACCGCGAACTTGACCGCGGCCATGCCACCGGGCTCGACGGTGCACAGCTTGCACTCGATCCTCTGGTCGGTGTACCAGGGTTCGATCCGCTGTCGCACATCGTCGAGTTCGATGCCCAGCTGGTCGGCGAGATTGCGGACCGGGCCGCCCCACATGGTCGTCAGCACACCAGGCAGAAAGAACATCGGCTGCTCGTCATCCGCCTTCAGCCCGAAACCCATTGACTTACCGGTGAACTCGTAATCGTCATAGTTTGCGTAGTCGAAGATCTCCTGGACAAGAACGGACGTCGCGCGGGTGACCAAGCTCAGCGCGCTGTGCACCTCGGTGTCGCCGGAGTAGCCGGGGTCGATGCCGTTCACGTACAGCGACGAGTTGCCCTCCTCGCACGCTTTCTCCAGCGGTCCGGTCAGCCAGTCGTCGGCCTGACGCGGCGTCACCAGCCACACCATCGACGAGCCGACGACGTTGATGCCGGCGGCAAGGAGCTTCGCCAATTGCTCGACGGCTTCCATCGGCCGGGTCTCGGCCTGTGCTGTGTAGACGACGCAGTCGGGTTTGAGCGCGATCAGCGCATCGATGTCGTCTGTCGCGATGACGCCCGTCGGCTCGGTCAATCCGCACAGTTCGGCGGCGTCACGCCCGACCTTGTTCGGACTGGCCGCGTGCACACCCACCAGCTCCAGATCCGGCCGACCGATGATCGCCTTGAGTGAATGCTGGCCGACGTTGCCGGTGGAGAACTGCACAACTCGTCGCATGTGAGCTCCTCGATCAGTAGTCGGGAATGGGTAGCGGTAGGTTGTTCGAGTCGATGCCGCCGTCCACATGGAAGATCGCGTTGGTCGCGTAACAGTCTTTGGTCGACAAATACACACAGAGACGCCCGAGGTCCTCGACGTCGCCGAGGCGGTGCAGCGGCGTGAGCCCGAGCATCGTGTCCAGCGCCCCCGGCATCATGTCCAAGCCGCTCTGTAGCCCTTCCGTAGCGAAAGAGCCCAGTGCGATCGCGTTGACCCGGATCTTCGGCGCCAACTCCTGGGCCATCGCCCGGGTGAGCGCTTCGAGCCCACCCTTGGCGACACAGTACGCAGTGAGCGCACGGATGCCGAAACGTGCTGAACCCGAGGAGATGTTGACGATGGATCCGTGTCCGGCCCCGATCATGTGCGGAGCAGTGAGCTGGCTCATGATGAACGCCGAAGTCACGCACCAGTCGAAGGTGCGCCTGAAGTCCTCGTCGGTGATGTCGAGAAACGACCCGAATGTCGAGCCGCCGACATTGTTGATCAGGATGTCGATACGGCCGAACTGCTCCATGGCCGTCGACACGACGCGTTCACCGTCGGGTCGGCTCATGGCGTCGGCGACCAGCGCCAGCCCCTTGCCGCCCTCCTTCTCGATGCCGTCGATCGTCGCGACGATGTCCGACTCCGTACGTGCTGTTCCGACGACGGTCGCGCCGGCTTCGGCAAGCACCCTCGCGATCCCCTGACCGACCCCCTTGCCGGCGCCGGTGACGATGGCCACCTGCCCGGCGAGGTTGAACTGCTCCAGCGCCATCCGCGTCCTCTCCTTTGAGTGCTGCTCATCTAACGACGCTTATTGACTGAAGTCAATAAGCGTCGTTCGAGCACGCGCAGTCAGACGGTAGAGTCGGCGTATGGCAGTGGTAGACAGGCCCTCAGCGCGTGAGACGAAGCGTCTGCAGACCCGCGAGCGTCTGATGGGAGCGGCCATCGCCGAGTTCAAACGCGCGGGGATGGCCGAAGCGGACGTCGGCGCGATCGTCGCGGCAGCAGGCGTCGCTCACGGCACGTTCTTCTTCCATTTTCCGACGAAGGAACACGTACTGCTCGAACTCGAGCAGCGTGAAGAAGAACGCATCGCCAAACAACTCGCACGGGCCACGGGCTCCGAACATGACCTCGCATCGATGCTTGGGGAAGCGGTGCGGCTGGTGATGGGACTGGAACGCCGTCTCGGCGCGGTGCTGTTTAAAGACTTTCTCGCACTCCACTTTTCACAGACGAGACCCACCGACGAGAGCCGTCAGCACCCCGTTATCGTTGAGGTCGCACAGGCGATCGAATACGCCCAGAAGCGGGGCGAAGTAGCACCGGATGTGAACCCGATGAACAGCGCGGTGTTCTTCCTGCTCGGGCTGTATGCGCTGTTGACGACGACCCACGCTTGGCCCGGCCAGGCCGCGATGATCGACGACTACGTAACCCGGACACTGCGCAGCATCGAAGCAGAGTAGCCGATTGACTACCATCGCTGGTTGACTATAGTCAGTCTGCATGAATCTGCCCACGCTGAATCTGGGCCGTAAACCTGCCGCCTCGACGAGCGCGAAGCCCTCCGGCAGTGGCCTTGACGAACACATGGCGGCGTCGCAGGCAGCACAGCGGCAGGCCGACAAGTGGCTCATCTCCGGCAGCCTGCTGATCGGTACCGCGGCGCTCGGCGTCTTCGGTCTGCCGCTGTTTCTGCGAGGGGTATGGCTCCTTCGCAAGGCACAACGCGAAGGTCTGACAGTGCGCCCCATGCTGGTGACGCTGCTCGGCTATCTGGTGATCATCGACGCGGCGATCAACACCGTCGGATGGGCCTTGGACCTGGTCGCCAACCACACCATCCTGGCCCGAATCCTGTTGAACGGCTGGGGCGCAATGTTCGACGCGGGCTACTTCTGGCACTACAACGAACTATGGCTGGGAGGTGCCGCCGGGCCCGGCGAGAAGGCCATGGAAGTCGGGATGATCCTCACCGTCTTCACCATGCGCATCGCGGCGGCGATCGGATTCCTGCAGATGAAGCGGTGGGGACACCAGTGGATGATCGTCACCTGCTGGATGGGCGTGCTCATCTGGTGTCTCTACGTGTTCAACATGACCATGTACGCCGACGTGCGGTTCGCGGGCGTCGTCCTGCCCGTCGTCGGCTGGTGGCTCTACGACATCTTCTACATCACCCCTTTCCTCGCGATCCCCTACCTGCATTCGGTGAATCGTGAGATCTTCTCCGACTGAGCGTCAATGACTCCACTCATTGACTTTGGTCAGTAACTGAGTTACAAAGGGCGGACCATGACGCCTCAAGTCAAGCAGTCGGCGCGGGAAACGCGCCGGTTGCAGACGCGGGAACGCATCCTCGGCGCAGCGATCGCCGAGTTCAAGCTCGCGGGCATGTCCGGCGCCGACGTGAACGCGATTGCGACGGCCGCCGGCGTCGCCCACGGCACCTTCTTCTTCCACTTCCCGAGCAAGGAGCACGTCCTCCTCGAGTTGGAAAGCCGCGAAGAGGCACGGATGGCTGCCGATTTCGCCCGCTTCCTGGGTCACCCACATGATCTGGTGACGGTGCTCGATGAGGCGGTCCAGCTGGTGACCGGCCTCGAAGAACGTCTTGGCCCGCTGCTGTTCAAAGAGCTACTCGCCTTGCACTTCTCGCCGACCCGGCCGACCAAGGACGAATGGACCGACCACCCGATGATCGTGTTGTTGGTCGATGAGATCGAACGGGCGCGCGGCGACGGTGCGGTGCATCCCGCCGTCGACGCGTTTTACAGCGCCGCGTTCTTCCTGCTCGGCGTGTACGGCGTGTTCACGACCACGGTCAACTCCGAAATCCGGGACACGATGCTCGCCAAATTGGTCGACACGGCGGTCCGAGGTCTGGAGATCCGATGACTTATAGCAAGGAGGCCTGACGTGGATTGGGTATGGGAGATCCTGCGATACGTCGCCGCTTGGGGCGGCACCGGTTTGATCATCTGGTTCTGGTACTGGATGTTCTCGAACATCGGCACGTTCTGAGTAATCGATATGTCTGAGCTGTCCGAAACGCACGCGCTCGCCGTGGAACGCAGCTGCGCCGTCACGGCCGTGGCCCTCAGCGGGCAACGCCGCGAGGGTGTGCGCCTCGTGAGCGGACAGCGGCGGGACTTCGGTCTGAGCTCCACCCTCGATTTCGTCCATGTCCCGTATCCCCCACCGGTTCACGACTGGACCAGGCGCAGCCTGACATGCGGTATAGCACTTCAATGTTCACCGTCGAAGGACCGCGTGGTCGACTATCGATTGAACGAGCTCTCGGCGCGGGAGCTGAGCGCGCTGTCCCTCGTCGAGGCGGGTGTCGCCGTGGGCTGGATCGCGGACAACTGGCCTGGGCTGCTGGCGGAAGTGCGCCGTCTGCTACCTGATCTTGCAGTCGCGCCCAGCGATATGGACGCCAAGGAGATGCTCAATCGCGCCGTCGCACTGGCGCGTACGCAGCAGCCGCTCATTGTTGACCCGTTGCTGGGCACCTTGCCCCGGGCGTACACCGACCCGCAGGGCATTGCCGACAAGCTGCGTCGCACCTTCGGCCGGATGCCCTGGACCACAACACAGAAGCGGCTGCCCCGGCCGTACTCCGTTCCCGTCGGCGGCGATGGCGGCGTGCGCAATCCGAACCTGCCTCCGCCGAGTCGTCCGCAGGACAACGATCTGGACATCACGCCCGAGCACCGCCCCGGCATCCCGTATCCGGAGTGGAATGCGTGGACCGAAAGCTTCCTGGCCGACCACGTTGCGGTGCTCGAACGCGCCCACACGAGTCAGCACCGCCATCAGGTGATGGCCTCGGCGGATCTGCGAAAGTGGTTCTCAGAGCACACCCATCGCGCCATGAAGAACAGGCTGGAGGACGGATCCGACCTCGACGTCGAGCAGTACGTCAGCCATTACATCGATCTGACGACCGGCGAAGCCGTCGAGCCACGCATCTTCCGGGACCTGCTGCCCAGCAGCCGCGACGTCACCACCGCACTGCTGCTCGACGGTAGCTCGTCGCTGGGGGTGCACGGCGGCAAGATCTTCAAGCTCGAATTAGCCTGCGCCGACGCGCTTTCACAGGCGATGACCCTCGCCCGCGAACGCCACGGGATATTCGTGTTCACCGGCAACACCCGCCACCGCGTCGAGGTCACCTGCCTCAAGGATTTCGAGGACCGCCGGTTCGTGCCGCCGGGTGGCCTCGGCCTGGCCACGGGCGGATACACCCGGCTCGGCGCGCCACTGCGGCATCTGACCAGCCGGCTGCTCGCCCAACCGTCGGAACGGCGACTGCTGATCGTCATCGGCGACGGCCTGATCTCCGACGAGGGATACGAGGGCCGCTACGCCTGGGCGGATGCCGCGCATGCGGTGAAGGAGGCCAGCGAGGCGGGCGTGAGCATGTACTACGTCGGCGTCGGCCCGACGCGCGTCGATCCGCTGCCCGAGGTGTTCGGACCTCGCCGCTCCCAACGTATCCGGCGGATCGAGGAGCTTCCCAGGGTGTTGGCCCATGTACATCGAGAGTTGGTGGCAGCGTGACAGAAGCGAGTAGCGACAGCGGATCGCACATGTCTCAGCAGTATTGCTCCAACGGCAACGAAGTTCAGCTGTTCGAACAGGCGTACCGCCAGCGATTACCGGTGATGCTCACCGGGCCCACCGGGTGCGGTAAGACACGTCTGGTCGAGCACATGGGGCTGCTCCTACGGCGGCCCGTCGTCACGATCAGCTGCCACGACGACCTGACGAGCTCGGATCTGGTCGGACGGTTCATGGTCACCGGCGGTGACGTCGTCTGGACGGACGGTCCGCTCACCAGAGCCGTAAAGGCCGGAGCCATCTGCTATCTCGACGAGGTCGTAGAGGCCCGCCACGATTCGCTCGCGATCCTGCACTCGCTGACCGACCATCGTCGGGCTCTTTACCTGGACCGGGCGGGCGAGGTAGTCCAGGCGCCCGAAGCGTTCATGCTCGTGTGCTCCTACAACCCCGCGTACCGCAGTTCGTTGAAGGAACTCAAGCCGTCGTTCCGGCAGCGCTTCGTCACCCTCCCGATGCGCTATCTCCCGCCGGATCGCGAGGCCGAGGTGATCGTCACCGAGGCCGGTATCGCATTGGGGTCGGCCCAGCGTCTTGTGCAATGTGCAACGGCGATCAGGACCGCGGACGAAGCATTCCACTTCGAACCCCCGTCCACCCGAGTGCTCGTCACCGCAGCGCACCTGATCGCGGCGGGCGCAACTGAATTGGAGGCGGCCGAGGCCTGCATTCTCGCGCCGCTCTCGAGCGACGGGGCCATCTCCGAAGGTCTACGCGAAGTCGCGGCGGCCAGCCTCATGGAAGGAGTCAACTGACATGGATCAGAAGGAACGCAAGCGCAAGAGGGCACTCATCATCTTGCAGATCGTCATCTACGGCTACCTGCTGACGATGTTCGGGATCCAGCTGTACATGTCCTTCGCCCGGGGGTGGTGGGAGTTGTGAGCCTCGACGTCCGGTCGGGCGGCACGGTAAGCCTCGAGGAGCACGACGAGGCGTCGCGGCTGGCGCAACGCCGGGCCGACAAATGGATGATCGTCGGCGCCGGCCTGATGGGCATGTGGGCACCGGGGATCTTCGGCCTGCCGATCTTCCTGCGTGGGGTCTGGCTGCAGCGCCAGGCAGCGCGCGCCGGTCTGTCGATGCGGCCGATGATCGTCACCCTGATCGGATACCTGGTGCTGATCGACGGCATGCTCAACAGCCTCGGGTGGGCATTGGATCTCGTCGCCAACCACACGCTGATCAACCGCGTGCTGATGGTCGGCTGGGGTGCGATGTTCGACGCCGGATACTTCTGGCACTACAACGAATTCTGGGTCGGGGGCGCGGCCGGACCGGGCGAGAAGTCCATGGTGTTCGGGATGATCGTCACTGTCTTCGCGATGCGGTGCGCGGCGGCGATCGGGTTCCTGCAGATGAAGCGCTGGGGCCACCAGTGGATGATCGTCACCTGCTGGATGGGCGTGCTCATCTGGTGTCTCTACGTGTTCAACATGACCATGTACGCCGACGTGCGGTTTGCCGGTGTGGTCTTCCCGGTCATCGGCTGGTGGCTCTACGACATCTTCTACATCACCCCATTCCTCGCGATCCCGTATCTGCACACGGTCAATCGCGAAATCTTCTCCGACTGAACCTGATTCGAGGGAGCACAGCTGTGACTTCAACTTCTCAAACACCGGAAGCCGAAACGGAACAGAAGACCGAAGACCTGCCACCTGGCACCACGCCGTACTACGCGCGGATGCACAAGTGGATCAAGCGAGCGGTCCTGGTATGCCTCGTCGCGCTCGTCATCGAGGGCGCCTTCACGCTACCGTTCATGGCCGTCTACTACGGCTATCCGACGCTGAGTCTCACCGAGATTTGTAGCGAGCTGCTGAAGGTGCGGTATTCCGATGACGCGCTGGAATGCAAGGTTCCGTACCCGCCGCTTGGTCCGCCGGAGGGAGCCGAAGGCAAGGACACCGCACAGGACGAGTGGGGGATCCAACCGGTCCCGAAGTACAACCGGATCGGGTTCCGCGAACTGGTGCGGATACATGAAGAGCGTGAGGCGCGGCAGGCCGCTGAACAGCAAGGCGCACCGTGACCAAATCGCTCGAGGAGCACGCGGACAACTGGGACCTTCGACACGAGGATTTCCAGGACAACGACTTCCTCTACGACGTCTACGAAGTGATGCGTCGCAACTCACCCTTTGCGCATACCGATACGCCGTTTCTGAGCGCGACGCCCGGCGGCGCGTGGGTGGCGGTCCGCTACGAGGACTGCTACAAGATTCTGCAGGACTGGGAGCATTTCTCGTCCAATCCGACGCCCGAGGCTTCCGAGCGGCTCGCCGGCGATCTCGTGATCACGCTCGATCCGCCTCGGCAGCAGCAGTTCCGCAAGGTGCTCAACCCGTACTTCTCACCGGCGCGGATGAAGGCGCTCACACCCCAGATCCGCGACGAAACCGACCATCTGATAGACGATTTCATCGACGAGGGTCGCGGAGACCTCGCCCAGGTTGCGTGGCGCCAGCCTGGGATCGTGTTCTTCAAGTACCTGTTCGGATTGCCCACCGACGACGTACCGCTGTGTATCGACCTGACCGACGCCGGGTTGAACGGCGACACCGAGGAAGCGCGCGGGGCCGCGTGGGGCGGGCTGTACCAGCACCTCCACGACGCGATCACCGCACGGACCACCCAACCCCCGAAGGACGACATGATCGACGTCCTTCTCAACGCCGAGATCGACGGCGAAAAGCTGCAGTTCGGCGACATCGTCGGCAACGCAATGCTCTTGGTGCAGGCAGGTCTCGAAACCACGGCAAGCGCGATGTCGTTCGCCTTCCACTATCTTGCTACCCATCCCGAGGAGCGCGACCGCCTCATCGAGGACCCCGAGCTGCGGCCGCGTGCCATCGAGGAGTTCCTTCGCTTCTCAGGGTCGATCCACGGCATCCCGCGCACCGTCACCCGGGAAGTCGAACTGAGTGGCCACACCTTCTGCCCCGGTGAATCCGTCATCGTCGACTACGCCTCCGCGAATCGCGATGCGGAACAGTTTCCCGACCCAGACCGGTGCATCCTCGATCGCAAGTCGAATCGCCACCTGGGATTCGGCGCAGGCGTCCATCGGTGCCTCGGCTCCAATCTGGCTCGCCTGGAATTCCAGATCGGGGTCGAGCAGGTGCTGTCACGGATGCCTGACTATCGCCTCGCGTCCGACCGGGATGCGGTGTTCCACGGCAACTCCGTTACCCGAGGTTTCCGTGCTATCCCAGTGAATTTCACGCCCGGCGAGAAGTCGATATGACGTTCCGAATCGTCCAGTGGACGACCGGCAACATCGGAGTGAAGTCGGTGCACGCCATCGTCGAGAACTCGCAACTCGAGTTGGTCGGGTGCTACGCATGGTCACCGGACAAGGTCGGCAAAGACGTCGGTGAACTATGCGGCATCCAACCCCTTGGTGTGCTGGCCACCGACGATGTCCACGCCTTGATCGCGCTGAAGCCGGATTGCGTTGTCTACAACCAGATGTTCGCCGACGTCGACCACCTTGTCCGCATTCTCGAGGCGGGGATCAACGTGGTCACTACGACGGAGTTCATCACCGGACACCGGCTCGGCGACGGGCGTGATCGTGTTGCGAAGGCATGTGAGGCCGGCAAGTCGACGATCTTCGGCAGCGGACTGAACCCCGGCTTCATCCAGCTCTTCGCGATCGTTTCGGCAGGACTGTCGGATCGGATCGATCGGGTGTACATCGAGGAATCCTTCGACACCACGATCTACAACTCTCCGGAGACCGAGAAGATCATGGGATTCGGATACCCGATTGACTACCCGGATCTGCATGCGGTGACCGAGGAAGGGTCTTCGATATTCCGTGAAGCGGTCATGCTCGTCGCCGACGCCCTGGGGGTCGAACTCGACGACATCCGTTGCGAGGCCAAATACGCGCAGGCCACGGAGGACGTCAGCCTTCCCGGCGACTGGGTCATCGCCAAGGGCTGCGTGGCGGGAATCGACGTGAGCTGGAAGGGCTACGTCGGTGACCGGGACGTCGTCGAAGCACGGGCGGTGTGGACCAAGGGTCAAGCATTGGATCCTGTGTGGGAGATGGGATTCGGCTACAAGATCACGGTCGAGGGGCGGCCGACGATCAAGACCACCCTAGCCTTCGAGCCGCCGCCCGACTTCGTGGCCGAGACCATCGAGGAATACATCCTGCTCGGACTCACCATCACCGCCGTCCCGGCGATCACCGCGATCCCCGCCGTCGTCGCGGCGGACCCCGGCATCGCGACCTACAACGATCTGCCGCTGCTCCTACCGCGAGGTGTCGTGAATGTCTGAGAAGACCTATCGAGTCATTCAATGGATGACCGGCGACGTCGGGCAGGTCGGGGTCCGGCACTTCTCCGACAACCCCACGTTCGACCTCGTCGCCGTTCTCGTGCACGACAAGGAAAAGGTCGGCAAGGACGCGGGTGAGATCGCAGGCATCCCGCCGACAGGTGTCATCGCGACCGATGACATCGAGGCGGTCATCACCATGGATGCCGACTGTGTCTTTTACACGCCGATCATCATGGACACCGACACCGTGTGCAGGCTCCTGCGTTCCGGCAAGAACGTCGTCACCACAAGCGGCTTCTTCTACCCGTCGCCCGACTTCGCCGCGGACGGCGAGAAGATTCGTGCTGCGTGTGCCGACGGCGGAACGTCGTTTCACGGCGGCGGTATCCACCCCGGATACGCGGGCGACATCCTGCCGGTAACGCTGGCCCGAGTGATGAACAGGATCGACCAGATCCGCGTCGAGGAGGTGGTCAACGTTCTCACCGATGCGCCACTCGACCACATCGACTGGATGGGGTTCGGCAAGGACAGGGACAAATTCCTCTCTGAGCCAACGATTCTCGGGCTTGGCCTTCCGTTCTTCGCGCAACCGATGTACATGATCGCCGACGGCCTCGGTGTGTCTATCGACAAGGTGACCGCCGCGGATGTGGCAGCGGCTGTGGCCACCGAGGACATCCCCCATCCGTTGGGTGCGATACCGCGGGGCACCGTCGCGGCCCAACGCCACGAGTGGACGGCCTGGGTGGGCGGCAGTCCGCTCATCGTCTTCGAGGCCCTCTACACCACAACCACTCCGGACAAGCTCGAGCCGGCCTGGGAATTCGGGAAAACGCGCTACCGCATCGAGATCCAGGGCGACCCGCCGACCGAACTCATCCTCCAGGGCGTCGACCAACCCGACGGCACGATGCATCATCCGGGCTACGACTGGACCGCGATGGGTGCCATCAACGCGATTCCCGACGTCTGCGATGCGCAGCCCGGGTGGGTGCACCATTTCGACCTGGGCCTGATCCGGCCGCGAGGCCTGGTTCGCCGATGACCGCACCGCGGCTTCATCACGTCGTCTTCGCCGTCGGGCCGGAGCGCCACGAGACCGTCGCGCAGATGTTCACCGACCTCGGCTTCCGTCTGCAACCGGCCGAACTCGCCGAACTCGGGGTCACCGTCAGCCTGGACTGGGATGGGGGCATCGAGCTCATCAGCCCCACTGCGGGATCGACGGCGGATGTGGCGGCGTCGGTCCAGGCGTTTCTCGACAGCAACGGCGACGGCATCTATACCGTCGTGCTGCAGGTCCCCGGCGCCTCGGAGGCCGAGGCCGTCGCGGAACGCTACGGCGCGACGATCCGCTTTCGCCAAAAACTGGAGGGCGACGGCACGCACCTCGAGGAGATCGACCTGTCGGTGTTGAGCCTGCCGTTGACGCTGCTGGACACCAATATTCCGTGAACGTTTTCGACGCCGGCCTCCCGACCCTGCACTACGACGTCACGGATGCGCCGCAGGAGATCTACCCGCAGTTTCGGGCCGCACAGCAAGCCGCGCCCATCGCGCTCGGTCCGATCGGTCCCGAGGTGCTCTCGTACGAACTGGCCCGAACCGTACTGCGTGACCCGCGGTTCGTCGTGCCCAAGGGCATTCACCTATCGGCGCACGGGATCACGTCGGGACCGTTGTGGGACAGGGTGACCCGCAGCATCCTCAACATGGAGGGCGACGAACACCGTCGACTGCGGAGCCTGGTGTCGCGGGCCTTCACGCCAAGGGCGACGGCCCGAATGCACGACACCATTCACGCCGTCGTGAACGAGCTCATCGACCAGGTTGCCGACTCGCGCGGTTGCGAGTTCGTCGCGGATATCGCACGGCCCTATCCCATTCCGGTCATCTGCGCGCTGCTGGGCGCTCCGCGGGAGGACTGGCGGCAGTTTTCGCGATGGGCCGACGACATCTTCAAGATCGTCAGCTTCGACTGCAATCTCCTCGAGGAGGAACCCGTCGTCCTCAAGGCGTGGGGCGAGTTCGACGACTACATCGACGACATGGTCGCCCACAGGCGGCAGAACTTGACCGACGATCTGCTGTCCGACCTCATCCGCATCGAGGATGCCGGTGACCGGTTGGACACCGGGGAGTTGCGCATGTTGGCGTTCAGCATTCTGGTGGCTGGGACCGATACCACGCGCAGCCAGCTCGCCGCGTCGACGCAGGTGCTCTGCGATCACCCCGAGCAGTGGTCGCTGTTGAGAGAGCAGCCGGAGCTGGCGATGCGGGCCGTCGAGGAGACGATGCGTCATTCACCGTCGATGTGCAGCACGGTGCGCAGCGCCGCCGAGGACGTCACCATCGGCGACTACACCTTTCCTGCTGACACCTTCATCATCGTGAATACCTATGCCGCCAACCGTGATAGCGCGATCTATGACGATCCGGCTCGTTTCGACATCACCCGCGACGAACCGCCACCGATCCTGACCTTCGGTGGCGGCGTCCACTACTGCCTGGGCGCCAACCTGGCACGGTTGGAACTCGCGGAGGCGCTGAAGATACTCGCCACGCGCATTCCCGCCCCACGGCGCACCGAATCGGTGCCGTGGAAACCTCTGCTCGGTCTCAGCGGACCGACCAGCCTGCAGATAGAGTTCGCCTGATGTCATACAAGATCGATCCCGACGTGCTGGGCACGGTGGCCAAGCAGGTCGTCGGCCTGCCGCTGGAAAGCGGTGAGTTGATCACCCGGGCAATCGAGGCGCTCGCCGACGAATACCCAGACCTGATCGATGCCACGCCGGGACGCTGGGTGGGCAGCAAGGCCGGCGGGATCCTCGGCAAGGTCCGGTTCCTCTATTTCAGCCCGCGTGAGTACATAGTCATCTTCGGCTCACCGACTGGCACCCAAGGCTTTTCGGGTCGCTACAAGCATGTCGACGTGCACAAGTTCCTGATCGCCGGCCAAATCGACTGGTACGACGTGGAATCGGACGACCTTTCCGGTCACACCCTGACTCCCGGTGAGCACGCGCACATGGTGAGGGGTGAAGCCCGTGGCATGACCATCCATCCCGGCTCGTGGCATATCGAGTACGGCCGCGGAGCGGTGGCCACGACGCTGCCGTTCGCGATGGTCGACACCCTGCTGTTGTCACTGGAGTTCGAATCGGTGCGCCGCTCGACAGTCGAGTTCGCCAAGCTGGTGCGCCGCCAACTGCGCCGCTGACTTCCTTGGCCGAGTGGCCAATTAACCGACGGGTCTGGCCGATTCGCGTCGGATAGGTGGCCACTCGCCACTGAATCAGTGAGGCGGCCCGCAGAACCGCATACCGTCAGCCCGGCGCGAACACAGATTTGAAGCGGTTCAACGACTCTCGAATGTCACTCTTCAGCGAACTGGCGACGACCATACCGATCGGACCGAACAACGCCGGCCCGCCGAGGTGGATGTCGAACGTGACCGTCGACCCCTCCGGATCCTGCGCAGAGGGCCGCACCTTGCCAAGGAGTTTGACCTTCACGCCGCCGCGGCCGTCACCATTGAGCGTCATCGCCTCCGGCGGTTTGAAGTGCACGATGGTCCACTCGATCCGGTTGGGCATGCCCTTGACTTCCACGATCGACTCGAGGACCGTGCCCTTCTCCAAGGTCTCGGGCAGCTTGCTGCGCCAAACCCGGTGAATACTGAGCCATTCTTTGTAACGGGACAGATCAGACGCGCACTCCCACGCCTTCTCCGGCGGAAGGGGAACGTCGACGGAGACGGAGAGTTTGGCCATACGCGCTAGGAGGTGGGTGGGGCCGTCGGGGGCTGCTGCTGCGGCGGGGTCCCGGGCGGAGGCTGAGGTGGCGGCACCTGGCCGGATTGCTGCGTCGGAGGCACCTGTCCGGTTTGGTTGGCGTTGTTGTCCACCGCCTTCTTGGCGGCGTCCTGCACCTTGTTGACGTGTTGGGCGTACTTACCCTGCGTCTTCTTGTCTACGAGGTCACCGGCCTTGTCGATCGCGGTGTCGACCTTGTCGGCGTTCTTGGCCAGCACTGTCTTGAGCTTGTCGAGGAATGCCATGCGGCCCACCCTACTCCGAGCGCCACAACCTGCGACGTTCCCCCAAAACGGCTCCCTGAACCCACCAGATGACCTCGATCGCCGCGGCTCCGACGAGGCCGATGACCAGCGCCACAGTCGTGATCTTGATGTTCGACGGGTCGAGCATGAACGCCTTTCGCGCCAGCGGTATCGAGAAGATCACCACGTACGCCAGACCCGACACCACGACCAACGCCACCCGCCACCACTCATACGGCCGCGCCACCACCGCGAGCACCCACACGCCCGACACCAGCAGCGTGATCAGGGCTGCCGTCGACGCCTGAGTCTGCTCCACCGCAGTCGCTTCACGCCCCTGATAAGCCACCAGGTACGACGTGAACGTCGCGATACCCACCACCATGCCCGACGGCAGTGCCGCCGTCATGACCCGTCGCACGAATCCCGTGTGCGCCCGTTCGTTGTTGGGCGCCAGCGACAGGATGAACGCCGGGATGCCGATGGTGAACCACGCGGCGATCGTGACGTGAATCGGCTGGAACGGAAACAACAACGGATCGGTACCGAAGATCTTGGATGACAACCCGGCGAGGCCGACGAGTATCGCCAGCAGCACCGAGTACACGGTCTTCGTCAGAAACAGGTTCGAGACCCGTTCGATGTTGCCGATCACCCGGCGGCCCTCGCCGACCACGTACGGCAGCGTCGCGAACTTGTTGTCCAGCAACACGATCTGAGCCACCGCGCGGGAGGCCGAGCTACCCGATCCCATCGCGACACCGATGTCGGCGTCCTTGAGGGCCAGCACGTCGTTCACGCCGTCGCCGGTCATCGCCACTGTGTGTCCGCGGGACTGCAGCGCGTGCACCATGGCGCGCTTCTGATCGGGCCGCACCCGGCCGAACGTGGTGTATTCCTCGAGAGTGTCGGCCAGCTGATCGGGCTCGTCAGGCAGCTGGCGGGCGTCCATGGTCTCGCCCTCGAGGCCCAGCGAGCCGGCGACCGCCCCGACCGACACCGCGTTGTCACCCGAGATGACCTTGATCGAAACCTTCTGCTCCGCAAAGTAATCCAGGGTGTCGCGGGCATCGGGCCGCACCCGCTGTTCGAGGACTACCAGCGCGGCCGGCGTGACGCGGCCCGGTGCGTCCGCGTGATCGACGGCCATCTCGCAGGAGCCCAGCAGCAGCACCCGTAACCCCTTGGCGCCGATCTGCTCGGCCTCCTGGGCGATATCAGAGCCCGGTTCGAGCAGCACATCCGGCGCGCCGATCACCCAGTTGCCGTGGTCGGCGTACGACGCGCCACTCCACTTGGTGGCGGACTTGAACGGTGCGGTGGCGGTGGCTTCCCAACCGGGCGGCATCTTGTAGGCCTCGGCGATGGCCGCCATGCTGGCGTTGGGTCGCGCGTCGTCGGCGGCGAGCTGCGCCAGGATGTCGGCGACTGCGCATTCATCGAGCACCTTGAGATCCGAGACCCGCATACCGTTTTCGGTCAGAGTGCCGGTCTTGTCGGCGCATACGACGTCGACGCGGGCCAGCCCCTCGATGGCAGGCAATTCGTTGACCAGGCACTGCCTGCGGCCGAGTCGGACGACGCCGACGGCGAACGCGATCGACGTCATGAGCACCAAACCCTCGGGCACCATCGGCACCAATGCGCCAACCATCCGCAACACCGACTCCCGCCAACCCGACTCGGTGGTGAACAGCTGGGTGTAGATGATCAGCAAGCCGGCGGGGATCAACAGATAGGTGATGAACTGCAGGATCTTGTTGATACCGCTGCGAAGTTCGGAATTCACCAACGTGAACTTGCTCGCCTCCTCGGCGAGTTTGGCCGCGTACGCTTCCTTCCCGACCTTGGTGGCCCGGTATGCGCCGCTGCCCGCGACGACGAAGCTGCCCGACATCACGTGGTCGCCGGCGTCCTTGGCGATCGGGTCGGCCTCACCGGTGAGCAGGGACTCGTCGACCTCGAGGTTGGACTCCTCGACGATCTCACCGTCGACGACGATCTGGTCGCCCGGGCCGAGCTCGATGATGTCATCGAGTACGACCTCGGCGGGAAGTACCGCTTTCGTTCCGGTTTGCCTGCGCACCAAGGGTTTTGCCTGGCCGACGATGGCCAGCTTGTCCAGCGTCTGCTTGGCCCGCAGTTCCTGGATGATCCCGATCGCGCTGTTGGCGATGATGAGCAGCCCGAACGCGCCGTTGATCACCGAACCGGTGGAGAGCACGATGACAAGCAGCACGCCGAGAATCGCGTTGATACGGGTGAACACATTGGCCCGCACGATCTCGGAGACACTGCGGGCCGCGCGGGTCGGCACGTCGTTGGTCTTGCCTTCGGAAACACGCTGTGCGACTTCGGCGTCGGTGAGACCGGCTGCTGTTACGGGAACGGTGGTCATCCGTACTCGATTTCCTTCGCGCGAGCGCTCATCGTACGAACGTCCCCTTGCCGAGCTCGTCGTAGTACTCCAGCATCAGCTTGTCCCCGTCGAATGTCGCCTTGGAAATGGTTCCCGGCGGCGCATTTTCGGTGACGAACGTGAACGTGAAGACGTTGCCGTCCCAATGTTGCATTGGCACGTTCAGCTTCGTTCCGAGCGCCAGCATCAGCTGGCCGTCCTGCTCGGTGACCCGCGCCGGACCCCAGTAGTCGTTGGCGTAGGTGCCGACGTAGGTGGCCAGCGGCGCGGCCGGCGCCGGACTCGAGGGCCGCGGCTTGCCGACGAGCGACCCCACGGGTTCCTCCATCTGGGCGAAGACCTCGCTGTAGAGGCCGTACCAGTCCTCACGCACCTCGCCGAACTGAACGAGATCGGCGAATTGCGCTGTCAGCGTTTCGGGTACGCCCGAGGGCGTGCCGTTGGTCAGCGCGACGATCGCCACATCGGCCGACGGCAGGATCGCGAAATTCGTTCCGGCGCCGAGTTCGAACGCACCCGAGTGGCTCAGTTCGGTACGCGATGCCGACGTCGTCCCCACATTGAAGCCGAATCCATAGAAGCCGGACCGCATCGCGGGTTCCGACGCGGGGCTCGACACGATCTGCGGGGTGAGCGCGGGCAACAGTGCGTCGGCCTCGACGATCTGCTGGTCGCCGTGCTTTCCGTTCGCGAGCACCATCGCGAGCCACCGGGTCATGTCGTTGACGGACGAACTCGCACCGCCCGCGGGCGCCTGGGGATCCGCGTCACGGACATAGAGCGGCTCGTACTGGCCGTCGACGTGGATATGTCCGACGGCGCGGTCGGCGCGGGACTCGTAGTCGGCGAACCGGTAGCTCGTCGACGGCATACCGAGTGGGTCGAACAGCACGTCGTCGGCCAGCACGTCCCACGGCTTGCCGGCACTCGCCGCGACCGCCTCGGCGCCCGTGGTGTAGCCGTAGTTCGTGTAGGCGTAGGAGATTCGGAACGGATCGAGCGGTTGGTCGCGCAGCCGGTCCATGATGTAGCGACGGTCGTGACCGATGTCCTCGAGCATGTCGCCCGCATGGTCGGGCAGTCCGGAGCGGTGCGAGAGCATGTCGCCGACGGTGACCATCTGCGTGACGACCGGGTCCGACAGGGCGAACCACGGCAGCTTCGACACGACGGGGGTGTCCCAGCCGATCGCGTTCACACCGACCTGATGGGCGACCACCGTCGAGGACAGCGGCTTGGACAGCGACGCCAGTTGAAACACCGTGTCGGTGTTGACGCGGTTCTTGTCGTCATCGCCGGCTCGGACGTCTTTGACGCCGAAACCTTTCGCGTACACGGTTTCCCCCCGGTACACGACGGCGACCGCCATGCCGGGAATCCCGGATTTACGCATCAGTTCCTCGGCGATGCCGTCGAGTTTGGCGATGGCCTTGTCGACGGCGTTCTCGGGCAAGGGCATCGCGGGCACCAGCGGCGGCGGCATGTCCGCCTGGGTCGGCGTGGACGGCGGCGCCGGTTCGGCAGGCTTGTCCGCGGTACAGCCCGGTAGCAGGGCGATCAACCCCACGACGGCCAGCCTGGCCAGTGCGTTCATGCGTGCACCGTATCCCGTCGAAATGGCTAGAGCAGCCACCACGGGTCGTTCGCCAAGGCCGCGTCGGGCTGGACCCGCTGCCCCGGCTTCGGCACCGCGATCAGGGCGTTGTCGGCTTCGGCCGCCTTGACCAGTCGCTGCACCGGCTCAGACCACGGATGCGGCGCGAGCCGGAACGTCGCCCAGTGGATCGGGACCAACAACCCCGCGTCGGTGACGTCGCGGTGCGCGCGAACCGCTTCCTCGGGGTTCATGTGGATATCTGGCCAGCCAGGGTGATAGGCGCCCACCGGCATCAGGGTCAGGTCGAACGGTCCGTGCTCGACGCCGATGTCGCCGAAACTCTTCGAATATCCGGTGTCACCGCCGAAGAACGCGCGGTGGCTGGGCCCGATCAACGCCCATGACGACCACAGCGTCGTGTTGCGAGTGAGGAACCGGCCGGAGAAATGCCGCGCAGGGGTGCACACCAGGGTCAGGTCGTCGAGGCGGGCACTCTCGTTCCAGTCGAGTTCGACGATCCGGTCGGCCGGGATGTGCCAGGACCGCAGATGGGCGCCGATGCCGAGCGGGACGAAGAACTTGGCTCGCTGCGTGCGCGCCAGCTGTTTGACGGTGTCGATGTCGAGGTGGTCGTAGTGGTCATGGCTGATGATGACCGCGTCGATGGCGGGCAGCGCCTCCAGCGGAGCCGGCACCGGGTGCAGCCGCCGCGGGCCGATGGTCCTCGACGGCGAGCAACGGTCGCTCCAGACGGGGTCTGCCAGCACGCGGTAGCCATCGACCTCGATGATCGCCGACGAGTGGCCGTACCAGGTGACGGCGAGATCACCCGCCGCCACACTCGGGTCGGGTATGACCAACGGGACGGCCGAGGACGGCTGTTGGTTCGAACTGCCGCCGATGACCTCACGGACCAGCAGGAACTGCTCCTGACGAGTCAACTCGACCGGGCTGGCCGCCTCGATGTTGACGAAGACGCCGTCCTGGTAGTTCGGGGACCGCTTGGCGACACCGTCGATCTCCCCCGGGGACGCGCCGAGGGCCGACGGCGTACCGTGCAGCGCGCGCAATGCCCATCCCCCGGCCAGCAACGAAGCCGTACCAAAGCCGATGCGCAGCGTCGCCCCGATCATCAGGCCCCCTGGAACCTCGGCGGCCGCTTCTCGATGCGCGCCACCTGAGCCTCGATGACGTCCTGGCTGGCCCACGCCCGGTCGAACAGATCCGTGTGCTCAGGCCACGGGTCCTCGTATGCGCCGTCGTCGTTGAGCACGCGTTTGGCGTGCTGCAGGGCCAGCGGCGCGTAGCCGGCGAGCTCGGCGGCCCAGGCCTGCGCGTCCGCCAGCGTGCCGATGCGGTTGGCCATGCCCGTGTGCAGCGCGGCCTCGGCGGTCAGCCGTTCGGCGCCGAGCAGCATGCCCCTCGCACGGCCGGCTCCGACCAGCGACGTGAGCCGCCGGATGCTCCAGTTATCCAGCGCCAGGCCGTATTTCGCGACGGGGAACTGGAAGTACGCCTCGGGTGCAACGACCCGTAGATCGCAGATCATCGAGAGGATGACGCCTGCGCCGATCGCGGGGCCGTTGATGGCGCCGATGACCGGCACGGGGGCCCTGTCGATCGCGATGTTGAGGGCCTTGGCCTTCTCGGGGAGCTCCTCGGCGACACCCGCAGCGTCCGACAGATCCGCCCCCGAGCTGAACACATGGCCCTGGCCGGTGAGCACGATGGCGCGGACGTTCTCGCTCGCGGCCTTCTCCACCGCATCACGCAAACCGTCTACGAGTGCGCCGTTGAGCGCGTTGCGGCGGTCGGCGCGCTGCATTTCCAGCGTCATCACATCGCCGTCGCGGGTCACACCAATCATGGCGCCACCCTATATAGCCTCTGGGTGTGAGCCGCATCAGTGCCCTTGAACTGCGCGATGCCGTGCTGGACGCGGACTCGTTCCGCAGCTGGGACAGCCCACCGCTCGACGTGGGCGGCAGTGAGGAGTATCAGCGCGAACTGGCTGCCGCGGCCGCCAAGACCGGCCTCGACGAGTCGGTGCTGACGGGCGAGGGCACCGTGTTCGGGCGACGGGTGGCCCTGGTGGCCTGCGAGTTCGATTTCCTGGCGGGTTCGATCGGGGTGGCCGCGGCGGAGCGGATCACCCGTGCGGTGGCCCGCGCGACGGCCGAGCGCCTGCCGCTGGTCGCGTCACCGAGTTCAGGTGGCACCCGCATGCAGGAGGGCACGGTGGCGTTCCTGCAGATGGTCAAGATCACGGCGGCCGTCGAACTGCACAAGCGGGCGCATCTGCCCTATCTGGTGTACCTGCGTCATCCGACAACCGGTGGGGTGTTCGCCTCGTGGGGGTCACTCGGCCATGTGACCGCGGCCGAACCGGGCGCGCTGATCGGTTTCCTCGGCCCGAGGGTGTACGAGCACCTTTACGGTGAAGCCTTCCCTTCGGGTGTGCAGACCGCGGAGAACCTGGAGCGCCATGCCGTGATCGACGGCGTCGTGCCGCTGGGGGCGGTGCGCTCAACGCTCGACCGCACGCTCAAGGTCCTCGCCGATGCGCCCGAGCCGCCACCGCCACCGCCGGCGTCCGTACCGATACCCGACGTGCCCGCGTGGGATTCGGTGGTGGCCTCGCGTCGGCCGGACCGCCCCGGCGTGGGATACCTGTTGCGGCACGGCACATCCGACCGGGTCTTGTTGTCGGGCACCGGCCGCGGCGAGGATGGCACCACACTGCTGGCGTTGGCCAGGTTCGGCGGTCAACCGGCTGTCGTGCTCGGCCAGCAGCGGGTGCTGGGCGGGATGGTCGGCCCGGCGGCGCTGCGTGAGGCGCGACGCGGCATGGCGCTGGCCGCGGGACTCGAGTTGCCGCTGGTGCTCGTCATCGACACGGCGGGACCGGCGCTCACGGTCGAGGCCGAACAGGACGGCTTGGCCGGCGAAATCGCCCGCTGTCTGGCCGATCTCGTCACGCTGGACACTCCGACGGTGTCGATCCTGCTCGGCCAGGGCAGCGGGGGGCCCGCGCTGGCGATGGTGCCCGCGGACCGGGTACTGGCCGCATTGCATGGCTGGCTCGCCCCGCTACCACCGGAGGGCGCGAGCGCCATCGTCTTCCGCGACACCGAGCACGCTCCGGAACTTGCTGCGGCACAAGGCATTCGCTCAGCCGACCTGTTGCGCAGCGGTATCGTCGACGCGATCGTGCCCGAGTCGCCCGATGCGGCCGATGAGCCGCTGGCCTTCACGCGCCGGCTGTCGGACACCATCGCCAACGAACTGCACGGGTTGCGCTCGATGCCCGACGCGGAACGGCTCAACGTCAGGCTCGCACGCTATCGCCAGATCGGACTCTGACCCGACTCGCGAGATTGCGTGGCGACTCGGCCGTGGCATTCTGGGATAGGTGGAAGCTCTCCTGCATTTCGCCGGAAACTTCTGGTGGCTGATCTTTCCGCTCAGTGGGGTCATCGGTGGTGGATTGAAGGCCGTCCAGGCCGCCAATGAGCGTCGCGCGCAGCGACGGCTCGAGCGCTACCGCATCAAACAGCAGACCAAGGTCGCGCTCGCGGAGGCGTCGGGTCGGGCCCGCACCAACGAAGCCGCCAATCGTCGGGAGATGACGAAAGTGCTGGCCCGCCACGACAACACCGACGCCCGCTGGCTCGAATACGAGATCGACGTCGCCAAACTGCTGGACTTTCCGCTGATGACGGATATGCGCGACCCACTGACCATTGCGTTCCACAAGGCTCGCAGCCGCGCCGATCTACTGCGTCCCGACAGCGTCGAGGACATCCTCGACGACCGCGACGCGCAGCTGGAGTACCGCGACGCCGTGCACGAATACGTAGCCGCGTTCGATGTGGCCGAGGCCGAGGCGATCCGCCGACGCCGCAGCGACTTCTCCGCCGAAGCACAAGAACGCCTTGAGCGTGCACAGCATCTACTGCGGCTGGCGTCGGACGGCGGTGCCACCAACGAGGAGCGCAAGGCCGCCTACGCGCGCGCCAAGAAGGAACTCGACGGGCTGATCGTGCTGCCGGCCGTCACCCGCGCCGCCATCGAACGCAAGATCGCGGGCGAGATCGAGGCCTGACCCTTCTCAGGCGACGACCAGTGCGACGAGCAACGCCACGCACGTGACGAGATCCAGCGGCAACCGCAAGAGGCTGCGTCGGGTCCAGGCCACCGCGGCCGCCTCATCGATGCCTGCGGGATCCGCCTTCTCGAACTCCACGGCCCTTGGCACGAAATCGACCAAGGACCACACCCTCATCACGGCGTGGCTGACCAACGCCACCAGCAGCGCAAGCCGTACGTCGGCGTCACCCCAGGAGGCGATCAGCGCGACGATCAGCAGCACCTCGAAGAGGGTGTGCGCCGGAATCCAGAACCGGCGCCGCGAAATGCCACCGTTCTGCGCCTGGATGATGCCGGGTCGCTTCGGCCAGGCGGGGTCGACGACGACGGTTTCATAGAGGCCGCCGCCGAGCAGAACGCAGGCGACAAGGGTCGTTGTGGCGATCAGGACGAGCGTCGGTGTCCACATCACCGCCAATTATCAGGGCGCGTCCAGATAGCGCTGAACGGTGGGTCCCAGCCACGCCACCGCCTCGTCGTGCGGCATCGTGACGATCGGCGGCAACTGCAGGACGTACCTGCACAGGGCCAGACCGAGCGTCTGCGTGGCGATCAACGCGGCGCGACGTTCCGGTTCGGCGGGGTTGATCTTCATGATCACCGGCAACAGTTGAGTCGCGAACATCGCCCGCATCCGTTGCGCTGCTTCGGCATTGGTGGCGCTGGCCCGCAGCAGCACGATGAGCACCTCGTCGCGTTCCCACCGTTTCATGAAGTGGTCGACCAGGGCTGCGCCCAACCGGTCACGGTCGATATCCGAGAGGTCGGGTAGCTCCAGGTCGAAGTCGGCCGCCGCGGCGAACAGCTGGTCCTTGCTGCCGAAGTAGCGCATCACCATCGACGGGTCGATGTTCGCGTCCGCGGCGATGGCCCTGATGGTCGCCCGCTCGAACCCGGCTTTGGCGAACTGCTCCCTGGCTGCCGCCAGGATCACGGCCTTGGTCTCCTCCGAAGATCTACGCATGCCAACAAGTGTATGCCAACAGGTGTTGACATTGGTCACGACTCGGACGATAGTTATGCCAACAAGTGTTGGCATAGGCAGTTCGAGAGAAGGAGAAGGCAATGTATGACACCGACGTTCTGGTTATCGGCGCAGGTCCGACGGGTTTGGCCCTGGCCGCCTCACTGGTCGCACGCGGAGTCACGACCACGGTCGTCGACCAGCAGGCGGTGGGAGCCAACACCTCCCGCGCCGCCGTGGTGAACGCCCGCACGCTCGAGGTGCTGGAAGACCTGGACGTGTCCAGACGGCTGGTCAAGGAAGGCGTCGAGGCGCCGCGGTTCACGATCCGCGACCGGGGCCGCACGCTGATCCCGATCGACTTCAGCGGGTTGCCGACCGAATATCCGTACTCGCTGATGGTGCCGCAGTCGACCACCGAACGGCTGCTGCTCGAACGCCTCGAAGAACTCGGCGGATTCGTGCAGCGGCCGCGGAGCGTCACCGCGATCGATCAGGATCCCGACGGAGTGACGGCGACGTTCGAGGACGGTGACGTCATTCGCGCGCGCTATGTCGTCGGCGCGGACGGCATTCGCAGCATCGCGCGCCAGCAGGCGGGGATCGATTTCGAGGGCAGCGTGTACGACGAATCGTTCGTGCTCGCCGACGTCAAGCTGACGGGCGACGCGCCACATGACCAAGTGATCCTGTACTGGGCGACGGCCGGCCTGACCGTGGTGGCTCCCCTGCCGGATGGCACGTACCGCATCGTCGCACCCGTCGCCGACGCCCCCGAGGCGCCGTCCGCGGAGTTCGTACAACAGATTCTCGACACCCGTGTCGGCGCGGACCGCCTGGAGGTCACCGCCGTCATCTGGGGTTCGCGGTTCCGCGTGCACCACCGCGTCGCCGACACCTTCCGCGCGGGCCGTCTGCTACTCGCCGGCGACGCCGCGCACGTGCACAGCCCCGCCGGCGGGCAGGGCATGAATCTGGGCATTCAGGACGCCGTCGCATTGGCCCATGCGCTCGCCGCCGTCCTCGACGGAGCGCCGGACAGCCTGCTCGACGAATACAGCGATACTCGTCGCCCGATCGCCAAAGACGTTGTGGCGATGACGGATCGGCTCACCCGATTGGCCACGCTGCCGCGCGCGGCACGCCCGGTCCGCAATGCGGTCATCGGTCTGGCCGGGCGGGTGCCGTCGATTCGGCTGGCGCTGGCCCGCAGGCTCAGCGGTCTGGTGTACCGCTGAGCGCGCCCATGCGGCCGCGGCTGCCGACATACAGCGCCGCGGTCGCGGCAACGACCTCGGTGAACGCCAGCAGCGTCGCCACCGTCATGAGCGTCGACGGCGTCGGCGCGGCAACGTGTGGGGCGCCGTGCTGATGCGCGGGAGCGGGCAGGTGCAGCGCGATCATGGCGAGGTTCATCAGCGCGACGACCACCCACGCCCGCGCAGAACCGTCACACCACAGATCGTGTGCGCAATACAGGCAGGTGATGATCATCGCCGCGAGGAGCGCCGTCGCGACCAGGCTGGACGCGTGGCCGAGCATCGCCGCGTGCAAGCCGGCTGACACGGCTGCCAGCACCGCGCACGCCCGTCGGGCGAGAATCGATGGGGACGTCACGTAGGTGCAGACTCCGGCGGCGACCAGAACTCATCCCTCCGTGGAGTCGAGACCGAGAAGTTTGACCGTTTCGGCGCGCATCTCGACTTTGCGCACCTTGCCGGTGACCGTCATCGGGAACTCGTCGACAACGTGTACGTAGCGCGGGATCTTGTAGTGGGCCAGCTTTCCGTCGGCGAATTCCCGCAGAGCCGGGGCGTCCAGCGGGTCCTTGCCCGGCTTCATCCGCACCCACGCACAGACTTCCTCGCCGTACTTCGCATCGGGCACACCGATGACCTGCGCGTCGTCGACATCGGGATGGGTGTACAGGAACTCCTCGATCTCGCGCGGATAGATGTTCTCACCGCCACGGATCACCATGTCCTTGATGCGGCCGACGATGTTGCAGTAGCCGTCGTCGCGCATGACGGCGAGGTCGCCGGTGTGCATCCAGCCGTCGCCGTCGATCGCCTCGCCGGTCTTGGCCTCGTCCTCCCAATAGCCGAGCATCACCGAGTAACCGCGCGTGCAGAATTCGCCGGGCCGGCCCCGCTCGACGACCTCGCAGGTTTCGGGGTCGACGATTTTGATCTCGACGTGCGGATGGGCCCGGCCGATCGAACTGGTACGACGTTCGAGGTCGTCGTCGATGAGCGTCTGACAGGACACCGGCGACGTCTCCGTCATGCCGTAGGCGATCGCGACCTCGGTCATGTGCATGTCGCTGACGCAGCGCTTCATGACCTCGACCGGGCAGACCGATCCGGCCATGATGCCCGTGCGTAGCGAGGACAGATCGCGCTGCGCCAGGTCGGGCTGGCCGAGCATCGCGATGAACATCGTCGGCACCCCGTAAACGCCTGTACACCTTTCTTTCTCGATGGCGTCCAGGGTGAGCGCGGGTTCGAAGGCAGGCGCCGGGATCACCATGGTGGCGCCGTGGCTCGTACATCCCAGGTTGCCCATCACCATGCCGAAGCAGTGATAGAAGGGCACCGGTATGCACAGCCGGTCGTTCGGGCCGAAGTTGATGAGCTCGGTGGTGAAGTAGCCGTTGTTGAGGATGTTGCGATGCGAGAGCGTGGCGCCCTTGGGGAAACCCGTTGTGCCCGAGGTGTATTGGATGTTGATCGGTTGGGTGTTGTCCAGCGAGTCCGTTCTGGTGCGTAACTCGTCGACGGAGACGCCCTCCGCTTTGTCGAACAGGGCACGCCAGTCATCGGTGCCGAGGTACAACACGTCCCGCAGCTCGGGTGCCTCGGCGCGCACCTCGTCGACCATGCTCACGTAGTCCGACGTCTTGAACGTTGTGGCGGAGATCAGCGTCCGGATCCCGGACTGCTGCAACACGTAGGCCAGTTCGTGGGTGCGGTAGGCCGGGTTGATGTTGACCAGAATCGCGCCGATCTTCGCGGTCGCGTACTGCACGATCGTCCACTCGGGGCAGTTGGGCGCCCAGATGCCGACGCGCTCACCGCGTTCGATGCCCAGCGCCATCAGGCCGCGTGCGATCAGGTCCACGTCGTCGTTGAGTTCGGTGTACGTCCACCGCCGACTGCTTGCCATGTCGACCAACGCATCGCCGTCGGGGTTGGCCGCGACGGTGCGTTCGAAGTTCTGCCCGATGGTCTCCTCGAGGATGGGGATGTCGGTGCGACCCGCGTCTTGCGACTTCATCAGCTCATCGTCGCGTCGAAACTGCGCACAGATCGCGAATCGGCCGAAATTCGTGCACTCTGCGCAGGCTCGGTGTCCGAGGGGGTAAGGATGGGGGGCATGGGCCAGATCTCTCCCTTCCGCATCGCGATTCCCGACTCCGATCTCGACGACCTGCAGGCCAGGCTGGCCCGCACCCGCTGGCCCGAGGCCGAATGCGTCGACGACTGGAGCCAGGGCATCCCACTGGCCTACACCAGGCGGCTGGCCGACTACTGGGCCAACGAATACGACTGGCGGGCACGCGAAGCGGCGCTGAACCGGTTCGACCACTTCACGACGGAAATCGACGGTCTCGACATTCATTTCATTCATCAGCGATCGGATGAGAAGAATGCGTTCCCGCTGCTGATCACCCACGGTTGGCCCGGTTCGATCGTCGAGTTCCACAAGGTCATCGAGCCACTGACCGAACGCGGCTTCGACGTCGTGTGCCCGTCGCTCCCGGGTTACGGCTTCTCCGCCAAGCCCACCACGACGGGCTGGGGTGTCGAGAAGATCGCGACGGCGTGGGACACCCTGATGGGCCGGCTCGGCTACGAACGCTTCGGCGCACAGGGCGGCGACTGGGGCGCAGCCGTGACCACGCAGATCGGCCGCAACGCGGGGTCCCGGAGCCGCCCCGGCGGCGACATCAGCGGCTGCGCGGGCATCCACCTGAACATGCCGCTCGGCTTCCCGCCCGGCAAACTCGACAACCCGACCGACGAGGAGAAGGCGGCGCTCGAACGGGGGCAGTACTACCAGAAGTGGGACTCCGGCTACTCCAAACAGCAGTCGACGCGGCCGCAGACCGTCGGCTACGGATTGGTGGACTCCCCCGTGGGCCAGTTGGCGTGGATCGTCGAGAAGTTCTGGTCCTGGACGGACAGCGACGGCGATCCGGAGAATGTGCTGACCCGCGACGAGATGCTCGACAACGTGATGCTGTACTGGCTGACCGCGTCCGGGGCGTCGTCGGCGCGGCTGTACTGGGAGAGCTTCAACGCGTTCGGCAGCTTCGACCGCGTCGAGCTCCCCACCGGCGTCGCGGCGTTCCCCAGGGAGATCCTCAAGGCGCCGCGTAGTTGGTGCGAAGCTGGGTACAACATCACGCACTGGACGGACATGCCGCGCGGGGGTCATTTCGCGGCGTTCGAACAGCCGGACCTTTTCGTCGACGACGTCCAGAAGTTCTTCACCACGCTGCGCTAGGAGATTCCATGCGAACGATCGAGGCCGATTACCTCGTCGTCGGCGCGGGCGCGATGGGACTCGCGTTCGTCGACACACTGGTGGCCGAAACGGACGCGACGGTCGTGGTGGTCGATCGCAACGACCAGCCGGGAGGCCACTGGACGGCGGCGTACCCGTTCGTTCGCCTGCATCAGCCGTCGGCCTACTACGGCGTGAACTCGCGGAGTCTGGGCAGCGACACCATCGACCACAGCGGCCTGAACGCCGGCTACTACGAGTTGGCCAGCGGCGCGGAGGTCTGCGCCTATTTCGACGCGGTGATGCGTCAGCATCTGCTGCCGACGGGTCGAGTGACATACCTGCCGATGAGCGAATACCTCGGCGACCGGCGCGTGCGCACGCTCGGCGGCGAAGAGATCGAGGTGGCCGCGCGCCGCGTCGTCACCACGCACGTCGAGATCATCGTGCCGTCGATGCGCGGGCCGTCCTACGACGTCGCCGCCGGCGTCGAATGCGTACCGCCCAACGCCCTTCCGCGTCTCCGCGAGGCGCGGGGCCGGTACGTGATCGTCGGTGCGGGCAAGACCGCGATGGATGCCTGCCTGTGGCTGTTGCGCCACGGCGTGGCGCCGGCGCGGTTGACGTGGATCAAGCCGCGCGACTCGTGGCTGCTGGACCGCGCGGCGATCCAGCCCGGCTCGCAGTTCGCGCGCGGTGTGTTGCGCGACTTCTCCAATCAGCTCAACGCGGTGCTGGAGGCCGAGTCGCTGCCGGATCTGTTCAGGATCCTGGAGGACAAAGGCTGTCTGCAGCGCATCGACACCTCGATCGAGCCGACGATGTACCGGTGCGCGATCCTGTCGAAGGCAGAACTCGAGGAGTTGCGACGAATCTCCGATGTCGTCCGGATGGGTCACGTCCAGTCGATCGAGCCAGGCCGTATCACGCTCGAGGGAGGGACCCGCGACATCGACGGCTCAGCGTTGTACATCGACTGCAGCGCAGACGGTTTCGCGCGGATCGCGCCGGCGACGATCTTCACCGACGAGGGTATCGCCCTACAGGCGGTGCGGACATGCCAACCGGCGTTCAGCGCGGCCGTCATCGGCCATGTGGAAGCGACGTACCCCGACGATGAGACCAAGAACGCGTACTGCAACCCAGTACCGTATCCGTCCGATCCCATCGACTGGCTGCGAATGATGCTCGCGTTCAACAAGAACCAGCTGCAGTGGTTCTCCGACCCGGACATGATGGCGTGGGTCGACGCGTCTCGACTCAACGTGCTGCACCACGTGTCGGCCGGCGTCAGCGAGCGTGCCCGGGAGAAGATCATCTCGGTGCTGAACTCCAACATGCCCGTCATCAACGACAAGCTGGAGAAGCTGATCGCGCAGGCGTGATGTTCGCGAGACTGTCCTCGCGAAGTAGTACTAGGCGAGCGAGTCTTCCCACGCCTGGTGCAGCGCCGCGTACCGGCCGCCGGCGCGACCGATCAGGTCGTCGGGAGGGCCGTCCTCGATGATGCGCCCGTTCTCGACCACCAACACCCGATCGGCGACCTGCACGGTGGACAGCCGGTGCGCGATGACGAGTGCGGTCCGGTCGGCGAGCACCGTCTCCAGCGCGCGTTGCACCTGCCGCTCGCTGGGGATGTCCAGCGACGACGTCGCCTCGTCGAGGATCAGTACCGCGGGGTCGGCCAGAAAGGCTCTGGCGAACGCCACCAACTGCCGCTGGCCGGCCGACAGCCGTCCACCGCGCTTGGCGACGTCGGTGTCGTACCCCTCGGGCAGCGCGTCGATGAATCGGTCGGCGCCGACGGCCGCGGCCGCTTCGACGACCTCTTCGTCGGTGGCGTCGGGCCTGCCGAAGCGAATGTTGTCGGCCACGGTGCCCTCGAACATGAAGTTCTCCTGCGTCACCATGACGACGTGGCGGCGCAGTTCGGACTGGGCGAGGTCGCGTAAGTCGACACCGTCCAAGGTGACCGATCCCGACGACGGATCATAGAAGCGCGCAATGAGTTTCGCGATCGTCGTCTTGCCCGCACCCGTGGTGCCCACAAGCGCGACGGTCTGACCCGCAGGCACTTCGAGGTTGAGATCCGGCAGCACTGGACGTCCCTCGACGTACGAGAACTGCACATCGTTGAACGCGATGTCACCGCGAACCGTGTCGAGTTCGACGGGCTGCTGCGGATCGCTGATGCTCGGCCGCTCGGCCAGCACACCCGCCAGCTTCTCCAGCGCCGACGACGCGGATTGGAACGTATTGAAGAACTGCGAGATCTCCTGCATCGGTTCAAAGAACATCCGCAGGTAGAGGAGGAACGCCGCCAGCGTGCCGATGGTCATCTCGCCGTGCAGGACGCGGTAGCCGCCATAGAGCAGCACCACGCTGGTGGTCAGGTTGCCGACGAGTTTCACACCGGGCATGAAGATCGCGAGCAACCTGAAGGTCTTTTCGTTGATCTCGCGGTAGTCGTCGGCAACGTCCTCGAAGATCTCCTGGTTGCGGGGTTCCCGCCGATACGCCTGCACCGCCTTGATACCGGTCATCGTCTCGACGAACTGCACGATCACCAGCGCCGCGCTTTCGCGCACCTTGCGGTAGACCTTGGCCGACTCGTTGCGGAACCACCACACCAGCGCCACCAGGACGGGCACGGCGACCAGACACATCAGGCCGAGCCGAACATCCAGCGTCACAAGCAGAATCGACGTGCCGACCAGGGTCAGCACCGCGGTGATCATGCTGTCGAAACCCGTCTCCAGCATGTCCTGGATGGCTTCGACGTCGTTGGTCGACCGACTCACCACCCGGCCCGAGGTGTAGCGGTCGTGGAACCTGATGTCGAGCCGCTGGAAGTGCCGGAACACTCTGCGCCGCAACTCCGTCAGGACCTTCTGCCCGACACGGCCCGACCGCCGCAGGAAGAAGACTCTGCTGACGGCCTGCACCAGCACCACTCCGGCCATGGCAGCCACCACCAGCATCAAGGTGTGTGCCGAGCCCCCGTCGACGATCGGCGGGATACCCCGGTCGATGCCTCGCTGCACGAGAATCGGAACAGAAAGGCGTGCAGCATTTTCCACCACGACGACGAGCGCGAGCAAGGCCACCGTTCTGCTGTACGGCCGCAGCAACGAGCCCAGCAGCGCGCGGGCCTCGCGGCGCCGCGGAAGGCTTTCGTCGATCGGCAGATCGTCGTCCTGGTCCTCGTCGAACCTGCCGCGCCACTCTGTGGTGCTCATCGGCCCTCGGCCTCCGAGGTGACGAACCTGGACCCGACGCGCTCGCGTTCCAGTGCTTCCTGCTCGCTGTATGTGTGATCGAGCCGGTGACGGTCGTCGTCCTCCTGCCACTCGCAGGCACGCTCGCGGCCGTCGTCGAGTTCGTCGTCGGCGGCCAGCAGATAGCGGTACTGCGGGACGGCGGCAAGCAACTCGGCGTGGGTGCCGACGTGGGTGATGACGCCGTCGTCCAGCAGTGCGACCTTGTCGGCGAGCAATACGGTCGATGCGCGATGGGCGACGACGATGCCGGTCACCGCATGCAAGACCCGACGCAGAGCCTCCTCGACGACGGCCTCGGTGTGCACGTCCAGCGCGGACAGCGTGTCATCGAGGACAAGGATCTTCGGCGCCGCCAGGATGGCGCGCGCGAGCGAAAGCCGTTGCCGCTGACCGCCGGACAGGCTCATCCCCTGCTCACCGATGCGGGTGTCCAGACCGAACGGCAGGTCGTAAACGAACTGTGCCGCCGCGACGTCGATCGCCTGAGCCATCTCTTCGTTGGTCGCATCCGGGGCGCCCAACCTCAGGTTCTCGGCGACAGACATGGAGAACAGCGTCGGATCCTCGAACGCGGTGGCCACCGTCTTGCGCAGTGTGGGCAGCGTCAGCTCGCGAATGTCTGTGCCGTCGATACGAATCGCGCCTTCGGTGACATCGTGAAGCCGCGACACCAGCGACGCCAGCACGGACTTGCCCGATCCGGTCGAACCGACGAGCGCCAGCGTCTCCCCCGGTTCCACGGTGACGGTGACGTGCCGCAGAACCCATTTGTCCGGCTCGCCGGACGGCGCCAGCCCGTCGTCCTTGGCGTCGGGAAACCGGAATCCGACGTCGATGAACTCCAGCTTGCCGCGCGACGGCACGACGTCACTGGGCCCGTCGACGATTTCCACCGGCGCATCGAAGATCTCGGCAATGCGGTTGGCGGCGGTGAACGACTCCTGCGTCATCGACAGCAGGAATCCCAGCGACGCGATCGGCCAGACCAGCGACAGCATCATCGTGATGAACGCGACCAGCGTGCCCATGGTGACCAGACCGTGCCCCGCGGCGTACGCACCGAAGCCGAGCACCACGATCAGCGTCAGGTTGGGGATGACCTCGAGCAGCGTCCAGAACTTCGCGGACACCTGCACTCTGTTGATCTGGGTGTCGTAGAGGTCGGTGACTTGTTCGTCGAACCTCTTGTAGACGTAGTCCTCGCGACCAAACGACTTGACCACCCGCAGACCCAACGCGGATTCCTCGACGTGGGTGGCGACGTGGCCCGATTGATCCTGAGCCAACCGCGACAACCGCACGTACTCCTGCTGGAAATGCAGCACCGTCGCGGCGATCGGCACGATCGACAGCAGCACGACCACACCGAGTGGCCAGTACATCGTCAGCAGGATGATGGTCACCGCGGTGATCTGGATGGTGGACAGCAGCAGGAAGACCATGCCGAACGACATGAATCGGCGAATCGTGCCGAGGTCGTTCATGATTCGCGACAGCAGCTGACCCGATTGCCAGCGGCCGTGGAAGCTCATCGGCAGGATCTGAAGGCGTGCGTAGAGGTCCTTGCGGATGTCGGCTTCCACACCCATGGTCGCGCGCGCGACCAGCCACCGCCGAATGAACCACAGCACCGCCTCGGAGATGCCGACGCCCATCGCCGCGGCGCCGAGCAGCCACAGCCCCTGCTGATCCTGACGACGCACCGGGCCGTCGATGACGGCCTTGGTCATCAGCGGGATCGCCACGGTGGCGACCAGAGAAAGGAGCGCGGTCGCGACCATCGCGATCCAGCGGACGCGGTAGGGCATGAGATAGGGCAGGATGCGCCATAGATCCGAGCTCGCTCTGACGCGTTTGGGCGGCGGCGCTATCGCCGGCGCCGCGCGAAGCGCGTTCGAGGAGTCAGTCACTTAGTAGATCTTCCCATTACATGCAAACTGTTAACGTGCTGGACGCACCGTAAAACCTCAACAAACATTGAGGTCAATTGCTTCCGAGCACGGCCGCCCGGCGTCGTGTCAGGTCCGCGAGGCATATACCCTGCGTGCCGTCGTCTCAGCGACAATGTCGCTCGACTGCTACAGAGCCCTCTTTGCCAGGCAGGACGTGGTCCCCGGAGCCAGTGGGCTGCGCGGCGTGCGACACCTAACGGTCGTCGCGATGCGCTTTCTGCAGCTCCTCTTCGGCCTGCTCTAACGCTTCTCGCGCGTCTCGCAACCGGGTGAGCAGGTCGTCGGTCTCGTGCTCTTTGCGGTCGGCACCCCTGGCCTCTTCCATGGCGTTCAGCACGATGCCGATGAACAGGTTGAAGATCAGGAAGCTGGCCAGCAGCACGTAGCTGATGAAGTACACGATCGACCACGGCGAAACCGTTTGGCCCATCGCGACATTGTCGGGAAAGTTCTCCAGCGTGAGCATGACGAACATCGTCAGCATCGCCAAGCCGACGTTGCCGTAGTTGGCCGGATCGTGGCCGCTGAACAGCACCCAGCCGAGCATCCCGTAGATGAAGATCAGGACGAACGTCGCCGCCGCCAGCGACGCGATGCCCGGCACGCTCCTGCCCGCCGCGGAGACGAGTATCCGGAGGTCGGGCAGGAATCGCACAAGGCGCACGATGCGCAGCAGTCGCACCAACCGAAGCAGCATCGCGTTCGCCCGCAACGCGGGGATGAAGGAGGCGACGACGACGATGAAGTCGAAGACGTTCCAGCCGTCCTTGACGAACTCGCGAGGATTCCAGCGATAAGCCGTGAGGCGAATCAGCAATTCGACGACGTAGATGCCGAGGATGACGTTGTAGATCGTGGCGAACAGGGGTTCATAGCGACTCGCGATGTCCGCGTATGTCCCCAAACCCAGCACGATTGCGTTGAAGACGATCACGCCGACGATGAAGAGCTCGAACGTGCGACTGTTGACAAGGGCGCGGCATTGGTCCGGGATCGAGCCCGAGTTCGACTGCGGTTCAGGCGCCTGTTCAGGCGGTGGAGCCCCGACAGCGTCGGGTGATTTGACCGTCACCTTATGTGGATAGCAGTACGCACGCCTATCCGCCCGGCGAAATGCAGTCTTTTTTGTCGTCCGCGTCAAACAATTCCGAAGTAGCCGATGACACCGGCCGCCACCACCACGATCAACGGGTTGGTTTTGGTGAAGACGAAGATCGCCGTGCACACGGCGGTCAGCAGATAGGCCCGCCAGTCGTGATCGGCGGTCCGGCTCATCACCAGCGAGGTCGCCATGATCAGACCGACGGTCAACGGCGCGAAGCCCTTCTCGACGGCGACCCGCCACTTCGACTTCTGCGCCTTCTGCCAGAACAGCGTCACCGTGTACATCAGCGACGCCGCCGGGACGATCATCGCGACCGTGGCGATGAGCCCCCCGACAATCGCGCCGGGCACGCCCCCCACCGACAACCCGGCGCCATAACCGACGAGCGTCACGATCAGGATGCTCGGACCCGGCGCGGTCTGGGAGATCGAGAATATGTCGGCGAACTGCGCGTTGGTCATCCAGTGATGACCGTTGACGGCCTGGCGATGCATGTCGGGCAGCACCGCGTTGCCGCCGCCGATCGACAGCAGCGACAAACCCGCGAACATACCGGCGAGCTCTAGGTAGGTGTTCATAGCGAGGTCTTCATGTCTGCGCGGCACGATTTCGCGGCCACGCCCACAACAGCGCCAGCGGCGCGACGATCAGCAACGTCAGCGGCAAGGGCAGGCGCACAAGGCCATTCAGCACGAACGCCGCCAGGAACAGCGCGATCGGCACGAGCCCGGTCAGGCACTTCTTACCCGTCTGGATCACCATCGCGATGGTCAGCGCCACAGCCGCCGCAGACGCCCCATGCAGAACCCCCTTGACCGCGGCCTGCTCCTTGAAGCGGAAATACAGGAACGCCATCACCAGCACGATGACCACCGGCAGGAAGCACAGCCCGAACAGCGACGCGAGCACACCGGCAAGCCCACGCATCTTGCTGCCCGCGAAGACCGCCATGTTCACCTGATTCGCACCGGGCAAGATCCGGCACATCGTCATCGCCGACAGGAACTCCTCTTCGCCCAGCCACTTCTTCTCGACGACAAGCACCTCACGCGACCACGCGGACAGACCGCCGCCGAAGGACGCCAGCGCGATGTGGTTGAACGTCCACGCCAGCTCGGTCAGCGGGACCTTGTCGAGCCCGGGCTCGGGCTCACTCATGCATCAGTTCGTGATCGTGCGGGAAGTCGTCCTCGTGGTGGTGGGCAGGCTGCAGCGGATCCGGCGGTTCGTAGTGGTGCGACAGCTCCCAGTCCGCGGCGAAGACCTCCTTCAGGCGTGCCACCGTCGGCGCGTCTGACACCAGGATTCCCAGCTCACGACGCAGGTCGAAGGCGCTGCGGTCGATGTTCATCGAACCGACCAGCGCGCGTTCGTCGTCGACGAGCAACAGCTTCGCGTGCACCCGCAGATTCTTTTGCTTGTGCACCTTCACGCCGAAGCGGCGCAGGGTGCGCAGCGACGCGAAGGTGTCGAGGATGTCCCATTCGCTGATGCCGTGCTTGCCGCCGCAGAGAACGTGCACCTTGACCCCGCGATCGGCGGCCGCCGCGATTCGCTCGAGAATGACGGCGTCGACATACTTCGGGTGCTGAATATCGAGCCGGGATGTGGCGGTGTCGATGAATTGCGCCATGTGATAGCGCGAATTGGAATTGCTCCAGAGCAGTCCTTCGTACGCCGAACACGTCCAATCCTGCTCGTGCCAATCGGCATTGAAGACTTCGACGATCTGTGCGACGTGCACCGGGTCATGGGTGATGACGCCGTAGTCACGGGTCATCGTGAAGTACTTGGTGCACAGGTTGAAGGTGGCGACGAGCGCGGCCCTGTCATCGGCGACGATCGACTTCTCGTGCGTGACATAGAACTTCGGGTTGGACCACTTCACGGTGATACCGGCGTCGGCGAATCTCTGGAACGTCTCGTCGTTGGCCCGGTCGCCGCCCGACCGGGCAGGGTTGAGCATCACGCGCACGTCGACACCCGCGTTGCGCCGGTCGATCACCGTCTGGATCAAGATGTCCTCGGTGAACGTGAACTGCTTGATCAGCAGTGAATTCTGTGCCGAGGCGATCAACTCTCGGACCGGTTCCACGCCGTCATCGGGCTCGACGATCAACCGGGGTGAAGGAGCTGGCACAAGTGTCGGATGCTAGCAGCGCGCGTGTTTGCCCGCTTTGCTATCAGCCGATCGTTTCGGGGGCCGTGACGCGGCGGTGACAAGACCGTGGCTGCGGTGAGACCGCCCGACGTACGCGCCTGACACATGCCGGGGGTGCCATCAGGCAAGATTGTGGCCATGGACAGTGGAGCAGCCTCCCCGCGGGTGCTCGTGGTCGACGACGACCCCGACGTGCTCGCCTCACTCGAGCGCGGACTGCGGCTCTCCGGTTTCGATGTGTCCACCGCGATCGACGGCGCCGAAGCGCTGCGCAGTGCGACGGAGACCCGCCCGGACGCGATCGTGCTCGACATCAACATGCCCGTGCTCGACGGCGTCAGCGTGGTGACCGCGCTGCGCGCGATGGACAACGACGTGCCCGTGTGTGTCCTGTCGGCGCGCAGTTCGGTCGACGACCGGGTCGCTGGTCTAGAAGCCGGCGCCGACGACTACCTCGTCAAACCATTCGTGCTCCAGGAACTGGTGGCCCGGGTCAAGGCGCTGCTGCGCCGGCGCGGTTCCACAGCGACGTTCTCATCGGAGACCATCCAGGTCGGTCCACTGGAGGTCGACATCCCCGGCCGTCGCGCCCGCGTCAACGGCGTCGACGTCGACCTCACCAAGCGCGAGTTCGATCTGCTCGCCGTGCTCGCCGAGCACAAGACCGCGGTACTGTCGCGGGCTCAACTGCTCGAGCTGGTGTGGGGATACGACTTCGCTGCCGACACCAACGTCGTCGACGTCTTCATCGGCTATCTGCGCCGCAAGCTCGAGGCAGGCGGCGCACCCCGGCTTCTGCACACCGTGCGCGGAGTGGGCTTCGTCCTGCGCACGCAGTAGTCCGATGAGCATTCTGACGCGCGTCTTCCGGCGGACCCCCTCACTTCGACAGCGGGTGGCGTTCACCAGCGCCATCGCCGGCGCGATCGTCGTCGTCATCGCGGGCACCGTGGTCTGGTTCGGCATCACCGACGCGTGGAACGAGCGGCTGGACCGCAGGCTGGACGAGGCGGCCGGCTTCGCGATCCCGTTCGTCCCCCGCGGGCTCGACGAGATCCCGAAGTCGCCGAACGATCAGGACGCCATCATCACCGTCCGCAAGGACGGTCAGGTCACGTCGAACTCCGACATCGTCTTGCCGGAGCTGGAGCCGGGCTACGCCGACACGTACATCGACGGCGTGCGCTACCGCGTCCGCACCGTCGACATCCGCCTGCCCGAACCGATGTCGGTGGCCGTGGGCGCGACCTACGAAGGGACCATCGCCGACATCAACAACCTGCATCGCCGGGTGATCATCATCTGCACCCTGGCGATCGGCGCCGCGACCGTGGGTGGGTGGGTGCTCGCCGCGTTCGCCGTGCGCCCGTTCAAACGACTGGCCCAGCAGACCCGGCAGATCGACGCGGGCGACGAGGATCCCGACATCGACGTCGCCGGCGCCACCGAGGCCGTCGAGATCGCCGAGGCGGTGCAGGGACTGGTCGAACGCGTGTGGAACGAACAGGACAAGACCAAGGCGGCGTTGACGTCGGCCCGCGACTTCGCGTCGGTGTCGGCGCACGAACTACGGACACCGCTGACCGCGATGCGGACCAATCTCGAGGTGCTGGCCACGTTGGATCTGCCCGAGGAACAGCGCAAGGAGGTCGTCAACGACGTCATCCGCACGCAGTCACGCATCGAGGCCACGCTCGGGGCACTGGAGAGGCTGGCCCAGGGTGAGCTGTCGACGGCGGACGACCACGTGACCGTCGACATCACCGAGTTGCTGGACCGCGCCGCTCACGACGCGATGCGCGTGTACCCGGAGCTGGACGTGTCGCTGGTGCCCGCGCCGACCGTGATCATCGTCGGGCTGCCCGCCGGGCTGCGGCTGGCGGTGGACAACGCGATCGCCAACGCTGTCAAACACGGGGGTGCATCCCGTGTGCAGCTGTCGGCGGTCAGTTCGCGCGCCGGTGTGGAGATCGCGATCGACGACGACGGCGTCGGCGTCCCCGAAGAGGAACGCAAGCTCGTGTTCGACCGGTTCTCCCGCGGTTCGACAGCGTCGCACTCAGGCTCGGGGCTGGGGCTGGCGCTGGTCGCGCAGCAGGCCGAATTGCACGGCGGCACAGCCGCTCTCGAGGAGAGTCCGCTCGGCGGCGCCCGGCTGTTGCTGAGACTGCCCGGCCCGAGCTGACGCGCCCCCTCTATCGGGTTGCCAGTAGGTCGATAACAAAGATCGCGTTATCGGGTTGCCAGTAGGTCGATAACAAAGATCAACGTCTTGCCGGACAGCCGGTGCCCGCCGCCCGCGGGTCCGTAGGCCTGCTCCGGCGGGATGACGAGTTGGCGCCTGCCGCCGACCTTCATGCCGGGGATGCCGTCTTGCCAGCCCTGGATCAGGCCACGCAGCGGGAATTCGATCGACTCGTTACGCGCCCACGAACTGTCGAACTCCTCGCCGGTGTCGAACTCGACGCCGACGTAGTGCACCTCGACGTTGCCACCGGGCACCGCCTCGGCACCGTCGCCGACCACCAGATCCTTGATGACCAGTTCGGTCGGAGGGGGACCGTCGATGAACTCGATCTCGGGCTTCTGTCCTGAATTGGAAGTCACCGTATTCACCGTAGTCGGGCACACTGAAGCAATGGCGAAGGACCAAGACATTCTCGATCAGGTGAACCAGCTCGTTGCCGAGGAGAAGGAGCTACGCGCGCAGCTGCAGCACCGCGAGATCGACGAGTCCGAGGAGCATGACCGTCTACGCGCCCTGGAGGTGCAGTTGGACCAGTGCTGGGATCTGCTGCGCCAGCGCCGCGCACTTCGTGAGACCGGCGGCGATCCGGGGGCGGCGAGCGTCCGTCCGCCCGACGAGGTCGAGGGTTACCTCAACTGACCTCCGACACCGGAGCCGCGAGGTCGGCGACATCCGACGTCGTCATCGTCGGTGGCGGACACAACGGGCTGGTGGCTGCGGCCTACCTCGCCCGCGCCGGTCGACGGGTACAGGTGCTGGAGCGGCTCGACCACGTCGGCGGCGCGGCGGTGTCTGCACACGCCTTCGAGGGTGTGGACGCCCGGCTGTCGCGCTACTCGTATCTGGTGAGCCTGCTGCCGCGGCGCATCGTCGAGGACTTGGGCGCCCGGGTTCGGCTGGTGCGCCGCCGTTATTCGTCGTACACACCTGATCCGGAAGCGGGCGGCCGGACCGGGTTGCTGATCGGGCCGCCGTCGACATTCGGCGCGGTGGGCGCGGCGTCGGACGAGGCCGGTTTCGAAGAGTTCTACCAACGCTGTCGCGCACTGACGTCGCGCATGTGGCCGACGCTGCTGCGACCGCTGAGCACCCGCGACCAGGCGCGCAAACACGTCGGCGACGACGTCGCGTGGCACCTGATGGTCGACGAGCCGATCGGACAGGCCATCACCGCCGCCGTGTCGAACGACCTCGTGCGCGGTGTCATGGCCACCGATGCACTGATCGGCACATTCGCCCGCCTCAGCGATCCCGCGCTGACCCAGAACATCTGCTTTCTGTACCACCTGCTCGGCGGTGGCACCGGCGACTGGGACGTCCCGATCGGCGGTATGGGCGCGGTCAGCGGTGCACTGGCGGCCGCAGCCACCGGATACGGCGCCGAAATCATATGTGATGCCGAGGTTTACGCGATCAGCCCCGACGGGGACGTGCGCTACCGTCGGGACGGCCGCGACCACCGCGTCCACGCGGGACACATCCTTTCGAACGTCACGCCGACCGTGCTCGCCACGCTGCTGGGCGAACCCGCACCCACGCAGGCACCAGGCGCGCAGGTGAAGGTCAACCTGATGCTGCAGAGACTACCGCGGCTGCACGACCAAACCGTCTCGCCGGAACAGGCTTTCGGCGGGACCTTCCACATCAACGAGACCTACCGCCAACTCGACAGGGCCTACACGCGGGCGGATCACGGCGTCGTGCCCGACCCGCTACCGTGCGAGATCTACTGTCACTCGCTGACCGATCCGACAATCCTGTCCGACAGCCTTCGCGCCTCTGGTGCGCACACGTTGACGGTCTTCGGCCTGCACACCCCGCATACGTTGGTGTCCGCCGGCGATCCCGACCGGATGCGGGATACCTTGACCTCGGCGGTGCTAAACTCGCTGAACTCCGTTCTGGCCGAACCCATTCAAGATGTGCTGATGCAGGATTCCGCCGGACGGCTGTGCATCGAGGCGAAGACGACAGCCGACCTGGAGCACTCACTCGGCATGACGTCTGGCAACATTTTCCACGGTGCGTTGTCGTGGCCGTTCGTCGAGGACGACGAGCCGCTGGACACCCCGGCGCGGCGCTGGGGTGTCGCGACCGCGCATGACCGTATTCTGTTGTGCGGCTCGGGGTCACGCCGCGGTGGCGCGGTGTCGGGCGTCGGAGGGCACAACGCCGCGATGGCCGTTCTAGAAACGTGAATTCGGCGCGCTAGTGGACGCTGAAGGACTGTAAGCGCGCCAAAATCGCGCGCAGCGACTGGAGTTCGGCGTCGTCGAGTGACGCCAGCGCCTCGGGTGCCGGGTCCTCGGTCGCGTCGATGACGCGAAGCATCGCGTGGCCGTCTTCGGTGAGCGATACGATCTTGCAGCGTCGGTTCGCCGGATCGATCTCGCGCACGACCAGTCCGCGACCCTCGAGGTCGTTGATCGCCACGGTCGCCGCAGGCGCGTCGATGGTTGCCGCATGCGCCAACTCCTTGACCGACATCGAGCGCTGGCCCAATCGCTTGAGGATGCGAATCCTGCTGAACGGCAGGCCCGATCGTTCGACCACCGCCCGCTTCCATGAGTCGCGGTTGTCGATCACGACCTCGGCCATGGTGCGCCAGACCTCGTCGGCCAATGGGTTATCGGACATCGGCGACCTCCCGCTGCGCTTCGGTTCCGACGATCAGAGGCGCGAGTCGCTCGGCCGAACGCAGTGCGCGCGGCGAGGTCGAGTACACGCCGAGCACGACGATCGTCACCCCGAGCACTGCGCAGATGACCCACAGCGGTCGCGCCGCCACGGCGAAGTCCGCGCCCGCCGTCGCCAGCGCCGACCCGGCGATCGAACCGCACACCGCCACACCAAGACTGACGCCGACCTGGCGGCTGGTACTCGCGACGGCCGATGCCGCGCCCGCCCGGTCGGTCGGCATGCCGCTGACGGCAGCATTCGTGATCGGGGCGTTGACCATCGAGAAGCCGATGCCGAACACCGCGAAGATCACCAGTAGCTGCCACACCGGCGTCGTCGCGTTCAGCGAGGTGAGCAGCACCGTCGATGCGGTGATCAGCACGCCCGCGATGACGATCGACGGCCGGCTCCCCCATCGTCCGACCATCCGGCCCGACAGCGGTGAAAACACCAGCGCGCCAATGGCTACCGGCAGATAGATCAACCCGGTCTCCATGGCCGAGAAGCCGCGCTCATCCTGCAGGTACAGCGACATCATGAACAGGAAGGCACCCCACGCGGCGAACGCGCACACCGCGATCACGGTCGCGGACGCGAACGGAATGCTGCGGAAGAAGCGGAGATCGATGAACGGGTCGTGGCGTCGGGACTCGAAGCGGAGGAAGGCGACCAGGGCGGCAGCCGCGACGATGGCCACGACGATGGTGCGAGCGTCGCCCCAGCCGAAATTCGGGCCTTCGATGAGAACGAAGACGATGCCGAACAGGAAGGCCATGCCGAGGCCCTGACCGATCGGGTCGACGTCGCGCATCGTGGCCGACTTGGACTCGGGCACGAAGATCGCGGTGAGCAGGATCGCGAGCGCACAGATCGGCAGGTTGATCCAGAACACCGAACGCCAGCTGGAGAACTCGATGAGCGCCCCGCCGACGATCGGGCCCAACGCCATCGAGATGCCGACGACACCGCCCCACACACCGATGGCGCGGGCGCGCTCGACGCGGCCGGTGAACACCTGGGTGATTATCGACATGGCGACCGGGTTCATCATCGAACCGCCGACGGCTTGTACCAATCGCGCGGCGATCAACGTCTCGATGTTGGGCGCGAGGCTGCACAGCAGGGAGCCGACCGCGAAGACCGTCAGCCCGATCTGGAAGGTGCGCCTACGCCCGAAGCGGTCCGCCGCCGCGCCCGCGAGCAGCAGCAGCGACGCCAGCACCAGCGTGTAGATGTCGATGACCCACTGCAGCTGCGACGCCGTCGCGCCGAGATCCTTGCGAATGTTCGGAATGGCGACGTTCACGATCGTCGCATCCATCGACACGATCAGCAGGCTCAGGCAGCAGGACACCAAGATGATGGCCTTGCGCCGACTGCTCATTGATCGGACGACAGTTTCATTCACACAACTATTGTGAAACTACAACTGTTGCGATGGCAAGCCCTACCGCGAGTGAAATGCGTTACGACGCCGAGTGTGGAGTTGTGACACGCTCCGGCCGCCCGAAGCGTGCGGGTAACCCACGTTCGGCAGACGCGGGGGGGCTTAGCGTGAGCCGGTGTCGACGTAGTCGCGCTCGGTGTACCCGGTGTAGATCTGGCGCGGACGGCCGATCTTGCCGCCGCCCTCGTCGTGCATCTCGCGCCAGTGCGCGATCCATCCCGGCAGCCTGCCCAGCGCGAAGAGCACGGTGAACATCCGGGTTGGGAAGCCCATCGCCCGGTAGATCACGCCAGTGTAGAAGTCGACATTCGGATACAGCTTGCGCTCGATGAAGAAGTCGTCGGTGAGCGCGAACTCTTCGAGTTCCTTGGCGATGTCGAGCAGTTCGTCGTCGCCGCCGAGCTTGCCGAGAATCTTGTCGGCCTGTTCCTTGACGATGCGCGCCCGCGGATCGTAGTTCTTGTAGACCCGATGGCCGAAGCCCATCAGCTTGACGTTGTCTTCCTTGTTCTTGACCTTCTTGACGAAGGTCTGCACGTCGTCGTCTCCGACACGGATCTTCTCCAGCATCTCCAACACGGCCTGGTTCGCACCGCCGTGCAGCGGACCCCAGAGCGCATTGATGCCGCCGGAGATCGAGGTGAACAGGTTGGCCTGCGACGAGCCGACCAGCCGCACCGTCGACGTCGAGCAGTTCTGCTCGTGGTCGGCGTGCAGGATGAAGAGCATGTCGAGAGCGCGGACCAGTTCCGGGTCGACCTCATATGGCTCGGCCGGCAGACCGAACGTCATCCGCAGGAAGTTCTCGACGAGGCTCATCGAGTTGTCCGGGTAGAGGAACGGCTGGCCGACCGACTTCTTGTACGCGTACGCCGCGATCGTCGGCATCTTGGCCAGTAACCGGATCGTCGACAGCTCGACCTGCTCGTCGTCGAACGGATCCAGGGAGTCCTGGTAGTAAGCGCTCAGCGCATTCGCCGCGCTGGACAGCACCGGCATCGGGTGTGCGTTGCGCGGGAAGCCGTCGAAGAACCGCTTGAGGTCCTCGTGCAGCAGGGTGTGCCGCTGAATCTGCGTGGTGAACGCCTCGAGCTGATCCGGGGTCGGCAGCTCACCGTAGATCAGCAGGTAGCTGACCTCGATGAAGTTCGACTTCTCCGCGAGCTGGTCGATCGGATAACCGCGATAACGCAGGATCCCGGCGTCGCCGTCGATGTAGGTGATGGCGCTCTTGGTCGAGGCGGTATTGACGAAGCCGTCGTCGTACGTGGTGTAGCCGGTCTTGGCCAGCAGCGAACCCAGGGCTATGCCGTCGGAGCCCTCGGTGGCCTTGACGACGTCCAATTCAAGCTCGCCACCGGGGTAGTTGAGGGTGGCGTGCTCGTCTTTTTCGGCCACGGGGATCCCTTCTACGTTGCAAGGAATATCGAGAACATGTCGTGTCTGTCCCTCAAAAGGTAGTCCCATTCCAACGATCTCGCCCGAGGGGGTGCCGCCAGACGGTCAGACCGGCTGCCGATTGCCGGTCATGAGGCCGGTGAACTCGGCAAATGTGTCCTCCAGATAGGCGGCCACGTCGTCGATCGTCAGCTGGGTACCGTCCCGGCCGCCTGCGGCCAGACCGGTCAGTGCGGTCATGAGCATCGAACCCCACACCGCGGAGACCAGCCGTGGCGCGCGATCGCCGATGGCCAGTCCCATCCGCCTGGCGAGTTCCGCGTCGATGGCGTTTCCGCGGTACTCCAGTGCGGACTGCCGTAAGGCCGACGACGACAAGATGATCCGCACGATGCACATCACCCGGTCCGCCGACAGCTCGCCGGCCGGCGCGACCTTCGACGCCTCGGCCATCGCGAGGTAGGCGTTCAGCAGCGCCTCGAAATGGTTGACGTCGAGCGGTTGCCGGGCCAGTTCGATGGCCGTCCTCTCCAGCACCTCGTCGATGAGGGCCAGCGCAATCGCGTCCTTGGTGGCGAAGTACCGGCTGAACGTGCGCGGCGAGACGTCGGCGATGGCGGCGATCTGGTCGACGGTGGTGCGATCGAACCCCTGGCGTTCGCAAAGGTCGACCGCAGCGTCGATGAGGGTGGCACGGGTGCGTTGCTTTTTGCGTTCCCGCAGCCCGAGGGTTGCCTCCCCGCTGACATCAGACACGAACTCGGATGCTAGCCAGCCAACGTAAGAGGCCGCTGAGAAAAGTGGCACCCTCCGACAATTGGCCCCCTAGGTCACACTCCGGCGTCACCGATATCGGCAGAGATGCGCCCGCGCGAGCGGGGAATCCGGCCGAGCACTTACGGCTGTAACCGCTCGATGCGGCTGTTGTGCATGCTCACCGGCAGCTCGGCATCGGTGACGACACGAATCCTGTTGTGCACCCTGTTCTCCCGGCCCTGCCAGAACTCCACCACCTCGGGAGAGATGAGGTACCCGCCCCAATTCGGCGGCACCGGCACCTCGTCGAGATCAGCGAACCGCTGGGTCACCTCGGCCAGCTGTTCGAGTAGCGCGGAACGCGAGGCGATCGGCGCGGACTGGTGCGACGCCCAGGCGCCCAGCTGCGAACCCCGCGGGCGCTTGGACCAGTAGTCCGCGGTCTGTTCGGCGGAAACCTTGGTGACCAGTCCCCGGACGTGGACCTGGCGGCCGAGCAGGTACCAGGGGAATGTCGCCGATGCGTACGGCGTCCCGGCCAGGTCTTCACCTTTGGCGGAGTCGTAGTTGGTGAAGAAGGTGATGCCGTCGGCGTCGACACTCTTGCAGAGCACCGAGCGGGTGGACGGGCGTCCGCGCGCGTCGACGGTGCCCACCACCATCGCGTTGGGCTCGGCCACCCCTGCGTGTTCGGCGTCGGCTAACCACTTGTGCAGCAGCGCAACCCAGCCGTCGGCGAGCCAGTCCGCGTCGAGGTCGCCGCTGCCGTCTTTCTCTACCGAGCCGTACTCGACCCGCATTCTCGCCAGATGGTCGTCGTCGCGAGGTGCCACGCGCTCACGCTACGCCTGCGCGGTTCGCCGACCCATTACCGACCGGTAGTAAAAGGCGCGGGAGCGGGTGCGAGAATTTTGCCCATGACTACGGTGTCGACGGTTCCTGAGGATTTCGTACCCGGACTCGAGGGCGTGGTCGCCTTCACCACCGAGATCGCCGAACCCGACAAGGATGGCGGCGCGCTGCGCTATCGCGGCGTCGACATCGACGATCTGGTCAGCCAGCACGTCACCTTCGGCGATGTCTGGGCGCTGCTGGTCGACGGCAAGTTCGGCCGCGGCCTGCCGCCCGCCGAACCGTTCCCGCTGCCGATTCACAGCGGCGACGTCCGCGTTGACGTCCAGGCCGGCCTGGCGATGCTCGCTCCGATCTGGGGGTATGCGCCGCTGCTCGACATCGACGAAGAAACTGCGCGCGACCAGCTGGCCCGCGCGTCAGTGATGGCCCTGTCCTACGTCGCGCAGTCCGCACGCGGTATCTACCGACCCGCGGTTCCCCAGCGGGTCGTCGACGAATGTTCCACCGTGACAGCGCGATTCATGACCCGTTGGCAGGGTGAGCCCGATCCCAAGCACGTCGAGGCGATCGACGCCTACTGGGTGTCGGCCGCCGAGCACGGCATGAACGCGTCCACGTTCACCGCCCGCGTGATCGCATCGACCGGCGCCGACGTCGCGGCGGCGTTGTCCGGAGCCATCGGCGCGATGAGCGGACCGCTGCACGGCGGTGCCCCGGCCCGCGTGCTGCCGATGATCGAGGAAGTCGAGAAGACCGACGATGCGCGCGCGGTCGTCAAGGGCATCCTCGACCGCAAGGAAAAGCTGATGGGCTTCGGCCACCGCGTCTACCGCGCGGAGGACCCGCGGGCGCGGGTGCTGCGGGCCACCGCCAAGCGGTTGGGGGCGCCCCGCTTCGAGGTCGCGTCGGCGCTGGAGCAGGCCGCACTCGCCGAGCTACGTGAACGCCGTCCCGACCGCGCGATCGAGACCAACGTCGAATTCTGGGCAGCGGTGATCCTGGACTTCGCCGAGGTACCGACCCAGATGATGCCCGCGATGTTCACCTGCGGTCGCACCGCCGGCTGGTGTGCGCACATCCTCGAGCAGATGCGGCTCGGCAAGCTGGTGCGCCCGGCCGCGATCTACGTCGGCCCCGGCCCCCGCAGCCCGGAGTCCGTCGAGGGTTGGGACCAAGTCGCCCGGTCGTGACGATCGAGACGTATCGTGCGGCGGCGACGAGTTTCGCCGCGCTGGTGCGCGAGATTCCGGCCGGCGCGTGGGGCCAGCCCGGACTGGGCGACTGGGACGTTCGCGCGCTGGTGGGCCACACGTCGCGCTCGCTGACCACCGTGCTCAGCTACCTACAGACCAGCGCTGACCGGGAGGACATCGCGACTCCGCAGGAGTACTACGTGCTGGTGACACCTGCCGCGCTGGGTATTGATCCCGCCGATGTCGCCGAGCGCGGCAGACAGGCGGGCCGGGATCTCGGCGAAGATCCGGCGGCCGCCGTCGACGCATTGGTCTCAAAAGTGCTTGGTGCACTCACAGAGGTCGACGGCGATCCGTTGATCAAGATCATTGGCGGGCTGGGGATTCGGCTGCGCACGTACTTGCCGACCCGGGTATTCGAACTGGCCGTACACGGAGTGGACATCGCCAGGGCGGTCGACTTTTCGTTCCAGTTGTCCGAGGACGTACTCGCCGAGGCGCTGGCCATCGCGACGCGAACGGCCATTGCGACCGGCGGCGGGGAGTCGCTGCTAATGGCGCTGACGGGTCGCTCCGCGTTGCCGCCGTCGTTCTCCGTGGTGTGAGCCGGCAAAGGTTAGATACAACACGTGCGACCCGGAAATGAACCTAAACCTGGGAACTTCCTTCTAGGGTGAGCGGGTGCCCCAGATGGATCGCCGCGACATGATGACGATGATGGCGGGTCTTGGCGTGTTGGCAGCCACGATCCCCGTCGCCCAAGCCCAGGCAAGCCCGATGAAGCGCGCGCCGCTACCGACGCAGCCGCCGACTGCCGACCCGGGAACCTATATCTTCCACGACGAGTTCGACGGCCCGGCCGGATCGGCGCCCGACCCGGCCAAGTGGTTGATCCAGACCTGGCAGGACGAGGTCTACCCGCCGGTTCAGGGCATCTACCGCAACGATCGCCGCAACATCTTCCAGGATGGCAACTCCAATCTGGTGATGATGGCCACCAACGAGATGGGCACCTACTACGGCGCCAAGCTGCGCGGTATCTGGCGCGGCATGATCAACCAGACGTGGGAAGCGCGGATCAAGCTCGACTGCCTGACCCCCGGCTGCTGGCCCGCGTTCTGGGCCGTCAACGAGGACCCGCTGCCCGACGGTGAGGTCGACGTCTTCGAGTGGTACGGCAACAATCAGTGGCCACCCGGCACCACGGTGCATGCGGCGTCCAACGGTAAGACCTGGGAGGGCAAGTCGATCCCAGGCATGGTCGACACCGCCTGGCACACCTGGCGAATGCACTGGGGCGAGGACGGTTTCACGTTCTGGCGGGATTACGTCGATGGTGCCGAACCGTACTTCCATGTGCCGCCCAACCCGATCCCCGTGTCGGGCCGGCCCGGTGACCTCCGGTGGCCCTTCAGCATTCCCGGCTACTGGATGCAGCCGATGTTCACCCTCGCGGTCGGTGGGCCCGGTGGCGGCAACCCGGCCGCAGGTGTGTTCCCGGCGTCAATGCTCGTCGACTATCTCCGCGTCTGGTAACTCATCGCTGCGCTTTGATGACCTGAACCAGGTTGAACTGCCAGCGTTCCACCAGCCGGTAGCCGGTTTCACGCGTTACGGCGAAGGCCGCGGTGCCGCCGAATAGCGGGCCCGGCTCCATCGCTGGATTCTGTTCGTGGGCAGGCCGTGTCGGGTCGGCCTGCGTGATGATCCACAGCACGCGGCAGACGTTCAGGGGACCTACCGACGCTTCCGGTATGAGGTTGGTGTCGAAGACGTCGTCGCGCTCGACCGCCGTCTGCCACAGGCTGATGTCGACGACTTTGTCGTAGGCATCGGGGCGGGCGGCGAGCAGGGGGCGCATCGGCGCGGGCATGAAGGTCACGGTGTCGTTCACCAGCAGGCACTCACCCGGCTCTCCCTGGGACTTCGCTTCGATGAGGTCGGCGACCTGACTGTAGTCCATTCCGTACTTCGCATACGGACTGCGTTGCACCAGAAGATAATTGGATGCTGCCGCAGCCGCGAAGACGACCAGCACGACGGCGACTACCCACGGCCGGACCGCCAACGCGCCAACGCACACCCCCAGCACGAGTGCCATCGCCGGTGCGGTGAAGCACAGATACCGCGGTGTGTAGATCGGATTTACCAGAGCCGACCAGCCGAGGATCAACGCGGTGGGGACCACCAGCCATGCGATCGCCATGGCCAACAGCTGACGATCCGGCCCGGAAAGTTTCGCAGATGTGAAGCGCCACAAGACGATCGCCGCGACGGCGACACAGCAGGAGACGATCAGGAACAACGGACTTCTCTCGAAGTACTGCTGAACGGCCACGTCTTCGACGGTTCGGCGGCCCACCGGTGAGATCCAGATGATCTGGTGCGCCTGACCGACGGCCAGCCGCACGAACGGCGCCACTGCCAGACACGTGCACACCATGGTGACGGCGAACCGCACGACGACGGTCCGGGCCGGACGATGAAAGCAAAGGAAGACGGCGTGTGGCAGGAACATCAGCGCGAGGTACACGTCGAGCAGAATCGACGCCGCCATGGCCGCCGCGTAGCAGAGCCAGATCCAGTCGTTGTTGCGGCGCACACCGTGGACCAGCAGAACAGTCGACCACACGGCGGCCAGCATCGTCAGCGCGTACGGACGGGCCTCGATACCCGCCCATGTCACGCGCGGCAGGATCGCACACAGGACACCGGCGCTCAGTGCGACAGTGCGCGACGAGAACTGTCTGCCCAGCACCACGACGCCCGCCGCCGCACCGCCGACGGCCAGACCGCTGGGCACGCGCGACCAGAACTCTGTCGGCGGGAAGATCGTGAACCAGCCGTGCATGAGCACGTAATACAGCCCGTGGACAGCGTCGACGTTGCCCATCATGTGCCACAGCTGACCCAGCGAGCGGCTGTACGAAGCCGAGATCGTCGCCGCCTCGTCGTACCAGAAGGACGGGCGGCCGGCGCCGACGATGCTGAGCGCGGCGGCGAACACCCCGACGACGAGGGGATCGAATACCGCCACCCTCGACTTCGTCGGGACTTCCTGGCCAGGCACGCCGCTATGTTGCCAGAAGCACTTGTCGGTGCTCGGTGCTTGCATGAGGACCGGCGCGATGAGTTTGGCTCGCAGGCCGAGTCGTACTCGTTGCCCGCACGGGAAATTCAACTCTCTAGGAGACTGCTCATGGCAATCGACGTCCAGCCCGCCGTATCCCCCCACCTCGTCGTCGACGATGCTGCGGCGGCCATCGACTTCTACGTCAAGGCCTTCGGCGCCCAGGAGTACGGCCGAGTTCCGGGTCCCGACGGCAAGCTCGTTCACGCCGCATTGAACATCAACGGTTCCACGGTGATGCTCAACGACGACTTCCCTGAGATGACCGAGGGCAAGTCGACGACCCCCAAGGCGCTCGGCGGCAGCCCGGTGACCATTCACCTGACGGTCACCGAGGTCGACACCAAATTCCAGCAGGCCATAGACGCCGGTGCCACGGTGGTGCACCCGCTGGAGGACGCGTTCTGGGGCGACCGGTACGGCGTCGTGCGCGATCCGTTCGGCCATCTGTGGTCGATGGGCCAGCCGATGCGCGAGGTCAGCATGGAGGAGATCGAAGCGGCGATGAAGCAGAGCCAGTAACGGCTCGGGCGAGCGCAGGGCAGCGTCTGTGACCCCCTGGGATCGCCGGGGTGTCTCAAGCCCTGCGCTCAGCCATCATCGACATCAACGGCGTCATCGCCGCAAACCCTCCGTCGCTCGACCTGCAAGCCGAGGCGATTCTTTGACTCAACTCGGCATGGAGGCCGGGGCTAGATTCCGATCATGTTGTCGACGACCACACCGGCGAGCGTGCACGTGAGCGGAAACGTGGAGTTTAGGAACACCCCAACTCGCGATCTATAGCCAAACGGCCAGACTGGATATGACGATTCGTGTTTCGCGAGCCTCTCGAGAACATCCATTTGCTCCACCGAGTCCTTGATGTTCTTTAAGGCTCCCTCGTTTTGCGCCTCGTGCTTCGACTGATGCTCGGCGGAGTACCTTTCGTACGTCTCTCGGATGAGACCGTCGCGATATCGCAACATCGCCTTGCGCGCACTGCGAATTGGTAGATAGAACAGTGCTGGAATGATTCCGAGGCAAATGGCGGCGGAAACGATGAATTGCGGAGAGTCGTAACGGAACGTCCCTTGATTGATTGATTCCCAGACGGAGAATCCGATGATGAGCCCGGGAAGTATCGCCATCGGGGTCAGCTTCAACGAAAAGTCGCCCACTGGGCTGAAGCCGCCGCCCCTGTCGGGATGCAGGCGATGCACCACGATCCGGTTGTTGTCGAAGATCGAATTCAGGGCCGCAGCGGCGACGGCCATGCTCACGATCAATCCTGACAAGGCAAGCCAGATCAGCGTCCAATTGAAAACCACGAGGGTGCCCGTGATGATCGTCCTGTGAGACCAGTGGGTCACTTCAGGCGGACCCGATATACCGACGATGCCCGTGGCTATGACCGCGAGTCCAGCAAGCGCAGCGGAGATCGACGGAATCGCGATGATTCGACGATCTCGTGCAAGTTCGATCGTGCGGTCACTGATCTCGATGTCGTCAGAAGTGAAGATTCCGTTGGTCCGCAACGTTCTCATGGAACTACTGAAATGCGTTGGCATCTTGAGGTAATAGTAGAAACATGTAAATGCAAAAGCTACGCTAGCGATGAATCCAGGATCTGGTGGGAAATTAGCAGGTTCGCCCGTCCTGAAGTCGCCAAATAGTGACCCCGCTATGGCGAATACTAACACCAAGATTAATACAGCTGAAGCTGCATGGAATAGCGGTCGGCGGCAGAAGCGCCGTAACAAGCGTGGGTAGGTTTCCAGCAAGTAATCTTCAGACCAGATTGAAACGTTCTGAAGGGGAAACACCGCCATAGCGGTGAATGCTAGACGCAGTCTGATATCCGGAAGCCCGTTCGAACACACTCCGCTAGCGGGACGCGATCAACCGTCATTTGGGTCGCCGTCGCGTGATGCAGGACATCGGGTCACTGTTCGCCGACCTCGGAGGTCTCCGAGCGGAACTCACCGTCCTCGGCGTTACTTGCTCGCATCGTTGACAGGGAAATCGACCTGCTGCAGATCGCCGTACGCACACCTGCGGGCCGATCAGCACGTGTTGACACCGCATCCGCAGCGCTCATCGACGGATTGAACGCTGAACTCGCCGACTGGATCGCCGCCTGGGCGCCGTCACTTGCCACCAGGACAGCCGCTCTCGCCGCACTCAGTGTCGACGGCATACTCGGAGCCCGCTTCGCCCCACCCTTTCGCCGATCGCAGGCGCGAGTACCCGACGATCGATATCTCAGCGAGTGGACAGCGCTTCTCACCACTCGCATCGCGACATGCCCGAATGGTGCGAATCAGAACTTTAGGCAGAGGATCGGCTGACCTCCGCGATCCGGCACTAGGCCAACATGATTCAGCCTCGACTGCCAGACCTAGTTGTCGTTCTGTGGTGTGGGTTGGAAGGGGGTGTACCACTTCCATTGGGCGCGTTCGCCGGTGGGTCCGCGGTAGGGCGCGGCGTCGGGTGGGGGTCGGGTGGGTGGGCGGGCGAGTGATCCCGGGCTGAGGGTTCGGCCGTCGCTGTCGGTGACGGTGATGTTGGGGGCGGGTCCGGTGATGGTGATGACGCCGCGGTGGTGGGCGCGGTGGTGGTAGGGGCAGAGCAGGACGAGGTTGTCCAGGTCGGTGGGGCCGCCGTCTTCCCAGTGCTGGATGTGGTGGGCGTGCAGTCCGCGGGTGGCTCCGCAGCCGGGCACCGCACACGTGGGGTGGCGGTGTTCTAGGGCGCGGCGTAGCCGGCGGCCGATGGTGCGGGTGGCGCGTCCGGCACCGAGGGGTTGTCCGTCGCGGTGGAACCACACCTCACAGGTGGCGTCGCAGGTGAGGTATCGGCGGTCGGCGTCGGTGAGCAGCGGGCCGAGGTGCAGGTTGGCGATGCGGTCTTTGATGTCGAGGTGCACCACGACGGTGGTGTGCTGGCCGTGGGGGCGGCGGGTGGCGTCGGCGTCCCAGCCGGCTTCGACCAGGCTCATGAACGCCTCACCCTTGGTGGGAAACGGCGACGCTACCGCGGCGGGCAGGGTGTCGGTGTCGTGGTCGCGTTTCCATGCGGCGACCGCGGCATCGAGATGGGACTGCACGGCGGCGTCGAAGGTTGCGGCGTCCAGGTGTGACAGGGTGATTTTCCAGGTGGTGGTCTGCTCGTCGCTGTGGGTGGTGGTGATCGTGGGCCGCGGCGGCGGCTCGGGTGCGGCCTCGGGTGGGGTGTCGCGCCAGGGGTCGGGTTCAGATGGCAGGGGTGGTTCGGCCTTGAGGGCGGTGTTGAGTTGGCTGACGGTGGCGACCTCGGCCAACGTCACGTAGTGCCCATCAGAACCTGCGCCGGCTTTCTCGGCGATGATGGCGACTTGATCCAGTGACAACCGGCCTTCGCGCAGGCCCGCCATGCACAGCGGAAACTGTCTGGCCCGGTGCGCAATCGCGGCGATCTTCCCGGCGTTTCTGGTCGAGGAGCCGGTCTTCCACGCCACCAAAGCCGACAGCGAGCGACACCCGGTCATGCCGACCAGGTCGTCGTGGTCCATCTCGGCCACGATGTCCACGATGCGCGCGTCGATGGCGTTGCGCTGACCCATCAACTCACCCAATTCGCCGAACAACACCTCCAGCCGGTCCTTCGGACGCACGACCGCCCCGTCGGAGGCGGCGATCGAAGACATGACCCCATCAAAACAGAGGGGTCCGACAAGCACTGGGCCGCAACAAATTAACGACAACGTCGCTTAGTGGACCTAGCGGCGTAGGCCAGCGAGCATACGCTCCCGCATCGACGGCGCGGGTGCGTCGGCCGCCGCGGCGAGCATGTCGGCAACCGTCGTGAACTTGTCGCGGGGCCGATGCTCGCCGCCGCGCGCGATCTCCGCGTCGTCGATGGCCTTCCATCCCGCAGCGCCGATCACGTCGGGCCGCCTGCTACGCACGAGCTTGTCCAGTGCGGCCGGCTTGCCCGCCGGATCCGCGAGTAAGCCCGCGTTGTAGTCGGCGACCAGGTTGTGCACCGTCTCGCCGGCACACGATTTGTTGGTGCCGATGAAGCCGGTGGGGCCACGCTTGATCCAGCCCGCCACGTAGCTGCCGCGCACGGTCTCACCCGACGCCGGATCGATGACCCGGCCGCCGTCATTGGGCACCACCGCAGCGTCGTCATCGAACGGAAGGCCGCGAATCGCCTTGCCGCGGTAGCCGATCGAGGTCAGCACAAGACCGGCGTCGATGTGGCGAACCTCGTCGGTACCAGTCACCGCGAACTCGACTCCCGTCGCGCGTTGCTCACCGAGGATGCGTACCGGCGTCAACTCAAAAGCCAACCGGATGCGGGGTCTGTGCGCGGGCGGCCGCCCGCACGATCCAGAATCCCCGAGCTTCGACAGGATCTCGAGCTTGTTGCGCGTCAACGGATCTGTGACCGTCGCGAGGTCGCTGATGACCCGATCATGATCTGCGCTGTCCAGCACCACATCACACACCGAGGTCAGCCCGATCAGTTCCGGAAGTGTGAAAGCCGAGTACACCGGACCTCGCCGGGCGGCGACGACGACCTCGTTGACCTTCGAGCCGCGCAACGCGGCCAGCGCGTGGTCGGAGATGTCCGTGCGCGCCAGCACATCGGGGTCGGTGGTCAGGATGCGAGCGACGTCTAACGCCACGTTGCCGTTGCCGATGACAACCACCCGCTCGTGGTTCAAATCGACTGGCAGTTCAGTGAATTCAGGGTGGCCGTTGATCCACGCAACCATCTCGGTGGCGGTTCCCGTGCCGGGCAGGCCCATGCCGTCGATCTCGAGGCGGCGATCGTTGGGCGCGCCGACGGCGTAGAGCACGGCGTGATGGTGAGCCAGCAGATCGGCATGCGTGACATCCGATCCCACGTCGACGTTCAGATAGAACGTGAAGCCCGGCAGCTTCGTCACCTTGTCGAAGAGCGCTGTCACCCGTTTGGTGCTCTGATGGTCGGGGGCCACCCCGGCACGCACGAGCCCGTACGGGGTCGGCAGCCGCTCGAAGACGTTGACCCGCACACCGCGCTGCGTCAGCAGTTCGTCAGCGGCGTACATGGCCGCCGGCCCCGAGCCGACGATCGCGACCGTCAACGGTCCACCGGAGCGTGGCCGGACCAACGGCGCCTCGAGCACCGGCGCCAGCTTGGACGTCGGCGGCAGCTTCCCCTCGGGTTTGGGATAGAACGACGCGTTCAGCTCGATGAACGGCAGCTGCTCGGGTTCGAGCTTGGTGTCGGGTGCGATCGCGCCGACCGGGCACGCCGACACACACGCGCCGCAATCGACGCACGCGATCGGGTCGATGTAGAGCATCTCGGCGGTGGCGAAGCCCGGCTCGTCCGGTGACGGGTGGATGCAGTTCACCGGACAGGCGTAGACACAGGACCCGTCGCTGCAACACGACTGGGTTATCACGTGAGGCATGGGTGCCCTACGCGGCCGACACCAGATGCTGGCGGGCAGGCTCACTGCGATACCGGCTGGGCCGGCCGCTGATCCGACACATCCGCCAGATCAGTTTCGCGAGCGGGTTCATCAGCCCGGTGTCGTGGGCAAGCATCCGGACGTCGCCGAACATGTCGCGCAGCATCTGCCGCGATTCGGGTGACTTGAAGAAGATCTCCTTGCGGACCGACCGCGGGATATCGAATTCCTTCCAGAACGCCCGCGGCGGCACGATGATCGCCGAGCACAGCACGCGCATCACGACCGGAACGTAGAGCGACAACCAGAACCGCTTCCGCCGCGGCAGTTCAGGAACTCGCTTGCGCAGGTATTCGTGCGCGAACGAGATGTGCCGCGCCTCTTCGGCCACGTGGATGGCCATCACGCGCTCCATGATCGGATGCAGCGTCTTGCCCTCGCGCAGCACGTTTTTCTGGGTGTGGTCGATGGGCTCCTCGCCGGCCAGAATGCCGAACCAGAACGGGATCGGCAGCGGCCCCGCGACGAGCGGGATGGTTGGCTGAATCCATTTCAGCAAGCGCGGCATACCGGGCACATCGGCACCGATGCGGTTGACCATCTCCTGGAACATCATCGTGTGGTTGCACTCTTCGACCGCCTCGTGCAGGCAGTACCGGTACTCCGGCGAGCCGTTGGGCGTCCAGAAGGCGTACTCCATGAGCCCGCGGATCAGAATGGACTCGAAGTGCAGACCGACCTTCGCGACGTTGGCCTGCCGCCACATGCCGATCTCGATCTGCCGCTCTTTCGGCTGCGACTGATACCAGGGGTGCTTCCCGATCGGGTCGGTCGCCGGCAGGATCCAGCGTTCGTCGTTCTCGACCACCTTGAACTCCGGCGAGTCCCAGTCGATGTCGGTGTACGGATTGAAGTTGCGTCGCACCGACCCCTCGGACAATGTGGTGAGCATGTCGACGTATGCGGTGTCATCGGTGACATCCATATTGCGCCGCCAGCGCCGGACCATGCGTGTCCGGGCTTCCTTGACTGCCATTCGACACCTCCTCGGTGAGGTCTACGAGCCTTGATTGTCAAACACGGTACCGCAGGTATCGCATACCGTGAATACCCCTTTCCGGCATGTGGCACACCGGGCCCGGAACCTACTTTTGTGACGGAGGCCACACATGGTTGAGCTGAAGACGCGAGACGAAATCGACTTGATGGCCGACGCAGGCGCCGTCGTGGCCGAGGCGCTAAGCGCGGTCATCGAGCAGGCGAAGCCGGGGATGACCGCCTTGGACCTGGACCGCATCGCCGCTGAGGTCTTGTCGCGGCACGGCGCGTCGTCACCGTTCCTGAACTACCACCCGCGGTGGGCGCCGACCCCGTTTCCCGGCGTGCTGTGCGTCAGCGTCAACGACGCCGTTGTGCACGGCATCCCCAATGAGTACGTACTCGCCGACGGCGATCTGGTGTCGGTCGACTTCGGCGCCACCCTGCGCGGCTGGACCGGTGATGCGGCGCGCAGCTTCATCGTCGGCACCCCGCGCGACGGGGACGCCGCGCTGATCGAGGCCGCCGACGCCGCGCTCGCGGCGGGCATCGCGGCGGTGCGGCCGGGCAACAGGCTCGGAGACGTCGGCTATGCGATCTCGACAACGGTGCACGAGAGGGGCTTCGGTCTGCTCGCCGACCATGGCGGGCACGGAATCGGCCGCACCATGCACGAGGACCCGGACGTACCCAACGAAGGCCGTCCCGGCAAGGGAATGAAGTTACGTCCCGGTTTGGTCATCGCGATCGAGCCCATGTTGATCGGCGACGGCACCGACGAATACCGCCACGACCCCGACGGGTGGACGCTCCGAAGCTTGTCCGGCGCGCGTGCCGCGCACAGCGAGCACACCGTTGCCGTCACCCCCGACGGGGCTCGCATCCTGACCAACTAGCGACAGCTACCTCTTCGCGAAGTCGCCAGCCACGGTCAACATGCTGCCGCTTCTGACGGCCGAGAATCCCGCATCGGTCATGCCACAGTCGGTGATGACCGCGCGGTGCCCCGGACTGTTCATCCACCAATTCACCGCGGCAGCAGGCGAACCGCCGGGGCCATTGGCCCAGAACACGATTTCGCCGAGATCCTCGAACGACGTATAGCCGGCGTCCGTGACGCGCTGGACGACAGAGGAGCCGTCCGAACCCGTGTGCGCCTGCACCCCGGTCCTGAGCATGTCGTTGGCGTGCCGTGCCGCCGACGCCGTCAACTGCGGATTGGGCGCCACCGGACCGCACCCGTTCGCCGCGCGCGTGGCGTTGATCTGGTTCAGCACCGCGCCGCCCTCGTCTCCGGAAGCCTGCGCCGGCGCCGCAGCGGCTATCGAACCGAAAGCCGCCATCGCCGCAGCACACATCGGCATGAGGGTCGAAAATTTCCCATGACTGATCACGTGCCCCCCAATGGGCTCAGTCCCCGACAGATCACATTATGGATACAAATTGGTTCCACTGTGTGTTCTTTACCCACTTTTTCAGCATTTTCTGCATCCCCTCCCCGCTGAAAGCGCACAGCGTGGGTCACTACTCTTGTCCCCATGGCCGACCTCACGATTCCCGCCGACCTCAAACCTCGCGACGGCCGCTTCGGCTGCGGACCGTCCAAGGTGCGCCCCGAACAGCTGCAGGCCCTCGCCGCAGCGGGCGACGTATTCGGGACGTCACACCGGCAGGCGCCGGTCAAGAACCTCGTCGGTCGAGTGCGTGACGGGCTGCGTCAACTCTTTTCGGTGCCCGACGGCTACGAGGTCATCCTCGGCAACGGCGGCACCACCGCGTTCTGGGACGCGGCCGCGTTCGGATTGATCGACAAGCGCTCGCTGCACCTGACCTACGGCGAATTCAGCAGCAAGTTCGCCTCGGCGGTGGCCAAGAATCCGTTCGTCGGGGACCCGGTCGTCGTCAAGGCCGAAGCAGGCAGCGCACCCAAACCACAGTCGGATCCGTCGGTGGACCTCATCGGGTGGGCGCACAACGAAACATCAACGGGCGTAGCGGTTCCCGTGCAGCGACCCAAAGGCTCAGACGGCGCGTTGATTGCCATCGACGCCACCTCGGCAGCCGGCGGCCTGTCCGTCGACATCGCCGACGCCGACGCCTACTACTTCGCACCGCAGAAGAACTTCGCCAGCGACGGCGGCCTGTGGATCGCGATCCTCTCCCCCGCTGCGCTCGCCCGCGTGGAGGCCGTCGCGGCGTCGGGCCGCTGGGTGCCCGAGTTCCTGTCGCTCCCGATCGCGATCGAGAACAGCCTCAAGAACCAGACCTACAACACCCCGGCGATCGGCACGCTGATCATGTTTGCCGATCAGCTCGAATGGATGCTGGGCAACGGCGGCCTGGACTGGGCGGTCAAGCGCACCGCCGACTCGTCGCAGCGGCTGTACAGCTGGGCCGAGGCGTCGAAGGTGGCCACGCCCTTCGTCGCCGACCCCGAGCTACGGTCGCAGGTCGTCGGCACCGTCGATTTCACAGACGAGATCGATGCCGCAGCGATCGCGAAGGCACTTCGAGCCAACGGCATCGTCGACACCGAGCCCTACCGCAAACTCGGTCGCAACCAGCTGCGCGTCGGCATGTTCCCGGCCGTCGAGCCGGACGACGTGAGCGCGTTGACCGCGTGCATCGATTGGGTCGTCGAACGCCTCTGACCTGCCCGCGTGTCTACCTGGTAACAGGCGGATAACGCAGTAGGGTCGCTTGATCGGGCATCGTATCCGCCCGGAGGAGGTCGACATGCGCAAACTCAAAGTCGTTGGACTCGACGTCGACGGCAGACAAATCATCTGCGAGGCCGACGACTCCGGCGAGAAGTTCCTCCTGGTCCCCGATGACCGGTTGCGGGCCGCCGCGCGCGGCGACAAGACCGGATCCACGCCATCCCGGGAAACTTCTCAAACCAACGATGAGGGTCCAAGCGTGCTGCGTCCCAAAGAGATTCAAGCCAAGATCCGCGCAGGTGCTTCCGTCGAGCAGGTCGCCGCGGCCTCCGGCGTCGACTTGAGCCGCGTCGAGCGCTTTGCTCATCCGGTCCTGCTGGAGCGGTCGAGAGCGGCCGAGCTGGCGACGGCCGCGCACCCGGTGCTGGCCGACGGCCCCTCGGTGCTGACGCTGTTGGAGACGGTGACGACGTCCCTGATCGCCCGCGGTCTGGGCGCCGAGGCCACCAACTGGGACGCCTGGCGCAACGAAGACGGACACTGGACCGTCCAGATGGCGTGGAAAGCGGGCCTGTCCGACAACGTTGCGCATTTCCGGTTCACCCCGGGCGCACACGGCGGCACGGTGACTGCGGCCGACGACTCGGCATCCGAACTCATCGACCCGAACTTCGCGCGTCCGCTGCGACCGGTCGCCGCGGTGCCACACTTCGAGCAGGAGGACGAGCCGGAGCCGGTCGCCGAACCTGAGCTCGACCTCAGGCCGGAGTCCGAGCCAGAGCCCGAGCCGACACCGCCTGCCGCGCCGAAGCCACGCGCACGCAAGGGCAAGCCGGCAGTGCCCGCGTGGGAGGACGTGCTGCTCGGCGTGCGGTCCAGCGGCCAGCGCTGACGCTTGACCTGAACTTACGTGGTGAATCCCGTTATCCCGCAAGGCCGATAGCGATGGCGGCGATCCATGCGCAGGCCACCCCGACGGCGGCACCAAGAACGAACCAGCGCCAGACGGGTCGCTTGCGCCATTCCCACACGGTCGGCGTCAGCCCGCCGACGGCCACCAGATTGAGGCCGACGGCCAACATCGGGTGCACCCTCATCAGTCCCACGCTCAGCACGACGATGGCGGCACCGACAACCGCGGCGACGAACGCGGACACCGTCAGGCCCATCGCCCACGGAGTCGAATCGTCGGTCACCGGTTCAATCTAACCCGCTCATAGAAGGCCAGCGCCGCGGCGGTGGCCACGTTGAGCGAGTCGGTGCCGCGCGACATCGCGATGCGCACGCGCACGTCACTGGCCCGCATCGCACGTTCTGACAACCCCGGTCCCTCCGCGCCGACGAGCACCGCTACGCGATGATCGGCCATATCGGTCATCGCGTTGGACAGTGTGCGAGCCGACGGATCGGGTGTCATCGCCAGCAGCCGAAAGCCGCTGTCCCGCAGCATCTCCAGATCCCCGGGCCAATCAGCCGCCCACGCGTAGGGCACCAGCAGGGCGTGTCCCATCGACACGCGGACGGCACGTCGGTACAGAGGATCCGCGCACCCCATGCCGAACACGATCGCGTCGACGTCGAGGCCGGCGGCATTGCGGAAAATCGATCCGAGGTTCTCGTGATCGTTGACGCCCTCGAGCACTGCGATCGTCCTGGCGGTCTCGATCACCTGCGACACCGTCAGCTCGGGTGGGCGCGACGCCGATGCCAACACTCCGCGGTTGAGATGGAAACCCACCACGTCGGCCATCACGTCGGCGCTCACGCGGTAGTACGGTGCCGCGACGCCGTCCAGGTCGGCGGCCAGTTCTGCCAGGCGCCGGTCCGTGCCCAGCAGGGCCCGCGGCGTGAACCGCGAAACGAGCATGCGCTGCGCGACCAGCACACCCTCGGCGATCACCAAGCCCTTCCCGGTCGGCAGGTCGGGTCTGCGGTCCACGCTGTTGAGATCGCGAAAGTCGTCCAGCCGCGGATCGGCGGGGTCGGAGACGTCGATTACTTCTGACAATCCCCGCTCGCTACGCTCGTGCCCGCCGGATACCGCTCACGCGCTTTCGTCGACTATCGCCGACATCAGGTCGGCGGCGGTCAGCAGTGCCTCCCGTTGTTCCGGAGCGAGTTTAGCCAGCCGTTTCGACAGCCACTCCTGGCTCGCGCGGCGCTCGGCCTCGATCAACTCGACCCCCGCCGGCGACACCGACACCAGGACCTGGCGCCGGTCGTCGGGATGCGCCATCCGCGCGACGAGGCCTAGTTCGCAAAGCGTTCCGATCACCCGAGTCATCGAAGGTGGACGCACGCGTTCCTTCTCGGCTAACACGCCCGGCGTCATCGGACCCTCCTTGGCAAGGGTCGACAGCGCCGACAGCTGAGAGAGCGATACATGCGAATCCGGTCGTCGGAAGCGCAATTGGCGGGCCAGGCGGATGACCGCGAGCGACAGATCGCTCGCCAAGCGACCGTCGGGTTCTTTCACGAGGCAAAGAGTACATAGCAGTGCTGAAGAAAAGGAAGGTTATGGGTTAGGTTTCAATCGATGACCCCGCAACCACCCGCCCTGCCGCCTGCCCTGCTGAAGCCGTGGCCGGTGATCGCTGTGATCACGACGGGCTGGCTGATCGCGACATTGTTGGCCTTCACGGTGCCCGCACTGCACGGCTGTCGGCCATTCGCGATCGCCGGGCTCGGCGTCGGCGTGCTTGGCACATCGATCTTTCTGTGGCAGCGTCGGGCGGTGCGCCGCGGGTCGCGCGGCGCGCAGAGCGGACTCGACTGAATTCGTCTGACACCCAAGGAGGTAGCGATGGCAGAGCCGCTATTGCAAGCTCAAGTTGAAATCAACGCTCCGGTCACGAAGGTCTGGTCGCTGGTTTCCGATCTGAGCAAGATGCCGCAGTGGAGCCCGCAGTGCCGGCTGATGAAGACTCTGGGCGGTCCACTGCGCCAGGGCAGCCGGACGATCAACCTCAACCGGCGCAAGTACCTCATGTGGCCGACCACCAGCCGCATCACCGAATTCATTCCCGACAAGAAGCTGGCCTTCCGGGTGAACGAGAACGGGACCATCTGGAGCTACGAGCTCGAACCCACCGAAACCGGAACCCGGCTGATCGAAACGCGGCATGCGGAGAACGGCGTGAAGCCGTTGTCCAACGCAACGGTGAACGCGTTGATGGGTGGCGTGCCCAACTTCGAGCGCGAACTCGTCGAAGGAATGAACGAGTCGCTGTCGCGGATCAAGGCCGCGGCCGAACGCTAGTCGGCCGGTTCGGCGAGGTCCAGGACGCCGTCGTCGTAGGGATCGAAGAGCGGCGAACCGCTGCCCGGCGGCTGGGGCGTATCCGAATGAGCACCGCAGCCGTACTCGGCGTCGACCACGTGGCCGTCGGCGGACATCTCGTTGGCGCACACTCCGAACATCAACCCGAGCGATCCTGACACCGGGAGATAGAACCCGCAGTCGCGGCACACGCGGCGCGTCGACCGTGCCATCGCGGAACCGGGCCCGTACTCGCCGTCGTGCCAGCGCTGCGCGGCGTCGGCGCGACCCCACGGACCGAGCACCTGCCTGCGGCCGAAGCCCACTTCCGCGGCTACCTCGTCGACCTCGGGGTCCCCACTGGACATGAAGCCGGGTACGAGCCGGGGGTCGTCGGCGGGGGGAGCGAGCAGATCGCCGGGGCTGAGGTCGCCAGGCTTGACGCGCTCGTTCCAGGGCACCCACTTCGGTGCGAGCAGCGCCGTCGGACCGGGCACCAGCACGACTTCACTGATGGTGGCGTGATCGGCGCCCGGGCACGCGGCCACGACGACGGCCCACTGCCAGCCGCGGTAACCGGGCATGTCGGCGAGGAACCTGTGGGTGGCCGCGGTCGGATCGTCGAAGCCGGCGCCGAGATACTCCCCGACGGTGTCCTCACCACTGAACTCGACGATCGCGGCACGCGCGTCGTCGACGGAGCCCAGGAGCACCGTCTCCAGGTCAGGCCGGGGCACGGCATCCCCGTCAGGGGAGGCCACGCCGTTCTCGGCGGATTCCGTCACGCTGTCCATTGGCATTGATTTTGCCGTAGCCGCCGACAAGTAGCCACACCGGTCGGCTGCACGTGCGCTGTGGCCTCGATGGGGGAGAATCTTTTCTGTGACCGGACCGCGTCGTGACGACAGGGATCGAGCGGGTTCGCGTGTGTTCGGCGGTCGCCCGCCCAGCTATTACCCGCCGCGCCCGCCCGCCGGCGGCCAGGAACACCCGGGGATGGCCAACTACCCCAGTGATCCCGGCGACGGCGGCCACCGCCGGGCGCGGCCGAATCCCACTCCGAGTGCCAACCGGTGGCTGCCACCGCTCGACGATTCGGCACGGTCACGCGCATCCGTACCCCCGCGCGGCTCCGTCGGCGCCGGGGCGGGCGAACGGATCACGGTGACCAGAGCGGCCGCACAACGCAGCCGCGAGATGGGCTCCAAGATGTACGGCCTGGTGCACCGCGCCGCTACGGCCGACGGCGCCGACAAGTCCGGGCTGACCGCGCTCACGTGGCCGGTGGTCGCCAACTTCGCGGTCGACGCGGCGATGGCCGTCGCACTGGCCGACACGCTGTTCTTCGCAGCGGCCTCCGGCGAGAGCAAGGGCAAGGTCGCGCTGTACCTGCTCATCACCATCGCGCCGTTCGCCGTCATCGCTCCCCTGATCGGACCCGCACTGGATCGGCTGCAGCACGGGCGCAGGGTCGCACTCGCCACGTCGTTCATCCTGCGCACCGCGCTTGTGGTGGTGTTGATCGCCAACTTCGACGGTGCCACCGGCAGCTTCCCGCCGTGGGTGCTCTACCCGTGTGCATTGGGAATGATGGTGCTGTCCAAGTCATTCAGCGTGTTGCGCAGCGCGGTGACCCCGCGGGTGCTGCCGCCCAGCATTGACCTGGTCCGGGTGAATTCTCGGCTGACGATGTTCGGTCTGCTTGGCGGAACGATGGTCGGCGGCGCGGTTGCCGCTGCGGCCCAGTATCTCTTCCGCGTACTGGAACTGCCCGGCGCGCTGTACGTCGTCGTCGCCGTCTCGGTGGCGGGCGCAGCGCTGGCGATGCGGATCCCCAAGTGGGTCGAGGTGACCGAGGGTGAGGTGCCCGCGACGCTGAGCTACCACGGTCGCACCGGTGAGCTGCGCCGCGAGCCAGCACCCCAGAAGTGGACCCCGGCACGACAACCGTTGGGCCGCAACACGATCACCGCGCTATGGGGTAACTGCACCATCAAGGTGATGGTGGGCTTCCTCTTCCTCTACCCGGCCTTTTACGCGAAATCGCACGACGCCAGCGGTTGGGAACAGCTGCGTATTCTCGGCATGATCGGCGCGGCCGCCGCCATCGGAAACTTCATCGGCAACTTAGCCAGCGCGCGGATGCAGCTCGGCCACCCGGCCCAGATGGTCGTGCGCTGCACCATCGCGGTCACCGCGAGCGCGCTGGCGACCGCCATCGCAGGCAATCTCTTGGTGGCTGCGATCGGCACGCTGATCACGTCGGGCGCGAGCGCGATCGCGAAGGCGTCGCTCGACGCGTCGTTGCAGGACGACCTCCCCGAACGGTCCCGAGCGTCCGCCTTCGGTCGTTCAGAGTCGTTGTTGCAGTTGGCCTGGGTCGCCGGCGGCGCGATCGGCGTGCTGATCTACACCCAATTGTGGGTCGGCTTCACCGGTGTCAGTGCGGTACTGATCCTGGGCCTCGCGCAGACGGTGGTGAGCTATCGCGGCGACTCGCTGATCCCCGGCCTCGGCGGTAACCGTCCGGTCCTGGCCGAGCAGGAGGGCGGACGCCGCCCGGACAATGCGGCGGTGGCGCCGGAGTGAAACGCGTTCTCGCCGTCCTGGCGGTCGTGGTCGTCATCGCGTCCGCGGCCACGGGTGTGTTGATCTGGCGGCTGGCCCAGCACCCGCCGCCCAAGCACCCGGAGATCAGTGCTTACACCGACGGACAGCTCGTACGGATCGGGCCGTACAGCTATTGCGACGTGGTGAACCTCAACGACTGCGAAACCCCGCAAACGATAGGCGAACTCGCCGTCGACGGGCGGCACCCGGTGCAACTGTCGGTGCCGTCGGCGATCTCCAACGCACCCTGGTTACTCGGCCGCACGTACGAGGGCTCCGACGTGCTCGAGGAGTTCACCCCGGGCAGCACGCTCGCGGTCACCATTCCCACCGTCGACCCGCATCGCGGAAAGCTCACCGGCTTCGTCGTGCAACTGCCCACGATCGTCGTCGACCAGGACGGCAACGAGTTGCCGGCATGGCATGCGGAGTGGTCGGTGCGAACGGTCTGGCCTCAGCCCGCTGAATGACCGGCGGGCACCCGTTCGCCGTCGCGCGTCGAACCCGGCGGCGTGCCATCGCCAAACGGCCTGCCGCCCAACGCTTCCCGCCCATGCGGGGCTAACCAGTTGGACAGATCCGGGCCTTTCGGCACGATCTGCGTCGGGTTGATGTCTTTGTGCACGATGTAATAGTGCTGCTTGATCTGCACGAAATCGGTGGTGTCGCCGAAGCCGGGGGTCTGGAAAAGGTCGCGGGCGTAGGCCCACAACACCGGCAACTCGGAGAGCTTGTTGCGGTTGCACTTGAAGTGGCCGTGGTAGACGGGGTCGAAACGGGCCAGCGTCGTGAAGAGACGCACATCGGCCTCAGTGATGGTGTCGCCGACCAGATATCGCTGATTCTCGAGCCGTTCGGAGAGCCAGTCCAGCGCGGTGAACAACCGGTCGTAGGCCTTGTCGTAGGCGTCCTGGGAGCCGGCGAATCCGCACCGGTACACGCCGTTGTTCACCTCGGTGTAGATGCGCTTGGCGACCTCGTCGATCTCGTCGCGCAGATGGTCCGGGTACAACTGCGGCGCGCCCTCGCGGTGGAACTTCGTCCACTCGGTGGAGAAGTCCAGCGTCATCTGCGCGAAGTCATTGGTCACCACCTCGCCCGTCGGCACGTCGACGATCGAGGGCACGGTGATGCCCTTCTCGTAGTCGGGGAACCGCTTGAGGAAGGCGTCCTTGAGGCGCGGAATCTTCAACACCGGGTCGACGCCGCCGGGGTCCAGGTCGAACGTCCAGCTGTCCTGGTCGTGGGTGGGACCGCAAAAGCCAATGGAGAGAATGTCTTCGAGCCCCAACAGCCGTCGCACGATGATGGTGCGGTTGGCCCACGGGCAGGCCCGCGCGACGACCAATCGATACCGGCCGGCCTCGACGGGATACCCGTCGCGACCGTCGGCGGTGATTCGCGTGGTGATGTAGTTCGTGTCGCGGTTGAAATCGCCACCGCTGGCGACATAGCTCATGTCTCCAGCATGCCCGAAGGAAAATTCAGGCGTCGAGCTCGCTTGCGACGGCACGCACCACTTCGGACACTCGTCGTGCGACCTTGCGATCGGGGTACCGGCCCTTACGTAGCTCGGGCTGAACCGCGCCTTCCAGCAGCGTGATCATGTCCTCGACCATGCCGTGCAGCTCGTCCGGTGTGTGCTTGTGCTCGGCGGCAGCCGCCTCACGACGGGTGCGCGTCAGGCTCGGCGGCGAGTCGATGATCTTCACGCTCAGCGCCTGCGGGCCGCGACGACCGGCGGCCATGCCGAACTCGACTTTCTGTCCGGCCTTGAGCCCCTCGACGCCCGACGGCAGCGCGGACGAGCGGACGTAGACGTCCTCACCGTCCTCCTGCGACAGAAAGCCGAATCCCTTTTCGGCGTCGTACCACTTAACCCGGCCGGTCGGCACTGGTCTCACCTGCTTGTCTTCTGAAGCGCCCAACAAAAGGAAAGCGTCCCGTGCGCAGGGACGCGTCTCGGGTGATCCTACTCGGACCTCGAACCGCCCTCACCCCCTTTACTCGGTAGGCTGGAACGACCGCTGGAGGGAAAGATGCGCCTGATCCTGAACGTCATATGGTTGGTCTTCGGCGGTCTCTGGCTGGCGTTGGGCTATCTGCTGGCAGCGTTGATCTGCTTCATCCTCATCATCACGATCCCGTTCGGCTTCGCATCGTTGCGCATTGCGTCCTACGCGCTGTGGCCGTTCGGCCGAACCGTCGTCGACATGCCGGGTACGCGTCCGGGTGCGCTGATCGGGAACATCATCTGGGTCATCCTGTGCGGCATCTGGCTGGCCATCGGCCATCTCGTCAGTGCAGCCGCCATGGCGATCACCATCATCGGCATTCCGCTGGCGCTGGCCAACCTCAAGATGATTCCGATCTCGTTGCTGCCGCTGGGCAAGGAGATCGTTCCGGTTGACAGCCTCAACGGCGGGGCGAACCGGTCGATCGGAGCCGCCGCATGACGGTCGTCGACCTGGGTGTGCCGTCGCTGGGCCCGGCCGATCCCGCGCCCACAGACGGTCCACTCGTCGACACCTTCGGGCGGATCGCCACCGACCTGCGCGTGTCGTTGACCGACCGGTGCAACCTACGCTGCACCTACTGCATGCCCGCCGACGGGCTGGACTGGCTGCCGGGCGATCAGCTGTTGGCACCGGCGGAGCTGATCCGGCTGCTACGCATCGCCGTGACGCGGCTGGGCATCACCAGCGTGCGCTTCACCGGCGGCGAGCCGTTGGTAGCCAAGAATCTCGATGAGATCGTCGCCGCCACCGCCGCACTGCGGCCGCGGCCCGAGATCACGTTGACCACCAACGGCATTGGGCTTGCCCGGCGCGCGGCGAAGCTGAAGGACGCCGGGCTGGACCGGATCAATGTGTCATTAGACACCGTGGATGCCGCACGGTTCAGCCGGATCACCCGCCGCGACCGGCTCAGCGACGTGCTCGACGGCCTCGCGGCCGCAAAGGCCGCAGGGCTCAACCCGGTCAAGGTGAACGCGGTGCTCGACCCGGACACCGGTCTGGACGATGCAGTGCAACTGCTGCGGTTCTGTATCGACCACGGATACCAGCTGCGCATCATCGAGCAGATGCCGCTCGACGCGGACCATCAGTGGCAGCGCGGCAGGGCCGTGAGTGCGGATGACATCCTCGCCGTGTTGCGCCGCCACTTCGATCTCACGCCGAACACGGAGCCGCGGGGTTCGGCGCCCGCAGAACTGTGGCGGGTCGACGGTGACTGCGGCTTGGTGGGCGTCATCGCCTCGGTCTCGCACGCGTTCTGCTCGGCGTGCGACCGTACCCGCCTGACCGCGGACGGCCAGGTTCGCAACTGCCTGTTCGCACGACAGGAGACGGATCTGCGTCACCTGATGCGGACGGGCGCCGACGACGACGGCCTGGCAGCCGCCTGGCGCGCCGCGATGTGGGCCAAAGCCGCCGGGCACGGCATCAATGACCCTGGCTTCGTCCAGCCGGATCGTCCGATGAGCGCAATCGGCGGGTAGGCGTGACCTCTACCTCCAGGACCACCAGGCCCACCGATATCGAGGTGACCGTTCGGTTCTTCGCCGCCGCGAGGGCCGCCGCAGGTAACGAAGTGGAGACGATCCGGCTTCGTCCGCACACGACGCTCGCCGCGTTGGTCGCGCAACTCAGCGCGCGCGACCAGAATCTCGCGAAAGTATTGATGCGCTGCTCGTTTCTGCGCGACGGCGTGGCCGTGCGCGACGCCGACGTGGCGTTGACAAACGCCGCGACCATCGACGTTCTTCCGCCCTTCGCCGGCGGGTGATGGTGATTTGCATCACATAACGAAATGATCACAGACTGGCTACGGACAGGTGGAGCGTCCAAAGCACCTGCAAGAACGTCAGAATCTCCTGCGGGTTTAGAGCTCCTTTAGGATTTGCCCAAGGGGAAAACGCCGTTATCTGCAAAAGATGACGCTCACGGGCATACCCATTACCGTCGACTCCCAAGTCCCTCGACCTCAATCGGGTGACCCGCTGTGCCCCGATCGCGCCGAGCTCCGTCCAGTCGGGACCCAGTCAACAACGAACAACTTTGGACGGAGGCGGGGGACCCACCGGTCCACCGAAACGGAAGGACCTGGAGCAGATTTCGGCTCCTTGGGGTGAAGCCGGCGTCGTCTCGACGCCGCCGGCCGGGCAACCTCTCCAGCCCGAACCCGACAGCTGACCTCGCGGGCGCTTGAAGAGAGGACACCAACGCACCTATGAGTGGACGGCATCGTAAGCCCACTGCATCGGCCGTAAACGTCGCGAAGATCGCCTTCACAGGCGCTGTCATCGGCACTGGGGGCATTGCCCTCGCCGGACAGGCCAACGCCGCCACCGACGGCGAATGGGATCAGGTCGCCAGGTGCGAATCTGGTGGCAACTGGGCGATCAATACCGGCAACGGATACCACGGTGGACTCCAGTTCTCCCCGAGCACCTGGTCGGGCCACGGCGGCGGCGAGTTCGCGCCTGCCGCGTACCTGGCCAGCAAGGAAGAGCAGATTGCCGTCGCCGAGCGTGTGCTCGCCGGTCAGGGCAAGGGCGCATGGCCGTCGTGCGGTGGCCCGCTGTCCGGCCCCACGCCGCGCAATGTGGTCGACGACGCGATCGCCGACCTGAACAACCTGCTGCCGCCTCCGCCGCCGAACCCGTTCGCTCCCCCGCCGCCTCCTCCGCCACCCGCGCCGTTCGACGCGCTGGCCGCACCGGCTCCGCCGCCGCCACCTCCGGGTGCACCACTGCCTCCGCCGCCACCCCCGGCCGACGCGCTCGCCGCCCCGATTCCGCCGCCGCCACCCCCGGCCGCACCACTGCCTCCGCCGCCACCCCCGGCCGACGCGCTCGCCGCCCCGATTCCGCCGCCGCCACCCCCGGCCGCACCACTGCCTCCGCCGCCACCCCCGGCCGACGCGCTAGCCGCCCCGGTTCCGCCGCCGCCGGCCGACCCGATGGCCCCGCCGCCGCCACCACCACCGATCGACGCGCTGGCCGCACCGGTGCCTCCGCCGCCGGTCGACTCGATGGCCCCGCCGCCCCCGGCACCGATCGACGCGCTGGCCGCACCGGTTCCTCCGCCGCCGCCGGTCGACCCGATGGCCCCGTCTGCAGACGTCGCGCAGCAGCTGGCGGACTGGGATGTCGCCGAGGGCACCGTGCCTGCCGATCAGCCTCAGATGTGGGCGTTGCACGCCGACGCACCGCTTCAGCCCGCACCGGCAGTTCCTCCGCCGCCGGCCCCCGCGCCTGATCCGCTGGCCCAGGTCAACCTTCCGCAGCCCGCCATGGACGCGGCCAACCAGGCCGTGTCCGGTGAGCTCCCCGTGCCCGCCGAGGTTCCGCATCTGCCGAGCCCGGAGAACCTGAATCCGGGGACGACGATCGACCGCGGCGCCGTCACGACCGACAGCCCCAACGTCTCGTACCTCAAGGAGATCTGGCACGCGATCCAGACCCAGGACGTCACCGGCAAGGATGCGCTGCTGGCGCTGACTCAGCGTCCGTTGACAACCCCGGACCGCACCACCGGTCAGGTGCCCAACCTGCCGGGCCAGCTCCCGCCGGATCCGGCGCTTGCGCCTCCGCCGCCCCCTGCTCCGGCACCGGGACTGCCCGCGCCGGCGGCACCTCCGGCGCCCGGTGCGCCGCCGCCGCTACCGCCTGCCTGAGTCCACGCTCAGGCCGATCCGACCCACTCTTCGGAGCCGTCCGAGAAGAACTGGTGTTTCCACACCGGGAGCCGTTCTTTGACGGCGTCGACCAAACGCTGGCAGGTTTCGAACGCCGCACCGCGATGGTCTGCGGCCACGGCCGCGACGAGTGCGGCGTCGCCGATGTCGAGTACGCCGATGCGGTGGCTGACCGCGATGGCCCGCACCCCGTGACTGGTTGCGGCGATCTCGGCGGCCACGTCGGCCAAGGTCTGCTGCGCCGTGGGGTGCGCCGAATACTCCAGCCGGATCACCCCGCGGCCGCCGTCGTGGTCGCGAACAACGCCGGCGAAACCCACCACCGCGCCCGCGGCTTCATGAGCGACAAGCGCTTCGTACTCGGCCAGCTCGATCGGGTGGTCGCTGACTTCGGCGCGCAGGACGACGGTCATCGTGAATGGTCCCCTCCCGCAAGCTGATCCAGTGCGTGCTCGAGCACTTTGTCCAGCACCGCCAGACCGTCTTTGACGCCACCGGTCGAACCCGGAAGGTTGACGATCAGGGTGCGTCCCTTTACGCCGCAGACGCCGCGGGAGAGCACAGACGTAGGCACTTTGTCTTCGCCTGCTCGACGTATCGCGTCGGCGAGACCGGGGATCTGGTAGTCGACAATGGCGGCGGTCGCCTCCGCGGTGCCGTCGGTCGGCGATATCCCGGTTCCGCCGGACGTGATGACGACGTCGACCTTTTCGCCGACCGCGGCGGACAGGGCCTGGTTCACTCCACCACCGTCGGCGACGACGGTCGGCGCGGGGGCGCCGATGCCCCGTTGTTTGAGCCAGCCGACGATGACCGGTCCGGTCTTGTCCTCGTACACCCCCGCCGCGGCGCGGGTGGAGGCGATGATGACCCGCCCCGACCGGGTATCCGCAGCCGTCACCGCACCCACGTGCCGGTCTTGCCGCCTTCTTTGCGCAGCACTCTGATGTCGTCGATGCGGGCTGCGGGGTCGACCGCCTTGATCATGTCGTAGAGCGTCAGCGCGGCGACGCTCACCGCCGTCAGCGCCTCCATCTCGACGCCGGTGCGGTCGGTGCTGCGCACGGTCGCGGCAATCGCCACCTGAGCGCCGTCGATCACGAAGTCGATGTCGACCCCCGTCAGGGCCAGCTGGTGGCACAGCGGAATCAAGTCGCTGGTGCGCTTGGCCGCGAGAATGCCGGCGACCCGCGCGGTAGCCAACGCGTCGCCTTTGGGCAGCCCGCCCGACGCGATCAGCGCGACGACCTCGGGGGTGGTGTGCAGAGCACCGGCCGCGACGGCGGTGCGCTTGGTGGCGTCCTTGGCGGTGACGTCGACCATGTGCGCCGCGCCTGCTTCGTCGATGTGCGAGAGCGCGGGGCGGGCGGAGGGCGCCGAAGCGGCCCCTGCCGGTTCGGTCACTACTTGTTGACGACCGTGACTGGGTGCACGTATGGAACGTCGTCGGTCGGCAGCGGGAACGTCAGGTCTCCGAACGGCGACAACGCCCCGGTGCGGTCGGCAGCCAGCTCGCTGACTGCGTGATCGTCGTCGCCGTCGGTTGCGGGCCAGCCCGGGTCGACATACTGCTTCTTCTGCCGTTTGTTGTCAGCCACGCCTGACATTGTGGCAGGCAACGCGCGCAGTGGCGACACCGGCGGGCTGCTTTACGCTGGTCAGCAATGACCGAAAACGCGCCGGGCATTCCTCTGGGCTCCTGGCTGGCCGAACTCGGCGATGAGCGGCTGATCCGGCTGCTGGAGTTGCGGCCCGATCTGACACAGCCCCCGCCGGGGACCATCGCGGCGCTGGCGGCGCGGGCGCAGGCACGCCAGTCGGTCAAGGCCGCGACGGATGACCTGGACTTTCTTCATCTCGCGGTGATCGACGCGCTGCTGGTCCTGCGTGCCGATACGACGGCGGTGCCGCTGTCGAAGCTGCTGGAGCTGATCGGTGACGGGGGTGCCGAGTCGGTCGTGATGGGGGCCGTCGAGGACCTTCGCGAGCGCGCGCTGGTGTGGGGCCACGATTCGGTGCGGGTCGCCTCCGAGGCAGCGACGGGCCTGCCCTGGTATCCCGGTCAGGCCACGGTCGAAGACACCGAGCCGAGAGGGCTCGCCGAGCGCCTCGCCGGCCTCGACGAGGCGCAGTCCGACCTGTTGCAGCGGCTGTTGGAGGGCTCGCCGGTGGGACGCACCCGCGACGCGGCCGCCGGCACCCCGCCGGATCGCCCGGTGCAGCGACTGCTGGCGAATGGACTGCTACGTCAGGTGGACGACGAGACGGTGATCCTGCCCAGGCTCGTCGGCCAGGCGCTGCGCGGTGAACTTCCCGGGCCTGTCGGGCTGACCGCACCCGATCCCGTGGTGTCGACTACGACGATCGCCGACGTCGACGCGGTGGCCGCGGGTGCCGTGATCGACTTGCTTCGCGAGGTCGAGGTTGTGCTCGAAACCCTCAGCGCTGCACCTATTCCCGAGCTGCGCAGTGGCGGGCTCGGTGTGCGCGACGTCAAACGGATGACGAAGGTCACCGGCATCGACGAAAGCCGGCTCGGCGTGATTCTCGAGGTGACCGCCGCGGCCGGGCTGATCGCGACGGGCATGCCGGAACCAGAACCGCAGGACGGCACCGGCCCCTACTGGGCGCCGACTGTGGCCACTGACCGCTTCCTCGAATCTCCGACCGCGCAGAAATGGCATCTGCTGGCGTCGACATGGCTGGAACTGCAGGGCAGGCCAAGCCTGGTCGGGAGCCGGGGCCCTGACGGTAAACCCTATGCGGCGCTTTCGGATTCGCTGTTCTCGACAGCCGCGCCGCTGGACCGGCGGCTACTCCTGGAGACGCTCGCCGGTCTCGCGCCCGGCGCCGGCGTCGACGCCACCGAGGCGGCACGCGCGATGATCTGGCGCCGGCCCCGCTGGGGCAATCGACTGCAACCGGGCCCGGTGGGTGCGTTGTTGGTGGAGGCGCACATGGTCGGCGTCGTCGGCCGCGGTGCGATCAGCACCCCGGCGCGCGCCCTCCTATCGGACGCCGCACCGGAGAATGTCGTCAAGGCGATGGACAAGGTGCTGCCCCAGCCCATCGACCACTTCCTGCTGCAGGCCGACCTGACGGTCGTGGTGCCGGGCCCACTGGAACGGGACCTCGCCGAGCAGTTGGGTGCTGTCGCGAGGGTTGAGTCGGCGGGTGCAGCGATGGTGTACCGAGTCAGCGAGTCGTCGATCCGACGCGCGCTCGACACCGGACGCACCGCGGCAGACCTGCACGCCTTCTTCGACCGATACTCTAAAACCCCTGTCCCACAAGGACTCACGTACCTGATCGATGATGTCGCCCGCCGGCACGGACAGCTGCGGGTCGGCATGGCCGCTTCGTTCGTGCGATGCGAGGACCCAGCGTTGCTGGCCCAGGCGATCACCGCACCGGCGGCCGAACAGTTGGAGATGCGGCTGCTGGCGCCCACCGTAGCGGTGTCCCAAGCGCAGATCTCCGAGGTGCTGGCCGCCCTTCGAGAGGCCGGCTTCGCCCCTGCGGCCGAGGACTCGACGGGCACGATCGTCGACCTCCGCGAGCGGGGAGCCAGGGTGCCCGCACCATCGCGCCGTCGGTCCCATCGGACGCCGGCCCCGACCAGTCAGACGCTGGCCGCGATCGTCGCGGTCCTGCGCAGGGTGGCGGCCGGACCGTCGACCGGCATGCGGCTGGACCCGACTGTGGCGATCACCCAGCTCCAGGAGGCGGCCCACCTCCAGATGTCGGTGGTGATCGGCTACGTCGACCCGGCCGGGGTCGCCACGCAACGGGTGGTGGCACCCATCAATGTTCGCGGCGGGCAGCTGACCGCCTACGACCCGGCGTCCGGCCGCGTACGGGAGTTCGCCATCCACCGCGTCACCTCTGTCGTGTCCGCCGAGCAGTAGCGAAACGGGGGCATGTCCGCGCCTTCTGGATAATGGATGGGATGACCAGCGAGCGAGAAGTGCTGGGGGCACCCCCGCCCTCGGCAGGGGGACGGGATCGCGCATGACTGACGGCCCCCTGATCGTGCAGTCCGATAAAACGGTGCTGCTCGAAGTCGACCACGAACAGGCCGGTGCGGCCCGAGCCGCCATCGCCCCGTTCGCCGAGCTCGAGCGTGCGCCCGAGCACATCCACACCTACCGCATCACTCCGCTGGCGCTATGGAACGCCCGTGCCGCGGGCCACGACGCCGAACAGGTCGTCGACGCGCTCGTGACGTTCTCCCGCTACGCGGTGCCGCAGCCGCTGCTGGTCGACATCGTCGACACGATGGCGCGCTACGGGCGCCTGCAGCTGGTCAAGTCTCCGGTGCACGGTCTGACGTTGGTGAGCCTGGACCGCGCGGTTCTGGAGGAAGTGCTGCGCAATAAGAAAATCGCACCGATGCTCGGCGCGCGCATCGACGACGACACCGTCCAGGTCCACAACAGCGAGCGCGGCCGCGTCAAGCAGATGCTGCTCAAGATCGGTTGGCCCGCAGAGGATCTCGCCGGATATGTGGACGGCGAGAAGCATCCGATCAGCCTCGCGCAGGACGGCTGGCACCTGCGTGACTATCAGGAGATGGCGACCGACTCGTTCTGGGAGGGTGGGTCCGGCGTCGTGGTGCTGCCGTGCGGCGCGGGTAAGACCCTCGTCGGCGCCGCGGCGATGGCGAAGGCTGGCGCGACGACGCTGATCCTGGTGACCAACACGGTGGCCGGCAGGCAATGGAAGCGCGAGCTGATCAACCGGACGTCGTTGACGGAGGACGAGATCGGGGAGTACTCGGGCGAGAAGAAGGAGATCCGCCCGGTCACGATCGCCACCTATCAGGTGATCACGCGCCGCACCAAGGGTGAGTACAAGCACCTCGAACTGTTCGACAGCCGCGACTGGGGCCTGATCATCTACGACGAGGTGCACCTGCTGCCCGCGCCCGTGTTCCGGATGACCGCGGACTTGCAGTCGCGGCGACGGCTGGGCCTGACGGCCACGCTCATCCGCGAGGACGGACGCGAGGGCGACGTGTTCTCGCTGATCGGGCCGAAGCGGTATGACGCACCGTGGAAGGACATCGAGGCGCAGGGTTGGATCGCGCCCGCCGAGTGCATCGAGGTGCGGGTGACGATGACGGACAACGAGCGAATGCTCTACGCCGTCGCCGAACCCGACGAGCGCTACAAGCTGTGCTCGACGGTGCATTCCAAGATCGCGGTGGTGAAGTCGATCCTGGAGAAGCACAAGGGCGACCAGACCCTGGTGATCGGCGCATACCTCGACCAGCTCGACGAGCTCGGACAGGAGCTGAACGCCCCCGTGATCCAGGGGTCGACCAAGACCGCAGAGCGCGAAGCGCTGTTCGATGAGTTCCGTCGCGGCGAGATCCCGACGCTGGTCGTGTCCAAGGTCGCCAACTTCTCCATCGACCTGCCGGAAGCCAATGTCGCCGTACAGGTTTCGGGCACCTTCGGGTCGAGACAGGAAGAGGCGCAGCGACTGGGCCGGCTGCTGCGGCCCAAGGCCGACGGCGGCGGCGCGATCTTCTACTCGGTGGTGTCCCGCGACAGCCTGGACGCCGAGTACGCCGCACACCGTCAGCGGTTCCTCGCCGAACAGGGTTACGGCTACATCATCAAGGACGCCGACGATCTACTCGGTCCCGCAATCTAAGTATGCGGCCCGATGGGTTTCGAGACGGTCAGTAGGACGACCGAATCCTCGATCGCGTTCAGGCCGTGTCGTTCCCTTGGCAGGATGATGTGGTCACCGGCTGAACCGTCCCATCCCGACGACGAGTTGGTCACCCGCACACGGCCGTGCAGCACCTGAAGCGTGGCCTCGCCGGGGCTCTCGTGATCGTCCAGCTTGCTGCCCGCCTTCAGTGCCATCAGGGTCTGGCGCAGCGAGTGTTCATGGCCGCCGTAGACCGTGTGTGCACTGCGGCCACTGGTCGCCGCGCGGGCGGTTTCCAGATGCTCACGTGCGAGTGCGGTGAGCGAGATCTTCTCCATCGTCAATGCGCCCTTTCAGACGATCGGATATGTCATGGACCGCATTGGCCATGAATCGTCTCGACTTGGGCTGGTGATTCGAGACATGACCGCCGCAGTAACACCATTCTCGTCATTGGCGGCACCGGCAACACCGAAAGCGCAATTGCAGGCGCTTAGCGCCGTAACACCTCGGCTGAGCGGAGCGACTCCACAGACATCGGGCTGGACTACGCACGGGCCGCGCAAACGCGTTAGCCTCGTCACGAGTCGGCAGCAGCCCACGGGCTCTAGCAGGAAGCACACACGCCACATATGAGCGGACATACCTCCTCACTTCGGCAGATCGCGAAGATCGCGTTCGCCGGCGTCGTGATCGGCTTGGGCGCGCTGGCCGCTTCGACCCAGGCCAACGCGCAGCCGGCACCACCGCCGCCGCCCCCGGGTCAACCGCTACCGCCGGGCCAGCCCGTCATGGAGGTTCCGGGAGCCGAACCGGTCGCCGCGCCCGCACCGCCACCGGTCGGTGCGCCGCCGGTGCCCCAGGTCGCCAACCAGCAATACGGGCAGGGCAACACGTCGGGGCCGTTGGGCTTCCTGCGCGACGCCTGGCACATGGCTCAGGATCCGCAGAACTACAACGGCACCATGCAGCCCGGTGATGTGAAACCGCAGGCGCCGCCACCCGGAGCCGGTCCGGCGCCGCAGCTGCCACCCGGATATCAGTCGCTGACCGACCCGGCGTCCAACGGTGCTCCCGTTCCGGAGAAGAACTACGCGGGCGGACCGCCGCTGCCCGAGGGCTACCACCCGCTCACCGGTCCGCCACCGCCGGGTTACTTCGATGCGCCGCCGCCTCCGGGAACGATCGCTCCGGTCGACCCGAACACACTCCCACCGGGCGGCCCCATTCCCGTCACGCCGTAGCGGTTACGCCAGCGCGGGGATGACCTCACGCTCGAACAGTTCGATGCCGGTGCGGTCGTACGCGGCCTCGGGAAAGTACATGATCGCGTATTCGCAGCCCAGTTCCCGCATGCGCGTGAGCTTCTCGATCGCTTGTTCCGTTGTGCCGGTGGCGGATTCAGGAGCGCTTACAGTGCCGAGCATGGCGTCGACGGCGGATTCGTCCGCCTTGGTGGCCTGCTGGGCGCGCAACCGCGCCAAGCGCTCCTTGACGTCGCTTTCCGAGGTGCCGATGACGGCGTTGAAATTGGACGACCGCACGATCGCCTCATAATCGGTGCCCACGGCCCGGCAGTGTTCGGCCAGGATCTGCGACTTGCGCACGAAGCCGTCGGGGTCCGACGTGAAGTTGGTGTACTGGGCGTACTTCGCGGCGATGCGCAGCGTCACTTTCTCGCCGCCACCGGCGATCCACATCGGAGGCCCGCCGTCCTGCAACGGCTTGGGCGCGACGATCGCGCCGTCGACCTGATAGTGCTTGCCGGCGAGGCTGACCCGCCCGTCGCGCCAGGCGTCGCGCATGATCTGGACGCCCTCATCGAGCATGGCGAGCCGGGTACCGGCGGACGGAAACCCGTAGCCGTAGGCCTCCCACTCGTGCTGATACCAGCCGCCGCCGATCCCCATCTGCACCCGGCCGCCGGAGATGATGTCGGCGGTGGCGGCGACCTTGGCCAGATACACCGGATTGCGGTAGCCCATCGCCGTACACATCTGGCCGAGCTTGATGCGGGATGTGCTCGCGGCGTAGGCCGACATCAGCGACCACGCCTCATGGGTCGCCTCGTCCGTCGGCACGGGAACGGTGTGGAAATGGTCGTACACCCACAGCGAGTCCCACGGGGCACCGCCGGCCGAGCCGGCAATCGAACTCTGGTCGGCGTACGCAGCCAGGTCGCGCATGATCGGCCACTGCTGCTCGGTCGGGATGTCAACGAGATCGAGTCGCCAGCCCTGCGGGATGAAGAGTCCAAAGCGCATGGCTTGCAACTCTATGCAAACAACGGCGGGGGCCGCCATCCTCCGAATACCGCTTCCAGCCGACCCGCGACCGCGAGCGCCGTCGCGTCCTGCCACGGTCTCGCCACGATCTGCACACCGACGGGCAGACCCTCCTTCGAGGTGCCGCAGCGGACCACCGCCGCAGGCCAGCCGGTCAGGTTGTGCGCCATCAGATGGGAGAAATCCGAAATCTCGACGAGCCCGTGATGGTGGGGCTTGGCCGCGGTCGGCATCACGGGTCCGACGATCACGTCGTAGTCGGCCATGAACTCCAGCATCTCGATGCGGTAGGTGTCGATGTCGGCCAGCCTGCTTCGCCCGTCGGACAGCGAGAACTCGACCAGCCGCGCCTGCCTGAGGAACTCAGCGAGTTCCTCGGAGGGATCGAAGGCCCCGATGGCGGCCAGATCCGCTTCGAACCCCCGGCCCCGATCGCCGCCGAGGAACACCGACTCCCACAGCAACTCCATGGTGCGTACCAAGCAGGGCGGGCTGTTGTGCTCGACGACACCGACCATTCCCGTCAGTGCCTGCACCACATCGCTGACGACGGCGGCGACATCGTCGCCGGGCGGCGAGATGCCGTCGTCGAGATACGTGGCGACGCGAAGGGCGGAGACGTCGACGTCGTCCGGATCGCCGAGCGGCGCGGGCACCGTGTACGGATCGCGCAGATCCGGACCGTTCATGATCGACAGGCCCAACTGAAGGTCGGCCACCGTCCGGGCGAGCGGGCCGTAGCAGTTGAACGGGCCGAAGATGCCGAGCGCGTCGCCGAACACACTGCCGGTGCGAGGGATTCGGCCGTGGGTCGGCTTGAGGCCGGCGATTCCGGTGTTGTGACACGGCTGTCGGATGCTGCCGCCGCCGTCGGACCCCACGCTCAATGCGGCGCCGCCGGCGGACACCAGGGCCGCCGACCCGCCGCTGCTACCGCCAGGTGTGCGCGACAGGTCGAACGGATTGTTGGTGCGGCCGTAGACGTTGTTGTTGGATTCGCCGCCGCGGCCCATCTCGGGGACGTTCGTCAGGCCGAGCACGATGGCGCCTTCGCCGCGCAGCCTGGAGACCGCGGTCGCATCCCTGTCTGCGGTCGCGCGCAGCACCGCACTGCCGCCCGAACACTGAAGCCCCGCGACGTGCATGACGTCTTTGACCACAACAGGCAGTCCGTGCGCCCGGCCGAGCGGGGCGCCGCGCGCGACCCGATCGTCGGCTTCGGCCGCGGCCGTCAGACACTGCTGGGGATCGGTGGCCTGCACGAGCGCGTTGAGCGCGGGGTTGACCGCCTCGATTCGCGCAAGGTGCGCGTGTACGACGTCACGGCACGAAACCGTGCCCGCCGCCATGAGCGCGACCAGCTGGTGGGCCGGCAACTGACAGAGATCCGTCATGCTCGCTCGTCTCGTACTTCCCCGTTTGCGCCGGGGTCATGTGGCAGTGTTCACCAGATACGCAGTGGTCGGGCCGTTATCGGGCTGCAACTGCGACATCTGATCATCGGCATCGCGGAAGCCGGATCGGTGTTATATGGTGTGGCTCACAAAGCGAAGATCGATGTGATGCATGTCACAAAGGAGGCGGTTGTGGTCCGTGACCCGCTGACGGGGTTGGAGTCGCACCCGGTTCGTGCAGACAGCCACCACCACGTTCGATGGTTCTATGTCCTGCTGCTCGTCGTGATCGCCATTGCCGCGATCGCGGGCATCGTCAGCACCATGGCCATGGGACAGCCGCAGGTGGCGTTCATCATCGGCCTCGTCGCCGTGGCGTTCTTCTCGCGGATCGGCTGCTGACGCAGGCCAGACGTACTTGACGGGGGGCGGCGCTAGCCTGGCGCCATGGCCCTCTCCAAGGAAGAACGCGAACAGTTTCTGGCTGAGCCCCACGTCGGGGCGCTCTCGGTGAGCGCCGGCGACAAGCGCGGACCGCTGACGGTGCCGATCTGGTACCAGTACAGTCCCGGCGGCGAACCCTGGATTCACACGGGTGCCGGCTCGCGCAAGCATCGCCTGATCGAAACGCAGGGCGAGTTCACTCTGATGGCCCAGCGCCTCGAGCCGACGGTGCGCTACGTCGCGGTCGACGGCCCCGTCAGCCGCATCGAACCGGCCACTGACGAACAACTCGTCGAGATGGTCAAGCGCTATCTGCCGCCGGAAAAGGTCGACGGTTACCTCGAATTCGCCCGCCGCGAGCACGGCGAGGGCGTCGCCATCTTCATGAAGCCGCAGCACTGGCTGTCATCCGACCTGGGAGCGGTCTAGCCCTCCGGGTAGAGCGCGGCCACCGCGGGGAGGCTGACCTTCAGCGCGGCGTTGCGCGGCAGCTCGTCGACGACGGTGAAGGCCACCGGCACGTTGTACGCCGGCAGCTCCTGGCGGACAAGGTCTTTCAGTTCATCGTCGGATGGCGCCGTCATCCCCTGGACCACCTCGATCGCCGCGAACGGCACCTGGCCCAGCCGAGGGTCAGGAACGCCGACCACACACGCATCGCGCACGGCGGGATGTGAGATCAACACGCGCCGAACCGTTTCCGGCATGATTTTGAACCCGCCGCGGTTGATCGCGCCGTCGGCACGACCGTGCAGGTAGACGAAGCCGTCGATATCGATTGACGCGATGTCGGTGGTACGGATCCAATCCGGACTGATCGGCGCCACCTTCGCTTCGAGCAGACCCTGCTCACCGGCGGGCAGTTCCGCGCCGGTATCGGCGTCGACGACGCGCACCTCGGTGTCAGGCAGCGCCCTGCCGACGCTGTCGCGTTTGGATTCGGCGAACTCGTCGACGAGGTCCGGCGTCCAGGCGCACAGCGATCCGGCGAATTCCGTTGCACCGTAAGCCAACCGGATGGGGATGCCGAAGCGCTCCTCGAATTCGGCGCGGGTCTGTTGGTCGAGTGGCCCCGAGGCGCTGATCAGGCACTCCAGCGACGCCAGATCCTCCTTGGCGACCTCGGCGTCCAGCAGCATGCGCACCACCGCGGGCTGCACACCAGAACGCGTGATGCGGTGCGTCTTGACCACGTCGACGAATCCCTCGACCGAGAAGCGTTCCAGCATCACGATCCGCCTGGCGTTGTACACACCCGCGACGAGCTGGCAGACGCCGATTCCGCCGAACTGCCAGTACGCCAGTTCCGGTGGCGCATCCGACGGTGCGGTCTCACCGCTGGTCACACTGAACACGGTGCGCTCGAGCACCGGCGTCATGATCGCCTGCCGCTTGGGCGGGCCGGTCGTACCGCTGGTCAGAATCTGCAGTGCCACACCGGGTTCGACGTCGGCGTGCTTTCGCGACTGGTCTCGTCGCTCGAGGCCCTCGACCAGAGCCACCGTCGGGTCGGTCAGCGAGATGGCCACGCCCGCACAACCTGCCCGCATGCACGCCGCGATGACCTCGTGCGTCCAGTCCTCGCGATCCGCGATGATCGCCGACAGTTCCAGCTTCTCGATGTCGCGGCCGATCGCCTCGGGCGACTGGAACGAGTAGATCATCGAGACCGGGCGGCCGATGGCGAGAAAGCCGATGATCGCGGCGGCGTGCTGCAGCCGGTTGCGGACCACGAGACCGACGGGTGCGCCGTCGCCGACACCAGCGCTGCGCAAGACGTCGGCGATGGCGGCACCGTATGCGGCGACCTCGTCACCGGTGTACCACCGGCCCTCGAACTGGATGCACTGGCCGTCGCCGTAGCTCGCCAAGCCTGCAGCGAATGATTCGGTTAAGCTCCCGGGCACCCCGTCAATCTAGCGAGTCATGTCCTCGGCGCGACCGCCGAGATGTTTCGCCAGGAATCGGTCAGCACGGCGATAGAAGTCGAGGCGGTTCTCGGGTTTGACGAGGCCGTGGCCTTCGTTCTCGTACAGCGCGTACTCGTGGTCGATGCCGTGCTCTTTCATGGCGGCGACGATCTGCTCGGACTCGGCCTGCTTCACCCGCGGATCGTTCTCTCCCTGCGCGATCAGGATGGGAATTCGGATGTTGTCGACTTTGGACAGCGGCGAGCGCGACCACAGGAAGTCCTCGTCGTCGCCGACCCGTTTGTGGAACATCGACAGCAGCGGTTTCCAGTACTCGGGAATCGACGCGATGAGGGTGTTCAGGTTCGACGGACCGACCATCGAGATCGCGCATCTGAAGACGTCGGGGGTGAACGTCGCGCCGATCAGAGCGGCATAGCCGCCGTAGGAACCACCGTAGATCGCGACGCGGTCGCGGTCGACGATGCCTTGTGCGACAAGGTGTTCGACAGCGTCCAGCAGGTCGTCGTGCATCTTGGCGCCCCATTCGCGATCTCCGGCGTTGAGGAAGTTCTTGCCGTAGCCGCTGGAGCCGCGGAAGTTCACGTGCACGCACACGTAGCCCCGGTTCGCCAGCCACTGCGCCTCGGGATCCAGCCCCCACGCGTCGCGGACCCACGGCCCGCCGTGCACGGTGAGTACCGCTGGTAGACCGGAACGCTCGACCTCCGCAGGAAAGGTCAGATAGCCGTGGATCGTCAGCCCGTCGCGCGCGGTGAAACTGAACGGTTCCATCGGCACCAGCGGGTAGTCGTTGAGCTGCGGCCGATGGTCGAACAGGAACGTCGCCGTCTTCGTGTCACGGTCCCAGGTGTAGAACTTCACCGGGCCGCTGTCGTCGTCGAAGGTCACCAGCCACGTCATGTCATCGGCGCTTCGATCGGTGATCGACAGGTCGCCGGTGCTCAGCCGTTGCAGCGCTTCGATGTCACCACGGACCGCGTCGTCGAACACCTGATACTCCAGGCGATCCCGGTACACCAGCACGGCCTCGACCTCGCGGGTGTCCGGGTTCAACATCGCGCCCGCGATGTCGTGATCCGCATCCTCGGCGATCACGTCGAAAGCAGCCGTCGCTGTGTCCATCTTCACCAGGCGACCGGTGTTGGCGTCGACGGAGGTCTGGACATACATGCTCTGGCCGTCTCTGGTGAAGCCCAGCGGCCCCGACGTCTCCGCATCTTCCGGCGGCACCTGCAACAGCGGGCGCCAGTCCGACGCCTCGTCGTCACGCACCAGGAACACCGCGCCACCGTCGGGCAGTGGCTGCACGGCGCCGCGGACCTTCAGGTCGGGGTCGACCACCCAACCGACAAACCCGGGGTTCTCGACGATCTTCTCGAGCTCTCCCGTCGTCAGATCCAGGCGGTAAATGTCGTGCAGCTGAGGGTTGTCCTTGTTCAGGCCGAGGAGCACGACGTCGGGAAATTCCTTGCGGTGGGCAATGATCTGGCATTGCACCTCGTCGAACGGAGTAAGGTCGCGCTCGACGCCGGTCTCCAAGTCGACGTCGAAGAGGCGGAAGTTCTCGCTGCCGTCCTTGTCCCGCACGTACATGATGCGGCGGTTGTCGTACGCCCAGAAATACCCCTGGATCCCGCGTTCGGTGTCGTGGGTGACCGGTCGTTCGTTGTCCGCTCCGGCGTCGCCGACGAACACGTTCATCACGCCGTCCAACGGCGCCATGTACGACAACCGCTTGCCGTCCGGCGAGATCTGCGCTCCCGCCCGCTCTGGGTTGCCAAGCAGCACTTCGAGCGGAATGAGCTTCACGTCGGCCATCGGACTATCGTCACCGATCCGGTGAACAGACGCAAAAACCCCCGAAAGTTGCGACTTTCGGGGGTTTTCGCGTCTGCTGACGCTAGAGCAGCGACTTCGGCGGGTTGAAACGGTCGCCGTACTTGGCGGCCAGCTCCTTGGCGCGCGCGACGAACGCGTCCTTGCCGACGCCGCCCGGACCCTCATAGCCGACGATGAACTGCGCCGACCCACCGGTGTAAGGCGGGAAGCCGATGCCCATGATCGAGCCGATGTTGGCATCGGCGGTCGACGTGAGAACGCCTTCGTCAAGGCACTTCTGCGTTTCCAGCGCCTCGGCGAACAGCATCCGGTCGATCATGTCCTGCAGCGGGATCTCGGTGCTGCCGGACTTGAACGTCTCACGCAATCCCGACCACAGACCGGTGCGCTTACCGTCGACGTACTCGTAGAAGCCGGCACCCTTCAGCCGTGACGGACGATCGAGTTCGATCATCTTCTCGACGACGGCCTCGGCCGGGTGCGGCGTGTAGGTGCCGCCCTCGTCCTCGACACCCTTGCGGGAAGCGACGGCGATCTTGTGCATCAGCTCGAGATTCAGCTCGTCGGAGAGCTGCAGCGGCGGCGCCGGGTAGCCGGCCTGCGAACCCGCCTGCTCGATGCTTGCCGGCGCCACGCCCTCACCGAGCATCGCCAGCGCTTCGTTCACGAAGGTGCCGATGACGCGGCTGGTGAAGAAGCCACGGCTGTCGTTGACCACGATCGGTGTCTTGCCGATGGCCAGCGTGTAGTCGAACACGCGGGCCAGCGCCTCGTCAGAGGTCTTCTCGCCCTTGATGATCTCGACCAACGGCATCTTGTCGACCGGCGAGAAGAAGTGGATCCCGATGAAGTCCTCCTGGCGCTTCACGCCGGTCGCCAGACCGGTGATCGGCAGCGTGGAGGTGTTCGAGCCGAGCAACGCATTGGGCTCGACGATGTCCTCGATCTCCTGGAACACCTTGTGCTTGAGCTCCTGGCTTTCGAAAACCGCCTCGATGACGAAGTCCACACCCTTGAAGTCGGCGGCGTCGGCCGTCGGGGTGATGCGGGCCAGCAACGCGTCGGACTTCTCCTGCGTGGTCTTGCCCCGTTCCAGCGCCTTGGCTTCGAGCTTCTCGGAGTAGCCCTTACCCTTCTGCGCGGCCTCGATCGAGACGTCCTTGAGCACGACGTCGAATCCCGCCTTCGCCGAGACGTAGGCGATGCCGGCGCCCATCATGCCCGCGCCGAGCACACCGATCTTGTTGATCTTGACGGGGGCGATGCCGTCCGGCCGTGAGCCACCGCCGTTGATGTGCTGCAGGTCGAAGAAGAACGCCTGGATCATGTTCTTGGCAACCTGTCCGGTGGCCAGAGACGTGAAGTAACGGCTCTCGATGCGGCACGCGGTTTCGAAGTCGACCTGCGCGCCCTCGACGGCCGCGTCCAGGATGGCCCGCGGCGCAGGCATCGGCGCACCCTTGAGTTGCTTCTTCAGCAGCGCCGGGAACGACGGCAGGATGCCCGCCAGCGCTGGGCTGGACGGGGTGCCGCCGGGCATCTTGTAGCCCTTGGCATCCCACGGCTGGGTGTGGCTGTCGGGATTGGCTTTGATCCAGGCCTTCGCGGCAGGAACCAAGTCGTCGACGGTCGGCAGCACCTCGTCGACCAGACCCACCTCCTTGGCCTTACCCGGCTTGAAACGCGTCCCCTGGCTCAGCACCTCCATGAACGCCTTCTGGATGCCGAACATCCGCACGCTGCGGGTAACGCCTCCGGCACCGGGCAGCAGACCCAGCGTCACCTCGGGGAACCCGACGACCGCGCCGGACACGTCGGCGATGATCCGGCGGTGGCACGCGAGCGTGATCTCCAGGCCGCCACCGAGCGCCGCGCCGTTGATGGCGGCGACCACGGGCTTGCCCAGTGTTTCCAGCGCACGGAGGTCGCGCTTGATGCCCTCGACCTCGTCGAAGAACTCACCGGCATTCTCGGGTTGTGCCTGGATGATCGAGTTCAGGTCGCCGCCGGCGAAAAAGGTCTTCTTCGCGCTGGTGATGACGACGCCGGTGATCGAATCCTTCTCCGCCACCAGCTTTTCCACCGCATTGCGCATGGACTCGCGGTAGTGCTCGTTCATCACGTTGGCCGAACCGGTCGGGTCGTCCAATGTCAGGGTGACGATGCCGTCGGCATCCTTGTCCCACTGAATGGTGTTCACAGTGCTCATTTTGGTGGTCCTACACCCTCTCGATGATGGTCGCGACACCCATGCCGCCGCCGATGCACAGCGTCACGAGCGCACGGCGCGCGTTGCGGCGCTCGAGCTCGTCGACCATGGTTCCGGTGATCATGGCGCCGGTGGCGCCCAGCGGGTGACCCATCGCGATGGCGCCACCGTTGACGTTCAGCTTCTCGTCGGGGATGTTCAGGTCCTTCTGGAACTTCAGCACCACCGAGGCGAAGGCCTCGTTCAGCTCGAACAGGTCGATGTCGTCGACCGTCAGGCCCGCGCGGTCCAGCACCTTCTTGGTGGCGGGCGTCGGGCCGGTCAGCATGATGACGGGATCGGCACCGCTGGTGGCGGTGGCGACGATGCGGGCGCGCGGGGTCAGGCCCTGCGACTTGCCTGCAGCTTCTGAGCCGACGAGCACCAGGGCGGCGCCGTCGACGATGCCGGAACTGTTGCCGCCGGTGTGGACGTGGTTGATCCGCTCGACATTGTGGTACTTCTGCAGCGCCACATCGTCGAAGCCGCCCATCTGGCCGACGCCGTCGAACGCGGTCTTCAGCTTGCCGAGGCCTTCGAGGGTGGTGTCGGCACGCATGTGCTCGTCGTGATCGAGGATGACAAGACCGTTCTGGTCCTTCACCGGAACGACGGACTTCGCGAAGTAGCCGCCCGACCATGCGGCGGCGGCCTTCTCCTGGCTGCGCAGTGCGTAGCGGTCGACGTCCTCGCGGGAGAAGCCCTCGATGGTCGCGATCAGGTCGGCGCCGATGCCCTGCGGGACGAAGCCGATGCGGTAGTTGGTTTCCGGATCGGTGGCCCAGGCGCCGCCGTCGGAGCCCATCGGAACGCGGCTCATCGACTCGACGCCGCCGGCCAGCACCAGGTCGTCCCAGCCGGAGCGGACCTTCTGCGCGGCGGTGTTCACGGCCTCCAGGCCGGACGCGCAGAAGCGGTTGAGCTGGAATCCGCCGGTGGTCTCGGGCAGCTTGGCCACCAGCGCTGCGGTGCGGGCGATGTCGCCGCCTTGATCGCCGACGGGTGATACGACGCCGAGGATGAGGTCGCTGATGAGGTTCTCGTCCAGGTCGGGAAAGCGGGTGCGTAGCTCGTCGATCAGGCCGACGACCAGGTTGACGGGCTTGACCTCATTGAGGGCGCCGTTCTTGTTCTTGCCGCGAGGCGTGCGAATGGCCTCGTAGATGAAGGCTTCTTCAGACATGAAGATATTTCCTGTTCAGATGGGTTGTTGGGAGACCTGCCCACCTGGGCGGTCGTCCTCTGCGAGCCAGCCTAACAGCCCCACCCAACCGGCTGGTTGGGTGGCCTGAGTACCTCCGCGGGTCTACCGCTGACTACCGCGCGAACGTGGGTTACCCGCACAGCAATCGCAGGATCTGCGTGTGGGTAACCCACGTTCGGCGAAGACGGGTCAGGCCGACTGCGGCTCTTCCAACTCTGTCAACGTCGGGTAGTCGGTGTAGCCCACGGGGCCCGGCGCGTAGAACGTCGCGACGTCGGGTTCGTTCAGTTCGGCACCGAGCAGCAGGCGGTCGATCAGGTCGGGGTTGGCGAGGAATGCGCGCCCGACCGTCGCCGCGCTGATCGCACCCCACTCCGCGAAACTCTCCAGCTGGCAGAAGTCGGTTTCGGTGTCCCTGCCGGTGTTCAACACAAGCGGGTCCGACCACAGCGCGCGCAACACACCGAAGGTGCGCGACGTCGGGTCGATCAGCACGTGCAGGTAGGCAATGCCCAGGGGCGCGATCCGTTGCAGCAGCGCCTCGTAGGCCGACACCTCGTCCACCTCACGCATGTCACCCGCGGAGCCTCCTGGCGAAATGCGTAGGCCGACACGTCCGGCGCCGATTTCGTCGGCGACGGCTTCGACCACTTCGGCCGTCAACCGCGCGCGGTTGCGCGGCTCTCCGCCGTAGACGTCGTCACGACGGTTGGTCACATCGGACAGGAACTCGTGCAGCAGATATCCGTTGGCCGAATGAATCTCGACGCCATCCATCCCTGCGTCGACGGCGCGACGCGCAGCGGCCCGAAAATCGGCCACGATGCCGGCGATCTCGTCGGTGCGCAGGGCGCGCGGCACAGGAAGCGGGCTCTTGCCCGTCGGCGTGTGCGCTGCCATGTCGGCGGCGATCGCGGATGGTGCGACGGTTTCGACACCGCTGATGTCGGGGTGTCCCATTCGGCCGACATGCCAGAGCTGAACGAACATCCGGCCGCCCGCCTCGTGCACGGCGGCGGCGATCTCCGCCCACTGCTCCTGATGGAGATCGGTGTACATGCCGGGCGTATTCACGTACGCGCCGTTGGCCGCTTCCGACACCGCGGTCGCCTCGCTGATGATGAGACCCGCGGCCGCGCGCTGGGAGTAGTACGCGGTGGCCAGGTCGGACGGCGTGCCATCGGCGTGGGCGCGCGATCTGGTCAGTGGCGCCATGAAGATCCGGTTGGGGGCGACGGTGTCGCCGATTCGGACCGGTTTCAGCAGGGAAGCGTCGGGATCGAGTGTGAAGGCCACGCCGCAGTAAGCGCTGTCGAGCCCGCTTTCATTCCTGGCCTACGCTCGAAAGCCATGACCGAGCCTCATGTCGCCGGCCGGGCGGCTCCGGTGAAGCGGCTGCAGCCCTATGCGGTGACCATCTTCGCCGAGATGTCGGCGCTGGCCGCACGCATCGGCGCCGTCAACCTGGGCCAGGGCTTCCCCGACGAGGACGGCCCGCCGGAGATGCTCAGGGCCGCCGAGGACGCGATCGCCGAGGGCGTCAACCAATACCCGCCGGGCCTGGGCATCGCGCCGCTGCGCGAGGCGATCGCCGCGCAGCGCAAGCGCAACTTCGGCACCGACTATGACCCCCACTCCGAGGTGCTCGTGACGGTCGGCGCCACCGAAGCCATCGCGGCCTCGGTGATCGGCCTCGTAGAACCCGGCTCAGAGGTGTTGTTGATCGAGCCGTTCTACGACTCGTACTCCCCCGTGCTCGCGATGGCGGGGTGCGAGCGGCGGGCAGTACCGATGCTTCAGAACGGTCGCGGTTTCGCCATCGACGTCGACGGTCTGCGCCGCGCCGTCACGCCGAAGACCAGAGCGCTGATCGTCAACTCCCCACACAACCCGACCGGCATGGTCGCCAGCGACGCCGAGCTCGCGGGCATCGCCGAACTCGCCGTCGACAAAGACCTCCTGGTCATCACCGACGAGGTCTACGAGCATCTCGTCTACTCCGATTTTCCTGGTCACAAGCACGTTCCGCTCGCCAACTATCCCGGCATGGCCGAGCGCACCATCACCATCTCGAGCGCGGCGAAGATGTTCAACGTCACCGGCTGGAAGATCGGATGGGCCTGCGGCCCAGCCGAACTCATCGCCGGTGTCCGCGCCGCCAAGCAATACCTGACGTATGTCGGTGGCGCGCCGTTTCAGCCCGCGGTCGCCCACGCGCTCAACACCGAAGATGCGTGGGTGACAGCGTTGCGGGATTCATTGCAGGCCAAGCGCGACAAACTGGGCTCGGCGCTTGCCGACCTCGGCTTCGAGGTGCACGACAGCTTCGGCACGTACTTCCTGTGCGCCGACCCGCGCCCGTTGGGCTTTCACGACAGCACGGAGTTCTGCGCACAGCTGCCCGAGAAGACGGGTGTGGCGGCCATCCCGATGGCGGCGTTCTGCGATCCGCAGAGTGCGAACTTCGCGCAGTGGAACCATCTGGTGCGCTTCGCCTTCTGCAAGCGTGACGACACACTCGACGAGGCGATCCGCCGACTGTCGTCGATAAGACGTGACGGGCTCCATCTGTGACGATGGACCGGTGGCAGAACCCGGCAGGCCGATAGCTTCGACCCTCCGCGCCCGCATCGACGAATTGCTGGCGGGGGTGGACGCGGATCTGCAGACCGGCTACCCCGGCGACGGCGACACCGCCCAACCCGTGCACAGCGTGTACGTCAGCGCCGCCGACGCCACACCCGAGACACCGCAGGAGTGGGGTGCGGCCGCCACCGAACTGCTCGACGGCCACCGCGACCTCGTCACCGAACTCGGCGGAGCGGATGCGGTCGACATCGTGCGGCGCCGGTTGGAGTCCGCACCCATCCAGGATCTGCGCCTGGACTTCGAAGACGGCTATGGACGTCGTGCCGACGACACCGAGGACCGCGACGCCCGACGCGCCGGTAACACCCTCGCGGCACTGGAGACCGATGTCTGCGGTATCCGCATCAAGGGATTGACGTCCGCGGAACGCACACGTGCCGTCCGAACCCTCGAGTTGGTTCTCGACGCGGCAGGCGACGTCCCGTCGGGCTTCGTCTTCACGGTGCCGAAGCTGCGAGCGGCCGAACAGGCCACCGCGGCCGTGTGGCTGTGCGAGGCCCTCGAGCAGGCGCACGGACTGCCGGACGGCACGTTGCGATTCGAGTTGCAGATCGAGAGTCCGCAGGCGATTCTCGGCGCCGACGGCACCGCCACCGTCGCGAAGGCGTTGCACCTCAGCGAGGGGCGCTGCCTTGGATTGCATTACGGCACCTACGATTACAGCGCGGCATGCGGTATCGCGCCGCAGCAGCAGGCGCTGGACCATCCGGTCGCCGATCATGCGAAGGCCGTCATGATGGCCGCCGCGGCACAGACGGGTGTGCGCGTCGTCGACGGGTCCACTCAGGTAACGCCCACCGGCACCGGCGAAGAGGTCCGATCGGCGATCCGGCGCCATCACCACCTGGTCACCCGTTCCCTCGAACGTGGTTACTACCAGGGCTGGGACATGCACCCGGGGCACCTGGTGACGCGCTGGCTGGCCACTGTCACGTTCTTCCGCGCGGCCCTGGCAGCGGCCGCGCCGCGCCTGCAGGCCTACCTCGACCGCCGCGGCGGCGCGATCGTCGACGAGCCGGCGACAGCCGAGGCGCTGGCTACCGTCGTGTTGCGCGGGCTCGGGGCCGACGCGTTCGCCATCGAGGACGTACTGGCCGCCGCACCTGGTGCCGACCTCGCCGTCCTGCGAAACCTGAAGGAACGCAAGCACTCATGACCGATTCCGCACCGGATTTCACGTGGCTCCCCGACCTTGCGCTGCGCACGGCGGGCGGCGCGGTCATGTGGGCCAACGACGACTCGTTCGCCGAGAAGGAGAACCTGATCAAGCCGGGGCCGGCGAAGTATCAGCCGGCCACGTTCGGACACCGCGGACAGATCTACGACGGCTGGGAGACGCGACGCCGCCGCGAACCCGGTTTCGACGAGGCGATCGTGCGGCTCGGCGTACCCGGGGTGATCCGCGGCGTGGTCATCGACACCGCCTGGTTCAAGGGCAATTTCCCGCCGGAGGCGGCGCTGGACGCCCTCGAGGTCGAGGGGTATCCGACCGCGGAAGAGCTTGTCGCCAAGCCGGGTTGGGAATGCCTCGTCGACCGCGTCAAGGTCTACGGCGACAGCCGCAACCCTTTCGAGGTGACCTCCGAACGTCGTTGGACGCACGTACGGTTACGCATCTTTCCCGACGGCGGTGTGGCACGGTTGCGCGTCCACGGCGAGGGCAGGCCCGACCGCCGGTTCCTCGGCAGCGGGCCGGTCGATCTGGCCGCACTGGAGAACGGTGGGTTGGTGCTGGACTGCTCGAACCGGTTCTACAGCTCGCCGCAGAACCTGATCTTCCCCGGGCTGGCCAAGGTCATGGGTGATGGCTGGGAGACGGCGCGCCGACGTGACGACGCCAACGACTGGGTGCACATCCGGTTGGCGGGGCCGGGCCGGGTGCGACTGGTGGAGATCGACACGTCCTACTTCATCGACAACAGCCCCGCCGCAGCATCGCTGAAGGGTCTTGACCCACAGGGTGAATGGGTGGAGCTGCTCCCCCGGACCAACTTGCTGCCCGACACCAGGCACCGCTTTCTGATCGATACCGAAACGACCGTGTCCGAGGCCCGACTGGACATCTTCCCCGACGGTGGCCTGGCCCGGCTGCGGATGTTCGGGGATCTGCTGTGAGTGACTACCCGCGCGACATGATCGGTTACGGAGCCCACCCGCCCGACCCGCAGTGGCCGGGCGACGCCGCCATCGCCGTACAGTTCGTCCTCAATTACGAGGAGGGAGCCGAGAACTGCGTCCTCGACGGTGATCCGGCCTCAGAAACATTTCTGTCCGAGATCACGCCGGCCGAGCCCTTCGGCAATCGGCACATGAGCATGGAGTCGCTCTACGAGTACGGCTCGCGGGCCGGATTGTGGAGGATCCTAAGGATTTTCGAGGACCGGGGACTGCCACTGACGATCTTCGCGGTCGCCCGCGCCATGCAACGCAACCCCGAAGCCGTCGCGGCGTTCACCGAACTCGGCCACGAGGTCGCCTGTCACGGACTGCGCTGGAAGTCCTACCAGCTGATCGACGAGGACACCGAGCGAGCACACATGGCCGAAGCTGTCGCCATCCTGACCGACCTCGTCGGCGCCCGTCCGCTCGGCTGGTACACCGGCCGGGATTCGCCACACACCCGCGACCTGGTCGTGGAGCACGGCGGCTTCGTCTACGACTCCGACTCGTACGCCGACGACCTGCCCTACTGGGTCCGTGTCCGCGAGACCGATCACCTCGTCATACCGTATTCGTTGGACACCAACGACATGCGCTTCGCATCGCCCGCGGGCTTCGCCAACGGTGACGAGTTCTTCGCACATCTGCGGGACGCCTTCGACGCCCTCTACGCCGAAGGCCTTGCGGGCCAACCGAAGATGCTGTCGATAGGTCTGCACTGCCGCATCGTCGGACGTCCCGCGCGCGCCGCGTCGCTGCAACGATTCCTCGATCACGTGCAAACCCACGATCGAGTGTGGATTGCGCGACGGATCGAAGTCGCCGACCATTGGCGCGCCACTCATCCCCCGAGCGTGTAGTCCTTCGCCGGCGGTGCGGCGAACTCGCCGCGCTCCGACGTACGCAGGCCCATGGCTACCAGCGACTGCACGGTCAGTGTCGCGGCACTGACACCATCGACCACGGGCACGCCGAGCTCGGCGGAGATCTGCGCACACATGTCCGCCATTCCCGCGCATCCGAGCACCACGACATCGGAGCCGTCGGCCTCGATCGCATCATGGCAGGCCTCGGTGACGACCTTGCGGGCGACGGGATCGGTCTCGAGATCGAGCACCGGGATTTCACAGGCATGGATGCCGCGGCAGAACCGTTGCATACCATAGTGTTCCGCGAGGTCAGCGGCGCGTCCCATGGTCCGGGCAAGCGTGGTCACGACGCTGAAGCCGCGGCCCAGGTGACTTGCGGTATGCATGGCCGCCTCGGCGATACCGATCACAGGACCCTGCGCCAACTCGCGGGCAGCGTCCAAACCCGGATCACCGAAGCAGGCGATCACGTAGCCGTCAACGCCCTCTCGCTCACCCCGCGCGACGAGTTGAAGCAGCCCCGGCACACTCATCGCCTCGTCGTAGTGGCTCTCGATCGACGACGGCCCGCACTCTGAGGTGACGCCGGTGACCGAGGTGTCCGGTGCGACGACGGCACGAGCACATCGTTCGATCGTGGCTGTCATCGAAGCGGTGGTGTTCGGGTTGATCACCCAGATCCGTGTCACGACACCGATTCTGCGACCAGTGCGTCGCGGGTCGCCATCAGGTAGTAGACGACGAACGCCACACCGCAACCGATGAACCAGCTGTACTGCGCTGCGGTGTGCATACCCACCACCGACCCGCCCAGCAGAACGGGAATCACGGCTAGTGCAGCGCCGATGGCGGTGGCGATCACCGCAACCTTGTTGTACCCCTTGGTGTACCAGTACTTGCCGCCCTCATCCATGATGAAGAGGTCGTCGACAACCACCTTCTGCGTGCGCACCAGGTAGTAGTCGGCGATCAGCACGCCGAACAGTGGGCCGATGAACGCGCCGAGAGTTTCCAGTGTGTAGTGAATGACCTCGGGATTGGCGTAGAGGTTCCACGGGGTGATGAGCACCGATCCGACGGCAGCGATCATGCCGCCCGCGCGCCAACTGATTCGCTGCGGGCTGACATTGGAGAAGTCGAAAGCCGGGCTGATGAAGTTGGCGACGATGTTGATGCCGATCGTGGCGATCGTGAACGTCAGCGCGCCGAGCACGATGGCGAAAGTCGAGTCGATTCGCGCCACTGTCTCGACCGGGTCGGTGATCAATTCACCGAACACCGGCAGCGTCAGCGAGGCGGTGACGACCACCAGCACCGAGAACACCAGGAAGTTGACGGGCAGACCCAGCAGGTTGCCCTTCTTCACCGCCGCGAACGACTTTCCGTACCGCGAGAAGTCACCGAAGTTGAGCATCGGTCCGGAGAAGTAGGACACCACCAGTGCGATGGCACCGAGCATCACCGGAAGCGAGGACCATCCGGTATAGGTGACATCGCCCAGATTGAGATCGATGGCGCCCCAACCGGCTTTGGCGATCAGGTAGCCACACAGGATGAACATCACGACGTACACGGCCGGCCCGCAGAAGTCGATGAACTTGCGAATCGACTCCATGCCACGCCAGAACACGCAGGCCTGCAGCACCCACAACAGCAGGAAGCTGCCCCAGCCAAGCAAGGAAAGTCCGGCGAAGCCGTAGTTCTCGACCTCCGCGTACGGCATGAGGCCGGGGAACAGCTTGAGCAGCACGATATCCAGCGCTGCCGACGCCAGGTAGGTCTGAATTCCGTACCACGCCACGGCGATCAGCCCGCGGATGATCGCCGGGATGTTCGCGCCCAGGACGCCGAACACGGTGCGGCAGATCACCGGATAGGGCACGCCGGCCGCTTGGCTGGGCTTGGCGACCAGGTTGCAGAAGTAATAGACGATCGTGATGCCGACGAGCAGCGCCACCAGCACTTGCCAACTGGCGAGGCCGAGCGCGAAAAGGCTGCCCGCTGTCACGTATCCGCCGACGCTGTGCACGTCGGACATCCAGAAGGCGAAAATGTTGTATGACGTCCACGTCTGCTTGCCGAGCGGGGCGAGGTCCTCGTTGGTCAGGCGTGGGTCGTAGCCCGGCTTGATGACGCCGCCGCCGACCGGGTGGCCGGACGCTTCGACGAGGTCACCCGCGCCGACAACCGCGCCTGGGGGCAGGTCCTTCGTGGTCTGAGGTGTGTCGAGGTCGGTCATGCGCGGACGCTATCCACGACGTATTGCACAGGGATTTCCTACGAACTACCTGGCTATTGCGCGGAAGATATATTCGGCGCCACGAGCAGGCCGGTGTCGGTCGGTAGCGTCGCGATCACCGAGTTGAGTCGCTGTGCGTGCACCTCGGCGGTGACGAGCAATTGCTCGATGTCGCCGGCGAGGAATGCTTCGACCATCTGAAGATGATCTGCGTGCAGTGCCGTGCGCTGATCCGGGGAGACATGCACCATCGATTGCACGGGTTCGGTGACGTTCCAGGCTGATTCGAGCATGTGCAGCAGCCTGTGCATGCGCGACGGGCGGGTCAGCGCGAGATGAAATTCGCGGCTCTGGCGGTGGTAGGTGACGGGATCGTCGTCACGGATGGCCTGTTGCAGAACGTCGTGGGCAGCGACGACGGCGGCGCGGTCAGTGGCGGTTGCGTTGGCCACCGACGCCGCGAGTGCTGCCGCCTCCAAAGTCTCACGCACGATGTACATCTCGCGCAGCTCCTGTGGAGTCAGCTGCGCAACGGAGTAGCCGAAGTTGCTGCGGTGGGCGACGAGTCCCTCGCCGATCAGTGTTTTCAGCGCCTCACGGACCGGGATCTGGCTCACGCCGAACAGATCGGCAACCTCGGCCAGTGGTATGTGGGTGCCGGGCAGAACCGCGCCGTCGAGGATGACGCGACGCAGCTCGTCGAGAATGCTCTGTTGTGATGCACCGGGGCTCTTGACGGTCAACCGATCGACCAATATCGAGTGGCGACGCATCAGGCAACGGTAGGCACGGAGTGTTGCGTCGATGTTGCAGTCGAGGCCGTCAGGCCTACGCTTGCATCACTCGCTTGCGCAGGCTCTCGGTCGCAATATCGAGCACCATTTGCTTGCCTCGCCGGACGAGGAAACGGGGAACCGGCGTCGCCAAATCAAGAATGATGTCGAACCGCACCCGCGTCTTGCCGTCGAGCTCCGGGGTGAGGTTGTACTCCGCATGCTGACCGCGCTGCTGACCGGTTTCACTCGCGTCCCAGACCACCCAGTCGTCGCCCCAGTGGTATTCGAGGAGCTCCTTGTCGGTGATCCCCATGATGCGGAACGTCGCCTTGACGTGGTGGGGTCGGCCGTCCGGATGGCGGTCCAGGACCTCGATGTGCTTGTGCAACGGCGACCACGACGGCACGCCCTCGATGTCGGCAAGCGCTTCCAGAATTGCCTCAGGCGGGGCGTCGAAGACCACCTCTCGTGACGCACGGACAGTCATAGTGGCAAATCATAGCCACTACGTGTGCCTCATGTAATGGAATCGTCAGCTAACCTGCCTACCAGCCGATCTCGGTGACGGCCGTGGCTGCCTGCGGCGGGGTTCCGACCGGGCCTGCCGGAGTGCGGGAGAACCGCGGCGCCGGAGCCGCCTGTTCGACGCCATGCGCCGTCATCACCGTCGACCGCGCCAGCAGGTGTTCGTTCTGCGCCGCCTCTGTCCAGGTGAGCACCGGTGTGACGCATGCATCCGTGCCCGCGAAAGTGGCCGTCCACTCGTCGCGGGTCTTACTCGCGAACCGGTCGGTGAAGATCTTGAACATCTCCGGGTACGCGGCGACGTCGAACTGGTTGGGCACCTCTTCGGGAGACAGCCCGAGGCCGACGAGGAGCTGCGCGAAGAACTGCGGTTCGATCGAACCTACCGCCATGTATCCGCCGTCGGAGGTTTCGTAGGTGCGGTAGAACGGTGCACCGCCGTCGAGCATGAAGGACTCGCGGGTGTCTTTCAGCGTGCCTCCGGCTTTGATCGTCCACATCATCTGCGCCAGGATGCTGACGCCGTCGACCATGGCCGCATCGATGACCTGGCCAAGGCCCGAGCGCTCGCGTTCGTAGAGAGCGGTGACGATGCCCAGCAGCACCAGCATCGACCCACCACCGAAGTCCGCGACCAGATTCAGCGGCGCGACCGGCGGCCGGTCGCGGTATCCGATGGCCGACAGCGCACCGGTTTGCGACAGGTAGTTGATGTCGTGGCCGGCAGTCATGGCCAGCGGGCCGTCCTGACCCCAGCCGGTGATTCGCGCAAAAATCAGTCGCGGATTGACCGCGGCACAGTCGTCGGGACCGATACCGAGTCGCTCACAGGTGCCGGGGCGGAAGCAATCCAGCAGCACGTCGGCCTTGGCCGCGAGGTCGAGCAGAACCTGCGGTTCCTTCTTGACGTCGAGGTCGACCGTTCGCTTTCCGCGGTGCATCAGGTCGATGTTCTCCGCGGGCATCTGCAGCCCGCCGGGCCGACGCACCCGAACGACATCGGCGCCCAGATCGGCGAGCACCATGCCCGCGTGTGGTCCCGGCCCAATGCCGCCGAGTTCGATTACTTTCACTCCCGCCAGAGGGCCTGTGTTCGTCACCGGAGCAAGGTAACTCGCGGCGTCTGGCGTAGATGTCAATGTTGGCACTTCCGCGTTCGGAAGGTCATACGCTGTGGCGCGACCGGCGGCAGCACCGCCAGGAAATGGACCTGCGGACCTAACCCGTGCGGTTCTTCACCTTCAGCACCTGCTCACGAAGGCCCTTGGTGGCAGTCTCCATCAGTCCCTTGGCTCCCCGTTTGATCAGGAAGCCGGGCAGGGGGACCGTAGGGTCGACCATCAATTCGAAACGCACCCGCGTCGAATCACCGTCGCGCGTCAGCGTGTAACGACCGGTCTGGGCGCGCTGCTGCTTGGAGCTGACGAGAGTCCAGCCCACACCGTCGTCATAAACGGTGTAGTCCAGGACCTGCTCGTCGGTTATGCCGACGATCTTGACGACCTGCCTGGACTTGCTCGGGCGTCCCGCCGCGTCACGCTCGAGCACCTCGACCTTCTGATGGGTCGGTGACCACTCGGTCAACTTCTCCAGATCAGTCAGAACATCCATGATCTCGCTGGGCGTCGCCTCGATGACGACGTCGCGTGTTTCGGTGACACTCATGCCGGCTTAGTTCCACCGGTGCGCTCTGGCGAAACCTGTCAGCCGCCCTTCTTGACCTTCAGCACCTGCCTGCGCAGGCCGTCGGTGGCCGACTCCATCGCTCCTCTCATCATCCGCTTGAGGACGAATCCGGGTACGGGAACTGTTGGGTCGACCATCAATTCGAAACGCACCCGCGTCGAATCACCGTCGCGCGTCAGCGTGTAACGACCGGTCTGGGCGCGCTGCTGCTTGGAGCTGACGAGAGCCGAGCCGACACCGTCGTCATAAACGGTGTAGTCCAGCACCAGCTCGTCGGTTATGCCAAGGATCTTGACGACCTGCCTGGACTTGCTCGGGCGTCCCGCCGCGTCGCGCTCGAGCACCTCGACCTTCTGATGGGTCGGAGACCATTCGGTCAACGTCTCCAGATCAGTCAAAACGTTCATGATCTCGGCGGGAGTCGCCTCGATGACGACGTCGCGTGTTTCGGTGACACTCATGCCGGCTTAGTTCCACCGGTGCGCTCTGGCGAACCCGTCAGCCACCCTTTTTGACCTTCAGCACCTGCTTGCGCAGGCCGTCGGTGGCGGTTTCCATCGCACCTTTCATCACCCGCTTGAGCACGAATCCGGGCATCGGCACCGACAGGTCGATGGTGATGTCGAACGTGACCTTGGTCTTGGCCCCGTCCGGCGTCAGCGTGTACGACGCGTCCTGCGCCTTCAGCTGGCCGGCGGAGATCAGCGTCCAGCTGGCCTTGTTGTCTGTCCAGGTGTACTCGACGACCTGTTCGTCGGAGATACCCGCCGACTTCACCTTCATCTTGACCCGGCGCGGCCTGCCGTCGTCATATGACTCCAGGATCTCCGCGCTCTGATACTGCGACGACCAATCTGGTGTCGATTCGACGTCGGCGATGACGTCGAGGATCTCCTCGGGACTTGCCTCGATCACGACCTCGCGGGAATCGCTGGTAGCCATGGCGCGACCCTAGCCCGATACGGTTGACCGCATGGAACTTTGGGAGCTTTCGGCGCGTGAACGCATCCGCGACAGCCTCGCCCGCTACAACTGGTCCGGCGATGCGATGCGGCTGTCCGAGTTCGCCGAATCCTTCTGCGAGGACGGGGAGCTCGAGCTGCGCGGCGCCCCGCCGGTTCAGGGTCGCGCGGCCATCGTCGAATTCCTCGGTGGCGCAGTCGCATCACCGGATGCCGCGGCGCAGGAATCGGGAGTGCGCCGCATCGTTCGTCACAACGTGACGAACATCCGGTTTACCGAGATCACACAGCAGCACGCGAGGGTGGCTTGTTACTTCACAGTGTTCACCGAGATAGGCCTCGATCATTACGGCCGCTACCGGGACCTCTTCGTGCCGGTCGATGATGAGTGGCTGATCCGCCACCGTTTCGTCTCGACTGACTGGCATGCCCCGAACTCGACCATGGCCGGCTAGCCGAAATCGGTAGGCTCGTCGACTATGAGCGATGCCGTCGATCCCACAGTCCCGCCCAGCGGCACCGGATGTATTGAGTGCGATGAGCACGGCGGGTGGTGGGTGCACCTTCGGCGCTGCGCGGCATGCGGGCACATCGGTTGCTGCGACGACTCGTTGGCGCGGCACGCGACGGCACACTGGCGATCCACCGGCCACCCCATCATTCGATCGTTCGAACCCGGTGAGGACTGGTTCTGGAACTACGACGCCAATTCGTATTACGACGGACCCGAACTCGCCCCACCGGAGTGCCGTCCCGAGGAGGAAACGGCGCCCGGACCCCGCGGCAGGGTGCCCACGGACTGGATGGCCCAGCTTCGGAGTCGACCCGACTGAGTTTGGGTACCCCAGCGGGCATGACCAACCCCGACAAACCCGACACCACCGAGACCGACGCCGGCCCCAGCGGTGCGGACGACGACGTCGAGAGCGACCCGGCCAAGGGCGACGAGGACGCTGCCGACTGGTCCGATGAAGGCGGCGCCACTCCGAGCGGTCCGGCCGACACCGGAGATCACACGCAGTGAGCTACAGCGACCGCCCGAGCTCCGACAGTGTCTCGGCGCCAGTGTATTTCGGCTCCCAGCCCAACTGAGTCTTCGCCTTGGTCGTATCCATGACGACCGCGGTGCGCCCGGCGTGCAGCCATTCCAAGGATGCCGGGACGAACGGAAGCCTGGCAATCACTTCCGATGCCGCCGTGGCGGCGAACCTCGGCACCCGGATCGGACGGGCGCCGAGTTCGTCGGCCACTGCCGAGATGGAAACCAAGCCGTCACCCGCCAAGTTGTAGGCACCGGGAGGGGCGGTGGTCGTCACGGCCAGCGCGATTGCGGCTGCGACGTCGTCGTGATGTACCAGCTGCATCGGCGTGCCGGGGTCGGGCATCGGTGGCTTCGGTAGCGGCAGCATCTGCGCCATCCGCTTGACGGCTCCGGGCAGCTGGTTCCACGGCATGAACTCGGCCAGCGCGGGTGCCTTCGGCCCTGCGACTATGCAAGGTCGCAGCACGTACACCTCGAGGTCGGACCCACCGGCGATTTCCTCGAGCGCCTTCTCGCACGCCGCTTTCTGTTGCGAGTAGTAGTGCTCTGGTGAACCGCGCGGCGGTACATCCTCGGTGATCGGATCGGGGTTGTCGGAGTGGTATCCGTAGGCGGCCACCGAGGAGGTATAGACCAAACGGCGCGGTCGCTGCGCGGCCACCGTCGCCTCGAACACATTGCGAGTGCCTGCGAGGTTCACCCGCGCGCTCTCTTCACGCGTGCCCATGATGATGAACGCCAGATGCACGACGACGTCGGCATCGGCCACCAGGCCGTCGACCGCTTCGCGGTCGGTGATATCACCCTGCCGGTACTCGGTCTTGGTCCAGCCCTGCCCCGCGGGGTCGAACGGACGACGCGCCATTCCGATGATTCGCTCGACGACTGGGTCGCGGTCCAGCGCGGTGACAGCCGAGATGCCAATTTCACCCGTCGGGCCGGTGACGGCGACCGTGAGACCCATGCCGACATGGATGCCCGTCCACGCAGGATCGAAACAGAGGCCGCCCGGGCTTGATCGGCGCCCCCGTTAGTTGGCCTGCGCCTCTTTAGATTTGGTCTGTCCCCTAAGCCACTTCCGAGCGTCGGTTTGTCGGTGGTCGAATGTATGTTCGAGTCATGTTGGCGACTCCGGTTCAGGTGGCGATGGCCGCGCTGCGGTCCGCCCACGAATCGCTGGCCGGCTGCGACCTGGACATGCTCACCCACCGCGAACTGCTCGACGTCCTCGACGGGCTCGAGATGTTGTCGTGCCAACTACCTACGCAGTGGCATCGTGCGCTGGCCCGGCTACAGACCGAAACGACGCCTAAGGAGGTGGGCGCCAAGAACTGGAAAGACGTACTGCGGATCCGGTGGCGGATCTCAGCGACCGAAGCCAACCGCCGCCTGGCCGAAGCCGAGGTACTCGGGCCACGGCGCGCGTTGACCGGTCAACCGTTGGCGCCGGTGCTCGCGGCCACCGCCGCCGCCCAAGCCGCCGGGCAGATCACCGGTGAACATGTGGACAAGATCCGCGACGCCATGGGACGCCTTCCCGGGTTCGTGGATGCCGCCACACGTGAGGAGATCGAACAAGACTTGGTGCGTATCGCGGTCGGTGTCGGACCCTACGAACTGGGCAGGGCCGCCACCACGATGCTGTTCCTGTTGGATCAGGACGGTCCCGCACCCGATGACACCGAACGACAGCGCAAGCGCGGTCTCACTTGTGGCCCGCAGGGCCGTGACGGCATGGTCGCCATCAAAGGCGACCTGACGCCGGAAGCGTGGGCAGTGCTCGAACCCATCTTCGCCAAATGGGGCGCACCGGGCATGTGCAACCCCGACGACGACCACCCGTGCATCAGCGGCACCCCCTCACAGGAACAGATCGACACCGATCACCGCACCCTGGCCCAACGCCAACACGACGCCCTGCTCGCCCTGGGCCGCAACGCGTTGGAATCCGGCGAACTGGGTCAGCACAACGGGTTGCCGACCTCGATCATCATCCGCACCACCCTCCAAGACCTCGAATCCCGCGCCGGGATCGGCACCACCGGCGGCGGCACCCTCATACCGATCACAGACGTGATCCGCCTGGCCGCCCACGCCCACCACTGGCTGGCAGTGTTCGACAAATCCACCGGACAAGCCCTCGACCTCTACCGCGCGCGACGCACCGCCTCCCCCGCCCAACGCATCATGCTGATCGCCCGGGACGGGGGCTGCACCAAACCGTGCTGCGCGGTGCCGGCCTACGGCGCCCAGGTGCATCACGCCCTGCAGGATTGGGCCGACGGCGGCCACACCAACGTCAACGAGATGACCCTGGCCTGTGGACCCGATAGAGAGCATGGTGAGGCGCCGCTCTCGGTGACGGTCTGACTCCGGCCCCGATTGACGCCCGACGGGTTGTCCTTCGTGTTGATCTGTCGGCCGTCGCCGGGAGTGGTGCGTTTGGCGTCACCGACGTGATGGCTGTGACTTCATAGGAGCTTGCGCCAACAGGCCCCCGTCTCTGTCCTGTCCAACCATCGACGCCGGTGACACCACCCATCCACCGGATAGAGGACGGCAGCAACCAGCATGACAAATCCATCGCCAACTCGTCACGTCGTCTTGGGCGTTGACACTCACAAGCTGAGCCATCACGCTGCGGCGCTGGATGCCGCGACGGGCAAGCTGCTCAGCGATCAGGAGTTCGAAGCTACCCCGGTCGGGTATCGACGACTTTTGTACTGGGCTCGGTCGTTCGGAAGCCTAGTCAAGGTCGGCATCGAGGGCACCGGCTCGTTCGGTGCTGGCTTACATCGTCATCTCCACGCCCAGGGCGTGACGGTCATCGAGGTGGCTCGACCTAACCGCCAGGACCGGCGTCGGCGAGGCAAGTCCGACCCGATCGACGCAATCAATGCCGCCCGCGCGGTACTCAGTGAATCGGCCACCACCACGCCAAAGAACCGAGATGGTTACGTCGAAACCGTACGACAGATTCGTGCTACTCGCCGCAGCGCGGCCAAGGCACGAAAAGTAGCGCTCCAGCAGATCCACGGCCTGCTCTGGTGCGCACCAGAAGATCTACGCGCCAAACTCTCTAATTACGACCGCGCCGCTCTGGTTTCCCGCTGCGCACGGCTGCGCATGACCACCGATGGTGCCATCGACGATCCGACGATGACCGCCCGCCGAATGCTGCGCCGACTGGCCAGGCGCATTCAATATCTCGACGAGGAGATCAGCGAAGCCAACGACGAACTCCAGACCATCCTCACCACACATGCGCCGAACCTCTTGGCCATCAATGGTGTCGGCACCGAGGCCGCCGGACAATTATTGATTACCGCCGGCCAGAACAGCGACCGACTTGCCTCTGAGGCCTCCCTCGCCCGACTGTGCGGAGTGGCTCCGATCCCGGCCAGCAGCGGCAACACCACCCGACACCGACTACACCGCGGTGGCGACCGCGCCGCCAACTGCTCCATCCATCTGATCGTCATCAATCGCCTGCGATGGCACGAACCCACCAAGCGTTACCTCCAACGGCGAACCCAAGAAGGCAAGACCAAGAAGGAGATCATCCGATGCCTCAAACGAGCCGTAGTCCGCGAACTCTACCGAGCACTCCAAGCCGACCTCACGCCGCGAAAAGAGCTACTTGACGCTGCATAGGAGCATCAACCGCCTCGTCGACAAGGACAACGGCTGGACCACCACCATCAACAACCACGGCGACGCCGAATGGCACCCACCACCAGGCCTCGACACCGGCCAAACCCGCATCAACTACCACCACCGCCCCGAACTACTCCTGAAACCACCAGACAAAGACAACGAAAACCCGGAGCGGGGACCGTAGGCCGGCGTCCGAGGTCTACTTCACGTCGACGAGCGCCTGCTTGGCCGCGTTGTAACCGGGCACGAACGTGATGCCGGGGCCACCGTGGCATCCGGCACTGGCCAGGTAGAGGCCGTTGATCGGAATGGGTTGGTCGACATAGCCTTTCGGGCCTGGCCGGTTGGGCCCGATCTGGTCGGGGTGGATCAGCCCGTGGCAGTAGTCGCCACCCGGCGCGCCGAACATCGTGCCCATGTGCTTGGGAGTGAAGGTGGTGTGTTTGAGAATCAGGCTCTCGAAATTCGGCGCCAGCCTGGTGATCTTGTCGATCACCCGCTGCCCCATCTCGGCCTTCATCTCCCCGTAGCTCGAATCCGACTCCTCGATGGGGAACCACAGCGAGAACGCCGATGCCGCGTGCTTGCCTTCCGGCGCCAAGCCCGGGTCGTTCACCGACGGTATCTGCAGTGCGATGGACGGGTCGGCGGGCACGATGCCGTGTCTGCACTCCTCCCACTGCCGCTGCAATTCCTCGGGGGTGGAGAAGATTCCGATATTCGACTGCATCGACGGATCGTTGAGCAGTTCGTAGGGTGCCGCGAACTCCGGTATGCCGTCGAGCGCGAAGTGCATCTGCAGATAGCTGCCGCGATGATCCTGGCCGGAGAAACGTTCCCGAACATCGGCGGGTAGCGCGGCGGGGTCGATCATGCCGTTGATGGTGAGATCCGGTGCGATACCGGAGATCACGATGGGCGCGGTGATGACGGTGCCGTCCTCCAACCGGACACCGCTCACCCGGCTGTCGGCGACCTGGATCTCCTCGACCTTGCTGCGCAACCGCAATTCGCCGCCGGCCGAGGTGAACACGTCGCACAGGTGCGACGTCAAGGCGCCGATGCCACCCTGGAGTTTCTTCACCAGGAGCGCGTTCTCGTCCGGAACGGCGAAACCGTAGGCTAGCGCCGCCGCGGTACCCGGCGTCGCGGGGCCGCGATAGGTGGTGTTGCACGCGAGCAACGAGAGCATGCCGCGCAGCGCGCCGTGCTTCTCCCGGTCGGGCAGGTAGCGGTCGATCACATCGGTAACCGAGCCGAAGAGCAGATCGGTGATGGTCTGCCGCTCGAATTCGTTTGTCGCGCAGGCATACATCTCATCGAGTGTCTTGGGCGGCTGGCCGGCTTCGAAACGGCCCAGCGCGCGCGTCGGCGCCTGACACCACGCCATCAGACCGGCCATCCCGTTGACGGCTTCCGCGCCGTGCACCTCGTTGATGTGCGTCATCAGCTTCATCGGGTCGGTGTAGTAGACCAGCGGTTCGTCGCCGACGCCACGCAGTGACACCGACATCACATCGAGGTCGACGGTCGGCAACTCGTCGAGTCCGAGTTCGCGGCTGACCACGGCCGAGGTCGGAATCTGCACCGACCCTGCGATCTCGAATCGGTAGCCGTCGAACAGCTCGACGGTGGAGGCCATACCGCCGGCATACAGCTTGAAGTCGAGGCAGAGCGTGCGTAGCCCCGCCTTCTGGAGAAGTGCGGCAGCGGTCAACCCGTTGTGGCCCGCGCCGACGACGATCGCATCAAAGTCAGCCATGCGCTGAGGCTGACACGCGCCATACGTTTTGTCAATAATGACAAAACTTTCAGCTGATCCCCTTGGCGAGCGTGTCCAGCGCCTCCCGGGTCAGCCGCGACAACTCGGGCAGTGAGCGCTCCTGGCCGAGCATCCAGACCTCCATCGCACCGAAGACCGCCGCCGCGATGCACCGCGCGGTGATCGCCACGCGCATTCCCTCATCCGTACCCGGTGCGGGCGGGTTCTCCTCGGTCAGGCGATGCACGATCGCCTCGGCGAAATCTACCTCGACCTGCCGGATATGCCGCACGATCCGGTCGGGTTCGATCTCCTGTGCGCGCAGGGCGGCCGTCTGCGCGACGGCCCAGTCGTCGTACGGGCGCGCCATCATCGCGGCATGCACCGAATCGATGATCGACTCGTCGGGATTGCGCTGCGCCAGCGCCGTCCTGAACCACTGCAGGCCGGCGTAGTCGGCGAACAGCAGATCGTGTTTGGACGCGAAGTGCCGATAGAACGTCCGCAGCGAAACTCCGGCATCGGCCGCGATCTGCTCGGCCGAGGTGTCTTCGACCCCCTGGGCGAGAAACCGCACCACCGCGGCCTGCCGCAACGCCTCGCGCGTGCGCTCACTTCGTGCCGTCTGGGCGGGTCGGACCATGGGGAGAAACTACCGCACCAAGTTCTGTCACTATTGACAAAACTTCAGACCTTGGTGAGACTCCGCCTTTATGGTTTCGCTGATCGTCCACCTCGTGCTCGGGTTCGCGACGATGGCTTTCATCGTCAAGACGAATCCGGCGATCTTCGCGCGCCACTCGTCCGGCCCTCAGGTGACCGGGCTGGAGCTCTTCTACTACGTCGCGGGTATCGCATCGGTCGTGCTCGGCTACTACTTCAACAACCAGTACGTCGCCGAGTACGCGCCGCCGGGAGGTATGCACAACTTCATCTGGGGGCCCGGCAGTTGGTGGGAGTTCATCACGCTGGGGTACGCCAACCCCGCCGCGAGCTCGGCCAGTCAGGACTACACGATCATGAGCCTGCTGCTCTTCCCGCTGTGGTCCATCGTCGACGGCCGTCGGCGCGGCATCAAACACGCGTGGCTCTTCTGCGGATTCATCCTGTTCGCCAGCTCCGCGTTTGCGTGGGCGGCCTACCTCGCCGTCGTCGAACGCCAGCACCGGCACCAGCAGCTCGGAGCGCCCCTGCAATCCGCGGTCTGACAGCCGAGCGGCGGCCTACAGTCAAGGCATGATCACAGACGATCTGCGCGAGCGCCGCCTCGAGGTGATCCGGGAGCACATGGACACCGAGGTGACCAAGGAGTTCGACCGCACCCTGGCCACGTTTAACGGCCACCCCCACTACGAGATCATGGCCACCGGCCAGGTCTTCGACGGCGACGACGAAGTCATGGGGTACTACCTGACCACCAGAACAGCGTTCCCCGACCAGCGGCACGACAACGTCGTATGCCACGTCGCCGATGATGCCGTGATCGTCGAATTCGACTTGCTGGGAACCAATCTCGGCGAGTTCTACGGCCTGCCGCCGACCGGCAAGGCGTTCCGGGTGCCGATCATCGCGGTGTTCTACTTCGAGGGCGACCGCGTCGTCAACGAACGCATCTACTTCGACTCGGCCAGCCTCGTCACGCAGATCGGGCGCGGCGAACTGCTCGCGATGGCGGGAGAACTGTGAAGGTCCACCATCTCAACTGCGGGACGATGAACCCGTATCTCGTATCAAGGATCGTCTGCCACGTCCTGCTCATCGAGACCGACAACGGCCTGGTGCTCGTCGACACCGGATACGGGACGCGCGACTGCGACGACCACGCGCGGGTCGGGCCCACCCGCCGCCTGTTCAAGCCGGTGTTCGACCACGGCGAAACCGCGCTGCGCCAGGTGGAGCGCCTTGGGTTCACCCGCGCCGACGTCCGCCACATCGTCGTCACGCACTTCGACATGGATCACATCGGCGGCATCTCCGACTTCCCCGATGCCCAAGTCCACGCCACCAGCGCCGAAATCAAAGGAGCGGTAAAGGATCCGACGTTTCAGGAGAAGATGCGCTTTCGCGCCGTTCAATGGGCACACGGCCCCAAGATCGTCGAGCACGACCCCTCCGGGGAGAGATGGCGGGGATTCGCCGCCGCCAAGGAACTCAACGAGATCGCACCGGGAATCGTGCTGATCTCGTTGCCCGGCCACACCCGGGGACATGCATGTATCGCCGTTGACGCCGGGAACCGCTGGGTGCTGCACGGCGGCGACGCCTTCTACCACCAGGGCACCCTGGACGGTATCTCCGAGGTCCCCCGCCCGATCCGGATCATCGAACCGCTTCTCGCATTCGACCGAAAGAAGGTGCTGGACAACCACGCTCGACTCACCGAGCTCTACCAGCGTCAGGAGCCCGACCTGCTGATCGTCTGTGCCCACGACGCCGATCTGTACGAACACGCGAAGGCGACGGCGTGACCATGCGCGCCGTCGTCATCACCAAGCACGGTGATCCCTCAGTGCTCAAGGTCGAGCAGCGGCCCGATCCTCCCCCGCCCGGCCCCGGCCAGGTGCGCATCGCGGTGCGGGCGGCGGGCGTCAACTTCGCCGACCATCTCGCGCGCGTCGGCCTCTACCCCGAAGCACCCAAACCGCCATCCGTGGTCGGCTACGAAGTCTCGGGGACGATCGACGCGGTCGGTGCGGGTGTCGACGAGTCACGTGTGGGCGAAAGAGTTTTGGCCGGGACGCGTTTCGGTGGATACGCCGAAATCGTGAACGTCAAGGCCGCCGATACGGTTCCGCTTCCAGACCGCCTGACCTTCGAGCAGGGTGCCGCCGTCCCGGTCAACTACGCGACTGCGTGGGCCGCGCTGCACGGATACGGCTCGCCGAAGGCCGGTGAACGCGTCCTCATCCATGCGGCGGCCGGCGGCGTCGGTACCGCGGCCATCCAGCTCGCCAAACCCACGGGTGTCGAAATCCATGGCACCGCGTCACCCGGGAAGCATCAGGTGCTCCGCGACATGGGCGTCGATCGCACAATCGACTACCGACGCGACGGGTGGTGGAAGGATCTGCCGCCCTACGACATGGTGCTCGACGCGATCGGCGGTGCATCGCTGCGCCGCTCCTACAACCTGCTCCGGCCCGGTGGCAAATTGATCGCGTACGGCATCTCGGCGTTGCAGCAGGGCGAGAAGCGTTCTCTGCGTACAGTATTGCCGCAACTGTTGCCAATGCTGCGCGGGTTCAACCTGACCAAACAGCTTTCCGACTCCAAGGCCGTCATCGGCCTCAACATGCTGGCGCTCTGGGATGACCGCGGCACACTCGAACCGTGGATCGGGCCCCTGGCAAAGGCATTGGCCGACGGCGTCGTCACGCCGATCGTGCACGCCGCCGTGCCGTTCGACAACGCGCGCGAGGCGCACCGCATCCTCGCCGCGCGTGAGAACATCGGCAAGGTCGTGCTGGTCCCCTAGCTCGACGCGCGCCTTCGAAGGACACTCTGCAGCCGGCCGAGCACGTCGTAATAGTGCGTCGGCGCCATTCGCGCCAAGGCGTCGAACATGTAGGCGTCGGGTCCGACGAGTATCCGCGCCTTGCCGGACTCCACACCGCGGTGGATGATCTCGGCGGCCTTGTCGGGCTGCGTCATGGTGATGTTCGCGAACTCCTTGGCCATCTGCTCCTGGGTGCGGCCTCGGCCCTCGGGATCCTTGCGCATCCGACCGTTGCGCACGATGTTGGTGTTGATCCCGCCCGGGTGCACGTTGATGGCAGTGACGCCGGTGCCGCGCAACTCCTGACGAAGGGCGTCGGTGAAGCCGCGGACGGCGAACTTGGCTGCGCAGTAAGCACTCTGGGTCGGCATGCCGACCAGACCGAAGACGCTCGAGGTGTTGACGATCACGCCCTCGTCCTGTTCGACGAGGATGGGCAGAAACGCCCTCGTGCCGTTGACAACGCCCCCGAAGTTGATGCTCCACAGCCATTCGTCGTCCTCTGGGACGGCGTCGAGCACGCTCGATCCGACGGCAACGCCGGCATTGTTGAACACCGCGCCGAGTGGCTGGGGCGCCCAGTCACGTACCTCTTCGGCGAAGTCGCGCTGCGCCTGCGCATCGCTGACGTCGAGAACCCGCAGTAGGGCTGGGCCGGGCAACGACGCCTCGGTTTCCTTCAGCCCGGCCTCGTCCACATCGGCGATGGCGACCGGGCAGCTGTGCGCCGACAACCGTTGCGCCAGAGCACGACCGATACCCGATGCCGCGCCGGTGATGACCGCGGTGCGGCCACTTATCGTCCTACGCCTCTTCGGACTCACGCTCGACTCCTCCTCGCTCCGGTCCTCGCTCGTTCCTCGCTGCGATCCTCACTCGTTGTCGTCTTCGGACTCATGCGTTCTCCTCGCGGTCGGTACGGGTCAGAGCTGTGCCGCGGCGCGCCGCGAATTCTGCCCCGGTGAAGTGGTCGGTGATCAGGTCGACGATTCGGTCCCATGCCCCGACGGGCAGGTCGTGGCCGAGGCCGACGATCGTCTCGAGGCGTGCGCCCGGTATCGCGCGGGCGGTTGCAGCTCCGCCGGTCGGATGAACCATCCGGTCTCGGTCACCGTGGATGACGAGGGTCGGTACGTCGATGTGGGCGAGCTCGGCGGTGCGGTCGCCAGAGGCGAAGATGCCCGCCAGCTGCCGAGCGATGCCCGCCGGGCTGGGGTCGCGGTCGTAGGCGATGCCGGCACGGGTGCGCACCGCATCCTCGTCGAAGGGAAAGCCGTGGGATCCGATGTGGGCGAAGATGTTCGCGGCTCGATCCATCTCCTCTTCCCTCGTCCGCGGTGGCTTCGACGTCAGCATCCGTCGCCACGTGGACAGCGCGGGCCGTCCCAGCCGACGCGCTCCCGTCGTCGACATGATCGAGGTGAGTGTGCGCACCCGGCCCGGATGATGCGCGGCGACGGTCTGCGCGATCATGCCGCCCATCGACACACCCACCAGGTGCACGTCTCGATGTCCGAGCGCATCCATCAGGCCGACGGTGTCGCGCGCCATGTCACCCAGGTGATACTGATGCCGAGGATCACCGCCCCGCAACATGGCCACCGGATTCGGCGGACGATAGGTCATGTGGGTGGAACGGCCCGCGTCGCGGTTGTCGAACCGGATCACGTGATGTCCGAGTCCCACGAGTTTTGCGACGAATTCGTCGGGCCAGGAATGTAATTGCTGCCCCAGGCCGGCGATCAGCATGACGGGTGGATCGGCTGGGTCGCCGGCGTGGTCGTAGCAGAGTTCGATGCCTCGGCCGACGTCTACGACGGTCTCGTTCACCGTCACGCCGAAATCCTGGCCGCGCTGGAAGGACTGGTCTGCGGAGTCGCGGCACGACGCCGATATACGACTGCCCGGCCGCCGCGACCGGGCGCGGTGGCGACGCCGCGGGAATGTCTGCGCTCACCCGCGGCGTAGGTGGTGCCGAACTCGAACTCGCGCATCAGCGTTCGCAGCGTCACGACCATCTCCATGTTGGCGAACGCGGCCCCGATGCAACGGCGGACGCCGCCGCCGTAGGGAATCCACGCGTAATTGTCCGGTGGATTGCCGGCAAACCGGTCAGGATCGAACACCTCCGCGTCGGGGAAACTGCTCGCAGCCGCGTGCGCCAGCGTGATGCTGGCCATCACGACGTGACGCTCGGGAATGACCCAATCGCCGAGCCGGATCCGCGTTTTCGTGATTCGCGCTGTGCCGTTGATGACGGGCCGGGTCCGCTGGACCTCCCAGATGGTGGCCTGGACGAGTTCAGTCCCGCCCGCGTCGACCTCGGCGGCCAGGCGCGACAAGAGGCGCGGGTGCCTGCGCAGCCGCTCGACCGTCCACGCCAGGGTGGTGGCGGTGGTCTCGTGCCCGGCGGCCAGCAGCGTGAGCAGTTCGTCGGCCACGTGGTCGTCGGAAATAGGTGATCCGTCGTCGTACCGCGCCTGCAGCATCAGCGAAAGGACGTCGGTGCGCTGCTCGAACGCCGGGTCGTTGCGGATGTCGGCGATGAGGCGGGCGATGATCTCGTCGTAGCGCCTGCGGTTCTCGGCGAGTTTCCGCCCGGGGCTGTGCGGTCCGAAGTCTCTGCGCACCACCGGCGGCATGACGGCCAACCGAGAGGCGTACAACACCATCTGCGGCAGGCAATTGCGCAGTTCGTCCAGGGCCGTCCCCTCGGCGCCGAACACGGTGCGCAGAATGGCGTTGAGGGTGATGCGCATCATCGAGGGCATGGTCTCGAATTCCTGACCTTCGGGCCAGGACGCGACTTCACGCATGACTTCTTCTTCGACGATTGCCTCGTAGCCGGCCATCCGCTTGCCGTGGAACGGCGGAACCAGAAGCTTGCGACGTTCCCGATGCTCGGCGCCCGCGAGACTGAACGTCGAGCCCGGGCCGAACATCTCGCCGAGCACCCCGGCTCGTGCGATCAGGTCCGGTTTGGCCGTGAACAACTCCTTGATCAGGGCCGGATCGCCGACGACGACGGTCGGGCCGAAAATCGGCAGGTTGAGCGTGAATGTGGGGCCGTGCCGCCTGGACACCGCGGCGACGGCCTTGTCCCGGGCAGCGAGGAATCCCACGCCCTGCAGCAGCTTGGGTATGCGCGGCGCCGGTGGCAAGCGCACCGGGTCGGTGGTCGGCTCAGCCATGTGATCCCTCCGTGGTACACCATCGTACCAACGGAAGATATGCGCTCCGCCGGAAAGACGCAACTAGTCCCGACGGGTCGTGATCGAGTACTCGACGTATTGGCCGTCTACCGTGGTGATCTGCAGGTAGGCGGTATACGGGCCTTCCGGACCGGTGAACTGGCACTCGAACTGCTGTCCCACCTTCGCTTCCACTCCCGCCGGGCAGGTCACGTCGGTCGGGCGGAAGCCGGTGTTCTCGGCGACGACGTCGACGACCGTCTGCGCCGCTCCCTCAGGTATGACGGTCACCGGCGCAGGCTCGGCCTGCGCGGTTCCCACGACCAGTCCGATGCCGGCCAGGCTGAGGCCGCCGGACAACAACAGGTTCGTCGCCAATCGTGCGGCAGAGTTCATGGATCGTTCCTTTCGCATGCGGCCCTGGCGGCCGTCCACGACAGCATGCGGCGGACGCCTTGACGAATTCTTGACGGCTGCGGAAACCCGACCGGACGAACATCGACGACGGGGGCATTGAGGCAGAGTGCCTCTGGAGTGGCCAGGGCCGGGATCGAACCGGCGACCTTCCGCTTTTCAGGCGGACGCTCGTACCAACTGAGCTACCTGGCCGGAAGGCATCGGCCGTGTCGATAACCGAAGTGCCTCGCCAATAGTGGCGACCCTGACGGGACTCGAACCCGCGACCTCCGCCGTGACAGGGCGGCGCGCTAACCAACTGCGCCACAGGGCCTTGCTTTCTACGCTTGCGGCTTCCAATCGTACGGTGCCGCGCGTACCCCCTACGGGATTCGAACCCGCGCTACCGCCTTGAAAGGGCGGCGTCCTAGGCCGCTAGACGAAGGGGGCCAGCCGAATCTCTCCGGGGTACTCACAACGCTGTGACGCTGGGAGCCTCGCTAGCTTAGGGTACGGACACCCCAATCCTCAAACGCGGTCCCCGACGGCACCCAGTATCCTGATGCCTCGCGCCCCTATAGCTCAGTTGGTAGAGCTACGGACTTTTAATCCGCAGGTCCCAGGTTCGAGCCCTGGTGGGGGCACCAGAAGTGTTGGCGCGGTACGCGGCACCCGGTCTACGACGGCACGCCGCGTTCAGAAATGCGTGCCTGGCGAATCACCCGCTCGAGCGCTTGGATGTCGGACTCGATCATGCGTGACAACCAGTACGCGAATATGAATGCGGCAATTCCCCCGATACACACCACCCTGATCGGCACGATGATTTCGGCGATCTCGGGGGCGGTCAGGAAGCTCACTGCCATGATGGCGAGCAATGGCACCGAGGCCGCGATCGCCAGATAGCGCGACAGTCGACGGCTGAGTGCCCGTAGCTGTTCGGCATCCCGCGCATCGGTCTGACCGTGAGCCACTAATTCCGGGTAGACGCTGCGCACGATGTAGAAGGTCAACAGAAAGAACGGATACGCGATCGCGATCGCACCGCCCACCGCGTGCGAGCCCACGAAATGGATCGCGGACCTACCCGGCATACCACCGGAAACGAACTGCAGCGTGAGCGCAAACGTCACCCCGGACATCACCCACAAGCCAATGACGACGAACACCACGCGCTCACTTGCCACGAGGCAGTCGTGGCGCGCCCGGGCCAATGCTTCTGCAGGCGGCGCCGGGCCACGCCGCAGGCGCCGCGGGACGAAGATCACGTAACGGATCGAATAGACCGCCAGCACAATGCCGAGCGGCCAGACGAGTAGGTTGAGCAAGGTCGTGAGCAGCATGAACCGGTCTTGGCCCTGCTCGGAAAGCTTGCTGACGACGAGCAGCTGATTGTGGTGGATGGTGTACGCGGCGGCCAACGCATTGGGAATCACGACGGCCGGCACGGCAATCGGCAGAAAATACGGCCGCAGACGTAGCCGCCAGCTTCGTTCGGGCGGATCCACCAGGTCACGCGCTTGCGGATCAAGGCACAGTTGCAGTTGCTCGGCGAGTTCAGCCCCCGAGGCCCAGCGTTGGTCACGGTCTGCGCTCAATGCCTTCAGCAGAACCCGACGCAGCGCGGCAGGGCAGTCACTCGGTAGCGCCGCAAGTGCCTCCGACGTGATCCCTTCAGCACGGGTGGACAGCATCAGATCGAGCGCGGTGGTGTCGCCGACCAATTCGGCCGAGTCCGCGCGAGCAGCTTGCGCCGCGGAATCATCGAACGGTTTTCTGCCCGTCAGCAGTTCCCACAGCATGACCGCGAGTGAGTAGATGTCACTGCGGGTATCGAGGTTCGCCGCGTCCTGGACGTGCCCGGGCCGGGTAGCCATGAGCTGCTCGGGAGACATGTAGGACAGTGAGCCGCCGAAGTAGGTGAACGGGCTTGCGCCGGACAGGTTTCGGGCGAAGCTGATGTTGAAGTCCGCGAGTTTGGGGGTGCCATCGGGTGCAAGCAATACGTTGGCCGGCTTGATGTCGCGGTGCAGGACGCCCCGCGAATTCGCATAGTGCAATGCTTCGGCCAGTCGCTTCCCCAGCCAGGCGACGGTCTCGGGCCAGGAAAGGGTCGCGAGCTCGGCGCGAGCGGTTGATTCGGTGGGCCGGCTCTCGCCGCGTGACTCCAGCGCGACGTCTACCGCGTCGAGCAGCGCCTGACCGCATTCGGGTCGCCGCTCGTCACCGAAAATCAGTCGACCGAGGTCGAGCAGCGTCCCGCCGGGCACGTATTGCATGTACAGCAGCCGCCAGTCCCGGTCGCGGAGTATCCGCTGGTCGAAGACCCGGACGATGTAATCGTGATCAAGCTGAGCGAGGGTCTGTCCTTCATCGCCGCGGTTTGCGGAGACCTTCACCGCCACCAGCCGTTGCATAGACCGTTGACGAGCGAGAAAGACGCGCGCGAACGCGCCGCTGCCGAGTTCGACGAGCAGGTCGAAGTCGTCGAGCCGCTCGCCGACCTCGATCCGCGCGATCTGGGATGGCCCGGAGAGGTCAAACGACGAGCCGAGTGTTCCGGTGCCGATTCGTGTTTCGTCCACCGTGTCGGCCGACACTTGAGTTGGAGCGAACTCGGCTTTCCGGCGGGCCGTCGAATCGGTCATTGACACCTTCGTTCCAGGTCATCTGTATCTTAACGCTGCGGCACCGGCGGCCTGGGAATTCCGGGTTCAGGATATGCCCTTCGCAGCATCGCACCGCCGCTGCCGCCGCCGCATCGTGACCACGAAAGCCGTGCTCTGCGCGTCTGATTGGCGCATCTTGCGTCGAGCAGGACAAAGCCGATCGTCTCGGTCGAGGGGTGTTCGACGCGGCCGAGCAAGGCGTAATCTCACGATGTGCTCTACAACCAGGCCCGACGCCCATTTTGGCGGCGGCACCGGGTGGTCACCGGCGTCGCCGCGCTGGTGACATTCTGGTGGCTCGCCAACGGCTGGTACGAAGCGCTCGCCGTCGCGGCGATCCTCGCGTTGATCTTGTTCGTCCACCACCGCAGGAGAACGCTCGCCGTCCGCGATGCCGGCCTACGTGCCCGTGCCGACTACGAACACCGGTTGAGCCTGCGAGGCGATCAACGCGGCGTGTTCGGCAGGTACCCACCAGTGCAAGCGGGGTGGTTTCCGGATCCGCAAAACCGATGCAAAATAAGGTATTTCGACGGCGTGGCATGGACGGATCACACCGTCTGACGGCAGGCCTCAGACCTTCGGCGAGTAGTAATGCGGGTTGTCGCGGTACTCCACCGGCGGAAGATTGCGCGCCGGCGTCTCGACCAACGGTGAGTCCGCGGGCAGCCGGCCGCTGGCACGATCCCACGCAGATCGCTTGCGCGGGTGCATCATCACGCGCTTCGGCAGCAACTTGACGACGTGATACACCACCTTGCCGAACAGCTTGTGTAGCCGCTCCTGGCGGGGCGTCCAGGTGTAGCCCATCAGGTCGCGCACCGCCGGATCGAACAGGCCGACGGTCGTGAAATTGAAGAACCGCTGCATCCCCGCGATGTTCAGCTTCCACATCCAGTCGGGCATCCAGTCCAGCGAGGGGTGCTTTGGCATCGATGACAGATCGAGCACCTCGCGTGCTGCCCAGTTGTTCTCCAACACGTTGTGGCACATGTGATCCCAGTACTCCTGGAATTCCTCCCACGACTTCGGAACCGGCCGCATGCTCATGCCGTACATGCGGTACCACACGATGTGCTCGTCGAACAGCTGCCGTTTCTGCGCCTCCGTGAGCCCGCCGCCGAGCCACTCCGCCGCCAGCAGCGTCGACTTAAAGAACGTCGCGTGGGCCCAATAGAAAACGTCGGGGTTCAGCGCGCTGTAGCGACGACCTTGATCGTCGACGCCCTTGATCCCGATGTGATAGTCGCGGACCTGTGCCCCGGTCTGGGGCGCGCGGTCACCGTCGAACACGACGCCGCCGATCGGATACACCGACCGGAACAGCCGCGGCATGCGTTCCATGAAGAAGATCGAGTGCTCTTGGACTGCGGCGCCCAGCTGTGGATGCATGTTCTGCATCGAACCGGCCCAGGGACCCTGCAGCATTCCGGTCCATTGACCAAAGTACTTCCACGTCAGCGAGTCGGGCCCCAGCGGCTGCGGCGGAGCGTCGTATCCCCCTGACGACACCGGGCACCCGACTGCCACAGGAGCCTCGTCACTGTTCACGGGGCATCTCGCGGACGTATCTTGAGTCACTGGGTTAGCTTCCCATCCGGTCAGAATGACCTATTCTGACTACACGCGTTGTCAGAATGGAAGTCTAGGAGGGATGTGGCGTCGGGTCAACGACGGGGCCGGTGGTCCGGTGTGCCCTTGGAGGACCGGCAGGCATTGCGCCGCGACGAGCTGATCGCAGCAGGCGTCGCCCGTCTCGGTGGCGCGCAGGGGCCGGCCCTGACGGTGCGCGGGGTGTGCCAGTCGGCCGGGCTGACCGAACGCTACTTCTACGAGAGCTTCGCCGACCGGGACGAGTTCGTCCGCGCGGTCTACGACGACGTCTGCGCGCGGGCCATGTCCACGCTGACCACGGCGAAAACCCCGCGCGATGCGGTCGAGCAGTTCGTCGCACTCATGGTCGACGACCCAGCGCGCGGCCGGGTTCTGCTGCTGGCGCCCGAAAAGGAGCCGGTACTGACGCGCTCGGGCGCCGAATGGATGCCGAGCTTTATCGAACTCGTGCAGCACAAGCTGACGCGCATCGGGGATCCCGTCCAGGCAGCTATGGTCGCCACTGGCCTGATCGGTGCTTTGACGGCGTTGTTCACCGCCTACTTGAACGGCAGACTCGCAGCCTCACGCGAGCAGTTCATCGATTACTGCGTGGAGATGCTGATGAGCCGCGTATCGAGCTACTGACCCTAGTTGTCGGGAATCTCAGGACCTGCGAGTTCCTGCTCTTCCTGCTCCGCGGCTTCCTTCTCGGCCTCCGACTTGGCCTCGCGGCCGAGCGGATTCTGCACAGAAGTGCCGGGATTGGTCGCAGAGGCGTAGGCGCCGCTGCAGTTCAGCGCGACATTGACCTGAGATTCGTCGGATGCGTCGATGCGCAGGAACGACGCATCCCATGCGTTCGTGACGATGCAATCGCCCTCGTCGAGCTTGTCGCCGAAACGCGAGGCGACGACCGCGGAACCGCCACTCTCCTGGATCGCCTCTTGCGCATCCGAGTACTTGTCGCCCACAACATCAGGGGCGGCTGATGCGATGCCTGCCCCGAGAAACAGCGACGAGGCTGCCGCGACGGCAAACGCCGAGCCGGTCCCTAGAACGATGAGCTTCTTCACGTGCGCCCGACCTCCACAGTCAATGAACCTCAAAACGGTTGATGACCGTAGCTTATGGCCTCCCGGTCGGGGCCGCTACCGGAGGAGGCTAGCCGTCGGAGGCAGCCGCTTGGGCCTGCCGCTGCTGCGCTGCGCGCTTCGCGGCTTCCTGCTCGGCCTCCAGCTTTGCCTCGCGACCGACCGGACTCGCCAAGGAGTTGCCCGACGAGCCTGGACCTGCCAGAACGCCGTTGCAGTTGAGGGCGAGCAGCACCTCGTTGTTAGCCCGCATACCGCCGCGGACGATGCGCTGATAACCCGCGTCCCAGGCGTTCATCACAAGGCATTTTCCGTCTTCCAGACCCGCACCTGTCCGTGTCGCGATGACAGCGGTGCCGCCTGCCTGCTGGATCATCCGCTTGGCGTCGTTGTAGGTGCGGTTGACCACCTCCGGGGCGGCGTTCGCAGTGCCGGACCCCAGCCAGATACCGCTGCCGGCCACCACCGCCGCGGCCATCGCACCGACACCGATCTTGAGCATGTTCACCTGAGCCCGTCCTCCGAGTCGTCTGCGCCTGGCGTACGGGCCGCAATTATTTGCCCGGCGAAATATTAGCCAGAACACGTGGGTCCCGTGTGGCTTATGTGACACCTGGCGTGGAGACTTGAATGTCACCGCGGGGCACAGATATATTGAGTGCAACCAACAGGTACAGATAACTTGGGAGGGGCCATGTCGAAAGACCTGACCGACCTACAGCTGCTCACCGAACTCGAGCCAGTGGTCGAGAAGAACGTCAACCGGCACCTGACCATGCGCAAGGACTGGAATCCACACGACTACATCCCGTGGTCGGACGGCAAGAACTATTACGCACTCGGCGGCAAGGACTGGGACCCCGAAGAGTCGAAGCTGTCCGAGGTCGCCCAGATCGCGATGCTCACCAACCTGTTGACCGAGGACAACCTGCCGTCCTATCACCGCGAAATCGCGATGAACTTCAGCATGGACGGGCCGTGGGGCTTCTGGGTAAACCGGTGGACCGCCGAGGAGAACCGGCACGGTATCGCGCTACGCGACTACCTCGTCGTCACCCGCGCGATCGACCCCGTCGAGCTCGAGCAGCTACGCATCGAGCAGGTGACCCGTGGCTTCTCCCCCGGCCAGAACCAGCAGCTGGAGGGTGACGCTGAGTTGTTCGCCGACTCCCTGTTCGACTCCGTCATCTACGTGACGTTCCAGGAGTTGGCCACCCGCGTCTCGCACCGCAACACCGGCAAGGCGTGTAACGAGACTGTTGCGGACCAACTGCTGCAACGGGTTTCGGCCGACGAGAACCTGCACATGATCTTCTACCGGGATGTGTCCGCTGCGGGTTTCGACATCGCCCCCGACCAGGCCATGCGCTCCTTGCACAAGGTGCTGACCAATTTCAAGATGCCCGGATACACAATCCCGGACTTCCGCCGCAAGGCCGTCGTCATCGCCTCCGGCGGGGTCTACGACCCCCGCATCCACCTCGACGATGTGGTGATGCCGGTACTCAAGAAATGGCGCATCTTCGAACGCGAGGACTTCTCCGGCGAGTCGGCCCGTCTGCGGGACGAGCTGGCCGCCCACGTCCAGGAGCTCGAAGACACCTGCGTGAAGTTCGAGATCGCCAAGCAGCGCAGGCTCGAACGCATCGCGAAGGTCGCCGAGAAGAAGGCCGCCAAGAACCTTCTGGTGGGGTCATCAGCGTCCTAACAGACGCTCGCCCGGCGCTGCAGATCGGTCCCATCGCACTACGAAGTCCGGTCGTGCTGGCACCGATGGCGGGCGTCACCAACGTCGCTTTCCGCACGCTGTGCCGCGAACTGGAACTGGCCAGGGCCGGCACCGTCAGCGGGCTCTATGTATGCGAGATGGTGACGGCGCGGGCGCTCGTCGAGCGCCATCCGTCGACCATGCACATGGTCACCTTCGCCGACGACGAGACGCCGCGATCGCTTCAGCTGTACTCGGTTGACCCACACAACACCTATCTGGCCGCGAGGATGATCGTCGACGAGGGCCTGGCCGATCACATCGACATGAACTTCGGCTGCCCGGTGCCCAAAGTCACTCGACGCGGTGGCGGGGCGGCGCTGCCGTACAAGCGCAGGCTGTTCGGGCAGATCGTGGCCGCCGCGGTGCGCGCTACCGAAGACACTGACATCCCGGTGACGGTGAAATTCCGGATCGGAATCGATGACTCTCATCACACCCACCTCGACGCCGGCCGGATCGCCGCCGAGGAGGGCGCCGCCGCCGTCGCGCTTCATGCGCGCACGGCGGCACAGCGATACTCCGGCGAGGCGGACTGGGAACAGATCGCCGCGCTGAAACAGCACGTCACGACGGTTCCTGTGCTCGGCAACGGCGACATCTTCGAAGCCGCCGACGCGCTGGCGATGATGGAGGCGACCGGCTGCGATGGCGTCGTCATCGGTCGGGGGTGCCTTGGTCGTCCCTGGTTGTTCGCCGAATTGTCGGCCGCATTCACCGGCACGCCCGCCGCCGCCCCGCCGACACTGGGCCAGGTCGCGGCGATAATCCTGCGCCACGGCGAACTGCTCGCCGCGCATTTCGGCGAGGACAAGGGCATGCGCGACATTCGCAAGCACGTCGCCTGGTACCTCCATGGCTTCCCCGCCGGTGCGGACCTGCGGCGCGCGTTGGCGCTGGTCAAATCGCTGGAGGAACTGCGGAGCCTGCTCCAGAACCTCGACCAGAACATCGAGTTCCCCGCCGCGGCAATGGGGCCGCGGGGCCGGCAGGGCTCACCTGCCGCGGTGTCACTACCCGAGGGCTGGCTAACAGACCCCGACGACTGCACCGTCCCGGCGGGCGCCGAGGTCATGCATTCAGGAGGTTAGTCCGTCTCAGAGTCGTCTCCCACCTGAGACGACTCTGACATCACATCTCTCAGGATGTCTCAGTACGATATGAGTCTCGTTCGTAATTCGGCTCCAACGTCGGGGCCACTGGAGTGTTGCTGGGTGCTGTGACCTGTAGGGAAGCACCGGGTACATCGGAGCCCAACGTCGCGCGCGGCGGTTTATGAGTCGGAGGCCGGTAGAAGGATGAGTGACGGCGACAACGCCACTCCTGGCCGTCATGGCCGGGGTGCCTCGTCGTCGCCGGACGACCAGTCCGACACCTATCAATGGCATACCCGAAGATCTCAGCCGCTGCCAGGCGCCGCGCCGTGGGAGCGCGCACACGTGTCCGACGATGCCGATGCGCCAACCGAGGAGCCATCGCCGTCCTCCCCCGGTAACCACACCGACGGGGTGACGGTCGCCGACCTCATCGCCAAGCTCAACGGCGATGAGGCCGTCCCAGCGGAGCTGAAGCGACACCGGCCCGACCGCAGCACGCCTCCGCCGGCCGAACCGCCGCCGTCGCCGCCTACCGAGATCATCGATCCAGTGCCTGCGTACGGTCGGCACGAGTGGCCCCTCGGATCCGACATCGACCCTCACGAGGTCGCCGCCGAAGTTCCTGAGGCCGAGGACTACTACGACACCGAGATCATCCCGGCCATCGGGATCGACCTGCCGGATCTGACATCCACCCATCGGCACGGCCGCGTTCCGCCGTCTCATATCGGTTCTGGCCGCCGCCAAACCGATGAGCATCGGCCGTCTCGGGGCCGCCGCAGGTCGATGATCGTCGGGCGCGTGGTCACCGCCCTGATCGCCGTGCTCGCTCTTGCCCTCACCGGTGGGGCGTGGCAGTGGCAGTCGGCGAAGAACAACATGCTCAACCGGATCTCCGCGCTCGATCCCGATTCTCGCGACATCCTCGATCCGAACGCACAGTTCGGTGACGAGAACTTCTTGATCGTCGGCGTGGACAGCCGCATGGGCGAGAACGTCGACATGGGTGCGGGCACCACCGACGAGGCCGCAGGCGCGAGGTCGGACACGGTGATGCTGGTGAACATCCCCGCAAACCGTGAACGTGTTGTGGCGGTGTCGTTTCCGCGAGACCTCGCCATCGAGCCCATGCAGTGCGAGCCGTGGGATCCCAAAACCGGGGAATACGGCCCGATCACCGACCCCGAGTCGCCCATGTACGGGGCCGACAAGGTCTACACCGAGTACAAGCTGAATTCCGCGTACGCCGTCGGTGGACCGAAGTGCCTGGTGAAGGTCATTCAGAAGTTGTCTGGCCTATACGTAAACCGTTTCATGGCAGTGGATTTCGCGGGCTTCTCGAAGATGGTCGACGCTCTCGGCGGTGTCGAGGTGTGCAGCACCACCCCGCTCGAGGACTACGAGCTGGGGACCGTGCTGGCCAATGCCGGCCGCCAAACGGTGGACGGCCACACCGCACTTCAGTACGTGCGCGCACGCCAGATCACGACGGAAACCAACGGCGACTACGGCCGCATCAAGCGTCAGCAGCTCTTCCTGTCCTCGCTGTTGCGCTCGATGATCTCCAAGGAAGTGTTCTTCTCGCTGTCCAAGCTCAACAACGTCGTCAACATGTTCATCAACGACAGCTATGTCGACAACATGGACACCAAAGACCTGGTCACGCTGGGCCAATCGGTTCAGGGCATTGCCGCGGGCCGGATCACGTTCCTGACCGTGCCGACGACGGGGTACATGGACGAGTACGGCAACGAGCATCTTCGTGAAGACGACAACCGGGCCATTTTCGACGCGATCATCAACGACGATCCGCTGCCCGAGGAGAAGAACGCCGACAACACCCCGGTGCCCGGCACTCCCGAAAGCCAGACCGAGATACCCACTCAGGACGCCGCGGCACCGACCGAGCTCGTCGACACGATCACGACCGACCCGACCGACATCACGGTGCAGGTGTCGAATTCGACGGGCGAAGACGGGCTGGGTGCGACCGCTGCCGGCGAACTCCAAACGCATGGCTTCAACGTCATCACGCCCGACGATTACCCCGGTCCGCTGGACACCACAACGGTGTTCTTCTCCCCGGGCAACGAGCAAGCGGCGGCAACCGTTGCCGCGTCGTTCCCCAACTCGACCATCGAACGCGCGACCAACCTCGGCGATGTCGTTCAGGTGGTGCTCGGCAACGACTTCTACTCGGTGGCTTCGCCGCCCTCGAGCGGATCTCCGGTGCAGGTCCAGGTCGTGCGCGGCACCGGAAGCACACCGACCAAGCTGCCCGAGGATCTGACCGTCACCAACGCCGCCGACACGACCTGCGAATAGTCCTGTCCGCGTAGCCTCGTCGGCTTTTTGGCATGCGCCATTCACCTGGCGTTCACCCTGCACGCCGTGACGTTCCGGCTGCTCAGACCGTAGGGTGGACATATGCGAACCGCGTACCACGACCAGTTGGATCAGCTATCTGGACAGCTCGGCGACATGTGCGGGCTGGCCGGCGCGGCGATGGAGCGTGCAACCCAAGCCCTATTGCAGGCCGATCTCGTTCTGGCCGAGCAGGTGATCAGCGACCATGAGCAAATCGTCGCGATGAGCGCGCGCGCCGAGGAGGCGGCGTTCGTGCTGCTGGCTCTGCAGGCGCCGGTGGCAGGCGATTTGCGCTCGATTGTCACGGCAATCCAGATCGTCGCCGACGTCGATCGGATGGGCGCCCTGGCGCTACACGTCGCCAAGATCGCCCGCCGTCGCCATCCCCAACATGCGCTGCCCGAAGAGGTCAACGGCTACTTCGCCGAAATGGGCCGGGTGGCAGTCGAATTGGGTAACAGCGCCCAGGAGGTGCTCGTTACGCGCGATCCGGAGAAGGCGGCACGGATCAGCGAAGAAGACGATGCGATGGACGATCTGCATCGCCACCTTTTCACCGTGCTGATGGACCGCGAGTGGAAATACGGCGTCACCGCCGCGGTCGATGTGACGCTGCTGTCCCGGTTCTACGAGCGCTTCGCCGATCACGCGGTCGAAATCGCCCGCCGGGTCATCTTCCAGGCCACCGGCAACCTCCCAGAAGAGGACCAGCTGGCGTCACGCTGAGGCCGACTTCACCTCAAAGCCAAGAGCCCCCGAGTGATCGGGGGCTCTTGGCTTTGCGAATTCAGCGCTCAACCGAAGCGGCCGGAGATGTAGTCCTCGGTCGCCTTCTGCGTCGGATTGGAGAAGATCTTCTCGGTAACGTCGATCTCGATGAGCCGACCCGGCTTACCGGTGGCCTCGAGATTGAAGAAGGCCGTCTGGTCACTGACGCGGGCGGCCTGTTGCATGTTGTGGGTCACGATGACGATTGTGTAGTCCTGCTTGAGCTCTGCGATCAGATCCTCGATCGCCAGCGTCGAAATCGGATCCAGCGCTGAGCATGGCTCGTCCATCAGCAGCACGTCCGGCTGCACCGCGATTGCGCGCGCGATGCACAGTCGCTGCTGCTGTCCGCCGGACAGGCCGCCGCCGGGCTTGTCCAGCCGGTCCTTGACCTCGTTCCAGAGGTTGGCCCCCTTGAGCGACCGCTCGGCGACCTCCTCGAGCGTCTTCTTGTTGCGCACACCCTGAAGCTTCAGACCGGCCACCACATTGTCGCGAATCGACATGGTCGGGAACGGGTTTGGACGCTGAAACACCATACCGATGGTCTTGCGGACGCTCACCGGATCGATGCCCGCGGCATAGATGTCCTCACCGTCCAGCAGCACCGAGCCTTCGACCCGGGCGCCGGGCAGGACCTCGTGCATGCGGTTGAGAGTGCGCAGCACCGTCGATTTCCCGCAGCCCGAGGGGCCGATGAAGGCGGTGACACTCCGCGGTGTGACGGACAATCCCACGTCGGCGACGGCGTGGAACGAACCGTAGTAGATGTTGAGGTCTTTGAGATCCAGCCGCTTGGCCATGAGGCTCCTAAACTCTGTTTCGCGTCAGGTATCGGTTCACGAATGCAGCGCCGAGGTACAGCGCTGCGATGATCAAGATGAGGGTCAGCGCGGCACCCCAGACTCGCAGCGCGCCAGCCGCTTCCGGGTTGACCAGTTCGGTGTAGATCAGCAGTGGCAGCGACGCCATGTTGCCCTGGAGGGGATCCATGTTGATCGACCGGCTGTAGCCGACGAGCACCAGCACCGGAGCCGTCTCCCCCATGACCCTGGCAAGGGCCAACAGAATGCCGCTGATCATCCCGGGCAACGCGGTGGGCACGACAATGCGTGCAATCGTCTTCCATTTGGGAATGCCCAACGCGTACGACGCTTCTCGCAGCTCGTCGGGTACGAGTTTCAGCATCTCCTCGGTGTTGCGTACGACGACGGGAAGCATCAGCAAGACCAATGCCAGCGAGACGGCGAAGGCGCTCTGCTCGAATCCCAGGGTCGCGATCCATAGCGCGAAGATGAAGAGCGCGGCCACGATCGACGGCACACCAGCGAGGATGTCGACCATGAAGGTGGTCACCTTGGCGAACCGGCCCCGGCCGTATTCGACCAGGTAGACCGCCGCCATGATGCCCAGCGGCACCGAGAGCACGGCGGCGATCGCGGCCTGAATCACGGTGCCGTAGATAGCGTGATAAACACCGCCGGCCATCTCCTCCGGTAGCACGCCGGCAAGGGAGTGGCTCCACCACGTCGAAGACGTGATCGCAGCGACGCCCCTGGCCAGCACCGTGTAGATCAACCAGATTAACGGGACCATCGCGACCACGAACGACGCGGTGAAAAGTATTGTCGCGAGGCGATTCTTGAACTTGCGACCGGTGCTCACCGGGTGGAAGGTGGGGGCCTTCACCGGCTGGTCCAGTGTTGCCGTCATCCTCCGCTAACCCTTCCGCCGGCCGCGGCCCGGGCCAATGCGTTGACGACAAAGGTCAGCGCGAAGAGCACGAAGCCTGCGGCGATGTAAGCACCTGTCGGCAGTGGAGCACTGAACTCCGCTGCCGCCGAGGCGATCTTGGACGCGAATGTGTAGCCGCCGTCGAAAAGCGACCATGTGCCGGCCTGCGCGGCGGTGCGCAGGATGATCAGGATCGCGATGGTCTCACCGAGCGCGCGACCCAGGCCGAGCATCGACGCCGCGATCATGCCGCTGCGGCCGTAGGGAAACACGGTCATCCGGATGACTTCCCATTTGGTCGCACCCAGGGCCTGCGCGGCCTCGACGTGACCCCGTGGGGTCAGCGCAAACACTTCGCGGGTGACCGAGGTGATGATCGGGAGAATCATGACGGCGAGCACAATTCCCGCGGTGAAGATCGTTCCGCCGCCGGCCAGTGACACGTTGCCGTCCGAGAACAGGAAGAACCAGCCGAGGTTCTCGTTGAGGAACGTCGCCACCGGGGTGAGCCACGGGGCCAGCACGAAGATGCCCCACAGGCCGAAGACGATCGACGGCACCGCCGCCAACAGATCTACCAGCATCCCGAACGGCCGTGCCATCCGCTTCGGGGCGTAGTTCGTCAAGAACGCCGCAATGCCGATCGCGATGGGCACGGCGATGATCAGGGCGAACACCGAGCTGAGCACCGTCACCATGAACAGGTCACGGATGCCGAAGCGCAGGTTGGCCGAGTCGCTGGTGAGAAACTCCGTGCTGGTCAGGAAGTTCGCCTGGTTGGCCTGCAGCGACGGGATCGCCTTGACGATCAGGAACAGCGCCATCAGCGCGATCGCGCCGATGATGGTTGCGCCGGCAGCGATCGCGACGGACTTGAAGACGGTGTCGCCCCAACGTCCCTCGCCTTGCTTCAAAGCCGATCCCTTTCGATCCTTGGTTGGCTTCTCTGAAGTATGCCCAACCTGCTGTGGGCTCGTCGTTGCTGACGAGCCCACAGCGGTCGAGTCTGGTGTCACAGCCATGCGTGGTTGCTACTACGACTTCGCGTTGATCGCGTCAACGGCCTCGGTCAGGCGGGTCTTGAACGCCTCGGGGATCGGGATGTAGCCGTTGTCTTCGAGACCGGTCTGGCCGTTACCGAGTGCTGAGTGCAGGAACGCCTTCACGGCGGTGGCAACCTCGGCATCGGGGTACTGCGAGCACACGATCTCGTACGCGGCAAGCATGATCGGGTACGAACCGGGCTCGGTCGGCATGTAGAACGACGCGGTGTCGAGCACGAGGTCGTTGCCTTCACCCTTGAACTTGACGCCGTCGATGGCCTTACCCGCCGATTCGGTGCTCAGCTCAACCGGCTCCGGCCCTGCCGAGGTGATGATCCTGGCGATCGACAGATTCTGCGCCTTGGCGAAAGACCACTCGTTGTAGGTGATGGACCCCGGGGTGCTCGCGATCGCTGCGGAGGTGCCCTCGTTACCCTTGGCACCCTCGCCGACACCGCCTGCGAAGGACTTGCCCGCACCCTTGCCCCACGATCCGCCCGAGGCCGCGTCGAGGTACTTCTGGAAATTGTCCGTCGTACCCGACTCATCACTGCGGAAGATCACGTTGATCGGCTCGGCTGGGAGCGATGCGCCCTCGTTAAGAGCTTTGATCTCGGGGGCATCCCATGTCTTGACGGTGCCGTTGAAGATCTTGCCCAAGGTCGGTCCGTCGAGGATCAAGCCGTCGACGCCTGCAACGTTGTACGTGACGGCGATGGGCCCGAAGACGGCGGGCAGATTCCACGCGTCGCTGCCACCGCACCGCTCCTTGGCCTTCTCGACCTCGCCCTTCTCGGCACTGAGCGGCGAGTCGGAACCACCGAAGTCGGTTTGTCCACCGATGAACTCCGAGACACCGGCGCCCGAGCCGCTCGAGGTGTAGTTCAGCGTGAAGCCGGGGCAGTCCTTCTCGTAGGCATTGATGAAGCGCGTCATCGCGTTGGCCTGCGCCGACGAGCCACTGGCCTTGAGCGATTCCTTGCCGCCGCAGTCACCGGCCGGTGCCGACCCGCCGTCTGATCCCGATCCCGAAGACGTGTTGTTGTCGCTACCGCACGCCGACAGCAGCAAGGTTCCGGCGGCCAGCAGGCTCAGCGCGGCACCAGTTCGATTGGCCTTCACGAAGCTCCTTTGTGAAACAGGTAGACGCTGGCACCGGCCGACTGGCCCCCGCCGTGACACATGTCGCGTCAAGCAGACCGGTTGCTGCTCGGCTGAAAACCTAAGCGCACGTCGTTAATCACTTCCCTACGGATAGTGAACGGAAGATGAACCGGCAAGGGGCTCGAGGCGACATTTCCACTGGACGAGTTGACATACCATGTTTATCTCAGTAGATATTGAGTCAATGCCTGTTGATATGAACCGGAGCTTGGCGCAACGTACGGCGGTTTTCGCTGCACTGTCCGATCCCGCCCGACTGACGATCGTCGACTACCTGGGGAATGCGGATGCGTCTCCGTCAGAACTGCGCGCCCTCCTGTCGGTGTCCTCGAACCTGCTCGCGCATCACCTCGCTGTGCTGAAGAACGCCGGGGTCGTTCGACAGACCCGGTCGGAAGCCGACGGGAGACGGACGTACCTCAAGCTCAACCATGCGGCGCTCGACGGTCTGGTCCCATCAGCCCAGCATCGGGCCCGTCGCATCGTGTTCGTCTGCACCCACAACTCGGCCCGCAGCCAAATTGCCGCCGCAATCTGGAACCGGCGCAGCGAGTTACCCGCTACTTCAGCCGGCACGAAACCCGCGCCCCAGGTGCATCGCGGCGCAGTGGCCGCCGCAAAACGCTTCAACTTGTCGATGCGCGCAGTGAAGCCGCGCTATCTAGGTGATGTCCTCGCCGCCGACGACCTGGTGATCGCGGTGTGCGACAACGCGCATGAGGAACTTCCTGCTGAACTACCCCGCATCCACTGGTCGATCAGCGATCCGACCCGCACCGCCGTCGCGTCCGCGTTCGATGATGCGGTACGCGAACTCACCGCCCGAATCGACCGCTTGGTCCCCGATGTTAAACCCGCCTAGTTCAGGAGAAGCCATGACCGACAACATCACTGAGCACCATCTCCGTCGCAATCTCTCGATCGACCAGCGTCTGGCGATGAAGACGGCGGCCAGCCAACTCCAGAGGGAATTCGACGGTGTGTTCGGAGTGGAAACCATCGAAAGGTTCCTGCACTCGTCCTATGACCAATTTGCCGGCCGGGCGACGGTGCCCCGTTTCCTCCCATTGTTGGCCGAACGCTTTGCGCGGCAACGACTCCGCGCGCTCGCGAAGGTTGAGGGCAAATCGAACGACGGAAAGCCGACCGTCCTGTTCCTGTGCACCCATAACGCCGGCCGGTCGCAGATGGCGATGGGATTTTTCACTCATCTCGCCGGCGATCGGGCGGTCGCGTGGTCCGGGGGCTCCGAGCCAGGCGAGTTGGTCAACCCGGCAGCGGTCGAAGCCATGACCGAGCGCGACATCGACATCTCGGGCGAATACCCCAAGCCGTGGACGGACGAGATCGTGCAGGCCGCAGACGTCATCATCACGATGGGCTGTGGCGACGCCTGCCCGATCTTCCCTGGCCGCAGATACGAAGAATGGGTCCTCGAAGATCCGCACGGGCAAGACGTCGCCGCGGTTCGCCCGATCCGTGACGAGATCGAGCGTCGGGTCCGAGCGCTGCTGGCGGAACTCGAGGTGCCGGTTCGTGCGTAACCCTCTGCGGCGTCCCAGGCGACTCAAACGACACTCCTGCTGCCAACGAGACCTCACGACAACTGTTGGACGACCTGTTGCAGTGGTTCCGACGTCGTGCCAATTTCACCGATGAATGGGTGTGAGAGTTCCGCGACGAGGAACAGGTTTACAGCCACCAAAACGCCCAGAATCGCAACCATCGTGTAGTGGGTGGCGGGTTTCTTGACATCGTAAATGATTGCGCAGCCCAGAAGGAGGCCGCTGGTCAGCCAGATGACCGCCCACAGCGACCAGGGCGGCCCATCATCCGTTTGCGCCTGCGCCAAGCGCTGCGTACGTGCCTGCCCGACGCTGTCGAGATTGCCGAAAGAGGTTGAAAGTATGGTCTTTTGCGCGTCGGTGCGTGCTTGAACTTCTTCATAGGCCGCATACAGTCGCGTAAAAGCGTCGTCAGCGTCAGGGTATGAGCCGCCCTGGGCAATTTCGCGCCACTCGACTAACGCTGCCTGCTGGTATTCGAGCAGAGCCTTCCGGATCCGATCTTCATCAGGCGGGTCGAACACTGTGACAGTCCTGACAAGCTGCACCCCCGCTGCCCCCTCGGTACGCACTCTTCCGTCCGCGTCGCCGATCTGTCCCCACATGGCGGATACGACGAAGCCAAGGAAAAACGCGAACACGAATCCGACCACCCCAAAGGCAAACTTGATGACATCGTTGTGCTCTTCACCTTGGAGGCTGGGGAAACTACGGCGCACAAATACTTGAATGAGGATGGCTCCACCGGCGACGACGACGATGATCCCCAGCAACAGCATCCACGACGAAAGGTTGGCCACCAGCCATTGACTAATCATTTGGCTCTCCTACGACCGCCAGGCAATTCGGGCGGGCGCGGTTACCCGCTCTTGCTAGACCTCTCTAGCTGGCGAACTTCTTGACTGTAGGAGTCGTGGCGATACCGGGTGCGCGAACCGGAATGACACGCCGGATGGAGAGGCGCTGCTGGCGCCACGAGGCGGATGGGACGCCAAATCAGACCCTTACCGCGTCCCGAATGTCGTCATTTCAACACTGCGAAGAGATGGCACGCTTCCGGATGGTTGTGGTCACTGGCTCGGAGTGATGGTGAGCTGGCGGGCGTGGAAGTCGAAGTGCCGTCCGGGGTAGCGGTACAGGTCCTCCAATGTCATGTAGTCCTCAAAAAACGGGTCCCACTGGGTCGGGTAGTGCATGCCGCGAGCGAACTCGGCGTCATTCTCGCGGGCAAGCTGACGTTGCAGCGACGCGATGACGCGGTCGAGTTTCGCGCCCATCCTGCGCCGGTTGTAAACGGTCGCAGCTGCGCACGAGCCGTAGTAGTTGACGATATGAAACGGCCTGGTCGTGGCACCGAGGATGTTTGCGAAAACCCGGCTCACCCGATGGGGCAAACGGCTGAAGATCCGTACGAGAACCAGTAACCGTTGTACGACCATGTAGCCGAACACCATGTGGAACAGCAGCTGCTCATTGGTCCATCGTGTTCCGAGCGTTGGCTTACCCCAATCGTCGAGTCCGACCACCTCCACCAGGCGGTGGAATTCGATGCGTGCCCGCTCTAAGTCTGCTGCGATGTCGTCGCGGTCGACCTTGCCGTATTCAGCGGTCATTCCTCGATGATGCGCCCATCGGGCGACGGTTGCTGCGACGTGAGCCACATCGCACTTACCTTTCGGTGCCGGCAGCAGTCGACGGCTCGACGGCCGCAGAGTGGTTGCCGCCGAAACGCTTTCGCAGCGCCAGAGATACGTAGACCAGAGCGACCAAGACCGGGACTTCGATGAGCGGGCCGACCACCCCGGCGAGGGCCTGGCCGGAAGTGGCCCCATACGTAGCGATCGCAACGGCGATCGCCAACTCGAAGTTGTTCCCTGCGGCGGTGAACGCCAGCGTGGTGGTGCGTTCGTATCCGAGGTGCAGCAGCGCGCCCAGCAGGTAGCCGCCACCCCACATGATGGCGAAGTAAGCCAAGAGGGGCAGAGCGATTCGCACTACGTCCAGTGGTCGGTTAGTGATCTGATCTCCCTGCAGCGCAAAGAGAATCACGATGGTGAAGAGCAGTCCGTACAGAGCCCACGGTCCGACTGCGGGCAGGAACTTGGACTCGTACCATTCGCGGCCCTTGGCCTTCTCTCCGAGCCGCCGGGATAGGTACCCGGCCAATAGCGGGATGCCCAGAAAGATCAGGACAGACTTGGCGATCTGCCACGGCGACGTAGAGATGGTGGTCTGCTCCAACCCCAGCCACCCCGGCAACACCGACAGATAGAACCACCCCAGCACTGCGAACATCAGTACCTGGAATATCGAGTTGAGGGCAACGAGCACCGCGGCCGCTTCGCGGTCTCCGCAGGCAAGGTCGTTCCAGATGATCACCATCGCGATACAGCGAGCCAGGCCGACGATGATCAAACCGGTGCGGTACTCGGGCAAGTCCGGCAACAGGAGCCACGCCAGCGCGAACATCAGTGCCGGACCGAACACCCAGTTGAGAAGTAACGAGCTGATCAGGAGTCTGCGGTCGCCGGTGACAGCGTCGAGCCTGTCGTAGCGGACCTTGGCCAGCACCGGATACATCATGATCAGCAGACCGAGCGCGATCGGCAACGAGATACCGTCGATCTGCACCTTGTTTAAGGCCGTGTTGAGTCCCGGAATCCAGCGGCCGAGCAGCAGGCCGGCGGCCATTGCCATTCCGATCCACACGGGGAGGAACCGGTCCAACGTCGACAACTTCGCCACAACGGGCGGCGCCGTGGCCCGATGCTGAACTTTGTCGGTCATGCCCCTACCACCGCGGCGTCGGCACTGACACTCAACAACGACGACAACAACCCGAGGGCCTCGGGCACGACGGCGTAGTACACCCAGGAAGCCCGCCGTTCGGACGTCAGCAACCCCGCATCGCGCAGAACCTTGAGGTGGTGCGAGATCGTCGGCTGCGACACCTCGAGTCCTGGCGAAATGTCGCACACGCACGCCTCGCCGCCGGCGTGGCTCGCCACCGAGCTCAGCAAGCGCAGCCGCACCGGGTCGGACAACGCCTTGAACTTCAACGCCATTTCCGTCGCTTGAGCCGTTGTCAGGGGTTCCCGTACCAACGGCTCCAGCACACAGCAGGCTTCCGAAGCGGCAGGCTGATTCGACATATATCGATATTGACTGATATCGAATCAGCACGCAAACCGCAGGGGACGATTCGGCGGCAGCAGCTAGCAGCAGGCGGTGTTGGCCTTGGCCGGTTCTTCCACTGCGTGTTCCTCGGCGGTACCGCACGAACACTCGCCTCCGGCTTCCGTGTCCCGCGGGCTATGTCCGAAAGTCTCGGAGTGTGCGAGCACGGTGTAGACCTCCCATCGCTCACCGCCAGGGCCGGACACCCAGACCTTGTCCTGCGTCGCGAAGCAACAGGTGGTACCGATCTCTTCGTCAGTGAACAGCCCCTCACCGGACAGGCGGGCGATCTCCTCATGCACCCGGTCACTGGTCTCGACTTCGACGCCCAGATGGTTCAGGGTGCCGCCCTGGCCCGGGTTCTCAATGAGAACCAGCTTGAGAGGAGGCTCGGCGATCGCGAAATTGGCGTAGCCGGGCCTGCGCTTGGCCGGTTGGGCGTTGAACAGCTTCGAGTAGAACGTCACAGCCTCATCGAGATCGTCGACGTTGAGGGCGAGTTGAGCGCGGGACATTGGTACCTCCTGGAGTACGACATATATCAAACTTGTGGACACCGTCAGAATGCCCACCTTTTTGATATATGTCAACAGTGCTGGCAAGATGGACTCATGCCCAAGGCCTTGCCCGTGATCGACATGTCCGCCCCCGTTTGTTGCGCCCCGGTCGCCGCGGGGCCCGTCGACGATGCCGCGGCGCTCGAAGTGGCCCTACGGCTCAAGGCCCTCGCCGACCCCGCCCGCGTGAAGTTGATGGCGTTGCTGCTGAGCGCGCCTACCGGCGAATTGAACAGCGGTGAACTGGCAACCGCGGTGGCGTTGACCGAGTCGACGGTGAGCCACCACCTGACACAACTGCGCAAGGCGGGACTGGTCGATTCGGATCGTCAGGGCATGAACGTCTATCACCGTGCACGGCGCGACTCACTTGTCGCACTGTGCGCGGTGCTGGACCCGAATTGCTGCAGTTAGCCGGAAGCAATTCAGTGCTCGTTGCGTCCTTTCGGGGTTACCGTCGTCAGTACTGCGGGGCGCCTGTTCGGGTGCCGGAAGGACGGCGATCATGAGCGCCGACATGATGAAGACCAATTCTGCCGGTGTGCTGGAGCCGACCGAGCAAATGTGGCGCGAGGTGTTGCCGCAGCTGCGAAAGTTCGTACGGCGACGTATTGCGGACACCGACCGAGCCGACGACCTCGTCGCCGACATCCTCTTGCGTATCCACCAGAACGCGGCCTCACTCGACGATCGAGAGCTGCTGCCGAATTGGGTGTTTCGCATCGCGCGAAACGCGGTCATCGACGAGTACCGCCGAGCAGGCCGCAGTCGAGAACAGCTGACACCGACCCTTCCCGACCAACTGGTCGCGCCATCGATGGATGAGGACGAGTCCGCCGCGGTCCGTGAGCTCTCTGCATGCCTGCGGCCGATGCTCAAGGCACTTTCGGCAGACCAGCGCGAGGCGTTGGAGATGGTGGATCTGGCGGGGCTGACCCAAGCCGATGCCGCGCAGCAGGCGGGAGTCTCGCTGTCGGGAATGAAGTCCCGCGTGCAGCGCGGCCGCAGGCGACTCGCCGAGCTGTTGGGGCAGTGCTGCGCACTCACCCTCGACGGGCGCGGCGTACCAATGGATTACGAGCCGGCACCGGGCTGCGGTTGCGCGAAGGACTGACCGCAGCCCGGCTGACAGCTATGCGCAGCAGGTGCTTTCAGCATTGTCGTCGGCTGCGCAGTTCTTTGCGCACACGGAGTTCGACTCACCATCCGGGTTGGCCGGGTTGTCGTCGGTGACGCTGTAGAACTCCCACCAACCGAGTGGCACGTCAGGCGCGGTGACGAACACCTTGTCCTGTGTGGCGTGGCAGCAGATGTCCCGCTCCGCCATGGTGGTGTCCAAACCGGCCGCCGTAAACCGTTCCATTGCCGTGGCGACAGCGTCAACGTCGGCCGCTTCGACCCCAAGGTGGTTGAGATGCTCGGTGGCGCCTGGCTTTTCGATGAGCACCAGCTTCAACGGCGGGTCCTCGATAGCGAAGTTGGCGTAGCCGGCACGCACCTTGTGCGCCGGCACACCGAACATCTTCTCGTAGAACGCGGTCGCTGCAGCTACATCGGTGACGTTGAGCGCGAGTTGGATTCGACTGGTGGACATGGTCACTCCTTCAGGGTCAGTGGTTGACACCTGTTCTGACGTCACATGCTGGTTTTGGACGCAACGAGTGCGGCGCACTCGCAGTCCGAGGTCACCGGCTGTACGCGGTATCGACCGACGACACCTTGAAACCGAGTCGCTGGTAGGTCTTTACCGCAGCGGAGTTATCTGCCTCGACGTAGAGCATCACCTCGGCACGTGAACTCGCGGTCAGCGCTGCAGCGAGGTGATGCAGCCCGATGAGCGTCAGCGCGGCACCGAGTCCACGGCCCTGCGCCGCCGGGTCGACGCCCACGATGTACACCTCGCCGAGGTCGGGCATGTGGATTTCGCCGCGGGACGCGGCATGGATCTTCGTCCAATGGAAGCCCAGCAGCTTTCCGCTCGTCTCGTCGAACGCCAGAAAGAGCCCGTTCGGATCGAACCACGTTTCGCCGCGGCGCTCGTCGATATCGGCTTCGGTCCAGCCCCCCTGTTCGGGATGCCAGGCGAACGCGGAGTTGTTGACGCGCAACAGTTCCGCGTTGTCGGCGGGCCCTGAATAGGTGGCGATACGCACGCCGTCGGGAATGGTCGCCGCTGGCAGGTCGAGGAGTGGCCTGCGCATCTGCAGCAGTTCCCGGACGATGGACAAGCCGAGCGACGCTGCGGTGGCGCGCGCGGCGGCGAGGTTGCCGTGCGCCCAGATCCGGGCGCCGTCACCGCCCTGGCTCAACCCCTGCCGCGCCATTGCCGAGCCGACGCCGCGACGCCGGGCCGACGGGTGCACGACAAGCTCGGCCATCGCCGATGACTGTTCGTCGGCAGGCGTCAGATTGAGGTACCCGACCATGTCTGCGCCGTCGACGGCCAACAGGTGCCGGGTGCGGTCGTGGCTCAGTTCACGCAGTACCTGATCGCCGACCGGCGCGACTCCGTCGGCCCTGGTGGCCGCGTCGATGAGCTCGTGGATGCGGCGCTGATCGTCCGCGGACAGGCCGCTGCGCCAGTCGATGAGCCGACCGGTCACTGACTGTGCAGCGGGTCGGCAAGCGCCTCGGGCACCGCGTCGTAATCGTCGAGGTCGCCGCCTTCGTCGGACGGATCGGCAGCCGGCGTCGGGGTCCGCCCCCGCGCGGGCCGAACCGCCTTGTAGCCGACGTTGCGCACGGTGCCGATCAGCGACTCGTATTCGGTACCGAGCTTGGCCCGCAGGCGCCGCACGTGCACGTCGACCGTGCGGGTGCCGCCGAAGAAGTCGTAGCCCCACACCTCCTGGAGCAACTGCGCACGGGTGAACACCCGGCCCGCATGCTGTGCCAGATACTTCAGGAGTTCGAATTCCTTGTAGGTGAGGTCCAGCGGCCGGCCGCGCAGCCGCGCGGTGTAGGTGCCCTCGTCGATGACGAGCTCGCCCAAACTGATCTTGCCGACGTTCTCCTGATTGGCCGTGCCGCCGCGGCGCCCGACCAGCAGGCGCAACCGCGCATCGATCTCGGCGGGTCCGGTGCTCGGGAGCAGAATCTCGTCCAGACCCCATTCGACGTTGACTGCCACCAGGCCGCCCTCGTTGACGACGGCCACCACAGGCACCGACGTACCGGTCGTGCCCAATAGGCGGCACAGGCCACGCGCGGCGGCCAGATCGGTGCGCGCGTCGACGATCGCCACATCCGCGTTGCCGGCTTCCAACAGGGAGGAAACCTCTGTCGGCGCGGTTCGTACGTTGTGCGCGAGTAGCGCCAACGAAGGCAGCACGGACTCAGGATTGGGGTCAACGGTCAATAGCAGTAGATCCAACTGGCCCTCCAACAGCCATGGGGACCTCGCCTGGACAACAATGTCGGTCGGTGACTTCCCAGATTCATGCCTGACATACGGCCGTTACTCGGCCGATGGTCGTCTAACGATAGCGCGACACCTCCTGGTCAGCTGACTCAACGCGGTCCAGCGGGGGTAAGTGGGCAAGAATGTGCGGGTGCGGAAGCTGCTGATCGGTGTTTTGGCGACGACGACCGCGGTGGTGGTCGGCGCCCTCGGAGCCGACTTCGGCGCGGCGATCTACGCCGAGTATCGCCTGGCCAGAAGTGTTCGAAGCGCCGCTGACCTGGCCTGGGACCCGTCGGTGGCGATCCTCGGTTTTCCATTCATCCCGCAGGCGGTCAACCGCCACTACGACGAAGTGGAGATTCGGGCCGCCGGCGTCGGCCACCCCGTGGTCGGGAAGGCGTCACTGGAGGCAACGCTGCATTCGATCGACCTCCTGGACTCTTCTTGGCTGGTCAGCCCGGAGGCCAAGCTGAGGGTGGGCAAGGCAGAGAGCCGCATCATCATCGATTCCACGCATGTCGGGCGATTCATGGGCATTCCCGACCTGCTGGTCGAGGCGCCCACGCGGGAAAGCAACGACTCCACCGGCGGCACCACCGAATCCGGAATATCGAGCAATCGCGGGGTGGTCTTCACCGGGACCCCGACGTCTGCCGGCTTCGACAAGAGGGTCAGCATCGCGGTGGACCTGTCGATCGTCGGGCCGGACCAAACCACCCTGGTCCTGACCGCGACCGACGTGTTGACCGGTGCGGGCACCGCCGATCAGGCCGTTCCCGACGACACGAAGGACGAGGTGCTGGCCGCGTTCTCCACCAGCCTGCCCGGTCAGAAGCTGCCGTTCGGACTCGCGCCGACTGCCGAGGGCGCCCGCGGCTCCGACCTCATCATCGAAGGCATCGCCGAGGGAGTAACCGTGCCGCTGAGCGGGTTCAATCAGTCATGAGCTCTTCATGGGTACTGGTGATCGTGGTGCTCGTCGCCGCGCTCGGGCTGGCTTACGTGATCGGCAGGCTGCTCACCCTGCGCGCCGGGCTCCTCAAAGCGAGCGAGGACGCCGCCAACGTGGACACCAGTGACCTGGGATTATCCGAGACTGGACCGACGGTGCTGCACTTCACCGCCGAGTGGTGCGGACCCTGCGCGGGAGTGCGACAGGTCGTCGACCAGGTGTGCGCAGAGCTGCCCGGAGTCGCTCATGTGGAGATCGACATGGATGCCAATCCGGAAGCGGCCAGGCGACTTTCGGTGTTGTCGCTGCCCACCACGATCATCTTCGACGCCGACGGGCGCCCGCGCTTTCGCACCCACGGTGTTCCCAAGCCCGCTGACCTGCGCTCGGCGCTGGAACCACTGTTGGCTTGATCACCATGTCATTGGGTAAGCTGTCGCTCGTGTCCGCCCGCCTCGAGCCGATGCTCACCAAGCGCCGCGCAGTCGATCTGTGCCGCGTCGCGGGTTGTTGCTGTTGTTGTTGTAGCTGCTGAGTAGCCGCGCCGTCCTTTCGCGCCGCACTCGGGAGTAGCCCCATGTGGCCTGCCCTCCCATTCCAGCCAGCCATCCATGCAACAGGAGCACATCCATGTCGACCAGCACGAACACCCTCGCCCCACCTGGTCAGGTGGACGCGCGAGGGCCGCGCTTCGCCGCGTGGGTCACCACCGGCGCCCTCATCGCGGCGCTGCTGGCGTCGGCCGTCAGCGCCGTCGCTGCGGCAGCGATCCTCGGTGTGCAGGCAATCGTGTTCGCGATCGGCGCACGGTGCGGACCGCAGCAGCATCCGTACGGGCTGATTTTCCGGTCGCTGGTCGCTCCGCGCCTCGGACCGGCCACCGAGAAGGAGCCGGTACCCCCGCTGAAGTTCGCCCAACTTGTCGGTTTGGCGTTCGCAGCCATCGGTGTCGTCGGGTTCGCCGTCGGTGTCCCGCTGCTCGGCCTGATCGCCACCGGCTTCGCGCTCGTGGCGGCCTTTCTCAACGCGGCCTTCGGCATCTGCCTCGGCTGTCAGATCTATCCGCTCGTCGCTCGATTCCGCCCGCACCCCGTATAACTTCAAACAGCAAGCAACCGAAAGGATTTCCCACATGGCACGCTCCGACGTCCTGGTCACAACTGACTGGGCCGAGAGCAATCTCGACGCGCCTGACACTGTCTTCGTCGAGGTCGACGAGGACACCTCCGCCTACGAGGGCGGCCACATCGCCGGCGCTGTGCGGCTCGACTGGAAGACCGAGCTGCAGGACCAGGTGAAGCGTGACTTCGTCGACCAGCAGCAGTTCTCGAAGCTTTTGTCCGACAAGGGCATCAGCAACGAGGACACCGTCATCCTGTACGGCGGAAACAACAACTGGTTCGCCGCTTACGCCTACTGGTATTTCAAGCTGTACGGCCACGAGAACGTCAAGCTGCTCGACGGCGGACGCAAGAAGTGGGAGCTCGACGGGCGCCCGCTGGTGACGGAGGTGCCCGCCCGCGCTGCTACTTCGTACACGGCCGCGCCGCCGAACAACGCCATCCGCGCATTCCGCGACGAGGTCATCGCCGCGATCGGCGAGAAGAACCTGGTCGACGTTCGCTCTCCCGATGAGTTCTCCGGCAAGATCCTCGCTCCCGCACACCTGCCGCAGGAACAGAGTCAGCGGCCCGGGCATATCCCCGGCGCCATCAATGTTCCCTGGAGCAAGGCGGCCAACGAGGACGGAACCTTCAAGTCCGACGAGGACCTGGCCAAGCTGTACGCCGAGGCGGGACTGGATGGCCAGAAGGAGACCATCGCCTACTGCCGGATCGGTGAGCGCTCGTCGCACACCTGGTTCGTGCTGCAGGAGTTGTTGGGACACCAGAACGTCAAGAACTACGACGGAAGTTGGACGGAATACGGCTCTCTCGTGGGAGCCCCGATCGAGTTGGGAAGTTGATATGTGCTCTGCACCGAAGCAAGGTCTGACGTTGCCCTCCAGCGTCGACCTCGAACGGGAGACCGTGATCACCGGACGCGTCGTCGATGGCGCGGGCCGGGCCGTCGGCGGCGCGTTCGTCCGACTGCTGGACAGCTCTGACGAGTTCACGGCGGAGGTCGTCGCGTCGGCCACCGGTGATTTCCGGTTCTTCGCGGCACCGGGTACGTGGACGCTGCGTGCGCTGTCGCCCGCCGGCAACGGCGATGCCAGCATCGCACCGTCGGGCGCGGGTATCCACGAGGTCGACGTCAAGGTCGCCTGAGCCGGCCCGCCGGTTCCGTGATCGATTCCACTGCGACCGACGAGGGTCGTCGGCAGTGTTGCGGCTAGACTTCCTGCCGTGGTGCTGTTCTTCGAGATCCTGCTGATCGCCGCCGTGGTGGTCATCACCTGGTTCGCGCTTTACACGCTCTACCGCCTCATCACCGACGAGTCGTGACCTCAGGCGACGACGCTGTAGCGGCCGCAGCCGAACGCGCGAAAACGACCGCAGCCCGGAATATCCCGGCCCTCGCCGATCTCCCTGCGCCGGCCGACACGGCCAATCTTCGCGAAGGCGCCAACCTCAACGACGCGTTGCTTGCGCTGCTGCCCCTCGTCGGGGTGTGGCGCGGCGAAGGCGAGGGTCGCGGGCCTGACGGCGATTACCGGTTCGGTCAGCAGATCGTGGTCTCACACGACGGTGGCGACTACTTGATCTGGGAGGCCAGGTCGTGGCGCATCACCGAGGACGGGGAGTTCGAGAGCGCGTCGCTGCGCGAGTCCGGATTCTGGCGGTTCATCAATGACCCTGCCGATCCCACCGAAAGTGATGCCATCGAGTTGCTGCTGGCGCATTCGGCCGGCTACGTCGAGCTGTTCTACGGTCGGCCACTGAACCAGTCGTCGTGGGAGTTGGCCACCGACGCGCTCGCGCGCACCAAGTCCGGGATGCTCGTCGGCGGTGCCAAACGGCTCTACGGCATCGTCGAGGGCGGCGATCTGGCCTACGTCGAGGAGCGCGTCGACGCCGACGGCGGGCTGGTGCCCCATCTGTCAGCACGGCTGTCGAGGTACGTCGGCTGATGCGCGCGTCATTGTTGGCCGCGGGCCTCGCCGCGGCAGGCATCCTGGCGGGGTGCTCGTCGAATTCTCCCGCCGAGCAGTCCACCACCGAAGAGTCGGTGGCGCCGACCGGTCACGGCTCGCTGGCGCAATGCCTCAGCGAACACGGGGTGCCCGCGGCTCCGGGCCCCGTGGCCGGACCGCCGCCTGGCGTGGATCCCGACGCGTGGAACGAGGCCATGCAGACCTGCTCGTCGCTGGCCCCTGGACCGGCCGGTTAACGCAGAACGGGCACACTCCCGGCGCTGGACAACCACTGGTGCTCCAACCGCGTCAGCGTGCCATCCGAACGCAGTCCATCGACGGCCGACGACACGCAGCGCGTGAGCGGACTGTCCTTGTCGAGCACGATCCCGAACTGCTCAACGGCCTCCGTGTCCGCGGGAAGCTGTCCGACGATCTTGCCGCCGCGCAGTTCACCCGCGACGGTGTACGCGGTCGGCAGGTCGGCGACCAAGGCGTCGATCTCGCCGTTGCTCAGCGCCACCTTGGCGTCGGCGATGGTGTTGTACACCTCGACCGGGACATCGCCCGCCATCGCGATCGCCGCGGCGTGACTGGTCGTGCCGACCTGCACGCCGAGCCGGGTCTTCGTGAAGTCACCGATACTTCTCGCCTGCGCGGCCGGTGAGGTGTCCGTCGTGATCACAACCTGGGTGACGTCGAAATACGGCGATGAGAAGTCGACGGACGCCCGGCGCTGATCGGTGATCGAGAACTGAGAAAGGTTGGCGTCGAACGTCTTCGGGCCGGGCTCCAGAGCCCCGTTGAACGGAACCCGAACCCAGCGCACCTCCTCGGGGGTATAACCAAGGTTTCCCGCTATCGCGAAGGCGAGTGCGCTTTCGAATCCCTCCCCGTTTGTCGGGTCGTCACCCATGTACCACGGAGGATAGGCGGGCTGATCGGTGCCGACGGTGAAGATGCCGGGGTAAAGCGTCGACAGCGAGTCCTTGCGGCAGTTCTGAGTGCCTGACGAGGTGGACGGGTCGACGACGGGAGCGCAGGCGGTGGCGGCGGCCGACGTGGCCACGGCCAGCAGGGCTGCGAGCCACCACCTATTGCCCATGTGCGGCATCATCGCGCACGGGAGGAGCCGACGCCACCATTGAGGTCTCCCGGACATGGAGCGGCCCCCGAGCCATGTGTTCAGGTTGGACAAAACCGAGAGGCTCGGGGGCCGGGTGACTGCGGGGAATTCGCCAGCGCGCACAGGCGGTTCATCCCCTGGCGCTGCTAGCTCGCAGCCACCTCACATGTCCATAAGTCATTCAATTTCTCGGACCACCTCCTTCCCTGTGTACGGCCGACGGTACCCGCGGACCGGGAAGGCGACAACAGATTTCGGTCGGTTCAGCGCTCAGCGATCGCTGATGATCGCGGCGTCGACGAGTTCGGCGAACTCACCGGCTAGCGGGGCGGCTTGCAGAGCCTTACCGTCCAGGGTGTGCACCCGGGCGGCAAGCGTGATGCTCGATACCAACCAAACACCTTGTGCCGCAAACAAATCAGCGGGCGTCAGCGCCTGGTAGTCGCACGTATACCCCTTGTTGCGCGCTACCTCGAACAAGGCCTCCTGCGTGGTTCCACGCAGGATCGGATACCACGGCGGCGGGGTCAGCAGCGCAGGTGCCCCGTCGATTTCGGTGGCGATCACCACCGTCGACCGCGGACCCTCCAGGACCAGGCCGTCGGCGCCGACGAAGATGACGTCTCCTGCGCCGAGGCGATCGGCGTGCCGCAGCGCGGCCATGTTGATCGCATAGGACAGCGTCTTGGCGCCCGCCAGCAGCCACGGCATCCCGGTGGTGGCCTCGGCGGAGAGCCCACGCGCCAGTGTCACCGCCGCCACCCCGCCGCTGCGCGCGGCGGCCACCCGAGCGGGCAGCGGACCGATGGTCGCGAACGCCGTACCGGATGTCGCAGACCCTGCGGCTCCGGCAGGCGGTGAACCGCTTTCGCGCCCACGGCTGTACACGAGCCGCAACACGCCCTCTCCCGCGCCGTCTGCGAGCCACCGCTGTACCGCCACGTCGACGGCCGCACGCCACCGCGGCAACTCCGGTGCGGGAAGGTCCATCATCTGCGCCGACTGCGTGAGCCGGACCAGGTGGGATTCGAGCAGACAGGGCCTGCCGTCGCGGATCAACAGCGTCTCGAAGATGCCGTCACCACGGACGGCTGCCAGGTCGTCGGCGTACAGCAGTGGTGCTGCCAGATCGTGCAATTCACCGTCGAGCGTGACCACGACCGCAGGTTGGCTCGCCATGGGCAAGAGCGTAGCGCCGTAATGTTGAGGTATGTCAGCTGTGCCAGCCCCGGATACCGGGCCCGACGCCGGAGCCGTATGGCATCACGGCGATCCCCTCGGCGAACAACGGTCGGCCGCCGATACAGCGGTTCTGGTGGATCGTTCACAACGAGCTGTGATCACCGTGACCGGCGGTGAGCGCAAATCGTGGCTGCACAACATCTCCACGCAGCACGTCACCGACCTCGCCGATGGCACCGTGACCGAGAACCTGAGCCTCGACGGCCAGGGTCGTGTCGAAGACCACTGGATCCAGACGGAACTGGACGGGGTCACCTACCTCGACACCGAATCGTGGCGTGGCGAACCCCTGACCGCCTATCTGCGCAAGATGGTGTTCTGGGCCGACGTGGTTGTCGAACCCGCTGATCTGGCGGTGCTTTCACTGCTCGGCCCGCGCCTGGTGGATCCGCCGGTGCTCGACGCCCTCGGCGTGGTTTCGCTACCGGCCGAAATGACCGCGGTGGCCCTTCCCGAGGGTGGTTTTCTGCGCAGGATGGGCGGTCCGGATGTGGAGCTGGATCTGGTGATTCCCCGCGATCAAGCCGCGACGTGGCGCGATCGGCTCGCTGCTGCCGGTGTGCGCGCGGCCGGTGTCTGGGCCTATGAGGCGCACCGCGTCACCGCGTTGCGGCCACGGCTGGGGGTGGACACCGACGAGCGCACGATTCCGCACGAGGTCGGCTGGATCGGCTCGGCGGTTCACCTGGACAAGGGCTGCTACCGCGGCCAGGAGACCGTCGCCCGCGTCCACAACCTGGGCAAACCGCCGCGCATGCTGGTTCTGGTGCATCTCGACGGCTCCGGCGAGAGGCCGGCGACGGGGGATCCTGTGCTGGCCGGCGGCCGGACCGTCGGCCGGCTCGGCACCGTGGTCGATCACGTCGACGAGGGGCCGATCGCCCTGGCATTGGTCAAGCGCGGTCTATTGGCTGAAACCGAACTGACCACCGGCGGGGAATCGCCGGTGGCGGCCGTGATCGACGCCGATTCGATGCCGCCGCCGGATGCGACCGGGGCCGGACGCCTCGCGGTGGAACAGCTGCGCGGCGGCTCGCGATGAGTATGGATATTTCGCCGGTGAGCGGGCTCGGGTCCCTCCGGACGGGCCTGCCAGCGCACCGCACCGCGGCACGGTAAAGTGTCGGCAGGACGATAAAACACACTCAGATCGGAGCCGCCTGAAATTTGGGCCGCTCCGTTATTGCGCGAGGGGGTACCCCCAATGGGCCGCGGCCGGGCAAAGGCAAAGCAGACCAAGGTTGCTCGTGAGCTCAAGTACAGCTCACCGCAGACCGATTTCGACCGCCTCCAGCGCGAACTGGCGGGCGCCGACGATCTCAACGGCACCGACAGGTTGGCCGACGATGACGTGGCCGACGATGACGACTGGCGTCGTTGAGCCCTAGAAGCGCGGGTGCTGGCCCACGAGCTTGGCTCGTGGGCTGTCCTTACCGCCCTTGGTGACGGTACCCAGCGTCCAGCAGTTCAGATGACGGGCCGTCAGCACAGCCAGCGCGCGATCGGTGTCCTCCGGCGCGACGACGGCGATCATCCCGACGCCGAGGTTGAACGTTTTTTCCATCTCGACCCGCTCAACCCGGCCTCGCTGCGCGATCATCGTGAACACAGGCGCGGGAGTCCATGTGCCACGGTCGATTTCGGCCGTGAGTCCGGGCGGGACGACGCGTTCGAGGTTGCCGGCCAGCCCGCCACCGGTCACGTGGCAGAAGGTGCGGACCTGCGTTTCGGCGATCAGCGCAAGGCAGTCCTTCGCGTAGATACGAGTCGGCTCGAGTAGCTCCTCGCCGAGTGTGCGCCCGAACTCCTCGACGTGTCCGGCGAGGTTCATCCGATCGATCTCCAGCAGGACCTTGCGGGCCAGTGAGTACCCGTTGGAGTGCAGACCGGTCGAGGACATCCCGATGAGCACGTCGCCGGGCTTGACCCGATCCGGTCCCAGTACGTCGTCGGCCTCCACGACCCCGACACCGGTGGCCGAGATGTCATAGTGGTCGGGCGCCATGAGGCCAGGATGTTCGGCGGTCTCTCCACCCAGCAGCGCGCAGCCGGCCATCACGCAGCCGTTGGCGATGCCCGAGACCAGCTCGGAGATCCGTTCCGGAACAGTGCGTCCGACGGCGATGTAGTCCTGCAGGAACAACGGTTCGGCGCCGCAGACGACGAGATCGTCGACGACCATCGCGACGAGGTCGATGCCGACGGTGTCGTGCTTGTCCATCGCCTGGGCGACCGCAAGCTTGGTACCGACACCGTCGGTGGATGACGCCAGCAAGGGTTCCCGATAGCTGCGCAGCGCAAAGAGCCCCGCGAAGCCGCCTAGACCGCCCCGCACTTCAGGCCTGGTGGCCTTCTTGGCCAGCGGTTTCAGAAGTTCGACGGCGCGGTCACCGGCTTCGATGTCGACCCCGGCCGACGCGTAGGAGATGCCGGCAGGTTCGGCGCGTTCGGTCATCGCGCACAAGGCTACCGGTGATGACTGCGCGAGGTTGATTGTCCTCCCGATCGGCATTCAGTCCGATCGCTCACGGACGGGCCGCCGAGTATGAGAATGTGACCGACCATGAAACTTGTTCGCTGGTGTACGGCAGCTCTGCCCGTACTTCTGACGGCCGCCGCCGCCCTGGTGGCCCCCGCGGCTGTCGCGACCCCGGCAGTCAACGTCGATTCGGTGGTCATCAATCAGTCGACGGTCGACGGCGTCGACTACATCACCCGCAGGATCACCATCGCGCCCGGCGGCAGTACCGGCTGGCACTATCACGACGGCCGGGTGTTCGGCATCGTCAAGGAAGGCACTCTGACGCGGACGATGCCGGACTGCAAGGACGTGGTCGATCCGGCCGGCGCTCCGGTGACCGAAGGGTCCGGTCCGGACCATGCCCACAACGGCCGCAACCTGGGCCCTGTTCCCGTGGTGCTGTGGGTGGACTACATCCAGCCGGCGGGCACCCCGCTGTCCGTCGACGTCCCGCCGCCGCCCGGCTGCCCCATCTAGGTTTGCCCGAGGCCAAGAACGGAGATCCGGCGTAGGTGTCCGCTGAAACGCCCCATTGCTTGGTGACAGGTGCGACCGGCTACATCGGTGGCCGGTTGGTGCCCGAACTGCTCGACCGCGGGTACGGCGTGCGAGCCTTGGCCCGCCAGCCCGACAAGCTGGCGGACCGGCCGTGGCGGGACAGGATCGAGGTCGCGCGCGGCGATCTCGGTGACGCCGACTCGCTGCGCGACGCGTTCGACGGCATTGATGTCGTCTATTACCTGGTCCACTCGATGGGCACATCGAAGGATTTCGTGGCTGCGGAGGCCGAGTCGGCCCGCAATGTCGTCGCCGCAGCGAAGCAGGCAGGCGTACAGCGGTTTGTGTACCTGGGCGGGCTGCACCCCTCGGGCGCGGAGTTGTCACCGCACCTTCGGTCACGGGTCGCTGTCGGTGAGATCCTGCTGGACTCCGGCATCGAGACGGTCGTGCTACAGGCCGGGATCGTCGTCGGTTCGGGCTCGGCGTCGTTCGAGATGATGCGCCATCTCATCCACCGCCTGCCGGCGATGACTACGCCCAAGTGGGTGCACAACAAGATCCAGCCGATCGCGATCGACGACGTCCTCTACTACCTCGCCGAGGCGGCCACAGCCGATCTGCCCGAGTCACGCACCTGGGATGTCGGCGGCCCCGACGCGCTCGAATACGGCGACGCCATGCAGGTGTACGCGCAAGTGGCCGGTCTGCGGCCGCGGATCATCATCGCGATTCCGTTCCTGACTCCGACGATCGCGAGTCTGTGGATCGGTCTGGTCACGCCCATGCCGCCGGGTCTCGCGCGGCCGTTGATCGAATCGCTGGAGGTCGACGCCGTCATGAGTGAACACGACATCGACGCCGTCATCGGACCGCCACGCGGCGGTCTCACCGCCTACCGGGACGCGGTCGTCAAAGCGTTGACAAATGGCCCGCTGCCGAGCGATCCGCACTGGGCACACGTCGGCCGTAGGCCTGTACCCAGTTAGGGTCGGCACGACGGCCGAGCCGTCAAGGACGCCACGACGGCCGAGCCGTTCAAGGACGCCACGACGGCCGAGCCGTTCAAGGACGCCACGACGGCCGAGCCGTTCAAAGACGCCACGACGGCCGAGCCGTCAAGGACGCCTGAGCGCCGAGACGTTGTCGTTGTCGGCCTGCAGCGGCACTCCGCTGCGGGCCGCGGTCGCCAGCATGTGCTCGATGACGTTCTTGCCCAACGCCGTTTCGCCCGGCAACTCGATCGGGTAGTTGCCGTCGAAGCACGCCGAGCACAGCCGCGACGCAGGTTGTTCGGTGGCCGCGATCATGCCGCGCTGCGAGATGTAGCCCAGTGTGTCGGCGCCGATGGCATGGCGGACACCCTCGAGCAGTTCGTCGGCATCACCTTCGGTGCTCGCGGCGTTGGCGATCAGCTCGGCAGGCGTCGCGAAGTCGATGCCGTAGAAGCATGGCCACTTCACGGGCGGCGATGCGATGCGCACGTGTACCTCGACGGCGCCGGCCTCACGCAACATGCGGATCAACGCCCGCTGCGTGTTGCCGCGGACGATGGAGTCGTCGACGACGATCAGCCGCTTACCGCGGATCACTTCCTTGAGCGGATTGAGCTTGAGGCGGATACCGAGCTGGCGGATGGTCTGCGACGGCTGGATGAACGTGCGCCCGACGTAAGCGTTCTTCATCAGGCCCTGTCCGTACGGAATGCCGGACTCCTGCGCGTAACCGACGGCCGCCGGGGTGCCCGATTCCGGCACGCCGATCACCAGGTCGGCTTCGACGGGCATCTCACGGGCCAGCCGGCGGCCGATATCGACGCGGGCGGCGTGCACCGAGCGGCCCGCGATGTTGCTGTCTGGTCGGGCCAGGTACACGTACTCGAAGACACAACCCTTTGGCTCGGGGTTGGCGAAGCGCGTCGAGCGCACGCCGTCGGCGTCGATGGCCAGCAACTCGCCGGGCTCGATGTCGCGGACGAACGAGGCGCCGACGATGTCGAGCGCCGCCGTCTCGGAGGCCACGACCCAGCCGCGGTCCAGCCGCCCCAACGAAAGCGGCCGCACGCCGTAGGGGTCGCGGGCCGCATAGAGGGTGTTCTCGTCCATGAAGGTGAGACAGAACGCGCCGCGCACGGTGGGCAGCAGTTCGAGGGCGGCCTGTTCCAGCGTCGCGTCGGCGGCGCCGTGGGCCAGCAGTGCGCCGAGAATGTCGGAGTCGGTGGTGGCCGCCGGGGCGCCGCGGGTGCCGAGTAGACCCGCCTCGCGGGCCCGGGTGGCCAGGTCGGCGGCATTGACCAGGTTGCCGTTGTGGCCGAGCGCGACGCCCGTGCCGGCTGCGGTGTTGCGGAACACCGGCTGGGCATTCTCCCAAGTGGTGGATCCGCTGGTCGAGTATCGGCAGTGCCCGACGGCGACATGGCCTTCCATGGCCGCCAGCGTCTGCTCGTCGAAGACCTGGCTGACCAGGCCCAAATCCTTGAATACCAGCACCTGGGAGCCGTCGGCGACGGCGATGCCTGCGGCCTCCTGGCCGCGGTGCTGCAGCGCGTAGAGGCCGTAGTAGGTGAGTTTGGCGACTTCTTCACCCGGCGCCCAGACGCCGAATACGCCACATTCCTCGCGGGGTTCTTGATCGGTCTGCGGGCCGGTCACGATATGGCTGCTCCCAGGGCGGTGTGGGTAGACGAGTTCAGTCTACGGTCATCACCGGTCAATCACGGAAGACACCGACGATGTCGCGCACAAAAAAGAACGACTTCTGCGGGTCCAGAAATTCCTCGCCTATCACCCACATTCGGCGAACCACCTGGTCACGGACGTGCGACGGCGGCGCGGGTCTGAGCATCGGCTCAGGCGGACGTGTGGCGAAGCTAACCGTCGAGGCGGACCAACGGCAGCCACCCGGCGACCTCGCCGGCGCGCGCCCCGGACGACGTCAACAACCCGCCCGCGGTGGCGTCCGCCACGTCCAGCAGGCCCGTCGCGAGCAACAGCCACGTTCGCGGGTCGGTCTCCACCACGTTGGGCGGATTCCCTCGCCTGTGCGCCGGCCCTGAAATACATTGCACCGCAACAAATGGCGGGACACGGACCTCGACGCTGTTCCCCGGCGCGAGTGCGGCGAGCGTGCGAGCCGTCAATCGCACCGCCTCGGCGAGTTCGGCGCGCGTAGGAGTGGGTTCGCCATCGTCGCGCAGCCACGCGGCGACGGCCGAAACCGCAGCACGCGTCATTGCCGGATCGGCCCTACGAGAGGTGGACATACTTTAGATTCTCAAAGTGTTTGTCGACCGCCACAATCCGCCCTACCGGACGGCGGGCGCGGTCTTGGTGGTGATCGCCGCGGTCGCGGCGAGCCTGCTCTACATGCAGTTCCGGGGCGACTTCATCCCGTCCACACCACTCACGTTGGTCTCGTCGCGCTCTGGCCTGGTCGTCGAACCCGGCGCGAAGGTGACCTATAACGGCGTGGAGATCGGTCGCGTCGCGCGCATCGGCACCGTCGAGGTGGATGGCACCGCGAAAGCGCAACTGTCCCTCGACGTCGACCCCGAATACATCGAGCTCATTCCGTCGAATGTGATCGCCGACGTGCAGGCCACCACCGTGTTCGGCAACAAGTACGTGTCGTTCAGATCACCGGAAGATCCTACTGCAGAACGTGTTTCGAGCAGAGACGTGATCGAGGTGTCGTCGGTGAGCACCGAGTTCAACACCCTGTTCGAGACGGTGCTGTCACTTGCCGAGCAGGTCGACCCGGTCAAGCTGAACCAGACACTGACCGCCACGGCCGAGGCGGTGACGGGCCTGGGTGACCGGTTCGGCGAGTCGCTGTCGAACGGCAACACCATCCTCGACGACCTCAATGCGCGAATGCCGCAGATCCGCGAGGACACCACGTTGGTGGCGGGTCTGGTCGACGTGTATTCCGATGCGTCACCGGATCTGTGGGACGGCCTGCAGAACACGGTCACCACCGCGCGCACGTTCAACGCGCAGTGGGATGACATCGACGCGGCGTTGATGGCCGCGCTGGGCTTCGCCGACCCCGCTGCCGACAGTCTGAATCGCGGCGGACCGTACTTCGTGCGCGGCGCCGCGGATCTGATCCCCACGTCCAAACTGTTCGACTACTACAGCCCCCAGCTGTTGTGCACGCTTCGGAACTTCGCCGAGATCGAGGAGAAGGTCGCCGAGACTCTCGGCGGGAACGGCTACTCGCTTTCGACGTCGTCGGGGACGTTCGCCGGTGCGGGCAACCCGTACATCTACCCCGACAACCTGCCGCGGGTGAACGCCAGGGGCGGCCCGGAGGGTCGTCCGGGCTGCTGGCAGAAGATCTCCCGTGAGTTGTGGCCCGCGCCGTATCTGGTGATGGACACCGGCGCCAGCATCGCGCCCTACAATCACGCAGAACTCGGGCAGCCGATCCTGATCGACTACGTGTGGGGCAGGCAGGTCGGCGAGCTGACAATCAATCCGTGAGCGTTGACATCAACAATTGTTGAGGTTTTACGTTCGCAGGCATGACGTTCAAATCACATGAGATCGAATATCTTCGGCGGGCCGACCTGGGTCGGTTGGCCACCATCCAGCGCAATGGGACACCGCAGAACAGTCCGGTCGGATTCACCTTCAACGAGCAGCTCGGGACGATCGACATCGCCGGTTATCAGATGTCCAAGAGCCAAAAGTATCGCAACATCGCGCACAACGACCGGGTTGCGTTCGTCGTCGACGACATCGCGTCACGCGAGCCGTGGCGGGTGCGTTGCCTCGAGATTCGCGGCACCGCCGAACAGGCCGTGATCGCCCCCTCGCAGGGTGCGGCGGGCGACCATCTGGATACGGCGATCATCCGCGTCACCCCAACGCGGATAATCAGTTTCGGCATCGACGATCAGGACACCGAGCCGCACCAACTGACCGCGGATATCCGGGACGTGTAGAGGCTCAGTCGGGAAAGCCGAACATCTTGACGACGCCGTGATCGCGGCCCGCGGTGTAACCGCCGTCGACCGCGATCGCCTGCCCGGTGACGAACGAGGCATCGATTGACACCAAAAAGGCCGCCATCGCGGCGATCTCATCGGGTCGGCCCCTGCGCTGCAGTGCGTGCTCGTTGGTGATCGACTGCAACGGGCCCTCCATGCCCTCGAGACCCATCACGGCGTTGAGCATCGGGGTGTCGATGAAGCCGGGACAGATGGCGTTGGCGCGGATGCCGCTGGGGCCGTAGTCCAGTGCGATGTTCTTCGTCAGAAGGACGACGCCGCCCTTGGACGCGTTGTAGGCACTACCACCGGCAGTGCCTTCGAGGCCCTCGACGCTGGCGAGCGTCACGATCGAACCACGCTCACCGTCGACCCTCGGCTGCTCGATCATCTTGGCCAGTGCGGCCTTTGCGACCAGGAACGTGCCGGTGAGGTTGATCGAGATCACCCGCTCCCACTCCTCTTTGGGGAGCAGGTGTACCGGTCCTCCGCCCGCAACACCTCCGGAGTGGACCACGCCGTCGACGCGGCCGGGAACCGCGGCGAACACCTCGGCGACCGCCGCTTCGTCGGCGACGTCGGCTGCGACGAAGGTGAAACGGGCGCCCAGCTCCTCGGTGGGGGCGGCCAGGTCGGTGCCGACGACGGTGCCGCCCTCGGCCAGCAGCCGCCGAGCGGTGGCCAGGCCGATGCCTGACGCGGCGCCGGTGACGACGAAGGTGCGGGATGCGGATCTGTCTGTCATGGGCAGACGATACGCAATTCGATTCGGGTCAGGCGGAATTGGGGTCCGCCACGGTCACGCCTGACGGCAGGTCACCCTCGCGGACCGCGGTGAACGACCGCGAGATCGGCTGACACGGCGATGCCGACTCGACCAGCTCACCGGTCAGCGAAGTCCTCGACGCGGAGAACGACATCGTCGAAGTGCCTGCGGTCTTCTTGCCCTCGCACGCGAAACCTTGTGTCTGGCTGGAGATGTACCGGCCACCGCTTTCGCGGAAGACGTAGGTTGTCGATACGCCGCCGACATTGGTCGCCGTCGCGACGCAGCCGGCGGGCGGACAGGCTGAGCGAATTGCCAACAGCCAGGTGTACGGACCGCGTGGCTCCGGATAGTCGAAGTCACTCGGTTCGGTGCCCGCGAAGCTCAGCCGGTACAGGCCGTCGGTCAACGGAGTCGCCGCGGCGACCGGCGATGAGCAGACCGCGAACGCTGAGCCGGCGACGATGCCGACTGCGGCGACAACTGCGGCCCGGGTGATGGCCATAGGTCACTATCACAGAGAAATCCCACGTGCACGGCTGTTTTGCACTGTCAGTGCCGCGACCGCACCAGACTCGTTGATCGCCAGATGCGCCAGCATCGGGCCGATCAGGCTGCCCGAGCGCTCGTACAGCCAGCCGAACACCCAGCCGGCCAGTCCGGTGACCAGCACGGTGGGAACGACGGGCTCTCCGGTCCTGCGGGCATCGGCGATGTGCGAGAACCCGAAGGTCGCGGCCTGCAGGAACCGGCCGCCGGTGGTCCCGAACGCCTGCGCGGCGACGGTGCCCAGCGCACCGCGGAAGGCAGCCTCCTCCGACCATACCGTGCCCAACGGGATACCGAGCAGGAGCCAACGGAGCGCACCGTCGGGCAGGTCCCGGTCGGCCATCTCCTGCCGCACCCGCGGCAACGCCGTCGCCGCCGCGACACCGAGCACGACAGGGGCGGCAGCGCCGAGGCCGAACCGCAGGCCCGAGCCCGGATGCCGGAAGCCGACGGGCGCGCGCGTCAGGGCGACCAGTGCGGCGCCGACGAGGGCGTGCGCGGCGGGGTGCCAGCGCGACGGCAACCGCGGCGCCACCAGGCTCCACCCCACGAGGAGGGCCGCCAGGCCCAGCGCTTCTACCGCCGAACGTTGCCTGGTGCGCACTAGTATTCGGGACCTTCTTCGGCTTCGGTCTTCTGGAGTGCGATGCGAATCCGCTGGGTGTCCTCTCGTGTCCAGCCGTCGGGCGGCGCGACGGCAGCCCAGCCGTCGAGCACAAAGTCGCCGTAGTTGTGCCCGTGCCCGGCCGGGACCGATCCGGCGTTGGTCATGTCGACGGCGACCTGCCAGAACGTGATGATCGGATACCACCGCATCGACGCCGTGCGGTCACGGCCCGGGGGTTCCCGCAGCCAGTCGGGCCTGCTGAAAAGGAGATCCTCCGACCACCACACGACTGGATCCGACGGGTGCTGCATGAACAGCACACGCGTTCCCTCCCAGGGTTTTTCCCCTTCAGTGGCGATCTGTTGGGCATCGGTGGCCTCGGAGAACCGTACTGTCCGGCCGTTGTCGTAGCGCGGCCGGACCTCCGGGGTACCCGGATCGCGGCGCTCGGTGATCGCGCTCCACAGCGGACTCGCGTTCGGCGGGCCGACCCACAGCACCGACGAGAAGCCCATTTCGGCGATGTCGGGTAACCACGCGAACGCGCCCTGGCCGGCCATCGAGCCGAGGCTTTCGCCGTAGAGCACAAGCTTCGGCCTCCGGTCCGGTGGCAGCTTCGCCCAGCGTTCGTGAATGGCGCCGATCATCATGCGGCCGGATTCCATGGACTTCTGCTGGTCGCCCAGGAACGAGATCCAGCTCGGCAGATACGAATACTGCGAGCCGACCAGCGCGGTGTCGCCGTTGTACATCATTTCCAACGACCGTGCGGCGACCGGGTTGATCCACCCGGTGCCGGTGGTCGGGATGATCACCAGCAGCTTGCGCTCGAACGCTCCGGTGCGCTCCAGTTCGCTGAGCAACACCGCCATTCGCTGTTCGTCGGTGTCGGCGGTCTGCAGGCCGACGTAGGCGCGGATGGGCTCCTTGGCGGGCCGACCGTTGAGTTCGGTCAGCTCGGCGGCGTCGGGTCCGGTCGCGACGAAGTTGCGGCCCTGATACCCGAGGGTGTCCCATGGCGCGAAAGAGTCTGGGCTGCCCGACTTTTCGGGTTCCAGCGGCTGAACAATCCCGGGCCGCGTGGTGAAGTTCTGCGGCTGGAACACCTGGTTCGACGCGGTGAGAAACCCACGCACGAGGACACCGTTGATCAGCGTGATCGTCAGCACGACGACGATCGCGGTACCGATGAACAAGGCCACCTCGTCGTTGAGTCGCCAGCGCCGGATGAAAAACCGCGCCATCGATTTGATCACGTCGATCAGCACCCGGGTGGCGCCCACGCACGCACCGCCTGCAAGCACCGCGATGATCAGTGTCCGCAGGTATCCGAGCGTCGTCGGCCCTTCGATACCCACCACCGCCGACACCTGGCGCTGCCACTGGGCGGCCGGGATCAGCATCAGTACACTCGCCGCGATCGCCAGCACCACCGTCGCGGTCTTGAACACGTACTGCACCCGCTTGGGCGGCGGCCAACCCTTGCGTCGGCGAATCACGAAGCGGCGGAACAACCTCCAGCCGAATACGCCGATGCCGTAGCCGATGGCCGCATTCAGCCCGCCGATGAGACCCTGGAACAGCCAGTCTCTCGGCAACAGCGAGGGCGTCAGGGACAGACAGAAAAACAGTGCACCAAAAGCGATTCCGACGAAGTCGAGCCGGACCAGGCGCCATGCCCAGACATAGAAGGGGTATCGTTCGCGGGTCTGCGCAATCACCCGAACAACCCGGGAAGCACGCCCTCCGACGTGCTTCGCAGGTCCTCCAGACTGGCGGTGAACAGGCCCTGCACCTCGACAGCGGCCTCTCCCGCGCGGGGTCCGGGGTCCACGACACCGATGCGGGTGGCCGGTAGTCCGCGCGCCTCACACATGGCCACGAACCGGCTCTCCTCGGTCCGCGGCACGGCCACCAGCACCCGGCCCGTCGACTCTGAGAAGAGGAATGTGAAGGGACCTGTGCCTTCCTGAAAGTCCTCGGGAACGACGATGCGGCAACCGGTTTCGCCGGTCAGCGCGGCCTCGACGACGGCCTGGATGAGCCCGCCCTCGGACAGATCGTGCGCTGCCGACACCAGCCCGTCACGCGATGCCGCGGCCAACACGTCGGCCAGCAGCATCTCCCGGTCCAGGTCGACCTTCGGCGGCAGCCCGCCCAGGTGGTCGCCGGTGACCTGCGCCCAGATCGAGCCGTCGAACTCGTCGCGGGTGCCGCCGAGCAGGATCAGGGTTTCGCCGGGTTCGGTGCCTAGTCCGGTCGGGATGCGACGCTTCACGTCGTCGATGACGCCGAGCACACCGACAACCGGGGTCGGCAGGATTGCCGTGGTCCCGGTCTGGTTGTAGAAGCTGACGTTGCCGCCGGTGACCGGAATGCCCAGCTTCGCAGCGCCATCGGCGAGTCCGCGGACTGCCTGGCTGAACTGCCACATGACTCCCGGATCCTCCGGGGAGCCGAAGTTGAGGCAGTTGGTGACCGCCACCGGTGTGGCGCCGGTGACCGCGACGTTGCGGTACGCCTCGGCCAGCGCGAGTTGCGCGCCGGTGTACGGGTCGAGCGCGGTGTAACGGCCCGACGCGTCGGTCGAGATCGCGATGCCGCGGCCGGATGCCTCGTCGACGCGCAGCACTCCGCCGTCGGCGTTCTCGGCGAGGACGGTGTTGCCGCGAACGTAGCGGTCGTACTGCTCGGTGATGTAGGCCCGGCTGCACAGATGCGGACTGCCAAGCATCGCGAAGAGCGTCGCGCGCAGCTCGTCGCCGGTGGTCGGCCGTGGCAGTTTCGCAGAGGTGTCGGCGTTCAGCGCGTCCTGGGTGCCGGGACGCTCGACGGGGCGCTCGTAGACAGGTCCCTCGTGGGCGACCGTGCGCGGCGGGACGTCGACCACGGTTTCGCCGTGCCAGGTGATTTCGAGGCGGTCCCCGTCGGTGACTTCACCGATGACGGTCGCCAGCACGTCCCACTTGCGGCAGACCGCCATGAACGCGTCGACGTTTTCGGGTGTGACAACCGCGCACATCCGCTCCTGGGACTCGCTCGACAGGATCTCCGCGGGTGTCATGTTCGCCGCGCGCAGCGGGACGGTGTCCAGTTCGATCCGCATACCGCCGTCACCGGCTGATGCGAGTTCCGATGTGGCACAGGACAATCCGGCGCCACCTAAGTCCTGGATGCCGACCACTAGATCGGCGGCGTACAACTCGAGGCAACACTCGATGAGGACCTTTTCCATGAACGGGTCGCCCACCTGCACCGAGGGCAGCTTCTTGCGCCCCGCCGCGCCGCTCTCGTCGCCGCCGAACGTGTCCGACGCCAGCACGGACACGCCGCCGATGCCGTCGAGCCCGGTGCGCGCACCGAACAGGATGATCTTGTTGCCGGTCCCCGAGGCGAACGCCAGATGCAGGTCCTCCTTCCGGAGCACCCCCACGCACAGGGCGTTCACCAACGGGTTGCCCGCGTAGGAGGCGTCGAACACGGTCTCACCGCCGATGTTCGGCAGGCCCAGCGAGTTGCCGTACCCGCCGATGCCGCGCACGACCCCATCGACGACGCGGCGGGTGTCCATCGCGTCGGCCGCGCCGAATCGCAGCTGGTCCATCACCGCCACCGGGCGCGCGCCCATGGCCATGATGTCGCGCACGATGCCGCCGACCCCGGTGGCCGCGCCCTGATAGGGCTCGATGTAGGACGGGTGGTTGTGGGACTCCACCTTGAATGTGGCCGCCCACCCGTCGCCGATGTCCACGACGCCGGCGTTCTCGCCGATGCCGGCGAGCAATCCGGCACGCATCGCCTCGGTGGTCGTCTCACCGAAATAGCGCAGGTGCACCTTCGACGACTTGTAGGAGCAGTGTTCGCTCCACATCACCGAGTACATCGCCAGCTCAGCGTCAGTGGGCCGACGGCCGAGGATCTCGCGGATCCGCTGGTACTCGTCGTCCTTGAGGCCCAGCTCGCGGTGCGGCTGGGGCTGGTCGGGTGTGGCGGTGGCGTGGTCGACGGTGTCTACAAGATTCAAGCCGTGGGTTAGCTCCGACGTCACCCGGCCAGTCTAGTTTGCGAGCCGGCGGAAACGCCGTCAGCCGCCCGCGACGCAGAAGGCGTTGCCTTCGGGGTCGGCCATCACGACCCAATCGAACTCCGGCCCGAAGCTGTTCCGCGCCGTCTCGCGCGCGCCCAGGCCGATCAGCCGCGCCACCTCGGCCTCCTTGTCGGCGGCGTGGAAGTCCAGGTGGACCTTGTTCTTGCCCGGTGTCGGATCGGGCACGCGCTGAAAGCCCAGAGCCGGCCGGCCTTCGTGGGTGACCATGACGAATTCACCTGGTGCAACGGCATTTACGTCGCCTCCCGCGGCGCGCGCCCACCAGTCGGCGAGGGCGTCAGGGTCGGCGCAGTCGAACGTGATCATCTCCACCTTGAGTGCCATGGGGCTGACCCTAGAGCAGCCGGGCGACAAGGGCGCTTACGTCTGGCGTAATTGAGCGGCGCCGCGTTCGGCCGCACGCTTGGTCCATGACCGAGACCCAAACCCAACCGAAGTTCAGTTCCGAGATGTGGGCCGCGTTCTGGGCGGCACCCGACGAATCGCGCATCGGCGACATCCTGGCCGACGACATCGTCGGCTACTGGCAGGGGGAGCCGAAGCCGGTGCACGGTCGCGAGGCCTACACCTCGAAGATCGTCGAGCTCATCACCGCCGTACCCGACCTGCGGCTGGAGCTGCTGGACAGCGCGACCGTCGACGGCGGCGCCCCCGGCGAGCAGCTGGTGTACCTGCACTACGTCGGCAAGGGCACCGGGCCCGAGGGTCCGATCGCGATCCGCGGGCTGGACAGGGTCCGCGCCCGCGACGGCGTGGTCGTGGAGAACGTCATCCGCTACGACCTGGTGGCGGCTGAGTAGGTTCCGAAGATGGCAACGTCAGCCTGACGGCGCCGGCATGGATATATATGCTCGGAGCGGCCGTCAGGGTGACATTGCGATCGGCCCACCCGCTATGACATGACGCGAATGGTCAGCCCGGCGACAAAAACGCTTGCAGCGCAGCGGCGTACGCCGCGACGTCGTGGGCGCCCATCACTTCACGTGCCGAATGCATGGCCAACTGCGCGGCACCCACGTCGACTGTCGGGATGCCGGTGCGCGCCGACGTCATCGGTCCGATCGTGGAACCGCACGGCAGATCGGCTCGATGTTCGTAGCGCTGCAACGGCACATCGGCCTGAGCGCACGCGAGTGCGAACGCCGCCGCGGTCCGCCCGTCGGTCGCGTAGCGCAGGTTCGGCTGCACCTTGAGGACGGGTCCCGCGTTGACCTCGATGAGGTGGCCGGGTTCGTGACGTTCGGGGTAGTTCGGGTGCGTGGCATGGGCCATGTCGCCCGACGCCACCACGGAGTCCGGCATCCGGCGCAGGAATTCCTCGCGACCACCACCGGCGGCCAGCGTGATGCGTTCCAACACGGTGAGCAGCAGCTCGGATTGGGCACCGTGGTCGGACTGCGAGCCGACCTCTTCGTGATCGAACAGCGCCAGCACGGGCACGTGGCCGCGCGGCTCGGCCGCGAGGAAGCCCTCGAGACCGGCGTAGCAGGTCGCCTGGTTGTCCAGCCGCGGCGCGCTGAGAAGTTCGTTTCCGGCACCGGCGAGGGTCGACGGGGTGAGGTCGTGGGTCATCAGGTCCGCGCCAAGGACGTCGGACACGGCGACGCCGGCGCGGTCGGCGACGTAGCCGAGGAAGGACCGGGTCCCACTGCCGACGCCCCACACGGCGTTGACGTGACGTTGTGGGTCCAGCGACACCGATTTGCGGTCCTCGGCGAGATGGATGGCCAGCTGCGGTACGCGCAAGATGGGCTCGTCGATGCGGATCAGGTGATGCTCGATCGCGTCGCCGGCGCGGACGGACAGCCGTCCGCTGATGCCGAGGTCACGGTCCAGCCAAGAGTTGAGCCACGCCCCGCCGTACGGCTGCAGCGCGACGACCTGCCAGCCCGAGACGAAGCGGTCGGGATGCTGTTTGACGCGCAGATTCGGGCTGTCGGTGTGGCCGCCGACGATCCGGAACGGCGCCGACGGGCCGTTCTCGGCCTTCCAGGCGACCAACGAACCCGCCCGCAGTGTGAAGAACCGGCCCTCGGCTTGCCAGGCATCGCCTTCGTCCAGCTCGGCGAAGCCGGCGGCGCGCAATCGGTCGGCCGCCGTCTCGCAGACATGGAACGGCGACGGCGAAGCGTCGATGAACTCACACAGGCCCTGCGGACTTGCCGACATGGTTGTTCATCTTCTCCGATCATCGCCGCCGATCTTGAATTAGGGTTCCTAAGGTGCCCGCACCACTGCCGCAGCCGGTCACGGCGCCACTCACACCTGCGGCCATCTTCCTGGTGTTGACCATCGACGACGGCGGCGAGGCGGCCGTGCACGACGGGCTCGCAGATATCGCCGGGCTGGTGCGTGCGGTCGGTTTCCGCGACCCCGACAAGCACCTGTCGGTGGTGACGTCGATCGGCTCGCACGCTTGGGACCGGCTCTTCTCGGGGCCGCGGCCCGCGGAGTTGACCCCCTTCATCGAGTTGTCCGGCCCACGTCATCACGCGCCGTCAACGCCAGGGGACCTGCTGTTGCACATCAAGGCCATGTCGATGGACATGTGTTTCGAGTTGGCGGGCCGGATCGTCAAGGCGTTGGGCGCTGTCGCCGTCGTCGACGAGACGCACGGATTCCGCTTCTTCGACAACCGCGATCTACTTGGGTTCGTCGACGGCACCGAGAACCCCGAGGGTCCACTTGCGGTGTCCGCCACCGAGATCGGCGACGAGGATCCCGATTTCGCCGGCGGCTGCTATGTGCACGTGCAGAAGTACGTACACGACATGTCGTCGTGGGATTCGTTGTCGGTCACCGAGCAGGAACTGGTGATCGGACGCAGCAAGCTCGAGGACATCGAGATGGCCGACGACGTCAAGCCCTCGAACTCGCACATTGCACTGAATGTCATCGAGGGCGAGGACGGCACCGAACTGAAGATCGTGCGTCACAACATGCCGTTCGGTGAGATCGGAAAAGACCAGTACGGTACGTACTTCATCGGTTACTCGCGAACGGCCGCGGTGACCGAGCAGATGCTTTCCAACATGTTCCTCGGTGATCCGCCGGGCAACACCGATCACATCCTGGAGTTTTCCACCGCCATCACCGGTGGGAAGTTCTTCACGCCGATCGTCGATTTTCTCAATGACCCTCCTCCGCTTCCGGCTTCGGAGGCATCACAAGACGTGCCCGCCGCTGCCGGCGTGCCCGTCAGGGACGGCTCGTTGGGCATCGGAAGCCTGAAAGGACTCTCAATGAAGAAGTCAAGCCGCCGTCGTCGTGGTGACGGGGGGTGAATCAGGTTGCCAGGTGCGGTTGTCACGGATCAGTGCGTAAAGGACGTTGGTACGGCGTCGCGCCAGGCAG
>Ga0315336_1000217_pt1 | contig 221646 bp, 198 predicted proteins | sample ASW5metaG_FD_204512 | JGI IMG/M metagenome (GOLD analysis project Ga0315336, IMG submission 204512) | Ammonia-oxidizing marine archaeal communities from Monterey Bay, California, United States - ASW #5 | ecosystem: Environmental > Aquatic > Marine > Intertidal zone | place: USA: California...
TACTTTTTGACGCCGAGGCGACGGCCTGCGGAATCGCGACCGTTGCGTGAACTACCACCAGCTTTTTTATGCGCCATATCCGGTTACTCCTTGCTCTCGCTGTCGGCTGCTTTTTTCTTTGCGGCCGGTTTTTTTGCAGCGGGTTTCTTTTTTGTGTCGTCCTTGGCTTTCGAAGCGGCAGCCTTCTTGGGTGCGGCCTTTTTCCTGGCAGCAGGCTTGTCAGCTTTGGCAGCGGGCTTGTCAGCTTTCGCTTCAGCTTCCGGCGCATCGTCAGCAGGCTTTTCGGCCTTCTTCGGTGCAGCCTTTTTGGCGGCGGCTTTTTTCTTGCCGTCGGCCAGAATGTCGGTGATACGCAGAACCGTCAGGTCCTGACGATGGCCCATGGTGCGACGATAGTTTTTCCGGCGTTTTTTCTTGAACACGAGGATCTTGTCGCCCCGACCCTGCTCGACGACGGTGGCAGCAACGCTGGCACCTTCGACAGTCGGCGTACCGACGGTCGTCTTGTCGTCGTCGCCCAGCATAAGGACATCATCAAGCTGGATACTGTCACCGGCTTCGCCGCCCAGTTTCTCGACGAGAATGACGTCATTTTCGGCGACTTTATACTGTTTGCCACCGGTTCGGATCACTGCGTACATAACGGGTCTCCGTTCACGCGCGCAAAATGCAGCGCGTTGTCGGGGTTTGATACCCCAAATAAACCTAATAAATCGACATGATATCAACACCTTGGCGATATCAAGCCACAAAAGCAAGAGCACCGGTCCCACAGGCTGTGGGCCGGTACGCAGGCGGGAATATAGTCACCAAAGCCGCGCTGTCAACGCCTTTATCGGGCTTAAGCGTCTGATTCGACAAAATCGCCTAATCGACTCTGATTACGACATAATTCCGTATCCGCCGAAATCGCCAGAATTGCCGCGACGCCGGATTGTCCTATTGCCAGTCGCGGGCGGAGTATGCCATAAGACCTGGCGTTTCGGCATTGCCATTTGAGGCGATTTTCCGGGCGTTGCGGAGAGATGCCGGAGTGGTCGAACGGGGCGGTCTCGAAAACCGTTGAGCCTTATGGGTTCCCAGGGTTCGAATCCCTGTCTCTCCGCCAATTCCCAATATTTTCGAGATTCCAGATCGCAATCCAGCTTCCACACCACACAGTGGTTCAAGGCGCGCTAGGACCAGCGATCCAGCACGACCGAGAGCTTGTCGATGTCGACCGGTTTGGTGACAACATCGACCATGCCGGCCGCCAGAAATTTTTTGTGATCGGTGGAACTGGTATGACCGGTAAGTGCGACGACCGGAATGGATCTCTCGCTGGGCGAATCACCCTGTTGAATTTTCTCCACTAATTCCAGACCGGACATTCCGCGCATCGTGATGTCCGTGAAAACAATCGCATAGTCATTGCCGGCCAGCATCGCCAGGGCTTCGTCGCCGCTTTCGGCGAGATCGCACTGAACGCCCAGCTTCGTGAACTGCTTTTGCGCCATGGTCCGATTAAGCTTGTTATCATCGACCAGGAGAACCACCCGATTGGCTAGCGCGATCGGGTCAACAATTTCGGTTTTCGACAGTTGTGCCATGACCGCCAACAATTCACTGCCATCCAGAGGCTTGGTCAAGACCACGTCCATGCCGGCATCGAGACAAGAAGATATTTCGGCTTTTGTCGCGCCGGCTGTAACGCCGATAATTGGCGTCTCCCCAACCGAACTCTTCAGCCCGCGGATGCGCCTGGTGGCTTCATTACCGTCCATTTCCGGCATATGGCGGTCCATCAGAATAATGTCAAAGGCCGCTGCTTCCGTCGTATCGCGCAATACTGCCAAAGCTTCAGCGCCATTTCCAATGCTGACCACGAGATGGCCGGCCCGTTCGACGATTTTTTCAACAACGTTTCGATTGGTCGCATTGTCTTCGACCTGAAGGATTTTGAGCGGCCGTGACGTTGCCGTAATCCGGCTTCGTGAGTCGGCCTTTTCAGCTATGATACGTAAAGCTTCAATATCCGTTTTTTGGCCGACTGCCAGCGACGCCGTGAAGCGGAATGTCGATCCGGTGTCCAGTTGGCTTTCAACTTCGATTTCGCCCCCCATCAGCGTGGTCAGCCGTCGGCATATCGCCAGCCCCAATCCGGTACCGCCATATTTTCGAGCGACTTCGACACCGCCTTGCGCATAATCAGAAAAGAGCTTGGCCTGCACTTCCGGGGAAATCCCCGACCCGGTATCGGTGACCGCGAACGCCAGGGCGACGACGCCGTCGCTTTCGCCTTTGGACTGCACCGACAGCGATACCGATCCGGTTTGCGTAAACTTGATGGCGTTGCTGAGCAGATTGAGCAGAATTTGGCGAATTCTGTGCGGATCTCCCACGACCACCGGCGGCAGGTCTCCCGCCATATCGGCGTTCAACGTCAGTTCTTTTTCTTGTGCCCGTGGCGCCATGACAGCCAGGGTTTGGTCGACGACATCGGCAATAATGAAGGGGACCATCTCCAGTTCCAGCTTGTCGGCGTCCAGTTTGGAGATATCGAGCAGGTCGTCAAGAATGGTCAACAGATATTCGCCGGAAGAAACCACCGTTTCAACGCTCTCGCGCTGATCCTCGTCAAGAGGTGTATCGCGCAGAAGGCGCGACATCCCGAGAACGCCGTTCATCGGCGTCCGCACTTCATGGCTGACCATTGCAACAAATTCAGACCGCGCAGACGCCGCCGCTTCAGCCTGCTCTTTAGCCGCCGTCAGCACCTGCTCAGCGACTTTTTTGTCGGTAATATCGGTCACAATATTGACGACACCGCCCGTCGGCACTGGCGCCGTATTGACCTGCAAGGTCTTGCCCAGAACCGTCGTGCGCTCCCAACTCATCGGCTCAAGATCTACTGGCAACTCGGCCAGCCAGTCGTCGGTTAATTTTTCGGTAGCGCCGGTACCAAAATCACCACGTTCGGCCTGATACAAATTCTCAACACGATTGGACAATCCGATTTTGATCAGATTATCGGGAAAGTCATAGAGGTCGACATATTGTGAATTGAAAAGGACATACTTTCTGTTCTCGTCAACATACCGGATGCCCGCCGGAATATTATCGAGGACGACCCTGAGCTGCGATTCCTTGACCGCCAGCTCATTTTCCGCCCGTTTTCGTTCGGTGATGTTTGTATAGAAACTTACAAAACCGCCGCTTTCGACCGGTTGAGTCCGGCATTCCAGATATTCCCCGGCAGCGGTCGTTCGTTCGTAATGCTGAGGCTCATCATCAAATGGCAGCGCATTTTCGATATTGTTGCTCAACTCGTCGGGGTCTCCCTCGCCGTAATCTCCCCGCTCGACAAGGAACAAATTTTCATCGCGATCACTTCCGCCAACCTTGACGACGTGCTCGGGCAGATTCCACAGCTCGCGATACTGCGCATTGAAAAAGCCCACACAACGGTCTTTGTCGACATACCGTACACCGCCCGGCATGTTATCCATGACCATCCGAAGCTGTGATTCCTTGGCTGTTATTTCCTGTTCGGCCAGCTTGCGTTTGGTGACATCAAGATACCAGGCCAGCCGTGCCGGCTCGCCCGCATAGTCGATCTGAATAAAGGATGCGAGCGCCCAGAATTCGGCGCCGTTGCCGCGCTTCATCCTGAGTTCAACATTGCGGACCGAGCCCTCTTTCGCCACGCGGCGGAGCATTTCCTCACGGTCATCCAGATCTACGTAAAATTCTTCGCCGGCGCGCGCCTGAAGTTCTTCGTCGTCAAGCCCGAACATCTCATAGATGCGCGGATTGGCGTAAAGCGTTTTGCGATCGGTAGAACGGACCACGACGACGCCCAACGGACTGACTTCCAGCAGGGCTTCAAACCGGTTTTCGCTGTGCTTCAGGGCTTCCTCAGCCCGCTTGAGTTCCGTCACATCCGCATGAATGCTGACGGTACCGCCTGCGGACGTCCGGCGATCGCGGATCTGAATCCAGCGCCCGTCGGCAAGCGGTATTTCGAAGGTTTCTTCGCTTTCGCCATAGGTCTCGGTTCGCCGGCGCAAGGTCTGAATGGCTCCGTCGCCAGTCACGGATTTAAACTCAACATCCCGATTGATCAATTGCGCCAGCGTCGTTCCCGGTTCGACGTCAGCAACGCCGTATCCGTAAATTTCCCTGTATTTGGCGTTGCAGAGAACAATCCGGTCGTCAGCGTCAAACAAGGCGAAACCTTCAGAGACATGGTCGATTGCATCCAGCATGCGAGCCTCGGCTGCCGCTGCCGCTTCGTTGGCAGCTTGTGTTTCATCTTCGGCCCGCCGGCGTTCGGTAACATCATAAAACGTCAGCATTCGACCGCCATCGTCCAGCGGGACGACCCGGAACTGGCAAACCCTGCCATCCGCTACCGACAGCTCCCGGGGTTCAATTGCGCCTTCGCGGATGCGCTTTTCCCAGACGCTGGCGACTTTTTCGAATTCCGCTCCGCCATCGTCCAGGGCGCCAGCCAGATAGCTTTGCCGCATCACTTCGGTCAAATGCGGTTGTTTGCCCAGATCGTCCTCCGACAGCCTCCACATATCCCGCAAGGCGCGATTGGCGAAACGGGTCCGAAGGTTTGAATCCAGCAGCAAAATTCCATAATCGATCATCTCCAGGACAGCATTGAGCTCAACCAGCGTTCGCGCCAGTTCCTGTTCAGCCTGCTTTTGTTCGGTGATGTCTGTTCGCAGGCCGACCGTCGCGCCATTGGGCAGACGAATTTCGTGGCCCAACACCCAGCCCCCGTCGGGCGTACGCTGGATATAGGAATCTTCGCCAGTGTTGCGATGCGCCGCCATCCGGCGCTTTCGAAACTCATCGGCGTCAAGTCCTTGCAGAAGGTGATTGCCGGTTTTGATTCCGGCTTCAACCATGTCCTCAAAATAGGCACCAGGTTTTACGTCTGAAAGGAACGGAAAAATTTTTCGGTAGGCCGCGTTGCCGACCACCAGCTTATCATTTTCATCGAAGAGAACGAACCCTTCGTGCAAGTGTTCAATCGCGTCAATCAATAAATCGGCGCGTTGTTTTTCGACGTTCGTCGCAACTTGCGGATCATTCGCGGGAACCTGATCTTTCAAGCGTTGGCGAAGAGAGGCAATTTCCGCTGACAATTCGGCGTTCTCCCGCCGAAGCCGCTCAATTTCCTGCTCAGGAACCGCTCCCGTCATTCGTCTCCCCTTGCGGACAAAGCCCGACAACCGACGCGATACAACGTTGTCACGCCAAAACAGATATTAGCCCAAATCCTGTACCACGGGAACTCGCAGGTAAATTCTGAAGCCGGTTTGACTTCTCGCGTCGACGCCCGGAATTCCGTCAGCGATCTAACGCGGGCCTCCCGGGCGCAAATAGCCGAGGACGACATCGATGATGTGCTGTTCGCGGGCTTTGAGTAATTTGTCCGCCATCAGGTCGGTTCCAAATATCGTCCCGAGCGTGTGGCTGTTGGAGAGATAAAAATAACCTACGCCCGAAATGGTAATGTAGAGTTGCATCGGATCGACGCCCTTGCGAAAGACGCCCTCGGCAACGCCACGATCCAGCAGCCCGCCAATCACCCGGGTCAGTGGATAGTACAATTCTGCAATTCGATCTGATTTACGGATGTGCACGGCCTTGTGCAAATTTTCACTGTTCAGAAGTGAGATGACTTCCGGGTAGGCAAGAAAATGGGCAAACGTGTGACGGACCAGTTGCGACATACCCTCGATTGGCGACATGCCTTGAATTTCCAGATCCTCATGATGCTCGCGCATCCGGGAATACATCCGCTCCATAACCTGTAAAAACAGGTCCTCCTTGCCACCAAAATAGTGATAGGCGAGATTTTTTGACACTTTGGCCCGCTTGACGACGGCATCAATCCGGGCCCCGTCGTATCCGTGTTCCGCGAACTCGACCATGGCCGCCGCCAGGATATTCTCGCGCGAGAGCGCTGCATTGCGTTTTTGTTTTGCCTGTTCCATGGCTCCTGAGTTCCCGGGAATTCAGGTTTTGGCTGTTGCGCGCATTTGGTGGCGCAAATCATCTGTCGCGGTGTGGTCCAGCGAACGTCCATTTTCCGACAGCACAACGCCATGCCATTTTCTGGCGTATTCGGCGGTGATTTTCTGATCAAGTAAATCTTCCAGAATTCTTTCCGGTGCACGATCCAGCGCCGGGCCAAAGCCACCCGCGCCGGCCTGCTCGTGAACCAGCATCTCTCCTGCTTTCAAATCCATGGTGACCTTGCTGGGCAGCGGTGTTTCGATTTCGTCACGGACCAGCCAGTTAAATGTTTTTCGACCACTTTCGCCCTTCGACAATCCAAAGGGCGCAAATTTCGCGCGGTCTGAACGCAGTTGCAGTCCTGCTTCTTCGGCCAGCAGACGATAAGACCGGCGCACACCGAGGCCGCCCCGGTGCTCACCGGCCCCGCAGCTGTCGGGAATCAGTGCGTACTCTTCAATGCGAACCGGATGCTGACGTTCAAGAACCTCAACCGGCGTGTTTGACAGATTTTGTGACGGGTTGGTAATCGCCTCAACGCCATCCTTGTCAGGCCGCCCACCCCAGCATCCACAAATCATATCGACGATAATAAAAGGCGTATGATCCGAATTGTATCCGCCGATCGCAACAACCGTATTTCCACCTTCGCCGGCAGCAGGGACACGATCAGGCACAATTTGCGCCAGCGCCCCCATCATCGCATCCATCACGCGATACCCCGTCAGGGCCCGCGCCGCACAGGGGCCAGGCATGACCGGGTTCAGGATCGAGGCCTCAGGTGCGCGAACTTCAATGCAACGAAAAATGCCCTGATTGTTTGGCACATCTCCGTTCAGAACACAGCGCACACTCAAATAGGTACACGAATTTGTATATGACTTGGTCGCATTCAAGGCAGCCTTAACCTGAGGTGACGAACCTTCATAATCGACAATCAGTTTGTCGCCCTCAACGGTAATCGCCACGGCGATTGGCAAAGGCGTATCGTTAAAGCCGTCATCATCAATGTAATCGGTAAAACGATAGGTGCCATTGGGCCAGGTGCGAATATCTTCACGCGCCATTTTTTCTGCATAATCCAGAAGCCCGGAAAAATAGTGGTGCGCTGTGTCACGGCCATATTTCTTGATCAGCTTGCCCAGTTCCCGGGCGCCGACATGACAGGCTGCTTTTTGCGCACGAAGATCACCCAGAACCCGGTCCGGCACCCGGACATTTTGTTCAATAATGCTGTACATCGTTTGATTGAGAACGCCCTTGTCATAATATTTCAGGATCGGAATCCGCAGGCCTTCCTGAAATATCTCGGTGCTGTCAGAAGCATTTGAGCCGGGCACCCGACCGCCAACATCTGTGTGATGACAAATAACAACCACAAAACCTTCCAGATACTCGTCGACAAAAATTGGCGTGAACATGAAGATATCCGGAAGGTGCATGCCGCCCTGATACGGGTCGTTAACAATGATCGCATCTCCTTCATGCAAATCATCGCCATATATCTCGAGGACCCTGGCCATCGCCTCAGGTACAGCACCAAGATGAAGAGCAACCGTTTTTGCCTGCGCAATCATGTTGCCTTTGGCATCACAAATGGTCGCCGAGTAGTCCATGACATCTTTTACGATTTCAGACCTCGCCGTCCGCAAAACGGTGTAGGCCACTTCATCAACAATGGAATCGAGAGCGTTCTTAATCACCGCAAATGTGATGGGATCAGTCTTCATTTTTTGCCCTCCTCAGCCATGTTTTCAAGATCAATCACAATGCTTCCACAATCATCGGTCCGGGCCGCAGCACCAGGCGGGATGACGATTGTGGTGTCATAGCTGACAAGAATTGCCGGCCCTGTCAGGGCGCTTTCCACAATCTGGTCGCGTGCATGAATGGGTGTTGAAGCCCACGTATCTGCATCGTAAAAACAGACCTCACGATTACCCATACTCGATCGTTCAGTCGTCTCTTGCGTCGTCGCCAGGCGCTTGAAGTCCAGTTTCTCCGCCCGCAGTCCACGTCCGGTAATACGTAAATTGAAAAGCTCGACGGGCATGTCATCGCTGTACCCGTAGACGGTCTCATACGTTTCCTGGAACAAATCAAAAAGACAGCTGCCGCCTTCCTGGACAAGGGTTTCGGGCTCAACAGGTATGGTGAGTTCAGATGATTGTCCCAGATAGCGAAGGTCGGCACTGAACTGTAATTCAACCCGGTCGCCTGAGAACCCTTCATCGTCGAGCCGCGCCCGCATGTCTGCGCTCAGCTGGTCAATGCGCCTCTGCAGGGCTTCCCCTGACCAGTCCTCAATCGGCCCGACAGTCGCCTTTACCAGGCTATGCTCAACGTCGGAGGCCAGCATCCCGACGGAGCAAAACACCCCTGACATGGTCGGCACAAGGATTTCCTTGATGCCAAGTATCTGCGCAACATCTGCTGCGTGGAGAGGGCCGCCGCCGCCAAATGCCATCAGCGTCATATCGCGGGGATCAAGGCCGCGCTCAACGGTTACCGATCGAATGGCGCGGGCCATGTTTACATTGGCTATTCGCCGAATACCCAGCGCAGCCTCGGTCACTGAAAGGCCCAGTGGTTCCGCTATGTGAAGACGCACAGATTTCTCGGCCAATGATTTGTCCATGGCCAGACTGCCACCGGCCAACCCGGTTTCGCCAATCAGACCAAGGCAGATATTTGCGTCCGTCACGGTTGGCTTGTCGTTGCCGAGACCGTAAGCCGCAGGCCCCGGGTCGGCACCCGCTGATACCGGACCAACCTGCAGCATACCGCCCGCATCGACCCAGGCGATAGACCCACCCCCGGCACCAACTTCCGCGATATCAATCGAGGGCACTTTGAGCATATACCCGCCGCCTTTGACGAAACGACTGGGGCTGGATATGCCTTCGCGAAATTCGTATTCGTTGATCAACATCGGTTCGCCGTTGTCGATGATTGACGCCTTGGCCGTTGTGCCGCCCATATCAAAGGCAATAACCGTTCCTGATCCGGTCGCTGTCGCCAGCCGCGCAGCCCCTGTCACGCCACCTGCCGGGCCGGAACCCACGACAAAAACCGGTCGTTCTTTGGCCGCATCCACGCCCATCATGCCGCCGGCCGAATTGACAACAAGCAAGGGCGCACGGAAACCGCGTTCAGCCAGATTTTTTTCAAGCTTCGTCAAATAGGTTCGCATGACGGTCAAAAGATAGGCGTTTACGACCGTGGTCGAAGTACGCTCATATTCTTTCATCTCGGGCAAAACATCGCACGACGCCGTTACCAGCAAGTCAGGGAAACCGGCTTCAATAAAGTCCCGGGCGGCATTTTCGTGGACCGGGTTGGCGTAGGAATTAATAAAACAGATCGCCACAGCTTCGCATCCATCGGCGACCAGTTCACCAACCGCAATGCCTAGAGATTCAAGATCAAGCGGCACAACGACATCACCCATTGCCGATAACCGCTCCTGAACTTCCTTGCGATGGCGCCGCTGCACGAGCTGAACAGGTTTTTCCCAGGTCAGGTCGAACATGTCTGGCGTACGAATGCGACCAATTTCAAGCACATCGCGAAAGCCGCCGGTCGTAATCAGACCTGTTCTGGCCCCGACTTTTTGCAAGATCGTATTGGATCCGACCGTCGTCCCATGGACGATTTCGGAGACATCACCCGGGGCAACTGAATGGCGCGTCAAAAGCTCGACCACTCCGTCGACAACGGCCTGACCAGGATCTTCAGGCGTCGAAGTCACCTTCGAAATAATCGCTCCGCCAAACTGGTCATAGAGGACGATATCCGTAAATGTTCCACCGATATCAACGCCAATTCTGTATTCCATCGAAGAGCCCATTTCGCCAATTATATTATTAACTAACCAGTTAGTAAGTTAATAATATATCATCAAAAATTCATTTGCCAGTGTATTAATACAAACTTCGATTTGCGAAACGGCGGTCTGCCAGATATTCCGAAAGGCCATAGGTCGTCGATTTGCTTTCGTCTTGAAATTGCTGGACCAGACGCACAATTATTGTCATTTTTATAAAACTCGATTTGGGGGAAAAGATTGTGCGTCGTTTCAGTCCTTTATTTGCATGTGCGTTTTCGATGTTGTTCTCAATCTCTGTACCACTTTCCGCGTCTGCCGGGGATGAGACCACTAAAAAGCCTGCGACCCACGGCCACGCTGACAAGCCGGCATCCGGCCACGGCCATAGCGGGCATAAAACGCCACCCTCTCACAGTGGTTCCGAGGCTTCTGTCCGGCCGACCAAAATGCCGGATCATCTTGATGTCGCCACGACCAGGTATTCGGAACAAGCCAAATTCAGCGTCAAGATCTCCAGCCTGCTGGATCCGGTTGCCATCAACAAAATTCACAGCTGGGTGCTTCATGTACGGCATCCGAACGGCAAGCCGGTTGAGAATGCCGAAGTCCGGATTTCTGGTGGCATGCCCATGCACGGCCACGGATTGCCAACCTCGCCACGCGTCACAAAATACCTGGGAGAGGGAAAATACCTTGTCGAAGGTGTCCGCTTCAACATGGCTGGCTGGTGGGAACTAAATTTGAACATCAACAGTGGTCACCACAATGACAAGGTCACCTTTAATCTCGTCTTGAAGTAGGTTCTGCACGATGGTTAGAGCTGTGATTTTTTTCATCATTATTTTTTCCACTGTCGTGGTCATCAAAGCCTCGGCGTCGGCGCAGGAATGGTCCGGTACCGAACGCGACGTTTTACGAACATTATGGATCGGCAGTCTGTCCCCCTTGCCAAATGATCCTTCCAATAAGGTGGCAGATGACGCCCGGGCGGCAAATCTGGGCCGCAAGCTGTTTTTCGACAAACGGCTCAGCAGCAATGGAAATGTCGCCTGCTCTACCTGCCACCAACCAGATAAAGGCTTTGCCGACGGTTTGGCGCTGGCCCGTGGCGTCGGGCAGGTTCCGCGACACAGCCCGACGATCATCGGTATTGCCTACAGCCCGTGGTTTTTCTGGGACGGGCGCAAGGATAGCCAATGGTCCCAGGCTCTCGGCCCCATGGAAAGCCCGGTCGAGCACGGCGCGACCAGAACGCAAATCGCGAAAATCCTGCAGGCCGATACATTCTACAGCCGGGCCTATGAGGAGGTTTTCGGACGCTTGCCGGATGTGTCGGATGACAAAAAGTTCCCCGATATTGCGGCACCCATCGATGTTCCCGAATCCAGAATCTCCTGGGATGCAATGAAGGCGACGGACAGGCGCGCTGTATCACGCATTTATGCCAACATTGGTAAGGCCATAGCAGCTTATGAACGGTTGATTCTCCCGGGTATTTCCCGGTTCGACCGCTATGTAAAGGCTGTACTCGACGGCGACAAAGTCGCACAGAACAAATTATTCAACGCTGATGAAGCCGCCGGTCTGCGCCTGTTCATTGGCAAGGGTAACTGTACCCGGTGCCACAACGGGCCGCTTCTCACAAACCATGACTTCCACAATACCGGTATTCCCGCCATCGCCGGAGCTCCGGGCAATTCGGGTCGGGCCGCAGGCGTAAGAATTGTTCTCCAGGACGAGTTCAATTGTCTGGGTCCCTTCAGTGATGCCACAGGCGCGGAATGCAGGGAGCTCAAATTTGCCAAAGTGGCCGGTGACGACTTGATCGGCAGTTTCAAAACCCCAACCCTTCGTAACGTGGCGAATACGGCCCCCTATATGCATGAAGGCCAACTCGACACGTTGAACGCTGTCGTCGATTTTTATAATCGTGCACCGTCTGCCAGACCGGGACATTCGGAATTGGAGCCGCTTGGCCTATCCAAAAAGGAAACCGGTTATCTGGAATCCTTCCTAAAAACTCTGAACGGGTCGTTCAGCGCACCGCAACAAGTTTTGCCGACCGCAGAATAAGGAAAATATCTGGTCCTCACCATCTGCCTGGCCTTGTGCACCTGTTGGAAGGTCTGAAGGTTTTTCTCCGAGAAAGGGAAACTTATTCCAACCTCAAAACCACCCCAGCAGCTGCCACCAGACATAATCGAGCGGGAAGATCACGACGATGGTCACCAGCGCCAGCAGGGCGATGAGTTTGGTGCCGTCGGCAAGGCGGACACCGGTCATGCCCATGGCGACGACAATGGGGGCGGACTGGTAAACCAGATACGGTGTCGAGAAGCTCAACGCCTGGATCATCAACACGGCATCAAGGCTAAAGCCCGATCCCTCGGCGAGTGCGGGGGCGATCGGGGTCATGATGATGGGGACGCCGGGGGCGGCGGTAAAAGTACCGACGGCGACACCGGTCAGCGCAATACTCATGAAATTAATGAAGGTCTGGCCGGGCGCAAGCGGCAATAGCGCCATCATCTGCTCGGCGACGATGGTGCCGAGGCCTGAATGGTTGACCATGGCGCCGATGCCGAGAATGGCAGCGACATAAAACAGCACCGAAAAATTGATGTTTCCAAAATCCTTTTTGGTGACGTTGCCAAGGCCCGGTGCCATACAGAGCATGGCCGCCGCCATGCCGATCCACGCCGGCGAAACCTGATGCAGGAAATCAGTGGCCCAGCCCAGCAGGGCAGCCAGCAGAATTGCGGCGACACGCCACTCTGTTCGGCTCATCGGACCTTGTTCGCCGGCCGTGGTCGTGGGCCGTGACGACGCCGGGAACAGGGTGATGACCAGCGCCCAGAGGATCGGTGCCTTGAAGACACTGATCAACGGGAAATGCAGGGCGAACCATTCGCCGTAGACCGGTGTGAAGTCGTACAGCCGTTCGGCGATGCCGAGCAGCACGACGTTGGGGATATTGGCCGGAAGGATACCGTACGGCATAAAGAAGCAGCCGAATCCCGCCGCCAGCACAATACCGGCATAGCCGCGCGACCCGGTTTCGTAGCCCAGTTCCTTTGCCAGCGCGATGGCGATGGGTATGACCAGCATGACACGGCCGATCGACGACGGCATGACAAAGCCGAGCACCAGAGTGACGAGGATAATGCCGAAGATGATCCGGCGATAACTGCGGCCAAACAGGCTGGAGAGACGACGGGCGATGCGCTCGCCAAGGCCCGAGGTGTTGACGGCGACACCGAACACCAGGCCACTGAATATCAACCAGGTCGCGCCGGCACTGAAACCGGCAAAGGCGACCTCCGCTGGCACAATGGCAAACAACATGGCGAGGGTGAAAAACAGCAATGCGGCCAGGTATTCGGCGATGATGCCTGACGCCCAGAAGCCGATGGTCAGGACAGTGAGTGCAAGCGCTGCCGATGACTTGTCACTGGCCAGCGGGTCCATGATAGCGATGGTGGCGGCGAGCAAAACAGTGAGCGCGGCAGTGAAATGGGCAATGGATAGTTTGAACGACATACTGGATCCGATTGTGGCGTTAACGTGTACCCGAGCACTGTGGACGGAGTTCAAAAATTTCGCTAGATTTAACTTTATCAGAGAAATATCGAATTTATTTGGAGATGGAACAGAAATGCCGTTTGCCACCACCCAGCGCCTGACCACGGGCGGCGCCAAAACCATGATGACGGCGGCGATCTCCAAAGCCGAGGAATTTGGCATTGCCGTGACCATCGCCATTGTCGATGCCGGCGGTCATATGCTGGTGCTGGAGCGCATGGATGGCGGACGCTTCCACACCGTGCATTCCTCCACGACAAAAGCTGTCACTGCCGCTTCCAACAAACGCCCGACGGCGACCAAGGGAGCACAGGGCCAGGACCTTGATACGCTGCACGCAGTTGGTTTGTCACTGGCGGCAGGACCGGCACGCTGGACGGCACTGGAAGGCGGTTTTCCGATCATCGTCGAGGGCGAATGCCTCGGTGGCATCGGCGTTAGTGGCGGTGACTGGAAGCAGGATCAGGATATCGCCCTGGCGGCAGTATCAGCCGTAGGGATTTCGTTCGACTAACCAGAAAAATCGATCAAAAACAAACAGGGGAGAATTGTCATGAAGGTATTGCGTACCACAATCGCCGGTGTTCTGACGGCGGGTCTTGTCTCACTGTCGGCACCGGTTCTGGCCTTTCCCGACGGGCCCATCGAATTCGTCATTCCGTTTGGTGCAGGCGGCGGTGCCGATATTGAAGGGCGCATCCTCGCCAAGGAAATGGCCAAGGTTCTGGGTGTGCCATTGGCCGCAGTCAACAAGCCAGGCGGCGGCGGTGCCATCACCTATACCTATCTGAAAAATGCCAAGCCTGACGGTCAAACCATCGCGTGGAATTCGACCTCTGTGCTGACGACGACCAATCTCGGCAATACTGATTTTGATTACAACGCGCTTGATCATATCGGCCGGGTCGAATATCAGCCCCAGCCGTTTGTCGTGAAAGGCGATTCCAAATGGAACAGCTTTGCCGACTTCCTCAAGGCCTGCAAGGCAGCCCCCGGCACGTTGAAGGTGGCCAATTCCGGCACAGGGTCGTCGACCCATACAGCGGCGATCATGTTGATGGACGCAGCGGGTTGCAAGGTCATCCACTTGCCCAAGGGCATCAAGGGCCGCAATAAATCTGTACTCAATGGTGAGGCCGACGCAATGATCGCGCCGCTGACCGGTGCTGTGCGGTTGACCAGGGCGGGCAAACTGAAAATTCTTTTGATGCCGACTGCCAAACGCAATGTGCTGTTCCCCGACGTGCCGACAGCAAAGGAAATCGGTCTCAATGCCGATCTCGATCTGTTCCGCGGCTTGTCCGTGCCCAAGGGCACTCCGGATGCGGTGAAGACCAAACTGGCCGATGCCATGGCCAAGGCAGCCAATTCGGCGGCCTTCATGGCACTGGCCAAAAAGAAGGGCTTTACCGTCGCGCCGACCGGGCATATGGCGTTCAGCGCCTTCCTCGCCGGTGAGGATGCCAAGGTCAAAGCCATCTTCAAGGCTGCCGGGCTTTACAAGTCGAAGTGATCGCAGTTGTGACGGCCCGCCGGATTTGATGGCGGGCCGGTTTCCCGATATCCGGGCTCTGTTGAAGGTGTAGCGCGCGATGCGACGACAAAATATTATCGCCGCCGTGGTCCTGATTGTACTGGCGCTGGTTTACGGCACATTGACGGCACAGCTGCCGGTCCGCACGCTGCCCAACACGCCGGACCCGTCATTTTTCCCGTGGATCAATACGGTGGTCATTCTGCTGTTGTCGCTCTGGCTGCTGGTGCGGGGCTTGCGCCAGCCGACCCAGCCCGCGACGGCGAACGATAACCGCGACCGCCGCCGTCTCGCTGCCTGGGCGCTCGGCAGCTTTGCGCTCTATCTCGCCTTGATGCCGACGCTTGGGTTCATTCTGGCCACCTTGCCGTTTTTCGCCGCCATGATGATGTTCTATGGCGAACGCCGCCCCGTCTGGATTGGCGGCGGCACGATCTGCGCGACGTTTGCCTTGTATGTTCTCTTCCGTCATGGCTTCGGCGTCTTCCTGCCGCGCGGCCTTCTCGCCGGGATCGTGGCATGAGCCCCGATGCCCTGATCGGTTTTGCTCAGGCCAGTGGCATGCTGACACTTGCCACCACCTGTATCGGCGTGTTTGTCGGGCTGGTCGTTGGCATGATCCCCGGTATGACCATCAGCACCGGCATCATTGTTGTGCTGCCCGTGACCTTCGTCCTGTCCGCTGATATCTCCATCGCCCTGTTGTTGGGGCTTTACGTCGGCGGTATGACGGGCGGAAGTTTTTCTGCCGTGCTGTTGAATATCCCGGGCACGCCATCGGCTTCGGCTACGGCGATGGATGGCTACCCCATGGCATCGCGCGGTGAAGCAGGTCGCGCGCTCGGCATCGCCATCAGTGCCAGTTTTGTCGGCGGTTTGTTCAGCTTTCTCTGTCTTTTTTTTATTGCACCCTTGCTGGCCATGGTGGCGCTGGAATTCCGCACCGAGGATATGTTCAGCCTGGTATTTTTCGGCCTGACGATTATTTGCAGCTTTGCCGCCCGCTCGCTGGTCAAGGGATTGTTGTCGGCAGCCCTCGGCCTGGCGCTGGTGACTATCGGCCAGGACCCGGTCATGGGCACAGCGCGTTTTACCTTTGGCCAGGCCAATCTGATGGCAGGCGTGCATTTTTTGACTGCTATGATCGGCCTGTTCGCTGTGCCGCAGCTGGTCGAAAACCTGATGAGCACCGAAACTGCCAGCCGCACTCAGGCGAAGCTTAAATCGGTACTGCCGAGCCTGTCGGATTTGAAAGCCATGCGCCTGCCAGTCTTTATTGGCTCGGTGACAGGGGCGTTCCTGGGTATCCTGCCCGGTGCCGGCGGACCGATTGCCGCCTTCATCAGCTATGACTACACGCGCCGGGCTTCAAAGACGCCAGAGCAATTTGGCAAGGGCAGCGTCGAAGGTGTGGCAGCACCCGAATCCGCCAACAACGCCGTCACTGGCGGGGCGCTGATCCCGATGATGACCCTGGGCATTCCCGGCGATCCGGTTACGGCCATACTGATCGGGGCGTTGATGGTGCACGGCCTGGCACCCGGACCACTATTGTTCATGGAGCGCGGTGATTTCGCCTACGGTATTATCTTTTCATTCTTCTGGGCCAACATCTTCAACTTCATTATCGCCATCCTCGGTGTGCGATTGCTGGTCAAACTGCTGGCCACACCGCGTGCCTTGTTGATGCCGATGGTGGCGGTGCTTTGCGTCATCGGCAGTTACGCGCTTCGCAATAATTTCTTCGACGTCTATGTCATGTTGTTCTTCGGCTTTGTCGGCCTCGCCATGCGCTGGCTCGGCATGCCGGTGGTGCCGATGTTGCTGGCCCTCGTGCTGGGCGCGCAACTGGAAGAGCATCTGCGCGTCGCCCTGATAGCCTCGAGGGGCAGCGTGGCAATCTTTTTCACTTCACCGATCAGCCTGACTTTCCTCGGACTGTCGGTTTTGTCGATCATCTGGACACTGAGATCCAATCGTATCAAGAATGCCAATACCTCAAAGGAGACAACGTCATGAACCTGGCCCCTTTCAAAGTAGCCTCGCTCGGGATCGGCTGGTGGTCGGATGTGCTGGCCGAGGCCGCCGGGCGGACCGGCGGGCGGATTGAGGTCGTTTCGTGTTTTACCCGCTCGGAAGATAAACGCGAGACCTTCGCCAAAACCTTCAATTGCCGCGCCGCCGATAGTCTGGACGCTTTGCTGGCCGACCCGGAAATCGCCGGCATTATCAACACCACACCCAACCACGCTCATCTCGAAACCACGCGGGCGGCGGCACAGGCGGGCAAGCACGTCTTCCTCGACAAACCCATTGCCAATGTCATCGGGGAAGCGAAGGCGATCACAAAGGCCTGTTCGGACGCCGGTGTCGTGCTGGCGGTTGGTTATCAGCGCCGCCGCGAAAGTCATTTCCGCTGGATCAAGCAGCGCATTGATGCCGGCGACTTCGGCACCATGGTCCAGGCCGAGGCCAATATCAGCCGTGACCGCGCCGGCAAGTTCGAACTCGGCCACTGGCGCTACACGGCGGAAGGCATGCCGGGCGGCGTGATGCTGCAGATCGGCCTGCACTATGTTGATGTCCTGATGATGTTACTGGGCCCGGTGAGGTCGGTCTCCGGCATGGCCTCGCAATTGGTGTTGCCGGGTGATAACCCGGATGTCGGATCACTGATGATGACGCATCAAAACGGCGCCGTCTCGACCCTGAGCACGAGCTATGCCTCGGCTTCGGAATATTATCTGATGAACATCTACGGTAAAAAGATGAGCGCCTATTATAATTTGTTTGATGGTCTCAGGTGTTTGGCGCAAGGGGAGACCGACCAGACGCCGGTCGCACTCGACAAGGTCGATGCGCTGGCTGAGGAACTCATCGAATGGGCGGACGCGGCGCAGGGCAACGGCACCCCGGAAGTCGGCGGCGAGGGGGCGACGGAATCACTGGCGGTGGTCAAGGCCGGCGTGCTCTCCGTCCGTGAAGGCCGCCACGTCGAGGTCGCGGAAATCCTCGCGTCCGATGATTAAGTCATTTGCGCAGGAACAGGCTTCAAAATCTGCTCGTAATAGTATGGAGGTGTCGGTCGCCGTTATCCTGATTTTTATTTGACCGCATCTACAGGCAGGGAAAAGGTGAATGTCGTGCCTTGTCCATGCACACTTTCAACTTTGATTTTACCGCCATGGGCATCGACAATCCTCTTGACGATGGCCAGGCCGAGCCCGGTGCTTTTTTCCCCCGCTGTCGGCCTGGAGCTGAGTTTTTCGAAGGCCACGAATACCTTGTCGACCTCGTTCGCGGGTATTCCCTGCCCATGGTCCTGCACAACAACATCGATCATTGTTCCACGGCGGCGAACCGCTGTGTCGATAATGCTGTCCGTCGGCGAAAACTTGACGGCGTTGGACAGAAGGTTGTCGACCACCTGGTGGATGCGCGCGTGATCAAAGTCTATGTCCGGCAGGTTTGCGTTGTCAGTGGTGATGCGAATGCCCTTCGCTTCGGCGCTGAAGGCCACCAGTTCGATCCGGCTTTGCAGTAAATCACCGAGATTTCCCGCTTCCAGTTTGATGTCGAACTTGCCGCTTTCGATGGCGGAGACATCGAGAAGATCGTTGATAAGGTCCAACATCTGATCGCTGACTTCCTTGATTGAGGAAATAAACTCCTTTTCCTTTTTTTCACCCAGATCGAGTTCGAGAATCAATTGGGTCATGCCCTTGATGGCGCTAAGTGGATTGCGGAGGTCGTGGGCTGCCATGCCCATGAATTTGTTCTTGAGTTCATTCAGGTCCTGCAGTTCAACGTTCATCGTGGCAAGTTTTTCATGGGCCTCTTTTAGTTCCGTGACGTCGACGTGAATTTCGACGCGCCCTCCGCTCGGCAATTGTCGAGATGCAATACGGCTCCAGCGACCACCAATCAGGGATATTTCCATGACGCCGCGTTTCTTGTTCCTTTCCGATAGTTGTGCCTCGACCCACGCGTTGGCTTGATCCATGGCATCGGGATACTCGCCGCGTTCCGCGCCACCTCGCAGAAAGTTTTCATATGTCTGCCCCTCGGCAATCAAATCGAAGGAATTCGGATAAAGATCTCTGAGCTTTCTGTTGAAAAGGGCGATGCGACCGGCGGAATCGGTGAGCATAAAACCATCCGCTATGGACTCGATCGCAGCGGAAAGCAGATCCTTGTTTTCCTGAAGTGCCGCTTCCGCCTGTTTCCGGGCGACAGCATTTTCCTTGAACACGATCAGGGTTTTTTCCATGTCACCGATTTCGTCGGTCCGACCTGATGCGGGCACCTCCACCTCCAGGTCACGCTCCGCCAGACGTTGCATGATACCGGTCATTGCAACGATGGGGCGCGATAGACCACCGGCAAACCATATCCCGACGGCTGTAACGAAAAGCGCAATGATCAAGCCGGCGAAGATCATGATGCGCCGCATTTCATCGACAGGTGCCAGAATTTCTGCAAGCTCGATCTCGGCGATAATAGCCCATGTCTCACCGCCGAAGGTGATTGATGTGTAGGTGGCCAGCGTCTCTGTGCCATTCTCGTCGGCAATTTCGGCTGTGCCAGACAGACCCTCGATTGCCCTGGTGACAATTTCTGCGGGTTTCTTCGTCTTCAGAATTTCTGATGTAGTTGAAAAACGTGTGTCGTTGCGGACCAACAGATCCGGACCGACCAGATAAGCTTTTCCGGACTTCCCCATACCTGCGGATACCTGCATGATTTCATTGATCCGGCCTATGGGCATCTGAAAAGCCAAAACGCCTATAAAGTTTTTGTCATCGTCAAACACCGGTGTTGAAATGAAGCTGGCCGGGGCACCATGGCTGGGTTCGTAGGGTTCGAAATCGAAGAAAGTGAGAAAATCCGGAGTCTTGTGAAATGCCGTGGTCCTGAAGGCCCTGCCCAGGTCGGTGCTACGCCAACGCCCGGTGGCCAGGTTTGTCGCATAATCAAGTTCCTTGAACACCGTATAGACAAGGTTGCCATTGATATCGAACAGGAAGACGTCGTAGTAGCCACGTTCCTTCAGGAACTGACGAAACCAGGGATGATACCGACCGTGAATAGCGCTGTAGACAGATCCGTCACTGGCCTGATCGAAGAGTTCCTTTTCGCCCGTTGGGTAGGGATTGTCGTGGATATAAAGGTTCTGCAGTCGATCTTCAGGATCTCCCTTCAGCCTGGACCACGCATCGGTGAAATGGGGCAGGGCGTCTCGCACGTTCCGGCTGCTCGCGGTGAGGGCCAGGTCCTGCCGAATGGAATTCAGATACTGACCGAGCGCCGCCTTGCGGCTTTCCAGGATCTCAATCGACTGGCGTTCAGCGGCCAGCCGCAATTCCTTTTTCGAAATCTGAAATGCGACGACACCGGTCGACAATGCGGCGGCCAATGCGACGGTCACGACCGTCAACGGATACTTTATCATTAACCGCATGTCGTAATATCCTCACAGGGCGAAAAATGTTGGCCGTCAGTTCGGTGCCAACTTCCCCTTGCCGGGCTGTCGGAAATTTGATCGGCTTCGCCTGGAACCCAAACTCCGTCGTTACCCCGGCATGGGGATTTTCTGGTCTGAGGGTGGGACGTCCCAGCCTTTTTGTACGGCCGGGCGATTTGCGATAGCCGTGTACCAGCGTGCCACATTGGGGTAGTCGTTGAGGTCGATGGTCTGCCAGTCGTGGCGCGCAATCCACGGCCACGTCGCCATGTCGGCAATCGAATAATCTATGCCGTTGAGGTATTCGTTGTCGGCAAGGCGTTCGTCAAAGACACGGTAGAGCCGTTTGCCTTCGGTCAAATAACGTTCCTCCGCGTAGGGTGCGACGTCAGGATTATATTTGGTGTAGTGATGCACCTGGCCCAGCATCGGACCGATGCCACCCATCTGCCACATCAGCCACTGATTGGTTTCCCAGCGGCCTTTGTCATCGGCGGGCATGAACTTGCCGGTTTTTTCGGCCAGATACATCAGGATGGCACCGGATTCAAACATCGTCACGTCGTTGTCGTGATCGACAATGGCCGGGATCTTGTTGTTCGGGCTGACTTTAAGAAATTCGGGTTTGTGCTGATCGCCCTGGCCGATGTGAATGGGGTGAACGGTGTATTCCAGGCCGCACTCTTCCAGCATGATTGAGACCTTGCGGCCGTTGGGGGTAGTCCATGTATAGAGGTCGATCATGGTATAATTGTCTCCGTCTGGTGGTGAGTGGGGGATGCCTGGTGATACTATCCTGTATCACGCGAGGGGGAACATGAAAAAACCGATACAGATTCGTATGGGCGGCTATGGCCCGCCAACGACGGCGTTCAGCAAGGCGCTCAGGTTTATTGGTGATCGGCTGGAGGCGCAGTTTGCTGACGGGGTCGAGGTCAAATATGTCTGGAATATCATGGACCTCGGCTATCGTGGTGAAGACATACTATGGCTGGTCGAAAGCGGTTTGCTCACACTTGGATATCAGTCCAGCAGTTATCTGACAGACCGTGTGCCGGAGCTCGGCTTTGTCGATCTGCCGTTTCTGTTTGCCAACAATGATCAGGCCCGGGCGGCGATGGACGGCGCACTGGGCGCGCATTTGACCGGGAAGATCGAGGACCGTGTCAATTATCGCATCATGGGATATTTCGAGAACGGCTTTCGCCACATCTCAAACCGCGTGCGCCCGGTGCATGGGCCGGCAGACCTTGCTGGCCTGAAAATCCGCGTGCTGCCGAGCGACGTCCAGGCCCGGACGTTTGATTTGCTGGGGGCGACACCGCTGAAAATGGATTTAACCGAAGCGATTGCCGGGATTGTCGACGGCTCGCTCGACGCTCAGGAAAATCCTTTCGCCAATACCGTGACCTATGGTGCGCATAAATTTCACCGCCACCACACGATGTCGAGCCACTTCTATATTTCGCGCCCGGTATTCACACATCGCGACAGTGTTGATAGCTGGCCGGAAGACTTGCGCACCGCCCTGCGTGACGCGGTACAGGCTTCAATCGTCTATCAGCGTGATCTATCTGAACGCGAAGCCATCGAGGCCCGACAGGCCATCGAAGACGAAGGCTGTGACGTCGTCGAACTGACGGCGGATGAACAACAGGCTTTCCGCAACGCCGTCAAACCGCAACATGACGACGCCCGCGAAATATTCGGAGATGATATATTCAGGCTGGCGAATTTATGACCGCCTGATCAGCTCCAGCCGGCCAGCGCGTCTGCGACGGTCAGAAGCGCAGTGGATTGTTCATCGTTCAGCGGTGCGAAGGGCGGCAGGGCGCGGGCCCAATCCGGGTCCTTGTTCTGCTGTTGTGAGACGAGGAACTTGACCGCCGGGATCAGCGGCTGGGCAGCAATGCCACCCCGCATTTCAGCAATAAATTTAACGTCGTCATCGCGGCCCTCGTAGGCGGCGTTGTTCCAGACCTTGCCCGCTGCGGGGCCGGTCAGGTTGGTCGTGGCCGAGATGCAGCCGGCAAAACCGTCGGCGGCCGCTGTCTCGAGACAGGTTTCGCTGCTCGGGAAAACGCTGAAGCCCGGCAGCGCCTCGACCAGGCTTTTGCAGTAGGGGATGTTGGCGGAGCTGTCCTTGATGCCGCAAACCCGGCCATCCAGTTCGTTGGACATGCGGGCGACGACTTCGGGCGAAAACGGCACGCCGGTCATGGCGGGGTAGTTATACAGAAACAACGGGATCGGCGTTGATTTGGTCGCCTCGCACAGGTTGGCAAAATAATTGAAAATGCCGGCATCGGTCACGGGCTTGTAATAATAGGGCGGCAGCACAAGGGCGACGCCAAAACCGAGCTCGGCAGCATAGCGCGTCATCTCGACGGTTGAGGCCGCATCGGTGAAGCCTGTGCCGACCATCAATTTTGATTTATCCAGATTGGCTGCTGCCGCGTCCATGATGGTGCGCCGGTCGGCGATGCCAAAGGACGACGCTTCGCCGGTCGATCCCAGTACGTTCAGGCCGTCACAGCCGTTCTCCAACGCCCAGTTGCAGTGGTTCAGGAAACGCTCGACATCGGGTTTTCCCCCGGCAGTAACGGGGGTGGGGACGGCGGCGATAACGCCAGCGGGCAAATTGGTCATGATGATGTATCCGTATTTGGGGGCACGTGACGGGGCAGAGCCGGCGTCAGGGGAATTCGACCCGGTTTTCTAACTCACCTGTCTTGAAAAAGCGACGCAGATTATCAAACAGGGTATTCATTTTCTGGCTCATGGCGTCTTTGGTGCCGGCCGAGATGTGCGGTGTGATCACTGTGTTAGGCAGCGTAAACAGCGGATTGTCGGCGCTCGGCGGTTCCTGCTCATAGACATCGAGCCCGGCGGCCAGAATTTTCCCGGCCTTCAGCGCATCGGCAAGTGCTACTTCATCGACAATGCCACCGCGTGAGGTGTTGACGACGATACAATCGGGTTTCATTTTACTGATGGCGTCGGCGTCGATCAGATTGCGGGTGCCATCGGTCAACGGCACATGCACCGTCAAAAAATCCGCCGCCGCCAGAACGTCGTCCAGATCACCGGAGCGCACACCCAGTGCCGCTGCTTCATCATCAGCCAGGGCTGTCATTGGATCGAAATAAATGCCGGAACAACCGAATGCCTTGAGCCGCTCGGCCACGGCCTGAGCGATGCGGCCCATACCGATGTAGCCCACAGTTTTGCCAAAAATCTCGCGGCTGACGACGCGCTGGGAATTGATGTGCCAGTGACCATCGCGCAATTCCTGATCAACAAACGGCAAGCGTTTGGCCGCGGCCAGCATCAACAAAACGGTATGCTCGGCGACCCCGATGGTGGTGCCTGCGGTCGTGATGGCAAGCGGAATGTCGAGACGTTTGATCTCGCGCCAGTCCGTGGTGTCCTGCCAGCCCACACCCTGGTGATGGATCACCTTGACGTTTTTGGCCGCCTGAATGTGTTCCGTCTTGAACGGTGTCACAGCGCAGACAACGACTTCGACATCGGCGATTTTTCGAGTGCGCTCGTCATCATCATCGGCATCGAGAAAAACCATTTCAAAATCGTCACCCGCCGCCTTCGCGATCAGGGCGTACACGTCTTTGGTGGCGTGGGTGTAATACATGGCTTTGGGTCGTGAGCTCATACGTCGGAATTCCTTGCTGGTCTCAGTCAGATTTTGACGACTTGATTGCTGGCAACGGAGGTGCAGATCGCTTCCAGTACCTGGACGTTCTGCAGTTTCTGGGCGTCCGTAAAGATGTACTCACCATGGCCGGTAATGGCATCAGCGAAACATTCAAAATTTGCCCGCACGGTGTCAATCCAGTCGTACGTCGTGGTCACAGGATCGCTGCCCGTGCGAGCGACTGTCAGATGGGTAACGCCGGGCGTGTCGGGGTGGGTCTCATTGCGCGCCTCGACCCAGGCTTCGGAGCCGAAGACCTGGTAGCGCAGGAACAACGGCGTAACCAGAATGGCATTGAGAAAGCCGATGGCACCACTGGCGAACCGAACCTGAACCGAGACCACGTCCCCGCTCGGATTTTGCATGACGCGGCGTGTGGTCTGGGCATAGACCTCCTCGATCGGGCCAAACATATTGAGGTAGGCGTCGGTCAAATGGATACCCATGCCGGTCATGCCGGCGGCGGGTGCATCGACCGGACTGGCGCGCCAGTCATCGGCGGGCACATTGGCCAGCTTGTCGTGCGAAAAATTGCTCTCGACATGCATGATGGTGCCGAGCTCGCCGGCATCGATCATGCGTTTGATCTCGACCAGGGCCGGCTCAAACCGGCGTTCGTGCCCGACGCCGAGTTGCACGCCGGCCTCCTGACAGGCGGCTACGGCACGCGCAGCGCTCTCCGCCGTCAGACATAAAGGCTTCTCGCAAAAGACCTGTTTGCCGGCTTTGGCGCAGCGGATGATCTGTTCTTCGTGGAACGAATGCGGTGTCGCCAGGATCATCATCTCGACGTCCGGATTGGCAAGTGCCTCATCGAGGTCGCTGGTCAGCGGCAGGCCTTTTTCCGCCGCGAATTCCTTCGACTGATCGGCGTTGACGTCGACCGCCATGATGATGTCGATCTTGTCGCTCGGTGCCAGGCTGTTGATGATGTATTTACCCCACCAGCCCAGGCCGACGATTGCTGCTTTAACCATTAAATTTTTGTCCCCAACCGGCCATCAGGCGACGGCACTGCTTTCGCCAATGGCCTCATTGACCCGGGGCATGACTTCGTTCGCCATCAGTTCCATGGAGCGCCGCGCCAGTTCCTTGTCCTTCCAGTCGTGACCGGCGTAGAGAAGTGTGCCGAAGTCGCCGACTTCCTCGCGGAAGGCCAGCAGCTGATCGACGACGCTATTGACGCCACCGCGAATGACCAGCTGATCAACAATGGTTTCGACATTGAGGTCGTCATCGGACTGGTTCTGGTCGAGCTTGAAGAGATTGGCCCGGCCGCCACGTTTGAGTTTTGTGAACAGGGAATTGTAATAGAAGTGATAGGGGCCGTCCGCTTCTGTGGCATAGCGTTCAGCCATCGCCTCGTCTTCGCAAACAAAAATACTTTTGGCCACACGCCAGTTCTTGGTCTCGGCCGCACGACCGCCATTTTCACAGCCTTCGACATACTTCGGCCAATGGGAATTGACCCACTTCGGCTGCAGGAAGTTGGCCGAGATCGGCTCCCAACCGCGCTCGGCCGCAGCAGTCACACCTTTCGAGAAGGGAGCGACGGCGGTGACAACAATCGGCGGATGCGGGCGCTGGTAGGGTTTCGATATGGTGCCCTGGGCCAGTTCAGGGATGATGGTTTTTTCGGTCGAGATGTTCCAGAAATCACCTGTTAAATTATAGGGCGCATCGATTTCCCAGATTGCCAGGATGTGATTGATCGCCTCAACAAACATTGCGGTTCGATCGTTATCGAGATTGCCAAAAACCTCGGCGTCCGACATCAGGCCACCCGGTGAAATGCCGAACAGGAAACGCCCCTCCGCCATGTGATCGACCATGGCCACTTCGGCGGCAACCATGGCCGGGTGGTGGTTGGGCAGATTGACCGTGCCCGTACCCAGTTTGATGTTTTTGGTCGAGCGCAAGACCCAGGCGATAAAGATCAGACAGGATGAAATGTTTTCGGCACCATCGGTAATGTGCTCACCGATCAAGCCCTCGACAAAGCCAAGTTCATCGGCCAGTACGGCAAATTCGAAGTCTTCTTTCAGGGTCTCCGTCAGGCTGCGGGCCGGCGGGTGTATGGGCATGGTAAAAAAGCCGAGATCCATGGGTCTTGTCCTTTCTGGTCGTTATTTTTTGGCCTGGTCTTTACTTCGTGGCCTCGCCGCCTTCGACGATGATCAGTTCGTTTTCACCGACGCCGTTGAGCCGGAACTTGCGGGCTTCCTGATATTCGGGCGATTCATGGCAGGTCACGGCGTCTTCCAGCGTGGCGAATTCGATGACGATGTGCCGGTCAAATTTTTGCGGTTCTTCAAGGCTGACGAAGCGCCCGCCCCGGGCGAGAACCTTGCCGCCGTACTTTTGCAAGATCCCCGGCACCAGATCGGTATAGCGTTTGTATTCGACCGCGTCGTTTACCTTGGCGCGGGCAACCCAGTATGCGGGCATGTGATGACTCCTTGAAAGGCTACCAGAGCATGAGATCTTCGAAGCCGACGGTGTCGGGCTTCGGGCTGTAATCATCAGGGTGTGGCCGGGCAATGCCATAGCTGCCTGCATTGAACAAAAGCGGCGTGCCGTTGACGTGGCTGTAGTTTTCAACCGCACCCAGAAAGATCAGATGATCGCCACCTTCGTAATGTTTGTCGTTTCGACACTCAAAGACCGCCAGTGCGCCTGCCAGAACCGGCGCGTCACCAAGGCCGGGTTGCCAGTCAACTCCGGCGAACTTGTCCTCAGCCGGCGTGGCAAACTGGTTCGAAATATCGCGCTGGGCATCGCTTAGAACATTGACGGTAAAATGGCTGGCGTTTTGAAAAATTTCCAGCAAACCTGATTTTTTGCCGAGACACCAGTGCACCAGCGGAGGCTCAAGCGACACCGCGCCAAAAGAGTTGGCCGTCAGCCCTTCCGGCTTGTTGTCGGGCCCCATCGTTGTGATCACCGTGATGCCGGTCGGGAAGCAACCGAGGGCATTGCGGAAGGCGCGGGTATCGAAGGACTTGTCAGTCATCCAGCTTTCTCATTTGAATGAAAATTACAGCGATAATTATAGCCCAGGTTTAAAATGTTGCCCTAATAATCATTTTCAAATTGCCGTCATCAGCCCGGCCATAAACGCCGGAATTGCCCGCCTTTCCCCGCTACGGCTATAGTGAGAGCCGCCATGAAAATTCTGGAAGGAACATAAATCGTGAACAGCAATACAATCGTCATTGAAGCCCAGGGACCACCTTCCGTCATGCAGCTGAAAGAGGGCGCGCTGACTGCGCCCGAAGACGGCATGGCAACGATCCGCCAGAGCGCCATCGGCATCAATTTCATGGACGTTTATCAGCGCTCCGGGCAGTACCCGATGGACTTGCCGAGCGGCATCGGCCTCGAAGCGGCGGGCATCGTCGAGGCCGTCGGTGCCGGTGTCAGCGGCCTCGCTGTAGGGGATCGGGTGGTCTATGCCGGTGGACCGCCGGGGGCCTACGCCGATTGTCGAAACGTTATCGCTGCGCGCATCGTCAAAATCCCGGATGGCATCAGCGACGACCAGGCCGCCGCCGTGCTGATGAAGGGCACGACTGCCGAATATCTGCTGGAACGCTGCTACAGGGTTACGCCGGGTGAGAGCGTTTTATTTTATGCCGCTGCCGGTGGCGTCGGATTGCTCGCCGGACAGTGGGGCAAGGCGCTTGGCGCCCGCATGATCGGCATCGCTGGCGGGGCTGAAAAATGTGCGTTGGCCCGGGCCAACGGCTATGACGAAGTGATTGATCGTCATTCGGAAGACGTCGTCGCCCGTGTGCGCGAGTTGACCGACGGTGCCGGTGTGCCGGTGCTCTACGATTCCATCGGCAGGGATACCTACGATCAATCCATCGATTGTCTGGCCGAACGCGGCATGTTTGTCTCCTTCGGCACGACGTCGGGCAAGGTACCGCCGGTCGAGGCGGCAACCCTGCAACACAAGGGCTCGCTCTATTTCACCCGCCCCTCGCTGGCGAATTATTGTGCGGCGCGCCCGGATTTCGAGATGTCGACCAGCCGGCTGTTCGAGATGATGTCGAGCGGTGCCGTCAAGGTTGAGATCGGTCAAAGCTACAGCCTGGCCGACGCGGTCAAGGCGCATGAGGATCTGGAGGCGGGACGCACGTCCGGTTCGACCGTTCTCGTGCCATGAGTAGTCCTCGCAGCGTCGGCGTCATCGGCCTCGGCACCATGGGCGGTGCCATGGCCGCCAACCTGATCGATCGGGGTTTCGAGGTCACCGGATTTGATATCGATCAGGGAGCTTGCGACAAACTGGCCGGTCTCGGTGGCTGGATTGCCGGGTCGGCCAACGATGTGCTCAAGGCGGCACCGATTGTTATAACGTCGCTGCCTTCACCGGATGCACTTGTCCGGGTGGCGACGGACGCCGGTGAACTGCAATCCGCAAGCCCTGTGGTCATCGAGACGAGCACGCTGACACTGGAGGACAAACTCAAAGCATTCGGGTTATTCGAAAACGCCGGCATGGCGTTACTCGATTGCCCGATGAGCGGCACCGGGGCCCAGGCCGTGGTGCGCGACCTCGTGGTTTTTGTTAGTGGAGATGAAGGTGCCAGTGACAAGTGTGCAGAAGTTTTTGAGGCGATCAGCCGGGGGCGGCATTATCTCGGCGCGTTCGGCAATGGCAGCCGCATGAAGTTCGTCGCCAACATTCTGGTGGCCAATCACAACGTGGCGGCGGCGGAAGCCATGGTGCTGGGGATGAAGTCAGGCCTTGATGCGCAAGTTATCTACGATGTGATCTCGAACAGTGCCGGCAGTTCACGCATGTTCGAAATTCGCGGGCCGATGATGGTGGCGGACGACTATGACGGGGCGACGATGAAAATGGATCTGTTCCAGAAGGATTTGAACATCATCCGTGAATTCGCCTGTAACCTTGAAGTCGAGGTGCCGTTGTTCGATGCCGGAGTAAAAATCTACGACCGGGGCCTCGCCGAGGGCCGGGACAAACAGGACACTGCAAGTGTTTGCGGCGTGCTCGCCGACATGGCTGGGCTAAAGCGTTGAGTAGCTAGAACAGTAAACTTGGTAAATACGTGGCGATTTCAGGGAACAGGACGATAGCCACCATGCCCATCAGCATGATGATCCAGTAGGGCGTCGAGCTTTTGAAAATATGCATGATCGGGACGTCGTCGCCGTCGTCGGAAATCGCCGCCTTGACGGTATAGACCAGTAATCCAAAGGGCGGTGTCAGCAGGCCGGCTTCAATGGCGATGATACCGATGATGGCGAAGGAGATCGGGTCGTAGCCGATCTTGACGGCGATGGGCGCGAAAATGGCGGCGGTCAGCAGCATGATTGAAATCGAATCGATAATCATGCCGAGCAGGAACCAGATCAGCACCATGACACTGACGATCATCCAGGGCTCCATGCCGGAACCAAGGAAAATGCCTTCGATGGCATTGGCGATACCGGTCATGGCGAGGGTGCGCGAATAAAGTGCTGCCGTGACCAGCAACAACAGGATCGGGGCCGAGGTGCGACCGACGGATAGAATCGAATCAATAATATCGCGGTAGCGCATTCCCTTGATCAGGCCGAGGATCAGGCCGATGAACGCGCCGGCCCCGGCACCTTCGGTCGGCGTGAAGATGCCGAACCAGATACCGCCGAGCACAGCAACGATCACCGTCGTGATGCCGGCGAGGCTGATCAGGAACTGGACGGTCGAAACGTCGCCGTCGTCGGCCCCGGTTTCCTTCGCCGTGGCGGCTTCCACTTTCATGCGCTCGACCGACGCCGCATCGGCACCGACGGCGGTGGGTCGAACCAGCGCCATGACAAAGACGTAAACGAGGAACATCGACATCAACATCAGACCCGGCAGGATACCGGCGGCAAAAATCTGGCCGATGGATTGCTCCGTCAGGATGCCCCAGACAATCATCAGGACGCTCGGCGGGATCAGCATGCCGAGACAACTGGAGCCGGCAATGGCACCGAGGGCAAAACCCTTGTGATAGCCGAAGCGCTTCATCTCCGGGTAGGCGATGCGCGAAAAGGCAGCAGCCGAGGCGATACTGACACCGGTGACAAAGGAAAACAGCGCGTTGCCGATGATGGTGGCGAAGGCGAGGCGCCCGGGCAGGCGGTGCAGCAGCCGGTTGATCCCGCGATAAACATCGGTGATCACCCCCGACTTGCCGATAAATTCACCCATCAGCATGAATAGTGGGATGACGGCAAAGACATAAGCACGGATGGCTTCATAGGCCGTCGCCGCCAGCATGCTTTGTACCGTGCCGAAAGCGTAACTATCTGCACCGGTGACGAGGAAAATTCCCAGCGCACTGGTCATGCCAAGTGCTATGGCGATGTGCACGCCGATGGCGACAAGGCCGATCAGGCAGACAACGAGCATGAACGCGATATTGGCTTCAAACACTAGTTCATTCCAGTTCGTTGCTGATCGGGATCAATGAGAGACACCGTCGCCCTCAATTTCAGAATCGGGCAGTTCCGGTTTGAAGACATCGATGTAGGCCAGCACCAGATAATTGACGAGGGCCAGGGCGCTGCCGCCGAGTACGGTCCAGCGCGCCGGCCAGGATGGTACGCGTAACGCCCCTTCGCCTTCAAATTCACCCTCGACGTAAGAGGCGATGCTTTCTTCCCAGCCGCCGGTGATGATCATCAGGAAGAAGGCCGCGCCCAACAGATATCCAATGGCGAGGAAGGTACGCTGGACGCCGTCCGGCAGATGAATGACGAGGAAATCGGCCATCAGCATGGAGCGGCTGCGAATGGCATAGCCGACCTGCAGAAAAACAATAATGACGATGGAAGCGGCGACGATTTCAGCCGTGCCGTAGATTGGCGAATCAAACACAAAACGCCCGATAATATTGCCGAGTACCAGAAACGAGAGCCCGAAAGCCCAGGCTGCCGCGACGACCATCAGGAATTTGGAAAGACGATCACTTAAGGCAATGAGCGACAAATTACTGCGCCCCCGGCGCGCCGGCTGTGATGGAAAAATAAACTGATGTGCCGACCGGTGAGGGATCGATCCCGCCCCGGTCGGCACCCAGTTTGTTATCTGAACGGTCCACGACCGCCCTACGCATTTACTGACTTACTTGATGACGTAACGGACAGGCCATTTGTAACCAACTTTTTCGGCAGCATCCAAAGTCGCGTTGAGGATGGCCTTGGCCGGATAGCCTTTTTTCTCAAGTTCGTCCGCATGTTTTTGCGGCCAGTCTTTAAGCCGCTTCGCCCAGTCGAGACGGACGGAAGCCGGCAGGTCGTTGACGGTGATATTCTTGCGCAACCAGTCCATGTCCTTCTTGTAACCGATTTTGTTGAAGGTACCGGTCTGGTCGGAATAACGGTCGGCAACTTCCTGGATGATCGGCTTGACTTCAGCCGGCAGGCTCTTCCAGAAGCGATTGTTGACCGTCAGGCCATGCCACGTGATCGAGCCGAAGCCGATGGTCGTGTAGTACTTGCCAACTTCATGAAGTTTGAACACCGGACCCCAGGCGCTGGGGAACATGATGCCGCCTTCAGCAAGACCGGTCTTGATTTTCTGGTACCAGCCCGGCAGTCCGTCGGTCACGGGCACGATGCCCATGCCCGCCTGTTTCATCCAGTTCAGGTTGAGACCGGCGCCGAGGATCTTGTGGCCTTTGAGATCAGCTGTTGTTTTCCACGGAAAATTTGTGCCGAGGTTGTAACCGCCGTCGCCGATGATGGCGAGCAGGGTCTGATTATATTTGTGGAAACGTTTTTTGAGGCTCGGGAACTGCTTGTAGATCGAGTTCGCGATGGCCACACTTTGTACAGGATCCATGGTGCCGAACGGCAGCATGATCTGGAACGCATGCATGGGCAGTTTGGAAGCTTCGAAGCAGTAGCAGAAACCACCGATGTCGAGCACGCCGTTCTGCACGCCTTCCATGACTTCGAAGACCTTGACGATGGAACCGCTGTAGCCCTCGATGAATTTGACAGTGTGGCCGGTCTTGGCCTCAACCGCTTTTTTCAGCTCGGTCTGGAAAAATGTTTTCATCAGGCCGGCATAGACAACCGTCGGCGGATGGCCCGAGCCAATGCGAATGGTGATTTCCTTGGCCGATGATGTGGCGGCAAATCCCAGTGATCCCGCGACAATCAAACTTGATGCCAGGGCCAGGGTTTTGAAGCGTTTAACTCCCAACATAATAAACCTCCCTATTTTTGAGTATTGTTTTCTGTCGATTTTTTTTACTCAATCGCCATAATCTCGAAATTATTTGAGCTCGTCAACAGTTTGCAATGGCGATCGTGCATCGCCAGGGACCCAACTACGGCAGAATTCTGCGCTTTATGCGTCGAATCTGCGCTGTGATGAACTTTTTGTCAGGTCTTATTCAGCTGCCGCTTTTTTGGCATTGGCGAAGTCGTTCTTGACGACGACCTTGATGGCGTCTTCGACGCGGTCCTTGGCGTAGCGGATGGCTTCCGGCAGATCCCCCATGTCAAAGGTGTGGGTGTGGATCAACGTCGCGTCGAAACGCTTCTGGTTCATATAGGCAGCGGCGCGGATTGTGCCGCTCTTGCCCTCACCCCGGATGCCAAAGATATAGATGTTGTTGGCGACGATGTGCATGACATTGACCGGTACGTCTTCGTGGGAGAAGGCGGCGAGACAGATTTTACCGCCCCGGCTGACCATCTGTGCCGCTTCATTGACGGCGTTGCCGGCCCCTGAACATTCCAGCACATAATCGGCCCCTTCGCCGCCGGTGTATTCCCAGACCTTTTTGACGACGTCCTCGTTGCGCACGTTGATGACGTGATCAGCGCCCAGTTTTGTGCCGATCTCCAGGCGGTTGTCGCGTGTGCCCGTCAGTATGACCGGCTCCGCCCCCAGGGCCTTGGCCACGGCGACACCCAGCAAGCCGATGGGCCCCGGACCGGTGATCACCAGGCTTTCGCCGGCGACCAGACCACCCAGTTCCGTCAGGCCATACATGGCGGTACCCGCCGTGACGACAAGGCACGCTTCTTCATCGCTCATGTCATCGGCGACGGGGGCCAGGGTGTTGATGTTGTTGATGGCATACTGACAGAACCCGCCGTCAGTGGTGAAGCCGTTGGCCCGGTGGCCCTTGTCCTGATCACCATAATTTTTGCCGTAGTTGAGGCAAGATGTGTACATGCCGGAGCGGCAGCGCTTGCACTGGCCGCAGCCCGCGTGAATTTCCACTGTGATGCGGTCGCCAATGGCGTAGCCATCAACCGCCGGACCGAGTGCTACAACCGTGCCCATGTATTCATGTCCGGGGGTCCAGTTCTTGTTGAACGGCAAGCCACCCTCGATCAGCGCCGGCGGTCCCTGATAAATCACCTCTAGGTCGGTGCCGCAAACCGCAATCGCATCAATGCGCACCAGAACCTCGGCCCGGCCCGGTGACGGCACGGGTTTATCAACCAGCGTCAGCTCGCCCGGATCTCCCAGCACCCAGGCCTTCTGGGTTTCGGGAACAGGGTAATCAGGGCTGGTTGTGACGTTTTCTGACTGTGCCATGTCGATGAAGTCCTTGTATCGAGGTCAATAACCGTTGAGCAGACTAATCTCGTTACTAAGCCTTGTCATCCCGGTCTCGCCTTATATACCATCGGCCCCGATCAGGTCGCCGCAGGCCAGACTGGAACCACGCATCGTACAGGAAGCGTAACCATGGACGAAAGCAAAACACATATACCGACCGAGGTGTACCTCAAGTTTCTCGACATGACCGTCGAGATTCACTGGGATTATCACGCCTGGTTGATGGTCGTTATCTGGTTCTTCATGGTGCCGCTTTGCATAATTTCCATCCGGTTTTTCAAGCCGAAGCCGACGTTTCACGGCATTACCACCAAAATTGGCATCACCAATCTCAAGTGGTGGTGGTTCACCACCCACAAATACGGGCTCTATACCGCTGTCGGATTATCGCTGCTGGGACTGGGTGTGGCGATGGTTGTCAGTGGCGGGTTCAGCGGCTCGATGCACTCGATTTTTGGTATGGTGACGATTGCGTTCGGGTGCTTGCAGGTCATCTCGTCTTGGTATCGCGGTCGCCACGGCGGCAGATATTATGCCACGGCCGATCCCGATGATCCTGAAACCTGGAAGGGTGATCACTACAACATGACGACCCGGCGGCGGAAGTTTGAGGCCTGGCACAAATCGGCGGGCTATCTCGCGATGCTGTTTGCGGCTGGGGCTGCGGGCTCCGGTCTGATGCAGTTTCCCCTTCCCGTCCTTGCGGGTTTCCTGCTGGGTTCGGTGGCGGTCACCTTCCTGTTGTGGATAATCTTCGAATTTCAGGAACGACGCCATGACGGCTACCGCGCCGTCTTCGGCTACGGCATGGAACACCCCTACAATGAGTACCGCAAGGAACTCTGAGCGATCAGCCTTCGTATTCCAGGATATACAAACCGCCGTTGAAGTCGTTGCTGTAAACCAGGCCTTCTTTTGAGACCCAGACGTCGCAGGACTGGATAACGTTTTGCCGGTTAGGGCGCGGATCGACCAGTTGCGCCGGTTGTGGTGGCACGAAGGCCGCGGTTTCTTCCGGGCGATATTCGTTGCTGATATCGAAAACGCGGATACCGGCGTTTTGGTATGTCGAGAAAATCGTCTGATCACTCACGAGCCCATCAGGGCGGTTCTCATAAATATTGTGCGGCCCGAAGTGCGCGCCCTTGTTGACATAGTCCGCTTCCGCCGGTGTCGGGAAAGTCGAGATGCTGACGGGGTTGGACGGTTCGCGGATATCAAACATCCAGATAAACTTGGTGCCGTCCTCGCAGTTATCGAGCACCGCTTCATCAGCCACCACCAGCAAGTCGCGGTCGGGCAGGGGCAGGCAATTGTGCGTGCCGCCTCCGAAGGGCGGTGACCAGTTCTTCTGCGTGATCAGCGTCGGGTTCGAGCGGTCCGAAATATCCATCATTACCAGGCCGGCGTCGCGCCACGCGCCATACGCCGTGTCGCCGTGGATGATCGCGTGATGCAGCCCATTGCGTCGCGAGGCATCCCATTCCGGAACTTCACCGGCGGCCGTATTCATGCCGGGCAGCCAGTAACGCCCGGCTTCTTTCGGGTTGGCCGGGTCGGCCATGTCGATGGTCATGAAGATGTAATCGGTAAATCCATCAAGCAACACCGAGGCATAGGCCCAGCGCCCGCCGGTATACCAAAGCCGGTGAATGCCGCCGCCTTCGACCGGCATAAAGGAAATCTGTTTGGGCTCTTCCGGATTGGCGATGTCATAGACCGTCATACCCGCTGTCCAGTCCCGTGTGCGCACGGCTTCGACATCCGCTGTGCCGATTTTTTCGCCGATGGCGCCCTTGTAGTATTTTGACTCGTCCTGGAATTCTTCCGACGCGAACATATTGCGGGCGTTAATCACCAGCAACAGGTCCTCGTGGCTTTGCAGATGGATGTTCCACGTATTGGGTGGTGAAGGCACATAGGCTACCGGTTTGGGATTGCGCGGATCACGCACGTCGATGACGCTGAAGCCATCGGAAAACATATGACCGGTAATGGCGTAGCCCTTGTTGACCATCAACTGGACGCCATCCGGCCGCCCGCCCTGATCGGAATGGCCGATCAGTTTGAAATTATGGACGTAATCCGGTGTCGGCAAGTTCTGGCTGCTCATCTGGTGCCTCCTGATTTTCTGTCCGCCACCAAATGATCCGGGCCAACAAGTGATTGCTGCAATCGCCTGGCGATGTTAAGCGAGTGCATTGCGATCATTCAAGCACCTTCATATTCTCAGGCATGAAATATACAGTGATTTGATGATGAGATATTCGGCGTTCAATCTGTTGAAGGAAGCGATCACCGGGAACCGGAACTGGCAACCCGTGTGGTGCGATCCCGAACCCAAATCCGACTATGACATCATCATTGTCGGTGGCGGCGGGCATGGCCTGGCGACGGCGTATTATCTGGCCCGCGAATTCGAGCAAGCCAATATCGCCGTGCTTGAGAAAGGCTGGATTGGTTCCGGCAATGTCGGGCGCAATACAACCATCATCCGCTCGAACTATCTGCTTGAGGGCAATGAGCCGTTCTATGAGTTTTCCATGAAACTGTGGGAAGGGCTGGAGCAGGACGTCAACTACAATGCCATGGTCTCGCAGCGCGGCGTGCTCAATCTTTATCATTCCGATGGTCAGCGCGATGCCTTTGTGCGGCGGGCCAATGCCATGCTGCTCAGCGGGGCCGATGCCGAGATGCTCGATCAGGGTGCTGTGCGGCAGCTCTGCCCCTACCTCGATTTCGACAACGCCCGCTTCCCGATCAAGGGCGGATTGCTGCAAAAGCGTGGCGGCACAGCGCGTCATGATGCCGTAGCCTGGGGGTATGCCCGGGGCGCTGATCAGCGCGGCGTCGATATCATTCAGAACTGCGAAGTGAATGGTTTTCTGATCGAGGACGGGGTTTGCCTTGGCGTTGAAACCAGCCGGGGCACGATCCGGGCCAAAAAGACCGGTGTCGCAGTGGCCGGATCGACCGGGCGGGTGATGTCCCACGCCGGTATGCGCCTGCCGATTGAGAGCCATGTCCTGCAGGCTTTTGTTTCGGAGGGTCTGAAGCCCGTGCTGCCGGGCGTCGTCACCTTCGGGGCCGGGCATTTTTATGTCAGCCAGTCCGACAAGGGCGGTCTGGTGTTCGGCGGCGATATCGACGGCTACAACACCTACGCCCAGCGCGGCAACCTGCCGGTGGTTGAGGATGTCTGCGAAGGCGGCATGGCGATCATGCCGATGATTGGTCGGGCGCGCTTGCTGCGCATGTGGGGCGGAGTGATGGATATGTCGATGGATGGCTCGCCCTTCATCGATAAAACACACATCGACGGGCTCTACCTCAACGCCGGCTGGTGTTATGGCGGCTTCAAGGCGACACCGGCTTCGGGCTGGTGTTTCGCCCACCTGCTGGCGCGAGACGAGCCGCACGTGACGGCGCGACAGTTCCGGCTTGATCGTTTCCGGCGCGGCGCGATGATCGATGAAAAGGGCGTCGGTGCCCAACCCAATCTGCATTGATCTGACTGCATTCCATGATCATCAATCATCCTTTGCTGGGCCCGCGTGACGCCGCTGAATTTGTCTATCTTGGTGATGCCAGCCTGATGCACCGCCCGGACTGGCAGGCCGAAGATGCGCCGGACATGTTCCATGATTATCAGTACCTGCGCGATAATCCGGCAGGCTTGCACCGCGAGCTCTGGTACCACGAGCAAGGGGATCGGAGCTGGCTCGTGGTCACCCGAAACACCCTGACGCACGAAATTACAAACGTCGAACTGGCCAGCGACGTCGCCCGGGCCGAGGGGCGTTCACGATGAGCCAGCCCAACCGATTGCAGGGCGGCCTGATCGCGCGCGACGACGCCCGACGCTTTACGTTCGATGGCCGCGCCTACAAAGGCTTTGCCGGTGATACCCTGGCTTCGGCGTTGCTGGCCAATGGTGTGCGCCTGGTCGGGCGGAGTTTCAAATACCATCGCCCGCGCGGCATTTTCTCGGCAGGATCAGAAGAACCGAGCGCGCTGGTGACTGTGGGCGAGGGGGCGTGGGCTGATCCCAACACCCGGGCGACTACGGCTGAGCTCTATGAGGGCATGAGCGCTCACAGTCAGAACAAATCGGGCTCGCTGAATTTCGATCTGATGGCGGTCAATGATTTGTTGTCGCCGTTCCTGACGGCAGGATTTTACTACAAGACGTTCATGTGGCCGGCGGCCTTCTGGGAGAAGGTTTACGAGCCGATCATCCGCCGGGCGGCGGGTCTCGGCAGCTTGTCCGGTGAGCCTGATCCCGACAGGTACGACAAGGGCTTCCAGCATTGCGATTTGCTGGTGATCGGCAGTGGTCCGGCAGGATTGATGGCAGCGTTGACGGCAGGGCGAGCTGGATTGCGGGTAATCGTCGCCGAGGAAGATTTTGTCCTCGGCGGGCGCCTGAATGCCGAACGGCAGAGCCTTGACGCGCAGGCATCAAGTGACTGGGCGGCGCAAACGGTGGTCGAGCTTGCGTCGCTGGACAACGTTCGCCTGATGTCGCGCACAACCGTGTATGGCGCCTACGATCACGGCATATTTGGCGTACTCGAACGCCGCACAGATCATCTGTCGACACCTGACGGGCGGGCGCGCCAGATCAACTGGCGGGTCTATGCCAAACGCTCGATCCTGGCAGCGGGAGCGACGGAACGGTCCATTGCCTTTGGTAATAATGACCGTCCTGGAATCATGCTGGCCGGTGCGGTGCGAAGCTACGTCAATCGCCAGGGCGTCACACCGGGGCAGCGCGTGGCGGTCTTCACCAACAACGATGACGGCTGGCAGACGGCGCATGATCTGGCGCTTAAGGGCGTCGAGGTCGCGGCGATTATCGATAGCCGGCGCGAGACGGCGCAATCCGCGCTGCCAGGTGTGCGCACCGTGACAGGCGGGCGCATCGTCAATACGCGGGGACGGCTCGGCCTGAAAAGCATCACGCTTGGCAACGGCGAGCACATTGCGGCGGACTGTCTTGCCGTCTCCGGCGGCTGGTCGCCGGCTGTGCATTTAACCTGTCATCAGCGCGGCAAACCGGTCTGGGACGAGGGCATCGCCGGTTTTGTGCCGGGCGGAGAACTGCCCGACGGGATGATCGTTGCCGGTGCAGCACGCGGCACGATGACGCTCGGCACTTGCCTGGCTGAGGGTCTGGCTGCGGGCAATGACGTCGTGCGCGATGCCGGCAAATCCGTATCGGGTACACAAACACCACAGGCCGACGATGAAATCTTCGCGATCTCCCCGTTCTGGCATGTCAGCGAAAGCACGGGCCGGGCCTGGCTTGATTTGCAGAACGACATCACGGTCAAGGACGTCCGCTTGTCGCATCAGGAAGGTTTCCGCTCGGTCGAACATCTCAAGCGCTACACCACACTCGGCATGGCGACGGATCAGGGCAAGACGGCGAATATACTCGGCCTCGCCTTGATGGCCGAAGCGTCGGGGAAAACGATTGCCGAGACCGGCACGACCATGTTCCGCCCGCCCTATACGCCGGTGGCCATTGCTGCCTTCGCCGGTCGCAGCCGGGGCAAGAACTTCCGCCCGACAAGACTGACACCGAGCCATGACTGGGCCGTCGAGCAGGGTGCGGTTTTTGTCGAAGCCGGTGCCTGGCTGCGCGCGCAATGGTTCCCTCTGTCAGGGGAGACCCACTGGCGTCAATCCGTTGATCGCGAGGTGTTGGCGACGCGGGCTTCGGTGGGTGTGTGCGACGTCTCAACGCTGGGCAAGATCGACATTCAGGGCCGGGACGCCGGGGAATTCCTCAACCGCATCTATGCCAACGGCTTCGCAAAACTGGCCGTGGGCAAGGCGCGTTATGGCTTGATGCTGCGCGAGGACGGCATCGCCATGGATGACGGCACGACAGCGCGCCTCGGCGACAGCCATTATCTGATGACGACGACCACGGCGAACGCGGTGTCGGTTTTCCGGCATCTCGAATTTTGCCGCCAGTGCCTGTGGCCCGACCTCGACGTGCAGCTGATTTCGACGACCGAACAGTTTGCCCAGTACGCCGTCGCCGGGCCAAATTCACGCAACCTGTTGGCCAAAATTGTCGATCCTGAATTCGATCTCTCAAATGAAGCATTCCCGTTCATGGCCTGCGCCGACATTACGGTGTGCGGCGGTGTGCAGGCGCGTCTCTACCGAATTTCATTCTCGGGCGAACTGGCCTACGAAATCGCCGTGCCGACGCGTTATGGCGACAGCCTGATGCGGACGTTGATGGCGGCGGGTGCAGAATTTGACATCGTGCCCTACGGCACCGAAGCGCTCGGCGTCATGCGCGTCGAGAAGGGCCACGCTGCCGGCAACGAATTGAATGGTCAGACAACAGCGCTCAACCTCGGGCTTGGCCGTATGGTCTCGGGTACCAAAGACTTCATCGGTAATGTACTTTCGCGGCGCGACGAATTGATGCGCGAGAACGGTTTGCGCCTCGTCGGCTTCAAACCGCTCGATGCGACACAATATTTGACAAGTGGCGCGCACTTTATGGCCAACGGGGCGGCCGCGCATGTCGCCAACGACGAAGGCTGGATGTCGTCAGTGGTTTATTCACCGACGCTGAAAAGCTTTATCGGTCTTGGCTTCCTGCAGCGCGGCCACGATCGTTTGGGCGAAGTCATCCGTGCGGTCGATCTGGTTGCCAAGCGGGATATCGAAGTCGAGATTACCAGCCCGCATTTTTATGACCCGGAAGGGGAACGTTTGCGTGGCTGATCTTACCCTCACGGCCAAATCGGCGCTCGACGGTTTCAGGCTTGAGGCCGAAGGCGCGCGGCTGGTCGAAATAACCGGCTATGCCTTGGTCTCCATCGCCGGGTTGTCTGACGAGCTGCGGTCAACCTTGATGGAAAAACGGGACCTGGAACTGCCGGCAACGGGCCGGGCGACCTTCAACGCTGTGCGCCAGATGACGTTGATGTCGGTTGCCCGCGATCAGTGGTTTTTGCGTCTGCCGGAAAATGCCGGGGCGCTCGATGGTCTGGACGATGTCGCCGCCCTGACCGATCAATCGGATTCGTGGGTACAGATCGAACTGGCGGGACCGGCAGCCCGCGACACACTTGAACGCCTGCTGCCCATCGACATTCACCCGGCAGCGTTTCCCGAGGGAACTGTCGCCCGCTCGGTGATTGAACACCTCGGCGTTATCGTGTTGCGCCAGCCCTCCGAAGAAGACAGTTTCCTGCTGCTAAGTCCACGCTCATCGGCGAAGTCATTCCTGCACGCCCTGACCGGCTCACCGCCATTTACACCAGCCTGAATACAACGACCTCAGCTCTGCCTGATCTCATCCAGCACGGGATGAAGGTGTCTGGCGAACAGCTCCGGATTTTCCGACATGGGGAAATGGCCAAGGCCTTCCATGATGATGGCTTTCGAGCCTTCGATGCGGCCTGCCGTCGCCAGCATACGCTCAGGCGTGCAGGAATTGTCGTATTCACCGGAGAGCAGATAGACCGGGCAAAGCGTGGTGTCGATCTGGCTTGAGCGATCATCAAAGTGGCCGTCCTGCCAATAAAAATAAAGATCGCCCTTGAAGATGCCGGGTCCGGACTGCATGTAGCCCCACAGGGTTTCCCATCGGTATTCATCCGGGCTCTGCGGCGCGATCTGGCCCGAGACATACCCGGCACAGATTTCGCCGCCATGCACATCGCCCCGATGCAGCCAGTCCGTATCGTAGTAGGGCTCAAGCCGGTCGGCGCCCTCCAGCGCGATGACGGCGCGACAGGCCGAAGGATTTTCCAGCGCCTGGTGCAGCACAATGCGCCCGCCCATCGAACAGCCGATCAGCACCGGATTGTCGAGGTCCATTTGGCTACAGAAATCCTCGACGATCTTCAGGTAACGCGCGGTCGTCAGCTGATAGGGCTGGTTCTGCCAGTTGGCTGGCGGATTGGATTTGCCATGCCACGGCAGGTCAAAGGCGATAACCCTGTAATGATCAGTGATGGCGGGATCGCACAGCATGTGGCGGAACTGACGATTGTCGGCCCCGGCGGTATGCAGGCAAACCAGCGGGATGCCGCTGCCGGCCTCCTCGATGTAGATGCGCGAACGCTCGCCCGCCAGCGTCATGTCGGCATAGCGCCCGATGATCGGTTCATAGACCAGATCGCCGGTCTGCGGGCTCGACGCTGGCAGCGTATCGGACTTTGCCGGGCGCGGTGCAGCAAACAGGTCCTTGAAATACAAGAGGTTCTGCATCAACGGTGTGAGATCGCCATCGATGCGGGCATTCGACGACGACAGCAGCGAAAATAAATCGTGAAAGTCACGCTCGGGCTCAGCGGCCCAGTGTGCCTCCCAGACCTCGCGTTCGGCGCCGAGACAAAACACCCCGCTCTCCAGTGCCAGCCGTCGCGGTCGGTGCCCGCTGATGCGGCCCTGCTCAATGCTGACGATATGATCGTCATCGCCAATGGTAAGCTGGATATCCAGGCTAACCCCCCGCCCGCGCGCCACCAGCCCGGCATCCTCATTCACGCAACGCTGCAATCGATCAAGCATCAGACTTATCCATATGTGTTCTAGTGACGATTATCCGTCAGGAAGGCCTTGACCATGGGCCAGTGACTGGTGACGAGATCGTGGGTAATGCCTTTGGGTTCCCAGACCGATTTGCCATCCGGGTGACGCAAGACGTAATCCCGGCAATGGCTGGGATAATTTCGAAACCACGGGTCCTTGCCGGTATCGAAGGTGAGCAAGGCTTCGTCATCGTTCATATTTTCACCGAAATTGTCATAACAGCCGCCGTTCAGAATGATCCTGCCGCGAATCTTGACGTCCCCGCCATATCCGGCAACCATGCCGCCGCCCTGGGAATGGCCGATCAAAAAGATATTTTTTTTGTCGAGCCAGGGGAGTTTCGCGATTTGCTCCAGGGCATGATACATCTCGTTCAGGCGCATGGCTCTCACCTGTTTGCCTACCAGATAGTTGACGGTGAAATTGCGAAAGCAATACTCGGGTCTTTCCCGGGCGAATGAGTTGGGCGCGACGACGACAAAATCATCAAGTGTCGAAAGCTGGCGCAAGTGTTCGAAGCTGGTGCGTAAAATTCCACCGCAGCCGTGGAAATATGCGATCACCGGCAGCTTGATGCCGGTCGGAACTTTCGCGGCCAGCGATGCAATGGGGGATGCCGGATATTGCGGTCGCTTGTGCACGACCTTCGCATGCTCCTCTGCTGCGACATTCGCCGCGTTGATCTCCTCCGCATAAGCCCCCAGGACATTGACCGGTAATCGAACACTGGCGTTTTCATATGTTGCCTCGACCGTCGTACAGCCGATCACTGCCAGGCAGGCGAAGAGCATTGGCAAAAATCGAAATAAAACGCGCAATTTCCACTCTCCTACAATACCACCCAACCGTCCGGGGGGGCGCCTTTGCCAGGATGGAGGGTGCCGCAGTTCGGGCAGGTGCGGGCGTCGAGGTCTTCGTGGTATGCGTCAAAGACGACGGGCAGTTTGCTGACGATGCCGCTCGGGCCGCCCAGCGCGACTTCGACGCGATGCACAAGGGCCTCACAATCGAAGCAGTACCATTCGAAGCCTTCCTTCATGCCGTCCATGCGCGGGCTTTCGACGACGATGCCGACGGAGCCTTCCTGGGGGCGTTGCGGGGCGTGGCGAGTGTGGGAGGGCAGCAAGAATATCTCGCCCTCGCGGATCGGCAGGTCATAAATTTTGCCGCCATCAGCGATCTTCAACAGCATGTCGCCTTTGATCTGGTAGAACCACTCCTCGACCGGATCGTCGTGGAAATCCATCCGCGTATTGGGCCCGCCGACGACCATGACAATCATGCCGCTGTCGTCGTGAAGGAGCTTGTTGCTCACGGGTGGTTTGAGATTGTGCTGGTTTTCAGCCAGCCATTTCTGGAAATTAAATGGCTGCAGGCTCGGGTGCGTGTTCATCAAATTCGTCCTCGTTATTCTGCCGCGAGATCGCCGCCTTTGAGGCCACAGGCCTCAAAGGCGGCGCGGGTCCGGGCTTTTTCGTCGTCGGTCAATGCCAGCATCGGGCGGCGCACCGGACCGCCGGCCTGGCCCAGCAATTCCTGCCAGTATTTTTGGTGGGCCTGTGGCTTGCCGCCCGGCCTGGTGCTTTTCAAAGCCTCACGCACGGGGTTGAGGCTGTCGCGCACCTGACGGCCACGCTCCACTTCACCAGCCATGGCAAGTTCGGTGTATTCGCGCATGCGCTGATCGGCGCTGGTCTGCAATAAATAGGGCGGCGACGAACAGAGGTAAAGCTGCCAGTCGAGCTCAACAATATTATCGAACCACTCTTCCTCAGAGGCCGAGCTCACCAGTATTTTGTCCCCTGCCAGATGTGTCAGCTCAGCATACATCTCGCGCGGCACGCTGTACTTGATGGCGACGATGTTGGGCAAATCAGCAATGCGATTGCAAAGCGCCGGGCTCATCAAATAGCCGCTGTCGGGATGGCTCCACATGGCGATGCCGATATCGACCTGATCCGAGATGTATTTGTAATACTGATACAGCGTCTCGTCCTGATCGGTGGTGAAGTGCAACAGCGGCGCATGCACGACGATGTAATCCGCCCCGATATCCTGGGCGTGACGGGCCAGTTCGATCACGGTGTCCATGTTCTGATCCGAACACGACATGATGGTCGCACCCTTGTCCCGCGTGGCGTCGACAGCGATATCGAACGTTCTCTTGCGCTCGTCCAGCGACATCGAGAAGAACTCGCCCTGCTTGCCGGCAATGAAAAGACCCTCGATGCCGAGGTCATGTACCCAATGGTGAATATTTGCGCGAAAGCCCTCTTCGTTCAGGCTGAGATCGTCGTTGAAGGGCGTCAGGGCGGCGGCCCAGATCCCGCGCATGTTCTGGCGGGCATGGTTTTTTGCGTCTTGTCTGGCATATTTCATGATCGGCCCCGATGCGGGAGTTGGTTCCTTAATGGACCTGGATGGCGACTTTCGCCTCAGTTGTGGTTTGTAGCGGATTGAGGCGCCGCTCGGTCGTGGATACGGCGCGGGTGACGATGAAGTTGATGAAGAGGTAAATCGCTCCGGCAATGACGAAGACCTCGACCGGGCTCCACGTCGCGGCGATGATCTTTTTGGCCTCGCCGGTAATTTCGAGAATGGTGATGGTACTGGCCAGTGAGGTCGATTTAACCATCAGGATGATTTCGTTGCCATATCCCGGCAGGGCCTGGCGGATGGCGACCGGGAAGATGATGCGGCGGAACAGCAAAGTGCGGCTCATGCCGACGGCGCGACCTGCTTCAACCTCGCCCCATGGCACGGACTGAATGCCGCCGCGAATAATTTCACTGCTATAGGCCGCCGTGTTCAGGGTTAGCGCGAGGATGGCGCAGAACCACGGCTCACGAAACATCACCCAGAGACCGATGTCTTCGAGGAACAGGCGGTACTGGCCGGAGCCGTAATAGATCAGAAAGATTTGCACCAGCAAGGGCGTCGAGCGGAAGACGTAGACAAATCCATAGGCGAATACCGACGCCGGGCGGTTGGTTGAGAGCCGCATGATGGCGAGGCCGATGGCCAGCACAAAGCCGATTAGCAGTGACGACAACGCGAGGATAATGGTGTCGGGTACAGCGGCCAGCAGGACGGGCCAGCTTTCGTTGATCAGTTCCCAGTTCATGCCGACCTCACGCCGCGATTGGCCCAGCCTTCAGCGCGGAGGAAACCGCGATTTGAAATCGAAGCGAGGCCGAGATAGAGCACGAATGCGGTAATGTAGAAAGTGAAAGGCTCCTTGGTGGAGCCCGCACCGACGGCTGCCTGGCGCATGATTTCGACCAGACCGATTACAGAAATCAGTGAGGTTTCCTTCAAGGTCAACTGCCAGACATTGCCAAGGCCGGGCAGGGCATAGCGCGCGACCTGGGGCACCAATACGCGGCGGAACCTTAGCCCCTTGCGCATGCCGACAGCGCGGGCCGCTTCGATCTGGCCTTTGGGTACGGCCAGCACGGCACCGCGAATGACTTCAGTGGCATAGGCCCCGGCGCTGAGGCCGATGCATAACATTCCGGTGACAAAAATCGGCAGGTCGATGTAGTCACCGTAGCCGAACAGTCCCTTGGCGACGCTGCGCAACACCGAACCGCCACCAAAAAATACGAGATAGATCACCAGTAATTCGGGCACGCCGCGAATAACTGTGGTGTAGAGATCGGCAATCCAGCGCAAAATCCAGATCGGCGACAATTTGAGGGCGGCAAAGCCGCTGCCGATGACGATCCCCAGGGCGTAGCTGCAGACTGCGACGGCGAGGGTCATCATCGCGCCGAAGACCATTTCGTCGCTCCAGCCCGTATCGCCCCACGCCAGCAGTGTCAGGTCCATAAAGTGCCCTCAAGTGCAAGACCGGCCGCCGCGAGAGCGCAGCGACCGGTTTCGCAATTTATTGGTTGATAACGCGCTTACTTGGCAGCCGCGTCAAAACCAAACCACTGGATGGCCATCTTGCTGATGGCGCCATCGTCAATGGCAGACTGGATGGCCTTGGAGAACATGGCGGCGAGAGGGGCATCTTTCTGACGGATGCCGGCGCCAACGCCATGACCGAACGGTCCACCGACCATACCCGGGCCGACCATCTTCATGTCTTTGCCCTTGCCCGATTTGAGCAGCGGTACCCAGTAACTGGCTGAGGCCAATGCCGCGTCAACGCGACCGGACTGCAAGTCGAGATCAAGATTTTCCTGGGTATCATAAGTGCGAATACTGACGTCCTTGCCGAGGTATTCACGCAGGAAATTTTCGTGTGTCGTGGCGGTTTGCACACCAATCGTCTGGCCCTTGAACTGCTTGACGATGGCAGCGATGCCGGCCTTTTCAGCAGCGTCAACGGACGTCAGATCAATGCGGTCTATACCGGCCGAGAACATGGCCGATTTACTGGTTTTTGTGACCACGAAGCTTGCCGGTGTCTGGGCGTAGGAACGTGAGAAAGAAATGACTTTCTTGCGCTTGTCGGTGATCGACATGCCAGCCATGATGACGTCGTATTTGCCCTGCTGCAGCGAGGGAATAATGCCGTCCCAGGCCTGTTCGACGATAGTGCATTCGACTTTCATGCGGCCACAGAGATCGCGCGCGAGATCGAGTTCAAAGCCGACGAGCTTGCCGGATGCGTCCTTGAAGTTCCACGGCGCGTAGGCACCTTCCGTGGCGACGGTGATTTTTTTGTAGTCAGCGGCCTGCACCGCACCGGCAATCGACATGGCGACGATGGCCCCGAAGGTAAGTAACTTTTTCATTTTTTCGCTCCCTGTAGTTGTTCGTTTGTTTTTGTTTAAAGCGTGCTGGCCAGAAACTGGCGGCAGCGTTCAGATTGCGGATCGCTAAATAGCCGGGAGGGCGGTCCTTCCTCCTCGATCCTGCCTTCATGCAGGAATATCGTATGACTGGAAATCTCTCGTGCAAAGCCCATTTCGTGCGTAACGACGACCATAGTGCGGCCTTCTCCGGCCAGATCGCGCATCACCGTCAAGACTTCACCGACCAGTTCGGGGTCCAGCGCACTGGTCGGTTCGTCAAATAGCAGGACTTGCGGGCGCATGCAAAGCGCGCGGGCGATGGCCACACGTTGTTGCTGGCCGCCGGACAGCTGGGTCGGAAACGTGCCGTGTTTATCGGCTATACCAACTTTTTCGAGCAGTGCCATAGCTTCATCCTGAACTTCGGCTTTTGGGCGCTTGAGGACGTGTACTGGCCCCTCCATGACGTTTTGCAGCACCGTCATGTGCGACCACAGGTTAAAGCTCTGGAAGACCATGCCGAGCTGGGTGCGGATGCGATCGATTTGCGCCGCATCCGTGCCGGCGGATTTGCCATTGCGGTCGGTTTTGATCCGGACTTCTTCGCCGCCGACAACAATGCGGCCCTTGTCCGGGGTCTCGAGAAAATTGATGCAGCGCAGGAAAGTGCTCTTGCCGGAGCCTGATGAACCGATCATCGAAATCACGTCGCCCTCGTGCGCTGTCACCGAGACGCCTTTCAGAACCTCGAGCGAGCCGAAGCTTTTGTGGATATCCTCGGCGATCAAGGCGGCTGTCGGGTCAGACAAAAAGTCTCTCCTGGCGGTCGGGGCGGGCTGTGATCGGTATTGACCGGATAAACCCTACCCTTAGGATGATTTGTTGTCGATTCGCAGCTTGCAAACAATGAACGGGAGTACGGCATGGCGAAGGTCCTGGTAATCGTTCCCTTTCCGATGAGCGAGGAGAACCTGGCGCAACGCCGCGATCAGCTGGCAGCAGTGACGCTGGCACCGGATCTGGAATTTGTCTTCCAGTCGACCCGCGCTGCACCGAAGAACTATGTCAGCCAGGCCGATCTGGTGCTGGCCGATGTCGGTATTCTCGAAGTGGGGCAAGATGCCGAGGCGCGTGGATTTGATGCTGTCTGCATTGATACCATGAGCGATTCCGGTGTTGCCGCCTTGCGCTCGATGCTCGATATCCCGGTGATCGGGCCGGGGCGGGCCTCGATGCTGATGGCGATGATGCTGGGCAATCAGTTCTCGGTCGTCACCATGTGGAAACACTGGGTACATCTCTATGAAAAGACCATCAAGGATCTGGGCTTTGCCCATCAGTGTGCGTCGATCCGCCACATCGACGTTGCCCCCGACAATCAGGGTTTAATGGCGGGCAAGGAGGCGGAGCTGTTTCCACTGCTCGAGGCCACGGCGCGCGTCTGCATTGAAGCCGACGGGGCCGATGTCATTCTGCTGGGGTCGACAACCATGCATCAGGCCCATGGCTATTTGCAGGAACGTCTTGAGGTACCGGTAATTAATCCGGGACCGCTGTCCTACAAGCTGGCAGAGGCCGTACTCGGGCTGGGGTTGAGTCAGAGCCGGGCGGCATATCCCAAATCGACAGCCCCGAAGGACGACATGTTCCGGGCCATGCTCGATGCGGCAGAGGCCATGAAAGACGACTAGATAGACCACCGCGCGAGGAATGAAATGACGACCACGTCGATATTCTGGAAAACGGTGCGTGATCATATGCAGGCAGCCCCGCTGGTCGTTGCACCCGATACGACATTACTTGACGCGGTCAGCCGCATGGCCGCTGGAAACGCCACCGCCATTGTCATCGTCGGGCCGCGGGGCCGGGTACAGGGAATCCTGACCGAACAGGATGTCGTTCGCCGCGTTGTCTTCCGCGATGCCGAACAAACGCCCATCGTTGACGTGATGACCAGACCGGTGGTTACCGTGGCCGATGATGATTATCTTTACCATGCTGCCGCCCTGATGCGGCGCCTTGATCTCAGACATATGCCCGTGGTCGATGGTGCCGGAGTGCCGGTCGGCATGTTGCAACTGGACGCAGCGCTGGCCGTGGTTGCCGATCAACGCATGCCGCAAATCGACCGACTGACGCAGGAGGGCACGATCGATGGCCTGCGCGAAGTCAAGGCGGCACAAATCGAGCTGGCCGAGGAGCTGTTGGCGGAGGGCGTGCCGGCGACGGAAATCCAGGCTGTACTGACGCACGTCAATCGCGATCTGCATGTTCGCATTATCAAGGCCAATCTCGCCGCTCTGAAGGCCGAGGGCCAGGGCGATCCGCCAGTCGAGTTTTGTTTTATCGTTATGGGGTCGGGCGGGCGCGGCGAGAGCTATGTCTATCCGGATCAGGATAACGGCATGATCCTTGATGACTACGATGACGCCGATCATACCGCCATCGATGCCTGGTTTATCGAGCTTGCCATGCGCATTACACGTGATCTCGACAGCATCGGTTTTCCGCTCTGCAAGGGTAACGTCATGGCGACCAATCCCGTCTGGCGCAAGACGCGCTCACAATGGCAGGCCCAGCTCAGGGGCTGGTCGAAAAAACGGAATGTCGTCGCCCTCAGGCTGGCCGACATTTTTTTCGATTTCCGCAGCGTCTACGGCGCGCTCGATCTGGCGGTGGAATTGCGCGACGATGTCACTAAACTGGTCAAAGCCAACAAGGCGTTTCTGGCCGAGCTCCATCACGATGACGAAGAAAGTGGCGTCGGCCTCGGTTTCTTTCAGCGCTTCGTTACCGAGAAGGACAACCCGGATCACCTGGGTGCCGTGAACCTCAAATCAAGTGGCACCCTGCCGCTGGTGCAGACAACGCGGTTGATGGCGCTGCGCCAGGGCATCAGTGATATTTCAACCCGCAATCGATTGCGCAGCCTTGAGGCCGCAGGGGTGATTGATACCGATCAACTCAGGGAACTGGAAGATGCCTTCGGCAACGTCACGTATTTGATGTTGCGCCAGCAAGTCGCCGATTTTTCGGCCGGGCGGGTGGTGAGTAATTATGTCCATCCCGACACATTAAGTGATGCCGAGAGCGATCAACTTGTTGAGGCCTTCAAGGCTATCCGCTCCTTTCGCGATCGCGTCCACAGTGAATTCACCGGAGACATATTTTGAAACCGGACGAGTTGACATCAGCGACCCCCCTGGAAGATCTGCCTGTGCTGGTTTTTGATTGTGAAACCACCGGCCTTGACGTCAAGAAGGACGTCATTGTGTCCGTCGGCGGTGTCGAAGTGCAGGGTCCGCAAATCAATCGGGACAATGTTTTCGATCAGCTGATTAATCCGGGCCGACCGATCCCGCTTGCGTCGCGTAAAATTCATGGCATCAGCGATGACATGGTGCAGGACGCGCCGTCTTTCCTCGATGTCTGGCGCAAACATATTGAGCCTGCCTTTGCAGGCCGCGTCATGGTCGGCCACAACATCGGCTTTGATATTGCTCATCTGCGCAAGGCGACTTCAGCGGTCGGTATCCGCTGGGCCGTGCCGCCAACGCTGGATACATTACTGTTGTTTGCCGCGCTTGAGCCCAGACGCGGGGCAGTGAGCCTCGATGATCTGGCAAGTGAATTCAGTGTCGAGATTGAAGGTCGGCATACCGCTTTGGGCGATGCGTTAACGGCGGCGGGCGTCTACCAGGCGTTGGTGAAACGCTTGAAGTCTCACGGCGTTGACACCCTGGGGCAGGCAGAGAAACTCAGTAAAAAACCCAAGGCGATTTTGCGCATGCAGAAACGCGCGGGCTGGTAACCTCAGACCGCGCGGCTGTGGCGTCCCGGGCCCTGGCCGAGATAACTGTCGAAGGCGGCGCAGACGACGCGGACCGAAAGGCGGGCGGCTTCAGGTACAGTGACGATATTGCCGTCGACCGTAACCAGTCCTTCGCTTTGCAGCGGCAACAAGTTATCGAGCGACGGGCGGAACAAGTCGACATCGAGATCATAGCGCCGGGCTTCGTCTGCCAGGTCGACACTGAGGTCGCACATCAACCGCTCGATCACGGCGCGGCGCAGGCGGTCACCATCATCGATGGCAATGCCTTTGGCGATGGCCAGACCGCCACCTTCGATGGCGCTGCGATAATCCGGCACCAGCGGCGCGTTCTGGACGTAGCCCTGGGGCAGCGAGCCAATCGCCGACGCCCCGAAGCCGATCAGCGTGTCGGCCTCATCGGTCGTGTAGCCCTGGAAATTTCTCCGCAAACGTCCGTCATCAATGGCCTGTGCCATGGCGTCATCGGGCCGGGCAAAGTGATCAATTCCGATGGGGACATAGCCGTGTTCGGCGAGGCGACCGGCGGCGGCGCGATAGAGCGCGAGGCGAGCCCGGCCATCCGGCAATAATTCGTCGGGGATCAGAGCCTGGTGCGGTCGCATCCACGGTACATGGGCATAGCCGAACAACGAGAGCCGGGCGGGATCCAGCGAGACCGCCAGATCGACCGTCGAGATCATGGTCTGGACGTTCTGGTGCGGCAGGCCGTAGAGCAAATCAAAACTGATGCCGGAGATGTCATGCTCGCGCAGGCTTTCGACAACGGCTTTGGTCTCATTGAAGGGCTGCAGGCGATTGACGGCGGCTTGCACAGCGGGGTCGAAATCCTGGATGCCGATGCTGGCCCGGTTGACCCCGGCCTCGGCCAGGGCACGGGCATGTACCGCTGTAAATCCGCGCGGATCGATTTCAACGGCAATTTCGGCGTCATCCAGAATATCGAAATTCTGGCCGATGTGGGCCATGACTTTCTTGAAATCATCAGACGCAACAATGGTCGGCGAGCCGCCACCCCAATGCAGGTGACGTACAGGACGCCGGGTGTGCAGCGCCTCGGCCACACGATCAATCTCCATATCCAGAACATCAAGGTAGGAAGCGACAGGTTCATAGCGATTGACGACGGTCATCTGACAGCCGCAGAACCAGCACAGCGTGTCGCAAAACGGCACGTGAAAATAGAGCGACAGCGGCTCATGACCGGGGATTTCGCCGAGCCATTGGCGATACATCTCTGAGCCAATCGCGTCCGTGAAATGAGGCGCGGTCGGATAGCTCGTGTATCGCGGCACAGGGCCATCAAATTTCAATAGCGTTTTGTCGTCGATCATCTCTTGTCCACCGGTAATTTCCCACCCCGACCGGCAGAGTGCCATTTCAGGTGGCGCTTGTGGATGCGCCCTTATGACGCAGGCTTGGAATTGGCTGCGTGAACTGGGATACTCCGGCCAATCAATCAATAAGACGATCTCAGGGGGACGACATGAAAACGCGTAAACTCGGCAATCAGGGGCTCGAAGTCCCGGCGATCGGGCTCGGCTGTATGGTGATGCCGGGGTTTTATCGTCCGGGCGATGAAGACCAGTCCATCGTGACGCTGCACCGGGCGGCAGAGATCGGCATCAACCATATTGATTCGTCCGATCTATACGGGGCCGGAAAAAATGAGGAACTGATTGCCCGCGCCATCAAGGGTCGACGCAGCGACTACATTATCGCCACCAAATTCGGCAACACGCGCGACGCCGACGGCAATCCCACTGTGCGCGGCGATCCGGATTATGTTCAGCAGGCCTGCGAGGCGAGTTTGAAGCGCCTTGGCGTTGACGAGGTTGATCTGTATTACCAGCACCGCGTCGATCCGACTGTGCCCATCGAAGATACCATCGGGGCCATGGTGCGGCTGATTGATCAGGGCAAAACAAAGTACCTCGGCCTGTCGGAAGCCGCACCCGAAACCGTTCGCAGAGCCCATGCCGTGCATCCGATTTCCGCCCTGCAGACCGAATATTCGCTGTGGTCGCGTGATGCCGAAGAAGATTTGCTGCCGTTGTGTGCGGAGCTGGGTATCGGTTATGTCGCCTATTCGCCGCTGGGACGGGGTATTTTCACCGGCGAGATTACCGGTGAGGAAAGCCTGGCCGAAAGTGATCGTCGGCGCGATCATCCGCGCTTCCAGGGTGAAAACCTTGAGAGCAACCTCAAACTGATCCAGCCGGTGATCGATCTGGCTGAGGCGAAGCGCTGCACGTCGTCGCAGATTGCCCTCGCCTGGGTGCTGGCGCGCGGGGAGCAGATCGTGCCGATCCCCGGTACGCGGCGCTCGGATCATCTTGAATCGAATGCGGCGGCAATGGATATCGAACTCAGTGCCGATGAGATGACGACGCTGGACGCAGCGCTTGGCGTCGGTGCGGCAGCGGGCACACGCTATCCCGCCGGCGGCATGAAATGGCTTAAATTGTAGGAAGTAAGAACAGACATGGACTTTACGCTAACTGACGAACAACGTGCTTTACAGGAGACGGTCCGCCGTTTTGCTCAAGCCGAGCTGCCCGATATCGCTCGCGAGATCGAGGAGAACGACGAGGCCGCCGGACCGGAGGTGATGAAACGCTTCGCCGAAATGGGGCTTTTGGGCATGAACTTGCCGGAAGCCTATGGCGGTGCAGGGCTCAGTCACTTTGACGCTGTGTTGGCGCTGGAGGAAGTGGCAAAAATTTCCATCGGTGTGGCCTTCCCGGTATTCGAGGCCTGCTTCGGCCCGGCTTTGGCAATCGCCAACTTTGCGCCCGAGGAAATGCGTAACCGCATCCTGCCTAAAGTGTGTGCCGGTGAAATGATCGTCGCGGTCTCGATGTCGGAACCCAATGCCGGCTCGGCGTTGACGGACCTGACAACACGGGCCGTGGTCGGCGACGACAAGGTCGTGCTCAACGGCCAGAAACGCTGGTGTTCGGGGGCCGGGCATTCCGATGTCTATGTCGTTTATTGCCGCATGACCGATGACCCCGGCGCCAGGGGCATCGGGGCGGTACTGGTCGAGAAGGGACGCGAGGGCTTCAGTTTTGGTGCACCCGAACACCACATGGGTTTTCGTGGCATCGCCAGTGCCGATATGTATTTTGATGATGTCGAGGTGCCGCTTGAGAACATCGTCGTGCCTGGCGGTGGCTTCAAACTTTTGATGGAGGCGTTTGATCTCGAACGCTGCGGCAATACCACCATGAGCCTGGCCGTCGCCCAGTCGGCCTTTGATTACGTCTTCGACTACGTCCAGGAACGCAAACAGTTCGGCAAGGAACTGATCGATTTCCAGGCTGTGCAAATCCAGCTCGCCGAAATGAAGATGAAACTCGATGCCTCGCGCCTGTTGCTTTATCGCGCCGTCGTCAATGCCGAGAACGGTTTGCCCTCGGTCGGCGAAAGTTCGATGGCCAAATGCTTCGCTAATGAAATGACACGTGAAGTGACGGGCAAGGCGATGCAGTTGATGGGCGGGTATGGCTATTCGAAGTCCTATCCCATTGAACAGAAAATGCGCGATTCGTGGGGCTGGGGCATTGCCGGTGGGGCGGTGGATATTCAGAAGGTCAACATCACTTCGGCGTTGGCCGGGCGCCGCTTCAACCAGCGCGCCTGAGGCCGACCATGAAACTTCTGAGCTATTTCTACGACGGACGGGCATGCTATGGCATCGTCCGGGATGATGGTGTGATCGATCTCGCCGCCCGGTTGGGTGATCAGGCCCCGACGTTGCGGGATCTGCTGGCGCTTGAGGATATGAGCGTGGCAGAAGCCATTGTCGCCTCTGCGTCACCAGATCATACCCTCAGTGAAATCCGCTTTGATTTGCCGGTTCCGAACGCCTCGAAGATCCTGTGTGCCGGACGCAATTATCGCGCCTATCACGAAGTGATTGACGACGGCAAGGCACCGCAATACCCCTCGATCTTTGCCCGGCATGCCAGCAGTTTCGCAGCACACGGCGAGAATTTGTTGACGTCGAAAGTGGGAGAAAAACTTGATTACGAAGGCGAACTGGTTGCCGTGATCGGCAAGCCAGGGCGTTATATTGATGCTGAAAACGCGCTCGATCACATCGCCGGATATACCATCATGAATGAAGGCACCATGCGGGACTGGATGAAGATCGGCACACAAAATACCCCGGCCAAGGGGTTTGATTGCTCAGGCGGTCTGGGTCCCTGGATGGTCACAGCTGATGAGATCACCGACCCGCAGAAGCTGCACATCACGACGCGTCGCAATGGCGACGTCGTGCAGGATGGAGGCACTGACATGATGATATTTGACGTGGCGTATCTGGTACAGCACATCGCAAAATTCACCACACTGCAGCCCGGCGACCTGATCACCACCGGCAGTCCCGGCGGCTCCATCGCCGAACAGGAAGACCCCCGGTGGCTCAGCCCTGGCGAGGAATTGTCGGTCGAAATTTCCGGTGTCGGGCTACTCGGCAATACGGTTGCTGAAGGGTAGGCAGCGGGCGCTTCTCTCAGGCTTCGATCGTCGGCAGGTTCTGGCGCAATTCGTTCTTGGCGATCTTTTCCAGCGTTGATCTCGGGAAGTCCTCGACAATGAAAACCTCGCGCACGACTTTGAAGTCGGCGAGGTTCTCACGGCAAACTTCGATGATTGCGGCAGGCAAGTCGTCGGGTGCACCATCCTGGGGAATGACGAAGACCACCGGGACTTCATCGAGCATGAAATGTTTCTGGCCAACCACGGCACATTCGCGTACCCAGCCGGTCTCGAGAATGACCAGCTCGATCTCCGAGGCCGCGACATTTTCAGCCCCGACTTTCAGCATGTCTTTTTCGCGGTCGCCAAAAAAGAGATCGCCGTTTTCATCCATGACGATTAAGTCGCCGGTGTCGAACCAGCCGTCGTCATCGAAAGCGTCTTCATTGGCCTGCGGATTACCGAAGTATTCCTTGAACAGGCTGACGCCGCGCACGCCGCGAATGTAAAGCCGGCCCCGCTCACCCGGTTTGATGTGACGGCCGTCGGCGTCACGGATATCGATGTCGTAGCCCGGTGAGACCCGGCCGATGCTCAAGGCCCCGCCCGGCTGATCGATATCGCCGACGATGCCCTGGGTAATGGTTTCGGTCATGCCCCACCAGCCGTAGGTCTTGATGCCATATGCTGCCTCGACATCGGGCATGCGTATGGCCGGACCCCAGAAGCGAAAGGAATGATCGGTCGGTGGTTCCTGGCTCAGCAACGCCTTGACGCAAAACGGGATCAGCGAAGTCCAGGTGCAGTTGTGCTTTCGCGCCACCGGCCAGAAACGCGAGGCCGAGAACCTCGGCTGGACAACAATGGTGCCGCCGACCCACAAGGATCCCAGCATGGAATAGGACTGGGCGTTGGTGTGAAACAGCGGCAGAAAGGCCAGCGTAATATCGTCCTCTGACAGCCGCATGTGAGCGGCATTCATCTGCGCCCCCCAGATCGCGTTGGCATGCGTCCACAGCACAGCCTTGGGCCGCGACGTCGTGCCGGAAGTGAACTGAATGCCGAGATTGGCGAAGGGTTCTGTAGCGCGCGCCGGACATTCCATCTGTTCGTCGAGCAACTCGGCGAACGTCGTGTGTGAGATGTCGTCGGGCACTTCGGCTGGATCACCGGCATTGTTGTCTGTGACCACGAGGAATTTGATGTCGGGTGCGCTGTCGGCGACCAGTTGAGCAAAGCCGGGCTGGGTGATCGCCGCGACCACGCCGGCATGATCGGCGAAATAAGTCATGTCACGGGCAACCGAGCGCGTGTTGGTCGAGACCGCAACGGCCCCGATCCGTGCGCAGGCGAACCACGACATGATGAATTCGGGGCTGTTGTCGAGATGCAGCAGCACGCGATCACCGGGGACGACACCACGACTGTGCAAGGCCCCGGCGACAGCCTTTATGCACTTGTCGAGTTCGGCGTAGCTCCAGCGTTGTTCGTCGCCGTCGAACGGCGCCCAGATCAGAAAAATCTTGTCAGGTGTGCGTTCAACCCACTGGTTAAACAGCCACGGAACATCGCGCCCCTCAACCATGGCGCGGTGGGACTGCTCAATCGATGTGCTCAAACTCACGTTACAACCCTCACGCAATTGATGCCGGATCAGTCTGCCAGACTTTGCTCCAGACGGTCCAGCGTGTCCATGGCGGCGAGGCACTGGTTGACGCTCGAGTTGGGCTCACGACCCTCCTGAATGGCGCTGAAAAATTCACGGTCCTGCAATTCTATGCCGTTGTTGGAGACGGCGACACCGGAGAGATCAATCGGCTCCTTGTTGCCATCGTAAAGATCATCGTAGCTGGCGATGTAGGTGCCATTGTCGCAGATGTAGCGAAAGAAAGTGCCAAGTGGTCCATCGTTGTTGAACGACAGCGACAGGGTACAGATCGCACCTGACGGAACTTTCATGCCGATGCTCATATCCATGGCGATGCCGAGGTCGGCATGGACCGGGCCTTGCAGGGCCTGGACCTGGCTTGCGGTCTCGCCCGTCTGGTACTGGAAGAGATCAACCGTGTGGCAGGCGTGGTGCCAGAGCAGGTGATCGGTCCAGCTACGGGCCTCCCCAAGCGCGTTCATGTTTGTGCGACGGAAGAAGTAGGTCTGCACGTCCATCTGCTGGACCTTGAGCTCACCTGCCAGAATGCGGTTGTGGATCCATTGGTGACTCGGGTTAAAGCGCCGGGTGTGACCGGCCATGGCCACCAGCCCGGTTTCCTGCTGGACGTCGACGATTTTTTGAGAATCCGCCAGGTTGTCAGCCATGGGGATTTCGACCATGACATGCTTGCCGGCCTGCATGCACTGGACGGCCTGGGCCGCATGCATCTGGGTCGGCGTGGCAAGGATCACCGCGTCGATGTCGGGCATGGCGAGGCTTTCCGCCAGATCGGTCGTGGCATGGGCGACGCCGTGCTTTGCAGCATATTCCGCTGTCGTGTCGGCGCGTCGGCCGACCACCGAAACCACATCGACACCGTCGATGTTTTTGATGCCGTCGAGATGTTTGGTGCCAAAGGCACCGGCACCGGCCAGACAAACTTTCATAACCGTCACTCCGCTTTAAGTCTTGTTTTCGAAAATGATGTGCCCGATGGCCGTGTTTGAGCCCGGCACATGGTAATGGCGATGGACTTCGCTGGCATCTTCGTCGAGCGCGCCGCGCATGACATGCCACATCACAAGCTCGATGCCTTCCGAGCCTGCCTCGCGCAGATAGTCGAGATGCGGGATGGCAGCCGCGGCTTTGGGATCATTTGCCAAAGTGTCGAGGAAATTGATGTCGAATTCCTTGTTGATCAGCCCGGCGCGCTCGGACTGCAACTGGTGCGACATGCCGCCGGTGCCAAAGATCACCACATTCATGTCCCTGTCGAAGGACTCGACGGCTTTTCGGATCGCCTTGCCTAGGTTGTAGCAGCGATTGCCGGTCGGCGGCGGATACTGCACGACGTTGACGCAGACCGGCACGACCGGGCAGGGCCAGGCATCGGGCTGGCCGAACATCAGCGACAGGGGCACAGTTAGTCCGTGATCAACGTCCATCTTGTTGACGAGGGTGAGATCAAATTCATCCAGAATAACCGACTGGGCGATATGCCAGGCGAGTTCGGGATGACCGATCACCTTCGGCACCTTGCGCGGCCCCCATCCTTCATCGGCGATGGGGTATTCGGCGGCACAACCCAATGCAAATGTCGGGATCAGCTCGAGCGAAAAGGCCGTGGCGTGATCGTTGTAAACCAGGATGATGGCGTCCGGGTTGAGTTCGGCGATCCATTCCTTCGATTTTTCAAAGCCTGCGAATAGCGGCGACCAGTAATCGTCACCTGAAATGCCTGTATCGAGCGCGGCTCCGATGGCCGGGACATGGGACATGCCGGCTCCGGCAATGATTTTCGCCATGTTATTTCCACTCCGATTTACTGCGGTTGCCTTCGATACTGCGCCCGCCGGCCAACATCATGGCGCGGTAGTCATCCCGTTCCATCCCCGTCATCAAACCGGCGAGATCCTGAAACGTCAGCTTGTCTGCCGCCGCCAGTTTGGAGGTGTAATAAACATTACCGCCGAGCCTGAGCATGTCGTTCCACTGACGTTTGAGAACTGTTTCGCGTTGTTCATCAGACATTGGAAAGCCGTCCAGATATCCTGCTTCATCCGCCAGAAACGCTTCACGATTGGCGGCGTGGCGCAGCGACATGCAAAACATATTTAGATGGTAGCCCTTGCGCGACTGTTCGGCGTCAAACACATAGGTGCCGGGAATGTCGTGATAGGCCTGGTCGGTGCTCATGATATTATTCCTGTTCTTCGGGCGTGATCAGCCGGGCCATAATAGCATCGGCGCGTGATTTGTAATCTGCAGTCTCTTTAGTAGCTCCGTCGGGCTTGATGGCCAGGTCTCCGACGCGCTGTTGCCAGGCGACGATGGCCTGCGACATGTCGCTGGCCATACCAAGTTCCTCGACGGTGACCGCGACTTCGCGCATTTCGGCGGCCCGGCGCACGCCGTGGGTGGTGACGCGTTCCATCATGTAGGCGGCGCGTTCCTTCCAGTCGAAACCGGGGTAGGTTTTGTCGAGAGAGGCAAGGATAACATCCTCGACCCCGGCCGTGCGGGCCGAGAGCACACTTTCCAGCACCAGCGCTTCGAGGCCCTTGACCATGATACTGCGGATCATCTTGATGGCGGACGCTGTGCCGACCTCGCCCGCGGCTTCGTCGGCTGACATGTCGAGACGTTGCAGGGCCGCCAGTGCGGCGCTCGTGTGTGGGCCGCTGATCAGCACTGGTGTCTTGTGCAAGGCCGGATAGACCGGGGCCATAACGGCGACATCGACATAACGGCCGCCAGCGGCCTCAATCAGCTCGGCGGACTGGCGTTTTGTGCCCGGTGCGCAGGAATTGCAGTCGAGATAAAGGGCGTCAGGCATGATATGGCGGGCGGCATCGGCGGCAGCGATGTGCGCCTGATCGGCGGTGACGGTCGAGAATATGATCGCCGCACCGTCAAGCGCATCGCCCAGTGATGCCGTGCCGGTCACGCCGGTGCTGGTGAAATCCCCGTTTTTCGTCGCAACGATATCGGCGTCCGGGCTTTGCACCTTGATGTCGAAGGACTTGATCGCCCCGGCGCCCTGCGGGTTCCAGCCCGCGACAAAGGCCATCGCCGCTTCACCGAAACCGATGAAGCTCAAGGCCATATTACTGACGTTCAGAGAGGTCGCTGACATGTTCCATCCATGGAAGTATTGGCCCTTACCTAACATTCAATCCATGTGTATCAAAATTCGATGCTGATCGGAGCTATTCAATTATTGAATAGGTCTACTGATCCGGTGCGGCGGCCTGGCGTCCGGCGTCGCGCAGGTCGTCGAGGAATTTACGCTGTGTCGCCGTCGGTTGCCAGTCCCGCCGCAAGGTTACACCGATCGGGCGGCTGGTGCCGGAGGTATCAACATTGACTGGCACCATCAGACCGGATTGCTGTTCGTGCCGGATCTGGTGAGCTGAAATCAACGTCAGCGCGTCGCTGCCGAGGATCAGGCCCCGGATCAGCACGAGGGAGCTTGCCTCGATAATATTGTCGGGCTCGTCACTGTCGCAAAACATGGTCTCAAAGTGCTGGCGAGTAGGCGCACCCTTGCGCGGCAGCACCCAGGGGAAGTCGATCAGGTCACCGGGACTGACATTCGCGCGGCCTGCGAGTGGGTGGGTTTTGCGCACCGCGACCATCAGCGGATCGTCAAACAGAGGTTGTTGCACGATATCATCGACCGGAAGCGGGTCACGCAAGGCGCCGATCAGGATGTCGATATCGCCGTGCCGCAAGCCGTGCAGCAAATCATCGTAGGGCCCGTCAATCACACTGATGCGGACCTCGGGATGAGTATCCATCAAGGCCAGAATGGCCGTGGGCAGAATGAAGGTGCGGGCCAGCGGCATGGTGCCGACGACAATCCGGCCCGACCCCGATCCTTTCCATTCCTCGACTTCGGCGCTGCCCTGATTGAGTTCGGCGAAGGCGAGCTTGGCGTGCCAGGCGATGATTTTGGCGGCGGGCGATAGTTCGATGCCGCGATTGGATGCGTTGAACAACGTCATGCCGGACAGGCGTTCAAGGTCGCGGGCAGCCCGGTGCAGGGAGGGCTGGGAGATGCCAATGTTACGTGCCGCGAGGCTAAAGTTTTCGGTCTCTGACAGGGCGGAAGTGGCACGGAGTTGCACCCCGGTCACCAACTGATCCAGGTTGGCAAAGCCCCGACCGCCTTTCTTGTGACCGATTTTGACGGCTTCACGCGTGCCGGTCTCGATGTACGAAAGAGCCCGCTCGATGCGCGACAGATACAGCGTGCCGGGCTCGGTTACGAACATGCCCTCACTGCGCCGGTCAAACAGCGAGATATCAAGCGCGGCTTCCAGTTTGGCGATGGCCTGGGTGATGGCAGGTTGCGAAAGGTACACTTCGGCCGATGCGCGGCGAATACTCTTGTGCCGCGCCACTTCGCGAAAAGCCCGCAGATGGCGAAAATTTGGTGCCCGGTGTTCCATATGATCCGTCAGGGTCGTTCGTAAAATATCTGGTGTCCCATTTTATTACCACGAGATTATACAGGCCTATAGCAAAAACTTATACCTTGCCTGGACTTCTGAAATTGTGATTTTCGACACACCGGTAGATACTAAGCCGAACATCATCCTTAATTGGATTGAAGAGGAATCATTCTATGTCTGATCAAAAAACAGCGCTGGTGGTCAGCGCCCATGCTGCTGATTTCGTCTGGCGTTGCGGCGGTGCGATCGCCCTTCATCAGGAGCGCGGCTATGACGTCACCATCGTCTGCCTGTCCTTTGGCGAACGCGGCGAAAGCGCCAAGCTGTGGAAACAGGAAGGCGGCACGACGCTGGAAGAAGTCAAAACCGCCCGCCGCGCGGAAGCGGAAAACGCGGCCAAAGCGCTCGGTGCGCATGACATCATTTGTTTTGACGTCGGCGATTACCCGATGGTGATGGATCAGGACGCCAAGTTCCGCCTGGTCGATGTCATGCGGAAGGTCCAGCCCGAGTTTATGCTGAGCCACTCGCACTACGATCCCTACAATACCGATCATTCGTATGCGACGTCGGTCACCATGGAATGTCGCATGATTGCTCAGGCCTGGGGCCATAACCCCGGTGAAAAAGTGCTCGGCGCGCCGCAACTTTATCTGTTCGAGCCGCATCAAACCGAACAGATGGGCTGGAAGCCGGATGTGTTTCTCGACATTACAGATGTCTGGGACAAAAAACGCGCGGCCATCGAATGCATGCAGGGCCAGGAACATCTTTGGGATTTCTATACAAATGTCGCCGAGAATCGAGGCAATCACTTCCGGCGTAATTCCGGTGGCCAGTCCGGTGGCCGGAATGCAAGATATGCCGAAGGATTCCAGTCGGTTTATCCGCGTACCGTGGATGAGTTGTGATGAACGTCGTCATCCAGAACATTGAACGTGCCGAGGCTTCGGTCATAGCCGGGCTGGGTGAATGTGGTGTCGCTACCGTGCATGAAGCACAAGGCCGCCGGGGCTTGCTGGCATCTTACATGAGCCCGATATATGCCGGTGCGTCCGTCGGTGCCTCCGCCGTGACGATTTCCGCACCTCCGGCGGACAACTGGATGGTTCACGTTGCCATCGAACAGGTTCAGGCCGGCGATATTCTGGTGCTGGCACCGACGTCACCATCGGACGCCGGATATTTTGGCGATTTGCTGGCGACCTCGATGCAGGCGCGTGGCGGCGTCGGTTTAATCATCGATGCCGGTGTCCGCGATATCCGGGATTTGAAGCAGATGAACTTCCCGGTCTGGTCAAAGGCCGTGTTCGCCGAAGGCACCATCAAGGAGACCCTGGGGTCGGTCAACGTGCCTGTGGTTTGCGCCGGAGCGCTGGTTAATCCGGGTGATGTCATTGTCGCCGATGATGACGGCGTCTGTGTCGTGCGCCGCGAAGAAGCCGCCGAGGTGTTGGAAAAAGCTCAGGCACGCACAGCCAACGAGGAAGAAAAACGCAAACGCCTTGCGTCCGGGGAACTTGGACTTGATATGTACGACATGCGCGGGAGGCTGGCAGAGAAAGGTCTCAAATATGTCTGAAGGTATTCGCTGCATGTGGATGCGCGGCGGGACCTCCAAAGGCGGGTACTTCCTCGCCGACGACTTGCCAGCAGATGTGAAGGCGCGCGAAAATTTTCTGCTCGGCGTGATGGGCTCGCCTGATCAGCGCCAGATCGACGGCATGGGCGGCGCCGACCCGTTAACCTCAAAAGTCGCCGTAGTGGCAAAATCGGCGCGCGAGGGCGTCGATGTTGATTATCTGTTTTTGCAGGTCGTCGTTGATAAACCGACCGTGACGGACGCCCAGAACTGCGGCAATATTCTCGCCGGTGTCGGGGCCTTCGCCATCGAGCGTGGCCTTGTTCCGGCGCAGGACGGCGAAACGTCGATCACAATCTTTATGGAAAACACCGATCAAACCGCCGTGGCCCGGGTAGCGACGCCGGGCGGTGAAGTGACCTATGACGGTGAGGCCCGGATTGACGGTGTGCCCGGTACGGCCAGCGCGGTGCCAATCACCTTTCGCGATACTGCGGGATCAAGCTGTGGCGCGTTGCTGCCAACCGGTAATGTGGTTGATGTCATCGATGGCGTCGAGCTCACCTGCATCGACAACGGTATGCCGACGGTCGTCATGCGCGCCGTCGATATGGGCATCACGGGCGACGAGGCGCGCGAGGAACTTGAAGCCAACGACGATCTCAAGGCCCGTCTCGAAAGCATTCGCCTGCAAGTCGGCCCAATGATGAACCTCGGCGATGTCACCGACAAGACCGTGCCCAAGATGTCGATGGTCAGCGCGCATTCACGCGGCGGGGCGATCTCGACACGCACCTTTATCCCGCATCGCTGTCACGCCAGTATTGGTGTGCTGGGAGCCGTCAGTGTAGCCACGGCCTGTGCGCTTGAAGGCTCGCCGGCAGCGGAACTGGCGGTCATGCCGACGGGATTGTCACGCGAGTTGCAGATTGAGCACCCGATCGGCGAAACCACGATTGTGCTGGAAATGGATAATGCCGGTAGCGTCGAAAGTGCTGCTATCCTGCGCACGGCACGCAAACTGTTTGATGGCGAAGTCTTCGCGGCTTCGCCGGTTCTCTGAAAGGATGCCGTAATGGATGCGGATTATCTCCCCTTCCACCCCAACCCGACCAGGCCGGTGTTCACAGCCCCGCCGGGTGCGGTTGACGCGCATTGCCATGTCTTCGGTCCGGCTGATGTTTTTCCGTATTCGGGGTCACGCAAATACACACCGTGCGATGCGCCGAAGGAAAAACTGTTTGAGCTTCGCGATTATCTCGGCTTTGAACGCAATGTGATCGTTCAGGCTTCCTGTCATGGCCGCGACAATGCGGCCCTGGTTGATGCCCTGCGCAGTGCCGGTGATCTGGCCCGTGGTGTCGCCGTGGTCTCGCCCGATATTTCAGATGACGAACTGGCGGAAATGGATCAGGCCGGTGTGCGGGCCGTGCGTTTCAACTTCGTCAAACGCCTCGTTGATGCCACACCAAAAGAAGTATTTCTCGGCATTGCCGGGCGTATCGCCAAACTTGGCTGGCATATCGTTGTGTATTTTGAAGCGCCGGATCTGGAAGAGCTGGTACCTTTTCTCAAACAGCTGCCGACGACCGTGGTGGTGGATCACATGGGCCGGCCCGATGTGACGGATGGCGTCGATCACCCGGACTTCCAGCGCTTTATGGATCTGTTGTCAGAGAACGACAACTTCTGGACCAAGGTCAGTTGCCCCGAACGCCTGACGGTCGCTGGGCCGGTCTATGACGATGTAATTCCGTTTGGCCGCAAACTGGTCGAGAGTTTCCCCGACCGGGTTTTGTGGGGCACGGACTGGCCGCATCCCAACATGAAGTCACACGTGCCGGACGAAGGTGTGCTGGTTGATGTCATCCCGCGCATCGCCCCGACCCCGGAATTGCAGCAGGCCTTGCTGGTCGATAATCCGATGCGCCTCTACTGGTCCTGACATCCGGACGGAAATGCCGTAAACTCCGCCAAACACCAACTCCTGCGGACCCCATTTCCGATTATTGAGAGCGATATGAGCACTGTTGAACCGTACCGGGGCATCTACCCGGTCGCGCCGACCACGTTTGCCGACAACGGCGATCTGGATCTGGAGAGCCAGCGCCGGGTGCTGGACTGCATGATTGATCAAAGGGTCGACGGCATCTGTATTCTGGCCAATTATTCCGAGCAATTCCTGCTCTCCGACGACGAGCGTGACACTTTGCTTGATGTTTGCCTGGAACACGTCGCCGGGCGGGTGCCGGTGATCGTGACCTGCAGTCACTTCAGTACCCGCATTGCGACGGTGCGCGCGGTCCGCGCCAGTGCCGCAGGTGCGGCGATGATCATGCTGATGCCGCCCTACCACGGCACCGGTCTGAAAGCAGGTGACGCCGGCATGATGGAACACTTTGCGGCCATTGGTGAGGCCATCGATATCCCGATTATGGTTCAGGACGCGCCCTTGAGCGGTGTCGCCCTCAGCGTGCCAATGCTGGCGCGCATGGCCCGGGAGATCGAGGCCGTATCATATTTCAAGCTTGAGGTCCCGGGCACGGCGCAAAAACTGCGCGACCTGATCGAAGCGGGTGGCGAAGCCATCGTCGGCCCCTTTGATGGTGAGGAAGCCATTACCCTGATGGCTGATCTCGATGCCGGGGCGACGGGCACGATGACCAGCGCCTTGCTGCCCGAACTGGTCAAACAGGTCATCGATGCGCATCTCGGAGGCCGACGCGACGAGGCCGCGGCGGTGTATGCCCGCATCCTGCCGCTGATCAATTATGAAAACCGCCAGTGCGGCCTGCGCGCCGCCAAGACCGTGATGTTTGAAGGCGGTGCGATTTCAAGTGATGCCGTGCGCCATCCGCTCGAAGCCTTGCATCCGGCAACCAAAGCCGGATTGCTCGAACTGGCCAGCGAACTCGATGTGCTGGCATTGAAGTGGGGAAAATAACGTGACAGTGGATACCTTCGATTTTGTCGTTAAAAAAGACGACCTGAAAAGCTTCGCCTTTTTGCCGGCGCCGGCAGCCAAAGACATCGAACCCGGCGACGGCGAAGTCGTGCTGAAAATCGATCGTTTCGCCTTTACCGCCAATAACGTGACCTATGGCGTGGTCGGGGACCGTTTTTCCTACTGGGATTTTTTCCCGGCAGCGGAAGAGGGCTGGGGGCGCATCCCGGTCTGGGGATTTGCCGATGTCGTGCGGTCGAACTGTGAAGACGTCACCGTGGGGCAGCGCTTCTTCGGGTATCTGCCAATGTCATCTCACCTGGTGGTGCGACCTGACAAGGTGACGGCGGCCGGTTTTCTCGACAATATTGACCACCGCCAGAAACTGCATCCGGTCTACAACACCTACATTTTGTCGGCCAACGATCCGGTGCACGTCGAAGGTCAGGATGACTATGAGATGCTGATGCGCCCGCTCTATATGACGTCGTGGGTGATCGATGACTATCTTGATGACAACGACTTTTTTGGCGCCGGCACGGCTATTCTCTCAAGCGCCTCGAGCAAGACCGCGTTCGGGCTGGCCTTCCAGCTGCATCAGAACCGCCGGGGTAAATGCCGGGTGATTGGTCTGACGTCGCCCGGCAACGTCGCTTTTGTCGAAGCCATGGGGATTTACGATCAGGTCGTGACCTATGACGATGTCGCCTCGCTGGCATCTGATGAGGCCGTGGTGTTTGTTGATATGGCCGGCAACAAGGCGGTGCGCCGCGCCGTGCATGAACACTTCGGTGATAATCTGAAATTAAGCTCGATGGTCGGGGTCTCGCACTGGACGAGCCAGGGCATGGAAAAAGACCTGCCTGGTCCAGCGCCGACGATGTTCTTTGCGCCGGACCAGTTTCGCAAGCGCAGCAAGGACTGGGGCCCGGAAGGCGTCGCAAGCCGGTTTGCCACGGCGTGGCGTGATCTGTTGCAACCGCTGCCGAACTGGCTGACGGTTGAGGCGGGCAGCGGGCCTGCCGACGTTGAACGGGTCTACCTTGAGACTCTGGAAGGACGGGCCAAGCCTGATCTCGGCTATGTCTTGTCGATCTAGCGAAGTGTCGGTTCCCGGGGTCATATATGTCTGAGGTCGCCGCCGATGACGCGTTCCCGTGGGGCGGTTTGCTGGCGCTGGCTTTCGGCTATTTCATGGTCGGCACGTCTTCACTGTGTGTCATCGGCCTTGTGCCGGTGATTTCCGCCGACCTCGGCATTGCCGCCCCCGATATCGCCATCCTGGTCACGGTGTTCGCCCTGACGTTCGCCATCGTCGCACCAGCCGGACAGGTCGTGCTCAAGCGTTTCAGCCGCGGGAAAATTCTTTTGATCGGCCTGGCGTTGCTGGCCTTCGGCATGGTCGTCGCCGCGACTGCGCCGAACTATGAAGTGCTGTTTTTCTCGCGCATTATTCTCGGCATCGGTGGCGCGCTGGTCAGCCCGATGTGTTCGGCCATTGGCTCGGAAATGACACCAGCTCATTCACAAGGCAAGGCCATGAGTGTCGTCTTCAGTGGCCTCGCTTTCGCGACCGTGCTCGGCGTGCCGATGTCGGCCTACCTCGGCACCCTTTTTGGCTGGCGCATATCGATGGCCCTGATCGGTGTCCTGGCGCTCGTGAGCTTTGCCATCGTTGTGATCAAGGTACGTGACAGCAAGTCAGGCAGTGCGACGACGTTTGAACATATCTTTTCGATGATGTTTCAGCGCCGCGCCGGCTTTGCCGTATTGGCGGCGCTGATCCAGATGGCGGCGATGTTCTGCACCTATGCCCTGATCGCGCCATACCTGATTGCGCGCTACGGCATCACTGCCGAGCTCGTCTCGCTTTATCTGATGCTCTATGGCATCTGCGGTATTATCGGCAATGTATTTGTCGGGCGCATCAGTGACAGCATCGGCCCGACCAAAACCATCGTATTGAGTTGCGTCGGCAGTATCGTCGGCATTTTGTTTGTCTGGGGTCTCGGCACGACGGCGACGCTGGCGCTGGTCGGCATGTGCATCTGGTCGGCATTCGGCATGATGTTCCACGCGCCACAGCAGCATCGTATCGCCAACATGTCGGATGATCACCGTGGTTTGATGCTGGCGTTGAACGCCGCAGCACTTTATCTCGGCATGTCTCTGGGCGCCTGGTTTTCGCGCACCGTCTTCATCGAAATGGGCTACGAATTCCTGCCACTGGCTTCTGTCATCGGATTGCTGTTTTGCATTGCGACACTGCTGATTTCGGCATGGGAACGGCCCAAAATCAGTTGATGATATCTGCGCTGCTGATGCGGTTAACGCCGGCGGCACTCATCTGCTCCCACGCGGCAGCGAGTGAGCCTCCGAGATCGATAGCCCGGCAGGCGTCTTCAATAACATAAACCTCGAAGCCTGCCGTTTTGGCATCAAGCGCTGAATAGGCCACGCAAAAATCTGTCGCCAGTCCAGTCATGAACAAACGCGTTAACCCGCGTTCACGCAGGTATCCGGCCAGGCCCGTCGGCGTGGTGTGATCGTTCTCAAACAAGGCTGAATAGCTGTCGATCTCCCGGCGATAGCCTTTACGAATGACCAGTTCGGCCCGGTCACCGTTGAGGTCGCAGTGGAAAGCGGCACCTTCAGTGCCTTGAACACAATGATCAGGCCACAGGGTTTGCACGCCATAAGCCGCTTCAATGTTGTCATAAGGCACCGCCCCGTCATGCACCGAGGCAAAGGATGAATGCCCCGTCGGGTGCCAGTCCTGGGTCAACAGAACGCGCTCAAAGGACGCCATCAGCGCGTTGGTCAACGGCACGACCTGATCGCCGCCGGCCACAGCCAGCGCACCGCCGGGGCAGAAATCGTTTTGAATATCGATGCCGACCAGGACGTCGTGTTGCGCATCGATTGTCAGGCTGGCCATATCCGGGCTCCGCTAACTTGAAACGACTTCGGGCAGTGTCGTTGCCGGTGGCGTGTTGCGGCTGCGCTCCGTGCGCACGATACCATCGATGATGGTCATACCAACGCCGGGCAGGTCGCCAAGCTGCACGCTCTCAAGCAGGGTTGCGCCCGAGGTATGCTGGGCCCGATCGAGGATGACAAAATCCGCCGCCCGACCGACTTCGATCAGGCCGCAATCGAGATCGCGCATGCGTGCCGTATTGCCGGTGGCAAAACAAAAGGCCTTTTCTGCCGGCATGTCACCGAGGCTGGAGAGCATGGCGATCATGCGCAGGATGCCGAGCGGCTGCACACCGGAGCCTGCCGGACCGTCGGTGCCGAGAATGACACGTTCGAGCTGTCCCAGTTCACCGGCCGTGCGCATGGCCAGAAGACCTGCACGTTCGTTGCCGTTGTGGACGATTTCGATGCCGCGCCCGCATTGCTCGCAAAGGCAGGTGATCTGGTCATCGGGCAGGGCGGTATGACCACCATTTATGTGACCGATAATATCGGCGTCGGCTTCCAGTACGACGTCCTTGTCGATCAGGCCGGAGCCGGGAATCGAGGGGCCACCGGTATGGATGGTGCTCTGGATGCCGTATTTGCGCGCCCACGCCACCATCTTCTTTGCTTCCTCACCGGCCTTGACGCTGCCGAGCCCAACCTCGCCGAGCAACTTGACCCCGGCATCAGCCATGTCCTTGAAGTCTTCCTCGACCATGCCTTGCTCGATGACCGGAGCACCGGCGTGGATCTTGATGCCGTTGGGCCGGAAGTTTTCAAACGAGCGCTGCGCGGTGATCGCCATGGCCTTGAGCCCGACAAGGTCCTTGGGGCGCCCTGGCGTGTGAACTTCGCCGGCGGAAATCATCGTTGTCACCCCGCCGTGCTGGGTGCTTTCGATCCAGTTGAGCTGGCTTTGCCTCGGCGTCCAGTCGCCGGCCACGGGGTGAACATGGCTGTCGATCAGGCCCGGTGCCAGCGTCGTGCCATGCGCATCGACTGTGACAGAAGCGCCTTCGATATCGAGGTCCTTGAGCTTGCCAATGCCGGCGATGTGGCCATCGATGGCGACCACGGCGTCGGCGTCGAGAATCGGATTATCGAGGTCGCCGCTCAGCATTAAACCGACGTTGCGGATAACTGTCTTTTGTCCCGTCATTTATGTGTTCCTCGATCTCAGCAGAGTTTTTCCAATAGTCGCACCAGGGTTGCGCGTTCGGATGCGTCCAGCGGTTGCAGCGTTTGATCAGTAATTTCGAAGGCCTTTGCGATGGCTTTGCCGATGGTGACTTCGCCATCTGGCGTCAGGCCAACCATGAAGCGCCGGGCATCCGTCGGATCGGGCCACGTGTGCGTCAAACCGCGATGAGTTAACCGGTCAATCACGCCCTTGATGGTGGCGGCATCAAGGGCCGTGTGCCGGCCCAGCAGGTTCTGGCTGCAGGTCTTGAGTTCATAAAGTTTGGCCAGTGCCGCAAACTGCGTCACCGTGATATCGCCACCCGGCAGGTCAAGCTTCATCAAATCGACAAAGATGCCTTTGTGGCGCTGGGTCGCCCGGCGCAGGATAAACCCGACCTGGTCTTCCAGCACATACTCGTCAATGTCTGCGGTTTTGCCTGCGGGAACTTTTTCTTCAGCCGTCATGTCTAGCGCAACCCGTCTTCGCCAATAGCATCAGCGGCCTCGAGCCCGCCGACACGCGGTAGCGGCCGGCCACTGTCGGTGACGCAAACCGCGACCATGATTTCGTTGGCGCGCGGGGCATCGTTGATGCGCACTTCCATGCCATCGAAGTGACTGCGCACGTAGGCTGCATCCTTGTGGCCGAGCGGTACATCGAGCGGGGCGCCGGGGCCACCGCGTTTTTTTGATGACGGCACGAGCGCCGCGCCTTTTTCGACGGCCTTGCGTAAAGGTGCGCCCAGTTTTGGATGCAGGATGGCGGCGGCGTGTTCCAGTTCACCATTTTCGCCAACCATCGCCGCCTTGCCGTAGCTTTCGGTTTGTGCGGGTTCGACGCCCAGCGCGGCAACACATTTATCACCAAGCAAAGCCCCGAGCTCAGCCCCGATGTCCATCAGCACTTCGAGGTCCTCGACGTATTGTCCGGCGTAGGGGTTCTCGATCACGGCGACCGACGCTGCGCGGCGCACAGAGGGATTGATCGGGCGACCCATTTCGCTTTGGGTTTCCTCGACGATGGTGGCTATTTTACGAATCTTGAGCTGGCTCATCTGAGACCGTCCTCCCCTTTGACGTCTTCGACCGCCAGGCCGCCGGCCCGGTTGTGGATGCGCGGTCCTGTGGTCATCACCAGGGCGACCAGCATTTCATCGGCGCGCGGCGCGTCGTTGATACCAACCTCGACCGAATCGAAATGACTGCGCACGTAGGCGGCGTTGATGTGGGTCACCGGGATATCAAGCCTTGCACCGATGCCACCGACCTTTTTGCCGGACGGCACGATGGCCTTGCTGTCATTGAGACGGGCGCGCATCGAATAGCCACCGGGGGCATGCCACAAAGCGCCATGCTCCAGTTCACCGCCAGCCCCGACGATAGCGCCCTTGCCGAAGCCTTCGACGACAGAGGGATCGCCGCCCAGCGCCTCGATCAGACTGTCGACCATCTCCAGCGCCATCGGCTTCATGTCATCGATCAGCGACATGATGTCCTCGACGTATTGCCCGGCGTAGGGGTTGTGGATTACGGCAATAGCCGTGGCCCGGCGCAGCGGTGTGTCGGAGACCGGACCGCCCTCGTGGAATATTTCCTCGACCGAGACGAGCTTCTTACGAATAACAATTTCAGGCATGAACGACTTCCTTCTGGCGGGATAATTTTTTTGAAGTGGTGAGCGGGTGACTGTCATCGCCGACAACCAGGACGTGGTCCTGCAAGCTGAGCGAGGCGGCGGCGATCAGGCCGCGATATTTCATATCAAGTGCGCTGCGTTGGCCACGTGTCAGTGCGGTTTCAATGTCCGCCGCCGACAGGGCACCAACGCCGGTGGTGACGAGGCGGGCCCTGAGATCGCTGTCAGGGTCAAGCTCACACGCAGGCTGGCGGCTGATGGCAGGATGGTCTGGCAGATCGACTGCGTTGGCAATCAGAGTGGCAGCCGCGTCGGCAGCGGCCGCAGAGCTTGCCAGCACTGTGACGCTGTCGGCGATGCCGAGTGACAGGCTGCGTCCACTGTGGCCGCTGGTGGCAATACCCCGGATCGGATCGTCGGCGGCAATCTGCAAGCGACCGGCGAGGTCGGCGGGTTGGTATTCCAGGGCCATCCCGACATCAAAGACTTCGCCTGGCGCGAGATGAAGTGCGATATCGCCGCCATTGTTGACATAGGCCCGCTCAAGGATCCGCCCTGAAACCAGGGCGCTGAGAATTTCGTCGGCCACAGCGCCTGCCACGGCAGCCATCGGCGTGACAAAAGTCTCTGCATGGGCTTCGATCGCGGCCAGCATGCGTTTTGCCACAGCACCCCGGACGGATGCGGTTGTTGCCTGTCGCAAGATGTCCAGCTCAGTGACCAGCTCATCCAGTACGGTGTCAAAGCGGGAGATCGCCTGCTGGTAAGCCAGCTTGATTTCTTCCGGCGCACCGAAAGCCTCGATGATCAGATCGATGGGGCCGTGCTGCAGGTGCAGGCGGCGGCCATCGGGCAGCAAGGCAGCCAGGGCTCCGGACATCAGCCCTTGCCCCACGGGAAGTTCTGGCCTGCCGTTGGTGAGGGTCGGCCCGACGGTCCGTCGAGGCTGCGCAGGCCCGATTTCTCCAGCACACTTTCGACCGGCACGATGGAAGACATGTGACCGCCCAGCGTTTCGTAATCATCGCGCCGCATGGTGAATTCGATAGGTGCGACGAGGGCCGGTGTCGGCACATAACCAAAGGAATTCTTGGGCATCAGGGAAACATCGACCATGTAGGTGATGCCGCCGCCCGGCCAGATGTAGACGGGCACGCCGCCGCTCGAGACATAGGTCAGTGTCTGGCGAACCGAGCGTGTCAGGGCGACCGGGTTTTCCGTGACGCCGGCGCGCAGCGAGCCACCGGCTCCACCCATGAAGAGCACTGAACACAATGCGGGCTCGCAGTTCTCCTGCACCCGTTTGACCGAGTCCGCCAGAGCCTTCGGCATATCGCGTTGCTGCGGTGCGATGTCATGATCCAGTTCATAATAGGCCGAATGATCACCTGTTGTGCTGACCAGCAACATGCTGGTGCCGGGTTTGGCTTTTTTCTCGTCGAATTTCTCGATGATCGACAGGGGGTCTTCGATGTCGGTGCCGCCCCAGCCCGAACCGGGCTCGGCGACCTGGAAATAACGACCGGGTGTCGAGCGCCGGCCCTTGATGCGAATGCCCGTACCCGGCACGCCGAGCATGCGTCCGGCCTGATGTTCGGAGAGCACACCCGTGATGTGATCATCAACCACGACGACCTCATCCACGTGATCGAACCACTGTTTGGCGAACATGCCGATAGCGGCAGACCCGCAACCGACGCGCATGCGTTCTTCAAGTTCACCATCAACAATTGGCGGCTTGTTGGCCTGGACGATCACGGTCGCACCATCGTCAACGGTCAGTTCGCGCGCTTCGCCGTTGCACAGTGCCAGCATGGTCTCGCAGGTTATGCGGCCTTCTTTTTTGGAGCCGCCTGTCAGATGATTGACGCCACCCAGGGAGAGCATTTGCGAGCCGTATTCGCCGGTGGTGACATGACCAACTGCCTCACCATCGGCTCGCACGGTGTTTTGTTCCGGCCCGAGATGACGGTCGGTGTCGACTTTGATCTTGACGCCGCAGTAACTGTAGATCGCTTCGCTGACGACGGTGACCATGTCGACGCCGTTGACTTCACTGGAAACGATAAAAGGCGCAGGCTTGTAGTCAGGGTAGGTCGTACCGGCACCGACAGCAGTAACAAAACCGGTCTTGCCCGCTACGATGTCGCCATCCCACTCGCCACTGTCGTCTTTGAGGAACTCCACCAGGTTCTGCTGGCCGTCCTTGGCGTGTTCGACGATTAACAGGGGATCGACACGCACAAGATTGCCGTCTTCGTTGGCGTAGCGGTCACAGGCTCCGGCGCGGCCTTCGGCGATGTAACACAACACCGGGCAGGCGTCGCAACGGATTTTTTCGGTCGGCGATTTTTCCGGTGTCATGACTTGTGATCTCTCGTCTGTAAAATGGCCTGGCGTACGCGGTCAGGTGTGGCGGGCAGCCGCCGCAGGCGTGCCCCGCAAGCGTGCTTCAGGGCGTTGATGATGGCCGGAGCTGTCGGGATCAATGCCTGTTCGCCGATGCCCTTGGCCCCGTACGGCCCGAGCGCGTCGGCTTCCTCGACCAGGATGTTTTCGATTTCGGGCACGTCGCCAATGGTCGGGATGAGATAGTCGTGCAGGTTTTCGCTGCGGCCCGGTATGAATTCTTCCATCAGGGCCATGCCGAGCCCTTGCGCCACGCCGCCTTCGATCTGGCCTTCGACCATGGTCGGATTAATCGCCCGCCCGACGTCGTGCGATGCTGTGATTTTCAGGACTGTCACGGTGCCCAGGGCCGTATCAACCTCGATCTCCGCCAGATGCGCGCCGAAGCCATACGACGCATAGGGTATGCCCTGGCCATTTTCATCGAGCGGCTGTGTCGGCGGATCAAAGGTGCCTTCGCCCATCAGGACGAAATCTTCCGCATCGGCTTCAAGATTGCCAAGATCGATCGCGGCCTCGGCGTCATTGTCGCGCACTGTCAATGTCGTGCCAGACAAGGTGATCGTCGCCTCGTCGCTGGCATTGGTGTGTTTGAGGATCGCGCTGCGCAAATCCTGTCCGGCGAGATACGACGCCTTGCCGGACACAAAAGTCTGGCGCGAAGCCGAGGTTTTGCCGGCGTCAGGGGTCACGTCGGTGTCGCTGTAAAGGATATCGAACTGGTCTACAGGCAGGCCGACAGCGTCAGCGCAAATCTGGGCCATCACCGTGTTGGCTCCCTGACCGATGTCCGCCGCGCCCTGGAAAAGTTTCAGGCTACCATCGCTTCGAATACCAACCTTGATGGTCGAGGGGTTGGACAACGAGGTATTACCGCAGCCGTACCACATGCCGGCAACGCCGACACCATGCCGCAAGACACCTGGATTGCCGTCGTTGAAAGCAGCGGCATCTGACAGCGCGCGCGACCAGTGCGGGCGCAGGACTTCAAGGCATTCCTTGATGCCGACACCCGCAGCCAACACCTGGCCACAAACCGTGGTGGCGCCGTTCACAAGCGCATTGTTGATACGGAATTCGAGCCGGTCCATGCCGATAGCGTCGGCCAGTTCGTCGAACATCACTTCCTGGGCGAACGAGGCTTGCGGCACACCGAAGCCCCGGAAAGCTCCGCTGGGAGGGCCGTTAGTGTGTATGGCCTTTGCCTCGGCGCGATAATTGGGCACGACATAGGGACCCGAAGCATGCACCGGCACGCGGTTGGCCACGGTCGGCCCCCACGAGGCATAGGCGCCGGTATTGAACAGGCCGTCGAAATCAATGGCTGAGACTTTGCCGTCGTTCGTCGCACCTATCTTGATGTGCATGCTGGCCGGGTGGCGTTTGGTCGTTGACTTCATGGATTCGGGTCGCGAATAGGTCATGCGGGCCGGTCGGCCCAGCACCCACGCTGCGAGGGCTATGTAGGGCTGCAGTGAGATATCGAGCTTGCTGCCGAAAGCCCCGCCCGTCGCGGTCACGACAATGCGGACATCTTCTACCGCGAGCCCGAGAAGTCCAGCCACGTCATCGCGGTCCATGTAGGCGGCCTGTGTGCAGGCATGTACTTCGATCCTGTCGCCGACACGGATGGCATAACCGGCCTCCGGCTCAATATAGGCATGCTCGACGTAGGAAGTTTCGAAATCATCCTCGACAATTTGATCTGCCGCCTCGAACGCCTGGTCGAGATCACCACAGCGCACGAAGCCGCTGATCAAAAGGTTGGCCGGGCGGTCTTCGAAAAGTTGCGGAGCCCCCGGTGCAATGGCATCGCCGACGCTCATGATTTCGGACAGGGCGGTCCAGACAACGGGGAAATCTTCAAGGTCGAGCACCGCCATGGCGTCGGCTTCACCGGCAATGGCGGCAACCACTTCGCCCCGGAACCTGGTCTGGCCCTCGGCGAAAGCGGGCTGCTCGGCAAAACCAGGGATGACGCCGAAGCTGTTTACGCCGGGGATATCATCAGCGGTGAAGACGCGGACGATGCCCGGGTGCGTGGCGCTGAAAGCATCGGTATCACCGATCTCAAAGGACGCGCGGTGATGCGGTGAGCGGACGGTGCGTACAACCAGCGCGCCGTCGGGCGCAAAATCCGCACCAAAGACATCACTGCCCAAAACCTTGGGTTCGCCATCGACCCGGCGCAGGCGGCTGCCCACGGCCTGGCCAGCAGCGACGGGCACGACGGCTTCGTCAAAGGCATGGGCTGCCATCACGGCGTCGATGATTTTGCGATAGCCTGTGCAGCGGCAAAGCACGCCGCCCAGCGCGTCCTCAACCTGTTGGGCGGATGGTGTCGGGTTGGCGCGTAACAGGGCAGTAGCTGAGACCAGCATGCCCGGTGTACAGATGCCGCACTGGGCCGCACCGTAATGCAAGAAAGCCTGCTGCAGATTATTCATCGTTCCGTTGTCGGCCAGGCCTTCGACGGTCTCAACCCGACGGCCTTCCAGCCGTCCGGCCGGGACCATGCAAGCGCAGACTGCCGCCCCATCAAGCAGGATGGTGCAGGCCCCGCAGTCCCCGGCGTCGCAACCGACCTTGGTGCCGGTCTTGCCGGCGATGTCGCGCAGGACCTGTGTGGCGCGGGCAACCGGTTCGGCTTCGACGGTTGTCGGCACGCCGTTCAGCGTGAAGCCGATGGTGTTGCCGTCGATGTCGCGGGCGACGCTCACGCTGCAGGCCCCCGGCAGTCGATCAAGGTGCGCACGATCATCTCGCGCACCACGTCAAGACGATAGGCCGCACTGCCACGCACGTCGTCGATGGGGCTCAGCGGCGCGAAGTGATGATCGGTGAAATCTTCGGTGCTGATGTCATTCACATTGCGACCGACAAGGTCTGCCTCCAGAGCGGGCAGTCGGCACGGTACTTCGGAGCAGGCCCCGATGGAGATGCGGGCCCGGGCGATGTCACCGGCGGCGGACCGTTCAACCATGGCGGCGACGGACACGATCGAAATTACAAGATAATCCCGCGCGCCCAGCTTGCGGAAACTGCTGCTGGCGGTGTCGGTATCTGTCGGGATCAGGACGGCGCTGAGCAATTCATCGGCTTTGCGTTCGGTCCGCCGGTTACCGAGGATGAATTCGGAGAGCGGCAGAGTACGCACACCGGAGGTCGAGGATAATTCGACTTGCGCCTCCAGCGCCAGCAGCGGCGGTACACCATCCGCTGCGGGCGATGCGTTGCAGAGATTGCCGGCAATCGTGGCGACGTTCTGGATCTGCACAGAGCCGACCTGGCGGGCCGATTGTTTGAGAGCGTCGAAGACAGGCGGCAGATCGGCGTTGATCACATCGGTCCACGTTGCGCCGCCACCCAGCCGCCAGTGTTTCCCGTCCGATGAGATGCCACCGAGGGCCTTGATCGATGAGGTGTCGAGGATATTTCGTTTTTCTACCCGATCGACCATGGCGGGATAGACGTCGGTGCCGCCGGCAAGGATGGTGACATCGCCGTCGCGCATATAGTCAAGCGCCTCATCCACTGAGTGCGGTCGCGCGTATGACGTCAAGATCCCGTCCTTCCCCGCTAAAGTCGGTAAGAGTGCCCAAATTTGCCGCCGTTCTGGAACGACGGGCTGGCTAAAACTTATTTGTATACTAACAAATAAGTTTAGTGATCGGTAGCTAATAGAGTCAATAGCGGCTAAACTGCGTTTAACGGAATTTGATGATATTTTCAGGGGCACGTCTGATTATTGTGCCTCGAGTATGTGAGCCTATTTTCAGCGATAATTTCGCTGAAAGGCGCGCCAGTCAACGGTTTCAGAGATTTTTGCGGAAAGATTTCAATTTCCCCGATTTTTGTGTGGATCGTTTTCTATTTGTCTCAGCGCAGCCACTTTGGTAATCAAGCGGGCTCTCCACGATAACGACACAGGATACAACGCATGAGCCAAGGCAATCGGCCCAACAATATTGCTCTGCCTGACAAGCAAGGGATGTATGATCCTGCGCTCGAGCACGACGCCTGTGGATTCGGCTTTATTGCCAACATCCACAATGAGCCGAGACATGAGATCGTCCACCAGGCGCTGCAGATTGTTGTCAACATGGACCACCGCGGTGCGGTAGGTGCAGACCCGCTGGCCGGTGATGGTGCGGGCATCCTGATCCAGACACCCGACAGGTTCATGCGCAAGGAATTCGCGGCGCAGGGTATCGACGTGCCGGCGAAGGGCGACTTCGCTGTCGGCATGGTCTTCCTGCCGCGCGACCAGAAAATTCATGACGCCGGGATCGCCGCCATCAATCAGGTTACTGAAGCCGAGGGCCAGATCATTCTGGGCTGGCGCGATGTGCCGGTTGATAATTCGGTGTTGGGCGAAAGCGTCAAACCGAACGAGCCGATTATCAAGCAGGTGTTGATCGGGCGCGGACCCGACACCCCTGATACCGACGCTTTTGACCGCAAGCTTTATGTCATTCGCAAACAATCCCATCACGTGATCTGGGATGCCGATGATGCGGCGTGGAAAGATTTCTATATGCCGTCGCTGTCGTCGCGCACCATTGTCTATAAAGGCATGGTGCTGGCTGGCAATCTGGCGAAGTATTACCTCGACTTCCAGGATCCGGAATTCGAGACGGCGATGGCCTTGTTCCATCAGCGCTTCTCGACCAACACCTTCCCGTCGTGGCGTCTGGCACAGCCTTTCCGTTTCCTCAGTCACAATGGCGAGATCAACACCTTGCGCGGCAACATCAACTGGATGAATGCGCGCCGCCATAACATGAGCTCGAAAGTGCTCGGCGATGATCTCGACAAACTCTGGCCGCTGATCGGCGATGGCTCATCTGATTCGTCGACCTTCGATAACGCGCTGGAATTGCTGGTGATGGGCGGCTATTCGCTAAGCCACGCCATGATGCTGATGATCCCCGAAGCGTGGGCCGACAACCCGTTGATGAGCGATGAACGGCGTGCTTTCTATGAGCATCAGTCCGCCGTTATGGAGCCGTGGGACGGCCCGGCCGCCATGGCCTTCACCGATGGTCGCCAGATCGCCGCAACGCTGGATCGTAATGGTTTGCGCCCGGCACGTTATATCGAAACCGATGATGGCCTTGTGGTCATGGCGTCGGAAGTCGGTGTCTTGCCGATCCCCGAAAGCAAGATCATTCGCAAGTGGCGTTTGCAGCCCGGCAAGATGCTGCTGGTTGATCTTGAGGAACACCGCATCATTTCGGATGACGAACTGAAGCACGATCTCGCGACGGCACGGCCCTATCAGGAATGGCTCGACCAGTCGCAAATCCATTTGAGCGATCTGCCGCCCGAAATCGGGCCGATGGCACCGGATTCCGATACTCTGCTCGATTTGCAGCAGGCTTTTGGCTATACGCGCGAAGACATCAAGCACTTCCTGCTGCCGATGGCGACGACGGGCATGGATCCGATCGGCTCGATGGGTCGTGACATTCCGCTGGCCCCGCTGTCGGACCGCTCGCGCATGCTCTACGACTATTTTTTCCAGAATTTTGCGCAAGTGACTAACCCGCCGATTGATCCGATCCGCGAGGAACTGGTGATGTCGCTGGTCAGTTTCATTGGCCCACGGCCCAACCTGCTTGATCTTGAATCGGGCGGCGCCTACAAGCGCCTCGAAGTCGATCATCCGATCCTCTCAAACACTGATCTGGAGCGCGTGCGCCGCATCACCGATCATGTCGACGGCGAGTTCAGTACCTTTACACTGGACATCTGTTATCCCGTGCGGGCCGAAGAGCGCATGACGATGGCCGAAGCCATTGAAATCCTCTGCTGGCGGGCCGAGAAGAAAGTCCGGGACCGCGGCTACAACATTCTGATTTTGTCAGATCGCGATATCGATGTTGATCACGTTGCCATCCCGGCGCTACTGGCGACGGGCGCCGTGCATCATCACCTGATCCGCAAAGGTTTGCGTACCGAAGTCGGCCTCGTGATTGAAACCGGTGAAGCCCGCAGGGTACATGATTTCTGCCTGCTGGCCGGATACGGAGCCGAAGCGATCAACCCCTATCTCGCCTTCAGCACGCTGCAGGACATGGCGCGCGATCTTGGCGAGGTCAGTGTCGAGGATGCCACGCAGAGCTACATCAAGGCGGTCGGCAAGGGCATGCTGAAGGTCATGTCGAAGATGGGCATCTCGACCTATCAGTCGTATTGTGGCGCGCAGATTTTTGATGCCGTCGGCCTGTCCGACAAATTTGTTGAGGCCTATTTCTCCGGCACGGCGACCCGCGTTGGCGGTGTCGGCATCGATGAAATTGCCGAAGAGACGGAATGGCGTCATCAGGAAGCCTTCGGTGAGAAGCCTGATTTGCGCAGCGAGCTTGATGTCGGTGGCGATCTCGCTTTCCGCGTCAAGGGCGAAGAACACGTCTGGACGCCAGAGACCATCGGTTCCCTGCAGCACGCCGTGCGCAGTGGCAATTACACCCAGTTCAAGGCCTTCACTGCGAAGGTCAATGACCAGACCAAAAAATTCAATAACCTGCGCGGTTTGTTCGATTTGCGCCCGGTCGGTGAACCCGTGCCGATTGAAGAGGTCGAACCGGCCTCCGAAATCGTTAAACGATTCGCCACGGGCGCGATGTCGTTCGGCTCGATCTCCTGGGAAGCCCACACCACGCTGGCGATTGCCATGAACCGCATGGGTGGCAAGTCCAACACCGGTGAAGGCGGCGAAGAATCCGTGCGCTTCGGCACGATGGAGAGCGGCGATTCCATGCGCTCGGCCATCAAGCAGGTGGCGTCGGGGCGCTTTGGCGTAACCAACGAATATCTGACAAACGCCGACGATATCCAGATCAAGATGGCCCAGGGCGCCAAGCCTGGCGAAGGCGGTCAGTTGCCCGGTCACAAGGTCAACGAATGGATCGCCCGGGTGCGTCACTCGACTGAAGGTGTCGGCCTGATTTCGCCGCCTCCGCATCACGATATCTATTCCATCGAGGATCTGGCCCAGTTGATCCACGATCTCAAAAACGTCAACCCGCGCGCCCGCATCTCGGTCAAGCTGGTCTCGGAAGTCGGTGTCGGCACCGTGGCTGCAGGCGTCAGCAAGGCGCACGCCGATCATGTAACGATCTCGGGACATGACGGTGGTACAGGGGCTTCGCCCATTACCTCATTGCTCAATGCTGGCGGCCCGTGGGAAATGGGCCTGGCGGAAACGCATCAAACGCTGGTTCTCAATGGTTTGCGCGGACGGATCGCCGTTCAGGTCGATGGTGGCCTGCGTACGGGACGCGACGTCATTGTCGGTGCCCTGCTGGGAGCGGATGAATTTGGCTTTGCTACGGCTGCGCTGATTTCCGAAGGCTGCATCATGATGCGCAAGTGTCATCTCAACACTTGCCCGGTCGGCATTGCGACCCAGGACGAAAAACTGCGCGCCCGTTTCCCGGGCCAGCCTGAACACGTCGTCAACTTCTTCAGCTTCATCGCCGAGGAAGTACGTGAACTGATGGCCGAACTCGGCTTCCGCACTGTCAATGAAATGATTGGCCGCACGGACGCGCTGGACATGAAACCGGCGATCCAGCACTGGAAAGCCCAGAAGGTTGATCTCTCCAGACTGCTCTACCCGCTGGAGCCCGATGAAGGTGTTGCGGTCTATAACTGTGAGACTCAGGATCACGGTCTCGACAAGGCGCTTGATCATGAACTGATCCGCCAGGCGCGCCCGGCCATCGATAACGGCGAGCGCGTGGTGATCGAGAGCGAGATCCACAACATCAATCGTACCGTCGGTGCCATGCTGTCGGGCGAGATCGCGCAAGTGCACGGTCATGATGGTCTGGATGATGATGCCGTGCACATCAACTTCACCGGTAACGCCGGTCAGAGTTTCGGCGCGTGGCTGGCCAAAGGCGTGACGCTGGAACTGACCGGTGACGCCAACGATTACGTCGGCAAGGGTCTGTCGGGCGGGCGGGTGATTGTCTATCCGGCCAGCGACAGTGCACTGGTACCGGAAGAAAACATCATTATCGGCAACACTGTTTTATATGGCGCCATCGCCGGAGAGTGTTACTTCCGGGGTATTGGCGGTGAACGCTTCGCCGTGCGTAACTCCGGTGCCACCGCCGTGGTCGAAGGCTGCGGTGATCATGGTTGCGAATACATGACCGGTGGTGTTGTTGCCGTACTGGGGTCGACGGGGCGTAACTTCGCGGCCGGTATGTCCGGCGGTATCGCCTATGTGCTGGACGAAGATGCCAGTTTTGAATCGCTCTGCAACACGGCGATGGTCGATATCGAAAGCATCGATCCGATGGGTATCCCGGCCAGTGAGGCCGACGTTGCCGGCGATCTTACCCGGCATGACGCCCAGCGTTTGCGAGGGCTTCTGGAAAGCCATCTCAACCATACCGGATCGTCGGTTGCCAAAAATATTCTCGAGAACTGGGATCAGTTCTTGCCAAAATTTGTCAAAGTGATGCCGGTCGAATACCGCCGCGCATTACAGGAAATGCAGGCCAGGTCACAAGCGCCCGAGCGCGACGACGTAAGCGTTGCTGCAGTAGGGAGCTAATAGTTTATGGGTAAGCCGACCGGGTTCCTTGAATTCGAGCGTCATGATCGTGGTTATCGACCGATCGACGAGCGGGTAAAGCACTACGACGAATTTTATGTTCCGCTGACGGATCAGGAACTGGTCACGCAAGGTGCGCGCTGCATGGATTGCGGCATTCCCTATTGTCATCAGGGCTGTCCGGTCAACAATGTCATTCCGGAATGGAATGATCTGGTCTATCGCAACAAGTGGCAGGAAGGTCTGACACTTTTGCACACGACCAACAATTTCCCCGAATTCACCGGACGGGTTTGTCCGGCTCCGTGTGAAGCGTCGTGCACGCTGAACCTGACAGAAGAGCCCGTGACCATCAAAAGCATCGAATGCGCGCTGGTCGACAAGGGCTGGGAAGAAGGCTGGATCAAGGCCCAGTTGCCCTCACATCGCAGCGGCAAGCGGGTGGCGGTGGTTGGCTCGGGTCCTGCCGGTATGGCGGCGGCCCAGCAACTGGCGCGCGCTGGCCACAAGGTCGTGGTCTTTGAGAAGAACGCCCGCATCGGCGGCCTGTTGCGCATCGGCATCCCTGATTTCAAGATGGAGAAATCGGCGATTGACCGACGCATGGCGCAGATGCAGGCCGAGGGCATCGAGTTCCGGCCCAACAGCCACGTCGGCGTCAACGTCGATGTTGACGATATGATCGACGAGTTTGACGCCATCGCGCTATGCGGTGGTTCCGAAGTACCGCGCGATCTGCCGGTGCCGGGCCGCGAACACGACGGCGTTCACTTTGCCATGGAGTTTCTTTCGCAGCAAAACGACCGCGTCGCCGGGGTCAACGTACCGGACGAAGGCGGCCTCTTTGCCGAGGGCAAACATGTCGTGGTCATCGGTGGTGGTGATACCGGCTCGGATTGCGTCGGCACCTCGCGCCGTCAGGGTGCGGCCTCAATCACCCAGCTTGAAGTGATGCCGATCCCGCCGGAAACCGAAGACAAGGCACTGACCTGGCCGAACTGGCCGATCAAGCTGCGCACCTCGAGTTCACACGAGGAAGGTGTTGATCGCGACTGGGCGGTATTGACCAAGTCGATCAGCGGTGAAAACGGCAAGTCCAGGGCACTGAACTGCGTCCGTCTCGAATGGGTCGCGGGCGAGGATGGTCGCCAGGAGATGAAGGAAATCGCTGGCTCCGAATTTGAGCTCAAGGCCGATCTCGTGCTTCTGGCCATGGGCTTTGTCAATCCGGTGCATGAAGGTTTGCTGACCGAACTCGGCGTCGAGTTTGATGCGCGCGGCAACGTTGCCGCCGACACCGAGGACTATTGCACTTCCGTCGACAAGGTATTTGCAGCCGGTGACATGCGCCGGGGTCAGTCCCTCGTCGTCTGGGCCATCCGCGAAGGACGCCAGTGTGCCCGTGCGATTGACGAATTTCTCATGGGCGTCAGCGAACTGCCGCGATAAGCCAAATTACCGCTTTTCATGCCCGCGATTTTCTGGCTGAGTAGCGGCCGGAATGAATTCGAGGGGATGACATGACACCAGTAACTTTTGGCTTTATCGGCCTCGGCCAGATGGGTGGCCCGATGGCGGCCAACATCGCGACCAAAGGCTTTGATTTGACCGTGTTCGATGTCGCGGGCACCGCAGCATTGGCACCAGAAGGCACTAAAATCGCAGATAGTTTGGGGGCCGCGGCGAGCGCTGCCGATAGCCTTTTCCTCAGCGTACCCGACGGTAACATCAGCCTCGCCATCCTGCGCGATCTGGCGGATTTGTCTGAACGTCGTGTCAAGACGGTGATTGATCTCTCCACTGTCGGCCCGCAAATGGCGCGCGATGCGGCCGAAATCGCCTCGTCCGCCGGCATGACATATATCGATTCGCCGGTAAGCGGTGGCCAGGCTGGAGCCCGGGCCGGTACGGTAACCCTGATGTGGGCCGGGCCGGCGAGTTTGATGGAAAGCCACCGCGACGTACTGTCGACGTTTTGCAAAAATCTCTTTCATGTCGGTGATGAAGCGGGCCAGGGCCAGTCGCTCAAGGTGCTCAACAACTTCCTCTCGGGCACGGCAATGGCGGCAACCTCGGAGGCCATTCAATATGGACTGAGCCAGGGTCTCGACATGAAGACGATGCTGGATGTCATCAATGTCTCGACCGGACAAAATACGGCGACGCGCGACAAGTTCCCTGACCGCATTTTGACCGGGACATACGACGCAGGATTCACCTCCGCCCTGATCAACAAGGACATCAAGCTGTTCCTCGCCAATGCCCAGGCTTTTGGCACGCCGTCGCGCGTCGGCGAGATGATTTCTGATATCTGGGACGGCTGTGACACGACGCTGCCCGGCAGCGATTTTACGCGAATTTATCAATATATTCAAAGCCTTGGTGAGCCTGAGCCCGGCGAATGATCAAGAGCGATCAGCGCATATTGAAATGCGAAACCATAATTGAGGAAAACCAATGAACCCCAAAGTCTTTGTTACCTGCGCCCTTACCGGGGCCGGCGACACTGTCGGCAATCACCCCTCGATCCCGGTCACACCGGAACAAATTGCCAATGCCGGGCTGGAAGCGGCCAGTGCCGGGGCCGCCGTGGTGCACTGCCATGTGCGCGATCCGGAAACCGGCAAGCCGGCGCGCAAAGTCGAGCACTACCGTGAAGTGATGGAACGCATCCGGGAAAAGAATGATGAGGTGATTATCAATCTGACCGCCGGCATGGGCGGTGATCTCGAGATCGGCGAGGGTGAGACACCGCGCGATTTCAATGAAGAACTGACAGATCTCGTCGGGCCGGTTGAACGCCTTATGCATGTCGAGGAGCTGCGGCCCGAGATTTGTACGCTCGATTGTGGCTCGCTCAATTTTGGCGATGGCAATGGCATTGTCGTGCAGACACCGCACCAGTTGCGCGCCCAGGCAAAATTGATCCAGTCCTATGGCGTCAAGCCGGAGATGGAGATATTTGATTCGGGCAATCTCTGGTTCGCCAAACAAATGGTCACCGAAGGCCTGGTCGATGGCGCACCGATGTTCCAGCTTTGCCTCGGCATTCCGTGGGGTGCGCCGGTCAATACCGCGACCATGGCCTACATGGCGGGGGAGTTGCCGGACGACGCCGTGTGGTCAGGCTTCGGCATTTCGCGCATGCAGATGCCGATGGTGGCGCAAGCCGTTCTGCTCGGCGGCAACGTGCGTGTCGGCCTTGAGGACAACCTCTATCTCGAAAAAGGCGTATACGCGTCCAATGCGACCCTGACCGAAAAAGCGGTCAAAATCATAGAGTTACTGGGTTCCAGTATTGCCAGTCCCGACGAAGCGCGGGAAATGATCGGCCTGGCACCGCGGGGATAATGCCGGGTTCGCTATTCCGCGACTTCCCAGGTTCCGTCACCGGCGAGCAGGACCGCGAGGTCTGAACGGTCGATGGGCTGGTAGGGGGCGGCTTTGTCGCGACTGGTTTCGAAGTCCTCGTCCTCGACACAATAGATGACACCAAGTGCGGTCGGCAGGTCGTCGTAACCCTGAAGGTGGGATAACGCCCAGGCCATCATCCAGTTGGTTTCGTCGTGGACGGTGGCACGTTCGACAACAGGGCCGTCCGTGTCGGTGATGATCGAGAACGACCCGACGGTCGAGTCAAACACCAGGCCTTTGTCATGTTCCTTGCCAAAAACCATGGGTTCGCCATGTTCGAGGCGGATGGTCATGTCTTCGGTCGTCGTCTTGTCGGCGAGGCCGCCCCAGACACCGTCATTGTAGACGATGCAGTTCTGGAAAATCTCCAGCAGCGCCGCGCCCTGATAGGCCTGTGCGCGCTCAAGCATGTGCGGCAAGTGGTTGGGCAGGGTATCGCCGGAGCGAGCAATAAAGCGCGCGCCTGCACCCATGGCAAACAGCGCGGCATTGGCTGGACTGTCTACCGAACCTGCGGGCGAGGAGGGCGAGCGTGTACCCGGCTGCGAGGTCGGCGAATACTGGCCTTTGGTCAGACCATAAATCGCGTTGTTCAGCAGCAGCATGTTGAGGTTCACGTTGCGGCGCAGCGCGTGATACAGGTGATTGGCCCCGATCGAGAGAAAATCACCATCCCCTCCGACAACCCAGACGTCGAGATCAGGATTGGCCAGCTTGAGACCGGTAGCCACGGCGGGTGCGCGGCCATGGATGGTATGAAAGCCATAGCTTTCGATGTAATAGGGGAAACGCGCGGCACAGCCGATGCCGGAGACAAATGCGACGTTTTCGGGCCGGCGGCCGATCTTGACAAGGGCCTTGCGCACGGCGTTGACGATAGCGTAATCGCCACAGCCCGGGCACCAGCGAACTTCCTGATCGGTGGTGAAATCTTTTGGCGTGAGTTGCTGGTTCATCTTACTTCTCCAAAAGATCTGCAATGGCCGCCTTGATGACGCTGACCTTGAACGGCTTGCCGGTAATTTGATTGAGCCCTTTGGCGTCGATCAGATATTCGGCTCGCAGCAAACGACTGAGCTGACCGTTATTCATCTCCGGTACGAGGACATGATCAAAGCCGCGCAGCAAATCTTCCAGTCCGCGCGGGAATGGTGAGATCGAGCGCAGGTGAATGTGGGCAACGTCGCCGCCTGCATCAATGCTTTCCTTGACGCCTGCGTTAACAGCACCGTAGGTCGAGCCCCACGCCACAACGGCGACCTTACCGTTGGCGTTGCCCCGTTCAATCCGGACTTCCGGTAGATGATCGGCGACCCGGTCGATCTTGTCGGCCCGCAGATCGGTCATGACCTGGTGGTTGGCGGGGTCGTAAGAGATATTTCCGCTGGCACTGTCACGCTCGATACCGCCGATGCGGTGCTGCAGGCCCGGTGTGCCCGGCTTGACCCAGGGTCGAGCCAGGGTTTCTTCATCCCGGTCGTAGGGATGGAAGTCTTGCCTGTCGGTGCGATAGACCGGCGTGATGTCCGGCAGGTCATTAACATCCGGCATCAGCCACGGCTCGGCGGCATTGGCAATGTAGCCGTCGGCCAGCACGACAACCGGTGTCATGAATTTGGTGGCGATCTCGGCCGCATCAATCATGATGCGGAAGCATTCCGACGGCGTCGCTGCCGCCAGCACGACACAGGGTGCTTCGCCGTGACGGCCATACATCGACATCATCAAATCTGACTGTTCGGCTTTGGTCGGCAAACCGGTCGACGGTCCGGCACGCTGGACGTTAACAACGATCAGCGGCAATTCGGTACCAACGGCGAGGCTCATGGCTTCACTTTTCAGGGCAATGCCGGGGCCGGACGATCCGGTGACGCCAAGACTTCCGCCAAACGATGCGCCGACTGCCGCCGAGGCCGCCGCAATTTCATCTTCGGCCTGGAACGTCACGACACCCTTGCCGCGGAATTTGGCGAGGCCGTGTAACAGGCCTGATGCCGGAGTGATCGGGTAGGAACAATAAGTAATTTTGACACCGCTGCAGGCAGCGGCGGCCGCCAGACCAAGGGCCATGGCGTCAATGCCGGTAATGGCGCGATAAGTGCCGACACCGAGACCGGCCTGGGCCGGACGGGCGGCAAGCTCGCCACCGATTTCCATTGTCTCACCATAGGCATGACCGGCATTCAGGGCGGCGACATTGGCGGCCACAACCACCGGAACCTTGGCAAATTTTTCCTCAAGCCAGGCGATGGTCGGGGCGCGGTCGCGGCCAAACATCCAGTAGGTCAGACCCAGGGCCCAGAAATTCTTGGCCCGATCGGATTCCTTTTTCGACGATCCGGTGTCGGCAACCGCATCTTCGGTACGATGCAGGATGTCGATCTTCAGAACCTGGTAGTTGGCGTAATCAGGTCCGTCCAGCGGATCTTCGTCATAGCCTGCCTTGCGGAAGCCTCGTTTGTTGAAGTGGCTTTCATCGACGATCAGCAGGCCACCCATACGCAGGGACTGAATATTGGTTTTGAGCGCTGCCGGGTTGAAGCAGATCAGCACATCTACTTCATCGCCGTGGGTCAGAATAATCGGGCCGCCAAACTGGATCTGGAAAGCCGAGACACCATTGGTCGTGCCGACAGGCGCGCGAATTTCAGCCGGGAAATCGGGGAAGGTCAAGATGTCATGGCCGTTGAGGGCCGATGACTTGGCGAACTGGCCGCCGAGAATTTGTACACCATCGCCGGAGTCACCGGCAAAGCGGACGACGACCCTGCCTGTATTCGTCGCCACCAGGTCCGATTGAGGAGCCTCAATGTTCATTATTCGCGTTCCATAAATGAAATTTTTGCCACATATGCTGCACTTCAAGACATAGGAGAATTCAACAGCAAAAGCAACATTATTGTTGGTATACAAACAATAATGTTGCCCCGATTGTTTTATCCCTGGCGTTTTATCCCGGTTAACTTGTCAGGGCTGCCAAAACGATAGAAGCCGTAGCGTCGGCGAAGACGGAACAACCGCGAACGATGTCTTCAGCGTGACTGTCTTCAACAAAATCGTGACTGATACCGCCGATCGAGGGGATGAACATCAGACCGCAAGGCAGCGCAGAACAGACGATGCCGGCATCGTGGAAGGCACCACTTTGCATGTCGACCCAGTGGCCTGGCGCGTGGGCCTCGGCAGCCGTGCTGAAGTGAGCGCGGAAACTTTCATCCATATGGGCCGGATTGATCTGCACACGCGACGGCTCGGTCTGAACGGTGGCCCCGCCACGGGCGTTGATTTCCTCGACCAGACGATCCGCCGTGGCATCCATTGCATCCAGCACATCGACGGAGATATCGCGAAATTGCAATTCCAGCTCGGCACGGCCCGGCACAATTGACGGCGCACCGGGATGGATGTGCGCCCGGCCCATGGTCCAGACCGAACGCGGCCCGGCAACTTTGGGGAATTCCTCGTTGATGGCGTTGGCCAGCGCATATAACGCGGTCGCGGCATCACGCCGTCCCGCCATCATCGTGGTGCCGGCGTGGTTCTGCTGGCCGGTGAAGGTAAAGACCTTGCCGCGCAAACCAACAATTGATGTGACGACGCCGATAGTATTGCCGTCGTCCTCAAGGTGCGGGCCCTGTTCGATGTGGGCTTCGAGAAAACCGATGTAGCGTTCACGGTCAACCTGCAGCCTGGCCACGCCTTCAAGCCCGGCCTCACGCAGGGCATCGTCGAGGGAGACGCCGTCTTTATCGACGGCACCGTCGCCGGGCTGTGGGACGGGCAGTCCGCAAAATGATGACGACCCCATGCAGCCGAAGAAGCGGCTCTCCTCGTCTTGCCATGACACGGCATCGACCGCGAGGTGGGCGGTCGCCGGGTCCTCGGCGAGGGCGCGCACGGTCTCAAGGCCGTAGATCACACCGAGCGCACCATCAAGCCAGCCGCCGGTCGGCTGGGTGTCAGAATGTGAGCCGACCAGCAGGGCGGGGCCGGGATTGCGCGACTTGCCCAGCACGATCCCGACGCCATCAATGGTCGCTTCAAGCCCGGCGGCTTCGTACTGGCTTTTCAGCCAGTGCCGGGCTTCCATGTCTTTGGCAGAAAACGCCGGGCGGATGACGCCGGTCTCGAACGCCCCGATGCTGCGCAAATGATGCAAATCGTTGAGCAGTCTCTCACCGTTGATTTTGGGCATTACGTCTCCGGTATATGAAGGGTCTCAGGCAATCTGACGCTGGTAGTCCTTGACGTCACTGAATTTCAGTTCGGGCCAGCGATCGGCCTCATAGTTCAGCATAAAGGCTGATTCCGCCATAAAAACCGGCGCGCCATCAAGATCGGTGGCGATGGAGCTCCGCAGTTTGGTGAGGAACTTGTCGAGCTCGGCTTTGCTCTCGCCCGTGACCCAGCGCGCCATTGTAAAGCGGGAAGCCTCGAAGCTGATCGGCAGATTGTATTCCGCCGCCATGCGTTCAAGCAGCACATCGAGTTGCAGCGCGCCAACCACACCGATGATTGGCGGTGACCCGTCGATCGGGGCGAAGACCTGGACCACACCTTCCTCGGCCAGTTGTTGCATGGCCTCGCGCATTTTTTTAGCCTTCATAGCGTCTTCAAGACGAATGCGTTGCAGGATTTCCGGCGCGAAACTCGGCACGCCACTGAATGCCAGGGTTTCGCCGCCCGTCAGGGTATCGCCGATGCGCAGCGTACCGTGGTTGGGAATGCCGACGACGTCACCGGCCAGCGCCTCTTCGGCCAGCGCCCGGTCCTGGGCAAAAAAGAATTGCGGCGTGTGGATCGAAATGGTCTTGCCGGTGCGCATCAGTTTGGCCTTCATGCCGCGCTCGAGCTTGCCTGAACAGACCCGCAGGAAGGCAATACGGTCGCGATGGTTGGCGTCCATATTGGCCTGGATCTTGAAAACAAAGCCGGTCATGCCGTCTTCGTCGGGCTCGACCGTGCGGCGGTCGGCGACCTGGGCCTGGGGCGGCGGCGCGATTTCGGCCAGTTGATCAAGCAAATCGCGAATGCCGAAGTTCGACAGGGCACTGCCAAAGAACACCGGCGAGAGGTGCCCCTCGCGATAGCTTTGCAAATCAAACGGGCGGCAGGCTTCCTGAGCGAGGCCGATTTCCTCGCACATCGTCTCTGCATCGCGTTCCGGTACCAGGGCTGCGACGGCGGGATCATCGGGACCCTCGACTTCCATCCACTCATCGTCGGAATCAATCCGGCGCACGCGGTTACTACCGAGATCATAGACACCTGCAAAGGTCCGGCCCTGGCCGATGGGCCAGTTGATCGGCGTCGTATCCAGCGCCAGCGTCTTTTCGATTTCGTCGAGCAAATCAAACGCGTCGCGGCTTTCGCGATCAAGTTTGTTGATGAAGGTAATAATCGGAATATCGCGCAGGCGGCAGACCTCGAAAAGCTTGCGCGTGCGGGCTTCGATACCCTTGGCCGCGTCGATCACCATGATGGCGCTATCAACCGCGCTTAAGGTCCGGTAGGTATCTTCCGAAAAATCCTCATGGCCCGGCGTGTCGAGCAGATTGAACACGCAGCCGCCGTAATTGAACGTCATCACCGAAGTCATGACGGAAATGCCACGGCTGCGCTCAATGCCCATCCAGTCCGATGTCGTCTGACGGCGGTTGGCCTTGGCCTTGACCTCACCGGCAAGCTGAATGGCGCCGCCAAACAGCAGCATTTTTTCCGTCAGCGTGGTCTTGCCCGCATCAGGGTGCGAAATAATAGCAAAGGTGCGCCGGGGCGCAGTGCTGTGATTTGAAGCGTTCATGGATCAGGTTTTTTGGGGCGGAGAAATTATCAAGTGGGTAGCTACACGCTCCGGCATCAGGATGCAATGTCGCTGATGATATTTGGCAAGGCCTCTGTGGGCAAAATGACGGCATATTGACCGTCCGATGCGGCGTCCGGGACGATGCGGACGGGGCTTTCGGTGACCTCATTTGAGGTGCCGACGGCCACACCTGGCGCTAACGTCAGGCCATCAAGCGGATATTTCAAACCGGTCGAAGCTTCAAACGTCACCTGGCCTATAGGGTAAACCGAAAACCTCGATCCGATCTCCCGGGCTGCCTCAAACGGTGCGGTGGGCACGAACACGATATCGTTGTCGCCGATCAGGACAATGCGTTTAGTACCGGCGTATCTGGCCAGCACATGCAGCGCGGCAAGAGAATGATCGAAGCGTTTGCCGAGAAAGCCGAAACCGAGATACAGCGGGGCCGAGGTTGCGATCAGGCACTTTTCGAAATCCGTGGTTTCCTGTTCCGAGACTTCTATGACCGTCGTCTTGTCCTGCCAGCCCGCCCGGTCGGCCAGCGAATCAAGATCACCGATAATCAGGTCCGGCACCGGGTCGGTGTCCAATAAGGCGTTTGCGCCGCCGTCGGCTGCAACCAGTGGATAGCCATGCGCCGTGATCTCATCAAAAGCCGCGCGGTTGAGATCTCCGCCGCCGAGCAGGATCATGGGCTTGTCGCCGGATTCAAGTCTCAAATCGTTCACGTTTTTGTCGTCCTCTCTTTGCTTCGTGATCATAGGGGGCTATATTGCCGCTGTCTCTCTGGGGTGCCTTTAAATCAGGGCTGAGAAAAACCCATTGAACCTGAACCAGATCATGCTGGCGGAGGAAGTTGGAGACGAAAAGTGAACTTTAAAAAACTTTTCGCCAAAGAATCATTCACCGCCACTCAACAAAGAACCGAGGGCGCGACAATGTACCGTATCTTTTCCTATCTCCTCATCGCTTTGCTGGGTGTCGTCGTTACTGCCGCACAGGCTGCCGAAAAACCTGTATTGACGATCTACACCTACGATGCGTTTGCCGCCGACTGGGGCCCGGCACCGAAAATCAAAAAGGCTTTCGAGGGCCAGTGCGACTGTCAGCTCGATTTCATTGCTACGGATTCGTCAATCGGCATCCTGCGCAAAATCCAGCTTGAAGGGGCCGCGACCAAAGCCGATATCGCTTTGGGCCTTGATTCGAATTTAACCGACTTTGCCGGCAAGACCGGGCTTTTTGCCGCGCACAACGCCGATGCAGGTGCGTTGTCGCTGCCCATCGCCTGGCAGGACACGACCTTCTTGCCGTTCGACTATGGCTACTTCGCTTTCGTTTATAACTCCGAGAAGGTCAAGGCGGCGCCGACCTCGTTTGAAGCGCTGGCCGCGTTGCCGGATGACTTCAAGATTGTCATTCAGGATCCGCGCTCCAGCACGCCGGGGCTCGGTTTGCTGCTGTGGATCAAGAAGGCCTATGGCGACAAGGCGGCGGCGATGTGGAAACGCCTCGCACCCAAGATCCTCACGGTGACCAAGGGCTGGTCGGACGCCTATGGCCTGTTCCTTAAAGGTGAGGCTGACATGGTGCTGTCCTACACGACGTCACCGGCCTATCACCTGATCGCCGAAAAGGACGCGCGTTTCAAGGCGGCGGCCTTTGACGAAGGCCATTACATGCAGGTCGAGGTCGCCGCCATTGTAAAGTCGTCGAAACAGCAAAAACTTGCCCGCCAGTTTATGCAGTTCATGTTGTCGGGCGACTTCCAGAGCGTCATCCCGACGACGAACTGGATGTACCCCGCCGCCAATACAGCGGGCGATTTGCCGAAAGGTTTCGACACCTTGCATGTGCCGAAAACGTCGTTGCTGATGTCGGGCGTGGAAGTTGAAAAAAACCGTAAAGTGTGGCTCGGCGAATGGCTGGCGGCGCTCAATAGATGAGACCGGGCGGGGGGATCATCACGAGGTCCTCTCTACCGGGCCTGCTGGTCGGGGTGGGATTGATCGTCCTCGCCGGATCGGTATTTGGCGTCATTCTCGGTTTGCAATCAGAGATGACGACAGGCGATACCGTTGGCTCCGGTATTGCCCATGTGCTGGGGTTCACTCTTTTGCAGGCCGGGCTCTCAACGGTGCTGGCGATGAGCGTCGGCGTGGCTCTGGCCTGGGCGCTAAGTCATCAGAGACGTTTTCCCGGGCGCGGATTGCTGGTCGCCTTGCTCGCCACCAGCATGGTGTTACCGACCATCGTCGTCGTGCTTGGCCTGGTCACGGTGTTTGGCCGCAACGGCTGGTTCAACCATCTGGCTGATCTCGGCAATTTGAGCATTGGCGGCGCGCTCTACGGCCTTGGCGGCATCATCATCGCCCATGTCTTTATGGACGGGCCGTTTGTCGCGCGCGGACTTTTGCAGCGGCTCGAGGCGATCCCGGCAGAGCATCTCAAGCTAGGGCGAAGTCTCAACCTCAGCACGTGGCAGCGATTTCGCCTGATCGAGTGGCCGGCCATGGCGACGACATTGCCGGGCTTTTCGGCCATTGTTTTCCTGCTCTGTTTCACCTCGTTTCCCATTGTGCTGATTCTCGGCGGATCGCCCAAATTCAATACGCTTGAGGTCGCCATCTACGAAGCCATCAAGCTTGAGTTTGACCTCGGCCGGGCGATGCAACTGGCTCTGGTACAATTAGTCGTCTGCGGGGGTCTCGTCATGCTGGCGGCGGGCTACCGGCCCCAGGATGCTTCGATCTCGACAAGTGCTGCCCGCCCGCACTGGCGGGAACCACGCCGGATGATCATTATCCAGGCCACTATCATCGGGCTCTTTCTGGCCTTTTTCCTCAGCCCGCTGATCTCGGTTTTGATCGACGGACTGGTGGCGGATCTCACGGGGCTATTTGCCGATGCCACTTTCCAGCGCGCCCTCGGCACCAGCCTGATCGTGGCGCTGTTGTCATCTGCCGTGACACTGACCTGTGCGCTGGCCATTGCTCTCGCCAAACGCGATCTGGCCTCGCCGTTGCGCATGGCGCAAGACCGGCGCACGCGCCTTGTCAGCTGGTTGCTGTCGTTCAGCGGCATGTTGTATATGGCGATGCCGGCGCTGGTGCTGGGGCTCGGCTTTTTCCTCATCGCCCGCGCGTCTGGTGTCGATACAACACGGGCTGCACCCCTGGTTGTCGTCATCGCCAACGTGCTGATCGCCTTGCCGTTTGCCCTGGCGATATTAGTTCCGGCGGCGGAAAAAGCCGCCTTGCGATTTGACCGCCAGGCGCTGTCGCTACGTCTGACAGGCCTGGCGCGCTGGCGCATTGTCGAATGGCCCCTGATGCGGGCAGAGCTCGGCTTTGCCGCCGCGCTGTCGTATTGTTTTTCGTTTGGTGATCTTGGCGTCATCGCCCTGTTCGGTTCGCGCGATTTCGCCACGCTGCCATGGCTGCTCTATCAAAAGATGGGATCGTATCGCACGACCGAAGCCGCCGGCATCGCTCTGATCCTGTTTGTTGTCGTGCTGGTCGTCTTCGTTGTGGTGCCGAGGTTATTTCAGGGGCGGCGTTATGCTGAGACTTGAACACCTGACTTTCCGTTATCAGGACGGCGCTGATCTGCACGACTACGTTTTTGATCTCACGGTAGAACCCGGCCTGATCGCCGGGCTGACGGGACGCAGCGGCAGTGGCAAATCGACCTGCCTCGATCTGATTGCCGGGTTCTTACAGCCGACCGACGGTGTTCTCGAAATTGACGGGGAAGATGTGCTGGTTCTGCCGCCGGGTGAGCGGCCGGTGACCATCCTGTTTCAGCAGAACAACCTCTTCGATCATCTCAGTGCCGGCGACAATGTCGGGCTCGGGCTCAATCCGTCGCTGCGTCTGACGGCGGATGAAAAGTCATCGGTGATGTCGGCGCTTGAGCGGGTCGGGCTGGCGGCCCAAATCGAGGCCCCGGCCCGGCAACTCTCGGGCGGGGAGCGTCAGCGCGTCGCTCTGGCTCGTTGTCTGGTGCGTGAGCGGCCGGTGTTATTGCTTGATGAACCGTTCAGTGCGCTTGACGCCGAGACGCGCTCGGAAATGCTTGGTCTGGTGCGCCAGATCGTCAGTGACCGCGACCTTGCAGCCTTGATGGTGACGCATGATGTACGCGATTGTGAACGCGTGGCAGACCGGCACTACAAATTAGAAGACGACCGGGTTGTCCTGATCGGTTAAATTTGATCCGCAATTTTTTTCAGATCAGACAGGAAATCAACGATGAGCATTACACGTTACAATTCTGGCCCGCGCATGAGCCAGTGTGTTGTCCATGGCGACACGATCTATACCGCTGGCCAGGTCGCCGATGACCGCAGCCTCGATATCGCAGGCCAGACCGGCGAAGTGCTGGCCAAAATCGATGGCTTGCTGGCTGCTGCCGGTTCGGACAAATCCAAAATCCTCTCGGCCTCGATCTGGATTACGGATATGTCGAAGTTCAACGACATGAACGCGATCTGGGATGCCTGGGTTGATACCGATAACCCGCCGGCCCGGGCCTGCGTCGAAAGCAATCTCGCCCTGCCTGAATTTCTGGTCGAGATTATGGTCACCGCCGCGAAATAACCCGACGCGATGATTGTGGCCCGCGCCCTGACGATCTGCCTGCTGGCACTTTTATTTGTGCCGGTCGCAGGTGCGCGGGCCCAAAGCGTGCTCGATCAGTTGAACATGCCAAAGGGCTTCGAGATCGAGGTCGTGGCAAAAGTGCCGGGTGCGCGTTCACTGGTCGTGATGGATCAATGGAATGCTGTGCTGGTCGGCGGTCGCGGCTCGGTGGTTTATGCGGCGCACGATACCGGCGGCGATGGCAAATATAACCGCGTCATCCGTGCCGTGCGGGGCCTCAAAAGCGCCAACGGTATTGCCTGGCGTGATGGCTGGCTCTATGTCGCAGAGCAACACCGCATCTCGCGCTATGCCGCACCCGATCTCAAAACCCTGAGCAAAGCCAAACCGGAGGTGTTGTTCGATCAGTTGCCGGACAACAGCTGGCATGGCTGGCGTTATCTGCAGTTCGGACCGGACGGCAAATTGTATGTCGGTGTCGGTGCGCCCTGTAACATCTGTCGCGTCGACGGCCTCAAGGGCACCATCGTCCGCCTCAATCCCGACGGCACAGATGTTGAGGTCTTCGCCAGTGGTATTCGAAATTCCGTCGGCCTCGCCTTCCACCCGTTGACCGGGGATCTCTATTTCTCCGACGCCGGGGCCGACAACATGGGCGACGACAGCCCACCCGATGAGTTCAACCGGGCGGACAAGGCAGGGCTATGGTTCGGTTATCCGTTTTACGGCGGCGGCCATGACCGCACGCCCGACTTTCGCAACCTGACAATTATGCGCCGCGTGATCTTTCCGGCGATTGAGTTTGGTGCCCACGTCACGCCGCTCGGCATTGGTTTTTACAGTGGCGACAAGTTCCCTGCGGAATACCGCTACGATGCCTTCGTTGCCCAGCATGGCTCGTGGAACCGCAGCGTGCCCGACGGCTACCGCGTAATGCGTATCCAATTCGACAAAAAATCCCGGCTGCCGGTCAAATCAGAAATCTTTATCGACGGCTGGCTGCAATCAAACGGCAAACCCTGGGGCCGCCCGGTCGACGTCAAACAAACGCCCGGCGGTGACCTGCTGATCTCCGACGATCATGCCGGGGTGATCTACCGGTTGAAATACAGCGGAAAGTGATACGCAGCACCACGAATCGCCTGTTCGGATAAATATGAACTGGATATATCATCGGATTCCAACCCTTGTCAGAACAAGGGCGCGTTGGTTCAATATTATTGTTTTGTCGAAAGTTGGTCATGGTTGAAAATATCAAACACATTCACGGTTACTACTCGCCGAATGACTTGTACAACAAGATTATCGAGGGACTTGAGAAACTGGGCACTGATTTGTCCAAAGTTACGCTGAACGATCTCCAGCCTGTTGATGAGTTTCACATCCGTGGCGATACCGCGACCAAAGAACTGATCGAACTGTCGGGATTTACGCCGGACCAGCATATCCTGGATGTGGGTTGCGGCATCGGTGGATCAACTCGTCGTTTGTCATCTGAAACAGGTTGTCGTGTAACCGGTATTGATTTGAGCGATGAATACATTGTTACCGCACAACGATTGACGCAATTGCTCAACATGCAGGAACGTGTTTCGTTTGAGGCGGCCAGTGCCCTGGCATTGCCGTTTGATGACAATTCGTTTGACGGTGTCTGGTCGCTTCAGATGAATATGAATGTTGACGACAAGTTATCGTGGCTTGAGGAAACCTGTCGTGTACTCAAACCCGGTGGCCGTGCTGTTTTGTACGAAGTGTGCGGTAACAAGAATGCACCACAGCATTTCCCGGTGCCCTGGGCGCAGGACAGTTCCATGAGTTTTCTGGTGCCGCCCGAAACTTTCCGCGACATCATTACCTCCGCCGGATTTGACATCGCTGTCTGGAATGACAAGACCGATCTCGCGAGCGAGGCGTTTGCACGCGTGAAGGAACCTGCAGGCGAGCCGAAACTGCCAATACTTGGTGTATATATGCTGGTGGGAAATGATATCAGCACGAAAGCATATAATTTGCGTCGCAATCTAGAGGAAGAACGCGTTAGCCTGATCGAAACCGTGGCGGTAAAACCGGATAAATAAAATACCGCTTCAACCTCAATCTACTTATGACACGGAACAGGGGGCTCCATGCTCGATCAGGCTCGGCAACGCACGGTCGAATTTCAGGACCGGCTCCGGGATGCCGGTGTCGATATTGCCGTCATCACAGACGAAAGTTCCATTGCCTGGCTGGCCGGGTTCTGGGGTTATTTGTCGGTTGAGTTTGGCCGGCCAACTTTCCTGATTATCCGACCGGGGGAGGCCCCGGTGGTAATCACGCCGGCCATGGAAAGTGAAATGGTTTCGGCCATGACCTGGGTCGAGGACGTCATGACCTGGGAAGATGCCGGGGAAAACCGCTGGGAGAATGTTCTGGCCCGGGCTCTTGGTGAGCCGGTCGGGAATGTCGGTGTCGAGATGTCGGCTCTGCCGGCGATTGTGCGTAACTGGTTTGATGTCTCTTTGCCGGACAAGGCGTTAACCGATATCTCGCCCGTGCTTGGTGCGATGCGCATGGTGAAATCCGCCGAAGAGATCAGTGTCATGCGTCAGGCGGGCGAGATCGCGGCCTCCATGATGCAGGCGGCAGAAGGCGCCCTGGCCGATGGCGTACCGGAATATGAAGCTGCCCTTGCCGTCATCAATGCCGGTACCCGCAAGGCGGCTGGCTTCCTGACGGATCGCGGTCGGGATGCCTTTATTTCGCCGATGATCCACAATCTGCAGATCATGCAATCCGGGCGCGATACCTCGATGGTGCATCGACGCGCCAGCGTCAAACGACTGGCAAAAAGCGATCCGGTCTATTTCTGTTTCTGCAACATGGCCCAGTTCAAACTCTACAAACTGGGCTTCGATCGTATGTTTTTTGTCGATGGAATTTCGGATCAGGCCGCCCTGGTTCAGCAGGCGGCCAATGATGCCCAGCAGGCAGCATTGGCCGCCATTCGGCCAGGTGTCACGGCTCAATCTGTCGCTGAAGCTGCCGATGCCATTTATGCCGAACGCGGTTACACCACAGGATATCGCACAGGCCGCTCGATCGGCATGTCCTATCTCGAGGCACCTGAATTAAAACACGGCGACAAGACGATCTTGCAGACAGGCATGACGTTCGCCGTCGACGGCGGCATTTCGGTTGATGGTAAACTCGGCGGTCGTATCGGCGATTCCATTGTCGTCACCGACGACGGCTTCGATTACCTGACAAACTATCGCCGCGACATCCTGATTGTGTCCGGAAGATAGGCTTGCAAAGGCGTCAGACGACGTTGATCTTTACGGACTTTTTGTAGTCGGCACCGTTGTCGTCGGTCCAGGTGAAATCCATCGTGCCGCTTTCTTTTGCGGTGACAAAAAATGAAGTAAAGGGGTTTGCCGAAACGGCGGGGTGCCAGTCGGCATCCAGCACCAGATCGCCATTGTAGGTCACGCGCACCTTGTTGATGATTTCGCGGGGAATTTTTTTGCCGGTTTTCTTGTCGGGTCTCTGGCCGGTCTCCATGTCGTGCTCGACGATGGTCTTGACCTCGAAAACCTCACCCTGTTTGAGTTTTTTCCGCACCCTTACGCGTGGTTTGATGTTTGCCATCTAAATCCTCTAACCCCCACAGCCGCCGAGCGTAACCTTGATCTCCTGCCGGGTGATAAAGGCCCGGCCATCACTCATTTCGGCCAGCGCGACAATTTTCTGGGTTTTTGCCAGACGGATGCGCAGGGAAAATTCGGCCCGGCCATTTTGCGGACCGAAACGGTAGCTTGCGACCCCTGGCAGCGGGTTTCCATCGGCGAAAATATGCACCGCCTTGACGTAATTGTCGGGCTGCATCGGGCTCTCGACCCTGACCCGCATCGGCACGACGCTTGCATTCTCGGCAATCGCCGGCAGCGTCAGCTTGATCAAGCCATCGCCGGGCATTTTGTCGCCGATCAGCTTTTTGATTTCTGTCTCGACCATCGACGGTGTCGCACGCGCACTCATTGGTGCGAGGCTCAGGGCGACAACACCTGATCCCGCCTGAAGCAGGAAATTACGTCGGGCAATATTGTTATTGCTCAAGTCTCAATCCTCGTTCCTGATCGGTCGCACGACCACGGCAGGTCCGTGGCCGTGCATTCCGAACGCAGGTAAACTCGACTATGGCTTGATATAGGTGTAGCCCAGGGCCTGCAAATGAGCGAGCTCAGCGACACCAGAGGGGACGATATCTTCATCGAAGACTTCGTAGAGAGAATCCATCGGGATTTTCCGCCCCTTCAGGGTATTGGCACATACCTGAAATTTGACGCTTTGGGATTTCAGGCTGGCGACGGCGGTCTGCAGTTTGCCAACGCCCTTGGCCGACTTCAGCAGGCTGACACCGTTGCCGTGCAGGACAACTTTAAGATCAAGTTTCTTGGCGCCCACAGCGTTGATGTGGTTCTGAATATTGCGCAAGGCACCTTTGTATTTTTTGTCGTCTTTGCCACCGACATAATTGATGTGATAGACGACTTTTTGTTTGCTGTAGCGCGCTCCGGCGTCAACAGACGGCGCGGAGACGATGAATACAAAAGCCAAAAGGCTCAAGGCTGTTACGAGTGACCGCATGGTTTCCTCCAGGTTAAGGACCGAATTGCCTCCCGGTGATCCGGGGCCGGTTATTATTTAATTATTCCGGCGGATAAACCCTAGCTGACCGGTGATCGCGGGAATATTGGGGAATACCCTCGGTCGGACGTTGTCCGGCGGGTCTCAGTCTGCCTGCGACAGACGTCCCTCAACTACCCGGGCGACAAGGTCAGCGAACGAGGCTGCCTGCATTTTTTCCATGATGTGCGCGCGATGGGCCTCGACGGTCTTTTCGCTGATTTTCAACTCACTGGCCACCGCCCGATTGGGCAGCCCTTCGATGATCAGGTCCAGAACCTGAACTTCTCGCGGCGTCAGACGTCCAAGACTTGCTTTCAGGTCATCGCCCCTTGCCAGCACTTCATGGCGGCGCACACTTTCTTCAATGGCACGCTCGACAACCGTCAAAAGGGTGTTGTCATCGAAGGGCTTTTCGACAAAATCGAAGGCACCGTTTTTCATCGCCTCAACCGCCATACCGATGTCGCCGTGGGCGGTGATCACAACAACGGGGATGGCCTCGCTGCGGGCGAGAACTTCCGACAACAAATCCAGCCCGCCCATACCCGGCATGCGCACATCAGTGATGAGGCAGCAGGGTTCCGCCGGGTCGAACACCTCCAGCAAGGCTTCGGCGGAAGCATATGCGATGGCCGCGTGATCGGCGGACTCGATCAGCCAGCAGAGCGATTTTCGCACCGCTTCGTCATCGTCGACGACGTAAACCTCAACCCGCCCCATCATCGGACTCCGATAAGGCGGGTAATTCAAACACGACGACGGATCCACTACTGCTGGCGCCTTCCACCTTGATGCGCCCGCCGTGCGTCTCGACAATGGTGCGGCAAATCGCCAACCCGAGGCCCAGTCCGCCTGCCTTGTGGGAATAGAACGGCTCCCACAGGGCGTCGAAATCCTCTTCGTCAAATCCGGGGCCGGTATCGGCGACTTCAACACAGATCCGCTCCCCATCGAGCCACGATTTAATCGTCAGGCGGCGTTTGTCGGCAGCTGTCACAGTCATGGCGTCGATGGCGTTTTTTGACAGGTTGATGATCAGTTGTTCCAGCTCAATGATGTCAGCCATGACCCTTGGCATTTCCTCCGCCAATACAAGTTCAAGCCAGACTTGTTGATCGGCAAGTTCCTGGGCAATCATCGCACTTGCCTCGCGAATGGCATGATTGAGGTCAACGGGTTCGCGTCGCGGTTCGCGCTTTTGCATATAACCCCGGACGCGCGAGATTATCTGGCCCGCGCGATCAGCCTGCTGGCTGATCATGTCCAGCGCTTCACCGATATCGGCAGGGTTTCCGTTGGCCCGGCCCAGTCTGCGGATGCAGCCGGCAGCGTAGTTGTTGATCGCGGCCAGGGGCTGGCGCAATTCGTGGGCCAGACTGGACGTCATTTCGTCGATCACACTGATGCGCGAAACATGCGCCAGTTCGTCTTCGTGTTTGCGCGCACGATCTTCGGCCCGGCGGCGTTCCGCTGTTTCATTTTCCAGTTCGTCATAGGCCCGGGAAAGCTCGCCGGTACGACGCCGCACGAGATACTCGGTGCGAAATCCGTGCAATCCGACAAGCCCGAGCAAAACCAGAGCAAACAATCCCCATTCCCAGTGCTGTGAAAAGAAGTCGCTGAAGCTGATTTCCCCTGGCGTATAGGGGCCGATTTCCAGATCCCGGAACATGTCGTGCACGGGCTTGTAGTCAAGCGGCACCGTCCAGCCGGCATATCCCGTAGCGGCCACGGCAGCACTGTCGGCGGACAGACTGAGCAGTGCGATGGCGACTTTCTGCGAAAGTTCGGACGAGGTACCGGGCATGGCGGCAAATGGCCATTCGGGATAGAGACGGGTGCTCAGGCCCACGGTCTGGCCGGCACTGCCTTGCGCATTGAGGATGCGAAAATCGGCAAGGTCAATCGCCTGTTCGTCCGCCATGGTCTCCAGCACATCGGTCCTGACGGTACCGGCGTCGATCTTGCCATCGCGTACGGCAAATACGATGTCATCCTGGGGCAGCCCGAGAAAATCGATGCGCGAAAAATCATCAAAAGGGTCGATGCCCGCTGCCCTGAATTCGCGCCATGCCATTTGAAATCCGCCGAAGGCCCGGCGTTTGACAGCAGCGAATGATTTGCCGCGGAGGTCTTCGAGACTTGCGATGTCGTCCCGGTCCGCCCGGGCGAAGATGACGGCACCAAAGACATTGCGCACGTCGCCGCCAAAAAAGGTTTTGAGGGTGGCGATGCGGCTGACACCGTATTCGGCCTCCAGTTCAACGTACTGGCCGCTGTTGGTAAAAACGAAGGCGATCTTTTTGTCGGCGACGGAACGCCGCAATTCGGCCAGAGGCAGTGGCACGACCTTGAACTCCGCCCCATCGATGGCATTGCTCAGCGCCCGCGCCGTGGGCTCCCAGCTACGCAGTGCATGCGCCGCCCCGCGAAAAGCCAGCACACCGATCAGATGCCGTTCATCGGCAACAGCCGTGCCGACAAATGACGGCATCAGGCACAAACCGATAGCGCAACAAAGATTTTGAAACTTTCGCTTCATGGCCTCCATTCCATAACTGGACCAAGGGTAGCATTCGCCCGGCCCGTTGGCATCAGGGAAGACGACGGTCCAGCGGCTTCCGCTACTGCACATGAAATAACCAGAAACTCAATTGATGGCACTTCCACTATCTGGATTCGATTACATCGGATAACATCCAGCGTGGTTGAGTAATATCAGTTGTGGCGCAAACCAGTTTACCGTTCGTATGTTGTTAGTTGCCTGCAAGTCTTATGACGCAAACCAGAACCCGAAACCGGAGAATGTCGTTGAGCAAAGTTCAGCCGGAACAGAAACGATCATCAGGGCAATTTCGCCGCCTTGCCAACGTAGTAATGTGGTTTGCCTGCGGTTCCGGCGTTGTCACCGGCTTTGCTGTATTTAATCAAATCAAGCTTGGCGTGGCCGAGATTACCTTTGTCGGATTGATCGCCCCCATTGTTGTGGGGGGGCTGGGCGCATCCGCCATCCGTTTTTTCTTTCACAGAAGCAGCCGGTTAATTCGCGAGCGGCTCGAACTGGAGAAAACCGCCCGCCGCGATCTGGAACTGGAAGTAAAAAAGCGTACAGAACATCTCGATCTGGAAATTGCCGAACGCAAAAACGCCGAAGCCTCGTTACGCCGGAGTGAATCGCAAATACGTGGCATGCTGGAGGCCAGCCCGCTCGGCGTCTCGATTATTGGGGGGGACGGTGAGCGAAAATACGTCAATGCGCGCTATGCCGAGATGCATGGTGCCGATGTTGAAGACCTGGTCGGCAAGCACAGTGATACCGGCGTTCTGGACGAGATCGACGGCGAATGGCTGCGCACTGAATTTGCCGCAAAGGGCTCGGTGCGCGATTGGGAGGGGCAACTCCGCCGCGCTGACGGCAGCAGCTATTGGGCGCTTGTCACCATATTGCCGACGGAATTTGATGGCGCGGAAGCGCGCATGGTCTGGATCTATGACATCACGGATCGAAAAAAGGCGGGCGAAGCCCTGCAGGAGAGCGAACAGCGCTTCAAGACCGTGCTCGACAATATGCCGGCGGCGGTTTTTCTGCGGGATCGCGACGGTCGCTTCACCGTCGTCAACAAGGGGTATCAGGATATCTACCGGGTCGATGAAGACGATCTGGCCGGCAAAAGGGTTCACGATATCCTGCCCGCGGACGAGGCGGACAAGTTTGCCGCCGAGGATAAATCTGTCCTGACGACGGGTCAGGCAATGGAGTTTGAAACCACCGTTGATCACGATGGTGATCGGAGAATATTGGCGGCGTCGAAATTCCCGATCCATGATCTGGCCGGGGACGTCGAGGCGGTTGGCGGCGTCGAGATCGACATTACCGATCGCAAACTGGCGGAGCGGGCGATCAAGGCAAACGAAAGTATCCTGACGACAATCCTTGAAAACATGCCGGCGGCCGTTTTTCTCAAGGAACTGGATGGCCGCTTCATTCGGATCAACCAGCACTATCAGGATCAATATGGTCCCGACCGCCATACGATTGCCGGCAAAACCCTATACGACATCTATCCGGCGGAAATGGCTGACGAACTGACTGTGCTGGACCGTCAGGTCATCGATGCCGGCATCAACGCGGAACAGGAAAACATTCTTGTCGGCGACGATGGCAGGGAGCAAATTTTCCGCTCCAACATGTTCCCGGTATTTGACTCATCCGGCGACATGGCGGCTATCGGTGGTTTTGCGGTTGACGTCACGGAACAGAAGGAAGCTGAAACAGAACTGCGTCTGGCGCGCGATGCAGCCGAGGAAGCGACAAAGGCGAAAGCTTCGTTTCTCGCCCAGATGAGTCATGAAATTCGCACGCCGATGGGCGGCGTAATCGGCATGATCGATTTGCTGCAACAGACGAAGCTCGATGAAGATCAGCACCACATGACCTCAACCGTGCGCAATTCCGCCAATGCCTTGCTGACGATCATCAACGACATCCTGGATTTCTCGAAAATCGAAGCCGGCAAGCTTGATCTTGAAGAGGTGCCGATTTCTCTTCGCGATGCCGTCGAAGGGGTCGGCGAGGCGCTGGCCGTCAACGCCCGCAACAAAAACATCGGACTTGAAGTTTTTGTCGACCCGGACATCCCCGACGCCGTACTTGGTGATCAGGTTCGCGTGCGCCAGATTTTGTTCAATCTTGGTGGCAATGCGATCAAGTTTACCGAAACCGGCAAGGTCCTGATCCGGGCGGATCGACTGGCGGACAAAAAGGACGGTTCTGCCACCATCCACTTCAGTATTATTGATGACGGTATCGGCATCCCCAAAGAGGCACAGGCAAATCTCTTTACTGCCTTCAGCCAGGTTGAAGCGTCAACCACGCGCCGGTTCGGTGGAACGGGCCTCGGGCTCTCAATCTGTCAGCGACTGACCGAATTGATGGATGGCGAGATCGGCGTTGATAGCGAACCGGAGGAAGGCTCGACTTTCCATACGACCATTACTTTCCCGGTTGTCGATGATCCATCGATCAAAAGCGATGGCCTCGACCTCGATGGACTCAAGATTCTGCTGGCGATTGAAGACGGCGATATGCGTGATCTTACACCGCGCTACCTCGAGCACTGGAAAGCTGAAGTTGTCGCAATTGCAACTCTGGAAGACCTCGAGGAAACCGCATCGGCGGCAAGCGCTGACGAAAAACCCTTTGATGTGATTGGCTTGTTCTCAGGCCAGGCGCTGTCGGAACAGATTGACCTGGTTGGCCGGCTGAACGACATGTCGAACCTCGCCTCAAAGCGATTTATTGTTGCCTGCGCCGGACGCGACAGGTCGGAGCGAAAGCCTGCCGAAAATACCCTCTACATCGATACCAACCCGCTCATTCGTGAAAAATTGATCCGTACGGTTGCGGCGGCGGCGGGCCGGATCAGTCCGGATGTTACATACGAAGAAGAAGACGCGCCCCTTAAACGCGCCAAAGCGCCCACTGTCGAAGAAGCCAAAGCGGCCGGGCAACTGGTCCTGTTTGCCGAAGACAATCTGACTAATCAGGATGTGATCGGTCGCCAGCTCAATCTGCTCGGCTACGCCTATGAAGTCGCCAGTGACGGCAAGCAGGCTTTGGAAATGTACCGCGAGAAATCCTACGCCATCCTGCTCACCGATTGTCACATGCCGGTCATGGACGGCTTTGATCTGGCCAAAAACATTCGCCAGTCCGAAAAGGGCGGGGATGAAAGACTGCCGATCGTGGCGATTACGGCCAGTGTCATGAAAGAGGAAGTCGACAGTTGTTATGCCGCCGGTATGGACGACTATCTGCCCAAGCCGTTGGAGATGCCCAAGCTCAAGGATATGTTGCGCAAACGCATGCCGGAGACGTCGGCGTCGGTTGAAGAGCCGGTGATCGCTGAAGAACAAGTGCAGGAACCGGATAAAGGCAATGGTCCGATTGATCCGTCGGCGTTGAAAAAAGTCTTCGGCGATGACGATGAGACGTTTAAGGAAATTCTCGGCGATTTTGTTGCACCGGCCCTCGCCAATGTCGATGAAATCATGGCTGCGAAGGACGACGCTTCATCGAAGGGCGTTGGTGCCGCAGCCCACAAACTGAAGTCTTCCTCCCGCGCTGTCGGGGCGGGCGAACTGGCTGACGTCTGTCAGGCGCTCGAAACCGCCGGGCACGACGATGACTGGGAGACGATCAACGATCTCGCTCCGAAACTGCGTCCGCTTTATGAAGACGTGAAATCGTATATCGACGCGCTTTAAGCGGCCCGGCTATATCGATCGTCCTGCCAGTCCAAACGCCTCGGCGATCAGTTCGTAGGAGCGGCGGCGGGCAACGTAGTCGTGGGTGATCGTGACGATGACGATTTCGTCGATGCCGTAACGCGTCATTAAATCCTCGAGGCCGCGCTTGACCTGATCGGGATCGCCGATGATGTTGCGCCGCCGGTGGTAATCGCGGCGCTGCGTCTCAATAGCGCTGTAATCATAATTCGCGGCTTCCTCGATGGTCGGCACCGGGCCGATGTGGCCGGTATCGAGACGGGTGCGCCAGAGATCGCGGCTCAAAGCCAGGCGTTGTGCTTCGGCCTCGGTCTCGGCGCAGATCACAAACGCGCCGATGTTGCCGCGTGCCGTCGGGTGATCGATTGAGGGGCGATAGCCGTCGCGATACTCCTGCATGACTTCCGTGCCGCCTTCATCGGTGATGAAGTGGGCGAAGGAAAACGGCGTGCCAAAGTAGGCCGCCATTTGCGCCGACTGATCGCTTGAGCCGAGCATCCAGATTTCCGGCATGCCGTCGCCCAGTGGCGAAGCCTGCAGGCCGGCGAAGTGGTGATCCGCCGGCAAGTCACCGTGCAAAAAGTCGATCAGGTCGCGCACCTGACCCGGGTATTCGCGCGGGCCGCGCGGTGGATTGCCGTAGGCGAGGACCGAGGCAGTGCGCTGATCACTGCCCGGTGCCCGGCCAATACCGAGATCAATGCGACCGGGATAAAGTGTCTCCAGCAGGCGAAAGGTTTCGGCGACTTTCAGCGGCGAATAATGTGACAGCATGACACCGCCGCTGCCGACGCGGATGCCCTGAGTATCAGCGGCAACCCGCGCCGTAAGGATTTCCGGCGCTGAGCCGCCGAGGCCGTCGGAGGAATGATGCTCGGCCATCCAGTAGCGATGATAACCCAGCCGGTCGGCCAGTTTTGCCAGTTCGATGGTCTCATGAATGGCTTGCGCAGGGGTGGCACCGTCGCTGATCGGCGACTGGTCGAGAACGGACAGCAAGGGCATGTCAGGAATTCTTTTCGATCTTTATGGTCTGGGTGCCGCCGTATTTGTTGATGCCGTCGGCCAGCGCCCATTCGGCGAAGGAATCCGGTGTCGGCTCAAACACCCGGGGCTGCCAGTCGTCGGTGACGACGTCGGTGTCGGCATCGTATTCCGCCGCGCCACCGCAAGGATTGCGGAAATACCAGAAATAGGCCGAGGAAATGGGATGGCGTCCCGGACCGAGGTGGGTTTCCCAGCCCAGGCTGTCCATGTGGCAGCCGCCACCAAAAACTTCATGAATGTCGCGCACTTCGAAGGCCACGTGGTGCAAGCCCATGGCGCCCTTGCCGTCGAGCAGGAAGAGGTTGTGATGTTCCGAGGCCCCTCCACAGCGCAGGAAATGGCCGTGCGCGGGGTAGCGGTCGGTGGTGATAAAACCGAGACGGTCGCGATAGAACGAGACCATAGCCTCGATGTCCTTGACCAGAAACACGGCGTGGGCGATGCGTTGCGGCGTGGCGCGATCATAGACCGTGGCACGGGCATCGATGCGATCATTGCTGCCGATGCTGTTATAGAGGGTCTTGTTCTCGGGCAGCGGGCGGCGCGCCGACAGGCGAAATCCTATGCCATAGCCATCGGCGTCTGTTGAACGCAATGTGCCGTCGTCATCGAGGCTTACATCGCGATCTGACGATAGCTCATCAGCAATGGCATCGAGCGTCGCCTGACCCTCAACGCCCCAGATGGTTTCGCGCCCGGTCGCGCCCTCGACCATTGCGTCAGGCAGGCCGGCGTCGGCCGCGTCGCGCAATTCGATGTTGGTGCCTTCAGCGGTCTCGAACAAGGTACGTTCAGCCGTGTCATCCAGCAGCGTCAGGCCGAAGTCGAGCCAGAACTGGCGGCAAGTGTCGCGATCTTCGACCCCGTACGTAATCTGGTCCACACCGAGAATGCTCATTGTTGTCCTCCGCCATATTCGCGCTATCATAATGCCTTCGATCAAACTCAATCGTCGAGAGCAGGGTGAGGGTAGAATGAAGTTCGGTATCGGGCAATCCGTCAAAAGAAAAGAAGATGTTCGTTTCTTAACCGGTCGCGGCAATTTCATCACCGATCAGACGGTTTTGCACCCCATGGCGCACTTATGTCATGCCAGCATTATTTATTCGCCGCACGCCCATGCGGAGATCAAAAGCATCGACACGGCGGAAGCGCTCCAGTCACCGGGCGTGATCGCCGTGCTCACGGGCGAGGACGTCAAAGCTGACGGTCTTGGTGGCATTCAGCCGCGATTCATGCCGGAAGACATGGGTGGTCCGAAAGGTTATCGCACCTCGCGACCGATCCTCGCCATCGACCGTGTGCGTCATGTCGGCGACCGCGTCGTCATGGTCATCGCACAGACGCAAGCTCAGGCGGTCGATGCCGCCGAACTGGTGGTCGTTGACTATGCCGAACTGCCGGCGGTCGTGGCACTGGAAACGGCACGGGATGACAGCGCGCCGCAGATTTATGAAGAGGCCGCGAACAACACCAGCTTTACACTGCGCATGGGTGACAAGGCGGCCGCCGATGCTGCCTTCGCCAAAGCCCATCACGTAACCAGCATGTCGCTTGCCCACCCGCGTGTTTCCGCACAACCCATCGAGGCCCGGGCCAGCATTGGTGTTTATGATGTCGATACCGGGTCGTTCACCCTGCACGCCGGCACCCAGGCGCCGCACGTCAACCGCTCCGAGCTGGCGCGCATGGTCTTTGGCATTCCCGAAACGCAAATCCGTGTCATTGCTCCGGATGTCGGCGGCGGCTTTGGCATGAAGACCGCGACCTTCCCCGAAGATGCTCTTGTGATGTGGGCGGCGAAGCGCCTTGACCGTCCGGTGAGCTGGCGGGCGACGCGTTCGGACAGTTTCATCAGCGATGATCAGGCCCGGGAATCCAGGGTCGAGGCCGAGCTTGCTCTGGACGAGACGGGCAAGGTGCTCGCCGTGCGTTGCGAGGCGATTTATGCGCTGGGCTCCTACATTGTTGGTTCGGGCATTATTCCGCCGACGCATTTCGCCCGCCTCGTGCCTTCGGTCTATGACATCGACACGGTTGATTTCACCACGCATTGCGTCTTCACCAACACACCGCCGACCACGCCCTATCGCGGGGCGGGGCGACCGGAAGGCATTTATGCCATCGAACGCCTGCTCGATCAGGCGGCGAAGGAGATGGGACTGGACCGGGCACAAATCAGGCGGCGCAATTTCATCCCGCCCTCGGCCATGCCATATTCGACGCAAACCGGTTTCGTTTATGACAGCGGTGAATTTGAAGCCATCCTCGACAAGACACTGACGCTTGCCGACTGGCCGGGTTTTGAGGCTCGCCGTGCCGAATCCCTTTCACGCGGGCTGCATCGCGGCATCGGCATTTGTTATTACCTCGACGACAGCGGCAATCTTAATGAACGCATGGATATCCGTTTTGATGGCAGCGGCGGTGTGACGGTGCTGTCGGGCACCATGTCGACGGGCTCGGCGCACGAGACGGTGTACGCCCAGATGGTCTCGGACTGGCTCGGTGTACCGTTCGACAAGATCCGGGTGCTGCAGGGTGATACCGACCGCATCACCCTGGGCCGCGGCACCTATGCCTCGCGCAGTATGGTCGTCGGCGGCAGTGCCTTGCGCCGGGCGGCAGATGCCATCATCGACAAGGGCAAACTGATCGCCGCCCATTTGATGGAAAGCGCCGCCGATGACATTGAATTCAAGGATGGTAATTTCTCAATCGCCGGCACGGATCGGGTGATGAACATCGCCGAGATCGCCATGGCAGCATCGCGCCCGATGATGGTGCCGGCGGAACTGGGTGTGGGACTTGCCGAAACCGGGGGCTTCGCTGTGACCAGTCCAAGCTTCCCCAACGGTTGTCATATCTGTGAAATCGAGATCGATGCCGAGACCGGCAAGGCCGATATCGTGCGCTATGCCATCGTCGATGACTTCGGCACAGTGATCAATCCGATGGTGGTGCTGGGCCAGGTCCACGGTGGTGTCGTGCAAGGCATCGGTGAGGCGATGTTCGAGGAAGTGGTCTATGACCGTGAGAGTGGCCAGTTGCTGTCCGGCTCATTCATGGACTACTGCATGCCCCGGGCCGATGACATGCCTAACTTCGAGGTCGAATTCCACAACGTGCCCTGCAAATCCAATCCCATCGGCGTCAAGGGTGCCGGGGAGGGTGGCACGGTGGGGGCGACACCGACAATTATCAGCGCCATTCTCGATGCGCTGGGGCCGCTGGGTGTGGACGATATCACCATGCCGGCAACGCCGGTGCGGATCTGGCAGGCCATTACAGACGCGGGTAAATCTTGACGAATAAATAATATTTATTATTGCCGAACGCTGCCGGTGCACCTATAGTCCGTCATCCCAATCTGGCCGGACGCTCCGGCATTGTACGTTTCGGAGGACATGGTATGTCGAGCAAAAAAATCCTTATGCTGACCGGTGAATTCGGCGAAGAGTATGAAATTTTTGTTTTTCAGCAGGCTTTTGAAGCGGTCGGCCATACCGTCGACATTATCTGTCCCGAGACCAAAAAAGGCTTCAGTTTGACCACCAGCGTGCACGATTTTGGTCCCGATTTGATGACCTGGAGCGAGCACCGCGGACACAGCGTCGAGATCACCCGGGACTTCGATACCATCGATACGGCGGACTATGACGCGGTCTATGTCGCTGGCGGCCGGGCTCCGGAATACATCCGCACCTATCCGCGTGTGCAAGAGATCCTGCGTGAATTTCACCGCGATGAAAAACCCATTGCTTCGATCTGTCACGGCCTGCAAGTGCTGGTTTCCGTACCGGAAATCATTGCCGGTAAAAAAGTTGCCGGGCTGTTCACGGTTGAGCCTGAAGTGGCGCTGACGGATGCGACCTACGTCAAGATTGGCCCCAAAGCAGCATTGCGCGACGGTTTGCTGGTGACGGCCGAGGGCTGGACGGCACTTGCTGCCTTCATGCGCGAGTTCATGACTTTGCTCGGCACGGAGATCATTCACCACCCGGTCGGCGCGCTTGATCAGTCCGAAGCGGCTGAATAGGCAACCAAACACCTTTTAATCTGCAAAAAATTTGATCTGGCAGTCTGGCGGGCAAACCGCCGGACTCGACCGGGTTTGTGCGATTCATCTCCATATAATCCTATTTTAAAAATATAAAATGGTATTTTATTTGGAATAAAATAGTATTTTATATTGCATCCCTCTGCGAACCTGGCTACAGTCCAATTGTTCTAAAAAGACTCTGTGTTTTGAATTTTTGTTCAAAAAAGCAGAACGAGACATCTGAGCAACGCACCCCGGGGGGAGCATTCCATGACGGCACTGAGTGTCACAGACCTGACCAAAAGCTTCGGCGATATCGATGCCTTGAAGGGTGTTGATTTTTCGGTCGAGGATGGCGAGTTTTTTGCCCTGCTGGGTCCGAGTGCCAGCGGCAAGACAACAACGCTTCGGGCGATCTGCGGCATTGAAACTCTCGATCAGGGCCGTGTGATGTTTGATGGCGTTGACATTACCGAGGCCGAAGTCCAGGGCCGCGACATGGCCATGGTGTTCCAGACCTTCGCGCTTTATCCCCATATGACAATTTTCGACAACCTGGCCTACCCGCTGCGCCAGGCCGGCATGAGCAAAGCCGATATCGCCAAACGCGTCGGTGAAATTGCCGAGATGCTCCGGCTTGGTCATACGTTGGCGCGCAAGCCCGGCACCGCAAGTGGAGGCGAACAGCAACGCGTGGCCATCGGTCGTGCCCTTGTGCGTCATCCCAAATTGCTGCTGCTCGATGAGCCGCTGACCAACCTCGATGCCAAATTGCGCCACGACACGCGCGCCGAGTTCAAACGCCTGCACCGTGAAATGGGCATGACGATTATTTACGCCACACCCGATGAACTGGAGGCCTTGAGCATGGGCCAGCGCATCGCCCTGTTGACGAATGGTCGTATCGTCCAGACCGGCACGCCGGATGAACTTTACACCCAACCTCAGGATACATACGTCGCCGCCATGGTCGGATCACCCCGGGTGAACCTGATCGAGGCCGTGCGACGCGGCGGTGACAATGATCCCGCCATTGAATTGCCGTTTGCCTCCGTTGCCGGTGGTCCCTGGGCCGATGCGCTCAAGGCTTTCCCGGTCGGCAGCGAATTGACATTCGGCTTTCGCCCCAACGACGTCGCGCCGGCAAGTGGTGACGCCGACGGGGTGCAGTTTACCGCCAAAGTGCACCTGACGGAGCCTTTGGGGGATGTCGTGATCCTGGATCTCAATATCGGGGGGACCGGTTTGAAGATGGTCCTGCCGGAGGAACAGGCAGTTCGGTACGCCGTCGGTGACGACGTGCCAGTGAGTTTACGAGTGGAGAATACACACGTATTCGCTCGAGAAACCGGTACAGCAATTCGCTGAACCGGTAACGCGCAGGGCCGTTTCGGCGGTGCCTGATTGTTCATGAAACGAGGAGGTTTCGATGAAGGGTAAGTTTTCAATTACGGGCGCTTTGGCCGCCGGTATCGTAGCGAGTGGCCTGGCCATTTCGGTACCTGCCGTTGCCAAGGATATCGTCCTGAACATGGCGGGTCCGGACTGGGGTCCGACACGCTTTTTGCAGGAATATTTCAACAAGACCTACAAGGCGAAATCAGGCAACAACGTAAAGCTGGTCTTTGATTTCATTCCGTGGCCGAATTTTTATGATCGTGTCGCCGCGTCTTTGACGTCCGGTGAAAAGAAATACCAGATGGTCATTTCTGACAGCCAGTGGATTGGTACCTTCATCGAAGGCGGCCACTTCATGAAGCTCAACAAATACATCGACGCTGATCCTGAGCTTCAGGCGATCATGAAAGATATCCATCCGGCCATGATCCAGAACTATTCGACTTATCCGCACAAGTCGAAGAACTACTACGGTTTCCCGCAGTTTCCGGATACCAAAGTAACCTGGTTCCGCAACGACTTGTTCTGCCACGATGGCGAACGCGCTGCATTTAAAGCCAAGTTCAACGGCACCCTGCCTTGCTCCTATGATGAGTGGAAAAACGCAGACTGGGGAACCTGGGAAAACGTCGGTAAATTCTTCCGTCGTGACAAAGGTGCCAAGCTTGGTGACGGTGTTGCCGAACATGATTTTTACGGCGTCGCTTACCAGGCTGGTAAAGTCGGTGACTTCTCTTCCATGCAGGTCTTGCCTTTCATCTGGCAGCATGGCGGCGAAATCTGGGACGAATCCAACGAGCCTAATGCTCAGGCCGAAGGCATCGTCAACTCCGATGCAGCCGTCAAAGGCTTCCAGCACTACCTCGACCTGTTGAAGTATGCACCGCCGGCTCACAAAACCGGTCAGATGGGCATCTTCGCCATTCAGGAACTGTTCATGCAGGGTAAAGTTGGTGCCATCATCAACTGGGCCGGCCTGGCTCCGCCTGCGATGGATCCGAAAGTTTCCAAGTTCCACGACAAAACCGGTTTCGCCATGACACCGGGTCTGCGCAAGTCCGATGGTTCCATCGATCGCACAGACAACATCGGTGGTCAGCCTTTTGTTCTGACGACCTGGAATTCCGACGAAGTCGTCAAGGAAGCTCTCGAGGTTGTTAAGTGGTGGATGTCCAGGGATGTTCAGATCGAGTTCTCCAAAAATGGTGGTGAGCCTGGTCTGCTGAGCGTCATGAACAGTGCAGAATACAACGACTTTCTGCCCTGGAACCGTGCTCATGCTGAACTTCTGCAGTACCAGCAAGACGTCTGGCACACGCCAGAAATGTTCGAAATGCTGACACAGCAGCAGGAAGAATTCGACAAGGCGATCACTGGCCAGAAGTCGGCCAGGGAAGCCATGGACGCGATTGCAAAGTTCCAGCAGGAACTGCTGACCGAAGTCGGTCGGATCAAGTAATCGAAGTTTTGTAAAAGCGTATCGGGAACGGGAGAGGATCAATGAACAAGCCAGTTGCAACGGATGCAGGCGAGTTTGGAGACCTCTCCCGGTCTCAAACACCCCCCACTGATAAATCAATTCAGTCTCCCGCCGGAGGAAAAACAATGCGTGATTTTTGGCAGTGGATGTTCAGTCCCTCGCGTCGCGGCCCGATGTTGGTCGCACCCGCCCTGATCATGCTGTTTGTAATGAACATCTTTCCGTTGATGTGGTCCTTTGGCCTCAGCTTCTTTCATTACAAGGCTTCATCGATCCGCCCGCCACGCTTTGCCGGCCTGTATTACTACGAAAAGGTTTTGACCGATCCCGTGGTCTGGGAGCGTTTGCAGACCACGGCCCTGATCGTCGCCCTGAGCGTGCTGCTGCAACTGGTCATCGGCTTCTCACTGGCCATGATGTTCGAGAAAAAATTTCCGCTGCGCCGCGAAATCCTGATGCTTGTGCTGACACCGATGATGCTGTCGTTTGTCGCCGTCGGCGTCTTCTTCAAACTGTTTTACGAGCCGACCTTTGGCTTGCTGAGCCAGGGTTATGCCTACTTCATGGGTGAGCCCATGACATTGCTGGCCACCAAGTGGGGCGCCGTCTGGGGCATCGTTATTGCCGACGCCTGGATGTGGTCGCCCTTTGTCATGCTGCTGGTGCTGGCCGGTCTGGTCAGTGTGCCGGATTATCTCTACGAAGCCGCCGAAGTCGACCGGGCCTCGAAGTGGAAACGCTTTGTCACGGTGACCTTCCCCTACGTGCGCGGTCTTTTGCTGCTGGCGTTGTTGTTCCGCACCATCGAGACCTTCAAGATCTTTGATGTGGTCTACCTGATTACCAACGGTGGTCCCGGGACATCGACGGAAACGGTCGCGGTCTATGTCTATCGCGTGGCCTTCCAGTTCTTCAAGACCAGTCAGTCCTCTGCCCTGAGCTACATTTTGCTGTTTATCGTTATCGTGCTGACAAATCTTTATCTCTATTTCGTCAAAAAACGCGGTGAGGAGGCCTGATCATGTCATTTTTACAAGCGATTTTTGGCGGCAAAAAAGAACGCCGCTTGCGCGAAGGCGGATGGGGCTGGACCCTGTTTGCCGGTGGCATCAGCATGATTTATTTCTTCCCCGTGCTGTGGATTATCATGACGGCGTTCAAGTCGCGTGCCGACGCCCTCGCCACTCCGCCGGTATTCTTCTTCACGCCGACGCTGGAAAACTTTGTTTCCGTCTTCTACCGCGTCGCACAAACCGGCAGCGGCGAAGCCATCAGCACGGGCATGGGCGGTTTCTTTTTTAACTCGATCTTTGTCGCGGCGTCAGGTGTGTTCCTCGCGCTGATCATCGGCACGCTGGCATCGTACGGGTTCTCGCGATATCCGCTGAAAGGCAACGACACCTATCTGTTTGTTGTTTTGACCACCCGCATGTTGCCGCCGATCATTGTCATCATTCCGATCTTCCTGATGTTCCGCATGGCCGGCCTGAGTGGCTCCTACATCGGCGTCATTCTTTTGTACGCCGCCTTCAACCTGCCCTTCTCGATCTGGATGATGAAAAGCTTCTTTGATGAGCTCTCGCCCGACGTCGAAGATGCTGCGCGCATGGATGGCTCATCCGAACGCGGTGTCTTTTTCAAGATCTGCATTCCCCAGCTCAAGGCCGGCCTGGCCGCCACGGCGGTGTTCGCGGTCATCCTGACGTGGAACGAATTTCTCTTCGCCCTGTTGCTGACCGGCACGGAAACCCGCACGGTGCCCGTGGCCATGGCCCGCACCATTGGCGGTGAAATCGGGGTGGAGTGGGGCCTGCTGGCCGCCATCATCACGTTGTTCCTGGTCCCGGTTTTTGCCGTGACGTACATGCTGCAGAACCATTTGCTGCGCGGTGTCACCTTCGGCACGATCAAGAAGTAGAGGGCGCGGATATGTCAACTATTCAAGTCTCAAACCTGACCAAACACTTCGGTGACATGGTTGCCGTCTCGGGCGTCGATCTCGATGTCGCGGCCGGTGAGGTGCTCTGTCTGCTCGGCCCCTCGGGCTGTGGCAAGACGACGACCTTGCGCATGATTGCCGGTCTCGAGACCACGACCGAAGGTGAAGTTCGCATCGCCGGAAACCGGGTCAATGAAATGAAGCCGTCCGAACGTGATGTGGCGATGGTCTTTCAGTTCTATGCCCTCTACCCCAGCCTGACAGTAGCCGAGAATCTGGCTTTCCCGCTGCATGGCGAAAACATGGAACAGGCACAAATCGATCGCCGGGTTGAGATGGTGGCGGGCAAGCTTGAACTGGGTGACGTGCTGCATCGTCAGCCCGGCAATCTGGCCGAAGGCGAAAAACAGCGTGTCGCCGTGGCCCGGGCCATTGTGCGCGATCCCAACTGCTTCTTGTTTGATGAACCCCTGAGCCGACTTGACGTCGAACTGCGCCAGACAATGCGCGGCCAGATCAAGGAAATCCTCAACGGCTTGTCGAAAGCCACGGTGATTGTCACACATGATCAGCTTGAAGCGCTGACCATGGCCGACCGGATTGCCGTGATGCGTGATGGTCGCATCGAACAGGTGGCTTCACCGCACGATATTTTTGCCAAACCGAAGAACGTTTTTGTTGCCGGCTTTATCGGCACACCGCAGATGAATTTGCTGGATGCCACACTGACGGGTTACGCCGATGGCAAGGGCCGTTTCAAGGTTGGCAGCCAGGATATTCGTATTGATGTTGATCCGGCGGTTGGTGAACTGGGCGAGGGTAGCGAAGTCACGCTGGGTATTCGCCCGCGCGCCTATGACGTGGTCAGCGAAGGCGGTGACGATACATTCACGGCGGAAGTCGATCTGATCGAACCTATGGGCGCGGAGACGCTGATCCATATGCTCGAAGATGATCACGATGTCCGCGTTGTTGTCGACCGGGAGACCCGGCTCGATGCCGGCAGCCGCGTTCACATGCGCTGCCGTCCGGATCAGGCCCATGTTTTTGGCGCAGATGGAGATCGGGTGTTCTCATGACAGATCAAACAGAAGACCAGGGCCAGAATTCCGGCATGAGCCGCAAGCTCGCCCAGCGGATCGAATACAGCATTATCGGCCTTTGTATTCTCGCCATGGTGATGATCTTCCAGCCCTTCTTCAAGGTCCTGTTCACGGTTGGCTGTGTGCTGGTTGTGGTTGGCGGTCTGGCCTTTAATCTGGTGCCGCTTTGTGTGCCGGGCAAACCGCTGAAATCGGTCTACAAGGGTGCCCTCGTCGTGGCCATTGTTTTTTTCATCGTCGTCTTGCTGGCCCTTGGTTCCGCGTATCTCTACGGCATTTACCTCAGCAAATAACGGAAATTGAACAGGCATTCCGACATGGCATTGAACGACGATCCTATCGAAAGCCCTGCCGTCAGCGCGATTGAACGCCTGCTGGTACCGGAACGCGTTCAGGGTACGGGCGTCGGCGGTGTTCATGGCCGGATCGTCCACGGCATTGGCAGCGCCATTGTTTCCGGCGCCATCAAGCAGGGCGAGCGCCTGCCCACTGATCCCGAATTGATTGAGCGTTTCCAGGCCAGCCGCACGGCCATTCGCGAAGCCATGAAGGTTCTTTCGGCCAAGGGTCTGATCGAGGCCCGCCAGCGCGCTGGCACAAGGGTGCGCCCGCGTCATGACTGGGATTTGTTTGATGCTGACGTGCTGTCGTGGCACTCGCCTGACACCATCGGTGAAAAACTGGCGAATGATCTGGTCGAGTTGCGCGAATTGATCGAGCCGGTCTCGGCCCGCCTCGCAGCCAGCCGGGCGACTGACGAAGACATCGAACGCATGGAAGAAGCCTATCGCCAGATGGCTGCGGGTGTTGACCAGCTTGAAGAATTTTATGCCGGCGATGTTGCATTCCATCTCGCTGTGCTGGCGGCCTGCCACAATCAGTTAATGCAACGCCTCGATGCTATCATCGGTACAGTTCTGGGCTTGAGTTTTGAGCTGCAAAAGGACACGCTGGTCGGACCGCATGAAGGTCTGGAGGCACATTACTTGATTATTGATCGAATTCGGGCCCGTGATCGCCGGGGTGCTGAACGTGCCATGCGCGCGGTGATCGGCCGGGCCAAGGACGAAATTGATCGCCGCGAGGAGTGGCCGCGTCTGCGCGCAGCCACAGGCTAATGGCACTGACGCCGACGCAGACACTAACTGCCGGCAATCTCAACGTCTCAATTGCGCCGGACTGCGGTGGATCGATCTCGCGGTTCTGGCACAACGGTGACGCTGATCTTGAATTGCTGCGCCCGGCTTCGGCGGAAGATATCGCCGCCAACTCCCCGCTCGGCATGGCAAGTTTTCCGCTTGCGCCGTTCTCCAACCGCATCCGTGATGGCAAATTTACCTTTGATGGCAAGTCGATCTCCCTGCCGCTCAATTTTGGTGACCATCCGCACGCCATTCATGGTCACGGCTGGCAGGCGCGCTGGTCGGTCCTCGCGCAATCAGATCGTGCACTCACGCTGAGTTATCGACATACAGCCGATCTCTGGCCGTGGTCGTATATGGCATTGCAGCAATTTGATCTGAGCCCGCAGAAATTATCGCTCACCCTCAGTGTGCGCAACGACAGCGACAGCGATATGCCGGCCGGTCTCGGCTTTCATCCATATTTTCCGCGCACGCCCGGGAGCCGGATCAGTGCAAACGTCGATCAGATCTGGTCGGTCGATGATGAAGTGATGCCGCTTGAACGCGTGGCGCCCGGCGACGACAACGATCCGAACAAGGGGATCAAGGTCAACGCGGTGGCGCTCGATAATGGCTATACGGGCTGGCAGCGCGAAGCCGTGATCACGTGGCCGGAGAGAAATGCCGGGCTGAAGATGACGGCGACGGCCCCGCTCAATTCGCTGGTGGTATTCACTCCGCCTGATGAGGGTTTTTTCTGCGTTGAGCCGGTCTCAAACTGTACCGACGCTTTCAACCTGGCGGCTGCCGGGGATACCGATACCGGCCTGCATGTCATCACTCCCGGTGAGACCCTGTCGGTGACAATGAACCTGGAGCCTGAGCTCAGCTAACCCGCATAACGGCCGGGCAGGCGGCCTTTGATGCCGACGGGAATTTCAAACAGGGCACCGGCGAGCGGTTGTTTGGCGAGGGCGTCTTCATCGAGCTGCTTGGCGGCGGAGGTGACGTACAACGTATCGAGGTTCGCACCGCCGAAAGCGACGTTGGTGATCTGACCGACCGGCATGTCGATGACCTGATCAACTGCGCCATCGGGATCAAACCGCGTGACCCGCCAGCCGCCGAAGTGTGCGACCCAGAGATAACCGTCCGCATCTGTCGTCATGCCGTCGGGCCAGCCCTGATGATCGGCGATGACGATGTGCTGGCGTTTGTTGGCGAGCGATCCATTCGCCGCCAGATCAAAAGCGTAGATCGTTTTTTTCAGCGTATCAGTATGATAAAGCGTCTCGCCGTCGGGGCTGAAGGCCGGGCCGTTGGTGATGACGTAATCACTGTCCATGACGTGCTGGCTGCCGTCGGCATCGATGCGGTAGAGCGCGCCGGTCGGATCTCTCTCCTCATTGTCCATGGTGCCGAGCCATATACGACCCGCCGCATCCGCCTTGCCGTCATTGATGCGGTTGCCGGGAATGTCGTTCTCCGGTCCGCCGAGAGGTTCAAGTTCGCCCCCTGGATCGTCATTGGCGAGATCAATGAAGTAGAGACCGCTCAACAATCCAGCAACAAAGCCGCCGTTGGTCCGGGGGATCAGCGTGCCGATTTCTTCCGGCACATCCCAGCTCTGGCGATTATCACTTTCCGGGTGATAGCGATGGACCGACTTGCCCTTGATGTTGACCCAGTAAAGCGCCTGTTCTTCCTCAATCCAGACCGTGCCCTCGCCGAGCAGTGCGCCTTCGGGCCAGACCTGACTGATCGTCGTCACGACTAGACCAGCCCGCCATCGACGATGTAGGTCTGGTTGGTACAGGCCGCTGCATCGTCAGATGAGAAAAAGAGCACAATGCGAGCCACTTCATCCGGCAGGATTTTTCGCTTCAGGCACTGGCGGTCCATCAGGGCTGCCGTCATTTCCGGTGTCGTCCAGAGATCAATCTGGCGTTGCGTCCAGGTATGACCAGGCACCACGCAGTTAACGCGAATGTTTGACGGCCCGAGATCGCGCGCCAGCGAACGCGTCAGTCCGGCAATCGCCGCCTTGGCAGTTGTGTAGCCCGGCATGCCGCCCATGCCGACCATCCACGAGACCGAACCCATATTGATGATGACGCCGCCGCCAGCTTCCGCCATGCCCTTGTGCACGGCTTGCGCTGCAAAAAAGTGATGCTTCATGTTCACCGCCATGCGGTCGTCCCAGTATTCCGGCGTGACATCATCCATATCGTGGCGGTCGTCGCGCGCGGCATTGTTGATCAGCACGCGTATGGTGCCGAGTTTTTCCGAGACCTCGGCAATGGCCGCTTGCAAGGCCGCAATATCGTAAAGGTCACACTTGAGAAACAACGGCGTGGCATACCCGGCATCGGTCATCCGCGCGACGAGTGCGTCACTGGCCGCGCTGTCGATATCGACAAATGCGACCTTCGCCCCTTGCTGGCAAAATTCTTCAACGATTGAGCCGCCGATACCGGAACCGCCGCCACTGACGAAGACGACGCGGTCCTTCAGGCTGGGATAGATTGCAGTGTTGGACATATTTTTGGCCTGTTAATGAGAGTCCCGGGGAACGGCTGCGCCGCTGCCCCCGATCAGGAAATCAAAATCGACCCCCTGATCAGCTTGCGTGACGTGCTCGCGGTAGAGCTGATAGTAACCGCGATTGTGCTCAGGCTGCGGCGGTGACCATTTTGCGAGGCGGGCCGCCAGTTCGTCGTCCGAAACATCAAGATGCAGTTTGCGATTGGCCACATCCAGTTCAATCATGTCGCCCGACTGCACCAGCGCCAGCGCACCGCCTGCCGCCGCTTCCGGTGCGGTATGCAGGACAACGGTGCCGTAGGCCGTGCCGCTCATGCGGGCATCGGATATACGCACCATGTCAGTAATGCCCTGGGCGAGAATCTTTGGCGGCAGTCCCATGTTGCCGACTTCGGGGAAACCCGGATAACCGCGCGGGCCACAGTTCTTCAGCACCATGACATCGTTGGGTTCAATGTCGAGATCGGGATCATCGATCCGGGCCTTGTAGTCGTCGATATCCTCAAACACCACGGCACGGCCACGATGGGACAACAGTTCTTCAGTGGCGGCGGAGGGTTTCAGCACGGCTCCCAGCGGTGCCAGATTTCCGCGCAACACGGCGATGCCACCATTTTCGGCTACTGGATTATCGAGCGGGCGAATGACGTCTTCGTTGAAGTTTTCAGCATTTGCGATGTTCTCGGCCTGAGTTCGGCCATTGACCGTCAGAGCATCACCATGCAGGCGATCGCCGAGCGACTTCATGACTGTCGGCAGACCGCCGGCATAAAAGAAATCTTCCATCAGGTACTTGCCCGATGGCCTCAGGTTGACGATACAGGGAATATCGCGCCCCAATCGATCCCAGTCGTCGAGGTCAAGCTCAACGCCGATGCGACCGGCCAGGGCCAGCAAATGAACGACGGCATTGGTTGAACCGCCAATGGCGCCATTGACCATGATGGCGTTCTCGAAGGCCTGCTTGGTCAGTATCTTCGACATCTTGAGGTCTTCGCGCACCATCTCGACAATGCGCTGTCCGGCCATGTGGGCCAGAACGTTGCGGCGCGAATCTGCCGCCGGGATGGCGGCGTTGCTCGGCATGCCCATGCCCAAAGCCTCGACCATCGAGGCCATGGTTGAGGCAGTGCCCATGGTCATGCAGTGACCAACCGAACGTGACATGCCGGCTTCGGCTTCCATGAATGATTCGAGCGACATTTCACCGCCGCGCACGGCTTCGGAAAATTCCCAGACCGAGGTACCGGATCCCAGTTCCTCGCCACGGTATTTACCGTTCAGCATGGGACCGCCGGAGATCGCCAGTGTCGGCAAATCACAACTGGCCGCGCCCATCAACAGGGCCGGCGTCGTCTTGTCGCAACCGACCAGCAGAATGACGCCGTCCATCGGATTGGCGCGGATTGATTCTTCAACATCCATCGAGGCGAGATTGCGAAACATCATCGTCGTCGGACGCATCAGGGTTTCACCCAGCGACATCACCGGAAATTCGACGGGGAAGCCACCGGCTTCATAGACTCCGCGTTTTACGCGCTCCGCCAGGTCACGAAAATGCGCATTGCACGGCGTCAGTTCCGACCACGTGTTGCAGATACCGATCACCGGGCGTCCATCAAAGACGTGGGAGGGTAAACCCTGGTTGCGCATCCAGCTGCGGTGGATAAACCCTTCCCGGTCAGCGGGGCCAAACCACGCAGTACTCCGGGGTTTTTTGCTATCATCGCTCATTTTATCGCCCTTCCCATCTAATCATCATCTGATTAGTCCAAAAAACAGTGTCCGTCACCAAAAACGGTCTGCCGACCGCAAAAAGTGTTGTAAAATAGTTTGAATATAATATTATTTTTTTCGTGACAAGCAAGCGATAAAATACTATTTATTAATGCAGAGACAAATCGTGCGCTTCAAGACACGGCGCACCAGGAGGGGAAGACGTATCATGAAGACAATCAAAGGACCCGCGCTTTTCTGGGCACAGTTTGCCGGCGACGATGCGCCGTTCAACAGCCTTGACGCAATTTCCGAATGGACGGCCGCCGCCGGCTATGTCGGCGCTCAGATCCCGTCATGGGATGGCCGCATTTTCGATCTGGCCAAAGCCGCCGAGAGCACGGATTACTGTGACGAGGTCAAGGGAACACTCGCCAAACACGGCCTCGAGCTCACCGAACTTTCCACGCATTTGCAAGGCCAGCTGGTCGCCGTCCATCCGGCCTACGATGAAGCCTTTGATGGCTTCGCTGCACCGGAAGTTCAGGGCAACCCTGCCGCACGCCAGGAATGGGCCGTCAACCAGATGATGCTGGCCGCCAAAGCCTCTCAAAATCTCGGGCTGACCGATCACGCGACGTTCTCCGGCGCCCTGGTCTGGCCCTATATGTATCCGTGGCCACAGCGCCCCGCCGGTCTGGTCGAAACCGGATTTGCCGAACTGGCCAAACGCTGGACGCCGATCCTCAATGCCTTCGACGACGCCGGCGTCAACGTCTGTTACGAAATTCACCCCGGTGAAGACCTGCACGATGGCGTAACGTTTGAAATGTTCCTCGATGCGGTCAATGACCATGCCCGGGCCAACATTCTCTACGATCCCAGCCACTTTTTGCTTCAGCAGCTCGACTATCTCGACTTCATCGACATCTACAAGGACCGCATCAAGATGTTCCACGTCAAGGATGCCGAGTTCAATCCGACGGGTCGTCAGGGTGTCTATGGTGGCTTCCAGAGCTGGGTCGATCGCGCGGCACGTTTCCGTTCGCTGGGTGATGGCCAGGTCGATTTCAACGGTATTTTCTCGAAGATGGCAGCCAACGATTTTGATGGCTGGGCCGTGGTCGAATGGGAATGCTGCCTCAAACACCCGGAAGACGGGGCCGTTGAGGGTGCTGAATTCGTCAAGCACAACATCATTCGTGTCACCGACAAGGCCTTCGACGATTTTGCCGATGGCGGCACCGATGAAGAAGCCAACAAACGCATGCTGGGTATCACGTCATGAGTACCGCCCGCCGCCTGCGGCTGGGCATGGTCGGTGGCGGCCAGGGTGCCTTCATCGGCGGTGTGCATCGCATCGCGGCGCGCATCGACGATCGCTACGAACTCGTCGCCGGTGCCCTGTCATCGGATGCCGAACGGGCGGCTGCCTCGGCGGCGGAACTGCACATCGATGCCGATCGCTCCTATGCTTCGTATGCCGATATGGCGACGGCAGAAGCGGCACGTGAAGACGGCATCGATGTCGTCTCCATTGTGACGCCGAACCACATGCACTACGGCCCGGCAAAAGCATTTCTCGAAGCCGGTATCCACGTGATTTGCGACAAGCCGATGACGACGACGCTCGACGATGCGCTCGATCTGGCCAGCCTGGTCAAGAGCACAGGCCTGGTGTTTGGTCTGACGCACAACTACACAGGCTACCCCATGGTACGCCAGGCGCGCGAAATGGTGGCGGCTGGCGAACTCGGTGAGATCCGCGTGATCCAGGTTGAATACCCGCAAGACTGGCTGACAGAAAAAGCCGAGGACACCGGTCTCAAGCAGGCCGAATGGCGCACAGATCCGACGCGCTCTGGCCCGGCAGGCTGTGTCGGCGATATCGGCACGCACGCCTACAATCTCGCCTGCTTTATCTCAGGGCTTGAACTCACTGAACTGGCGGCCGACCTGACGACTTTTGTGCCGGGTCGCGCACTGGATGACAACGCGCATATGATGCTGCGCTTCAACAATGGTGCCCGCGGCATGTTGTGGTCGAGCCAGGTCGCACCTGGCAATGAAAACGCCTTGAAAATCCGCATCTATGGTGAAAAAGGAGGGCTGGACTGGGAGCAGGAACATCCCAACCATCTGTACTTCACGCCGTTTGGTGAGAGCCCCCGCCTGATTACGCGCGGTGGCGCGGGCTCCGGTGATGTGGCGGGGCGCGTGACGCGCATTCCACCGGGCCATCCGGAAGGCTATCTCGAAGGTTTTGCCAATATCTATTCCGACGTGGCCGAAGCTATTTCGGCCCGCCTCGCAGGTGTCGAGGCTGATGCCGGGGCGCTGAATTTCCCGACGGTTCTGGATGGCGTGCGCGGTGTGCGCTTCATCGAGGCTGCCGTCAATTCCAGCGCCAAGGGCGGCGTCTGGGTCGGGATCGACGTGACGTCCTGACGGTACGGTCATTTTAGGATGGCCGTTGGAAACGAGAGAGAAACGACCACTGCGGCGGCTGTGGTCGGCGGCGGCGCAGGTGATTAAGGTCGGGGGGTCCGCCTTTGACACCGCGCTGCCGCACTTATATTTAACTGTGCAGAATTCCGGTAAATCCAGTTTGTGAGCATCTCCTATGAAGTTCGCGTGCGTCGGCGAATGTATGATCGAAATTTCCAATCTGCCGGACGGCGGGACGCAGCGGCATTTTGGCGGTGATACCTTGAACACGGCCGTCTACCTCACGCGCCTCGGCACATCGGTTGATTACATCACGGCGCTTGGCGATGACCCTTACAGTGACGACATGATTGGTGCCTGGCGCGACGAAGGCGTTGGCATCGATCAGGTGCAACGCGTATCCGGTGCCGTGCCCGGCCTGTACATGATCAGCACTGATGTAGCGGGCGAGCGCAGCTTCCACTACTGGCGCGATCAGGCCCCGGCGCGACAAATGTTTGACGGCAACAAGGGTGACGCCGTGGCGCAGGCATTGGGCAGCTATGACTGGATTTACCTCTCCGGCATTACCCTGTCGATTCTTGATGAGGCAGGCCGGGCGCGCTTGCTCGAAGCGTTAAGGGCAGCCCGCAGGGAGGGTGCCAAAGTCGCATTCGACGGCAATTATCGGCCCCGGGGCTGGGTCTCGGCGGATGAAGCCCGCGCCGCTTTTGCGCGTGTGATGCCGCAAATCGATCTCGCGCTGCCGACATACGACGATGAACAATTGCTGCACGATGACACCGATCCGCAGGCCTGTGCCGCGCGCTATCATGCCGCCGGTGTAATCGAGGTGGTGATTAAACTCGGCCCGGAAGGAGCGATCATTTCGGGACCCGAGGGTATGAAACAGGTCCCGGTACCGGCGACCATTACGCCTGTTGATACCACCGCGGCAGGGGATTCGTTTAATGCAGGTTTCCTTGCCAGCCGGGCGCGCGGGCAATCTGCTGTTGCATCCGCCGCAGCGGGGCACAAGCTTGCCGGCACCGTGATACAGCATCGCGGTGCTATCATTCCGATTAACGCCATGCCGAAATTTGAGGCCACCTGACATGACATCTGACAAGACTGGCGACATTCTCGAAAACATTCTCGGCCGCGCCCCCGTGGTGCCGGTCCTCGCCATCGATGACCTGGCCCATGCCGTGCCGCTGGCCGAAGCGCTGGTCGCCGGGGGTCTCCCGGTACTTGAAGTGACCTTGCGTACGCCCGTCGGTCTTGCCGCCATCGAAACGATGGCGCGCGCCTTGCCGGACGCCAGTGTCGGTGTCGGCACTGTGACGAGGCCGGAGGAATTTCAGCACGCACTGGACGCCGGGGCGCAGTTCGCTGTCAGTCCGGGTTGCACGGCAGAGCTTTCGGCGGCGGCGGTCGAAGCGGGCCTCGCTTTCCTGCCGGGTGTTGCCACACCAAGCGAGGTTATGAAGGCACAAGCCGGCGGTGCCGGTATCCTGAAACTGTTCCCGGCGGAAGCCGTCGGCGGCATCGATTTGCTCAAATCTCTCAGCGGTCCCTTCGCCAATGTGCGGTTCTGCCCGACAGGTGGCATTGGCCCCGCCAACATGATGGATTATCTCTCCCTGCCCAATGTCGTGGCCGTCGGGGGCTCGTGGGTTGCACCAAAGAACCTGGTGGCAGCAGGCGACTGGACGGCGATCACCGAACTGGCGCGCGCCGCTGTCACCAAAGCGGCAAATTAACGCCCGGGTTTCCCTCGCCGCGCTCGACGGCTAAGCTCTCCCCGCATTTTCTTTCAGGGAGATTTCTCAGCGTGGACGACAAGCAAAAATCACAACTTCTGGATTCCGGTCTGGCCGGCAAGCGAGCCATTGTCACGGGGGCTGCCGGCGAAATCGGCCAGGCCATCACCCGCCATCTCGTCGCCGCCGATGTGCGCGTGCTGATGGTCGATATGGATCAGGGAAAGCTCGAAGCGCTGGAGGCCGAACTGGGTGACGGCGTGGCCTCTCTGGTTGCCGATGTTGCCATTGACGATGAAATGTCCGCCACGGTCGACAAGGCGGTGGCGGATTTTGGTGGCCTCGATATCGCCGTCCTCAACGCCGGTATTGAAGGGGCGGTCGAGGCCATCACCGACTATGATGTCGATCTGTTTGACCGCGTGATGGCGGTCAATGTGCGCGGCGTCTGGCTCGGTATGAAATACGCCATCGCCGCCATGCAGGCCAATCCCGGCGGCAGTATTATCGCCATGGCCTCGGCTTCGGGCATTGTCGGCTCGGCCAAATGTTCGGCCTATGTCGCCAGCAAACACGCCGTGGTCGGCCTGGTGCGCGCCCTTGCTGCCGAAGTCGGGCGCGACGGGATCAGGGTTAACGCCGTGGCACCGGCGCCCATCGAAGGCCGCATGATCCAGTCGCTGGAAAACGGCTATATCCCTGACGATCCGGCCCGCGTCCGCCGCGCCATGGAAAAAATGCTGCCGATGGGGCGCTATGGCCGGGCTACGGAAATCGCCGCGCTGGTTGCTTTCCTCGCCAGTGATGCCGCAAGCTACAGCACAGGCGGTGTCTTCGCCGCCGACGGTGGTATGACGGCTGCCCGATAATTCACGATCCCAACAGGAGATTACACGATGAAGGCCTATCAGATTACGGCGTTTGCCCAACCGATTGAGGCTTGCGACGTTCCAACGCCGGAGCCCACCGGCACCCAGGTGCTGGTCAAGGTGAGCCATGCCGGTGTCTGTCACAGTGATCTGCATATTTCGGATGGCTTTTATGATCTCGGTGAGGACAGCCGCCTTGAACTCGGTGAGCGCGGCGTCGATCTGCCGCGTACGCTGGGCCATGAAATTCTCGGCGAGGTCGTTTCGGGTGGGCCCGATGCCGGTGATCTTGACGTCGGCGCGCGCGTGCTGGTGCATCCCTGGCTCGGCTGCGGTGAATGCGCGATTTGCCGCAGTGGTTCGGAAAACCTCTGTATGAAACCGGCCTCGCTCGGGGTGTTCAGTGATGGCGGTTATGCCGATTATTGCCTCGTGCCGCATGCACGCTATCTGATCGATATCGGTGATCTCGACCCGGCAGTGGCGACGCCGTATTCCTGTTCCGGCGTCACTGTGTTCAGTGCGCTGAGCAAGGCCTTGCCCGTCGGTGACGATGAATGGCTGGCCATCATGGGGGCCGGTGGCCTCGGGCTCAACGCCGTGGCCATCGCCAAGGCCATGGGCGTGGCAAATGTGCTGAGCGTTGATCTAGACGCCGCAAAACTGGAGGCTGCGCAAGAGATGGGCGCGGATGCCACCCTGAATTCAACCGATGCCGACGCCCTCGATCAATTGCGTAAATTAACCGGTGGTGCACCGAAAGCCGTCGTCGATACCGTCGGTGCAGAGGCCACTTCACAACTCGCCATCGGTGCGCTGGCCAAGGGCGGGCGTTACGTCATCGTCGGCTTGTACGGTGGCTCGTTGACGCTGCCGCTGGTGACGCTGCCCTTGCGTGCCATCTCGGTCGCCGGGTCCTACACCGGCAATTTGCAAGAACTCAAAGACCTGGTGGCGCTGGCACGGGCCGGCAAGGTCAAGCCGCTGCCGACCGAAACCCGTAATATGTCGATGGTCAGGGAAACACTCGAAGACCTGCGCGCCGGCAAGATCGTCGGGCGTGTCGTGCTGACGAACGCGGAGGGCTAGCTCCCGCCCGATGCGCGCGTTGTTACCTAAAATAGGTCTGGCCCTGGCGGTCGGGCTGGCCGGTGGCGCGCTTGCCCACGCCGTTAACATGCCGCTGGCCTGGATGCTCGGGCCGATGCTGGCGACTTTCGCCGCCAGTCTGATGCGTGCCCCCATCGCCATGCCGATGAAGCTCCGCCAGCCCGTACTCGTCGTCATGGGCGTGTTTCTCGGCTCGTCGTTTACGCCGGATATTATTGATCAGGTCGGTCAATGGCCGTGGAGCATCGCCACCATGTTGCTCTATGTGCCGGTCATCACTGGCCTGACGATGTTTTATTATATGCGCGTCGCCGGGCTTGATTTATCGACCGCCGTTTTCGCCTCGACCCCCGGTGGTTTGACGATCACAGTCATGGTCGGGGCTGAATCCGGTGGCAACGAACAGCAGATCGCCCTGTTGCAGGGCCTGCGGGTCATGCTGGTGGTGTTGGCAGCGCCGATGATCGTGACGTATCTGACGGGCGTAGTGCCGCCAACGGGCATTGGCGAAAGCACCCGCGCGATTGTCGACCTGCGCGAAGCCGGACTGCTAATCGTCTGCGCCGGGGCCGGCATCCTGATCGCCCGCTTCATCCGCTTCCCCTCGCCGAACATGACCGGCGCAATGTTCAGCAGTGCGCTGCTTTACGTCACCGGCAGTGTGACAGGCGTCTTGCCGCACTGGTTTGTTGACGTCGCTTTGCTGGTGCTGGGCACCTCGATCGGCAGCCGCTTTATTACCGTCGATGCGAAAATGCTGGCCCGCCTCGCCGGACACGGTGTGGTCTCGGTCTGTATCGCCGTCGTCGCTTCGGGTATCATGGCGTGGATTTTGTCGAACGCGCTCGGGCTCGAATTCGTCTCGGTCATGCTGGCCTTTGCACCCGGCGGTGTCGCCGAAATGAGCCTGATCGCCATCGCCATGAACATTGATCCGGGCTTCGTCGCCTTGCATCATTTGTCGCGGATTTTTGAAATCCTGCTGGTCATGCCGCTGGTCGGCAAGTATTTGCGCGGCAAAAACGCCGGCTGATCCTGCTTACATGCGCTTGGCGATTTCGTCGAGCATGACTTCGCTGGCGCCGCCGCCGATGGACTGGATGCGGGCGTCGCGGGTCATGCGCTCGATGGCGCTTTCCTGGATGTAGCCGAAACCGCCGTGGAACTGCTGGCAGTCGTACATCACCCGGTTGACCAGCTCGCCGCAGTAGGCCTTGGCCATGGAAACTTCCTTGACGCAATCCTCGCCCTGACTGTCGAGCCAGGCCGCGTGATAAACCAGTTGCCGCCCCGCCTCGACTTCGGCCGAGCGCATGGCCAGACGCTGGCGGATGGTTTGTTTATCCCACAACGAGCCGCCAAACGCCTTGCGCTCGCGGACATATTCCGTCGTCATCTCGAGCGCTTTTTGCGCTTCGCCCATGGCCATGGCGGCGATCACGGTGCGTTCGTTCTGGAAGTTTTGCATGATGGCGTAAAAGCCCCGGTTGACCTCACCCAGCACACTGGCGGCAGGTACGCGGCAGTTGTCGAACACAAGCTCGGCCGTGTCCGAAGAACGCCAGCCCATCTTCTCAAGCTTGCGCCCGACGCTGAAGCCCGGTGTATCCTTGTCGACGAGGAACATCGTAATGCCGCGGGAGCCCTTGGCTTCGAGATCGGTTTTGGCCGCGACAATATAAAGATCTCCATGGACGCCGTTGGTGATGAACATTTTACTGCCGTTGAGCACCCAGTCGTCACCATCCAGCTTCGCCCTGGTTTTGATGCCGGCGACGTCTGATCCAGCATCGGGTTCGGTGACGGCAACGGCGGTAATGGTCTCACCGCGGATGATCGAGGGCATGTAGGCTGCCAGCTGATCATCGTTGCCGGCGTTGGCGATATGCGGCGAGGCCATGTCGGTATGCACGAGGACAGTGATGGCAAAACCGCTGAAGGTCGAGCGCCCGAGCTCCTCTGCAAGGATCGCCGTGGCCACGGTATCAAGTTCCGAGCCGCCAAATTTTTCCGGATATCGAATGCCGAGAAAGCCCAGCTCACCCATCTGGCGCAGCACGGCGCGTGGCGTCAGACCCTCGGCTTCCCACGCCTCGCCATGCGGGGTGATCTCGTTTTCAACAAAGCGCCTTAGCGAATCGCGAAACTGCAGCAGGTCTTCGGTCATGTGGACGTTGGGTTTCATCGGGCTTCACTCTTCTTCTTTTTCAAATTCGATCAACACAGCACCGCCGCTTACGGTCTCGCCGGGCCGACAATGAACGGCGGCGATCATAGCTGATTTTGGCGAACACAGATTTTGCATCAGTTTCATGGCTTCCAGCACGACCACGGTCTCGCCTGCTTCAACAGATTGACCGGCCTCGACCAGAACGCCAGCCACCAGGCCCGGCATCGGCGCGCTGACGGCATCGCCCGTGCCGTGGTTGGTGAACTGATGCGGGTTCAAAAGCGCTTGTTCTGGCAGCTGTACGGTGATGTCGAAACAGGCAGCATCACGGAACAGCGTAACAGTCGAACCGTTGACATCGGCATTGTCGAATGTCGTGAAAGTCTCGCCGTCGATTTCCACCCTATGGTCGCCAGCCCGCCCCGATATACGAACGGGTATCTTGTCGTCGCCGACAAAAAGCACGGCACTGCCTTGCGCCTCCGTCAAGCGCCAGGCACCAAGGCTTTGCCACGGGGAATTCATCTCGATTGCTGTTTGGTCGAGATAGAACGCCAGTGCTGCTTCGGCGAGATGGTGCGTCGTCGGTTCAGCGGATTGCCAGCCCGCTGGGAAAGCGCGGCAAATGAAAGTCGTATCGACGTCCCCTGCAGCAAATGCCGGCGTGGCGATAATATCGGCGAGGAAGCCAATGTTATGGCCGACACCGCCGATATGAAATTCATGCAAAGCCTGGCTCAAGCGCGCTGTGGCCGCGGCCCGATCCGGGCCGTGGGCGATCAGCTTGGCCATCATTGAATCGTAATACGGTGTGATCTCAAGCCCGGCCCGCAGACCTGTATCGACGCGCACGCCCTCGCCGGCCGGTTCGCGGTAGATGTTGACGGTGCCGGTTTGCGGGCGATAGCCAAATGCCGGGTCCTCGGCAGCGATGCGGGCCTCAATGGCCCAGCCCTGGACCTGGATATCGCCTTGAGCAAACGGCAGCGCTTCACCGGCGGCTATGCGGATTTGCCATTCAACAATATCGAGGCCGGTGATCAGTTCGGTCACCGGGTGTTCGACTTGCAAACGGGTATTCATCTCAAGGAAATAGATCTCGCCACTATCGCGATCCAGCATGAATTCAGCTGTTCCGGCGCTGTCATAGCCAATGACACGTGCGAGCTTGAGGGCGTCATCTGTCAGGCGCTGGCGTGTATCGGCAGGCAGATCGGGGGCCGGAGCTTCCTCAATGACTTTCTGGTGGTTGCGCTGGATTGAACAGTCGCGTTCATGCAGGTGCAAATGCGTGCCATGACGATCACTCAACAATTGAACCTCGATGTGGCGCGGGCGCGTAATCAGTTTCTCCAGCAATACATCGCCGTCCCCGAAAGCAGCTTTCGCTTCAGCCCGGGCAGAGGCCAGCGCCTGTCCGAAGTCCGTCAGATCATCGACCCGGCGCATACCGCGCCCGCCACCGCCGGCACTGGCCTTGATCAGCAAGGGTACGCCAAGCGTCTCGGCTTGCGTGGTGAGGTTTTGATCGCTCTGGTCATCGCCTGAGTAGCCCGGCACCACTGGTACACCGGCAGCGATGGCAACCGCCTTGGCCTCGATTTTTGAGCCCATGCGCGCGATGACCCCGGGCGAGGGGCCGATGAAAGTGATGTTGGCCGCCGCGCAGGCCTCGGCGAAGGCCGCATTTTCGGCAAGGAATCCGTAACCCGGATGAATGGCATCGGCCCCGGATTGTTTCGCCGCGTCGAGGATGGCGTCGATATCGAGGTAACTCAGGCGGGCTTCGGCCGGACCGATGCAGACGGCGTCGTCGGCCAACTCGACATGAACGGCGTCGCGGTCTGCCTCGGAGTAGACGGCGACCGTTTTGATGCCGAGCGCCCGGCAGCTTCGGAGTATCCGGCAGGCGATTTCGCCCCGGTTGGCGATCAGGATTGTGCTGAACATCGCGGGCTACATCCGAAAGACCGGTGAGGGCCCGGGGGCCTCCGGCGTCGACTGGGTGATGGCGAGGCAAAGACCCAACACATCACGGGTTTGCGCCGGTTCAATAATGCCGTCGTCCCACAGGCGCGAAGTCGCATAATAGGGATCGCTCTGCTCGGCATATTGATCGCGCACGCCCTTTTCGATGGCGTCAAGCTCTTGCTGGCGGGCGGCCTCGCCCTTGAGCTTGCCCCGGCGCAATTCGAGCATGACATTGGCGGCGATATCAGCAGACATCGTGGCGCACTCGGCGGTCGGCCAGGCGAACAGAAAGTTCGGCCAGAAGCCGCGCCCGCACATGCCGTAATTGCCGGCACCGTATGATCCGCCGACGATCACCGAGATCCTCGGCACCCGCGCTGTCGACATGGCGTAGACCATCTTGGCGCTGTTCTTGGCGATGCCGCCGCGCTCGGCCTCGACGCCGACCATGAAGCCGGTGATGTTGTGCAGGAACAACAGGGGAATCTGGCGCTGGTTGCACAATTCGATGAAGTGCGCGGCTTTCAGGGCGGATTCGGAGAACAGCGCGCCGTTGTTGCCGAGGATGCCGATGGGGTAGCCGTGGATACGCGCCGTGCCGCACACCATGGTCTCGCCCCACGCCGGCTTGAATTCACGAAAATCGCTGCCATCGGTGAGACGGGCAATGATCTCGCGCACATCGTAGGGGATTTTGCGGTCCTTGCTGATGACGCCATCGATTTGTGATGGGTCATAGAGGGGCGCCACACTTCTCACCTGTCCCGGCACCGGCCTGCGGTGGAAATCGAGATTGGCGACGATGTCGCGCATCAGGGCGAGGCCCTCGGGTTCGTCTTCGACGAGATAATCCGAGACGCCGGAGACGCTGGTGTGCATCTCCGCTCCGCCCAGCGTTTCGCCATCGGCTTCCTCGTTGATCGCCGCCTTGACGATGGACGGGCCACCCAGATGTATACGAGCGTTACCGCGCACCATGATGACTTCGTCTGATAATGCCGGGATGTAGGCCCCGCCGGCTGTGCAGCCGCCAAAGACGATGGAGAGCTGGGGCAGGCCCGAGGCCGACATCTGGCACTGGCGATGGAAGGTATTGCCGAAGTGGTCCTTGTCCGGGAAAACGCGGTCCTGTTCCGGCAGATAGGCCCCGCCGCAATCGACGAGGTAAATGCAGGGCAGGCGGTTCTCGGCAGCGATTTCCTGGGCGCGTACGTGTTTCTTGACGGTTTCGTGGAAGAACGAGCCGCCCTTGACCGTGGCGTCGTTGGCGATAAGCACACAGGGGGTGTCCGAGATCGTGCCAATGCCGGTGACGATGCCGGCCCCCGGCACGTCGTTGCCGTACTGGCCCCACGCGGCGAGGGAGGAGAATTCAAGGAAGGGCGTGGCCGGATCAATCAGCCGGTCGATGCGTTCACGGGCCAGCAACTTGCCGCGCGTATGATGACGCTCGATCAGGGCTTCGCGGCCACCGCCGGTGACTACAGCCATTCGCTCTCGCAACGTCGCGGTCAATGTATCGATATGGCGAGCGTTGTCGCGGAACGTTGCCGAGTTGGGATCGAGTGTGCTGTGCAGGGTTGCCATGATTTACCTGTCTGCTGTTTCAAGAATGCCATTGAGGACGTTGTCGGCCAGATGTCTCGCCAGTTGATCAACCGATCCTCGCTCGGTGTCGAACCACTCGAGAGAGGCGTTCATCGCGCCGATCAGCATCAGGCGTGTGACATTGAGGTCGGCCTCCCGCCGCAGCACGCCAGCGCGCTGAGCGTCTTCGAGGATGCGTTTCCAGCAGTCTTCATAGCGCGCCCGGACTTCCAGATTGCCGGCCCGCACGCTGGCCGGTACCTGGCCGAAGATGCGCACATTGGCCGAGGTATAATCGCTGTGTTCGAGCAGGGCGCTGAGATGTACACGGATGGCCGTGCGAATAATGTCGGCGTGTGAAGTGCCGTCCGGCAGCATGGAGAGTGCGTATTCAACGGCCACGCGCACGACCTCAATGCCGATATTCAGAATCTCGGTTACGATCTGCTCCTTGGAGTCGAAATGATAATAAAGGCTGCCGCCCTGCATCGCCTGTGAGGCCGCAATCGCTCGCAGTGACACGGCAGCATAGCCCTTCTCGCGAAACAGGCGCGCCGCACTATCAAGAATATTGGTCCGGGTTTCCCCGGCTTTTTGGGACTCTTTTGCCATATCAGCCAACGGTTACAAATATTCTAACAAACGTTAGGTAGTTTTTAGGGAAATGGCAAGTGATTCTCCCGGTCATCGTTCCGGCCCGGGTTCGATCAAAGTATCGCAGGCTTCTCCGCTGGTGCATCCATCGCTGCTGCGGCGGCCTCCGCCATCGGCAGGGTTTCGTCCCAGAGTTTGGCGATGAAGCGTCGGCCGGTGATGTCGTTGGACTGGTCGGCGCAGAGCCAAAGCGCCGGGGCGCGCATCAGGGCGGGCGACAATAAATTCCCGTCGGCCCCCTTGCGGTCCATCGTATCAGGCAGCAGGGCCGTGTCGGAGGCACCGCCGGGCAACAGCACGTTGACGGTCACGCCCGTACCGGTGAGGTCTTTGGCCCAAACCGAGGTGGCGGCTTCCATGGCCGCCTTCGAGGGGCCGTAGGGCGAATAGCCCGTGCGTACCATGGTGATGTCGCTGGTTGAGATGTTGATGATTTTGCCAAAGCCCTGTTCGATCAGGTGTGGCGAGACAGCTTTCGACATGAAGAAGGTGCCATTGACGTTAATGTCGATAATCTCTTGCCAGGCGTCGACAGGGGCCTGCCAGAATTTGGTCGAGGTTGTGTTGAAGGTCTCGCTGATCAGGCGCATGCCGCGCCCGGCGTTGTTGATCAGACCCTGCACAGATCCGAAAGCCGCGATCGTGTCGGCCACCACGCGCTGGCAGTCGGACCAGTCGCGTACATCGGCCTGCAGGCTGATCATGTCGCCCTGGTCGCGCGCTTTTGCTTCGGCCACCACAGCGTCGCGTTCGGCACCCTCGCGCGCACTGGTGATGACAACCCGTGCGCCCTGCTCGACGAGGGCCAGGGCCATTTCACGACCGAGCCCCCGGCCGCCGCCTGTGACGATGATGACGCGCCCCTCCAGCGAGGGATACTCAGACATCATAATTCCCGGGTTGATCGCGCAGCAGGGTACCGAGCCCCTCAAGTGCATCATCGATGCCGGCAGCCCGAAGCGCCGCCCACAGTGTCGCCTGATTGCTTGTGACAACAGGCTTGCCAAGTTCCTGTTCCAATTCGTCGATCAACCCGAAGGTTGGGAAATCGGTGCAGCTGATGACAATGGCTTCGGCCTCGTCGCTATCCACCGAGCGCACCAGTGCGCGGATCTCATCCAGTGGCGTGCGGTGGATCAGCGGGTATTCGCCCGGCCCGTTGGCTCCGAGGCCAAGTCCCTGGATGGCGCAGACCGTCAGGTCCTGGGATGTGAGAAATTCAACTTCATGATCATTGAGGCGTTGATCATAGGGCGTGGCAACAGCAATGCTTTTTATCCCCAATGCCTCAAGCGCATCGACAATTGCCGCCGCCGTGGTCACGCACGGGAGGTCACATACGCCAGCCATATAATCAGCCAGGCTGTGACGTGGTGAAATCATCGAGCCCGCCGTGCAGCCATATGCGATTGCCGAGACGCCCGCAGGTTTGAGACTGTTGACGGCGATCACCAGATCATCGTGCAGCGCCCGTTTGCCGGTATCAGTAGCGGTGTCGGTATGCAGCGCCATGCGCGCGGCATGGACAGTGATGCCTGCGGGTACGACGGCGTTCCACTCGGCCTCGTTGACCGTATTGGTCGGCGGCACGATTACCCCGATTTTGGCCCGCCAGCTGTAGGTTGAGCTTTTCATGTGATTGGCTCAGGTTATGGCGTAGGAGCGCTCCACTGCGTCGACCATGTTGTTGCGGCGCAGGAAGCTGATGGCTTCGTCTTTCTTCGAGATCATCTCATTCAGGCTGGCGATGTGCTTCAGGCGGGCGGCGTCTTCAGCCTGCTCGATATTCTTCTTGTTCTGCACGGTCTGGCTCTGGACGAATTCGATCGTCACCCCGCGACGCTGGCGTTCATAAAGATCGAGCAGGTCCTCGCTGGCCCCGTCGTGAAAGATACGGATGATTTTTTCGCAGGCGTTAACGGCATCGTGCAGGCCTCCGTTCATGCCCATGCCGCCGAGCGGGTTGTTGAGGTGGCAGGCGTCCCCGGCCAGCAGGACATTGCCCTTGCGATACTGCCGGGCGACGCGCTGGTGAATACGATAAAGCGTGGTGTGCTCGATATGGAAGGGCGTATCCGACGACGCAAGACGGCCCAGTTTGGCCTGCAGCGTATCGGGATTGACCAGCTCGTCCTCGGACTTTGTCGGGTCCGTCGGGAACAGCGCGCGCCAGAAATCCGGCACCCGCAACAGGGTGCACCATTCCTCGGGGTCGGAAAGGTAATTAACGTAAGACAAACCTTCAAGATGATCCTCAAAGGGAAAATCGGTGGAGACAACAAGGAAAAGCTCAGGATAGGTGAAGCCTTCCAACTCGATTTCCATCTGCTGGCGCACCTTGCTGCGCGCGCCATCGGTACCGATGAGATAGCGCCCGGCCAAGGTCTCGGGGCCGTCGGGTGTCTCGACAACAACGCTGACGCCCTGGTCGTTCTGGCTGACGGTCTGAACGCTTGAGTTGAAACGAACTTCTACACCGGGCAGGGCCTGCAGCATGGGCAGGATGGTGCGCGTCAGCTTGAACTGTTCGCATTGCAGGCGATAAGGATGCCGAGTGCAGCCTTCGAGCACGCCGAGATCAAACTCGGCATAGGCCCCGGTCGTGCGATCGCGAAACTGGTACTTCGGCGCGACAAGGCCCTGAGGGATGAGCTTCTCCGTGACGCCGAGATCATCGAGCATATCGAGCGAGGGCGGATGAAAGGTCGAGGCGCGCAGATCCTCAACCAGCGCCGGTTCGGATTCAATCAATGTCACCGGAATACCGGCCTGGGCCAGCATCAGCGCAGCGGTGCAGCCGACGGGGCCGGCACCGGCGATCAGAACACGCTTGTCGTCGTTCGCACCACTCGCCTCGTTCATTAAAAGCGCTCCATCAGCCAGCCTTTGCCGGCAAATTTATCGTTGATGCCCATATCCCGCAGCGTGTGCCAGATCGTCGCCACATTGATCGGGATCACCGGCTTGCCCAGCATGGTCTCGAGTGTCGGAAAGAGATCTGAATTGCTCATGTTGGTGCCGACCTGGACGATGGCATCGACATCATCGCCATCCAGTTCATTGACCACCAGGTCGAGGACCTCGGACTGCGGCGTGTGGGCGATGGAATTGGCGGTATCGCACTTCAGTCCGACATTGCCCTTCACGTTAAATCCGGATTCGGTGAAGAACTTGAGAACCTGTTCGTCGCCGACCGACTGATAAGGCGAGACGACGGAAATGTTTTTGACGTTGAACTTGTTCAGCGCCGCGACGATGGCCGTGGCACCAGTGGTCAATCCCATTTCGTCAGGCATGAATTCGCGCAGGCGGCCGGAAAATTCATCATTGCCCTTGAGACCGCCCCAGAAGGTCTCCGCCGACATTCCCATCATGACGTGATCAACTTCCGCCGTCATGATATCGCGCATGGCGTGGGGGATTGTCAGGCGAATTGCGTCGATAAAGGCGAGGAAGGCGTTGTCGGTTGTCAGGTCAATGTCTTCGATAAAAAACCGGGCGAAATGCCACGTGACGCCTTCGGGAATAAAGCGCTGGCAATCGTATTCCACGCCGATGTTGGTCGAGGGAATGACCACGCCGATACGCCCGCGCTGGCCGATCCACGGCTCTTGCGGTTTTGTCAAAGTCACGGTGTCGGACATCTTCCCCTCCGGTTGGTTGTAGCGATTGCTCTTGTTGTGGACTGGTAATCTAGCCTTCAATCCTGTCGATGGGAAATAATTTTTGTATACAAAAAATGATATAAATCAATATATCAGCCAAATATGTGCGATTTTGTATACATATCCGCTAAATATCTGTAAGTTTGTCTGGTCGAAGGGATGAGGAGCATGAGATGTCCGGTGCCGCGTCACGCGCTTACGAAATTATCAAATCTGAAATTACCACGGGCCGACTGGCAGGCAACAGCCGCCTGAAGGAAACCGAACTGGCCGATCTCACGGGCGTCAGCCGCACGCCGGTGCGCGAAGCCTTGCGGCTTCTGGAGGCCGACGGATTTGTCGAGACCAGTCCTAATTCGGGGGCGCTGGTGGCATCGTGGTCGGATGAGGATCTCGGTGAAATTTCTGAACTTCGGGCCGTGCTGGAAAGTTTTGGTGCCGGGCTCGCCGCGACCAAGATTTCGGACAACGAACTGGCCGACCTGGATCAGCTCGAAGCCAGAATGGAGCAGGTTGTCGATGCAGCAAAAGTGAACTTTTTGTCGGAGCTCTCACAACTCAACAAGGATTTTCACCTGGCGATTGTCGAGGCCACGGGCAACCGTCGGCTCGTCGCCAATATTCATTCGGTGATCGAGGGACCTCTGGTGTTTCGCCGCTTCTCGGTCTTCAAGGGTGAACAGATCCAGCGCAGCCTCGCCCATCACCGCGAAATCATTGCTGCCCTGCGCGCCGGCCAGCGCGACTGGGCCACAGCCATCATGAAAACCCACATTCTGGCTGCCCGTAGTGCCGACCGCATACTGGGGCAATCTCATAGCGTCGCCCCCGCAACTTGAAACGAACCAACATCCGGAGAAACTAAATGACACTTGCCGCAGACAAACGAGATCCCAGGCTGAAAGGCCCGCTGGAAGGCGTTCGCGTTATCGAACTGGGCCAGCTGTTGGCCGGACCCTTTACGGGATCACGCCTCGCCGATTTCGGTGCCGAAGTGATCAAGGTTGAAGCGCCGGTGGTTGGCGATCCGATGCGTGAATGGGGCCATCATCGCTGGGAGGGCAAGGCCCTGTGGTGGCCGGTGCTGGCGCGCAACAAAAAATCAGTGACGGCAAACTTGCGTGACCCCAAGGGCCAGAACCTTGTGCGAGAACTGGTTAAAGACGCCGACGTACTGATCGAGAATTTCAAACCGGGCACACTGGAAAAATGGGGTATGAGCCCGGACGAGTTGCACGCCATCAATCCGGGCCTGGTGATCGCGCGTATTTCCGGCTATGGCCAGAGCGGCCCTTATTCCGAGCGCCCCGGTTTCGCCAGTGTCGGTGAAGCCATGGGCGGCTTGCGCCATATCAACGGCTATCCCGATCAGCCACCGCCCCGCACCGGGGTTTCGCTGGGCGATACCCTGACCGGCATGTTCGCGGCCCAGGGTGTGCTGATGGCGCTGTTTTGGCGCGATGGCGTCGGCAACGGCAAGGGCCAGGTGGTCGATGCCTCGATTATGGAATCGTGCTTTACCATGATGGAAAGCTCGCTGCCGGAATATGACAAGCTCGGCCTGATCCGCGAGGCCAGCGGCACTGGTCTTGCCAACGTCTCGCCCTCGAATATTTTTCCGACCAGCGATGAAAAATGGGTGGTGATCGCAGCCAATATCGATCCGATGTTTCGCCGCCTCGCCGTCGCCATGGATCAGCCCGAACTGGCTGAGGATGAGCGCTACTCGGGCCATGCCGTGCGCGGGGCCAATGCCGCCGAGCTTGATGGTTTGATTGCTGAATGGACCAAAACCCTGACGGCTGAGGAACTCACCAAACGCCTTGATGACAATGGTGTTGTGGTCGGGCCGATTTACACCATTGCCGACATCGCCGCCGATCCGCATTATCAGGCGCGCGGCATGGTACGGCGCGTCAAGGACGAGACCTTTGGTGATTTGGCCGTGCCGGGGTTCGCACCGGATTTCTCGGAGTCGACACCCGATGTCGCCTGGCTCGGCCCGCAGGAAGTCGGGGCGCACAACGCGGAAATCTATGGTGATATGCTGGGCCACAGCGCGGAACAACTAGCGGAGATGAAAGATGCCGGAATTATCTGATACGTCGACCCACGTCGATATCGTCGAAGTCGGTCCGCGCGATGGCCTGCAAAGCGAGAAACGAATCTGGAGCGTTGATGAACGCGTTGAGCTGATCAATCGTCTCGTCGCCAGCGGCATCCGCCGTGTCGAGACTGTCAGTTTTGTCAATCCCAAACGCGTGCCGCAGATGGCATTCGCCGAAGAGGTAATGGCTAAACTGCCGCGCACCGACGGCGTGAGTTACATCGGTCTGGCTCTGAACCTGCGCGGGGTCGAGCGGGCAATTGAGTCCGGTGTCGATGAAATCCGCTATGTCGGTGTGGCGTCCGAGACCTTCAATCAAAAGAACCAGGGCGCGTCGATGGATGACACCCTGAAAAGTTTTGAAGCCATTGCGCCGCGCGTAATCGATGCCGGACTCAAATTGTCCGGTGTGATCGGCGCCTCGTTCGGTTGTCCGTTCGAAGGCGAAGTGCCGGTCGAGAACGTCATCAAGGTGGCAACACGCTTTGTCGACAGTGGGGCGGGTGAAATCAGCATCGCCGACACCATCGGCTGCGCAGTGCCCAACCAGATTACGGCGCGGGTTGATGCCGTGCGGGCGGCCATCGGTGAGGACATCCCGTTTGGCTGCCACTTCCACAACACGCGCAACACCGGCATCGCCAATGCGGCGGCGGCAGTGATGGCGGGGGTACGCATTCTTGATTCGTCCGTCGGCGGCATCGGCGGCTGTCCCTTCGCGCCGCGCGCAACCGGTAACATCGCGACCGAGGACCTCGGATTCCTGCTGCGCAACATGGGCTATGACACGGGCATCGATCTCGAGGCACTGATCGGCACGGCGGAATGGACACAAGGCTACTTCGACGCTCCCTTGCCGGGCCAGGTCATGAAAGCCGGGCTGTTCCCCGAAGTCGCGGCCAATCGCAACGCGGCTGAATGACAACAGGGGTTGATCGCGCCGCCGCGCTGGCGGGCTATTACCCCTCGCCGTGGCCGGTCGAATGTGGTGGCAACCGTCGTCAGAAAGCGGCCAGCGGCAGTCTTGGGGCGCGCGGTGCTACGGCGCATGTCACGACGTTACGCAATGGCCGCTGGAATGTGATGATGATCCGCCGGGCGGCGGGCGAGATTTATCTCGGCGGCACCTTGCCTGCCTTCACCGGCCCCGCCCCTTTCGGCTGGCTGCAACGGCTGGATCCTGAAACGCTGGAGGTCGAGGCCGAATCACCGCCGTTGCCTTGCGGTGATCACGTCTGGTGCGGGGCCATCGCCGCCCACGCCAACAGCGATATCTACAAGGTCAATGGCAGCTTCCTGCATCGCCTCAACGCCGATTGTCAGGTTGTAACCGAGGCCAGACTGCCGGTCGATCAGGCCCACAACGGATTGCTGATCCTCTCGGACGGCAGCATTGTGACCAAGGATTTACGCCTCGCCGATCAGGGCCCGACAACCGTGACCCGATTGTCAGCCGATGGTCTGGAGTTGGTCGGTCCGCCGCTGCAATTGCCCGAAGGCTCGATGGGACGCATCGCCAGTGACCTCACGCCTCAGGGTGAGTTCATCTACATTCCGGGGATCGAGCGGGTCTGGCGTCTGGCGGTTGAGCCCGACCGGCTGGTAATCGATGAGAACTGGTCGCCGCGGTATCGCGAAATTGACGGTGACCAGGGGCTGTCGTGGGATGGCTGCATTTCCGCTGGCGCGCTCTGGCTGATGGACAATGGCGATATCGATTCGCTGCGGGCAATTTATGGCCAGCACCCCAACGGCCGTTTTGAGGGCCCGAACGACCGGCTGAGCTGGCGACGACCGGCCCCGTGGGCCGGGGCACAACGCCTGTTGCGGGTCGGGCTCGACGACGGTGCCGTCAGCGCCATCGCGCCGTTTGATACGCCCGGCGGTGGCATTATTGCGCCACCCGTAAATGTGCCGGAACACAATATGTGCATCGCCTGGGACAGCATCAATGGCGGCCTCGCCGGTATCTCGACAGCCGGTGATGACTTAAGCGTGGCGTGGACTATCGATGCCCGGCCTTCAATGCAGCCCGTGGTCTTTCCGGAAAGTGGCGAGCTGGTGATCAACGATTTCAACGGTGATGTGGACGACCTCATTGTGGTGGATATTGCGACAGGAGAAGTGCTGAGTCGGGTCGCCACGGGCTCGCGTGTCGCCAACGGCATGTTCCTGACGCCGGGCGGGGCGCGCGATATTTATTACTGCTCGACGCTGGCAATCGCCCGGGTCGAATGGCGCTAACCGAAACGGTGCTCAGGCAGACCCTGGCCAACACCTTCAATCGCCAGCAGCGCCCCGGCCAGCGGTTCGGCCTGCAATTGTTCGGCTGAGAGAACCTTCGACGCCGAGGTGATGTAAAGCGTCTTCAAGTCAGGACCACCAAAACACAGGCAGGTCGGATTGGTGACGGGCAGTGCAATGCGCTGGTCGATGGTGCCGTCCGGGGCATAACGCACGACGCAGGATCCGGCGAAAAACGCCATCCATAAACAGCCATCGACATCGACACAAGCTCCGTCGGGCCGCTCGCCGCTGGCACTGTAATCGGCGAACAGACGTCGGTTGCTGATCACACCGTCGTCGATATCAAGATCAAAGGCCCAGGTCATGAAACGCCGGGTGTCGGTGAAATACATTTTGTCGTTGTCAGGCGAAAAGGCGATGCCGTTACTCACCCGAATGCCGTCGAGCATTTTGGTTACGCCGCCATCCGGATCAACTCGATAAAGGCCACCGTTGGCGCGGACATATTGATTGTCCATGCTACCGATCCACAACCGGCCATGGCCATCGACCCGGCAATCATTGAGCCGGTTGTCATAGCCCGTCTCGAACTGCGACAGCTTCGTCGTCGTGCCGCTGACGGCAGCAAGCCGGTGCAACGCCAGATCAATGGCGACAATATGTTCATCTGATTTGGTCAGGGCGAGCGAACCGAGAAACGTGCCGTCCACCGGTAACACCTCATGCGCGCCCGACGCTGGATCAAACGATTGCAGTTTTGGCCGTTCGATATCGACCCACCAGAGCTTATGCGTGGCCGCACACCACAGCGGCGTCTCCCCCAGCAGGTCGCCGGCGGGCACAGCACATTCAATGGCAGGCTGCAAGCGCTGGTCGCGCTATTTCGTCGTCAGGGTAAAAGGCACACCGCCCGCCGTGCCGCTGACGACAGCGGGGGATGTTGCGGGTTCGTTGGTGCCCATCGGCCGGGTCTTGACGACAGGGGCGGCGCGCGGCGGCAGGACGGAAGAGGCAGACGACGAACGCTGACCCATCAGGTCATCCATCTCGCCGGCACTTTTGGCCAGCAGGTCGTCGAAGCCCGAGGTCAGTTTTGAACTCATTGATCTGATCCCTGTGCCTGTGTGCCCGTACCGTCGGCCCACCAACGCTGGAAGTCGTCGGGTTCCGACGCAGAGCCCGACGTACCCGCCTGTCCCTTGCCGAGATTTGTCACATAATCCAGCGCTTCGGGCAGGGCGACGACGTCGGCGTATTTGGCATCGATGTCAAAAAGGTTGGCCTCGTGCGGTCCCTGGGCTCGGTCGCCGCAGGCCTCCCGCACGACAATTGTCTGGTAGCCGTATTGCAGCGAATCAACCGCCGAGGCGCGCACGCAACCGCTTGTCGTACAGCCGGTAATGACCACGGTATCGACGCCGTTTGTGCGCAACCAGGTATCGAGGTTGGTGCCAAAAAACGACGAGGCATATTTTTTCGATATGATGTATTCGCTCGTTTGCGGTGCGATGCGTTCATCGATGGCGCACATGGGTGATCCACGCAGCAAAACGGCCAGCGACGGTACTTTTTTGATGAAGACACCGGCATCGCGGAAATCGGCATCGTATTCGATGGTCGTGAAAGCAATGGGCAGCGCGCCACCGCGAAAGACGTCGAGCAAGTCTTTGGTGGCCGCCAGTTCGCTGGAAAAATCACCGCCCAGCGGTGACGACGGATCGGTGAAGCCGTTGATGAAATCGACCACCAGTAACGCCGGTCGCTTTCCATAACCCGAGCGCACGGCAAATCCCTTGCTCTGATAACTTTCCAGCGTGTCTTTTTGCCAGTCGTTCATGGTGTTTTCCCGATCCTGCTATGCCGCCCGGCTTGATCTTAACCACTATATCTGTAACTTTTCCAGAGTGAATAATCCCGGAATGCCTTTGAACAGGCATAACCGGGACAGCAAAACCGGGGAGGATTTTGTTATGAGCGATACCAGTGGCGGCGGGCGCTATCAACCGCGCCCCTTACTTCAACCGACCTCAGGGTCGACGTCGCTGGCCTCGCGTTCGCGCACCAGTGGCGGGCGCAAGGAAATCCTCTGTGCTATCGGCGTCGACGTCGATGCCGTGGCCGGCTGGCTCGGATCGTATGGCGGCGAGGATAGTCCCTGCGACATCTCGCGCGGCCTGTTTGCCGGAGAAGTCGGTGTGCCGCGTCTGGTGCGCCTGTTCGACAAATTCCAGATTCCGACAACGTGGTTTATCCCCGGCCACTCGATCGAGACCTTCCCCGACGAATGCCAGATGGTGGTCGAGGCCGGCCATGAAATCGGCATGCACGGCTACAGCCACGAAAACCCCATCGCCATGACCCGGGTCCAGGAAGAGGCCGTGCTCGATCGCTGTATCGATCTGATCGAGCGCATCTCGGGCCGTCGTCCGACCGGTTATGTTGCGCCGTGGTGGGAATTCAGTCCGGTGACAAACGAATTGCTTCTCTCGCGCGGCATCAAGTACGACCACTCTCTGATGAACGACGATTTCCACCCGTTCTATGTCCGGGTCGGCGACAGCTGGACGCCAATTGATTATTCCAAGCACCCGGACGAATGGATGAAGCCACTGATACGTGGTCAAGAAACCGAGCTGATCGACATCCCCGGTAGCTGGTACCTCGATGACCTGCCGCCGATGATGTTTATCAAGGGCGCGCCCAACAGCCACGGCTTTGTCAATCCGCGCGATATCGAACAAATCTGGAAAGATCAGTTCGACTGGGTCTACCGCGAGTACGATTACGCCGTCTATACCCTGACGATCCATCCCGATGTGTCGGGCCGCCCGCAGGTCCAGTTGATGCTGGAACGTGTCATCGCCTATCTGCAGTCTCATAGCGGTGTGCGCTTCTGCACATTTGATGAGATCGCCGATGATTTTGCCCGGCGCGAGCCCCGGCCCGGTGCCTCGGCGGCGGCCGAATAACCCACGATGTGCGGCCTTTGTGGCATCCTCGGCGGACGCGGACACTGGACGGAAACAGCGACCAACCCCGAGGCCTTCGCCGCGCGAGATACGATGCCGACGGTCCAGCGCGAACGCCAGGGCCGCACCGCTCTGGTCAATCGCGTGCTCGATCATTACGGCCTCAAACTCAAGGACTGGTCGGGTTCGAGTTATGTCTTGAAAGGCCAGACCGGCAAGTCGGCCATGGTCGATAATCTCAGTCAGATGTGGGCCGAGGCCGAGGGCCTGACCGGGCGGGATTTTGATCCGCTGGATGATGATTTAATCGCCGCTCTCAACTCCAGGCGTGACTAGTGGCGTACAGCGATTTCATTCAGGTCAATGTCGTCACCGGCTTTCTGGGCTCCGGCAAAACAACTCTGTTGCAGCGCCTGTTGCATTCGCCTGACCTGCAGGACACCGCCGTTCTGGTCAATGAATTTGGCGAAGTCGGGCTCGATCATCACCTTCTGCAAAGCGTCACCGAGAGTACGCTGCTGATGGATAACGGCTGTCTCTGCTGCGCTATTCGCGGCGACTTGCAGGGCGCGTTGACTGAACTCTTTGACCAGCGCGAACGCGGCGACATCCCGGCGTTCAAACGCGTGGTCATCGAAACTTCAGGCCTCGCCGATCCCGTGCCCATTGCCTACACCGTGCTGGCCGAACCGATCCTGCAGCACCACTTTCGCCTCGGTAATGTCATCACCACCATCGATGCGATCAACGGGGCTTCGCAGCTCAACGAGTTCGAGGAATCGGTCAAGCAGGTCGGCGTGGCGGATCGACTGGTGGTGACAAAATCAGATATGGCCGCAGTCGACGATGTTGCCCGGCTGCGTGAAGAGTTGCAGCGCCTCAATGTCTCGGCCCCGATCTTTGACGCGGCACACGATGACTTGAGCCCCGAACGCCTGATCGTTGAGGATCTCTATGACCTCAAGGGCAAGATGCGCGAGGTGGAATACTGGCGCGAACAGGAAGATCACGCGGGGCATGACCATACCGAACATGACCATGATCACGGCCATACCACCGGTGTGACCTCATTTGCCCTTACATTCGACGGCGCGCTCGACTGGACCGCCTTCGGCATCTGGATGACCATGCTGCTCAATCGCCACGGCGACCGGGTGTTGCGCATCAAGGGCATGCTCAACGTCGCCGGCCAGCCCACACCGGTGTTGATCAACGGCGTCCAGCACGTCGTCCACCCGCCGCTGCATCTCGAAGCCTGGCCCGACGACGATCACCGCTCGCGCCTCGTCTTCATCGTCCGCGATATTTCGCGGGCAAAGATCGAGGCTTCGCTGGCGGCGTTTAATGGATTGGCGAATGTAGAGGTGGCGGCGGACCGCGTCGCTTGATCAGTCCGAAGACGAGCCGGCGTGGCGCGGCGGGCGGCGGGTTTGCCAGCCGTCGCGGAAGGCGCGTACGAGGTGGTGCAGCAGGTAGAACAGCACGGCAAAGATAATCAATAAAACAATCGCCAGCAGATTTTCGCCAAAGCCTGAACCGATCAAGGGTGCACGGCCCATCAGACGTTCGGCGAGGATGGCGACGGCTTGCAAGGTGGCCCCGGCAAAGAAGATCACGGCGATCAGGATGGAAACCTGCAGGGTATCAAACACCAGCAGGCCGACGTCGAGGTCAGAGACCTGGCGGAAAATGTTCTTGCGGAACGACTGCCAGTGCGAGACAGCGTAGGCCAGAATACCAACCACCGAAGCAAACCAGAAAATCACGTTGTTGAAGTGAACGCCGGGGATGCTGTCTTTGAGGAAAGTTTCAAATGGCGCATAAAAATACAGGAAGATCAGCAATATGATCACTGCGATCAATGTGATCCAGAATTTGGTTCGACGCCCCTGTTTCGCTTCTTCAGTCATATCCGGATTTCTTGATTGTTGAACTGTTTCGCCAATTTGTTGCCGGCGCGATGGTACAGAATTTCACAATACTGTCAAATTGCCTGATTCGGGTGTCTTGCATGCAAATAATTGGCTGTAAAGGCCTCATCTTTGTTGACCCCATGCCCCTGATAGAGAATCATACAGCCCTAATAACAACAAGAGGCGATCCAACGACCTCAGAGCGAAAATCGTGCTTTATCAGGGAGGAGCAATGTCAAGCCGTCTCGGCATTGACGTCGGTGGGACTTTTACGGATCTATTGCTGTTCGATGGGGCAACAGGTGCAACGCATTTGTTGAAAACACCCTCGACGCCTGAAGATCAATCGATAGGAATCCATCACGGTATCGAAGAGATCATTCGCGAAAGCGGTGTCGCCCCCGGTGACATCGAGGCGGTTCTGCACGGCACCACGGTCTCGACCAATATTGTGCTTGAGGAAAAAGGTGCAAAGGTCGGCTTGCTGGTCACCGAAAACTTTGAACAGGTCCTCCACCTCGCGCGCTCGCAGACGCCGGGCCCGCTGGCCGGCTGGATGATCATGGAGAAGCCGGACCCGCTGGCCGATCTCGAACATACCCGCGGCGTACCGGAACGCATGTCGGCCAAGGGTGACATTATTACCCCTCTTGATGAGACGGCCTGTCACGAAGTGATCCGTGAATTACTTGGCGCCGGCGTCGAATCGATCACGATTTCCCTGCTGCACGCCTACGCCAATCCGGCCCACGAACAGCGCCTGAAAGCCATCGTGCGCGAGATGGATGCCAACATCCCGATTTCGCTGTCGTCCGAATTGCTGCCTGAATTTCGCGAATACGAACGCACCCTGGTCACGGTGATGAACGCCTATGTGCGGCCGAGCATGAACCGTTATTTGCGTGGCTTCGAAGAAAAACTGCGCAGCGTCCAGTTCAGCCCGAACGTCAATATTGTACGCTCGGACGGTGGCTTGATGAGCGTGGATCGCGCCGCGGAATCGCCGGTGCACACCATGCTGTCGGGACCCGCAGGCGGTGTCTCGGGGGCTGCCTATCTCGCTAATCTCGCCGGTTATCCCGAGGCGCTTGGGTTTGACATGGGTGGGACTTCCACAGATGTCTCGCTGATACAGAACGGCCAGCCCAACATTTCACGCCAGACGACGCTCGGCTATTACCCGATCAAGGTGCCCTCGGTCGATGTCCATAGCGTTGGTGCCGGTGGCGGATCAATTGCCCATGTGCCGATGACCGGCGCCTTACGCGTCGGGCCCGAAAGTGCCGGGGCTGCACCAGGGCCCGCCTGCTACGGGCGCGGCGGCACGACACCGACAGTGACGGACGCCAATGTCGTATTGGGCCGTTTACCGCCGAGCCTGCTGGGCGGTGACATGCGCCTTGATGTCGAGGCAGCCGAAAGTGCGATTTCAAAAATCTCCGGCGCGCTCGGCCTTGATCTCTATCAGGCGGCGGAAGGCATTCTCGATATCGTCAACGAAAACATGTTTGGCGCGCTGCGTCTGGTGAGCGTTCAGAAGGGGCTCGATCCGCGTGACTTCGCTCTCGTGGCGTTTGGCGGGGCCGGTCCCTTGCATGGCAATGCCATGGGTATCCTCGCCGGCTGTTTCCCCGTGATCGTGCCACCGACGCCGGGTGTATTGTCTGCGCTCGGTTTTCTCTATTCCGATATCAAGAACGAGTTTGCCCAGACCTTTGTCCGCACCGTCGATGAGATCCAGGCCAGTCAGGTCAGCGATATTCTGTCGCGCCTCGGGGCTGAGGCCGCAGCGTGGCTCGCCGAGGAAGGCCTGGTGGCGCAGGACCAGCACATCCAGTATCAGGCCGACGTGCGTTATTTCCGCCAGGGCTATGAATTCTCGCTCGATATCCAGCCGGCCAGTCTCGGCAGCAATGGCAGCCGCAGCGGGCTTGATGATTTGTCGGCGCGCTTTGGCGCGGCACACGAGCGGCTTTATGGTTTCCGGCTCGATCAACCGGTCGAGATCGTCAATCTGCGCGCAGTTGGTTCGGGTGAAGTGGCCAGGGCCCAGTTCCCCAAATTCGAACTCGGCGGCCCCGATCCCTCGGCTGCCATGATCGAACAGACCCAGGTCTATTTTGCCGGTGGCTTTGTAAATACGTCCGTGTACGACCGGGCCAAATTGACGGCGGGCTGCGAAATTGCCGGACCGGCCATCGTCACCCAGAAAGACTCGACCACAGTCATTCACCCGGGTCACGTCGGGCGGGTCGATGCGTATCTCAATATCCTGATTGACCGTCTGGGGCAGGGTTGAGCGATGTCTGATACCACCAGCACAAATAAACCCGTCTCGCTCGACGCCTTGCTGACGGCCAACAAGGCGCAGTTTGACAAATTGTTCGCCAACCAGATGGAAGGCGGCCTGGTCGCCGCGACGTTAACGCCGCCGACCCGTGAAGATCTCGAATCCGCCAGCCTTCACGCAGCGGAGACAGCCGCAGAAACAGTCGAGGCCACCGAAGCGGTTGAGATCGCACCCGATCATCGCGGCAATCCCGTGGTTTATCTCAACAACCGCTTCGATTTTTTCTGGTCGACGGAAGTCCTGGAACATTCGGTTGCCGAGGGCCAGGCGAAAATCCGCTGCAAGGTCATCGTCGGCGAAGCTTCACACATCTGCGAAGGCAAGGCGGCACTGAGTACTGCCGGCGAGGCCGACGCACTGCGCCGCGCCAAGGCTGATGCCCTGCATAACGCCATTGCCCAGCTTGCACCGGAAGGTGCGGGCTTTGTCGACACACCGTCAGCCCGGCGCGCCAAACTTGCCCCGGAGACACCACCGCCGGCCCCGCGCCACGTTCAGGATCGCGAATACGCAGCCCTTGATATCGTCACACTTGATCTGATTGAAAACGCCCTGCGCAATGCCCGCCACGAAATGGACGCGGTACTGTTCCGCTCCGCCATGTCGCCGGTGATCCGCGAACAGCACGATGAATTCCCCATGATCACCGACGCCCAGGGGCGCATGATCGTCGGGCAATTCGGCTCGTATATTTCGGAGATGCTCAAGGAGCAGAATTTCGATCTGGCACCGGGCGATGTCATCCTGCAAAGCGATCCCTATCTCTGCGGCGGAGCGATCAGTCACATCAACGACTGGATGGTGCTGGTACCGGTGTTCTTCGAAGGTCAGCTCATCGGCTTCACCTCAATGTTCGGTCACATGATGGATGTCGGTGGTCCGGTACCCGGCAGTATGCCGACGGCGGCCTCCTCGATCTTCGGCGAAGGCATGCGCATCCCGCCGATCAAGATCTATGAAGGCGGCGTGCTGAATGACGCGGCGCTTGATTTGTTGATGAACAATACGCGCACGCCGGAAATGAATTACAGCGATCTGATGGCAATCATTGCCGGTTGCCGTGCCGGTGAGCGCCGGGTGATCGAGATTTGCCAGCGCTTCGGCAAGGACCTCTATGTTCAGGGCTGCGAAGCCTTGCTTGATCGCACCAACCGGGCAATGCGCCAGTTGATCGTGCAGAACCTGCCGGAAGAGCCGCAATCGTTTGAAGATTATGTCGACGACGATGGTTGCGGCAACGGCCCGTTCAAGATGAAGCTGACGGTCTGGCGCGAAGGCGACAACGCCTACTTCGACTGGACCGGCACGTCGGCCCAGGCACCAGGGCCGATCAATTTCTACATGCACGACGGCATGTTCAAGATGTTCATCGGCGTCTACATGATCATGGTGTTCGATCCGCAAATCCTCTTCAACGACGGCTTCTACGACCTGATCCACGTCACCTTGCCCAAGGGCTCGATGGTGCAGCCGGAATTCCCGGCGGCGCTGGGTTGCCGCACGCACGCGCTGGCCCGCCAGTTCGACGTGCTGGGCGGGGCGCTCAGCCGTAATGCACCGGACATGGCGACGGCGGCGGGTTATGGCTCGAGCCCGTATTTCCTTTATTCCGGAGTCGATGGCAACAAGCGGCCCTTCCAGCTGATGGAAATTCTATACGGCGGTATACCGGGACGGCCGATTGGCGATGGCATGGACGGTCATTCATGGTGGCCACTGTTTGAAAACATCCCGACGGAATATCTTGAAAACTTCTACCCCCTTGTGATCGAGGCTTATGCCAGCATCACCGATACCGGCGGGGCCGGCATGCATCGCGGCGGCAACGGCATCGAAAAAATCTATCGTGTGCTGGAAGAAGGCAATGTCTCGATCCACGATGATCGCCATCTGACGCAGCCGTGGGGCATTCTCGGCGGCAGCCCGGGTGCCGTTTCCGAGAAGTTCATAGAACGGCGCGACGGAACGCGCGAGCCATTGCCGTCAAAAGTTGATAACATCAAGGTTCGCGCCGGCGACCGGATCATTTTCCGCACCGCCGGTGGTGGTGGCTGGGGAGATCCCCTGGATCGAAAACCGGTGAGCGTGCGCAACGATGTCGCCCGCCGCCTGATGACAGCGCAAAAAGCGCGCGATGAATACGGTGTTGTGCTCAGCGGCACCCGGCATGAGCTGGATGTCCGCGGCACCAGTGATTTGCGTGAGACGATGAAGCGGAGCCGCAAACCGCTTGAACTGTTTGATTACGGTAATCGCCCGATATCTGGTGGTTAGCCTGAAAACTGAATATCATGTCGGCAACAGGGAATTTGTTGTCGAAGACAAACGATGAACGAAAAGAAAGACGGGTATTGAGATGAATTTGGAAACGTGGATTGGACTGTTTTTCTCGGCGATTGTGATCCTCGCCATCCTCTATATCATTTCGATCTGGGTCTACAAGCGGGCCCCGGCGAACATGGGATTTATCCGGACCGGCTTTCTCGGTACCAAGGTTTGCCTTGGACGCGGTGCCATGGTGTTGCCGGTTTTCCACGAAGTTTCGTGGATCTCGCTGGAGACCATGAAACTGATCGTCTCGCGCTCGCGCGAACAGGCAGTACTGACGGCGGACAAGATCAGGGTCGATATCGTCACGGAACTTTATACCCACGTTGGGCGCACCGAAGATAACCTGTTGACGGCCAGTCGCTCACTTGGCGAAAAAACCTTTGATGCTGAAAAGGTCCGCAACCTGCTGGAAGCCAAGATCGTCAGCGTACTGCGCAGTTATGCCGCGACCAAGACTCTGAAGGAACTGCACGAAAACCGCGAAACCTTCGCCCACGAAATCAAGGAAACGGCGCTGGAAAGTTTCGGCCAGAACGGTCTGATCCTCGAAGAGGTGACGATTGTCACGCTGGAGCAGGCCAGTAAGGAATACTTCAAGTCCGACAACATCTTCGACGCCGAAGGTCTGAAGATCATCACCGACATTACTTCAGAAGCCAAACGCAAGGTGCACGACACCGAAAAACGCACGACCGTCGCCATCCGACAGAAGGACCTCGATTCGCAACTTGAGCTGCTCGAGATCGAGCGCAAGGAAGCGTTCGCCCGGGCCGCCCAGGACAAGGACGTCTCGAACGAACAGGCGCTGCAGCTTGGTGAGAAGCAGATGTATATGCTGAACCAGCGCATGGCCGTGGAGCAACGTGAAATCGACAACGATGTTGATCTCGAGCGCAAGCGCACGGACCGTGAAATCGCCAAGACGGAAGAAGCGAAAAAGCGCGAATCCGCGGATATCGAACGCCTGCTTAAACTGGAGCAGGAACGCCGTGACAAGGAGATCGCCCTGATCGCCAAGGCACGCGAAGAAGAGATCGCCAACATCGAACGCAACCTGGCACTTGAGCAGGCCGAGAAAGATCGCCAGATCGCTCTGATCGAAAAGGCCAAGCAGGAAGAACTGGCCGAAATCGATCGCAGCCTCGCCCGCGAGCAGGCAGAGAAAGATCGGTCCATTGAACTGGCGGCCAAGGAACGCGAACGCCAGAAAGCCGAAATTGCCCGCGAAACCGAAGTGCTCAAGCTGGAAGAAGAAGCCCGCGATGCGCGTCACAAGGTTTCGGAGCAGACCTCGATTGCCATGCGTAAACGATCCCTGGATACCAAGATCGGTATCCTTGGCATCGACAAGGAAGAGGCCTTTGCCATCGTCGCCCAGGAACAGGAAGTCTCGGTCGAGAAGGCCCGTGTCCTGAGCGAACAGCAACGCTCAATTATGGAACGGCGCTCGGAAGTGGCACACGAGGAAATCGCCCGCGATCAGGCGATTGAACAGGCTAACATCCAGAAAGACGCCACCATCATCGATGAAATGAAAACGCGTGAAGCCGCCGAAATTCGCCGCCAGCTGGCACGCGAACAGGAAGAGCGTGATCGTGAAATTGCCCTGGTCGGCAAGGAAGAAGAATTGCGCCAGGCGGAAATCAAACAGAACCTGACGATTGAGCTCGAAGAAAAAGACCGCGAGATCAAGGTTATCGCCAAGGAACAGGAACGCGAAAAGGCCGATATCCTTCGCTACCTCGCCCGCGAGAAAGAAGAGCGCGACCGCGAGATCGTCATCGTCAACAAAACCCGCGAACTTGAGGAAGCCGAGATCAAGCGCCTCAAGACAACGGCAGACAAGGAAAAGGCCGAGCACCTGGTTGATTCCGTGCGCAAGGTGGCCGACGCCGAACGCGACAAGGAAATTGATCGCATCGAGGCCGAAAAAACCTCGGGCAACAAGCGCATCCACGAAGAATCAGATGCCGAAATCGCCCGCATGCACATGGTAACCCAGGCCGAGGCGCGCAAAGCCTCCGCCTCCCAGGAATCGGATGCCACGATCATCCGGGCCAAGGCGACCAGTGAAGCCGCCAAGATTTCCGCCGAAGGCATCGAAAAAGAAGCGGCCGCACGTGGCAAGGCCGAAGCTGTGGTTGAGACCTTGCGGGTCGAGAACACCCAGCGCATGTTGGAAGCCGAAGCCACGGGCATGGAAGCCAAGGCTGAAGCACTGAAAAAATATAACGACGCCGCGACTTTCCTTGAACTGGCCAAACTGCAAATCGCTGCCGAACGCGACGTGCACATCGATCAGGCCAAGGCCATGGGCAATGCGTTGTCACAGGCACAAATCCGCATGTACGGCGGGGGCGACGGCACGGTCGATACCTTGCGCGACATGTTCACTTCGGGCTTCTCCATCGGTGAAGTGCTGGAAGGCGTGGCCCAGTCGCTGCCCGAAGGCCTGCGCAATCGTTTCGCCAGCAATGGCGTGCGCGGCATCTGGGGCAAACCCGGACGCGCCGGCTCGTTCAAGGAGATGGCCGATCAGCTCACCGATCTGGTGCGCGAAACCTTCAACACCAAGAAAAAACGCGACGTCAATTTTGCGCAAGCGTTAACCACACTCGAAGGCAAGGCTTCAACCGAGGCCCACACCCAGGCGCTGAGCCTGCTGAAAGATGCCAACGAAAATGGCGTCTTCGACGGTGTGCCGTTTGAGACGGTCTGGTCGTTGCTGCAGGCCACGGCCAAGGCAGCGGACTAGGCCGGCGATCGGACAGGCTGCCCATGGCTGAAATCGACGTCGTTCTCGAGAACGTCTACAAGACCTATCCGGGCGGCGTCGAAGCGGTTATCGACTTCAACTCGGAAATCGAGCAGGGCGAATTTGTCGCCATGCTCGGGCCTTCGGGCTGTGGCAAGACAACGACCTTGCGCATGATCGGCGGGCTCGAGGAAGTGACCTCGGGCAAGATTTCGATTTCGGGCAAGGACGTCACCGACCTGCCGCCGGCCCTGCGTCCGACTTCGATGATGTTTCAGAGTTTTGCTCTTTTCCCCCATCGTAATGTCCAGGACAACGTTGAATTCAGCCTCAAAATGCAGGGTGTCGACAAGAACGTCCGGGCCCGCCAGGCCAGCGAAATGATTGAAATGGTCGGCCTGACGGAACTGGCCATGCGCCGGCCCGCCGATTTAAGTGGCGGCCAGCAACAACGTGTCGCCCTGGCCCGCGCCCTGATCAGTAACCCGACATTATTGTTGCTGGACGAGCCGCTGGGCGCGCTCGATTACAGCCTGCGCCAGACCATGATGATCGAGCTCAAACGCATTCAGCGTGACCTCGGCATTACCTTCATCATGGTGACGCACTCACAGGCCGAAGCCATGGCCATGGCCGACAAGGTCATCGTCATGAGTGATGCGCTTGTCCAGCAGATCGGCACCTCGCGCGAAATCGCCGAGGCCCCGCAAACCAAGTTTGTTGCCGACTTTATCGGCAACAACAATCTCTTTCACGGCGTCGTCAAATCGCAAAGCGGCTCCATCATCTTTGTTGAATCGGGCAGTAATCTTTATTACGTGCGTCGGCCGGAAGACCGCGCCCGCGTCAGTATCGGCGAGGAAGTGAATTTTTCCGTGCGCGCCGATCTGATGCACATTGGCGATCATGGCGACATGGCCAACAGTATCGTCGGCAGCTACGCCCACACCGAATATCTCGGCACCCTGGAAACCGACGTCTTCGAAATCGCGCCGGGCCACGCCGTCTCGGTCGAGCAGCACCGCAAACTCTCCGACAAGGTCTACGATATGGGCGACCGGGAAACCATCAGCTGGGGCGCCGAAGCCTGCATCCTGCTGGAAAAACCCCCGGCCGTGCGCGACCGGGACTGACGCACCCCTTTTGACGCCGGACAAAAAAAATCCGGGACACGCACATCTGCCCCGATGAGGAGCAGGACGTACGTGTCCCGGATAAGTTTTGAATAGATTGTGAAACCCCTCAGCCGCTATTCCCACATCAGGCACAAAAAAACCCGCATCAGCGGGCGGTGGTGGATTGACCGGTGGTGTTACTTCTTTGGATTTGAGGTCGGATTATCGAAAAGGATCTCGGCCGCCGTCTTCTCACGCGGTTCCGTTTCCTTTCTGACGTACGTGTATTCGTTGGCACGAGAGTCATCGGGATAGAATATTTCCGTTTTTGACAGCGCCAGGGCCGCTTCTTCTTTTGCGTACAAGTTATTCCATTCATTTTTGAGTTTCATTTTCTTCTCAGGGTCTTTTTCAGCAATCATTTCCAAATGTTTGTTATGCGCGATTGCCTGGGCTTTGCTATGTTCGTTATGTGCGTCTCGCCACATTTCGGTGGCCGCGATAAGTCTTGTTTCCAGCGCCGCCAGTTCGGAGGCATTGTCGGACTGTGCGTTATGGTGATTGGGCATTTCGCCCTCCTTAAAAAAAAAGACCGCGATTGGCGGTCTTGTTGTGTTTCGTATTGAATTCAGCAGAAATTTCGGCGTTTATGTCCAGGTCATCTTCACCTCCTGCTTTTCAAGTTTGACCAAACTAATTTTTTCTCAAGACATTTGGGTCAAATTATTCAAACAAACCGAATAAATTGACGTCCGTCACCTCATAGATCGACATCAATGCACGTCCGACAATATCTGTGATGCTGTCGGTAAAAACAAAATACTGACGAGTGTTCCCGACTTTTTTGAGCTCGACACCGAAGACCTGGGAATTCGTGTAAATAGTCACTTTTCTTCCACCAACTGTCGTGAGTTCAGACGGTGGATCGCCAATCGTCGTGTATTCTGGAGCATGGCCGCCCAGGGCGACAACTTTGTACAAATAACCGTTCACCAGAATTTTTTGGCAGAATCTGTTGCCGGCGGGAAACAGTCTGGTTGCGAGACCGTCTTCGGAACAGGCTTCCTCAGGCGATCCAGCGATCAGGAGTTCGGCCACGTACATGTAGTCAAAGTAATTCCCCAGAACCACATGATCCCCTGCCGACAATTTGTGCACACGATCATCGTACATTCGGTATTCGACGATGTCGTGCATGCACCATGTCGGGCAGGCAAAATCATGCTCAACGATCTGGATATTAAGGGTCCCGGGATTATGATCAGGGACAAAATAGAGACCTGCCGCACAGGAAATAATGAGCAATGGTCCGGAGCTCAGTTTCCTGAGTTCAAGTTTTCGGGCGTCCAGAGCCAAAAGCACCCAGCAAGAATACAAGGACAGGTCTGAGAAAAATCCGGCAAGTTCACCAATGGTAAATCCACTGTCCGAGAAATTGAATGGAACGTTTGAGAGGTTAAATTCAGCCGCAAAGTAGAGCGCCATCAGCAGCCCGCCGAAAATCCAGCGTTTGCAGGCGATCTGGTGCAGGCCGGGCACTAGCATGAAGACACAGAGTTTGGCGGCATAGCGCACCCCGCGCGCGACGGTCCAGTCGGGCGGCAGGTACGGGATTCTTGACTTCGCCAGTTCCATACCCGGCATTATGCAAGGATTAGAGGTGGAATTTCCAGATTGTGCAATTTTGGCAAAATAAAAACCGCCCGTCCCTCCGGGCGCACGGCTCCACCACATCTTTAACGATTATACGTTTTTTGCGTATAACCGTCAAGCTGAAATCATGGACGTCAGTAGCCGCTACTGCGAACGGCGCATCAGCAAGGTATAGACGCTGAGGAACAGGCCGATCATGAAGAGCGAGAACAGTGTTGAGACCGTGCCGAGCGCGAACAGGGTCGGGCGGATGCGCTGGGTCATGGTGGCGTTAATGTCGAGTGGCAACGTGTTGAACTCGCCCGACAGCAAGGTCGTTCGGGCAAATTCGTCATAGCTCAGGGTAAAGCCAAAGAGGCCCGCCGCGACAATGCCAGGCGTTATCAGCGGCAGGGTGATCTCCTTGAACACCGTCCATTCACTGGCCCCCATATCGCGGGCCGCCTCCTCAAGTCTTGAATCGAACCGGTTGAACACCGCCATCATCACCAGATATCCAAAGGGCAGGGCCCAGACGACATGCACGGCAAAGGCCGAGGAATACCAAGACGGTGACAGGCCGAGCTGGCGCATCAATGTCGCAAGGCCCAGGCTGAGCAACACACCCGGCACCATCAGCCCGGCCAGGATGGTGTAGAAAAGCGCGTTTGAGAAACGGAACTTTTTGCGAAAGGCCATGGCCAGCATGGTCGAGAACAGCGCCGTCACCAGCATGACCATAATCGCCAGCATGATCGAACGGCCCATCGAGCCCTGCAGATCGCCGACCACCGAGGGCTCGATCAGCTTGTTCCACCAGTACATCGAATAGCCGCGCATCGGAAAACTGGTGCCGCCGCGCCGGCCCTGGAACGACAACACGAACATGGCGATCATCGGACCGTAGATGAAAAACAGGAAGATGATGTAATACAGACTGAAGCCCGACTTGACCCACAGTTTGCGTTTTCGCTCGGGTGTCCAGCGTGCCATGTCAGAGCTCTTTCCGAATGTCGACAACGCGCAGGATGATGACGATACCCAGCACCATGGCGACCATCAACATCAGTGCATTAACCGCGGCAAAGGGATAGTTGGCGATGCCGTAGTAGTTCAGAATAACCGTGCCCGTCGTACTGGTCTTGCCGCCGTAAACCACGACGGCGGTGGCGAACTCGCCCATGATCATGACAAAAATGAAGATCATGCCGATGGCGACGCCGGGCAGCGACATCGGGCCGATGATCTCACGAAAAATCTGGAAGGGTGTCGCGCCCATGTCGATAGCGGCTTCGAGGAAGGCCTTGTCGATCTTGGCCAGCGAGAAGAAGATCGGCCCGATGCCCAGCACAACGTAAATCTGCACCAGCGCCATGGTGTATCCGAATTCGGAATAAAACAGAAAGCTCACTGGCTTGTCGATGATGCCCATGCCCGAGAGCGCCTGATTGATCAGACCGCGACGGCCCAGCATCGGCAGCCAGGCCACGGCGCGGATCAGATAACTCGTCCAGAACGGCACCATGCAGAGCAGGAACAGGGCGAGCTGCCATTTGAAGGCCTTGACCTGCATCGACAGAAAATAGGCGATGGGGTAGCCGACGATGAGGCAGAGGAACATGGTGACGAAGGTGAAATAGATCGTTGAGCCCAGGGTAGTGATGAAGACACTGGGTTTGAGGAAGCTTTCCGAAGACGGACTGAAAAATCCCTCGACGTAGAAGAATTCGCGGTAACTGTGAACCGTCAGGTTCGGCAGCATGCCACTCGGTGTTGATTCAAAAAAGCTGAAGACAATGATCGAGGCCAGCGGTACGACCAGGAACAGGATCAGCCACAACGTCGCCGGCGCGATCAGCCAGCCCGTCGAGAAACCTTCTTCGGGCCGGATGATTTTGGCGCGGACAGCGGCTTCGTCCGGTTTGGGCTGGCTGCCGATCAAACCGGGGTGCGAGGCTGTGAATTGGGTTTCTGTTATTTCAGTCACGCCGTCATATTAGCTTCGAATAACATTTGCTGCCAATAAAAGGGCCGGTACAGCGACTGCCATACCGGCCCAATTACTTTACGTGTGTTCCGTATTCGGAACCGGGAACGATGATCAGGCGCCGAGGAATTCGGTCCAGCGCTTCACGAGATAATCGTTTTCTTTCATAATCGAGTTCCATACAGCGATTTTCTTGAAGCGCTGCTCGTAGGAACCACCATCACGTACCGCACCCTTCTTGATCAGCGGGCTGCCGAACGGATCCGGCAGTTCCTTGGCGGCCGGTTTGCCTTCGTACCAGAAGTCCCACTCTTCTTTCGGCAGGTGTTTTTTGACGCCTTCGGTCGCCGCCATGTAATACCCCTGACGGGCAACAAAGGCACCGGCCCAGCCATCAAGCCACCAGTTGGCATATTCGTAAGCCTGATCAAGGGCCTTGCCTTTGGCCTTGGCGGAAATTGCCACACAACCGTGCCAGCCGCGCATGCCTTCCTTGGGCGAGGCATAGATGCAGGGCACGCCTTCAGCGTTCACAGCCGTCACCGCCGGTGACCACATGCTCTGCAGCGCAACTTCGCCACTGACCATAAGGTTGACCGACTGGCCGAATGTTTGCCAGAAAGCGCGGAAGTGGCCTTCTTTTTTCTTCTTGATCAGGAAGGTGATCAGGGTGTCGATTTCGGCCCGGGTCATGTCACCCTTGTTGCCGAACTTGGCAAGCCCCATGGCTTCCATGCCCATGGCGGCATCCATCACACCGACCTGCGGCACGTTGATCAAGGCGACGCGGCCCTTGAAATCGGGGCTGAACATTTCGGCCCAGCTGTCGATCGAGCGACCGGTATCGTCGGGGTTATAGCCCAGCGAATCAGCATTGTGGATAGTCGGTACGGCCGAGATATAACGCGACGGACCCTTGGTCCGTTTGCCATTTTCGTCGACCCAGAGTTGGTGGAACGGCGCGTCGCCATCGCCGATTTGCGAACCCGGTGTCAACATGCCGGTCTTGGTCAGATTGGAAACCTTGTCCCAGTTGGCGATGCGTTTGGTATCAATCGGCTGGAAAACGCCCGACGGCAACATCGCATCAAACATGTCGAAATAACATTCCGAGACGTCATATTCGTTGTTCTGGTTCAGCGTCTTGCCAAACAGCGCGCCATAGCCAAGCGCCTGGCCGCCAATTTTCAAACCGGTATCTTTTTGCGCCCGGCCCTGAATTTCGTTGATGATGCTGACGCCGAGACCGATGGTCCGCAAGGGATCAGCCGCCTGGACGATATTCGGGAAACCGATGACCGAGGTTGCAGCCGCTACGCCAGCCGCGCCGCCGACAAATTCACGGCGGTTAACTTTCAGTCCGGTTTTGCTTTTTGTTTTCTTGACCATTTTTATCCTCCCAATTGTGTAACGGTTATTATGTTAAGGCTTCTCCCGATATCGCCGAAATTCATCGTCCCCCGGAAAATATCAAAGCCAATCAATGATTTCTTCGATCACGTCACTGAATAGATGATACATTAGACTGAACAGGTAGGGAACTGCTGAGACAAGAAAAGACGGGGAGAGTTGACGTGAGCGTACTGATTAAAAATGGCCGTATTGTGACGGCGACGGACGACTATTACGCGGATATTTTCATCAACGGATCACAGATCGATCTGATTGGTCGGGATTTGCAGATTGAAGCCGCCCAAGTCGTTGATGCCAAAGGGAAATTGGTCATTCCCGGGGGTATTGATCCGCATACACATCTTGAGCTTCCTTTCGGTGGCACCACGACATCGGATACCTTCGAAACCGGCACGCGGGCAGCGGCTTTTGGCGGTACAACCTGCATCATCGACTTTGCCGTGCAGATGAAGGGCGAATCGGCCCTCGACGCGCTCGATACCTGGCACGCCAAGGCGGCGGGACAGACCGCCATCGATTATGCCTTTCACATGATTTTGACCGACATGCCGGAAACCCGGACCATGGAAATGCGCCGCCTCGCCGAGGAAGGTGTCTCGAGCTACAAGATGTTCATGGCCTATCCCGGGGCCATGATGTCGGATGACGGTACAATTTTTCGTGCCATGCGCCAGGCCGGCGAGGACGGCACGCTGGTCTGCATGCACGCCGAAAATGGTATCGTCATCGATGAGCTGATCAAGATCGCATTATCGGAAGGTCATATCGAACCGAAATATCACGCTTTGACCCGGCCGACCCGGCTTGAGGCCGAAGGCGTGCATCGCGCGCTTGCCATCGCCGAGGTCGCTAAGTCGCCGGTCTATATCGTCCATCTCAGCAGTTACGACAGTCTGCAGGAATTGCGCCTCGCCCAGGCGCGCGGCGTGATGGCCCATGCCGAGACTTGCCCGCAGTATCTTCTGCTCGATATCGACAAATATGATGAGCCAGGATTTGACGGGGCCAAGTACGTACTGACGCCGCCCTTGCGCGAAAAATGGAACCAGGAAGAACTGTGGCGCGGTCTGCGTGGCAATGCGCTCAACGCCATCTCAACGGATCACTGCCCATTCTGCCTCAAGGAACAAAAAGAACTTGGCAAGGATGACTTCAGCAAAATCCCCAACGGCGGACCGGGTATCGAAAACCGTATGAGCCTGATTTATCACTATGGTGTCAGCGGCGGCTATATCGACATCAACCGTTTTGTCGAACTGACCTCAACCGGCCCGGCAAAAATCTTCGGCATGTTCCCCAAGAAGGGCACCATCGCCGTCGGCAGTGACGCCGATATCGTGATCTTTGATCCCGACCGCGAAGAGATCATCAGCTATTACAACGGCCATACCCATCACATGAACATCGACTACAACGCCTACGAAGGCATGCCGGTCAAGGGTTTCACTGAAACCGTATTCAGCCGGGGTCGCATGATCATCGACAAGGGCCAGTATCTGGGGAAAGCAGGCGACGGCCAGTTTATCCGCCGCGGTCCCTACGGTGGCATGTACACGCCAAACAAATCCGGCGACATCCCCTCGCAAGCTCCGGGATCACGAAACGGCGGGTAATCCAGGCGTCAGGGTCAAGCGGCTGAGGTCTCGGGGGCGTTGGCGCTCTTGGGCGTGCGTATGATCTTCAGCAGCCAGAAGATGATGCAGAAAAGCCCGGTCAAAATAACCAGGGCCAGCACGGCAGCCAGTCGTTTGCCGAACTCGCCATCCAGCGCATAACCTGGCTGCAACAAATGCACGCACAACATCTGCACGGCCTGCAGCGCGGCACTGGCGCTGAGCAAGATGGCAGTGAAGGTTGAGCCTCTGAGCGAGCTCAGCACCATGCGTTCGACGCTTTGCTGCTGGACGATATGCAGACGGTAGGCGCGCCAGTGATAGGTGCAGAAGCCGACAATGCCAATGATGATCCCGGCCCAGAAGATAGCGTTATCGTAGCTCAGGCCATGGACGATAATATTGAACAGGTCTTCAAACGGTTTGTAGAAGAAAACAAAGATCAAAACGATGATGTAGACGATGAACCCGACGAGGGTCCAGAACCATTGCCAGCCGTTCATGCCGCCCACCCGCTCGTAATCAACTGCTCAGCCATTCCTGTACGTCCCTGTTTTGTCTCTTGTTGGTCACAAACATATCTCAGTGCACCGCGATCAGGCAACACTCTCGGTTAATCAAAGCCCGGCGGGCGTTCAAGGTGCCAGGCCGTTGCCTGTTCATAAGCCTCGGCAACGGAAAGCAGCGCGGCTTCGTTGAACCGGGCGCCGATCAATTGCAAGCCGACGGGCAGGCCGTCGGCGGTAAAGCCGCAGGGCAGGCTGATGGCGGGCTGGCCGGAAAATACCGCCAGCCGGGTGTACCGGCCAATAGTCGGGATGCCGTCAACAACCTTGCCCTCGACCGTGGTGCAGCCGGTTTCGATCTCGACCGCCGGGATCGGCATGGTCGGCGCGGCGATGGCGTCAACGTCCAGCATAACCTCGGCCATGGCCTGGCGCACGACGGTTTGATGATCGCGTGCGGCAATGTAATCGTGTGCGGAAATGTCCTTTCCGAGCAACACCCGGCTCTCGACTTCCGGCCCCATTTTGCCGGGATGATCGCGCACGTGGTCCTTATGCACGACATAGGCTTCACACAGCGCCATGGTATTCCAGGCATGTGTCGCCGCCTTCATGTCGGGCAGCGAAATTTCCCGCACCTCGGCCCCCAACTCTTCAAGCTGTTTGATGGCGGCCTGAACACGGGCGGCGATGTCGGGATGCAAATCGTCGAAAAAGAAATCCTTTGGTACGCCGATGACTTTGCCCCGGACGCCTTCGCCGAGACGGGCGGAATAATTATCAACGACGACACCGCGCGTCGTCTCATCGTTGGCGTCTTCACCGGCCAGGGCCTGCAGCATGATGGCGCTATCGCTGACCGAGCGGGTCAACGGACCGGCGTGGTCGAAACTTTTGACCAGCGGATAAATGCCGTGGCGACTGACCAGGCCGTAGGATTGTTTGAGGCCGACGACACCGCAGGTCGCTGCCGGAATACGCACCGAGCCGCCGGTGTCACTGCCCATGGCGGCGGGCACGAGGGAGGCGGCGACGGCGCAACCGGCACCGGCGCTTGAGCCGCCACAGGCCCGTTCAGTATTCCATGGATTGCGCGCCGTCCCGACGTGCGGGTTGATGCCGGTCGGGCCGTAGGCGAATTCGTTGAGGTTCAAAAGGCCGACGACAATAGCCCCGGCGTCTTTCAGATTGGCGACGCAACTCGCGTCCACCTCACTCGGGGCTTCATGCAGAATTTGCGAACCACAAGTCCGGCTCATGCCTTCGACAAGGAAGAGGTCCTTGATCCCGATGGGCACGCCATGCAACGGCCCGCGATAATTGCCGGCCTGAATTTCGGCCTCGGCTTCGCGCGCGGCCTGCAGAGCCATGTCGGGATAAAGTGAAATGAAAGCATTGAGATTGTCGTTGAGCCGGTCGATGCGATCCAGTGTCGCCTGCATCACTTCAAGAGGTGAGGCTTCGCCACTTTCGATCAGTCCGGCAAGCGCGCCGATCCCGGCTGTTGCCAGATCAGTACTTGCCTCGCTCATTCGGGTGCACCGGGGATGGCGGCGATCAATATGATCACATAAAGCAGGACAAAGATGACGTCCTTGACGATGCCGACGGTCTGGTTTTTGGCCTCGCGACTGGCGATCAGCAGGATGATCTCGAGCACGAAAAAGACGATGGCGAGACCAAAAAACGGCCAGATGCTCTCCCACCATGATGTTTGCGGGAGTACCGGGGCATCGCCTTCGGGCGCGACCTCGTGCACTGTGCGCCAGATCAGCAAAAGGATCGGCAGGGCAATGAGATAGAGATAGCCCGCGAGGAAGCGCAGGCGCGTCACCTTGCGATCAATCAGCCAGAAAATCAGCAGGAAGCCCGCAACATTGACGAAGTCCCAGAACATGCCGGCATATTTTTCACCGGCATCGGATTGCAGGATGTTGAGATACGACAGGATGAACAAAAAGAGAATGACGTCGCAGAGGATCCATTCGCGCACCGCCTCGCCCGGCTGTTTGACGTTCCAGGCCCGGCTGGCCTTGTCGAACAGCATGACCAGGGCGACAACCAGACCGGCGGGATAGATCAGGTGCACCATCATGGAATACTGATCGGCACTCGGCACATACGACCAGTTCAGAATGAGATAGGCCGCGCCAAACAACAAAAGCCCGAGCAGGCGAACGGCTGAGGGGCTTTCGTGGCTGGCTGTGGCAGCGGTAACAGAATTGTCGTTAGCCGAGACGGGATCGGTGGTCGGGGCAGCAGCGGGAGCGGCGACAAATTCGGATTTAACCTTTTGTTCTCGCGAAAACTTCGCGAATACCGTGATAACAAATACCACCAGGCCAATGCCGACGACGACCAGCATGATAGACAGGAAGGCCACGGCGCGGGTGTCGGAACTCCAGGCAAGGGTTTCCTCGCCCGGCAGGGTGCCCGGCGGGAACTGCCAGAACAACAGGATGACGGCAAGCGCCACCACGACGGCGGCGAGCAGGAATTCGTACCACTGCGGCGTATACCCCGCGACGGCGCTTGTCAGACTTGAATTTCCGGCAGCGCTTTTGGTCGCGGCTGCACGTACCTTCATGCCGTAGCGGGAGATCAGGAAGATCAGGAATGCAAGGATGCCAATCGCACCGATGCCGATCATGATTTCCAGAAAAGCGACAGACCTGTTATCCACGAAATACTCTGGCTATTGAAAATGTATCCAAATCAATCAGGCGAGTTTTCCGCGACCCCCCACTTGACCAGCGAAGGCTATCATTCAAGCGCCACAGTGTCCAAGCCTTGGCTGCGATTATTTGCACTGGCATCCAGACCGACCTTCAACCCAGTTCAGCTGTCGCCGTCATGGCGAGGGCACCGCCGGCGCCTGAAGCCCACAACTCGAGCGCGTTGCCGTTGCGCCGGGCGTTGATGTGGTGCGGGGCGGTGTCAAATATCGGGCTGAGGGCGCGGAAATCGAAGCGCTTGATAATGGCACCATCGGCGTGTTTCATCGCGAGGCCGACCAGGCGCGTCGAGGTCAGGGGGCCGTGTACAACAAGGCCTTCATAGCCTTCCACTTCCATGCAGTATTTTCGGTCATAGTGGATGCGATGCGTGTTGTAGGTCAGGGCTGAATAACAGAACAACTGCACGGGATCACTGTCGATCTGTTCCGACCAGTCGGCGTTTTCAGGGGCAGTGGGCGGGACGGGCGCGGTCTCGCCGGGGGCTGCTTCGGCACGATAGACAATGTCGTGTTCTTCGATCACGCGCAGCTTATCGCCAACAAAAAATTCAAAGCGGACGGTGACAAAGCACAATTCCCCGCTGCGACCTGATTTGCGGCTGACGTTGGCAATCGAGGAAACACATCGTGCCGCGTCACCGATCTGCAGGGCTGAATTAATCTCCAGCCGGCCACCGGCCCACATGCGCCGGGGCAGGGCGACGGGCGGCATGAAATCGGTCGGGCGGGCGTGGCCATCTGGACCGAGTTCGGCATGCGGTACAGTCTCGAGGAAATAGGCCCAGTGCCACAATGGCGGCAAGGCCCCGCCGTCTGTGGGCGCCGCCATGCCGAGACCAAGCAGGGCATGCATGCGCTTCGCCGGGCCGAGGTCGATGACGTCGTCGCGGGTTTCGCTGCGTCCGATCCAGCCGGACAGAATATCGATATCAAGGGTGGGCTCGGTCATGTGTCGCGTGCTCCGGTTCCGGGAATTGTTTGACCGCATTGTATCGATCAGGCGGGCCAACACCACATCAGACTGGCCAAACCTCAATATGTATGCTGATATACGTAATGAGGTTTGGTGGAACTGAAATCGGGGTCGATTGATGAAACTTGAGACAAAACCGTTGCCGGGGCCTTTTGGCGTGGAAATCCTCGGGCTGAGCCTGAAAGATGGCCTCGATGCCGAAACAACACGCGATCTGATCGAGATTTTTCATCAGAACCAGATCATCGTCCTGCGGGATCAGGATCTGACGTTTGACCAATACGATGCCTTCACCAAAAACTTTGGTGATCAGCGCCCACATTTTCTTGATCACCTGCGCCTCAATGGCCATCCCGCCATTTTGATGCTGTCGAACCTTCAGGAAAACGGCAAGCCGCTCGGCGTTTATGAGGGGGCGGCCTTCTGGCACACGGATGTGGCCTATGAAGACCCGCCCAACAGCTCGACCATTGTTTATGCCCTGGAGACTCCGAACGGCGGCTGTCCGACGGAATTTGCCGATTGTTATTCGGCCTATGACGATTTGCCCGAGGTGATGAAGCAAACCGTCGAGGATTTGACGGTGGTTCATCATTACGGCAATCGCTGGGACATGGATGAAGACAGCCAGACCTCGGCCGAACGCCTGACAGAGGATCAGAAGCGCCGGGTCGAAAACACCTACATGCCATTGGTTCGACGCCACCACGGCACGGGACGCAAGGCTCTTTATGGTTTGGCCGGATCATCCTTTGGTATTGTCGACTGGCCCGAAGATGAAGCGGTTGCCCTGATTGACGAGCTTGCCCGGCACTGCATTCAGGATAAATATCTCAACAAATACGATTACGATGTTGGTGATGTCGCCGCCTGGGATACTTTTTCGACCCTGCACAAGGCGCAAGTGCAGGCCGTCGCTCAGGGCGAGAACGACCGGCGGCTGTTGTGGCGTGTCAGCGTGACCGGCCTGCCGCCGGTCAGTAGATCAGAGGTGTAATTATGGAATTGTTTCAGGCAGACGATTACGACGATCACGAGGAAGTCGTATTTTTTAGCGACCCCGCGGTCGGCCTCAAGGCGATCATCGCCATTCACTCAACGACGCTGGGTCCCGCACTCGGCGGCTGTCGCATGTGGCCCTATGCCAGTGACGAAGAAGCCCTGCGCGATGTGCTGCGTTTATCGCGCGGCATGACCTACAAGGCGGCGATGGCCCGGGTCAAGCTGGGCGGCGGTAAATCCGTGGTGATTGCAGATTCGCATGAAGACAAGCGCCCCGAACTGCTGCACGCCGTCGGGCGCTGTATCGACAAGCTCGGCGGGCGCTATATCACCGGCGAGGACATCGGTACCAATCCTTTTGATATGGCCGAAATTAAATCACAAACGCCGAACGTCAGTTGCCTGCGCAAGGAAGACGGCGGCTATGGCGATCCAGCCCCGATGACCGCCCTTGGTGTCTTGCAATCGATCAGGGCCGGCGCGACGCGTGTGCTCGGCAGTACCGACCTTAAAGGTGTGCACGTCGCGGTTCAGGGTGTCGGCAATGTCGGGGCCAATCTGTGTGGCATGCTGCACGACGAAGGCGCGCGGCTGACCGTGTGCGACGTCTTTGCTGACAATCTCGACAAGGTCGTCGCGGCGACCGGAGCAACGGCTGTGGAACCTGACGCAATTTTCGATGTCGAGGCCGATATTCTCGCCCCCTGCGCCATGGGCGGAAGCCTGAATGACGACACCATTCCCCGCCTCAACGTCAAGGTCGTCGCCGGTGCGGCCAACAATCAGCTCGGCAGCGACAAACACGGCGAGATGATCCGTGATCGCGGCATTACCTATCTGCCGGATTACGTCACCAACGGTGGCGGTCTGATCTGCTGTTCGGCGGAGTGGTACGGCACCGACCCCGATGAAGTGACCGGCAACGTGATGAAGATCTACGACACCTGTCTCGAGATCCTCGACCGGGCGGCGGCCAGTGATATGCCAACGAACATTGCCTCCGACATGCTCGCCCGGGAACGCGTCACAAATGGCGGCTAGCCGCACGTCGCTGCAACAGCCCCAGTATCGCCAGGTCGCGGACACCCTGCGACGGCGCATTCAAAACGGCGTCTACCAGCAAGGCGAAACCATCCCGTCTTTTGTCGAACTGGAAGACCTGTTCGACGTCAGCGGCATTACCGTACGCAAGGCCGTGGGCATCTTGTCCGACGAAGGCCTGGTCGATGGCCGGCGCGGTATCGGCACGGTGGTGATCGCCAATCAACCGGATGATCGGGTGACCATTGAAGTCTCGGGCGACTTTGGCGAATGGCTCAATTCGGCCAAGGGCGAACGCTTGCCGCTTGAACAGGAATTGCTCGGCATCGAGACCGCCAAGGCTCCGCCCAACGTGGCCCGGGCGCTCGCTGTGCCGGGCGATGAAGTACTGTGGTGCATGCGGCGGCTGCGCCGGATTGCCGGGGCACCGATTTCGTATCACGTCAATTACGGCAGGCCTGACGTGCTGGGCCGGATTAACGCCGGAATGATGGCCGACCGGGGCAGTTTTGTTGATGCCATGCGGCGGCATTGTGCCCTGCCGCTGGCCCGCATGGATCAGCGGGTCGAAGCGATCACGGCGGATCGAGATCTGTCCGATCTGCTCGAGGTTGATTTTGGCGAACCGCTGTTTTTTGTCGAAAATCTCTACAGTGATGAGGCGGGCGCACCGCTTGCAGTCACCCATCTCTATCTGCGCGGGGACCGCTACGCCTATCAGGCCTCGATCACGCTGGACACGGGTGGATGACAGGGGACGCAGACAACGGACCGTTGTCCGGCCTGCGTGTGCTCGAGCTTTGTCATGTCGTGATGGGGCCGTCGTGCGGACTGGTTCTGGCTGATCTCGGGGCCGAAGTCGTCAAGGTTGAACCGGCTCCCGATGGCGAGGAAACCCGTCGCATGCGAGGCATCGCCCGCGGCCTGTTTCATTATTTCAATCGCAACAAAAAGAGCCTGGCGGTTGATCTTAAATCAGCCCGCGGACTTGAACTGGTCCAGCGCCTGATTGGCGAGGTCGATATCCTGATCGAAAACTACAGCCCCGGCGTAATCGACCGGCTGGGCCTCGGCTATGAGGCCTGCCGGGAGATTAATCCGGCGCTGATCTATTGTTCGCTGAAGGGATTTATGCCCGGCCCTTACGAGAACCGCACCAGCCTCGACAATCTGGTACAGATGATGGGCGGCATATCCTACATGACCGGGCCACCAGGACAGCCCTTGCGCGCCGGGGTCTCGATTACCGATATCATTGGCGGATCGTACGGGGCCATCGCCATCATGGCGGCGCTGCGCCAGCGCGACCAGACGGGCAAGGGCCAGAAGGTGATGTCCTCGCTGTTTGAGGGCGCGGCTTTTCTGGCTGGCCAGCACATGTCCCTGTCGGCTGTGTCGCAGGAACCTGTCGAGCCTTGGCCAGTGTCGGAAAACCCTTGGGCGATTTACGATCTGTTTGACACGGCGGACGGTGAAAAGATCGGCATCGGTATTATTAACGACCAGCACTGGCAGCGCTTCTGTTCGGAGATCGGGCTTGATGACTTGCTGGCCGATCAGCGCCTCACCGATGACGCCGGGCGCAAGCAACACCGCGACGAAGTGATCACCACCCTGCGCAAGGCTGTGGGCCAGCGCGATCTCGACAATATTACGGCGATCTGTGATGTCGCCCGCGTACCCTTCGCCCCGGTCAACCGCCCGGAGCAACTGTTCGAGGATCGCCACCTCAACGAGGCCAGTGCCCTGGTTGAAACCGTCCTGCCCGATGGCCGCACGACAAAATTACCCAAACTGCCGTTACAAATGGACGGCCAGTCCTTCGGTCTTTATCGTGAGCCCCCGAATGTTGGAGAGGGCTCAACCGGGTTTTTACAATCGGTGGGTCTGTCACAAAGCGAGATTGCCGATTTGATTGAAGCCGGTGTCATCGCTGTCGAAAAGGAATAACAATTATTTATGACTGATACAGACGTCATCGTCGTCGGCGGCGGGAATGCGGCTTTGTGCGCGGCGCTGTCGGCGCGCGAGCAGGGGGCGTCGGTCGTGGTGCTCGAGCGCGCTGAGGAAGACGAACGCGGCGGCAATTCGCGCTTTACCGCCGGTGCCATGCGGGTCGTTTACAACGGGCTCGATGACCTGGTTGAGCTGATGCCGGATTTAACCGACGAAGAAAAGGAAAACGATTTCGGGACGTATACGTCGGATCAGTTTTTTGATGATCTCGGGCGCATTACCGAATATCGCTGCGATCCGGATATGGCGGAAATCCTTATCCAGCGTAGCTTTCAGACTTTGAAGTGGATGCAGGGCAAGGGCGTGCGTTTCATGCCGATGTACAAACGCCAGGCCTTCAAGATCGATGGCAAGTTTCGTTTCTGGGGCGGCCTGACGGTCGAGGCCTGGGGTGGTGGCGAAGGCCTGGTCGAGATGCTGCACAAGGCCGTCACCGACAATGGTATCGATGTGCTGTATGGCGCGCGGGCCACATCCTTGATTGCCGATGATGACGGCGTGCACGGCGTCAACATCAAGCGCCGCGGCAAGTCGGAACAATTGCATGCAAAAACGGTCATCCTCGCCTGTGGAGGTTTCGAATCCAACGCCGAGTGGCGCACACGCTATCTCGGGCCGGGCTGGGATCTCGCCAAGGTGCGCGGCACGCGCTTCAATACCGGCGACGGCATTCGCATGGCGCTCGATATCGGCGCGGTGCCGCACGGCAACTGGTCGGGCTGTCACAGCGTGGGCTGGGATCGCAACGCACCGGAATTTGGCGACCTCGCGGTCGGCGACGGCTTCCAGAAACATTCCTACCCGTTCGGCATTATGGTCAACGCCACGGGCAAGCGCTTCGTCGATGAAGGGGCGGATTTTCGCAACTACACCTATGCCAAATACGGCAGTGTGGTGTTGCGCCAGCCCGGCCAGTTCGCCTGGCAGATCTTCGATGCCAAATCGGAAGACCTGCTGCGCGACGAATACCGCATCCGCGAAATCACCAAGGCCCAGTCCGATACCATCGAGGGGCTGAGCACACAGCTTGACGGCGTCAACGCAGACGAATTTGTCGCCACGGTCAACGAATTTAACGCCGCCGTGCAGCAGGACGTGCCGTTTGATCCGACCGTCAAGGACGGACGCGGCACAGATGGTCTCCAAGTGCCGAAATCCAACTGGGCCAACGCGCTCGACACGCCACCCTACAAGGCTTTCGCCATAACTTGCGGTGTGACCTTCACTTTCGGCGGTCTGAAAATCGATAACTCGGGCCAGGTGATCGACATGGAAGGCGCAGTGATCCCCGGGCTCTATGCCGCCGGTGAACTGGTCGGCGGGCTCTTTTATAATAACTACCCGGGCGGCAGCGGCCTGACCTCGGGTTCGGTGTTTGGTCGCCTGGCCGGGGCCTCCGCAGCCGGAGCGGCCAAATGACCATCGACCATATCGGCTTCATCGGCACCGGCGTAATGGGTGAGCCAATGTGCGCCAATCTTGCCGGTAAATGTGGTGTGCCCGTGACGGCGTTTGATCTTGATGCCGAGCCCCTGGCCCGCCTCGCCGATGCGGGCGTAGCGACGGCGGCCTCGGTGGCGGACCTGGTCGCGGTTGCGGATTTGATTTTGCTGTCTCTGCCCGGTGGCGAGCAGCTCTCGGCGCTTTGTGAGCGCGAGCTGTTGGAACATACGCGGGACGGACAAATCATCGTCGATACCAGCACGTCACCGGTTGATCTGACACGCGAGCTGGCGAAGAAATTCAGCGACAAGGGTGTTGCCTTCGCCGACGCGCCCATCGCCCGCACGCGTCAGGCGGCGCAAACCGGCACGCTGAGCATTATGGTCGGGGCAGGGGATGAATTGTTTTCCGCCATCCGGCCCGTGCTCGACCATATGGCCTCGGATGTGACGCATTGCGGTGGCGTCGGCACCGGGCAAATCGCCAAGATCCTCAACAACATGGTGCTGATGCAAACCGTGCTGGCCCTGGCCGAGGCGCTGACCATCGGCCGCCGCGCCGGGATTGAGGGCGACGTCTTGTTCGACACCTTGTCGAAGGGCTCGGCCGACAGCTTCGCGCTGCGCAATCATGGTCTCAAGGCCCTGCTGCCAGGCGAGTTTCCCTTGCGCGCCTTCTCGACCGAATACGCTCAAAAGGACCTCGCCTATGCGCTCGACCTGGCGGCCGATCAAGGCGTCGAGGCGACCGGAGCCAAAAACGTCGGCGATATCCTTGAGGCGGCGAAGGACATGGGCCTTGGCCCGAACTACTGGCCGGCGCTGTTGAAGGTGGTGGACGGAGGAGAATAAAATATGGACCCGCATATCACGATGGTCGGCCTCGGCGTTGGCGATCTTCAGCGCGCCATCGAATTTTATCAAAACGGGTTGGGCCTGCCGCGCAATGAAGGCCCCGAAGACATCGCCTTTTTTGACATGGGCGGCGTGACCCTGTCGCTCTACCCGCGTGACAAACTGGCTGAAGATATTGGCATCTCGCCCGAGGGCTCGGGCTTTTCCGGCGTCACGCTGGCCCACAATGTCGACAGCCCTGAAGCGGTCGACGCCGTGCTGCGGGAGGCTGTCGAGGCCGGAGCAACGTTGGTCAAGCCGGGCCAGAAGGTATTCTGGGGTGGATATTCAGGCTATTTTAGCGATCCCGATGGCCATTATTGGGAAGTCGCCCACAATCCTTTCCTGTAGAAAATATTCTTTATGACGAACACTGAGTTATCGCTGAGCCAGGCCGTTACGGATGCTGATCTTCGCGTGCTGTTGATGGTGCTGTTCCAGATGACGGGTGACCGGCGCTGGCTGGCGGCACCGTACCGGCCCAAACGCGATGTCAATCTGATCGCCGATGAGGCCGCCGGATTCCCCGAAGACATCCAGGCGGAAATCCGGGCGGCGGCGGTCAAGGTGTTGTCGGCCCCTGACCAGACTCCGGCAATTGGCGATCCCGGCGATGAGCTGATGGTCGAGATGATGAGCGTTTGCCTCGGTGAAGCCGTGCCGCCGGAATACGCGCCGATGATGCGCGAACAGATCGGCCTGACGCCGCCCGATACACCACCCGAAACTGCCAATATAGGTGAACGTCCGGTATTGATCGTAGGTGCGGGGGCCAGTGGCATCGCCCTCGGTGTCCGGCTGGCCCGGGCGGGCATGCCTTACGTCATTGTCGAGCGCAACGCCGAGGTCGGTGGCACGTGGTATGAGAACCGCTACCCCGGTTGCAGCGTCGACACACCCAACCACGCCTATTCATTTTCGTATGGTCGCAAATACGCGTGGTCGCGCTATTTTTCGCCGCGCGATGAAATCCAGGATTACCTCGAGATCAGCGCCAGCGAGCTTGGGGTGCGTCCCAACATCCGCTTTGGAACCCGGTTGACCGAGGCCGCCTGGGATGAGACGTCGATGAGCTGGCGCACGACACTTCAAACCGAAGACGGCGAGGAAGCGTTTGAAGCCCGCGCGCTTGTCAGTGCCATCGGCCAGCTCAGCCAGGTGACGATGCCCGTGATCAAGGGCGCGGACGACTTCGACGGGCCGCTCTTTCACACGGCGCGCTGGCCCGATGATCTTGATCTCGCCGGCAAGCACGTGGCCATCATCGGCACGGGGGCGTCGTCGATGCAGATCGTGCCGGAGATCGCCGATCAGGTGGCGTCGCTTTCGATCTATCAGCGCAGCGCCCAGTGGGCCCGACCCATCGCGCATTATCACGACGCCATCACTGACGGCGCGCAGTGGTTGCTGCAGCACGTGCCGCTCTATGCCGCGTGGTATCGGTTTGCCATGCTGTGGCGCTATGGCGATGGCCTGTTGCCTTCGTTGCGCATCGATCCGACCTGGGAGCACCCCGAGCGGTCCCTCAACCGGGCCAACGATCGCCACCGCGTCGAGATGACAGATCACATGAAACGAGAGCTCGGTGGCCGCCAGGACCTGATCGACAAATGCCTGCCGACTTACCCGCCCTACGGCAAGCGCATCCTGCTCGATAACAACTGGTACGCCACGCTGCTCAAACCCAATGTCGAGCTGGTCACGACAGGCATCGAGGGCCTTGATCAAACCGGCATTGCGACCGACGATGGCCAGCATCGCGCGGCAGATGTGGTGATTTATTCTACCGGCTTCAAGTTGACGGAAATGGCGGCGCGCCTGAATATTCGTGGACGCCAGGGATTGCGGCTCGAGGACGTCTGGGCCGATGAAAACCCCACGGCCTACATCGGCATCAGCGTGCCGGAATTCCCCAACCTGTTTGTCATGCAAGGCCCCAACACCGGCCTCGGCCATGGCGGCAGCGCCATCTTCCAGGCCGAATGCCAGGCCCACTACATCGTCTCATGCCTGCAGCGCATGGCGACCGAAGGCCTCGCTGCCATCGACGTTAAACAAGCACCACTTGATGATTACGTCCGGGCCGTCGATGCCGAACATCAGCAAATGATCTGGTCCCATCCCGGCATGTCGACCTATTACCGCAACAGTGCGGGGCGGGTGTTCTCCGTCATGCCGTGGCGTCTGGTCGATTACTGGACCATGACCCGCGCGCCCGACTTCGAGGATTATGTGGTGACGGTGGCAGAGTCTTGACCGGAGACGTCTGACAAAACCCGGTTTTCAAGATGATCAAGGCAGGCCAGCCATCCTTCGCCATGCTGGGCCCGGATTTCCTGAGAGGAGAACAGGGCGTGGGTAAGGGTGAAATCGGTCCGGTTTGCCGACCTCTCCTGAAACGCGAGGTCAACGCGGGAATTACTGATCACCGGGGATGACCAGGTAAAGGCGATCTGACTGTATCGGGTAATCGCCGTGTATTCCCCAAACAGATGCACTTCAACAGACGGCATGTGCATGATAATCGAATATTTGCCGCCGACGGTAAAGCTGTTGGTCACGGTGCTTTCGCAAAAGTCGTCACGCCGGGCGAACAACCATTTGGCCATAATCGATGGTTGTGACCAGGCATCGAACAGAGTCCGCTTCGGACAATTGAAGGTGCGCTTGATCACCAGATCATCAAAATCAACGGCCACTGTTCTCTCCCAACGCCTGAGTGTCGATATACGATTCCAGTTCGTTAAGGCGGCGTTCCCAGAATTTAGTGTGCATGGCAATGAATTTCGCCACCTCCCGCCAGATGTCAAAATTCATATGACAGAAGACCTGCCGGCCCCGTTTGCTTTTGTAAATAAGATCGGCCTTTTCGAGGATGATGATATTTTTGGAGACCGCACCCATGGTCAAATCGAAACTGCTGGCCAGTTCGCCGACTGATTTCGAGCCCTCGGACAATTCGGTCAGGATTGAACGCCGCTTCGAATCCGACAAGGCGAAAAAAATGCCATCTAACTGATTATCATTTTCCATAATTGGAAACTAATATAAAATTATATCAATCGTCAAATTATATATTTGTTATTTTTCAGTAGGTTAATTATTTTCCTAAAATAAAGAATAAATATTTCCAAGCCGCGGGCGCTCTCTACAATCAGGGACAGTTACCTGAACAGACCCGTCACAAAAGGAATCTCAGAAATGGCGAATATTACCCACACGATTACCATCTCTACCAAAATCAGTGAGGCCATGACGGCGATCACATCGTTGGAGGGTTTGAACAACTGGTGGACAACCGAGACCACCGGCGATCCCGCCGAGGGCGGCGTTCTCGCCTTCCGGTTCGGCGGCCACGGACCGGATATGTCGGTCGAAAAAGTGACCGAAAGTGAAGTCATCTGGCGCTGCGTTGCCGGCCCGGAAGAATGGCTGGGCACGACAATCGAATTCCGCTTTCAGACGGATGACAGCGACAATACGGAGCTTTATTTCACCCATCGGAGCTGGGCCGAAGAAACGCCGTTCCACTATCACTGCTCAATGAAATGGGCCTCGTTCCTGCTCAGTCTCAAGGAGTATTATGATCTCGGCCAGGGCCGGCCCTTTCCCGACGACATCCAGATTAATGGCCCGACCTCAAGACAGGCTGCCTGAATTTACTGCAGTGAGCGCCCGGCGATTCCACATCACTTCAAATCGTCATCGCCGGGCGTCTTGATTTAGCTGCCGGTTTGCAGCAAGCGCCAGAGTTCGGCGTTGGGGTTGACCAGAAGCTGTCTGTTTTGGCGTTTGAGACATCCGCGCATGGTGTAGTAGTCCGCGAGACTGGCAGTTTTCTCGCACGTTTCGTAAAGGTCCGCGCCCCTTGCCTTGCCTTTGGCACTGATCTGACCGCTCGATTTGAGAGCAGACTGCCAGATGCGTGTGCGCTCGGCGACTGCCACGCGACCGTGCGGCGGCAACAGGCTCAGCGCCCGGTTCAGCAATTGCGCACCCTCTACATCGGGATCACCGTTCTCGAAGTAGGCGGAGGCGAGGCTGCGCGCCTGACCCAGGGCCTGGCTGATCTGGTCCGGCGTGTGGGCGTTTTCGACGCTGGCTTCCGGGACCGGCAACAGTGCGGCACCGGGCAGGGCGGCGATGAACAAGGCACCATCGCCGACGGCGGCCTCGGGTACAATCACCTGCACGGACGTGTAATAAAAGTCGGAATGATACCGCGCAGGTGCATCGATGATGATTGGCTGTCCCTGAGAATCAAGACGGGTGATCTGCAGCCTGGTTGTGTCCGCCGGTCGATAGGCATCGCCTCCAGACGGCTGGTATCGATCGGGTTCAAGGCAGAATGTGGCTAGATTGGCCGTACATTCACCGTTCTCGCAGCGCATCGGGATGGGTGCCGACGTCGCCACCACACCGAGGATCTGAGGCTCGGCGTGCGTCGGGCGGGTGACGCCCAGGACGGACAGGATTACAAGGCAAACCGGAAATACCACGCGAAGAGTCACTCTATACATGTCGACCTCCTCATCGTTCCAATGTCGCTCTCATTCTACACAGATTTTCAGGTCTGTCGGAGCGAAATCAGAGCAAGCACCCACACACCGTCCGTGGCAGCTGCCTGTGTGAGGAGAATATCTGCGACCTGGCCTGGCACCGTGACGCCGAAAGCCGCGACACTTTGTCCGATAGCGGGGTCACTGAAACCCGATAGAATTTGCGTCCCCGCAATGTGGATCAAGGACGCGCACCATGAGCAAGATCGAACGCATCGAAATCATGCAGGTCGACCTGATTCCGAAGGTGGTGCGCACGGACGCCATTCAGGCGTTTACCAAACAGGAAACACCGATTGTCCGCATCACGACTGACGACGGGATTGTCGGCACTGGCTATGCCTATACTGTTGGCACGGGCGGCAGTGCTGTCATTGCAATGCTGCGCGATGACATGGCTCCGAAACTGCTGGGTCGCGACCCGGCATTGATCGAACAGATATGGAAGGACTTGTTCTTTCATGTCCACGCCAACGCCATTGGTGCCACGGTCAGCCTGTCGCTGGCGGCCATCGATCTGGCGCTTTGGGATATCCGTTGTCAAAAAGCCGGCGAGCCGCTTTGGCGTCTGGCGGGGGGTGCCCAGGAACGGCTGCCACTTTATTCGACGGAAGGCGGCTGGCTGAATTTCACAGTCGAGGAGCTGGTTGACGGTGCACTTGAGGCAAAGGAACAGGGTTTCCTCGGCTGCAAGCCCAAGGTTGGCAAACCGAGCGCTGCCGAGGATGTCACCCGGCTCGAGGCAGTACGTGATGCCGTCGGGCCTGATTTTGCTGTGATGGTCGATGCCAATCAGGTCTTTACTGTGTCGGAAGCCATTCGCCGTGCCCGTCTGTTTGAACCGCTCGATCTGGCGTGGTTCGAGGAACCGATGCCGGCGGAAGACATGCGGGGGCACATGCGGCTGTCGGCCTCGACATCGCTGCCTGTTGCCATCGGTGAATCGCTTTACCACCCTAACCACTTCCGTGAGTACCTCGCCAATGATGCCTGTTCAATCGTTCAGGTTGATGTCGCCCGGATCGGCGGCATTACGCCGTGGCTCAAGGTTGCCCACATTGCCGAGAGCTTCAATATTTCGGTCTGCCCGCATTATCTGATGGAAATTCACGTCAGCCTGTGTGCCGCTGTGCCCAATGCCCAGTGGGTCGAATACATTCCGCAATTGACCGACCTGACGACGACGTCGATGCGGATTGAGGACGGCCACGCGTATCCGCCTGATGCGCCGGGCATCGGCATCGCCTGGGATATGGCGGTGATTGAGGATCGGCGTGTTGAGGGGTCCTACGCTGAAATCCGTAAAGGGTCATCCGCATGACCAATCCGGACCGCGTCTTTCAACGCTTCTCGCTGGTCGGTCGAAACGCGCTGATCACAGGGTCTTCACGTGGCATCGGCTGGGAAACCAGCAAGGCGCTGGCCGAAGCGGGGGCGTCGGTCATTCTCAATGGCCGGGATGAAAACTCACTGAAAGCGCGCGCGGCAGAACTTGGCGATGCCGGTCACGACGCCAGCTACGTCGTCTTTGACGCCCATGATGCCGAGGCGGTGGCGCGGGCGACCGAAGCGCTGCTGGAAGAGCAGGGCTGCATCGATATTCTGATCTCGAACGCCGGTGCCGCCTATCGGAAATCGCTGGCCGAGACAACACTGGACGGTTGGCGCGATGTGATTGAAAGCCATATGACAACGTCCTTTGCACTTGTCAAAACACTGGCACCGGCGATGCAAAAACAGGAATGGGGACGGGTCATCCTGACCTCGTCGGTCATGGGGCAGGTCAGTCGTCCCAACAATACGGCCTACTCCGCCGCAAAGGGTGGCATGAACGCTTTGGTGCGGGCCCTGGCGGCCGAGCTCGGCGTCAACGGCGTGACCTGCAACGCCATCGCCCCGGGATGGATCCTGACCAAAGCCACGGAAGAACTCAGCCACGACGACGAATGGAACAACATGATCGTCAACCGCAACCCTCTGAAACGCTGGGGCCGGCCGGAAGAAATCGCCGCCGCCATGTTATTCCTGGCATCTGACGCCGGGTCCTTCACGACGGGCCAGGTGCTGACGGTGGACGGCGGGCTTTCCGCCGTCCTTTAGGTTCCGGAGTGAGTGCGGTTGGCAAGGCAGAACGTGAGCAACGGTCGAATCTCGTTCAAAATCGCAGAAGCATCGAATATTAATGGAAGAGCACAGTCAAATTTGCGCAAACAAAAGAATATTTGGCTTGATTTATGACTGTACCAGGCCCAAACAACTATGTGGGAATTTGATAATTAATTTTGGGGAATAACAAAAATGGTTTTTGGATTATTCGGCGGTGGTGATCAGCTAACAGAGCTAAGGTCATCGCTGTCGAAAGATTCCTTCATGGAGGAACTGGAAAAGACAATTAAGGCTTTTGGGATCACACCTACCGAAAGCCAGGGTAAATCCAGGGTTTATGGCGAGATAGAAGCCACGGCGCGCTTCCTGTTCGAGCAAGTGATGCAGGTTGCTGTCAGCGCCAAAATAATAAAATCCGCGAAAGACGTGGATGCCGCCGCGACCCTCGCGGTCGTCCTCGTTCAGTGTTTCGGCCGCAACGGTGATCTTGGCAAATCTGACTGCCGGATATTACAAGGTACTGTTCCCGGATTTGTCTTCCCACGCACAATTTCGGCTGAACTCAACGCGCAAACTAGCGTCGCGCTCTCGAAGGCCATTGTGCGATACACCCATCAGATCAAACAGAAAAAATTCCGCAAAAACGTCGAAGCCGTGGAAGATAATATCACCCAGTATCTGACCCACAGAAAACCGGAATATTACAGTAGTCTTGCAGGCGATATCAGTCGCTTTCTTTGAAGGCAGCCGGCAATTTTGAAATTCAGTTACCCGGGGGCGCGATCCAGATACACGCCCCCTGAAGATCTGGCGTCAGCCATCCATTGAAATTTCTTTAAGTATCCCGTCAAAAGCCGTGTCGGCAAGTGCCCGGACTTCTTCGTCGGTGCGGTCCTGGATCGGGTGCTGGACGAAGACCACTGCCGGATCGAAGCCCAGCGATTTGGATTGCGCCGCCGCCGCTTCGATAAACTCGGTTGAGGCTACGCCAACGCCTGGAATACCTCTGCCTTCAAGATTTGTGATGTCATGCATACAGCACGACGTGCACGAACCTCAGTCGGCCAGGCCTTCGACAACGACGTCAACTTCAGCTGCGATTTGCTGGCTGAGATCGGTCGGGGCCGGGCGGGCAAAGGTTGGTTTGGCGTAGCGTTTGACCGCGATGCCGCGCTCGCCGAGTTTCTCGGCGATGCGGTCGAGGAAAACGTCGCCCCGGGCTTTTGATATATCAAGCAAGCCGACCGTCAGACCGTCGAGCTTTTCCGGTCGCGCCAGACGCTGGCGTTGAGACGGGCTTCGCTCCGAGGTCGGGTCGAGCAAAATTGTACTGTCGCTCATAGCTTCACCTCCTTAAGGTGTTTTGAGCCTTAATCGAAACACACGCTATTTCAACCGATTTGGCGTGAAACATTTATGGCTCGGGCGTTTTCGACTAGGCCGAAACCGCTTGCGTTACTGGAATACTACCCTTTTCGCCGCTGGCAACCCAGCCCCCAATTACGGCTGAAAACATACCGGCTCCACCACCTGCACGCACGATCAGCAAACCGCCGGGCCGCATTTTTGACGGCGTGTCGGGCAAAATCATGTCTTCGCGCGACAGGGAAGCGTCGCTACCGGCCTGTGGCATTAACAACAACTCATCGAGTTCCTGGCGCAGACGGGCCTTGTCCCAGCCGGCCTCGCGGAAAACACGCTCGTGCTCGGGCGAAACCACCAGGATGGCATCGCCGATCATCACCATGTCCGGGTGGTTGATGCTTTTGAGCATCTTGGCCATGGTCAGGGCGAGGTCTTCCGGCTGGCGCGAGCTCTGATCGAACATCGGTTGCACACCGTCGCCGGCGAACAGGGTGACAGTCGAGGTGTCCGGGGCGAACCCGCGCTCGACACTCAGGCTATCCCAGCACGAGCCTTCTTCATCCTCGGCAAAACAGAAAGTGTATTTGCCGGGATTGCCCATGCAGGAGCGGTCAACTTCGCCCGGCCGGCCACCGCCGACATTCCGTATGACCAGCGCCAGGGCGCGGCCAATACTGGCATTGGCGCGGTTGCCCTGGCCCATGGCGTTGCCACGGGAATTCATGCCGACGCGGCGCGATTCGGGCCCATTGACCACCAGTACAGGCCCGGAGAACCAGGTCGTGGCAATCAGGCCATGCAGGCAAAATTCATCGATCAGGGCGCCTTCAACCGCCGCAATGACCAGCGGCATGTATTCCGGCTTGCAACCTGCCATCACGGCATTGATGGCGATTTTCTCAATGCTGCATTCAACAAGGTCCGGTGGCATCAAGCCGATGACTTCCTGCGGATCACGCTGCGTGCCCTGCAACATACGATAAACCCGTTCGCGCGTCGGCGGTACAACGGGCAGGCCATCAGTCCAGCCCCGATCGAAACAGGCCTCGGCATCATCCTCGATCACGCTGATTTCAATGCGCCGGGACTTGATTGGCACGTCGCCAAATTCGACGGCAAGACGCTCGGCAATGCCGGGCTCAACGGACAATGAACCGCAGCCTGGACGCATCTCCGGCAGTTCGGCACCGAGTTCACCGAGCGTACTCAGGCTTTGCCATTCCTCCCGCACCCAGCCGACAGCACGCCTCGTCTCTGCTCCACCCTCGATCTTGATCAGTGTCGGCACGGTTTCGATGTCGGCGTGGAACGACCGCTCGAGCGAGGTGTCATCCATTACATCGGCCAGACCATCGGGGAATAGCGGATCGTCCTGGGTATAGACGGTGAGTGCCAGTCCAGCGTCCCGCATTTCGGCCAGCAGCGGTGAGACCAACACACAAGTCGCACAGTCACGTTTCACATAGACGGCATAACCGTCGGCTATCTGGTTCATTTAGTCGCGTCTCCCTGTCGATGTTCTACCCCTCACCCTAACCTCCTCCGGTGCCATGTTCCACAAGCGAAAGATGACTGGGGGGAGGATGAATCAGGGAGCGCCCTCAGGTCTCCGGTTGAAACCTCACGCCGGGCAAGCGGATGGTGACGGTTGTGCCGTGGCCGGGGGCACTTTCGATGTGCAGCGTGCCGCCGTGCAGTTCCGTCATATGCCTGGCCAGCGGCAGACCGAGTCCGGTGCCCTCTGCCGCCGCGCGTCCCGTCTCGGTCTGGGTGAAAACCCTGAGCGCCATCGGGATATCATCTACGGTCATGCCAGGGCCGTCGTCGGCGACGGATATCAGCAAATCTTCCGATCTGTCGCGCGACGCTTTCAGGGTGATCTGCCCGTGGTCTGGCGTAAATTTGACGGCGTTGGAAAGCAGGTTGGTGACGATCTGGCGCAACATGCCGGCATCCATCAGAAAGGGCGTCAAATCGTCGGCGAAATCAGTCTCGATCTCGATGCCCTTTTGACGGGACTGTTCCTTGACGAACGGCAGGCAGCGCCTGAGTTGGCGCGGGATCGAGATGATTTCCTCGTTAATCTCGAGTTCGCCGGACTCGATCCGGGACAAATCGAGTACATCATTGATCAGCACCAGCAAATGTTGCCCGGAATCCCCGATGTCGGAAATATATTCCTGCTGCTTGTCCGTCAACTCACCGCCGATGCCGGTCTTCAGCGCTGCCGAAAACCCGATTATCGCATTCAGCGGCGTTCGTAGTTCGTGGGCCATATTGGCGAGGTAGTCTGATTTGGCACTGTAAGCGCTGGCCAGTTCGGTGGTTCTCTGGATCAACTGCCGTTGATCCCGCCGGATTGTCCGGATCATGTCTCCAAGCGCGAAGGACAGTAGAATACTAGCCAGTGCCGTGGCCAGCAGCAAGGTATGGACACGCGGGAACACCACGTCAAACACTTCAAGGCGGAGGCCTGCACTCCAGGCGATAACGCCGAGGCCAAGCACCGTCCACGCCACGAGAAAATATCTTGCCGGCAAAAAACCGCGATACCAGACGAAGATAACGACCGACAATATGACAAAGCTGGTGATCGCCCCGTTCAGGTGCTGACCCAGGTGCAGGATCGAATACGTGCTCTCGCTTGCGGATGACAGGGAGGCGAGACCAAGGGCCATCGATATCGCCGGAAAAATGAACATCAACTTGCCAAGTAGTGGCGCGTGACTGCGAAGTCTGAGAAATGTGTAGGTGAACAGTGTCGCCATCAAGGCCGATGTCGGCGCGAGAATAGCTGGCGGGAACATACGATTGAATTGCTGACCCCAGGCAAGGTCAACAAACAGGTTCATGCCGGTGACCTGCGTCAGCCAGAGTCCGCTGGCCAAAATGTAGGCGACATATAACAGATAGGACCGGTCGCCAACGAAGGGGTAGAGCCCCAGGTTATACAAGGTCATGGCCAGCAAGATGCCGAGCAGAATTCCGGTCACACTGACGCGAATGGCAGATTCGCGCTGGGATTGCGATGGCGAAAGCAGCGTCAGGGAGGCATTCAACGACAGCCTGCCGCCAGTGCGCACGAAGAAAGGTCGAGCCGGATCAAACGCGCCGGGAATAATCAGATCTGAGGTTGGACTGCCGGGAGACGATCCAGCGGTTTGATGATGAATATCGATGACCTGCCGGTAGCCCGGACTACCTTGCTCCAGAACCGGCACAAACAGGGTCAGGCGGGTGTTTTCCATCAGGTCGGCGGGAGATAGCACCCAACTCTGGCCAGGCAATACATACGCCGTCGGCCTCAGGCGAAACGCGATCCAGCCCGGGTTTTCCATCTTCGCAATGCGGATGCGGCTTGAATTGTTTGGCTGAAACTTGCCGGCCTGCCAGGCGGTATAAGCCGTCGCAACATCGCCTGCCTTGATATTTTCGGGCAACACTAGCACCTGCGGCGCCAGTTCAATTTTCCGGCTGTCGGCGCCAAGCGATATATCGCCGTCTGCGGCCTGCACCGCGCCGGCAATATTGATCGCCAGCACCGACATCAGCAACAAGGCGATACGGCGTCCAGCAGGCCTGGAATTGATCACGGAAAAAGACAGACGACACTCCCCCTGCTTGGTATGACCAGTCATTGATACAGAACTTCGACCGTGTACAGAAAGTTCCCCCGGTCACACCCTAACGCCGTCAGGCATAATGTTCCACAGGCGAAAAATGTGAAAAATAGTACAGCTCGTCTTTCACGGATATTTGAGTTCTGGCCAGCCGGAAAAGGCCTATGCTTTTTGGTGAAAAAAAATCAGCACGGAGGGGGATTTACAATGTCACTACGCATCAACGACGAAGCGCCGAATTTCACCGCGACGACGACCGAAGGTGAGATCGATTTTCATAACTGGATCGGCGACGGCTGGGCCTGTCTGTTTTCGCATCCCAAGGATTTCACGCCGGTCTGCACCACTGAGCTGGGCTATATGGCCGGCTTGAAAAGTGATTTTGACAAACGTAACTGCAAGATTCTGGGCTTGAGCGTTGACCCCGTTGACCGCCACGCCGAATGGTCGAAGGATATCGAGGAGACCCAGGGTCATGCCGTCAATTATCCCATGGTCGGTGATCCTGAACTGAAAGTCGCCAGGCTTTACGAAATGCTGCCCGCAGATGCCGGTGAGAGCTCAGAAGGACGCACCGCCGCGAACAATGCTACCGTGCGAACGGTGTTCCTGATTGGCCCGGACAAAAAAATCAAACTGTCGCTGACCTACCCGATGAGCACCGGTCGCAACTTTGATGAGGTGTTAAGGGTGCTGGATAGCTGCCAGCTCACGGCCAGTCACCAGGTCGCCACGCCAGTTAACTGGAAGCCCGGCGACGACGTGATCATCGTACCTGCGGTCTCTGACGAAGACGCCAAAGCCAAATATCCCGACGGCTGGCGCGCACCGAAACCGTACTTGAGGTTCGTGCCCGACCCGAGTTGATTTTATGGGTGACGGTTTGCGAGGCGGCTCGTCCATCTAGTCAAAACTGACCGCGACGGTGTTGCTGCCGCAGACGAGTACGCCGACGCGTTCATGGGGTGCAGGCTTGTATTTGCCTGAGATCAGGGCGGCCAGGGCTGCCGCACCACCAGGCTCAGCGACGACGCGGACGACGTCCCAGATCTTTTTCTGTGCAGCGATGATGTCGTCATCGGTGACCAACGCAACATGATCGATGTGCTCGCGGGCGATTTCAAACATCAGTTTGCCGACCTGACGCGGGGCAAGGCTGTCGGCAGCAATACCGCCACCCGGCGCGTCAACCGGCTCACCGGCATCAAGTGCCATATGCAGGGTAGGGGCGGCTTCAGGCTCGACACCGACGACTTTGGTATCTGTGCCGGCGTACCACGCGGCGATACCGCCGATAAAACCGCCACCGCCTACGCTGACCAGCACAGTATCGAGATCAGCCGCCTGATCTTCAAATTCCAGCGCCGTCGTACCCTGTCCGAGCAGTGTTTCGACCTGATCATAGGCATGGATCGCCAGGGCACCTGATTGCGCGACCCAGTCTTCGCTGGCCAGCAAGGCATCGTTATAAAGATCGCCACCGACCACCAGATCGGCGCCAAAACTTTTGATGCGGGCGATCTTGGCTGGCGAAGAAGCCGTCGGCACAAATATTTTGGCCGGGATACCGAGTTTGGAAGCAGCATAAGCCACGGCGGCACCATGATTGCCACCCGAGGCCGCAACCACACCGGCGGCGGGAATATCGCGGGTCAAAAGATTACTGAAAGCGCCGCGCGCCTTGAACGAGCCCGAATGCTGCAGCAATTCGAGCTTCAGCGTGATCGCGACATCCTCAAGTCCGAACTCGGTGCCGTTGACCTCAAGCACCGGTGTGCGCCGGACATACGGGCGAATGATGTCGGCGACCGCGGCGATATTGCTGCGGTCGACCCTCTGTTCGTCAGTCGCTGCCACTTATTCGGCGGCCTCGGCCAGTTCGACGCGCTTGTTGTCGCGGCCCATCCATTTCTGGAAGATCGGCTGGCTTGGCGGCTCGAGCGAGGTATCGGCGAGGCAACGTGCCTTCAGTTCCTCGATAGTGCCGCCGCGATTGAAGAGCTCGATCGGACCGCGTTCGCTGTCCATCCGGCGTCTGAGATCATCGGTGGCGCGCTGATCGACCGAGCCATCCGCGTTAAGCACGACGCCATAACGCATCGCCCCTTCCGAAGTAACCAGGCCCCGATCAACATCAAGTGCCACCTGGGCCGGCTCGCGTTCGAGCGGGTCGCCCCAGCCGCCGCCGCCCCAGGTGTTGAAGTAGAGTGTGTCGCCGGGCTCGACGTGCACACGATCACATTTGGAGACCATCCATTCGCGGCTGCCGTCGGCCCGCACCATCAACTTGTCGCTGCGTTGGCCCGGCAGGCCACCGTTGACGCCCCACGGGTGGGTGAGCCAGCGGTCATCGTGGATCGAAATCTCGCCGGTTTCGAGGAACTGATAGCCCATCGACAATCCGTTGCCACCGCGATGCAAGCCCGGCCCGCCGCTGTCGGCAATGGTTTCGTACTTGACGATGCGCAAGGGGAAGTAGGCTTCGAGGAATTCACACGGCACATTGGTGAAGGCCGGCCACAGCGAATGGCCATCCGGTCCGTCGCCGGCAGGCCGTCCCGGCACGCCGCCAAAACCGATCTGGTAGAGCTGGTACCATTCGCCGTTTTTGTCATAGCCCGAATACATAAAATGCGGGCTGTCAGAGAACCCGGCGGCGCAGAGCGCTTCGGGCGAGCCCTGGCCCAGCAGGCCCGACATAATATCAAATATCCGCGCCAGCATATGCGTTCGCGACGACAGTGCTGCCGGCCGGATCGGTTTGAGAATGGTGCCGCGCGGAATGCGCACCGTGACAAGATCGTAGAAACCATCGTTAAACAGGATCTGTGGATCGAAGATGTTGATGAAGAACGAGCCCAGGAACATCTTGAACATTTCCTCGTTCAGCAGGAAGTTCACTGAACTGATCGACTGCGGGTCCGTGCCTTCAAAATCAAAGAACACATGGTCGTCTTCGCGCCACAGGTTGCAGGCAATTTTGTAGGGGCCCATGCCGAGGCCGTCATCGTCGATATAGTCTTCAAAGTACTGTTTGGTCTCGGGCACGACCATTTTCAGGATGGCGCTCATCGCGATTTTGTTTCGATACAGCATGTTTTCCATGGCGCCGACAAATTCATCGACACCGAAGCGCTCGACCATTTCGACGACACGCCGTTCCGCCAGCCGCAGTGCCGCGATGATGGCGTTGAAATCAGACTTGTTCCATTCCGGCAGGCGGCAGTTGCGCAGGATGACGTTGAGCATTTCCTCGTTGAGCTTGCCCTTGTGGTAAATCTTGACCGGCGGCACCTGGATGCCTTCCTCAAAGATCTGCGCCGCATCGGTCGGCAGGCTGCCCGGCACCTTGCCACCGATGTCCGTCATGTGGCCGAACATGGCGGACCACGCCACGATGCGGCCGTCGATGTAGATCGGCATCATGGTCAGCCAGTCATTGAGGTGGCTGACCGCGCCATTGCAGCTATAGGGATCGTTGGTCAGGAAGATATCACCTTCCTCGATCTCGCCGTCATAACCTTCCTTGAACCCTGAGAAAAACGAACCGAACTGGCCGACGACCATCTTGCCGTCGGGATTGGCGATCATCGGAAAGGCATCGTGTTGTTCACGGATGCCCGGTGACATCGCCGTGCGGAACAGCACTGCATCCATTTCGGTGCGGGCATTCTTCAGGGCGTTTTCGATAATATCGAGCGTGATCGGATCGATATCGACATCGTTGAATGGCGAAGTGTTGGATTGAATGATCTTTGCGGGCATGGTCCTGGTCCTCTCTAGTTCGCCGGATTGATGATGATGTTGCCAACCTCATCAACCTGGCCCACGTGACCGGGTAAAATCATCGTGGTCGAATCCATTTCGGTGACAACGGCCGGACCCATGATCCGGTCGCCGGCGCGCAACAGGGCGCGGTCATAAATGTTTGCCGGATGGTCGTGGCCATCGGCGAAGACTTTGGTCTTTTCATAGACCGCCGCCGAGCCGTCGCTGCCGCCGCCCTCCAGTTTCTCGGCTGTCGCCATACTTTCGCGGCCCTGAACAAGGGCGCGCAGGGTGTAGAGCTCGCGCATGGTATCCAGCCGGAAGGTGAAGAGCTGTTCGTGCATGTCGTCAAAACGACGGCCCAGATCGGCCAACCCGCCACTGCGGAACTCCTCAGGCGTCAGGTCGACGGTGAGGCGCATGCCTTGTCCGGCGTAGCGCAAATCGACCTGGTATTGCGTTGATTGTTCATCTCGCGGCACGCCTTCGTCGTTCAGGGTTTGCGCCGCCGTGGCCGCCAGCTCTTCCAGAACGCCCAGCACTTCGGCGTCGTTGGTATCCTCGAAGCGCCGGACATACGTGCGGGACGCTTCGTTGCGCACCCGCGTCGTCGCATCCCCGTAAGCGCACAAGACACCCGGACCCGGCGGAATGATTACCGGCCACGAATTCATCAACTTGCCCAGCGCGTTGGCGTGCAACGGTCCGGCACCGCCGAAACCGATCAGGGCGAAATCACGCGGATCAAAGCCCTGCTCGACCGAAACCAGACGCAAGGCACCGAACATATTCTCATTCACAATGTTGACGATGCCTTCGGCGGCTTCCATCAGGCCAAGGCCCATGCCATCGGCGACTTTCTTGACCGCCTTCTCCGATGCGGCACGGTCAAGCGACATGTCGCCGCCCAGTTTGGCCAGCGCTGGCAGATAACCCAGCACGACATTGGCGTCCGTTACGGTCGGTTCTAGCCCGCCCTTGCCGTAGGCCGCAGGACCGGGTTCAGCCCCGGCACTCTGCGGGCCGACGCGCAAGGCCTTGGTCAGCTCCGGTACGTAGGCGATAGAGCCACCGCCGGCACCGACGGTGCGCACATCAACACTGGAGGCCCGCACGGTAACGTCAGCGACGCGCGTTTCGCGCCGGGTCTGGGCCACGCCGTCCTGGATCAGCGCCACATCGGTCGAGGTGCCGCCCATATCAAAGGTCAGCAAGTCCTTGTAACCCGCCTGCTTGGCCATCCAGATGGCGCCCGAAACGCCGCCCGCCGGGCCACTCATCAACAAATTAACCGGCATTTCCTTGGCTGCATCGTCTGACGACAGACCACCGTCCGAGCGCAGGATGTGGAGTTGCATGCCGTTGGTCCGCCGATCGAGCTCGGCCATCAGGTTCTCGATATAACTGCCGACGACGGGGCGAATGTAGGAATTCACCACTGTTGTCTCGGTGCGTTCGTATTCATACATCTCCGGCACGATCTCGGAGGAAATCGACACCGGCACGCCCGGCATGATTTCGTTGGCGATGGTGCGGATGCGCTGCTCGTGCGCGCCGTTGGTGTAGGAATTCATCAGCGACACCGTCAGCGCCTCGATGTTGCGCGTCGCCAGCTTTTGCAGATCGGCCCGCAGCGATACTTCGTTCAATTCGTCAACGATCTCGCCTTTCGCGCCCATGCGCTCATCCGCCTCGATGGTCAATTCAAGCGGCGACAACGGATCGGTCTTGTTGAAGATCACCCAGCCGCCGAGACCACCCGGCACATAGGAGCGGGCGATTTGCAGCGTCTGTTTGTAGCCCTTGGTGGTGACCAGCCCGACGCGTGCTCCACTGTTGGTCAGGACGGTATTGGTTGCCACCGTGGTCCCGTGCATGACCTTGCCGATGGCGCTCGGTTCAATCCCGGCCTTTTCACAGATACGCTCAAGCCCGTTCAACACGCCTTGTGATGAATCCTGCGGTGTCGAGGGCACCTTGGCCGTGAAAGTATGACCGGTGCTTTCCTCGATCAGCAGCAAATCGGTGAAGGTGCCGCCGACATCAACGCCGAGCATATAGTCGCCGCCCGAGGGCGCACGGCGTTTCGGGGCCTCGCGCGGTTCTGGCCGACGCGCCGGGGCCGGGGCCGCTGCGGGAGCAGGAGGCGGGGGCGAACGACGGGCCTCGACGACAGGGGCTTCAGCCTCGCGTGCGACGGGCGTTGATCCTGAACGCTGAACCGGCTGAATAACCGGAGCTGTCACACTGGGTGGCGGGGCAATCTTCGGGGCCGGGGCCACGGCGGGTGCCGAGGTCCGCGATGACGGGCTGGACGATGTGCCGCCCGCTGCCTGATCGCTGCGGGCGCGCTGCGTTGCTTCTCCTCCGCCGAGTTTGGCGAATTCATCCTTCATGCCGTCGAGTTGGGCATCAAACCACGACGTCGTTGGGGATTTTTTGTCACTCATGAATTAAACCTGTCCCTGAAATTCCTGTTATCTGGCGTTCTTGCGACGCCAGTCTTCGAGCCAATCAATGACTTCGTCGGTGCTGGAGATATCGGCATAGCGTCGTCCGACATCGCGTAAATTTTGCTGGTGCGGGCCGTCATCGTGATCGCCGACACCGTCTTCCGGCACGATGGTACGATAGCCCCACTGGAAACTGTCGATCACTGAAGCCCGGATACAGCCCGACGTCACACAACCGACGACAATCACCGTATCGACATTCTGTTTGGTATAGAACGGCACAATCGGTGTCTGGAAAAAAATCGAGGCGCCAGATTTGCACATCTTGACGTCGTACTTTGGATCATAAATCCGCTCATCAAGCTGAACCGAAGGATGATCGTGCGTCAGATCATCACGCACTGCCTTGACCTTCCAGTACGGCATATCATCCTGTGAATGATACGACGTATAGCAGGTCGCCACGGGCACATCGCAACGACGCGCAACCTCGAGCAAACGCGCTGTATTGTTCACGGCGCGCTCGATCAGCGGCGCACCACCCAGCGGATATTGTGGATCGGTGAAGGCGGTCTGGAAATCGACCACGGCAATCGCCGGGCGCTCGCCAAAGCCGATCTGCTCAGCCCCGTAGGTCCGGTCGATATAGGTCGGATCCGATGTATCGGTCATGCCTGCTCCCCTGATCAGCTGCTCCCCGCTCTTGTCGGCGGTTCAAGCCAAGGATGGTGCCGATTTGGCGCGTCCGGGTCAACGAATACCTTGTAAAATTTGCGCGATCCGGGTGCAATCAGCCCCGCAGCCAGCCTGGGGAGGAATTTTATGACCGGCAGTGACACTTACGAGGTATTCGCCATCCGTTACGGACACATGGCAGAGCGCAAGCGCGTTGACAATTTTATCATGACCGACCGGCACGACGAGCCGATGCCGATCGACTATTACATCTGGGTTATCCGCAATGCGGATCGAACTTTCATCGTCGATACCGGCTTTGACCATGAAGAAGCTGCGGACCGCGGTCGCGAACTGCTGCGTCTGCCACGCGAAGGCCTCGAGATGCTGGGCATTGATGCCAGTACCGTCACGGACGTGATTATTTCGCACATGCATTACGACCACGCCGGCACGCTCGATGATTTCCCGGCGGCGACCTTCCATCTGCAGGAAAAGGAAATGCACTACGCCACCGGCCGGCATATGTGTCAGGCGCCGATGGCTCATGCGTATACGGCAAATCATGTCACGGCTCTGGTGCACAAGGTCTTCGAGGGCCGCGTCGCCTATTACGATGGCAGCCGCGAGATCGCGCCCGGCATCTCCGTCCACCTGATCGGTGGCCACACCATGGGCGTTCAGTGCGTGAAGGTCAAAACCGCACGGGGAGAAGTCATCGTCGCATCCGACGCCGTGCATTTCTACGAGAATATGGAAGCAACCTCGCCCTTCATTATCGCCTATTCCGTCGCCGACATGGTCGACGGCTATGAAACCATGCGCCGCCTCGCCAGCACCAACGACCACATCATCCCCGGCCACGACCCCCTCGTCATGGCCAGATACCCCCCTTTGAGCAAAGCCACCGCCGGCGAAATCGCCCGGCTGGATGTCGCGCCAGGGTGACGGGGATTTGTCGGAGGATCAGTTCCCCTTCGCCGCCATGATCGCTTTCAGGTCGATGTCGTGGGTCTCCTGAATAATCTCGCAGATCTGGTCGTAGACGCAGCCGACGCGGATGGTCTCGTATGAGACCAGGTCGATGATGGTGCTGCCGAGGCCGTGGTCGTTGTGGTAAGGCACGAGGCCGTAGTCGATTGTGATGTCGGCGACGTCGGCAACCTGGGCTTCGATGTCCTGGAAAACGAACTTGCTGCCCGTCAGCGAGACATTGGCTGAGGAGCCGACGACGGCGTAGCTGTTTTCGCGGGCGAGGCGAGCGATCTCGTCATGCAAGGGGCCAGCGTTGAGCAGCATGTCCATGGTGCCCTTGAGCGTCGAGTTCTTGAAGGCGAAGGGCGGCAGGCTCTGGACGACGGGGTGATCCTCGCGGAAGGGGGCGACGATGGAGAACGGCAGGCCGTGATCGTGGATGATGGTTGAGACGACTTCGCGGCCTTGCTGCGGCACCTCGATGGCTTCGTTGAACAATGTCCAGTCGCAGAAATTACCGCAGGGTTTGGTGAAAGCGCGCTCCTTGGCGGTGTAAATGCGCTGCACGGCTTCTTCCTCGTGGCCGACAATGGCATAGCCGACGCTGACCGGGAAAATGGCGACGCCGCCGCCGCGAATAACATCAAAAATGCGCTGTGCGTCTTCGAGAACAGGGTGACCTTCAAACATACATTGGTGCTCCGGTTGTTAAAGTTTGCGTAGGTTGTTAAGGGCGTCGTCGGGCAGGGGCCCGAGTTCAGCGGCAGCGAGTATTTCGTCAAGGTGGGAGAGCTCGGCCAGACCGAAAACCGCACCGCTTAAATCTTCATTGGCCAGCACATAACGCAGGGCGGTCTGTGCCCATGTGCCATAGGGTGTAACGCCGTCGTCATTGTTTCCAAGCCTGGCAAAAGCGGCATGTGCGCGGGCCTCCTCGTCGGCGATTTCCGAATTTTCAGTGACGACGATTTCGCGGCCATGACGGATGTCCGTGGCCAGCACCCCGGCGGCAAAAATCCGGATGGCCATGATGGCGACGCCGTGGGCGACACAGTCGTCGATGATGCCGCTGAAGTCATGACCTGGCACATCGTGACCGGGTTGCAGGGCGGCGCTCGGGTTGATCATGTTGTAATAAACCTGGGCGCTGGCGAAGCGGTCCGATGTAATAATCTTCCGGCACGAGGTGTGATCACCCAGAGCCGTGATGCCGATATGTTTGGTCAGCCCCTGATCTTTCATGCGCTGCAAGGCGTCGGCGGCGCCGTCTTTTCGCAAGATGTCGTCAACGCTGACGGCCCGGTCACTGGCATCGGGCTGGATCGGATTGTGCAGTTGCAGGACATCGACCGAGGACCGGTTCAGACGCCCCAAGCTTTGCGCCATGCTGGCCTCGACCTGACCCTGGATGTCGTCGAGATTGTCGGTCTGCAGGGAGACCTTGGTTGAGAGCGTCGGCTGATCATCGATTTCCGGCAGCAGCCAGCCCAGCGCTTCCTCGGATTTGCCGTTGCCATACATTGGTGCCGTGTCGATCCAGTTGACCCCGGCATCAAGGGCGGTGCGCAGGGCCTGCCGGCGGGTGTCATCATCCGCGTCGATCAGGATGCCGCCGACAAAGCCCGCGCCAAAGACGACCTCGGATATTTTCAGGCCGGTTTTGCCAAAGTTACGATATTTCATGCGCGTTCCCCCTGACTTCTCTGATCCCGTTTTTGCTTAACTCCGACACGGAGGGCAGATTACGTGTTGATCGCCGATTGCACCAGCGTGCTGACGGATTTACTGTCAGAGAGGGGTTTCAATTCCGAAGCCACATATCCAGCAACGATCTGCAGGAGAAGGTATGACGGTCCATGTGCACGAGGGAACTGTCGAGCGGGGTGATAGCGACCCGACCGGGTTGGTGTTTTATTCCAAATATTATCGCTGGACGGCTGCGACAGCGTATCATCTTTTTGACAGCGTAGGGATTGTGCCCGAAGGAGCAGGCGAGCCATGAGTGCGGAACGGTCATTCAAGAAGGAAGTCGAACTGCTGCGCCTTGGCGAGGGCGAGACCTTCCACGGCGAAGGTATTCTCGCCGTCACCAAGGCCCTGCTGCAGGCCGGTGTGAGTTATGTCGGCGGCTATCAGGGCGCGCCGGTCTCGCACCTGGTTGATGTGCTGGTCGATGCCGAGGAACTGATGGACGAATTGGGCGTGCACGTTGAAACCTGCGCCAATGAAGCGGCCGCCGCGGCCATGCTTGGCGCCTCGCTCAATTACCCCGTGCGCGGGGCGGTGACGTGGAAATCGATTGTCGGCACAAATGTTGCCGCGGACGGTTTGTCGAACTTGTCCTCGCCCGGCGTCAAGGGCGGTGCGCTGATCGTTATCGGTGAAGATTATGGTGAAGGGGCCAGCGTCATTCAGGAGCGCACCCTGGCCATGGCGCTGAAATCAACGATCTGGCTGATGGATCCCCGGCCCGATCTCGGCAACATCGTCAACATGGTGGAAAAATCCTTCGAACTGTCGGAAGCGACCAATGCGCCGGTAATGATGCAACTGCGCATCCGGGCCTGTCATGTCCAGGGCCAGTTCACGGCGCGCGACAATGTATCCCCCGCCGTCAACACCATCGACAAGCTGGCCGAACCGGCGACTTTTGAGTATGGCCGTCTCGCCCACCCGCCGGTGACGTTCGCCCAGGAGAAATTGAAAGTCGCCGAGCGCCTGCCGGCAGCGCAGAAATTTATTCTCGACAATGCGCTCAACGATCTGATCGACGGCGATATCGAGAACCTCGGTCTAATCGTCCAGGGCGGGCTTTACAATGTGTTGATGCGGCGCTTGCAGGTTCTGGGCCTCGCCGACGGTGTCGGCAACAGTCGTATTCCCATGCTGGTACTGAACGTGACCAATCCGCTGGCACCGGAGCAAATCTCGGCCTTCTGTGCCGGCAAGAGCAGCGTGCTGGTGATCGAGGAAGGCAATCCTGAATTTATCGAACACCAGATCAACGTCATCCTGCGCAAGGCCGACATCCAGACGCGGATTTACGGCAAGGATGTGCTGCCGGCAGCGGGTGAATATACCGCCGAAGTGCTGCAGGCCGGCCTGGTGGATTATTTCACCGCAGCGGGCGATCCACGGATTGATGGCGCAGCACTTGCAGATGCTGCATTGCCCATGACCACGGCACGTAGTGATGGCATGCAGGCGCTGGGCAAGGCGATCCCGCCGCGCCCGCCGCAGTTCTGTACAGGCTGCCCCGAGCGCCCGGTATTTTCGGCCCTCAAGATTCTCGAGGGCGAGGTCGGCAAGGTTCATATCTCGGCCGACATCGGCTGTCATGCCTTCGCTACCTTTGAGCCGTTTTCGATGGGCAACTCGATCCTCGGCTATGGCATGTCGCTGGCGGCGGCGGCGGCGGTGGCGCCATTCCAGCAAAAACGCTCGATCTCGATCATGGGCGATGGCGGTTTCTGGCATAACGGCCTTGCGACAGGGGTGATCGGCACACTGCTTAATGGCGGCGATTCGCTGCTGATTATTATGCAGAACGGATTTACCTCGGCGACCGGGCAGCAGTTCATCCCCAACAGCAAGATCGGCAAGCGCGGTGAATCTCCGGGCATGGGCATCGAGCAAACACTTAACAGTCTCGGCGTGCCGTGGATGAGGACGGTACGGACTTATTCGGTCTCAACCATGGTCGATACCCTGCGCGAGGCGCTGACCACCGACGTCAAGGGTCTGAAAGTGATCATTGCCGACGGCGAATGTCAGCTCGCGCGCCAGCGCCGGCTGCGCGGTGAAGATGCCGTCAAGCTCGAACGTGGTGAGCGCGTCGTGACGCCACGCTTTGGTATCGATGACGATGTTTGCACGGGCGATCATTCCTGTATCCGCCTGTCCGGTTGTCCCAGTCTTGGCATCAAGGACAATCCCGATCCGCTGCGCACTGATCCCGTTGCGACGGTTGAGCAGGCCTGTGTCGGCTGCGGTCTGTGTGGCGAGGTCGCCCACGCCGCAACGCTGTGTCCCTCGTTCTATCGTGCGGAGCGCGTGCGCAATGCCGGGCCTTTTGAAGCGATGCTCGGCAAGATGCGGCGGGCGACGATTTCGTGGCTCGGCGGGAGTGCCACTTCGTGAGTGAATTGCGCCCCGTAACCCTGTTGATCGCGGCCATGGGCGGCGAGGGCGGTGGTGTGCTGACGAGCTGGATCGTCGGTGCCGCCCGTGAGGCCAACCTGCCGGTGCAAGCGACCTCGATCCCTGGTGTGGCCCAGCGCACAGGTGCCACAACCTATTACATCGAAATCTGGCCCGAACCCCTGTCCAACGGGTCGGCGTGGCCGGTACTGTCGCTGGCCCCGGCCCAGGGTGAGGTTGATATTCTCGTCGCCACCGAACTGCTTGAAACCGGGCGCATGGTCGAGACCGGCTATGTCTCGCCGGATCGCACAACGGTGATCGCCTCGACGCACCGGGTGTTTACGACCGGTGAAAAAATGGCCATGGGCGATGGCCGGGCCGAGGAAGAACCCATCCTTGCCGGCACCCGCGCCCGTGCCCGCGCCGCGACCATCTTCGATATGAAGTCGGCAGCACTTGCCAGCGAAGCTGTGATCAATGCCGTGGTGCTAGGGGCCATCGCCGAAAGTGGTGTACTGCCGCTGGCGGCGGACCGGCTCGAAGCGGCCATCACGTCGGAAGGCAAGGCAGTTGAGGCCAATTTACGCGGTTATGCCGCCGGGGTCGCCGCCGTACGTCAGCAGGACGAGGCCAGCGCGGATGAACGGACGATGCCTGCAGGTTCTACGCTTGCCCGGCGTATTGAAACTGACTTCCCCGCCGGTGCCGCTGAGTTGCTGCACCTCGGCGTTGAGCGCTTGATCGATTATCAGGACGGGGCCTATGCCACTGAATATCTCGACCGCCTGACGGAATTTTCCTCTGGTGATCTCGCACTTTTGCAAGCTGTCGCCCGTCATCTGGCACTGCGCATGTCATTCGAGGATGTCTACCGTGTTGCCCAGGCCAAATCGCGCCCGGATCGATTACAACGCATTCGGGATGAAACGGGAGCGTCGCCGGTCGATCTTGTCGATGTGGCGGAATTTTTCAAACCGCGATTTGCAGAGATTTGCGACTCAATGCCCGTGGGACTGGCCGACTGGACGTCACGACTGAGCAAAACATTTCCCTCACTTGCCAATAAATCGTGGCCGATGGAGATCAAGACGACGACGGTATCAGGTTTTCTCCGGCTCAAGCTATTGACGTCGATGCGCCGCATTCGCCGCTCGACGCGGCGGTTTCAACGTGAGCAACAAAACATCAGCGACTGGCTTGACCTGATCAAGCGTGCCGCGACGATCCAGACCGGCCTCGCTCTCGAGATCACGGAATGTGCTCGCTTGATAAAAGGTTACGGCGGAACCCATGAGCGCGGCGCGGCAAACTTTGAGAAGATCGTGGAATCCCTGATCAAACCGGCACTGGCGAACGGTGATGATGTGTCATCCGGAGTCGCCGTGGCGCGCGAAGCCGCACTGGCTGATCCCGATGGCCGGGCTTTGAACGATGCGCTTGGCCATCATGCCAAATCCTGAACAGGCCAATAAATTCTGGACGTTTTCGCTCGACGTCTACGCGCGGCCAGAGGTTGAGAGCGCCTGTCTGCGTCTGCAGTTTGATCATGCCCTCGATGTCAACGCCGTACTGTTTTGTGCCTGGACCGGCGGTCTCGGCATTTCACTGGACAATTCGACGCTGGAAGAACAGATCGGAGCGGCGACGGAATGGCAGGAACTTGCCGTGCAGCCGATCCGCGTTATCCGCAGGCGTCTGAAGAACCTGACCGTCGCCGGCCTTTCGCTTTCTGGTCGTGACGATTTGCGTCAATCGATCATGACGGCGGAACTGGCGGCGGAAAAACTTGAGCAATCGATCCTTGTTCAAATGATTGCCGGTCTGCCCGAAGGTGTGCCGAGTGCTGCGCTGGCTGATGCGAATTTTGATGCCTATTGGCGCATTGCCGGACAGGGCGATCATCTTGTCGCCCTCGAAGCCTGGCAGATCATTCGTGCGGCGGCCTTTTCGTCAGATTCGCGGGCCTCAGCTTGACCCCGACCTTTTCGAACGTCATCGCCGGCCTTTTGATGTTGTGCGCGGCCACCCTGACGATTATTTCCGAGTTCGTCGCGCGCGGTGAAATTGGCGCGATGGGCGCTGTATTCATTGCCCTGTTCGTTGCGCTGGAATGGACCCGCCTGCCGGTTGCCGGCAAGGCCTTTGTCGTCATTGCCATTGCCCTCTTTGGTGTCGCCTTCCTCGCCGATGACCCCGTGAAATTGTTTTTGAACGGATTCGAGCGCGCCGCCTTTATGTGTGCCTTCCTGATCGCGCTCGGATTCCTGCGCGCGGCAGCCGAGGGCTCGGACATAGTCGGGCGCTGCGGACGGCATTTGTTGTCTCAACGACCGGGGAAGCGATACCTCGCCTTCTGGACCGGCGGCACCTTGTTCGGCGGCATCATCAGTGTCGGTGTTCTCGGCTTGTTTGGTACAATGATCACAACGGCCAACACGCTGGAATCGGCAGGCGGTGACGCGCGCATTCAGCAACTCAGAACCAAGCGCTCCGTGCTCGCCCTGCTGCGTGGTTTTACCTGCAGCCTGATGTGGACGCCGATGTCGATCAGTCTCGCCGTTGTGCTGAAATCGTTGCCCAACATGATGTGGCAGACGGTGCTGATCGCCGGTGCCGGCATGGCCTTGTTGCAGTTTGCTGTCGGCTGGTTGATTGATCGCCTTTCGCATCGCCCGGCGCGCATCCCGCCGCCTGAAATCAGTTCCGGCGACGGCTGGTCGGTTCATTTGTTTCCCGCCGGCCTGATCGTTGCGATTTTTATTATCGCCTGGAGCCTCGAGCACTGGACCAGCGGCACCCTGATTGCCGGTGTCATGACCGGCGCGCCGCTGGTCTCCCTGATCTGGCTGGTGGCCCAGGGCCGCAAACGCCCGGCAACGACCTCGGCGGCGCATATCACAAAACGATTGCAGCGCTACGTCGGTGAACTTGTACCTTCCTTCCGCATGGAACTCACTATCCTCTCGACCGCCGGATTTGCCGGTGCAGTGGTCGGATATTTCCTCGACCCGGCGACCGTGGCACGGGGTCTGGACTGGCTCGGTGCGCCGGCCTTTATTGTACCAGGTCTGATCATCCTCGCCATCGTCGGCGGCGGCTTGCTGGGTCTAAATGCCATCATTACGGTGATGATTATCTCGGGCGCGCTGCCGAACCCGGAAGCCTTTGGCGTGCATTCGGTTATTATCGGCGTGACCTATCTGACGTCGTGGGGATTGACGGTTGGTTCATCGCCGGTCGCCATGTCGACCCTGATTATCGGCAACCTGACGGGGCGCAGTGGCGGCGCGGTCGGCCTGACGTGGAACGGGATATATACCTTGTCGGCGGGTCTGGTGGCAGCCGTACTTTGTGGCGCGGCCGTTGTGCTTTTCCCGGTTTGACAGGAGCAACTTTTGAACACGCCCGAGACGCCTGACCTGATCATTCGAAATGCCCGCCTTATTGACGGCACGGGTGCAGCCTCGGTTGCCGGCGATATCGCTGTCCAGGATGAACGGATTGTCGCCCTGGGCGATTTGGCGAAACACCGGGCGGGGACAGAGATTGACGCCGCTGGCCAGGTGGTCTCGCCTGGATTTATCGACGTCCACACCCACGATGATCGCGCTGTGCTGGATGATCCGCAAATGACCTGCAAGGTCAGCCAGGGCGTGACGACGGTGGTCACCGGCAATTGCGGGATCAGTCTGGCACCCCTGAATATTGAGGGCCCGCCGCCACCGCCGCTGGATCTGGTGTCGAAATCCAGTGGCGGGTTTTTCACAGATTTCGGCGATTATCTCGGGGCGCTGGATCAGGACCCGGCGGCGGTCAACGTCGTGGCGCAGGTCGGGCATTCAACACTTCGCGCCGGCGTGATGGATCGTTTTGATCGCGCCGCGACCCCGGATGAGGTCCGGACGATGCGCCAGGCCCTGGAAGGGGCACTTGAGGCTGGTGCCGCCGGGCTCTCGACCGGGCTTTTTTACCAGCCCGCTTTTGATGCTCCGACGGAAGAGATCATCGATCTCGCCAAAGGTCTGAAGGAATTCGGCGCGATCCACACGACGCATATGCGCGACGAAACCGACGGTATTGTGGACTCGCTAAATGAGACCTTTCGCATCGGGGCTGAAGCTGACGTGCCGGTCGTCATTTCGCACCACAAGTGTGCCGGCGCAGCAAATCATGGCCGTTCTGTTGAGACGCTGGCGATCATTGACGCGGCAATGTCGACCCAGTCACTTGGCCTCGATGCCTATCCCTATGTCGCCGGATCGACCGTGCTGGATGCGAAACGCATGATGGGTTCAAGCCGGACGATTGTTACGTGGTCGGTGCCGCATCCGGAACATTCCGGTCGTGATCTTGTTGAGATTGCCAGTGAATTGAACATGCCCTTGAAAGACGCGGTTGAATATCTCAGCCCGGCCGGGGCGATTTATTTCATGATGGACGAAGATGATGTCCAGCGCATTCTGGCCTACCCGCATACCATGATTGGCTCCGATGGCCTGCCCCACGATGAGCATCCGCACCCCAGACTTTGGGGAACCTTCCCCCGCGTGCTCGGCCATTATGCCCGCGACATCGGTTTGTTCAGTCTTGAAGAAGCCGTTCGAAAGATGACATCACTGACGGCCGATCGCTTCGGCCTGACGGATCGGGGTGTATTGCGCGTCGGTGCGTTCGCCGATCTGGTGCTGTTTGATCCCGATGAAGTGATCGATACTGCGACCTTCGACGAACCTGTTCAGGCAGCGGCCGGCGTGAACCAGGTTTTTGTCAATGGCCGGACAGTCTGGCGTAGCGGAGACCATAGCGGTGCACGGCCTGGCAAGGTCTTGCGCCCGAATTGATGTCTTCAGGAACGATTTGCCGGCGCGGAGAACGTCTGACTACCTTATTTTTGCCCTGGCACTTCGGGCAAAATATCCGCGAGGATATTTTTGCAAATATTTGCGATAGTCTTTTGCTCGACCCGATTGCACCGCGCGCTCCCAGCGATTGAGCTCGCCTGGTTGAAGCCTGGCCAAATCGTTGTCTTTTACGTAACCCTGCTGTCCATCGAAGTTAACTCGCATCCAGTTTGTGCCGTCGACCCGACCGGTCAGGTGAACGCCTTGTCCTCGGTTGACCCAGCCCAGTTGCCGGGCATCCCGACCCGGACTGAAGCGAACCGGAATTCGCGAGCGTGAAACCGCCCAGCGGTCGATTTCCTTGATGACGCGATAGACTTCAAGCCCCTTGATAATTGTCCGAAGCACCAGATCCGTCGTTGATTCGGATTTGGCGGGAGACTGTGTTTGCACAGGCTGAGGTGGCGGCTGGGTCTGCTGGACGGGAGGTGTGACGACAGGCTTCGATATTTCGACAGGTTTGTCGCGGTAGGGTTCGGTCGAAACCCGGGGTCGGGCTGGTTTCGCCCACGGATTGAACGTCGCAAGGATCCGGTCTTCGTGGCCCAGCAGTGAGGCGTCCTGTTCCCGGCCATAGGTTCGGCGCGCGACCTTCGTCATGTTGGCGTCCATGAAGGATTTGACCTCGCCGACCTTGATTTGACCATCGAGATCGAGGTCAGCCTCGCCATAAACACCACGCAGAAAATATTCGGTAAACAAGCCATGTTGCGAGCGATGATCCCAGCTTGCCAGCTGCCCGGGTCCGGCGGCAGTCAGCACCGTCAGTGATCCCGAAGGGGTTTCGTTTTTGGCCATTATCTGGATGCCTGAAGACGACGGGAACAGGGTGCCGCCGGCACTGCTGCCGGAAAAACAGGCGTCGAGAATAACGGTTGCTGAACGGTAGTCCCTCAGGTTCTCCAGAAGTTGAGAAACCGGATATCCGCTGACGTCGGCAAAATCAGGTTCGGTGTCGACTGGCAGAAGGTAGCGCTTGCGGTCGGCTATTCCCGGCACACCATGTCCGGAATAATAAACAAATACGGCACCACCTTCGGCTGGATCTGCATAACGCCACAGACGTCCGCGTGGATTGGTGGCGCTGCCAAACGTCGCTTCCATCTGAGCCTTGGTGGCGTCACGGATATCAATAATGTTGTCTGCCTTGTACCCCTGAACACCGATCAGCCACGCCTTGATGGCATCGGCATCTCGACCCGCATAGGCAATATCGGGAATATCCGGGCCGTAGTTGGCGTTGCCGACGATCACCGCAATATTTTCGGCAGCATTGGCTGCACTGGCCAGGTTCCACGCACCGACAATGGCTGATGCGAGAATAAATGCGCGACTCGTCCGGGACATTCGTTGCTTAAGGGTCAAGTGTTCGCCTTTGATCATTGGGGCCAGGGATCACCGGTTCATTCGCTCCGGAGTCTATCAGTATTTCCCTACTGCCCGCTTAACGGCAGGAAAATCGGTTGCTCAGGAGAATTATGAAAAGACTAGGGCGATTTGTGGACCATTTTGAAATTTTTTTGCCCCGGATGTTAATTTTTTTTCCACGCGCTGAAAAATAGCCGTCAAAACCTCACATAGTTGAGTTTGAGGCAATGCATGGGTACCAGACGTACAGCCTGGTAATTTTGGACACGTGGCAATTTGGCGGGGTAGAGCATGATGACCGGGGCCCAATTCTGATGACAAAACTGGTCGAACTATCCGGATTTGAACAACTATTGCTCGATCAACGTAGCGACATCCTGGTTTACGGCGCACCGGAAATATTTCTGGATGGCGTGATTGATAATTTCAGTGATGTCTCGCCGGACGCCACCGCCGCAAAACTGATTGCCGATTTTGCCCGGATGTATGCCGCACTCAATGTGAAATGTGGCGCAGAACCGACATATAACAGGATCGATGTGACAGCGCCGATGGGAAGATTGATCGAGCCCCTGATATCGGGAAATTCAGCCTATCTCAGCGATGCCGATAGTTCGGCGGAAATATTTGCCAACATGCTCGACTGGGTCGGTTCCACTCGGTGGTTTGAAAAAACCGGAACCGGGGGCGATGAAAACCGCTTTCTGATAAAAGGCGACGTCAGCAGATATACACTGGACGGTGATGCCATCGCGGCCTGGCTCACGCTCGGCATTCTTCTTGACTCGGCAGACGTCCAGATCGTTGTCGATCGTGATCTACGGCTTGACCTGGTTCATACCTTTCGCTGTTTTTCCCATCTGTTTGCCCGTCTTGATCGCCTGAATGCCAGCATCGGCAAGGACGCCTTGACCGGTGATGCCGCCCTGCGAGTGATCTTCGTTGAAGGTTTGAAGTGCCTGTCGAGTGACGGGGTCGTGCGTGACGATGATCAGGGCCTCAAATTCGAGACCACGCATTAACGCCGACGTCCAACAAATCCAATAGTCCCTTGCCGTGATTTGAGTCAGACTGATCATCTGAGCAGGCGGGAGAGAAGAATGTACGATTATATTGTCGTGGGCAGTGGTTCGGGCGGCTCGGTCGTCGCCAGTCGCTTGTCTGAAGATGCCAACGTTAAGGTTTGCCTGCTTGAGGCCGGTGGACCGGATTCGAGCATCCTCATTCATGCGCCGGCGGGCGTGGCCGCGATATTGCCGACAAAAATCAACAACTGGGGTTTCAAGACGGTCCCGCAGCCCGGACTCAATAACCGCCGGGGCTATCAGCCACGGGGCCGGGTGCTCGGCGGATCAAGCTCGATCAACGCCATGTTGTATGTGCGCGGACATCGCTCCGACTATAATCACTGGGCCGGGCTTGGCAACGCAGGCTGGTCCTGGGATGACGTGCTGCCGTATTTCAGGAAGGCCGAACACAACGAACGCGGTGGCGATGAACTCCACGGCAAAGACGGCCCGCTCAACGTTGCAGATCAGCGATCCCCCCGCGGCATAGGTGATGCATTTTTGAATGCGGCGCGCGAAATGCAGGTGCCGATCAACGAGGATTTCAACGGACCAGAGCAGGAAGGCATCGGCTATTACCAGGTGACGCAAAAGGATGGCGAGCGTTTCAGCGCCGCCAGGGCCTACCTGACACCGCACCTTGATCGCCCCAATCTCGACGTCATCACCAAGGCGCGGGCCTCAAGAATTCTGTTCGAAGACAAACGGGCGGTTGGAGTGGCTTACGTTCAGGGAGGTCGAACCGTCGAAATCAGGGCGGCGAGGGAGATCATCCTGGCCGGTGGCGCTTTTGCCTCACCACAGTTGTTGAAGCTTTCGGGCGTCGGGCCGGGCGGTGAATTGCGCCGGCATGGCATTGAGGTTCAACACGAGCTGCCGGGTGTCGGCGAAAACCTTCAGGATCATATTGACTACGTCGCAGCCTATAAATCGCGCTCGCGGGAGGTGTTGGGTGTGTCGCTTGGGGGTGCCATCGATTTGACGCGGGCCATTTTCGAATGGCGCAGCAAGCGCACCGGCATGATCACCACTCCCTTTGCCGAGGCCGGCGGTTTTATCAAAACCAGTCCGGAGCTGGCGGTGCCTGACATTCAACTTCATTTTGTCGTCGGGATTGTCGACGATCACAATCGCAAGCTTCATCTCGGCCATGGCTATAGCTGTCATATCTGTGTGTTGCGCCCGAAAAGCCGGGGCAACGTAACGCTCAAGAGCGCTAACCCCACCGATGATCCGGTCATCGATCCGAAGTTCTTCAGTGATGAAGCCGATCTTGATCTTCTGGTCGAGGGCTACAAGGCCACCCGGCGCATTCTTGAAGCCCCGGCAATGAGCGGCTATCGCGCGCGGGAACTCTACAAAGTCGACATGAACGATGATACGGCACTGCGCGCAATCGTTCGCAAACGCGCTGATACGGTCTATCACCCGGTCGGCAGCTGCAAGATGGGCAGCGATGATATGGCTGTGGTCGATAATCAGTTGCGGGTTCGGGGCTTGCAAGGCTTGCGCATCGCCGATGCATCCATTATGCCAACGCTGATCGGTGGCAATACCAATGCTCCGTCGATCATGATCGGCGAACGCGCGGCTGATTTCATCAAATCGGACGCTGCCTGAAACTTTGAGATAATAATACAGGGCATAAATAAAAATATCTGACGGGAGATGACAATGGAGCCGATCTGGTTCAAGAACTACGGTGATATTCCCCGCGAAATCGATGCGGACGCCCATGCCAGTGTCTGGGAGATGATGTCCCCGGCCATTGAGAAATATAACCAGCGACCGGCCTTTCATAACTTCGGCGCCTCGCTTACATACGGCGACATCGATCAGAAATCCCGTGACCTCGCTGCCTACATGCAAAATGTGCTGGGGCTGAAAAAAGGCGACCGGGTGGCGGTGATGGCCCCTAATATCATGGCCTTCCCGATTTCGCTTTGCGCCAACATTCGCTCCGGTCTGGTTCAGGTCAACGTCAATCCGCTGTACACGCCGCGTGAGCTTGAACATCAGCTCAACGATGCCGATACCGAGACCATTATTATTTATTCAGGATCGACGCCTGTGCTGGCCGAGATAATGGCCAACACCTCGATCAAAAACGTTATCGTCGCCAACCTCGGTGATTGCGGCAACGACCAGCTCCCAAGCCCGCAGTGTGATGAGCGACTGAGTGATGCCGTGTCCTTTGTTGATGCCCTCGCAGCCGGCGCAGACGCCGGTTTTACCGCGCCGGAAATTAACGGCAATGATCTGATTTTTCTGCAGTACACCGGCGGCACCACGGGTTTGTCCAAAGGTGCCATGCTGACGCACCGAAATCTGGTTTCAAACATCATGGCCTTCCGGGTCTTTGCCGGCGACCAGCTGATCGAAGGTGAGGAACTGGTGATTACGGCGCTGCCGCTCTACCACATCTTTGCGCTGATGGTGAATACGCTGACGTTCTTTGTGCTCGGCGGCGAAAGCGTCCTGATCACCAATCCGCGTGATATGCCGGGCTTCGTCAAGGAACTGGCTAACTGGAAGTTCACCATGATCACCGGCGTGAACACCTTGTTCAACGGCTTGCTGCACACGCCGGGCTTTGACGAACTCGATTTCTCCGAACTGCGCTTCACCATGGGCGGGGGCACGGCCATTCTGGAGGCGGTGTCGGACAAATGGCGCAGTGTTGTCGGCCACCACATTACCGAAGGCTATGGTTTGAGTGAGACGTCGCCCGTCGTCACCGTCAACCCGCTGGGAGTCGATCAGTTCCGCTCGTCCATCGGTTTTCCGTTTTCCTCGACCGAAATTTCCCTGCGCGATGACGACGGCAAGGAAGTTGCCCTTGGTGAACCCGGCGAGCTTTGTGTTCGCGGGCCGCAGGTGATGCCGGGCTACTGGCGCAAGCCGGAAGAAACCGCCGCTGTGATGACGGTTGACGGGTTCTTCTGTACTGGCGATATCGCGACCTGCGATGAAGACGGTTATTTCAGGATTGTTGATCGCAAGAAAGACATGATCCTGGTCTCCGGTTTCAACGTCTATCCCAACGAAATCGAGGCCGTCGCCACGGCCATGGACGGCATTGTCGAATGCGCCTGTATCGGTGTGCCGGATGACAACTCGGGTGAAGCAGTCAAGCTCTTCGTTGTCGCCGGTGAAGGTGTGGCTGCCGAAGATATCGAGGCTTATTGCAGGGCCAATTTGACGGCCTACAAAGTGCCCAGGCAGATTGTCTTCATCGACGAAATCCCCAAGTCACCCGTCGGCAAGATCCTGCGCCGCGAGTTGCGCGACCAGGCCTGAGCCAGGCCAGAGCCAGAGAAAAACCCGGAGAGCGAGGCGTACGCACAGTGTCACAGAACAAGAGCTATGATTTTGTCATTATCGGGGCCGGTATGGCCGGCGCTTCCGCCGCATATTTCCTTGCGGGTGAAGGCAGTGTGCTGTTGCTCGAGATGGAATCTCAGCCCGGCTATCACACCACGGGCCGCTCGGCAGCCCTGTTTGCCGAGGCCTACGGCAATATGCCGATCCGGGCCCTGACGTCAGGCGGGCGACCTTTTATGATGTCACCGCCCGATGGCTTCAGCGAAACGCCAATACTGACACCGCGAGGTGCCCTCTTTATCGGGCGCGAAGACCAGTCAGCAGCACTTGATGAAACCTTCAAGTCGGGCTCGGAATACCTTGACAGCATGGAACGCCTGAGCGCGGTGGAAGTCCGCGAGTTGATCCCGATGCTGCGCGAAGGATACGCCTCTGGTGGCGTGCTCGAGGCCAACGCTATGGACATCGACGTCAACGCCTTGCATCAGGGATTTTTGCGCGGTGCCCGGGCGAAGGGCTGTGAATTACAACAGGATGCACTCGTCACCGGACTCAAACGCGAAAACGGAGGCTGGCGGATCAGTGCCGGTGGTGACGAAATCAGTGCCGGCGTCGTCATCAATGCGGCTGGTGCGTGGTGCGATGTGGTCGCGGATCTCGCCGGAGCCAAACGCGTCGGCCTCGTGCCCAAGCGCCGCACTGCGTTATTGGTCGACGGGCCCACCGACATGCCCTTTGCCGACTGGCCGGCTTTTGTCGATGCGGACGAACAGTTTTATGCCCGCCCTGAAAGCGGTGCTCTATTGATTTCACCGGCAGACGAGACGCCAATGGAACCCTGCGATGTGCAGCCGGACGAGCTCGATATCGCCATTGCCATCGACCGCATGCAGCAGGCGACGACGCTGGAGGTCAAGCGGGTCATTCGAAGCTGGGCAGGCTTGCGCTCGTTTGTTGGCGACAAGACACCGGTGGTTGGTTTTGATCCTGAAATTGAGGGTTTCTTCTGGCTCGCCGGGCAGGGTGGTTATGGCATTCAGACCGCCCCGTCGATGGGCCGGGTCTCGGCTGCCCTGGCCTCCGGGGGTGATATCCCCGACGATCTCAAAGCGTTCGGCCTCAAGGCGTCCGATCTGACACCTGCACGATTTGGCTCGGGACCGGCTGAACGATGATCTATAGTTGTCGCGACCTTATCTGACGCGACAATTATTTCATGAACGAACTCGGCAGCGCTTTCTCAACGGCATCCTCCCTGATCCTGGGCCTCGATACGGCCCTGGTCGAGATCGTCTCGTTGTCTCTGCGTGTCAGCCTGGTGGCCGTCCTGATCGCCTCGATCATCGGCCTGCCTGGCGGTGCAGCGCTGGCGGTCTTCAAATTCCCCGGGCGTCGCGGTGTTGTTGTGATGATCGGGGCGTTGATGGGTTTGCCGCCGGTCGTCGTCGGTCTCGCCGTTTATCTCGCGCTGTCACGGTCTGGCCCGTTCGGTGTACTTGATCTCCTGTTTACGCCGACCGCCATGATCATCGCCCAGGTGGTTTTGATTACGCCTATCGTCATGGCTTTGACCCGACAGATCATCGAGACCATGTGGGAGGACTACGCTGAACAGCTGCGGTCGCTGGGGGCCGGGCCATGGCGGGCGATACCGACCTTGCTGTGGGATGCGCGTCACGGATTGACGACGGTAGTGCTGGCGGGCTTTGGCCGGGCCTCGGCCGAAGTCGGTGCGGTGATGATCGTCGGTGGCAATATCAATCATGCAACGCGGGTGATGACGACGGCCATCGCGCTTGAGACGTCGAAGGGTGATCTGGCCCTCGCGATGGGGCTTGGTATTGTATTGATGCTGTTGTCGTTGATCATCAACGCAGCCGTCCATCTGATCGATGACGCCAGCGCGAGGCGGGCCTGATGTCTGATCAGAACAACCCGGTTCTGCCGCTGGTTCTCAGGGATGTAACCTATGAGGCTGGCAAGCGTGATCTGGTCAAGTCGCTCAATATCCAGTTTGAACCCGGCAAGCGCTCAATCATCATCGGGCCCAATGGCGCAGGCAAAAGTCTGCTGCTGCGGCTCTGTCATGGCCTGATCGCGCCGACCAGCGGAACGGTCGAGTGGCAGAACGATGCCCGTCATGCCCAGGCCATGGTATTCCAGCGCCCGGTCATGCTGCGCCGCTCGGTCGCCGCCAATGTCGATTACGGTCTGGCTTTGCGGGGCATCGCCAAGGGTGAGCGGCGTGAGCTGATTGATGAAGCGCTGGAACGCACTGGGTTGCGCCGACGCGCCGATGTGCCGGCGCGTTCCTTGTCTGTCGGCGAACAACAGCGGCTGGCGGTCGCCCGGGCGTGGTCGATGCGGCCCCAGGTGCTGTTCCTCGATGAACCAACGGCGAGCATGGATCCAGCCGCGACCCATGATTTTGAAACTGTGCTTGACGCCATCCATCATGCCGGGACAAAAATCATCATGACAACACATGACTTAAGTCAAGCGCGACGCCTCGCCGATGAGATACTTTTCCTCTTCCGTGGCAGGCTTCTCGAGCACGCGCCGGCGGTAGAATTTTTTGCAGAGCCTCGCAACGATCTGGCACAGGCCTTCTTGCGCGGTGAATTATTGTGGTGGCGTCACGGTGATGGCCCCAAGGGTCCGGTCTCGACCGGGCCGAAACCGGATTAGTATTCAGGCAGGAGCAGGTGATGAGAGGTTTAAGCGACAAGGTCGTGATCGTAACGGGTGGTGCCAGCGGCATCGGCAAGGCGACGTGCCTGCGATTTGCCGACGAAGGATCGAAAGTCGCCATCTTCGATCTCAATGGAGATGGTGCCGGCGAGGTCGCCGACAGCATCAATAACGAAGGCGGTACGGCGGCGTCCTTTACCCTCGATCTGGCCGATTATGACGCGGTCCAGAAAGCGGTAGCCGATGTCGAAGCCGAGCTGGGGCCAATTGATATCATGGTCAACAACGCGGGCTGGGACCGCTTCGAGCCCTTCCTGAAAAACACGCCCGATTTCTGGAACAGGATAATTGGCATCAATTTGCTCAGCGTCTTCAACATGCATCACGCCGTGATCCCGGGCATGGTGGAACGCGGCGCTGGCCGGGTGGTCAACATCGCCTCGGACGCCGGGCGCGGCGGCTCGTCGGGCGAGGCTGTCTATTCCGCCTGCAAGGGCGGCATCATTGCCTTTGGCAAAACCATGGCGCGCGAACATTCACGCCAGAACATTACGTTCAACACGGTTTGCCCTGGCGTCACCGACACACCTTTATTCGATGGTTTCCTCGAAGGTTCCGATAATCCGGAGAAATTGCTCCAGGCTTTCACCCGGGCCGTGCCGCTCGGGCGCATCGGTACCCCCGACGATTTGCCGGGCGCGATCCTTTTTCTCAGCAGCGATGACGCTGCTTTCATTACCGGCCAGACCATCAGCGTCTCGGGCGGTTTAACAATGCATGGATAGGATTTGAAATAATCCTTCTTTCTGTGCCCGCAGGCGGGCCCAACCAGTCAGGATGAGTTTTGATATGGAATACACGGACATTCTCTACGAAGTAAAAGACGGCGCGGCATATATCACCATCAACCGGCCGGAAAAATATAACGCCTTTCGTGGCCAGACCTGTGAGGATTTGATCCATGCCTTCAACACTGCGGGCTGGGACAAATCCATCGGTGTGATCGTATTGGCGGGTGTTGGCGACAAAGCCTTCTGCACTGGCGGCGATCAGTCGACAGATGGTGACGACGGCAGTCACTACGACGGTCGCGGCGTCATCGGCCTGCCGATGGAAGATCTACACAGCATTATTCGCGACGTACCCAAGCCAGTGATCGCACGGGTTCAGGGCTTCGCCATCGGCGGTGGCAATGTTTTGTGCACGATCTGTGATTTCACGATTGCGTCGGAAAGCGCTGTATTCGGCCAGGTCGGCCCCAAGATGGGCTCGGTTGATCCGGGCTTCGGTACGGCCTATCTCTCCCGTGTCGTCGGCGAAAAGAAGGCTCGCGAAATGTGGTACATGTGCCGCCGCTATCCGGCGCAGGAAGCCCTCGCCATGGGGCTGGTCAACACGGTCGTGGCCGACGATGAACTTGACGCCGAAGTCGAGCGCTGGTGTGCCGAAATTATGGAAAAAAGCCCGACAGCCATCGCGATCGCCAAACGCTCGTTCAACATGGACAGCGAACATATTCGCGGCATCGCCAGCATGGGCATGTATGCGCTTGGCATGTACTACGACACACCGGAATCAAAAGAAGGCGGCCACGCTTTAGCCGAAAAACGCAAACCCGATTTCAGGAAAGATTTCTCAAAGGAATAACGAACGTCAATACCGGGCCGGCTGGCGCTGCTCATACAGATCGCGGCGTTTTCGGAAACTTGCGGCGGCCTCGTGTTTGCCGGCGGCACGCAAGGTGGCGATTGCGCGGTCCTGTTCGGCCACAGCCTCGGCAAAGCGTCCGGCTTCGGCGTAGGCGGCAGCGAGGCTGTCACGAAAATTGACGTCATCTTTCAGTGCAATCGCCCTGGAAGCCAGTTCGACCGCGCGCTCGCCATCGCGGTAACGCGCGTCTTTTGCCGTTGCCAGTAGCCAGGCCAGCGCGTTGTAGGCCTCCGGGAAATCCGGCTTCAGCAGCATGACCCGATCGAGGTCGGTGATCATGTCGGCGTATTGCTGCTTCTGACCATGCGAGACACTGCGATTATAGTGCGCCAGCGGGACGCCATCCTTGATCAGTTTGCCCGACTCCAGTAGCTCAGTGCAGGCATTTATTCGAATGTCGGGTTCGTTTGAGGGTTTCAGCAGACAGAGCCTGATGTTGATCTCGTGCGCCCGCGCCTCGGCCGGTGATGTTGGCGTCAGGCCAGCCTGCAACTGTTTCAGGACCTTGCCGGCAGACGTGTGGCCGTTTGCTGTTGCCTTTTCGATCCACAGCGTGCCGCGTTCGATGTCCTTGTCGTAGCCGATACCGTTCAGGTACATCACACCGAGATTGTATTGCGCCTTTTCGTCATTCTGCTTCGCGGCTTTGTGAAACCACACACCAGCCTGGTCGTAATCCCGCTCGACGCCGTGACCCTTGAAATACAACAGGCCGAGTTCAAACTGGGCCGGAGCAAAATTGATCTCGGCCATGGCCCGGAAAAGTTTTGCGGCCTTGACCAGATCCTGCGCCACACCCGATCCGTCGCGATACATCACACCGAGATTAAAGGTCGCGCCGACATGTGACTGTCTGGCTGATTTGGTGAACCAGGTCACGGCATCTTTCAGGTTTCCCTTGATGCCGGTGCCATCGCGCGACAATACCCCCATATTGTATTGCGACATCATATCGCCCTGCTCGGCGGCGAGGCGGTACCACTTTGCCGCCTCGGCAAAGTCCTGGGCGACGCCGAGGCCTTCCATATGCATGAAGGCTATGTTTTGCTGGGCCGTGGCGAAACCCCGGACGGCAGCCTGCAGGAACCAGTCGACAGCCTTTGCGTAATCTTGTTCAAGGTGCCAGCCCTGAAGATACATCATGCCGATATTGACCTGGGCATCGACGTCGCCATTTTCAGCCAGTGGCAGGAACAGGCGATAGGCCGTGGCGAAATCACGCTTGTTGAAGGCGGCGATGCCTTGTCGATAGGCTGCTGATTTGTTCGTCAGGTCCATCGAGGTGGCCGGGAATACGTGGCGTTCCGGCTCGCGCGCAGAAGCCTGATCCACGCGCAGCAACCCGGTGCAGAGCACCAGGCCGAAAGCCAGCGTCAAAATCAGATGTTTCAAACCAGAACTCCCAGTTCTCGTTCGATATTCACCTCATGATAAGCAGATTACCGGGACGAGGGGAAGCCGGGCTCTCAGGTTTGCTGGGCGCTGAACCGTACCCCCATCTCGCGAATGCGTTTGACGAGTATCTTGAGAATACCCCGCATCAGCGGGTCCATATTGTCAACGCGGCGTAGAAATTCGGTCGCCGAGACCGTGGTGGCGACTGTTTTTTCAATGGCAATGGCGCTGGCCATATGCGGTGAATTGTCAAAAAGCGACATCTCGCCGACCACATCTCCCTTGCCCAGTACCGCCAGTGTTGTTGGCTCGTCCCCCATCGCGCCCATGCGAATTTCGACTTTGCCATCAAGGATCAAATACACGGAATCACTGGTTTCCCCGGCTTTCAAAATATAATTGTTCGCGGCAAAGGTTTGCCGCTTAAAATCATCAGCCATAATGATATACCCCTATATATTATCGACTAAATATGATTTTAACTCATAAACGTTAAGATTTGAAGACCGCTGGCCAGAATGGCTGTGGGCCTAACGATTGGCGTCCTGAATAGCTGCGCCGTCGGAATATTCGCACAGCACATTGAGCACGACCTGCCGCTTTTCGGTATCGACGACTTTCAAAGCACGCGCGATGGCAGCCGGTAGTTCTTCGGCGGTCTCGACGCGCTCGGAATAACCGCCTGACGCCTGGACGATATGCTCAAAGCGGGGCGAGGGTTTGAGGTGCGTCAGCGGTGCTTCATTGGATTTCGCCGCCGCACCGTCCGGATACATGCTCAGGGTCGAGCGTCGCACGGCCCCCCACATGCCGTTGTTCAGGATAATCGTCAGGACCGGCAGTTCCATGGCTTCGCAGATGAAGTGCGCCGGCGACGGGTTGCCGAACATATAGGCACCATCGCCGATCACCGCAATCACACGGCGATCCGGATTTGCCATCTTCAGGCCGATGCTTTCGCCAAGGCCCCAGCCCAGGCCGCCCGCCGGGCTCATGCCGAAATGACAGCCCGGTTCCTCGAAGTCGATCATGTTCAGCGGGAAGACGACTTCGGTAACGATAATGTCGTCGCTTTTTTTGGCGTCGTTAATGCAGTGCGCCACCCATGGCATGGTCGATTGCGGCCTGGCGGCCGCAGCTTCAAGGGTTTGTTGCCGGGCCTCGGCGGCCTGCGCCCGCACACTTTGTGTTTCGCGCTGCCGGCCTTCGATCTTTACCGCCGGCATATCAATCGTGGCCAGTTTTTCGTCAAGCGCCGTCAGCACCAGGGCCGAGTTGCCGGTGATGGCAAGATGGCTCGGGAAACTGCGCATCACGTAGGTGCTGAAAAGCGGATCGGCACCGATATGCACGACCCTGGCATTGTCACTGATCTTGTGCAGTTTCGGCATCCACGGCACATCGGTATCCATGACAATGATCAGGTCGGCGTCCCGGACACGTACACCGGTCTCAAAACCGACGTGCATGGGATGGCTGGTCGGCAGGGCGACATAACGCGGGCGATAGGGCACCACGGGGATGGCGTGTTTCTCCGCAAAGTCGGCGAGGATCTGGACATCATCGACATCGCGGCCATAAGCCCCGGTGATCAGAACCGGATTGTTGGCGTCAACAATCATCTGCGACAGGGTCTTGATCGCCTGCGGATCAGGTCCGGCACGGTGCGGGATCGAGACGGCGTCCATGCCAAGTTTGGGCGGCGGAGCGGATTTTGCCAGAACTTCACGTGGCAGAGTGACGTAGATCGGGCCGCGCGGCTCACTCATGGCAATTGTTATGGCGCGATCAACAACGTCGCTGGCCTGTTCCGGCGTGCGCAATTCGTAATCCCATTTGACCGCTTCGCGCACCATGGCAGCCTGGTCGAACATTTCCTGGCCCCAGTGAATGAACACACTGCGCGAGCCGAACTGGCCGTCCTCGGTAATGGCCGTGCGACCGGCAAACAGCAGGATCGGTATGTTGTCACGCGAGGCATTCAGCATGCCGCAGATCGTATTGGCCGTGCCGACGTTGACATGAACGATGACAGCCTGGGGCCGACCCGTCGCCTGGTAATAGCCATGCGCCATGGCGATGGCCAGATTTTCATGCGGCACGGCAATCGGCGTCGGCAGCTCGATGCCGCTTTCACTGGCCCGGCTGAAGGCCTCGATAATCGACGGGAAATCAGTGCCGGCGTTGCCAAAAACGTAGTCAACGCCATGCTCGGCGAGGCGCGCGAGAAAGACTTCGGCTGCCGTCAATTCGGGGTTATCGCTCATGGCGCTGGCTCTCCAAATTAAATCCCGTCCAGCGCATAAACATTGTTAAGATGGCTGAAGAAAAATGAAATGCTGTTTCGCTTTCAAGGCTAGCCTTCTTTCCGCAATGTATGCAAGGAACGACCGGCCGTCGGTGTCGCCGGACTGGCATATTTGGTTTTTGGGATTATCGCTGTGCGACGAACCAGAGCTGTGGAGTAAGAGAGTTTAATGGCAAATGCACTGACACGCGGGCTCGAAGTCCTGCAATTGTTGAACAAATATGGTGCTTGCCAGGTGCGTGATATTCATCGCTACAGCGGACTGCCCAAACCCACCGTCGTGCGCATGCTGTCGTCGTTGTGCGAGGCGGGATATGCCCGCCAGGCGGAGGACGGCAGTTATCACCTGACGGCCAAGACGCTCGAACTCTCGGTCGGCTACGATGCGGCGGATGACATATTGGCCATCGCCCGGCCCTTGATGGCGGCGGCGCGCAGTGCCCATACCTGGCCCTCCGATCTGGCGATTTTTGATCATGATGCCATGGTGATTATGGACACCAGCAAGGTGCCGGGCACCATGTCGTTGAACCGGGGCATTGGCACGCGTCTGCCGGTGACGCCAACGTCGCTCGGCCGGGCCTATCTGGCCTTCTGCCCCGAAGACGAATGCGCGGAAATCATCGCCCGTCTGGCAGACTCCGACGATCATGATGAGGAGCTCGCGCGACGCCCCGAGAAGATTAGAAAGATATTGTCCGTGGCCCGTGAGCGCGGCTATGCCGTCAGTGATGAGAATTTCAACAAGGCCGCGCGCATTGTCGGTGTACCGGTCTTTGCCCACGGCCAGATCGTCGCCTGCGTCAATATGATGGCGGTCTCGGCGGCGATGTCATTCGAGCAGGCGGAAGCGTCTTTTTATCCCGTCCTGCGCGACATCTCCGCCCGTCTCAGCGAGCTGCTCGAGGGTGGAAAACCGGCTCTATTCTGAGGCCGGTCACCACTAGAGGCCTTTGAGATATGCCGCCACGTCGGCGGCAGTCGTTGGACCGTCGGGCTCGTAAATAAACGGCTCGGCAGCAATCCAGCCGTCGTAATTGTGGCGGCGCAAGGCGTTGATGACCGGCGCAAAATCATCCTCTCCCTGTCCGGGCCCGCGATGATTACGATCGTTTACCTGAATATGAACGACATGGCCTGAGGGTAACCAGGTATCGATCAGATCCGGGATCGGGCTTTGTTCCGCTTTCCCCGCAGCACAACAATCGATCATGGTTCGGATATAGGGGCTGCCGATCTGATCAACGATCTCTGCCGCCTCCGCTACCGAATTGACAAAATTTGATTCAGCCGGTGCCAGCGCTTCAATACAATAATAAACGCCCGCCGCTTCAGCATCGGGTGCGACGGCGGCAAAGGCGCTGATCGCCCGCGCGCGCTCATCGGCTGCGTCAGCTGGATCATCCGACAATTTTCGCTGGGCCGGTGAGCCATGCACCATCGCTGTGCCGCCAAGTTCGGCACAAATTTCGACGCAGCGCCGCATGACATCGATGGTTCGGCTGTGCACCTCAGCGTCTGCCGTTGTGATCGACAGGCCCTGGGGCGTGACCAGCAACCAGTGCAGGCCGGAGACAGCAATGCCCGCAGCGTGCGTCGCGCTGCGCACCTCGGCAATTTGACCGGGTGTAAGATCACGCGGATCTTCACACAGGGTAAAGGGTGCGACCTCAAGCCCCTGATACCCGAGCGATGCCGCCAGTTCGCATTGTTCGGCGAAGGGCAGTTCGCGCACCACTTCATTGCAAAGCGATAACTTCATTTTCAATTCCTGTCCTGTCGGTTCACCAGATAATGAGTGCGAGGTGTGTTGCTCTCGGGCCCGGTTCAGGTTAGACAGGAAAAATTATTTTTCCTATCCCTAGATATGCACGCCCGACGGCTCGTCCACCGTGCATCTTTCATAAAGGTAAAGTCCAATGACCGTTCGTCACGGCCGTGAAGTCTTGAGTATTCCAGGTCCGTCGCAGATTCCCGACGCCGTGTTGCAGGCCATGCATCGCCCGGCGATCGAAATCTATTCCGGTGACTTGTTGAATGTCACGGATACCCTGCTGAAAGACCTGCCGAAAATTTTCCAGACCGAACACAAGACCTACATCTACACGGCCAACGGCCACGGGGCATGGGCTGCTGCGATCTCCAACGTCTTTTCGCCTGGTGACAAGGCTCTGGTTCTCGAAAGCGGGCGTTTCGCTCTTGGTTGGGGCGAGATGGCGGTGACGCATGGTTTGGAAATCGAAATCCTCGACGCCCGGCCGCGCCGCGCTGTTGATCCTGCCGCAGTGGAGGCCCGCTTGCGCGAAGACACAACCGGTGAATTCAAGGCTGTGCTCGTCGTTCAGGTCGATACCGCGACCGGCGTGGTCAACGACATTCCAGCCATTCGCCGGGCCATCGATGCCGCCGGGCATGACGCGCTACTGATGGTCGATACCATTGCCTCGATGGCGACAATGCCGTTCCAGATGGATGACTGGGGGGTCGATGTTGCCGTGACGGCGGCCCAGAAAGGTTTGATGACTCCGCCGGGCATCAGTTTTGTCGGCGTCGGGCCAAAGGCAAAAGCCGCCCATCAAACTGCTGAATTGCGCACGACCTACTGGGACTGGACGGCGCGTGATGGTGACGTTCATTACCAGAAATACTGCGGCACACCGCCGGAGCATTTGCTGTTTGGTTTGCGTAAAGCCCTCGACATGATCCTCGAAGAAGGACTGGGGAACGTCTTTGAACGCCATCGTCTGCTGTCCGAAGCCGTGCGCCGCGCAGTCACGGTCTGGGCCGAAGGCGGCGCACTCGAGTTCAACATCACCGAGCCTGCCGAGCGGGCCAATTCTGTGACCACTGTTCTGGTCAACGGCGATGTCAGTTCAACGATGATCCGCGATTACTGTGAAAACAAATGCGGCGTGGTGATCGGTGTCGGCATCGGTGACCTCGGCGGCAAGGCCATCCGTATCGCCCACATGGGCCACGTCAACGCCCCGATGGTGCTGGGCACGCTGGGTGCCATCGAAATGGCGCTCACGGCACTGGGTGTTCCGCACGGGAAGGGCGGGGTTCAGGCGGCAATTGATTATCTCGGCGGCGAAGTCAGTCCAGACTAGTCATGTACCCCTGAACCGGCAACGCGGATTTGTACGTGAGGTCCGCCAGACAAGGCGTTGCGACGGTAGTCTGGCACGGGCATCAATTATCGGTCGTGAATTCCGTATTCGAAAGGCTGGGGATCATCGTAGTCCGAAGTTAGAATCTCCAGCATATTTCCATCGAGATCACGGAAATACACGCCGCGACCACCGTTATGGTGATTGACCTTCATATCATTCGCTGTGTAATCGGGCGAGCTGTTGTAAGGCCAGCCCCGCGCCTTGATCCGGTCAAATATCTCATCGAATTCCTGCTCGCTTACCTTGAAGGCATAGTGTTGCGGTGATGAAGGCGTGCTGGCGACGCGTTCGAAATCGAAGGTGAGCGAGGCATTGATTTGAACCGCCAGAAAGTGGCCATCAAACAACGCCCGGTACTCGAAGCCGAAAATGTCGCAGTAAAACTGCGCTGATTTCTGCTGGTCTACAGACTGAACAATCGTGTGGTTGAGCTCCATGGCGATGATATACCTCCCGTCGCTGGCAATTCTATTCGGGCTTGTCCAGGTTTGCGGCAATCCGGACGATTTTCAGGCTTCGATATCTGGTCTGCAGAACGCTAAAAAACGAATCAGCGTTGTCAGAACGGAATTGAAGGCCCAACGAGCCGCAGAAGGAAAGCGTTTTCGAATTAATCTCTGCAATGATAACCATAATATGCATCATGAACATCCGTCGCAGATTTGAGAGAGCCACAAATCGCATTGCGCTTTACATAATCGAATACAGCTTTTCGATCATGTTTTGCACAATGAGCGATCGCAGCCTCTTCCACGATATCCCTTGATATCCAGGCACCCGCACAGGCCGAATAATAATGCCGCATCTGGGAACCGGGCCGAAGATTATCCGTGC